>WLWD01000053.1_pt1 | contig 770607 bp, 452 predicted proteins | sample 6712731 | NCBI WGS metagenome assembly WLWD01 (sample SAMN12718690, study PRJNA576275) | sponge metagenome | isolation source: marine sponge | host: Mycale hentscheli | place: New Zealand: South Island, Marlborough, Capsize Point | collected 2014-11-01 | reverse complement strand
TTCTTGCATGAATCTTATTAGATCTTGTAAGAATCTTGCATGGATCCTATTAAACTTTGTAAGGTTCTTGCTCAGTTCTTGTAAGGTTCTTGTGTCGAACACTTCAGCCCAGCCTATATTGACGACATTGTCATCTATTCCTCTTCTTTCCATGAACATGTCGCCCATATTTCCAAAGTCCTTTATTGCTTGTCAAAAGCTAATCACTGACTAAAAGTTACCGACATGAGATAATGATGTTAAGATTGATGCAGATTTGTATGTTTCAATAATCAGTGTTCACCGCTCTACCAAGTTCAGCCCATTTATTCAAATTATTAATCGTCATCTTCGAAAGGTAGTTGATCATTGAACTGCCACATTAAATGAAAAACAATGAAAGGTATAAATGTAGCTTGCCTCATCTGTGGAATATCATGGGATCTATACTGGACAACAAAGAAAAAGTTCATAATAAAGCACATAACATCTTTGCAGCACAGGAATGCCAAAAACACCCGTATGATGCTAAACATGAAAGTCATAAAGTAAAATATTCATACAAATCTTCATAATAATTCTTACCTCCAGCAATTCAGAGTTTATACCAAATTTAACTTAAAGAATATGAGGTATTTACACTAGTTGAGAGGAAAACTGGAAAAAAAATTAAAAAAAGTCTTTATCAGTTGATAAGCTGTCCAAGGAATGCTATAAACTTAATACACTCAACAAAAAGTTTTGAAGAAAATTATAGTTGTTTGCTGAATATTTTTGAGGTTGATATTGTTTTAGTTATATTTATTTTAATATGCTGTGAAGTTGATTGGTGTTTTTAGTACCTTTACCCAAAAGACTTAAAACAAAAATCACAAATCTCTTCATCCAAGAAGGCTCAATTTTTTTCAAAGTCCTCATCAATCAAATTATTAAATGTTACAGTTGTTTTCGCAAATTCTAAATATTCTGAGACTCTTCAAACAGTAACATTCTCATCATCACCAAAAACTACTTTTCAGTATGCACTTATACCGCTATAGCCACAACAATACAGTCTTCATACTCAAATATCGATGGTCAACTGAGCACTTATTCCCGGCAGTGTTCACTGTCAACTTCAATTGATCATAATCTATGAAAAACATGAAATGTACAACTAAATCAAATTTTATTGATTTTTATGATTTCATGCTACCTCACTATTCCCAAATAAGTTATACATGTTTGGAAAGGTTCAGCTATAAGATTTGTTCTCCCGTACAAATAAGACACTTTATTGTTACATAAGTGTCTAACTTTGGGAATAATAGAGCATTCATTTGTTATTCTTGAAGTACATACTTGTTTTAGTCACTAAATTAGACTATAATATCAATTTGAGAATAAACTAGCATGTGGAAGCAGAGCACTAAGCGAGGGCAGTGTTCACTGTCAACTTCAATTGGTCATAATCTATTAAAAAACAGGAAATGTCCAACTAAATTATATTTTATTGACCTTAATGATTTCATTGCTACCTCACAATTTCCAAATATGTGTACATATTTGGGTGAGTTCAGCCATATGATTTCCACAAATACAAGCTGAGTCCCTGCTCGAGTGAATTGCTAGATGATGCCGTAATAATTGCTTTCAAAACAATTTTAAAAAATTCATATTCTAAAATGGGTTCATAACAGTCCCAAATTACTCACTTATGAACTCACCCAAATTGATCTTGAAAGCACAAGAATTTTTGTTCAAATTTTTTAATACAAAAAAATAACGAATGGCTAGCAGTATCATCTCCCCTTTTCCACTCAGAAACAATCATAAACGTATATGTAATTCTTAATATGACACTCCCCGGAGCAAAAAAAATAATGGCGAGTTTATGTCAGCACAGTTCTAGCACAATAAAAGTTCTGCATCATGATGTCCAGTGGCAAGTCCAATGACTTTTATATTTTGCCATTGCCTTTGCTATAGTTGTTGTGAGGTGATGAATTTTGCAGCAGTAGAGTTTGACTAGAGTAATATGAGAGTAAACTTGCTCAACAGTGTTGAGATGAGGCACCTTTCGCCTTTTACAGAACGTTGCTTCAAGCGATGTATCAAACTTTCATGGATCAAACTTTCAAGTTATGCTGCAGCTGCCAGCAACCAGTTGATGACTACTTGATGGTCAAATGCAGTAAGTTCAAAATATGTTAACATGCTGCATGCCTAAAAATATCTGAACAGACCCTAAAAGCATAACAAATAGTATTTTGCTGCACTTCATGCTAGAAGTGTGACTATGGGTGCAATGTCTTGCATGACCTTATGTGGGACACCGCTCACTGAATGAACTGACAATTAGTTATTGGTTCACTTGAAACTATAACCTGGACTTGAATGTAGTTGAGACAAGGAATGTTAAGAAAGAGCGAGAGCGAATAGAGTTGGAAGATTGCAATTGTATGATAAAGTAGAATGCGGACAATCATTGTGATGAATGAAGAAGTTAAGAATGTGTAATGTACTGATGAAGATGATGAGGAAAGTTTTGAAATAAGTGATAGTGACAGTTGAGGTTGATGCAGACGGCGAAGTGGGCGAAGTGGATGTTTGTAAAGGAAGTTAAGGATGATCGGAGTCTCAAGGCCTTACGAGCTTTATCTAGAAGCTATTATTGGACAATTGGTTATTGATGCACAGTATTTCAAACCATGCGTACGAAATCATAGAGACCATAGTTGTACTCAAATCAAAACGACTTAAGATAATGAGTCCGGCGCATGACATAACTGGGCGTTTTAGGCCATAAGAAGGTGTGCAATATTGATAAAGAACAGACATAAGGAAGTATTGCGATACATGCCAAATGCATCAAAGATTGAATAAACATTGTCAGGCAAAGGTTGGGATGGTGCAGAAACCTATTGTCACAAAGCTGTTTGAACAAATTGCCATAGATTTGGTTGAACAGCAAAGTCAGTGGTTGAAGAAACCATAGAGATATTTAATAGCATGGCCTCCAACATCAAATTTTGACAACCAGACTGACAAGGTGACTGTTAAGGAATTGTGTGGTCGTTTGGAGGCAATGAGGGATGTAACAACAAGGAATTGTTTACATGAAAGTAGAAAAAGGAAGAAATTATTATGATTGTGGAAAGAGTGAGCATAGTTCGATTGATGGAGAAAAGTTATTGTGTAGAATTCCTGGGATGGTGGCTAAATTGGAAGATTTATGGCAAGAGCATTATGTAATTGACAAAAAATTGAATGCAGTAAATTATTTAATTAGAGAAGTAGACGGTAGGAAGGAAAGGAAAGCTGTACATGTGAATATGGTGAAGATGTTTTAAGCAAGGGAATTGGATGTGTGCTCCTTAACATTGATAGCTGTTAACTATGGATTAGAGGAAGGGTCTGTTCATCTAAAGAAAGAGGAATATGAATGTTATAATGAGTGTGAATTGTTGCAGGAATTGAGAAAAACATGAGTAAAGAAGATGGTAATTGAACTTGTGCAAGGAACTACATATCTCTGCATCTATATCAATTGCCTGACCGTTTTAAGGACTTAAGGAGGGTATGAAAGCCGAATTAAATAATGTGCTGCAATCTGGCATTAGTGAGCCTTCTGAAAGTATGTGGGCATAGCTCATAGTCCATGTAGTCAAACCAGATGGGAAAATTTGCTTGTGTGTCGTCTATAGGTGGCTAAATGCTACCACTCTACCGCTACAACAATATATTTCTATTCTGGTTGATGTTTGGAAAACGCAGAGAATGTAAAAGTTTTGTTCAAGCTGGACTTGTATTACCAGGTACAGATGGATAACTCTAAGCACCTCATGACCTTTATTTCTTCATCGGGGAGAAAAACATACTAATAGATAGCTGTTTCAATGCATTTAAAAGAAAGAAGGATGGAGGGATAAAACATCTTAATAGAATAGGAGAAGGGTAAAACATCCTGATAGAATAGATGTTAGCAATGTATTTAAAGGAAAGAACGGGAGAGGGATAAAATATCCTATAGAACAAAATTTAATGTATATAAAATGAAAGAAGTGAGCAATAAAACTTCTAGATAAAATAGATGTTTCAATGTTTTTAAAAGAAAGGTAAGAGAGTTAAAACATGTTAATATAATAGATGTTTAATTGTATTTAAAAGAAACAACAGGTGTGGAATAAAATAACCTGATAGAGTTGATGTTTCAAATATATTTGAAAGTAAGAAGGGTAGAGGGAAAGAACATCCTAATAGAGTAGATGTTTCAAAGCATTTAAGAAAGAAAAGGAGAGGAATAAAATATCAAAATAGAGTTTATGTTTCAACATATTTGAAAGTAAGATGGAGAGGAATAAATCATCCTAATAGAATAGATGTTTCAATGTATTTAAAAGAAATAAGGTGAGAGTAATAAAATATCCTAATAGAGTAGATGTTCAGTGTATTTAAAAGTAACAAGGGGAGAGGGATAAAACATCCTAGTAGAATAGATGTTTCAATGTATTAAAAAGATAGCAGAGGATGATGTTTCAATGTATTTAAAAGTAAGAAAGGGAGAGGGATAAAACATCCTAATAAAATAGATGTTTCAATTGATTTAAAAGAAAGATGGGGAGGGTTAAAACATCCTACTAGAATAGATGTTTCAATGTATTTAGTAGAAAAAAAGAAAGATAAATAAAACATCCTAATAAAATAGGTATTTAAGAGTAAGAAGAGGAGAGAGAAGAAACATCCTAATAGAATAGAAGTTTCAATTTATTCAATTTAAAAGTGAGGAGTGGAATAAATATCCTTATAAAGTATAACAAATTAAGGCAGAGAATTGTATCTCAGGCAAATGAAGAGAATGAGGAGTGAGGGGGAGGAACAAGATGGACACTGGCATAAAGAGAATAAAGGAATGAAAGGACAGAGAGTACAATAATTTTTATTAGATGCATTCTCTCTTTTTCACAGACTTTTTAAAAATTACAGAATTATAAAGATTTGGTCACCACCAGGGACTGAACATAGCAGTATCCTTTAACAGTATAAATAGAGAATTAGAGAGTTTGCTCGTTGGCTGGTTGCCGTAGCGATGTGGCACAGTAACTTTGGTTTAGTGTATTTGCTTTGCTTGTTCTTCAAACTGAAGTTATGTAATCACCGGTGAGTTTCTTACTTGAAGAGTCTGATTTTATCCAACTATTTGATCTCATCTTTTCCTATATCTAAATAGCTGATTGTGTCCACAGCTCACTTAGACAATAGATCTCATAAAGTTCACATAAACCTTGCAACAGTATTTACAGCTAGTAGTTGGTAAAATGATGTTTTAAATGGAGAACACCTGACAAAGATTGGTGGAATAACAATGCCTATTAGTAATCCGCATCTCTCTTGTTCCATTTAGCGACAGTTGGGTTGTCTAGATGCTGCGAGCTGCTCTTAGGGTGTCGTGCTGTATTTCTTGAATGAAGTATCATTCAAGCTAGTATGGTGTAGCACTCATATTTCTATTTGGTTGAAGCTTTTTACCTTGAATTCTGATGGGCATTATTGTTAGAATGGGTAAGTATTAAATAAAATCGTGCTTAAACAGTAGATAAGCAAATAAATTTTACCCTACAGGGGATCAAATTCCACAGTGGGGGAAAAATATACCAGTAAAATTTATCACCTCGAATATAATATACCATGACACCGGCACTTTACTGTACACAAATCTCAAGCCAAATAGACCCTAAGACAGAATAAGTTACTCAGGTAAAATAATATGCTTAGGTGTACACCAGGTTTAATTGGATCTAAATGAAACCATTTTATATATTCGACATTCACGGTTGAAACATAAATAAAAAATATGCAGAGAGTTGTGTAATACGCCTGGTCATGGTCCTATATTATCTGTCTGAGGGGGCGTAAACCTCCCAGTCAGGTCCGGATTTTCTAATCCAGTCGAAGTGAGCAACGAGCTTGGTACAACTTCGGCAGTGTTCGAAGGACCAAAAGATAAAACTATCTACGACCTCGTAAGAACCTGCAGTGTGCGTGCAAGGCGCCCACATCGCTTTCAAGGCAGATTGCAGGGGGCTGTTTGCAGTAGTTGTGGGGGTATTTGCACACTCTCGGTTCCAAGTCAGACGTTTAAAGTTTATCTTGTTTTGACATATGATTACATTTAAATAGAGTAGAGTAAGGTGATACATTCAGTGGGTTGTATGGTTATGAATATAATTAAGTCTATGAGTAGGTGGGTAAAGTATTGACATAGTATGAAATAACTAAGCTAAGAATGTTCTTATTTGCTCTAGTCCTGTTCAGAGCTTCTTGAGTCCTGAACATTATCAGTGCACAAGATGTGGAACACTGACATAGATACACATGTACAAACAAACATCAGAATATTTGTGTTTATTGTGATGTTAGAAAGTATTGTTGCTATGAAATTGTCTGACATTCTTGTTCCATCATACAAAACACATCCAGCTTGCCTAAACAGGTTATAGCTTAGTTGAGAGGGCACAATACCCGAGACTTGTATTTAAAAGATAGGCTTCAATAGTACAGTGCTGAAACATTTCTTGAGTTGATGGACATTTGGTATTCATCTGTCATTCATGCTTTCATTTTATTGCATAAATATTTCATCAAGCTTATAAGGTCATCTTCACATTATGCTTTGCATCTCACTAGCAATGAGCTTGACCCACTAGAATGGAGGAAAATAATAAGCTAGTGCTAGTGATCACAGATCTGATATTTGCATCCCAAAACTTCTTCAAATTTTTTTTAATGCTAATGCAAAAATACAACTAGAAACACCTGCAGAACCAATGCATGTTTGTATCAAAAATGGACCTAAAATGTTCTAACTTAATGGTAACTGTAGAGGTGGAAAATTGTTATAATGTGGAACGTTCTTTTTTAACAGCATGATGTTTTGATGATTAAACAATATCTATGTACCGTATCTTACTACTATACAAAGATGGGGTAGAAGATTATTAATTACTTAGTACCTTGTATTTTTGTCTTATTGTTGTATAACATGTATTTAATGAACCACTACCATAATACAAATGAAGTGAAAAACAACAACAAATAAATAGCAAATGAGTTGCACTCATTGGTCAAGAAAAGTATGTAAAAAAAAAGTAGGCCGACATAATTAAACAAAGTAGTAGAAGACGGATCGACAAAAATTCATTATGCTACTTACTTGCTATAGCCAAAAAGAGTCTCAATAGCACATTAAAAAATGTAGATGAAACATATCATCAGGAAGTGACTTAAAAATTAATACACATTCATTTTTTTAAATATTCTAGTGTCATGGTACTTGTTAACATTATACTTTGAGCATGAATGAGCTGAAAATACATTGCACAAATTGAGTACACTTACAATGAGCATAAATAAGCCTTGGGTATCTTTTAAACAATCCTTGTACCTTTTATAAGCAATTAATAATACAATCATTCAACTATTTAAATGTTTTGTTTTAGAATGTATTATGGAAGTAGTGTCACTTTTTTCAGGAGTTATATAAAAGTAGCTTTTTTAGTAAAAGCATTAACCTGCAACATATGTTCATCAGGTGCTAGAATCAACTTTACTTTTTCTCAGTCATTGTAGCCTGCATTTTCTGGTCATGCATGTGTATGCCGAGGTACGTGACCCACACACGTGACAATTGTCCAGACGGCTACGGCTGTTAAACTTGTCACAAACATGTCAGAGCTGACGATAGGCGAATTCGAGTGGCTTGTTTTGCAGCACGGTTCACTGCCCTCCCAACAGTAGAGTCTCAATCAAGTGGCGCTCAGCTTAAGGGCGGCCCTGGCATGGTGGTTAATAGTTTGTTGATCGATAGAACGATGTCTCTTTTCTACACCCTCCTTCCTCCTTTTACAAGGTTTACCCGCACGTAAATGCATCAGGCACCTGGGGATAAGGATTTGATTCCCATCATAGTGTCATGCCAGGTGTGTGGAGAGCAGTGGAAGGGCATGCAGGTCATGTCACTCAGACAACCATGCGGTCTCGAGCAAACACAAGGGTATGATGCACCTCTTGCGCACAGTGGTGTTTGCTGAGGCTAGGTTGGAATGCTTTCTTGCTCCTCCATTGTACATTGACACTAGGGCCAACCACTTCGCAGACCGCTTGCCACGTGGTAATGTTGCGCACTTTCTCTCATAGGTGCAGTCAGCAGATCCAATCCCCTCATCAGTCTCGCATCAGCGGCTGGACCTCCTCTTCGACCATACAAGCAGACTGGTGCAATCTGAAATGGCACCAACGCTTCAGCGCTATCTTCAAGCAAGCCTAGCGACGTCAATGCACAAGACATATGAAGCAGCTATGAAGCATTTCACATGGTTTTGCACAGCTTACTCAGTCGGGGACCCGTTCCCATTGCATGAATTCCTATGTTATTTTACCTCTTACCTAGCCCGTTCTGGCTTAGCACCGCAGACTATAAAAAGTTATTTGGCGGGGTAAAGAATGCCCAGATTTCCATGGGCCTTCTAGACCCAAGGGAGCAGTCATCTCTCCTGCTGCTGGAAAGAGTCCAGGCAGATCTCAGCATGATAAGGCAGTAGTCGGGAAGCCAATCTTTCCGAGTAAGACTACCCATCACTATCCAAGTACCGGAGAGATTTCAGGTGGCATGGCAGGTGTAACCAACCACCGACTGCAACATGTTGTGGGAAATGGCTACAGCAGCATTTATTGGAGGGTTTTCTTTAAGATTTGGGGAACTCCTCCCACAATCAGAATTATCGTGGGAAGCAGCAGCTTACTTAGCGCGGGGAGACTTTTCAGTGGACAACTTGGAATCTCCAACTTTGGTCCAGATTGATTTAAGGTTGAAGTGTGACCAGGAAGGCAGCAGTGCGGACGTGATCTTTGGCAAAATCAGTACAGCTGTCTGCCCAGTGGAGGCAATGTATTGTTATTTGTTACGTGGGCCTGCCCAGGAACCGTTCTTCCTGGACCATGTGAGTCAAACTGTGTCCAAAGCATGGTTTGTGCAGCAGCCGAAGATTACTCTGCAAAAGATTTGCCTTCCTGTGGACCAATATACTGGGCACCATTTCATAATTGGGGCCACGACATCAGCTGCATTGACAGGAGTGGAGGACTTGGGGGAGGTGGTATGTGTCGCCATCCTGAGGTATTGGCATGCGCTCGGCCATAGGGCAATGAACCAGGAAGAACAGTACACTCTTTATCAGATACTAGTCATCCACTTGATTGTACATTGTCGTTGTCATGAGTCACAATTTTTATATTTAGTGATCCTGTCACTGGGAGGTCAATTTGGGGGGAAAGAGGCATCCTACAGCACGGCCACGTAAGTAATGCTTAGTCACGGCCAGGTATGTATATTTAACCTATTCTAATATCAACTAATTAATAGCTTTGGGGGTTAAGTTGACCAGTCTAATTGGCCAACTTCTTTGGGCCAGCGCATGCCATTCACGCTGATGGGGCCTCCCCCCAAAGCGGGGAATCCCTGTGGGTCAAAAACTCATGCCAAGCGCACATGCAAAATTTAACAGCTGGGTCATGGAACAGCCGGCCCAGTTCCTGCTAATGTAAGATAGAATCTAGGAGGTAAGTTACCTACCAAACTAGTGGGGCGACTATAGTTAACAGTATTAAAAAAGTGAACAAGCCCCAAAATAATTTTGAACATTTTCGTTATGATTGCACCTTTTATTTATTTTAAATAATTAAGTTTTTCTCGTGATGTATTTTGGCAAAAGTAAATGTCCCATATGTTTAATAAAACTGATCAATTGACCAAAATCTACATTTAATAAAATTCAATCAGAAAATTCAATGTTAAATCAAAAATGATATATTATGCAATAACCATGTTAAAACAAATGGCATGTCTAACTGTTTTAAGTTACTTCTTACGTAGATGTTAGAACTGGTTCTGGTAATTCTATAACAAATACAACATAATATACATTTAGTACAATAAATTTTAACTCATTTTCTACAATGTGAAGCTGAACATTCACTATGGGAAGGAATATTTAGCTATGGTATGAGTAGTTCAGAGACACTTTCAAATCTAACATTCATACATTTGGTTAGACCCTTTTCAGTCATAATTGTATATGCATGTATATATATATATACGCATCTATGTCTGTACTCATGTATATCATTTATTCCATGCCTGGTATCTTCAATATAGTATTTTTAAGTTCCATAACCATTGTTATATCTTATGGCATTACACAGGTCTCAAAGCGACATTTCTTTACAATAACAATCCATTCAGGTCCAAGCACCTGCTGAAATATCAGCTGGGGATATGGGAGAGCCCTTTTGAACTAACACAGTTAATTTTACAAACCCAGTTACCATGACTAGTACAAACTAAAAAAGTAAAAATATCTAGCATTACTTACTACATTACTACAAATACTTACTGGTGCAAAAAATGAAAACTATTGCTCAACTTGTTCTTGAGAAAAATGAAGTTTTGTAGAGGTGGGTTAGGAAAATTGGGGAAAATAGGGCTTTCAACCACAACATTCTTTTAGCCACAAGCTCCAATTTTTCCCACCCACCTCTACAAAACCTCATTTTTTCAGGAACAAGTTGAGCAATAGTTTTTATTTCTTGCACCAGTTTAGTATGTGTGTATATGAACAATATTCATAAGTTTGGAAAGGTAACTATTTTATATTATATGAAATATAGGATCAAACCTATAAATCACCCATTTTTACAAAATTATCTCAATATGGCAATATTAAGCACAATTTAAGAATCTGGTCCCTTATCAGAGCCATCCATTCTAAAATTATGGTCCTCTTAGCATCTTATATCTTCATATCAGACCTTAACTCCACAGATCTGTTGATAACAGTCTTAAAGCAATTTCACTATCAAAAAAAAAACGGAGGTTAATTAACACCTTATTCATTGGCTACATGACATTGTGGTAAAATATTAAAAAAATATATGGGATGAGTAATGATGCCTTCATGTCTGTACCAACTTTTGGATCTCTAGTACCTTTAGTTAAAAAGATAATCACCAAATCATTGAAAAAACTAAAATTTACTCTTTAAGCCTGTGGCACTGTATGTTGGGTAAAGCTGTGGACAGTGTAGTAGACTGGGCTGATTTCTTGACCTTAACCCTTTTTGCCATGAGGCAGGTTCCAAATCGATCCACTGGTTTTTCTCCTGATCAGCTTGTCTTTGTCAAAGATGTGGTTGGACCCCTGAATCTGTTTTACGAGGGGTGGATAGACAGTTTGATGGAATGGACGGAGAGGGGTGGCTCTTGTCACTGAATGAGATAAACTCTCACTCATTCACGACGTCGCAGTGGCAGAAGAAGCCAAGTGTGTAGATAGTTAAGTGGGTGGTTAGCTTTAACAAAGGTAAAAGCGATAGATGTTTGGATGTGGGGTCTCAGGTTCTTATGAAGATCCCAGGAATTCAAGGTGCTTCGCAGGCAGCGTGGTAGGGACAGGTATCCCGAGTGACTTACAGGGTTTCCAAAGGTGACGGTCATCCTGTTAAGTTGGCACACATTAATAACCTAAAAGTGTACCAGGATCAAGTGTTGTTCGTGAATGCTGTTACTCTTGTGGCTCAGGAACAGGGAATTAGTGATGACTTGTTGGCGAGTAAAGTTGTTCTCAGCAAAAACAGATATCCTGGTTATAATGAAGTTAAGTTGAAATCTGTGCTGTCTGAGTTGGAAATGTATTTTAGTGTTAAACCTGGTTTGTGTAAGACTGGTGTTTGTGAGATTGTATTGAATGATGGTGCTAGTGTTGTAAACTTACCTCAAAGACAGATACCTGGAGGCATAAGGGATGCAGTGAGAGCTGAGTTAGACAAGTTGTTAGATAATGGTGTTATAGTAGAGTCTATGGCTGAGTGGGAAAGTCCCCTTGGTTTGTTGAGGAAGAAGGATGGTAGTATCCGCCTATACGTAGATTATAGAGAATTGAACGCCCGCACATCCCTCAGACGATTTTGGCTCCCATCCGTGATTGAAATTTTAGAGAAAGTGGGTTCGAGTCTTTGTCTCTCAACTCTGGATCTCACGTCTGGTTTTCACCAGGTCAAAATGTCAGAGAGCAGTTGCCAGTTAACTACTTTCGTCTGCCCGTTGGGCAAGTACAGGTGCAACCGGATGCCTTTCGGTCTTAAAAATGCTACCGCCACATTTCAGGCGGTTGTTGAAGAGTTGTTGACCCCGGTTAGGGAGGTGTGTAAAAATAATATACATGATGTGGTGGTGTATATCTCGTGTTGGCAGGACCATTTGGTGGATTTGGGTAATGTTGTTGGGTGTTTGGGTGATGCTGAGTTTACGTTGAAGGCCAAGAAGTGTGTGTTTGGGCGGAAGTACTTGGAGCATTTGGGACATAGAGTGCGAGGAGGTGTTTTGGCTGTGCCCGAGGTGAGAATCAGGGCTATGGCGGTGTTCGAGCTGTCCAGAACGAAGAAGCAATTACGTTCTTTCCTGGGAAGCATGTCTTATTATAGACAATTCTCATTGATGGATATGCCAGACTCTCGAGCATGCTCTTCCCGGGCTGTGGCTGTCAAAGCTCCTCAGAGGGTGGTCTGGATGGAGGTGATGACAGCAGCTTTCCGTGAGTTGAAATTGTCATTGTGCAATCATGTAGTTCTAACCATCCCAGGTCGTGAGGACGAATTCGTGTTATATACTGACGCCTCCTGCAATTTGCACTGGTCCTGCAAGATCTAGAGGAGGAGATTGTGCATCAACCTGGAGCCTGTCATTGACACGCAGACGGTCTTAGTCGCCAGTGTTTGGGACCGTGAAGAATCAGATGTGGCCACCGTGGGTTTGTCAGCCATGCCCACTGGTCATCGCTTGGAGGGGGGGTGATGTGGATGTGGCTACAAGAGAGAAGAAGAAGAGAGAAGAATAAAGAGAAGATCAAGGAAACATTGTCATTGTGTTATTGTGTGTGCATATCTTATGAGCAGAGTGTTCATAGTTGAGTGTGTGTAATTTCGTGTGCTAGTTTGTGCCCCGGACTTCCGGTGGATCGTCTTTCATTTCATATGTGCGCATGAGTGACAAAGGACACAAATAGTCCGTCATGCATGCGTCTCATCAGTTCACTAATATCAAGATAGATTTAAAACTCTACTTCAACTCTTTGGATTCTGGAGGCAGCGTCGTTGGGTGCAAATGGCCAGTCCATGAATGAGTCAGGGCTTCCGACAACTACTTGACCTACCATTACCTAGTTTATGTGTTGATTGTATGAATAGCAGGATGACTGCAGTGATTTGTGTGTGTGTTGTTAGGCGTGGTTTCATGTGTGTATTTAAACATGTAGTCATTCCTGTCACCGTTAGTCTTGGTTGTACCTGTAATACGTTGCTGGTGCTATCTTTTTGGATTAAAATACGTTTTAATACTTCTTATCCTAACCTACGGGGAGGCTACTAGCTACTTGCTGGGAGGTGAGAGAGAAGCCAAGATTCTAGTGGCAGCGTTACTTTCTCTGATTCCAGGTGTGAGCATAATCAACTGGAGTGTGAGACATCCACCCGACCCACTAGCCAACACTTAGCTTACCTTTCGCTATTTTTGCTGTTTTCTGAGCATATTATGTTACTTTGATGTCACTCATAAAAAATATCTGCTGAATCTTTGTTTTCTTATTTAATTTTGTTTTTTCTTGACCAAAATGAGCAGATGTAGTATCATGGCCACTCCATACAAGAATACAACAAAGTGCAATGAAAGTGTTTCACCTATATTATCAACACCTTTTACCTTCCTAAGTTTTGATAACAATTTGATTTTAACAATTTGCCATCTCTATTCAATGGTACTATATTAGATGAATGACGATATCTGTGTCACTTGCAATCACAATAACTTCAATACGCTGAATGGCATACTAAAGAAAACAAGCATCTCTTATGTTGGTGTTTCCTTAATTCTGATGAATAATTTTGATTATTACCTTTCAAGTAATTAATCAGGAATGCAATGAATTGACTGGAAAGACTTGCCTCCTGATTTACTAATAGTGCTTCTATTGAGCTCTTTATTTGCAGACACCTTCCCAAATTTTCTATTGTGTTAGATTGTAGCTACTGCTACTAGGCTACCCCAAGTGTGATCCCTTCAAGATATAGAAGTTAAGTTTAAACCATAATATTTCGGATTGTTGGGCCTTCTAGTGGTGAATCTGTTAGATTGTAGCTACTGCTACTAGGCTACCCCAAGTATGATTCCTTCAAGAGATAGAAGTTAACTTTAAACCATGTTGTGTTTGATTGTAGCTACTGCTACTGGAAGGCCCAACAAGCCGAACTATTATGATTTAAACTTAACTTCTATCTCTTGAAGGGATCACACTTGGGGTAGTCTAGTAGCAGTAGCTACAATCTAACACAGCCATAAAAAATTGAGAAAGTATGCTGTTTATACTTTACACACACACATACAGCACACATTGCAGGAGTATACCTTTGAACACTTTACGCATAAATAATCTTTTAAACCTGTTATGTTCAATTTGTAACTGCTGATTCCAAATCTGATTAATATCAGTCGAAAAAAACTAGAGCATTTCTAGATAAATTATATAATGAACCTTTTAATTTTATATATTTAATCAAATAAATCATCTCATCTATTATTAACTATAGTATTTGGCCATAATAGCTTTTCAATTAGTTCTTTGAAATTATTTGGTTAGGTCCTTTTTATGCACAGTTATTTCCTAACATGGTATTTCTACCACTTTGTGCCATATATGTATGCTCAACATGTAATTTAGCCTAGTTTAGAGACTAAAACATGAAACTTCATTTATGAAACATAAAGCTATAGCTATGTCCTATTATATCCTGGAAAAAAATGAGGTACAATAGAGTGTCATATCTGCAAGCAAGAATAAAATAATAACTATGAAAAGTTATCTGTAATTAAAATCCACTTTTCCAAACAGACTATATTAACAGATTTTACTTTAATAATCAATGCTTATTTTTATAATGGCAGTACATGGTATGTTCAATTTTGTGGCTTAGGTTTCAACATTGAATAAATATGTTACATCAGATAGGTAGAGATGAATAATTAGAAGGAAAAAAATTTTTAATATGAGTATTAAGTCTGATCTGATAGGTCTTATGAGTATCACACTGTTAAATATGCATCCATTATTGCATAAAAATATATTTCATAGGGCAGATTTTATGGAAATTATAAGTGCACAACAAGCTTAAAAATAGTAAGTAATAGTTGCTTATCTTTTAACTGACTCACTTTAGTGCAATGATCTTATTATCACCTTTAATTTGGTAGTAAATCTAACACTAATGTTTGGGGTTGGGATGGCTATTATACTCATAACATGAAAAGCAACATTTTAATCGTACATTGGCCAAGACTGATGAGTAAAATCCCACTTAGGTACTCTGTCTTAAGGTCGTCTAGATTTTTTGCTTGAATGACAGATTGCTTTTATCTAACAGAAATCTGTGTTAAAATAACTCATTTCTAAGACACTTGAATTCTAATATTTAGTCCTACTCAACACCCAAACTAAGTAAAATTGGTTCTATGTCAGATCTTGTTTTAGATGCTAAATGTAAATGATTGTCTGTTTTAATTGAATTGATGGTTTGATGGTAAGTCTATTGTTTGAAATGGTAGCAGAAGATGAGGTACCGACTAAATGCTATTCTCAAATTCCTCATTGCTAGACTATGATCCTATATCATAACTACTCAGGTTAACTGGCTTGAATCAAAATCTATTACTATCCGCTCAGCTTCATCAAAAATGTAATCTTTTCAGATTAACACTTATTATTGACAAGATACTTGGCTATGTCCTTTAAGAAGACGATAATATTTTGATGCCCCTCTACTTCTGCAAAATTATAGATTCTACGCGATGCTTTTATAACTTGTGCTTAAATCTTTTTATGCTGTAAAATTTCAGAGCAATATGATAATTTCTTTACTTTGGAATGCTAGTCATTAGGTGTGTACATTTCAGTCCCAGCATACAATTACAAATATAGAGTTTTTGAAATAACTTTATTTTAAACTCATTACAGTGCTCTCCGAAAATCTTTGGTAATTGAGTAGGAATCTAGTGCGTCAGCTTGCAGCAGAATCAAAGTCTCTTTAGCCTTGGAGGCTTTTAATAATTCAGAGTGGTTTGGATTATCGATTATAATGAACTTGAATGCATAGGCAGTGTTTAAACAAGATGTATAATTGTCTGTAAGTAATGTGAATTTATTATTGCAGAATGGCCACAAAGCATGCAATCTTATTTCGAATTAAATGTTTTCTGAATTGAACAGTCTACTGGCACAAGGTGCTTCAGTAACATTAATTAACCCACTTTATAATTCCAGTTTTATTTGTGCTCTTGTTTAATTTTTATTTTGATTGGTCACATAGTTTAGTTGATCACGTTTTTTTACCGATGTACCTTGTCAAACACAAGAATTGCAATTTCATATTCAAAACCAATATTACATAAAAGTCAGCCCACTTCCTGAATATTAGAAGTGTCTATATCTGCCACATTGTAAGCCAAAGAAATTATTGTGATAATGTAGTAGCAAGTAAAATAGTATGTTATAAAACTCACCTGGGATAAATGAGTTTCTAAAGCACTTAATTAAACTTCACTACAGAAACACTTAGGATAAGTAAATAAACTTAAAAATAAATCGTTATTAAAAATTGTTCAACTTTCCAAACCTCCCAAAACTGCAACATACTGAGAAGTCAACTAGAATTAGTGATAAAACATAATCTATTATTAACTATAGTATTTGGCCATAATAGCTTTTCAATTAGTTCTTTGAAATTATTTGGTTAGGTCCTTTTTATGCACTGTTATTTCCTAACATGGTATTTCTACCACTTTGTGCCATATATGTATGCTCAACATGTAATTTAGCCTAGTTTAGAGACTAAAACATGAAACTTCATATTCTGGACCCATTGCTTTTACAGCTACATGTCAACTCTAAAGGCAGGATACATGCTTAAAAGCTGACTTATGTGGTAAAAATCCCACTATGGGTCATAACGAGAAAATATTGGTAGAGAGAACATTTTCAAATGAAAGAACAGACTTTTCACTATTATATCACATATTCTGGAAAATACAATGAGAATTGTCTATAATAAGACATGCTTCCCAGGAAAGAACGTAATTGCTTCTTCGTTCTGGACAGCTCGAACACCGCCATAGCCCTGATTCTCACCTCGGGCACAGCCAAAACACCTCCTCGCACTCTATGTCCCAAATGCTCCAAGTACTTCCGCCCAAACACACACTTCTGGGCCTTCAACGTAAACTCAGCATCACCCAAACACCCAACAACATTACCCAAATCCACCAAATGGTCCTGCCAACACGAGATATACACCACCACATCATGTATATTATTTTTACACACCTCCCTAACCGGGGTCAACAACTCTTCAACAACCGCCTGAAATGTGGCGGTAGCATTTTTAAGACCGAAAGGCATCCGGTTGCACCTGTACTTGCCCAACGGGCAGACGAAAGTAGTTAACTGGCAACTGCTCTCTGACATTTTGACCTGGTGAAAACCAGACGTGAGATCCAGAGTTGAGAGACAAAGACTCGAACCCACTTTCTCTAAAATTTCAATCACGGATGGGAGCCAAAATCGTCTGAGGGATGTGCGGGCGTTCAATTCTCTATAATCTACGTATAGGCGGATACTACCATCCTTCTTCCTCAACAAACCAAGGGGACTTTCCCACTCAGCCATAGACTCTACTATAACACCATTATCTAACAACTTGTCTAACTCAGCTCTCACTGCATCCCTTATGCCTCCAGGTATCTGTCTTTGAGGTAAGTTTACAACACTAGCACCATCATTCAATACAATCTCACAAACACCAGTCTTACACAAACCAGGTTTAACACTGAAATACATTTCCAACTCAGACAGCACAGATTTCAACTTAACTTCATTATAACCAGGATATCTGTTTTTGCTGAGAACAACTTTACTCGCCAACAAGTCATCACTAATTCCCTGTTCCTGAGCCACAAAAGTAACAGCATTCACGAACAACACTTGATCCTGGTACACTTTTAGGTTATTAATGTGTGCCAACTTAACAGGATGACCGTCACCTTTGGAAACCCTGTAAGTCACTCGGGATACCTGTCCCTACCACGCTGCCTGCGAAGCACCTTGAATTCCTGGGATCTTCATAAGAACCTGAGACCCCACATCCAAACATCTATCGCTTTTACCTTTGTTAATGCTAACCACCCACTTAACTATCTACACACTTGGCTTCTTCTGCCACTGCGACGTCGTGAATGAGTGAGAGTTTATCTCATTCAGTGACAAGAGCCACCCCTCTCCGTCCATTCCATCAAACTGTCTATCCACCCCTCGTAAAACAGATTCAGGGGTCCAACCACATCTTTGACAAAGACAAGCTGATCAGGAGAAAAACCAGTGGATCGATTTGGAACCTGCCTCATGGCAAAAAGGGTTAAGGTCAAGAAATCAGCCCAGTCTACTACACTGTCCACAGCTTTACCCAACATACAGTGCCACAGGCTTAAAGAGTAAATTTTAGTTTTTTCAATGATTTGGTGATTATCTTTTTAACTAAAGGTACTAGAGATCCAAAAGTTGGTACAGACATGAAGGCATCATTACTCATCCCATATATTTTTTTAATATTTTACCACAATGTCATGTAGCCAATGAATAAGGTGTTAATTAACCTCCGTTTTTTTTTTGATAGTGAAATTGCTTTCAGACTGTTATCAACAGATCTGTGGAGTTAAGGTCTGATATGAAGATATAAGATGCTAAGAGGACCATAATTTTAGAATGGATGGCTCTGATAAGGGACCAGATTCTTAAATTGTGCTTAATATTGCCATATTGAGATAATTTTGTGAAAATGGGTGATTTATAGGTTTGATCCTATATTTCATATAATATAAAATAGTTACCTTTCCAAACTTATGAATATTGTTCATATACACACATACTAAACTGGTGCAAAAAATAAAAACTATTGCTCAACTTGTTCCTGAAAAAAATGAGGTTTTGTAGAGGTGGGTAGGAAAAATTGGAGCTTGTGGCTAAAAGAATGTTGTGGTTGAAAGCCCTATTTTCCCCAATTTTCCTAACCCACCTCTACAAAACTTCATTTTTCTCAAGAACAAGTTGAGCAATAGTTTTCATTTTTTGCACCAGTAAGTATTTGTAGTAATGTAGTAAGTAATGCTAGATATTTTTACTTTTTTAGTTTGTACTAGTCATGGTAACTGGGTTTGTAAAATTAACTGTGTTGGTTCAAAAGGGCTCTCTCATATCCCCAGCTGATATTTCAGCAGGTGCTTGGACCTGAATGGATTGTTATTGTAAAGAAATGTCGCTTTGAGACCTGTGTAATGCCATAAGATATAACAATGGTTATGGAACTTAAAAATACTATATTGAAGATACCAGGCATGGAATAAATGATATACATGAGTACAGACATAGATGCGTATATATATATACATGCATATACAATTATTCTATAACAAATACAACATATACATTTAGTACAATAAATTTTAACTCATTTTCTACAATGTGAAGCTGAACATTCACTATGGGAAGGAATATTTAGCTATGTTATGAGTAGTTCAGAGACACTTTCAAATCTAACATTCATACATTTGGTTAGACCCTTTTCAGTCATTACCAGAACCAGTTCTAACATCTACGTAAGAAGTAACTTAAAACAGTTAGACATGCCATTTGTTTTAACATTGTTATTGCATAATATATCATTTTTGATTTAACATTTAATTTTCTGATTGAATTTTATTAAATGTAGATTTTGGTCAATTGATCAGTTTTATTAAACATATGGGACATTTACTTTTGCCAAAATACATCACGAGAAAAACTTAATTATTTAAAATAAATAAAAGGTGCAATCATAACGAAAATGTTCAAAATTATTTTGGGGCTTGTTCACTTTTTTAATACTGTTAACTATAGTCGCCCCACTAGTTTGGTAGGTAACTTACCTCCTAGATTCTATCTTACATTAGCAGGAACTGGGCCGGCTGTTCCATGACCCAGCTGTTAAATTTTGCATGTGCGCTTGGCATGAGTTTTTGACCCACTGGGATTCCCCGCTTTGGGGGGAGGCCCCATCAGCGTGAATGGCATGCGCTGGCCCAAAGAAGTTGGCCAATTAGATTGGTCAACTTAACCCCCAAAGCTATTAATTAGTTGATATTAGAATAGGTTAAATATACATACCTGGCCGTGACTAAGCATTACTTACGTGGCCGTGCTGTAGGATGCCTCTTTCCCCCCAAATTGACCTCCCAGTGACAGGATCACTAAATATAAAAATTGTGACTCATGACAACGACAATGTACAATCAAGTGGATGACTAGTATCTGATAAAGAGTGTACTGTTCTTCCTGGTTCATTGCCCTATGGCCGAGCGCATGCCAATACCTCAGGATGGCGACACATACCACCTCCCCCAAGTCCTCCACTCCTGTCAATGCAGCTGATGTCGTGGCCCCAATTATGAAATGGTGCCCAGTATATTGGTCCACAGGAAGGCAAATCCTTTGCAGAGTAATCTTCGGCACTGCTGCCTTCCTGGTCAACCTTAAATCAATCTGGACCAAAGTTGGAGATTCCAAGTTGTCCACTGAAAAGTCTCCCCGCGCTAAGTTAGCTGCTGCTTCCCACGATAATTCTGATTGTGGGAGGAGTTCCCCAAATCTTAAAGAAAACCCTCCAATAAACGCTGCTGTAGCCACTTCCCACAATATGTTGCAGTCGGTGGTTGGTTACAGTTTTTTATGCTTTTAGGGTCTGTTCAGATATTTTTAGGCATGCAGCATGTTAATATATTTTGAACTTACTGCATTTGACCATCAAGTAGTCATCAACTGGTTGCTGGCAGCTGCAGTATAACTTGAAAGTTTGATCCATGAAAGTTTGATACATCGTTTGAAGCAACGTTCTGTAAATGGCGAAAGGTGCCTCATCTCAACACTGTTGAGCAAGTTTACTCTCATATTACTCTGGTCAAACTCTACTGCTGCAAAATTCATCACCTCACAATCAGCTATAGCAAAGGCAATGGTAAAATATAAAAGTCATTGGACTTGCCACTGGACATCATGATGCAGAACTTTTATTGTGCTAGAACTGTGCTGACATAACTCACAATTATTTTTTTTGCTGCTCCGAGGAGTGTCATATTAAGAATTACATATACGTTTATGATTGTTTCTGAGTGGAAAAGGGGAGATGATACTGCTAGCCATTCGTTATTTTTTTGTATTAAAAAATTTGAACAAAAATTCTTGTGCTTTCAAGATCAATTTGGGTGAGATCATAAGTGAGTAATTTGGGACTGTTATGAACCCATTTTAGAATATGAATTTTTTAAAATTGTTTAGAAAGCAATTATTACGGCATCATCTAGCAATTCACTCGAGCAGGGACTCAGCTTGTATTTGTGGAAATCATATGGCTGAACTCACCCAAATATGTACACATATTTGGAAATTGTGAGGTAGCAATGAAATCATTAAGGTCAATAAAATATAATTTAGTTGGACATTTCCTGTTTTTTAATAGATTATGACCAATTGAAGTTGACAGTGAACACTGCCCTCGCTTAGTGCTCTGCTTCCACATGCTAGTTTATTCTCAAATTGATATTATAGTCTAATTTAGTGACTAAAACAAGTATGTACTTCAAGAAAAACAAATGAATGCTCTATTATTCCCAAAGTTAGACACTTATGTAACAATAAAGTGTCTTATTTGTACGGGAGAACAAATCTTATAGCTGAACCTTTCCAAACATGTATAACTTATTTGGGAATAGTGAGGTAGCATGAAATCATAAAAATCAAAAAAATTTGATTTAGTTGTATATTTCATGTTTTTCATAGATTATGATCAATTGAAGTTGACAGTGAACACTGCCGGGAATAAGTGCTCAGTTGACCATCGATATTTGAGTATGAAGACTGTATTGTTGTGTCTATAGCGGTATAAGTGCATACTGAAAAGTTGCTTTTGGTGATGATGAGAATGTTACTGTTTGAAGAGTCTCAGAATATTTAGAATTTGCGAAAACAACTGTAACATTTAAGAATTTGATTGATGAGGACTTTGAAAAAAATTGAGCCTTCTTGGATGAAGAGATTTGTGATTTTTGTTTTAAATCTTTTGGGTAAAGGTTGTGGGCGCTGCCCACATGAAGAAGAGAAGTTGAGAGACAGAAGAGGAGGAGAGAGAGAACAGAAATAACTATCATTATGTGTTGTGCGTATGTGATGTTGTAGAGTTGTATGTTTGTGTGTTTGCATTGACAGAACTAATCACGTGTTCGTGTGTTTGTGATGGATTATTGTATTGCCATGTATGGTCATGTTGTGTGGAGTAGTTATAGCTTCATGCCACGTTGTAAGTTGTAGGGGCGGAGTCTAGTTTTCTATTTAAGCTCTGACTTTGCCTCGTGCTCTTTAGTGTTCAATTAAACTAAAACTTAGTATATCGATTCGTCGGCTGAGCGCTAGCTGCGGCGAGCATTCAGATTGAGCATTCTGGTGGCAGCGACTTTGGCTGGTACCAAGTGCGAGTGTCCCTGGAAACTGCGGATCACCGGGCGACCCCACAATTGGTGGCAGCGGTGGGATCGGAACGGAAGACATTCCCACCCGGACCACAACGAACCCCCAAGGAGACATCCTTGGAGCAACTCCTGTGTGGACTGAGGACCCCAGGACAAACCAGTGGAAGAAATTCCCGTCAGACCCCAAGAAGAAATTCTCGGACGCATTGCGATTCCAAGCTACGGCTAAGGATACCCTACCAGCAGTGACAGAAGCTACGGCACCTTGAACTGCTTGGCATCGTGTTGTGAACTTGAGTGTATTGTGTTGTAAATTTTTTTCTCTTGTATCCGCCTTGCGTGTGTGTGACTCTATTTCTAATTCATTTTGTTTGTGCGTGTACTTTTAGTTTCTCCAGCGGGGGGCGCGGTCACTCTCCTTTCCATGTCGAGGCCTGGAGGCGGGGTCAGGAAAAGGACGGACAGGAAGTTATCTGCTGTGAACCCCGACGGAGTCTACAGGCCTTCGAGGAAGCTGCAGACTTCAACCAGATCACCATATTTGACGAGGCCTGCTGAAATACAGTACGCGGAGGACGAGGAAAGCTTGATTGAGCCGGAAGTAAGTGGCTACTTGAGTGAGGAGTCAGTGTTCGAGAGTGATAGTAGTAAGCGCGAAGAAGCCGATAGTGAAGAGGGAAAAGGGATGGCTAAGTAGGAGTAGGGAGAGATTTCAAAGCTAGTGAGGTATTTAGTGGAGAGAGACTTGGAAACTAAGAAGGCAGAGTGTGAGGCAAAGAAGGCTGAGGCCAAGGAGAAGACGGATAGAGAGAAGCGAGAGGCTGAGGTGAGACGAGAAACTGAGGAAGCTAGGAGAGCTGACATGATGGAGCTGTTTAGACAACTGAAGGAGGAGGAACATGGTAAGAGACGGGAAGAAAACGATGAGAGGAGAAGAGATGATGAGGAAAATAGGAGGAGACGGAGGAAAGAAGAGGATGAGCAGCGTGAGAAGAGAGAATTACAGCAGGAGAAGTTGAAGGTGTTGGGGGTGTATAAGGAGAAGGTAGAGCTAATGAGTTACTTGGAAAAGTTTGAACGCATCATGCATGAGTGTAAGATTGAGAGGTGTGACTGGGCGGAGCGGCTGTTCCCAAGACTGCCGGAGAGGCTTTGTGCAAGGATAGCTGGTGTTAGGGATGATGGCGGAGATTATGACATGGTGAAGGGGGTGTTGCTCAAAGCTGTTGGGGAGACGACCTTGACATACGGGCATCAACTGTTTGAGTTGTCCGGGGAGTACCTGAAAGCAAAGACGTCTGGGGAGATTGTGGAGATAATTGAACGTGTGAGTAGGGGTGTGCTGCAGGGCTGAGTTACCTTGGAAGAGTGCGTCGTGGCTGTGGCCACTGCCCTGACGAGGAAGGTAATCCCTCCCAGTGGAAAGGTATACTTAGAAGGGAAGGAACTGAAGAAAATGGAAGACTTGCGGGAGGCATGGGAAACTTGGTTGTCAGGCAGACAAAGGGGCAACTTTTTCAAACCCTGGACTAGCTCAGGGATGGGTGATCGAGAGAGAAGTTATAGGAATGGTCAGAGTAGCAGTGGATACGTGAATAGAAGCGGGTATGGGGGAGTTGTTACATGTTTTGTGTGTGGCGAGAAGGGCCATATATCTGTTGAGTGCAGAAAGAATGTGAATGCAAAACAAGGTGGAGGTGGGGCTGGTGTGCGGCCCATTACATGCTTTAGCTGTGGGAAGGCGGGGCACAGAAGTGTAGAGTGTCCAAATACGAAGGTGGGAGTACCTGTCAAGAAGGAGGGTCGAGTTGGGAAGGTATCCAAGATTGTAGTGGGTGGAAAGAAAGGTAATGTGGCGTGTGGACTTGTGAATGGTGTGGAGTGTAAGATACTAGTGGATTCTGGGGCCGAGGTAGGTGTGGTGCCCAAGTCCTTGGTGGGTGCAGACAGTATTGAATGTGGTATAGTGCACATATCCGACGTGCATGGTAAAACTAGTGTGCACCAGAGCACAATTGTGAATTTTGAGTTGGGGGGTAGGAAGTTTGCTAATCTGGCTGTGATTGACGAGCGTGAGGGGGAAGATGTCATTAGCATTATTCCTTTCGATGTCATGAACGAGGAAGAAGTGACGGCATTTAGACAGGCAATTGAGGAGAACAAGGGAGTTAGCCGTGAGAGAGAAAGTGAGAATGCAGAGGTGAACGTGTTAACAAGGAGTCAAGTGAGAGCAGAGGAGGAATTAGATAGGTGTGAGAGTGATGTAGTAGTAGAGGATTTGTGGTGTGTGGTTGATGAAGAGGAGTCAGTTCAGAAGGAGCTTGGGGACGACGCGTTGGAACCTTCGGATGTAAGAGAGGAGGCAGAACCGACACAAGAGTGCTTAAGGGAGAGTGTGGATGAGGATGAGGAAGTGAGTGGAGTGCCAGTGGAACTAAATAAGGTGATAGAGAGCGAGAGCGAGTGTGAGATGGAGTTGCATGAACTAGCTAATCAAATTGGTCCGGTGCGAAGTGGTTCAGATAGTGTGGATTTTAGAGAGGCGGTGAAGAGTGATGATAGCTTGAAGGAATGGAGGGAGTGGGGCGAGAAGAAAGAACGAGGTTTTGCGTGGAAGAATGGTGTGTTGGTGAGAAGTCAGTATGTAACTTGGGAAGAATTTAGAGATGTGTTGGTAGTGCCGAAAGAGTATAGACAACAGATTATGGAGCTAGGACATGAACGGAACGGGCATCTGGGAGGTGAGAAGGTGGCTGCAATGGTGGGGCGGTACTTTCTTTGGCCAGGCATGAGCAAGGAGTTGGTAGATCACGGTAAAAGCTGTAAGGTCTGCCAGCTTAAAAGCAAATAGAAGCCAAGGAAGGCACCTGTAGTTGAGAGACCCATCCTTACCGAGCCCTTTGAATCGGTTGCAGTGGATTTAGTGGGACCGTTGCCCAAGGATAGAGGAGGTTGCAGGTATTTGCTGACTTGTGTGTGTATGGCGACACGGTGGCCAGAAGCAGTGCCCCTAAGAAGTATCACAGCGAAGGCGGTGGCAGAAGGTTTATGGAGTATCTTCTCTCGGACGGCCATCCCAGAGAAGATTTTGTCGGACCAGGGGGTGCAGTTCTGTAGTAGGTTGGTGAAGGAGTTATGTTCGTTGTTGGGGATAGAGAGTGTGAGGACCTCGCCGTACCATCCGGAGACGAATGGTACGGTGGAGAGAATGCACGGCACCATGAAGAGCATTCTGGGAAAGTGTGTGGCTGGAGGATTGGATTAGGTTGGGCAGGTGTGTTTTGTGTTGTTTGTACTGAGGCAGATGCCTCATGTAGACAGCGGCTTCAGTCCTTTCGATTTGGTTTTTGGATTCAGAGTGAGGACTCCACTTGACGCTCTGTATCATGGCTTGTACGAGGCTGATAGTAAAGAACTTAATGTTTGCGAGTGGGTGAGAGGAATGGCAGAGAAGTTAGAGAAGATGCGGGATTGTGCGGCAGTGAAGATGATGAAGGGAAGAGTGAGTAGAATGGAGTATGTGAATAGAGGTAGTAAGTTGAGGTCGTTTGAGGTGGGAAAGAGGGTTTTGTACCGTGTACCGGGGATGCAGTGCAAACTAGCGGACTCGTGGGAGGGTCCATATAAGGTGATTGAGAGGAAGGGTGTGGTGAATTATAAGATCGGGAAGGTTGGTTCGGAGAGGCATACGAAGGTGGTGCACATAAATTGTTTGAAGAAGTATAAGGAGAGGTAGGCTGTGAGGAGGCGGGATGTCGTAGTTGAGGAGAGTGAAGAAGAGAGGAATGTGCTGAGGGGTGTGTGTGAGGGATTTGAGCAGAGTGAGTTAGATGAGTTGATGAGAGAATTTGAGGCAGTGTTCTCAGACAAACCTGGGAGCACTAGTGTGGTGAAGATGACAATTGACACGGGGGATAGTCCGCCCATTAGGCAGACACCCTACTCGGTCCCAATGGGGATTCGAGACGCTGTGAGGAAAGAGTTGGAAGAGCTAGAGAGCTGTGGGGTGATAGAGCGGAGTTGGAGCCCGTGGGCTTCTCCGTTGGTCCCGGTTAAGAAACCAGATGGCAGGATCAGATTGTGTGTCGACTATCGGAAGCTCAATGATATAACAACGAGAGAACCATACTATATTTTGTCCTTTCAAGAGATGGTAGACAGAGTAGGGCAGGGATGCGTGCTTTCCAAGGTCGACTTAGCTAAGGGTTTCCATCAAGTAGAAGTGGGGGAGAGTGATCGTGTGAAGACGTGCTTTGTATGCCCCTTCGGCAAGTTCCAGTTTCGACGCATGCCGTTTGGGCTCACGAATGCGCCATCAGTGTTCCAACGATTGATGGATTCTGTGTTGGTTGGGTGTTCTGATTTTGCAAGATGTTACATCGATGATATTTTGGTTGTTTCAGAGAATTGGAGTGTGCATGTGTGTCATCTAAGGGCTTTGCTTAGGACTTTATTGGAGGCAGGTTTGACGTGTAAAAGGGAGAAGTGTGTGTTTGGTCGGAGGAGATTGGAGTTTTTAGGGCACGAGATAGGAGAAGGTGTAGTCTGCGTACCTGAGGCTAGGGTGCAAGCTATCAGAGAGCATCCACTCCTCAAGACGGGAAGACAGCTGCGTGCTTTCCTGGGGCTGGTTGGGTTCTATCGGCGGTTTATTGGCGGATTTCATGAATGGTCGTCCGTCCTGACCCCACACACGTCCAGGACCTTGGCAGGGGGGGTGAGTTGGTCTGGCCCCATGCTGGAGGCCTTTTATATGTTAAGAGATGTGTTATGTGACGCTGTCTGTTTAGTTGTACCTTGTGTGAGTGATTGTTTTGTAGTGGAATGCGATGCTAGCAGTACTGGTGTGGGTGCTGTTCTGTCGGTCAGGAGAGAGGATGAGTTGAAGCCAGTTGCCTTCTTCTCAAGGCAGCTCAAGGGAGCACAGTCGAGATATGCTGCGCAGGAGTTGGAATGTCTTGCAGTCGTGGAAGCGGTCAGTCAATTTGCCATTTATCTCTACGGGAGGCCGTTCGAGATTCTGACTGATCACAAGTCGCTGGAAACGCTGAAGTCGGGCAGGCAGTTGAACAGGCGGGTTCATAATTGGGCACTCAAGTTGGCGGAGTTCGATTTCACTGTGAGATATCGAAAGGGAGAACTAAATGTCGTAGCGGATGAGCTCAGTAGATGCCATGGGGATGCCAGTGTCGGTGACACCAGTCCTTGCGGAGCGGGGGAAGATGTGGGCGCTGCCCACATGAAGAAGAGATGTTGAGAGACAGAAGAGGAGGAGAGAGAGAACAGAAATAACTATCATTATGTGTTGTGCGTATGTGATGTTGTAGAGTTGTATGTTTGTGTGTTTGCATTGACAGAACTAATCACGTGTTCGTGTGTTTGTGATGGATTATTGTATTGCCATGTATGGTCATGTTGTGTGGAGTTGTTATTGCTTCATGCCACGTTGTAAGTTGTAGGGGCGGAGTCTAGTTTTCTATTTAAGCTCCGACTTTGCCTCTTGCTCTTTAGTGTTCAATTAAACTAAAACTTAGTATATCGATTCGTCGGCTGAGCGCTAGCTGCGGCGAGCGTTCAGATTGAGCATTCTGGTGGCAGCGACTTTGGCTGGTACCAAGTGCGAGTGTCCCTGGAAACCGCGGATCACCGGGCGACCCCACAAAGGTACAAAAAACACCAATCAACTTCACAGCATATTAAAATAAATATAACTAAAACAATATCAACCTCAAAAATATTCAGCAAACAACTATAATTTTCTTCAAAACTCTTTGTTGAGTGTATTAAGTTTATAGCATTCCTTGGACAGCTTATCAACTGATAAAGACCTTTTAATTTTTTTTCCAGTTTTCCTCTCAACTAGTGTAAATACCTCATATTCTTTAAGTTAAATTTGGTATAAACTCTGAATTGCTGGAAGTAAGAATTATTATGAAGTTTTGTATGAATATTTTACTTTATGACTTTCATGTTTAGCATCATACGGGTGTTTTTGGCATTCCTGTGCTGCAAAGATGTTATGTGCTTTATTATGAACTTTTTCTTTGTTGTCCAGTATAGATCCCATGATATTCCACAGATGAGGCAAGCTACATTTATGCCTTTCATTGTTTTTCATTTAATGTGGCAGTTCAATGATCAACTACCTTTCGAAGATGACGATTAATAATTTGAATAAATGGGCTGAACTTGGTAGAGCGGTGAACACTGATTATGTAAACATACAAAACTGCATCAATCTAAACATCATTATCTCATGTCGGTAACTTGTAGTGAGTGATTAGCTATTGACAAGCAATAAAGGACTTTGGAAATATGGGCGACATGTTCATGGAAAGAAGAGGAATAGATGACAATGTCGTCAATATAGGCTTGGCTGAAGTGTTCGACACAAAGTAAAACTGACTGCATAAGTAATTAAAAGGGCCAGAGCTTCGAGCTCAGTCGCTGAAAACCTATCCCTATCAAATATTCTTGTCAAGATCTTGCCAAGATTTTGATGAGATCCATGCAAGATTCTTGCAAGTTCCATGCAAGATCCATGCAATATTTTTACGAGATCTAATAAGATTCATGCAAAAACCTTACAAAATCTGATAAGCACCATGAAAGAACCTTACAAGATCTTATAAGATTCATGCAAGAAACTTACAAGATCTAATAAGATTCATGCAAGAACTTTACAAGACCTAATAAGACGCATGCAAGAACCTTACAAGAACTGAGCAAGAACCTTACAAAGTTTAATAGGATCCATGCAAGATTCTTACAAGATCTAATAAGATTCATGCAAGAACCTTACAATATATGATAAGACCCATGCAAGAACCTTACAAGATCTAATAAGAACAATGTAAGAACCTTACAAGGTCTAATACCTCCACGCAAGATTCTTACAAGATAAGACCGATGCAAGAACCTTACAAGATCTAATAAATTTTATGCAAGAACCTTACAAGATCTAATAGGATTTATGCAAGAACCTTACAAGATCTACTAAGAACCATGCAAGAACCTTACAAGGTCTAATAAGACCCATGCAATGCAAGAACCTTACAAGATCTAATAGGATTCATGCAAGAACCTTACAAGATCTGATAAGACCCATGCAAGAACCTTACAAGATCTAATAAGATTCATGCAAGAACCTCCTTACAAGATCTGATAAGACCCATGCAAGAACCTTACAAGATATAATAAGACCCATGCAAGAACCTTACAAGATCTAATAAGACCCATGCAAGAACCTTACAAGATCTAATAAGATCCATGCATACAAGAACAATTCTGGCAATCTGAAATTTAATTGCTGTAATTCAAATGATAGATTTTTTTGATAAATTAGAAAGATTTTTGAGAAAAAAATCAAGTAAACAAAAATAACAAAAAATAGATAAATAACTTGGAATACTCTTTTTTTTTAAGTTTGGTTTACTCTTTTATCGCGGTAACGGAAATATTTTCTTAAACTGAAGTCACTTCTGCTGAAGATTTCTTCTCTACATTTTTTTTTGCTTTAGACGTCAATAACTTTATATTATCTACGCCAAATTTTGTATCTACTGCTTGTAGTAGCACCTCAACTCATTATGGGTCCAATGGGGGTTTATTACTTCTTGGTGACTTTGACTTAAACAACAAGGAGGCAGCCATTACTTGTTTCATAAATAAGATATCCATTCCTTGTAAAACTAATTGATAGGGATCTTTTGCTGCTAATTGCTGCAATTGTCATTCATTGTCGCTCCTTTCAGATTTAAAAGTAGACATAGATGGACCATCTTTAACCATCGTATTCATACACCACTTCATTTCGCTTAGTGTTGAATCAAAAGTACGAAATTGTTCTTTTAATCCCTGAATTTCTTGAATTAAGTAAACAATCAGGTCCTGCAAAGTACATGAAATATGACAAGTTATAATGCAGTCAATAGATCATGTCTAAAAACATATAATTTTTTCATACTTATAATAATACCATTAAATAAGTCAGTTTGTTTCATGCTTATTCACAAGTAGTCGAAATTATCTCAACTAAAAATTCTAATTCCTTATTGGATAGGTATTTTTTTAAAATCATATTCTAAAATATTGTGACAATAATAATGTTGATATAATCCTAATCTTGCAAGCGATTACATGTCTTAGCAACAATACTTCAAAAAAAAAGAAATAAATAAATGCATACGTTAAGACAGTTTTTAATTGCTAAGGTTGTTAATGGTAAGATACACTTTCAATGAATTTTTTTTTATTGTTTTTTTAGCATATTAGTACTAATATCAGATTTCAGGCATAATCTTAGTTACAATGATGCCAACAACCGCTTGGCCTGGGAAAAATACTATGTAAACAGCTGGTCTTCTATTTTTCTATCTAAATGGTAGCCAATGACATTATTAATTGTAAGTTTATTTATTTATTGTTTCTTTTTAGTACACTAGTACTGACACTACATATCAGAATTCATGCATAATTTGTCATTACAATGACGCCAACAACCAGGTTAGCCTTGGGAAAACAATAGGTAAACAGCTGTTCTTTCCCTTTTTCTCAGAAAATCTATATGGTAGCCACTATCAAAACTAACCTACAACCACAAGTACATGCCTCCACTTTCTACAAGCACTTGCTCAACTACATCAGCCAAGGGTCAAAAAATAAATCTTTCTTTATCACCCCAAAATATCAAAATTGTTGTGCCACTTCACATACATTTGTCTTGCCAGCAGGTGGCCAGAGGTTCAACCAATGAGAACGGCTTCGGCCAAGGAGGCTGCTCAATGCTTCCTTGATATTATCGCACGCACAGGTATTCCTTTCAAGGTGCTTTCTGATGAGGCAGTGTCTTCCTTAGCAAACTGATTCGAGGACTTACTAAACTGGTGCAAAAAATGAAAACTATTGCTCAACTTGTTCTTGAGAAAAATGAAGTTTTGTAGAGGTGGGTTAGGAAAATTGGGGAAAATAGGGCTTTCAACTACAACATTCTTTTAGCCACAAGCTCCAATTTTCCTCCACCTCTACAAAACCTCATTTTTTTCAGGAACAAGTTGAGCAATCGTTTTTATTTTTTGCACCAATTTAGTATGTGTGTATATGAACAATATGTCAACCTCTCACAATACTATCTTTTTACTTGTTTTTTTTTCTCTTTCTCTATTTATTTTAAGACACTTAATTGAAAATTCTATAATGTGAAGTTTAAGCTCTAATCCTATTTTGTTAAAATCACTTGAAGGCACTTATAGTTAGGCAAAGGTCCCACCAAGTTCACCGTGACAGTCTCAAAGGGCACAGTGACAATACTGCTCTCAACCATCTTGGCTTTCTTGTTACCAGCACTTGTATACCTGAGACACTTATCACACGATCGGATAAAGGAGGTAATGTCAGCGTGGAGGCCGGGCTACGTAAACCTTTTACCAAGCAATTTCCGCATACCTCTGATACCTACGTGTGCTGTTTTGTCATGCGCCAAAGGCATTGCATGACACCTCCAACCAACCGGCAAGACAATCCTATCTACCACGCTATTGTCAATATGAACAATCCAGTGAATCAGAACAACATCCCTCCAACTATAACCATTTAGCTTCCTGTCTGCCAAGTCCCTGCAAGCCTTCAAAGACTCGTCGACTAACATCTCTTTCTTCAGCACGTCTCTTCCTGCCTGTTCCTTCAAAACCGGAACATCAAGACTAGCACACACACCCGAAGCAACATTATCAAAATCATCACACTCATGCACTTTGCAAATCCACTATCACACCTTTTGAAACACTAGCATCACCAGACACAATCGAACTAGACTCGTCCCTATCTACAGACACTTCCGTACTTAAACACATGTCCGTAAGTACAGAAACGTCCTTACTTACAGAAAAGTCATTACCATCAGAAACAACATTACCAACAGAAACATTACCACCAACAAAAGCATCAACACCAAAAGGAACATCATCACTAACACCACCACCCAGAATACCGGTAGACACATCCTGAAGTCCAGATACAGAAGCAATAGAATCATCAGACCGGACTTTGTCACACGTCACATTGATGAGTGACAGTCTCTCAAATTCATCCATCACAAGATCAGGATAAACTTCGACAACAGCTATCCTTTCAGCTTCGCTGGTGCAACGGCCTGGAGGTGCGAAAGATCACACAGGCGATAAATAGCAACACATCTTCCTTGCTATCTGCCACCATACTAATAGATTCCGTTAAGCCCTTCAGGTAGACAAAAGTTTCTAGAGAAGACATAGATTTTGTTGCGCTCTGGAAATCCAAGATGAGCTTGATTCCCAGACTAGTTCTGCTCGAGCCTAAAGCTTCTATGAGTATTTCTTTTAAATCAGAGTAAGTGCAGGTGTCTCTATCGATCGAAGCTACTATATCAGAAGCAGACTTCGACTGAATCTTTTGGTATAGTATAGATTTGAAGCTCGAACAAGGCACCCCAATGTCTTGCAAGTCAGCTTCGAGCTTGCGTATATACTTCGCGATATCTGCTCAATCCTTGAGAGGAAGCAGATTATGAATCTGCCTGTTTCTATCGGCACTCGCTTGACCTCCTGCTGAAGTACCAGTGAGGGTGGCCATCCTGTCAACTATTCTAGAGAATTGGGTCATGAATGTATTAAATCTCTGGGGCCCAAATTCAGCAGTAACCCTCATTACCACAGGGTAAATCTTCACTATGATCCAACCCATCTAACTCATGGGCAATCTCCTCTTCGTTCAACATGCCTAAGACGGTTTCCTCCAAACTATCTAAGGCACTACTACAACAACTACTCAAATATACACTACTAGCTGGAGCTAAAAAACACTCAGGACTAACAGCACTAACAAATGAGTACCAGCTCTACCCTGACTATACTCACTACCAGAATCACCGACTGAATCTCCACCGATGGCTGAATCAGAATTCTTTCCACTCTAGACTCTCTTATACGCTTGCGACTGCTGCTCTCTCTGACTCATCTGGGGCAAATCCAGACATCAAAGAATCCTGCAGACAACAACACGACCACAAAAACAAAACCGGGAACAAACAATTACAACTCATCAACAATTGAACAGGTGACGAATAAAAAAAAAAAAAAAAAGACAAAGTTACACCAGGTCCGAAGACAAACACCACGTGCACTGAGCACTAAATAGAAACGAACAACAGTTTGTAGCCTAGTAAGTACACAAACTATACGAACAAAGTCGGAACTGAGGATTAAATAAGTAGCGACGACCGTAGACACGAAACCGACAAAGGGACCAATCAATGACATGAGCAGGCGAAGTAGGAAAGGGTCTTAGTCCAGTCCAGGCGCCACCGCTGCCGCCAGTTGTAGGTAAAGTAGTTGTCGGAAGCCAGCCATTCCCGACGATGCTGCCACCAGAATCCACAGAGTTCAAGTAGAGTTTTAAATCTATCTTGATATTAGTAAACTGATGAGACGCATGCGTGACCGGCTATTTGAGTCCTTTGTCACTCATGCGCACATATGAAATTAAAGACGATCCACCGGAAGTGCGGGGCACAAACAAACACAAAATTACGCACTCAACTATGCACACATTGTTCATAAGATATACACACACAATGACACAATGACAATGTTCTCCTTGATCTTATTCTTCTCTCTTCTTCTTCTCTCTTGTGGCAACACCCACAGTAACCTCTACTGAACAAAAACTAAATATAACTGACTGATATGTACACACATAAGTTCTGAATACATGCATACACACATTTTTTCATAGTTTGTTCACATCTTCATGTGGGCTGGCTGGCCATGCCCACATCTTCCCCCCTTGTCTCAGCAAAAGAGTGTCTTCTTCAGCATCCATGAAACATCTGCTCAAACCATCTGCAACGACATTTTGTTTCCTTAGGAGGTATTGAATCTCGAAATCAAACCCAGACAGTCTAAGCGCCCAGTGATGCAGTCTTGGATTTCGCTGTGGAGCATTCCTTAACGACTCAAGCCCCCTTTGTCGTCAGTTACCACCACGAAATGCCTCAATTATAGGTAGAAGGCGAATTGTTTAATTGCCTCTACCAGCGCGAGCCCCTCCAACTCTTTGGCTGTGTATCGAGTTTGCACACTTCTCAACTGTCGAGAGAAAACTGCCAAAGGGAGACGCTCCTCCACTCGTTGCACTGACAGGACTGCCACCACACCAGTGGCACACGTGTCACACATCTCATAAACAAGGCACACATAATTTCACATAACAAGACAAAACATTGCATAACTCCATGAAAGCCTCTATCTTTAGGCTCGTCCCCTCCACCACCTTGGCCCTGTCTTAGACGTGGAGGGAGTCAGCATGGAAGACCAGCAATGGAAGTTTCGTATAAACCTCCTGTAATATCCGACAACCCCGAGAAATGCCCTCAACTGCTTCTTGAAGTTCGGGATATAGTACAGTCAATTTATTGTTGGACCTCAAACAAATTGCAACAAAAGGTTTCTTGACTGTTTCCTATAAAGAAAAATGTGCTCTATAACATACTAAAAGTCCCCCAAAATCTAACCGTGGGAAACCACAAAAATTTGATCAAACAACGCTAAAATATTCAAAAAAAATTAGCAAAAAATTACCACTTATCAAAAGTGAGACTTTCTCAACAGTTTCCTACCCAGAAAAGTGTGCTCTATAACATACTAAAAGCTCCTAAAATTTGCATTGATAAAAATGCAGAAATTTGGTTATCAATCTGAAAGAAATGCAAAAATTTGGCGAAAATATCACATATAATAACAGTTTTTAACCCATATGCACTATCTAACCAGAGAAAACCTGTACATTCATTAAAAAATTATCAAATTCATGGCCAACTGCTTGACAAGACAAGAGACTACTTTTTAGTTTAGTTTTGTTCCTCAGTATCTGGATCATCAAAATCATCATCACAGTTGCCTTCAATACTTGCTGAGTTCATACAGCCAGACCCTTTACAGTTGCCACACACTATGGTGCATGCTATCCCGTGCTTTCTGCAGGTACATCTCATAGAACTACAACTGGCCTGACAATTGCATCGGATGATATGTAAAAGATCATCTGGAGCAGGCAACACGTCAGTGGTGACTGGGATAAGAATTCCTTCACTCTCCCTCCATCCCCATTCTTCTGGCTTAAGGCTGTCTCCTTTTCCCTTCCACTGCTGTACTTGGTAATAGACACGGAGGCTATGAAACTTAGCTGCACTTGATGTTGGTGGTAGAGTCTGCGGTTGAATGTGTGATGTATTCTTAGCAACTCTTTCGCAAAATCGCTTGTATCGAACAGAGTTAATGCTCTCTCCGGGTTTACCATTGTACATGCAAACGAGAATACGCTCACCTGCAATTGTGATGCCTTCATCAGTAGCTAATGGCGAATCAAAGGCTTTAGCTACGGTACGAAAGTAATTTGATTCTCTGAACCTCTTTAGCGAGTTCCCTTTCCCGATCCCATGAGGTTGTGATGTTGTATCACATCCAAGTAACGCATGTAAGAATAAGATGTGCTTGCAAATCTCAGGGCCTAGCTGCCTTTTCACATCAAGTATATTCCATACACGAGAATTCTTGGCACTTTTCTTTGGCTCTGGCTTAAAAAACAAATGGTGAGAATCCAAGCTTGCATGATAGATCAGCAATATTAACAGGTCAGTATCATCTCCAATCAATACAGTGTTGACTCTTGAAGCTGATTCAACTGCTTTCTGCACTATTAAAAGATCGGCATCTCCGGAAGAATGATAGGTCTTGCAATTTTTCTCCACCAGCTTTGTAGAAAGCATATTGATGAATCTTTGCTTGTTTTCTTTGTTCATAAGAAATTGAGCCTTTTTCATAGTAAGGTGCATGCTTTCTGTAAATGTTACAGTTGCTCCTGCTTGCCCCTTGGTTCGCCTCTGGTGGGTCATGTCCTATAATGCTGTTCAACTTTATTTAAAGCTTTGGCTACTTCCCTTGGGTGACAGTATTTTCTCCGGCATTCCTGGTGCACCTGTTGCCCAGGTACACAACTTACTCTGTCCTTTCTGGCTTCACTAGCTCTATTAATACCTCTACAACCTTTTTCAGTGAGAGTTACTGATTGACCTTCTTCAATAGGTTGGCTACAAAAAATGCAGATACCTGATGCCTCCATGTTTCTAAGAGCACATGGTCATAAGAATTAAGGTTAAAGGTTAATTGCTAATTAGAGCTAAAGCCACAATGTATTGTGGTCATTATTTGCATGTCTGTGTTAAATTGTTTTACAGCTGATGTCTGAAATACAAAATTTTTATGAAATTGAATTAAAATTGCCATGCTTTTTCATTAAATAGTGCTTTTCTTCGCATTAAATCATCAAAAACCTTTATTAGGTTATAGAGCACTGCAGGAAACATTTAAAAAAAGGTTGTGATTGATAAGTTGTTGTGTTGTCGAATTTTATTTGAATTTTTAGATTTTAAGAAAAATGTTTAGCTAAATTTTTGTGCTTTCCCCTTGTTAGATTTTGGGGGACTTTTAGTATGTTATAGAGCACATTTTTCTGTATAGGAAACTGTTGAGAAAGTCTCACTTTTGATAAGTGGTAATTTTTGCTAATTTTTTTTGAATATTTTAGCGTTGTTTGATCAAAGTTTTGTGGTTTCCCATGGTTAGATTTTGGGGGACTTTTAGTATGTTATAGAGCACATTTTTCTGTATAGGAAACAGTCAAGAAACCTTTTGTTGCAATTTGTTTGAGGTTGACCCTCTATTTGTAATATCTTGACTGTACTAATAGGGTACTCCTCGATTGCCTTGACCCTAGCTGGCGGTACTCACACTTCCCCACAACCAACTATATGCCCTAAGAACTACAGTTTCCTCTTTCCAAAAATGTATTTAGCACGCTTGCAGGTGAGCCCCTCCCCCTTAAAACCTCACACAACCTTCTCAAATGAACCACGTGTTCAGACCAACTCTCCGAAACAATCAGGATATTATCAATGTTGACCCATGCGAAACTGACACAATACACAAGAACATAGTCCATCGGTCTCTGAAAAACGAAGGGAGCGTTTGTAAGGTCAAAAGGCATACTCGCAAAGCAGAACTTGCCAAATGGGCATATAAATAAAGTCTTATCTCGGTCAAACTAAACCACTTCCACTTGGTGGAAACCCTTCGCCAGGTCCACCTTTGAATAGACTCTCCCCTTACCAATCATCTCAGTCATTTCTTTAAAGGCGGTGTTGAAGTATGGGTCTTTCACTGTTACGTTATTTACCTTCCAAAAATCCACGCACAGCCTTAAACCTCCCTCCTCCTTCCTCACCGAGACCAGTGGGGAAGCCCACATGTTCTAACTTTGCTCGATAATTTCACTATCCTTCAGCTTCCTTAACTCGGCCCTTACTTCCTACTGATGATTACTCTCTTGGTGTTTCCGGGCTCATCAGAGAACACCTCCCTGAACTAATCCAATAATTCATTCAACTCTCTATCATCATACCCTTTACAGTCTTATTTCAAAACATTCCTCTCTACCTCTTCCTCTTCCACAAATCTAGCAATTTTCACACTCTCGATAATCTTCTTGATACAATTCACGTGAACGACTTTACACTGCTTCTTGCTACCCACCTTACAGATTCGATAATTAACCTGGCCAACTCTCTCTAAGACCTCGTAGGGCCCCTCCCACAAATCGGTAAGTTTACAACTTAGTCCAGGTATCCGGTACAATACACTCCCACTAGCCTTAAATTCTCCACGTTTCTACCCACTGTCCACGTATCCTAACCTGCTTTCCCTGGCCTCCAATTGTCTCACTTTGGCAATCTCGCACGAGTTCTAGCCTGTCAGCCAATGCACGCACAAAGCCACTCACCTCTAATTTCTCTGGGCTTACCTCGTGGATGCCATAGTACAAAGCATCCTGAGGTGTACGGATCTTAAAACAATACACAAGGTCAGATGGCAAAAATCTACTGTCCGAATGCGGTATCTGACGTAACACGAACAGGACAAAAGGCTCCTGCCCCACCCAGTCCTGGTCCGTAGCCAAACACCTCCCCAAGATACTTTTAAACGTCCCATGCATACGTTCGACTGTGCCATTAGTTTTGGGATGGTAGGGAAAGGTCTTCACATGACTAACTCCTAAGAATTCACACACTAGGGCCATAGTGCGGGCACAGAACTGCTTCCCTTGGTCTGTAAGCATTCTTTCTGGGATTGATGTTATAGCAAAAATCGACACAAGGGCATCTGCCACGGCCTGGGTAGTTATTGATCTCAAAAGCACTTCCTCAGGCCAGCGTGTTGCCAGGCAGACGAATGTCAACAAGTATCTGCAAGAAGGGATTGCCAAAGTCATTGATAGTATCCACTAAAGATTAAACATTATTATGGAAGTTCCTTTGTGCTGAAAAATCTTCATGAAAAAAAAATGTTCCTTCTTTATCATTCAAAAACTGCTGTTCAAATTCGTGAATAAGCCTTGCTTGTTCATCCCAGCAAGCAACCACATTATGAATGCTGAAGGGTTTTGTGTAACCCCAACAGCTCCACGTGATCCTTTGACTACTCCATTATTTTGTTCATGAGCCTGATCAATTGGCATTGCTGAGAAGCAGTTCTTAGTCTTGTGAACTACCTAATGACCATACTCAATAAACTCATTGTAAACCGATGTAGGTAAGCTCTCCATGGCACGAATGTGAAAAAATAGCCAACGGGAATAATGATGATGATCATGAACTAAAAACTATGGAGCAAATAAAGTGAAATTTTTTTCTCTCTGTGTGCCCTGATAAATACATGACCAAGTAGCTCAATTTTGAGAATAGTGTCCCAGTATTTAAATGTAGGACATCTGTTCCTCATTCTCTCTTTACAAATCTCCATTGACAATTCTGAATCAATTTGTGCAAATGCCTCAGCTTCGAGTTTAGCCAAAGTTACAGCAGTAACTTGGTGGGCATGCCTGGTCCTTTTAAGATGTGAATCTTTAAGGAAACTATCAACAATACCTGGTGATGAAATGCCTATTAGTCTTGCAAAATAAAGAAATTATTAACAACTCTTATATTGAAGTATATAGTTGTTTTTTCCTAGTAATGTTTTTCATATATTCATAAATTTTTCAAAATCACTTGTGTAGTACGTTATTTTCAGCAGTGAAGAAATGTATTTTTTTTATACAAACAACATGAGCAAACAAAAGGATGTTGCACGTATTTCCACAAAATTAATTCAGTATGCTTTTATTCCAAAACCATAAATTTCGGTTTGTCTCTTCACTTCTCAAACAAATGTTGGTGCAAAAGTTTAGATTATGTAACAGAATTAAACAAATGGGTTGTGATATATTCATGCAGGTGACTTATTTTAATGGAATTTTGATTAAGTAGACTCTTATTTATTATAGTTCATTGTTTTCATGTCACATTAACATATTTGTATATTGTTTTGTTTTAGAAAAAAATTTTCCTTTGATATTCATATTTTTGATGAAATAATCAGACAATCATGTTTGATTAAATTGATGTTGACAAGCAATATATTTTGTTGATAACTCAAGCAAGTTTCTATCAATAATGATGTTGACATGACTGATGTAATGATTTATTGCACAATCAATAGTTGTACAATTCTTTTATAAAATAATTTGCTTTAAATGTCCACAATGTACGACATACTGTCTTTAAGAACTTGGTTAAAGGCCTTCTTAAATTAGCATGCCTCAACACAAGTTTTACTGCAAACGATGTAGTGTTTTGCAGCAAAATTCAAAGTCAGATTATTCATAATTGTTCATTCCTCAAAATAACTAAAAAACTAGCCTCAAAAACAGCAATTTAGAAAAAAACTGTTAAAGCAATAGTATTTTTCAAAAAACGTTTTGTATATTAATTTTGAAATAGATGTAGGTAAATCTAGATTTTCTTTCCTGTTAGCATTGACATTACTGGCTATTCTGTGTTAGCTACAATTATTACTAAATTTATTAATCCAGAAATTTCAACTCATAAGTGTTGGTCATATATTTATCCATGCCCTCATTTTCCGTGTTTGTAACTGATCCCTGTGTAGTGCAGCATAAAACTGTTTACCTTGGTATAAGGTCGGTTTTATTATACCATAACGTGCCCCAACCTCTAGTTAATGTTCAACTTGCTTTCAGGATGTTAATAAGAACTATGCAAATACAAAATTATGTAAAATAATTCCCGCATGTTAATAAATATACCAACAACATGCATAAAGTCTGAAAACATGAGGTGCTTTGACATTATTGGAAATGAATTTGGAAGGATGTAGTATACAAAATTGTGACCATAATCACAAATAGATTAAAATATTTTATAAAACTCTGTTTGGAATCATTATTGCATTTGACAAAAAAAAATTTCCTTTCATAAAAGTATCAATGGTCTCCTAACTAAACTTACTCCTAATGTTCGCCTTCGCAAAAAAAACAACCGTTTAACCTAGTTCCACCTCATCATGTGCGTTACTTCATTATTAACAAACACTGACTCTAGCAATTCAATCAGTCCTTAATAGACCATTAATGTCCAAATGGAACAATATGCTTACCGGCAGATGAAGTCAAGCATTGTGCATGTGTATTACACATAACTTGAATTTTGTCTTTTAAAAAAATAAGGTTATTAAAATGACATTATTTCCATGAAAATTTGTTGGACAGTTAATCAGATGTAATACCAAATTAGGATAAATTATAGAGAATTGTACAGTAAATTGGGTAAATTTTGTAGAATCTTTTGTTTACCAATTATTCTCAACTATTGTCAATACTTGTATCAATTGCTCTCAAAATAATTCATGAACAATTTAGCAAGGCCTTTAAACCTTCAACCCTTCTCAAGTTAAACTGGTATTAGAAATTTTTATACGAAGTATCCTGATCTTACAAAAAGCATAACAACCAAAACAAGTACAAAGAAGCCGGCATACAGGTGTGTTATAGTTACTGTAATGAAAGTGACACTGATATCCAGAGATATTCAAAAAGTAAAGAAGAGCTTTTACAACAATCAGATTTGCTACTCGGATGAACTTTAAAGTAACTTCATAAGATCCTTGCAATTCAATCAACACAATGTATTATTAAAATTTTCATTTTTGCATTCATATAATGAATGTTTCAACTCTAATCTTGGAGCGTTTATTCTCTAAAGTGCAAAATTTATCTACTAAAGTTACACTTCAACAGCTAGAAGTTTGTAAACAAGACAATTTCAAAAACCTTTCTTTCAAAATTTACAAAAACGCAACCTTACATTTCATCTCCTATACACAGTCTTGGCTTCACGATTTCAACCAGTCTAATTTTAGCCTTCTAAATACGGCTTCATGTATTTGCTAACTTACACTTGCTTAGACTGATATATGTTATGTGCAAAGGTGTTTGGAATAAACAATCACAGCTAAAACTGCAGCGTGTGGCCTTGAAGTTACTATTTTTGTTTTAATCGTTGATTTGAGACCCATGATATACCTAATCTCTACTCTCTCTGGTTCTAGAAATCTATATCTAAGCTAATACACACCAAGACCCATTGCTTTTACAGCTACATGTCAACTCTAAAGGCGGGATACATGCTTAAAAGCTGACTTATGTGGTAAAAATCCCACTATGGGTCATAACGAGAAAATATTGGTAGATAGAACATTTTCAAATCAAAGAACAGACTTTTCACTATTATATCACATATTTTGGAAAATACATTATACTTGGAACAAATAATCACTTTGTATTCGGAAATTCTCTTTTTACTAGTTTGTGATGGTACAGTTGATTTTTTTAAGTATATACATTTAATTGTGCCTAGTTTTATCACTAATTCTAGTTGACTTTTCAGTATGTTGCAGTTTTGGGAGGTTTGGAAAGTTGAGCAATTTTTAATAATGATTTATTTTTAAGTTTATTTACTTATCCTAAGTGTTTCTGTAGTGAAGTTTAATTAAGTGCTTTAGAAACTCATTTATCCCACGTGAGTTTTATAACATACTATTTTACTTGCTACTACATTATCACAATAATTTCTTTGGCTTACAATGTGGCAGATATAGACACTTCTAATATTCAGGAAGAGGGCTGACTTTTATGTAATATTGGTTTTGAATATGAAATTGCAAGTCTTGTGTTTGACAAGGTACATCGGTAAAAAAACGTGATCAACTAAACTATGTGACCAATCAAAATAAAAATTAAACAAGAGCACAAATAAAACTGGAATTATAAAGTGGGTTAATTAATGTTACTGAAGCACCTTGTGCCAGTAGACTGTTCAATTCAGAAAACATTTAATTCGAAATAAGATTGCATGCTTTGTGGCCATTCTGCAATAATAAATTCACATTACTTACAGACAATTATACATCTTGTTTAAACACTGCCTATGCATTCAAGTTCATTATAATCGATAATCCAAACCACTCTGAATTATTAAAAGCCTCCAAGGCTAAAGAGACTTTGATTCTGCTGCAAGCTGACGCACTAGATTCCTACTCAATTACCAAAGATTTTCGGAAAGCACTGTAATGAGTTTAAAATAAAGTTATTTCAAAAACTCTATATTTGTAATTGTATGCTGGGACTGAAATGTACACACCTAATGACTAGCATTCCAAAGTAAAGAAATTATCATATTGCTCTGAAATTTTACAGCATAAAAAGATTTAAGCACAAGTTATAAAAGCATCGCGTAGAATCTATAATTTTGCAGAAGTAGAGGGGCATCAAAATATTATAGTCTTCTTAAAGGACATAGCCAAGTATCTTGTCAATAATAAGTGTTAATCTGAAAAGATTACATTTTTGATGAAGCTGAGCGGATAGTAATAGATTTTGATTTAAGCCAGTTAACCTGAGTAGTTATGATATAGGATCATAATCTAGCAATGAGGAATTTGAGAATAGCATTTAGTCGGTACCTCATCTTCTGCTACCATTTCAAACAATAGACTTGCCATCAAACCATCAATTCAATTAAAACAGACAATCATTTACATTTAGCATCTAAAACAAGATCTGACATAGAACCAATTTTACTTAGTTTGGGTGTTGAGTAGGACTAAATATTAGAATTCAAGTGTCTTAGAAATGAGTTATTTTAACACAGATTTCTGTTAGATAAAAGCAATCTGTCATTCAAGCAAAAAATCTAGACGACCTTAAGACAGAGTACCTAAGTGGGATTTTACTCATCAGTCTTGGCCAATGTACGATTAAAATGTTGCTTTTCATGTTATGAGTATAATAGCCATCCCAACCCCAAACATTAGTGTTAGATTTACTACCAAATTAAAGGTGATAATAAGATCATTGCACTAAAGTGAGTCAGTTAAAAGATAAGCAACTATTACTTACTATTTTTAAGCTTGTTGTGCACTTATAATTTCCATAAAATCTGCCCTATGAAATATATTTTTATGCAATAATGGATGCATATTTAACAGTGTGATACTCATAAGACCTATCAGATCAGACTTAATACTCATATTAAAAATTTTTTTCCTTCTAATTATTCATCTCTACCTATCTGATGTAACATATTTATTCAATGTTGAAACCTAAGCCACAAAATTGAACATACCATGTACTGCCATTATGAAAATAAGCATTGATTATTAAAGTAAAATCTGTTAATATAGTCTGTTTGGAAAAGTGGATTTTAATTACAGATAACTTTTCATAGTTATTATTTTATTCTTGCTTGCAGATATGACACTCTATTGTACCTCATTTTTTTCCAGGATATAATAGGACATAGCTATAGCTTTATGTTTCATAAATGAAGTTTCATGTTTTAGTCTCTAAACTAGGCTAAATTACATGTTGAGCATACATATATGGCACAAAGTGGTAGAAATACCATGTTAGGAAATAACTGTGCATAAAAAGGACCTAACCAAATAATTTCAAAGAACTAATTGAAAAGCTATTATGGCCAAATACTATAGTTAATAATAGATGAGATGATTTATTTGATTAAATGTATAAAATTAAAAGGTTCATTATATAATTTATCTAGAAATGCTCTAGTTTTTTTCGACTGATATTAATCAGATTTGGAATCAGCAGTTACAAATTGAACATAACAGGTTTAAAAGATTATTTATGCGTAAAGTGTTCAAAGGTATACTCCTGCAATGTGTGCTGTATGTGTGTGTGTAAAGTATAAACAGCATACTTTCTCAATTTTTTATGGCTGTGTTAGATTGTAGCTACTGCTACTAGACTACCCCAAGTGTGATCCCTTCAAGAGATAGAAGTTAAGTTTAAATCATAATAGTTCGGCTTGTTGGGCCTTCCAGTAGCAGTAGCTACAATCAAACACAACATGGTTTAAAGTTAACTTCTATCTCTTGAAGGAATCATACTTGGGGTAGCCTAGTAGCAGTAGCTACAATCTAACAGATTCACCACTAGAAGGCCCAACAATCCGAAATATTATGGTTTAAACTTAACTTCTATATCTTGAAGGGATCACACTTGGGGTAGCCTAGTAGCAGTAGCTACAATCTAACACAATAGAAAATTTGGGAAGGTGTCTGCAAATAAAGAGCTCAATAGAAGCACTATTAGTAAATCAGGAGGCAAGTCTTTCCAGTCAATTCATTGCATTCCTGATTAATTACTTGAAAGGTAATAATCAAAATTATTCATCAGAATTAAGGAAACACCAACATAAGAGATGCTTGTTTTCTTTAGTATGCCATTCAGCGTATTGAAGTTATTGTGATTGCAAGTGACACAGATATCGTCATTCATCTAATATAGTACCATTGAATAGAGATGGCAAATTGTTAAAATCAAATTGTTATCAAAACTTAGGAAGGTAAAAGGTGTTGATAATATAGGTGAAACACTTTCATTGCACTTTGTTGTATTTTTGTATGGAGTGGCCATGATACTACATCTGCTCATTTTGGTCAAGAAAAAACAAAATTAAATAAGAAAACAAAGATTCAGCAGATATTTTTTATGAGTGACATCAAAGTAACATAATATGCTCAGAAAACAGCAAAAATAGCGAAAGGTAAGCTAAGTGTTGGCTAGTGGGTCGGGTGGATGTCTCACACTCCAGTTGATTATGCTCACACCTGGAATCAGAGAAAGTAACGCTGCCACTAGAATCTTGGCTTCTCTCTCACCTCCCAGCAAGTAGCTAGTAGCCTCCCCGTAGGTTAGAATAAGAAGTATTAAAACGTATTTTAATCCAAAAAGATAGCACCAGCAACGTATTACAGGTACAATCAAGACTAACGGTGACAGGAATGACTACATGTTTAAATACACACATGAAACCACGCCTAACAACACACACACAAATCACTGCAGTCATCCTGCTATTCATACAATCAACACATAAACTAGGTAATGGTAGGTCAAGTAGTTGTCGGAAGCCCTGACTCATTCATGGACTGGCCATTTGCTCCCAACGACGCTGCCTCCAGAATCCAAAGAGTTGAAGTAGAGTTTTAAATCTATCTTGATATTAGTGAACTGATGAGACGCATGCATGACGGACTATTTGTGTCCTTTGTCACTCATGCGCACATATGAAATGAAAGACGATCCACCGGAAGTCCGGGGCACAAACTAGCACACGAAATTACACACACTCAACTATGAACACTCTGCTCATAAGATATGCACACACAATAACACAATGACAATGTTTCCTTGATCTTCTCTTTATTCTTCTCTCTTCTTCTTCTCTCTTGTAGCCACATCCACATCACCCCCCCTCCAAGCGATGACCAGTGGGCATGGCTGACAAACCCACGGTGGCCACATCTGATTCTTCACGGTCCCAAACACTGGCGACTAAGACCGTCTGCGTGTCAATGACAGGCTCCAGGTTGATGCACAATCTCCTCCTCTAGATCTTGCAGGACCAGTGCAAATTGCAGGAGGCGTCAGTATATAACACGAATTCGTCCTCACGACCTGGGATGGTTAGAACTACATGATTGCACAATGACAATTTCAACTCACGGAAAGCTGCTGTCATCACCTCCATCCAGACCACCCTCTGAGGAGCTTTGACAGCCACAGCCCGGGAAGAGCATGCTCGAGAGTCTGGCATATCCATCAATGAGAATTGTCTATAATAAGACATGCTTCCCAGGAAAGAACGTAATTGCTTCTTCGTTCTGGACAGCTCGAACACCGCCATAGCCCTGATTCTCACCTCGGGCACAGCCAAAACACCTCCTCGCACTCTATGTCCCAAATGCTCCAAGTACTTCCGCCCAAACACACACTTCTTGGCCTTCAACGTAAACTCAGCATCACCCAAACACCCAACAACATTACCCAAATCCACCAAATGGTCCTGCCAACACGAGATATACACCACCACATCATGTATATTATTTTTACACACCTCCCTAACCGGGGTCAACAACTCTTCAACAACCGCCTGAAATGTGGCGGTAGCATTTTTAAGACCGAAAGGCATCCGGTTGCACCTGTACTTGCCCAACGGGCAGACGAAAGTAGTTAACTGGCAACTGCTCTCTGACATTTTGACCTGGTGAAAACCAGACGTGAGATCCAGAGTTGAGAGACAAAGACTCGAACCCACTTTCTCTAAAATTTCAATCACGGATGGGAGCCAAAATCGTCTGAGGGATGTGCGGGCGTTCAATTCTCTATAATCTACGTATAGGCGGATACTACCATCCTTCTTCCTCAACAAACCAAGGGGACTTTCCCACTCAGCCATAGACTCTACTATAACACCATTATCTAACAACTTGTCTAACTCAGCTCTCACTGCATCCCTTATGCCTCCAGGTATCTGTCTTTGAGGTAAGTTTACAACACTAGCACCATCATTCAATACAATCTCACAAACACCAGTCTTACACAAACCAGGTTTAACACTAAAATACATTTCCAACTCAGACAGCACAGATTTCAACTTAACTTCATTATAACCAGGATATCTGTTTTTGCTGAGAACAACTTTACTCGCCAACAAGTCATCACTAATTCCCTGTTCCTGAGCCACAAGAGTAACAGCATTCACGAACAACACTTGATCCTGGTACACTTTTAGGTTATTAATGTGTGCCAACTTAACAGGATGACCGTCACCTTTGGAAACCCTGTAAGTCACTCGGGATACCTGTCCCTACCACGCTGCCTGCGAAGCACCTTGAATTCCTGGGATCTTCATAAGAACCTGAGACCCCACATCCAAACATCTATCGCTTTTACCTTTGTTAAAGCTAACCACCCACTTAACTATCTACACACTTGGCTTCTTCTGCCACTGCGACGTCGTGAATGAGTGAGAGTTTATCTCATTCAGTGACAAGAGCCACCCCTCTCCGTCCATTCCATCAAACTGTCTATCCACCCCTCGTAAAACAGATTCAGGGGTCCAACCACATCTTTGACAAAGACAAGCTGATCAGGAGAAAAACCAGTGGATCGATTTGGAACCTGCCTCATGGCAAAAAGGGTTAAGGTCAAGAAATCAGCCCAGTCTACTACACTGTCCACAGCTTTACCCAACATACAGTGCCACAGGCTTAAAGAGTAAATTTTAGTTTTTTCAATGATTTGGTGATTATCTTTTTAACTAAAGGTACTAGAGATCCAAAAGTTGGTACAGACATGAAGGCATCATTACTCATCCCATATATTTTTTTAATATTTTACCACAATGTCATGTAGCCAATGAATAAGGTGTTAATTAACCTCCGTTTTTTTTTTGATAGTGAAATTGCTTTAAGACTGTTATCAACAGATCTGTGGAGTTAAGGTCTGATATGAAGATATAAGATGCTAAGAGGACCATAATTTTAGAATGGATGGCTCTGATAAGGGACCAGATTCTTAAATTGTGCTTAATATTGCCATATTGAGATAATTTTGTAAAAATGGGTGATTTATAGGTTTGATCCTATATTTCATATAATATAAAATAGTTACCTTTCCAAACTTATGAATATTGTTCATATACACACATACTAAACTGGTGCAAGAAATAAAAACTATTGCTCAACTTGTTCCTGAAAAAATGAGGTTTTGTAGAGGTGGGTGGGAAAAATTGGAGCTTGTGGCTAAAAGAATGTTGTGGTTGAAAGCCCTATTTTCCCCAATTTTCCTAACCCACCTCTACAAAACTTCATTTTTCTCAAGAACAAGTTGAGCAATAGTTTTCATTTTTTGCACCAGTAAGTATTTGTAGTAATGTAGTAAGTAATGCTAGATATTTTTACTTTTTTAGTTTGTACTAGTCATGGTAACTGGGTTTGTAAAATTAACTGTGTTAGTTCAAAAGGGCTCTCCCATATCCCCAGCTGATATTTCAGCAGGTGCTTGGACCTGAATGGATTGTTATTGTAAAGAAATGTCGCTTTGAGACCTGTGTAATGCCATAAGATATAACAATGGTTATGGAACTTAAAAATACTATATTGAAGATACCAGGCATGGAATAAATGATATACATGAGTACAGACATAGATGCGTATATATATATATACATGCATATACAATTATGACTGAAAAGGGTCTAACCAAATGTATGAATGTTAGATTTGAAAGTGTCTCTGAACTACTCATACCATAGCTAAATATTCCTTCCCATAGTGAATGTTCAGCTTCACATTGTAGAAAATGAGTTAAAATTTATTGTACTAAATGTATATTATGTTGTATTTGTTATAGAATTACCAGAACCAGTTCTAACATCTACGTAAGAAGTAACTTAAAACAGTTAGACATGCCATTTGTTTTAACATGGTTATTGCATAATATATCATTTTTGATTTAACATTGAATTTTCTGATTGAATTTTATTAAATGTAGATTTTGGTCAATTGATCAGTTTTATTAAACATATGGGACATTTACTTTTGCCAAAATACATCACGAGAAAAACTTAATTATTTAAAATAAATAAAAGGTGCAATCATAACGAAAATGTTCAAAATTATTTTGGGGCTTGTTCACTTTTTTAATACTGTTAACTATAGTCGCCCCACTAGTTTGGTAGGTAACTTACCTCCTAGATTCTATCTTACATTAGCAGGAACTGGGCCGGCTGTTCCATGACCCAGCTGTTAAATTTTGCATGTGCGCTTGGCATGAGTTTTTGACCCACAGGGATTCCCCGCTTTGGGGGGAGGCCCCATCAGCGTGAATGGCATGCGCTGGCCCAAAGAAGTTGGCCAATTAGACTGGTCAACTTAACCCCCAAAGCTATTAATTAGTTGATATTAGAATAGGTTAAATATACATACCTGGCCGTGACTAAGCATTACTTACGTGGCCGTGCTGTAGGATGCCTCTTTCCCCCCAAATTGACCTCCCAGTGACAGGATCACTAAATATAAAAATTGTGACTCATGACAACGACAATGTACAATCAAGTGGATGACTAGTATCTGATAAAGAGTGTACTGTTCTTCCTGGTTCATTGCCCTATGGCCGAGCGCATGCCAATACCTCAGGATGGCGACACATACCACCTCCCCCAAGTCCTCCACTCCTGTCAATGCAGCTGATGTCGTGGCCCCAATTATGAAATGGTGCCCAGTATATTGGTCCACAGGAAGGCAAATCTTTTGCAGAGTAATCTTCGGCTGCTGCACAAACCATGCTTTGGACACAGTTTGACTCACATGGTCCAGGAAGAACGGTTCCTGGGCAGGCCCACGTAACAAATAACAATACATTGCCTCCACTGGGCAGACAGCTGTACTGATTTTGCCAAAGATCACGTCCGCACTGCTGCCTTCCTGGTCACACTTCAACCTTAAATCAATCTGGACCAAAGTTGGAGATTCCATGTTGTCCACTGAAAAGTCTCCCCGCGCTAAGTAAGCTGCTGCTTCCCACGATAATTCTGATTGTGGAAGGAGTTCCCCAAATCTTAAAGAAAACCCTCCAATAAATGCTGCTGTAGCCATTTCCCACAATATGTTGCAGTTGGTGGTTGGTTACACCTGCCATGCCACCTGAAATCTCTCCGGTACTTGGATAGTGATGGGTAGTCTTACTCGGAAAGATTGGCTTCCCGACTACTGCCTTATCATGCTGAGATCTGCCTGGACTCTTTCCAGCAGCAGGAGAGATGACTGCTCCCTTGGGTCTAGAAGGCCCATGGAAATCTGGGCATTCTTTACCCCGCCAAATAACTTTTTATAGTCTGCGGTGCTAAGCCAGAACGGGCTAGGTAAGAGGTAAAATAACATAGGAATTCATGCAATGGGAACGGGTCCCCGACTGAGTAAGCTGTGCAAAACCATGTGAAATGCTTCATAGCTGCTTCATATGTCTTGTGCATTGACGTCGCTAGGCTTGCTTGAAGATAGCGCTGAAGCGTTGGTGCCATTTCAGATTGCACCAGTCTGCTTGTATGGTCGAAGAGGAGGTCCAGCCGCTGATGCGAGACTGATGAGGGGATTGGATCTGCTGACTGCACCTATGAGAGAAAGTGCGCAACATTACCACGTGGCAAGCGGTCTGCGAAGTGGTTGGCCCTAGTGTCAATGTACAATGGAGGAGCAAGAAAGCATTCCAACCTAGCCTCAGCAAACACCACTGTGCGCAAGAGGTGCATCATACCCTTGTGTTTGCTCGAGACCGCATGGTTGTCTGAGTGACATGACCTGCATGCCCTTCCACTGCTCTCCACACACCTGGCATGACACTATGATGGGAATCAAATCCTTATCCCCAGGTGCCTGATGCATTTACGTGCGGGTAAACCTTGTAAAAGGAGGAAGGAGGGTGTAGAAAAGAGACATCGTTCTATCGATCAATAAACTATTAACCACCATGCCAGGGCCGCCCTTAAGCTGAGCGCCACTTGATTGAGACTCTACTGTTGGGAGGGCAGTGAACCGTGCTGCAAAACAAGCCACTCGAATTCGCCTATCGTCAGCTCTGACATGTTTGTGACAAGTTTAACAGCCGTAGCCGTCTGGACAATTGTCACGTGTGTGGGTCACGTACCTCGGCATACACATGCATGACCAGAAAATGCAGGCTACAATGACTGAGAAAAAGTAAAGTTGATTCTAGCACCTGATGAACATATGTTGCAGGTTAATGCTTTTACTAAAAAAGCTACTTTTATATAACTCCTGAAAAAAGTGACACTACTTCCATAATACATTCTAAAACAAAACATTTAAATAGTTGAATGATTGTATTATTAATTGCTTATAAAAGGTACAAGGATTGTTTAAAAGATACCCAAGGCTTATTTATGCTCATTGTAAGTGTACTCAATTTGTGCAATGTATTTTCAGCTCATTCATGCTCAAAGTATAATGTTAACAAGTACCATGACACTAGAATATTTAAAAAAATGAATGTGTATTAATTTTTAAGTCACTTCCTGATGATATGTTTCATCTACATTTTTTAATGTGCTATTGAGACTCTTTTTGGCTATAGCAAGTAAGTAGCATAATGAATTTTTGTCGATCCGTCTTCTACTACTTTGTTTAATTATGTCGGCCTACTTTTTTTTTACATACTTTTCTTGACCAATGAGTGCAACTCATTTGCTATTTATTTGTTGTTGTTTTTCACTTCATTTGTATTATGGTAGTGGTTCATTAAATACATGTTATACAACAATAAGACAAAAATACAAGGTACTAAGTAATTAATAATCTTCTACCCCATCTTTGTATAGTAGTAAGATACGGTACATAGATATTGTTTAATCATCAAAACATCATGCTGTTAAAAAAGAACGTTCCACATTATAACAATTTTCCACCTCTACAGTTACCATTAAGTTAGAACATTTTAGGTCCATTTTTGATACAAACATGCATTGGTTCTGCAGGTGTTTCTAGTTGTATTTTTGCATTAGCATTAAAAAAAATTTGAAGAAGTTTTGGGATGCAAATATCAGATCTGTGATCACTAGCACTAGCTTATTATTTTCCTCCATTCTAGTGGGTCAAGCTCATTGCTAGTGAGATGCAAAGCATAATGTGAAGATGACCTTATAAGCTTGATGAAATATTTATGCAATAAAATGAAAGCATGAATGACAGATGAATACCAAATGTCCATCAACTCAAGAAATGTTTCAGCACTGTACTATTGAAGCCTATCTTTTAAATACAAGTCTCGGGTATTGTGCCCTCTCAACTAAGCTATAACCTGTTTAGGCAAGCTGGATGTGTTTTGTATGATGGAACAAGAATGTCAGACAATTTCATAGCAACAATACTTTCTAACATCACAATAAACACAAATATTCTGATGTTTGTTTGTACATGTGTATCTATGTCAGTGTTCCACATCTTGTGCACTGATAATGTTCAGGACTCAAGAAGCTCTGAACAGGACTAGAGCAAATAAGAACATTCTTAGCTTAGTTATTTCATACTATGTCAATACTTTACCCACCTACTCATAGACTTAATTATATTCATAACCATACAACCCACTGAATGTATCACCTTACTCTACTCTATTTAAATGTAATCATATGTCAAAACAAGATAAACTTTAAACGTCTGACTTGGAACCGAGAGTGTGCAAATACCCCCACAACTACTGCAAACAGCCCCCTGCAATCTGCCTTGAAAGCGATGTGGGCGCCTTGCACGCACACTGCAGGTTCTTACGAGGTCGTAGATAGTTTTATCTTTTGGTCCTTCGAACACTGCCGAAGTTGTACCAAGCTCGTTGCTCACTTCGACTGGATTAGAAAATCCGGACCTGACTGGGAGGTTTACGCCCCCTCAGACAGATAATATAGGACCATGACCAGGCGTATTACACAACTCTCTGCATATTTTTTATTTATGTTTCAACCGTGAATGTCGAATATATAAAATGGTTTCATTTAGATCCAATTAAACCTGGTGTACACCTAAGCATATTATTTTACCTGAGTAACTTATTCTGTCTTAGGGTCTATTTGGCTTGAGATTTGTGTACAGTAAAGTGCCGGTGTCATGGTATATTATATTCGAGGTGATAAATTTTACTGGTATATTTTTCCCCCACTGTGGAATTTGATCCCCTGTAGGGTAAAATTTATTTGCTTATCTACTGTTTAAGCACGATTTTATTTAATACTTACCCATTCTAACAATAATGCCCATCAGAATTCAAGGTAAAAAGCTTCAACCAAATAGAAATATGAGTGCTACACCATACTAGCTTGAATGATACTTCATTCAAGAAATACAGCACGACACCCTAAGAGCAGCTCGCAGCATCTAGACAACCCAACTGTCGCTAAATGGAACAAGAGAGATGCGGATTACTAATAGGCATTGTTATTCCACCAATCTTTGTCAGGTGTTCTCCATTTAAAACATCATTTTACCAACTACTAGCTGTAAATACTGTTGCAAGGTTTATGTGAACTTTATGAGATCTATTGTCTAAGTGAGCTGTGGACACAATCAGCTATTTAGATATAGGAAAAGATGAGATCAAATAGTTGGATAAAATCAGACTCTTCAAGTAAGAAACTCACCGGTGATTACATAACTTCAGTTTGAAGAACAAGCAAAGCAAATACACTAAACCAAAATTACTGTGCCACATCGCTACGGCAACCAGCCAACGAGCAAACTCTCTAATTCTCTATTTATACTGTTAAAGGATACTGCTATGTTCAGTCCCTGGTGGCGACCAAATCTTTATAATTCTGTAATTTTTAAAAAGTCTGTGAAAAAGAGAGAATGCATCTAATAAAAATTATTGTACTCTCTGTCCTTTCATTCCTTTATTCTCTTTATGCCAGTGTCCATCTTGTTCCTCCCCCTCACTCCTCATTCTCTTCATTTGCCTGAGATACAATTCTCTGCCTTAATTTGTTATACTTTATAAGGATATTTATTCCACTCCTCACTTTTAAATTGAATAAATTGAAACTTCTATTCTATTAGGATGTTTCTTCTCTCTCCTCTTCTTACTCTTAAATACCTATTTTATTAGGATGTTTTATTTATCTTTCTTTCTTTCTACTAAATACATTGAAACATCTATTCTAGTAGGATGTTTTAACCCTCCCCATCTTTCTTTTAAATCAATTGAAACATCTATTTTATTAGGATGTTTTATCCCTCTCCCTTTCTTACTTTTAAATACATTGAAACATCATCCTCTGCTATCTTTTTAATACATTGAAACATCTATTCTACTAGGATGTTTTATCCCTCTCCCCTTGTTACTTTTAAATACACTGAACATCTACTCTATTAGGATATTTTATTACTCTCCCCTTATTTCTTTTAAATACATTGAAACATCTATTCTATTAGGATGATTTATTCCTCTCCATCTTACTTTCAAATATGTTGAAACATAAACTCTATTTTGATATTTTATTCCTCTCCTTTTCTTTCTTAAATGCTTTGAAACATCTACTCTATTAGGATGTTCTTTCCCTCTACCCTTCTTACTTTCAAATATATTTGAAACATCAACTCTATCAGGTTATTTTATTCCACACCTGTTGTTTCTTTTAAATACAATTAAACATCTATTATATTAACATGTTTTAACTCTCTTACCTTTCTTTTAAAAACATTGAAACATCTATTTTATCTAGAAGTTTTATTGCTCACTTCTTTCATTTTATATACATTAAATTTTGTTCTATAGGATATTTTATCCCTCTCCCGTTCTTTCCTTTAAATACATTGCTAACATCTATTCTATCAGGATGTTTTACCCTTCTCCTATTCTATTAAGATGTTTTATCCCTCCATCCTTCTTTCTTTTAAATGCATTGAAACAGCTATCTATTAGTATGTTTTTCTCCCCGATGAAGAAATAAAGGTCATGAGGTGCTTAGAGTTATCCATCTGTACCTGGTAATACAAGTCCAGCTTGAACAAAACTTTTACATTCTCTGCGTTTTCCAAACATCAACCAGAATAGAAATATATTGTTGTAGCGGTAGAGTGGTAGCATTTAGCCACCTATAGACGACACACAAGCAAATTTTCCCATCTGGTTTGACTACATGGACTATGAGCTATGCCCACATACTTTCAGAAGGCTCACTAATGCCAGATTGCAGCACATTATTTAATTCGGCTTTCATACCCTCCTTAAGTCCTTAAAACGGTCAGGCAATTGATATAGATGCAGAGATATGTAGTTCCTTGCACAAGTTCAATTACCATCTTCTTTACTCATGTTTTTCTCAATTCCTGCAACAATTCACACTCATTATAACATTCATATTCCTCTTTCTTTAGATGAACAGACCCTTCCTCTAATCCATAGTTAACAGCTATCAATGTTAAGGAGCACACATCCAATTCCCTTGCTTAAAACATCTTCACCATATTCACATGTACAGCTTTCCTTTCCTTCCTACCGTCTACTTCTCTAATTAAATAATTTACTGCATTCAATTTTTTGTCAATTACATAATGCTCTTGCCATAAATCTTCCAATTTAGCCACCATCCCAGGAATTCTACACAATAACTTTTCTCCATCAATCGAACTATGCTCACTCTTTCCACAATCATAATAATTTCTTCCTTTTTCTACTTTCATGTAAACAATTCCTTGTTGTTACATCCCTCATTGCCTCCAAACGACCACACAATTCCTTAACAGTCACCTTGTCAGTCTGGTTGTCAAAATTTGATGTTGGAGGCCATGCTATTAAATATCTCTATGGTTTCTTCAACCACTGACTTTGCTGTTCAACCAAATCTATGGCAATTTGTTCAAACAGCTTTGTGACAATAGGTTTCTGCACCATCCCAACCTTTGCCTGACAATGTTTATTCAATCTTTGATGCATTTGGCATGTATCGCAATACTTCCTTATGTCTGTTCTTTATCAATATTGCACACCTTCTTATGGCCTAAAACGCCCAGTTATGTCATGCGCCGGACTCATTATCTTAAGTCGTTTTGATTTGAGTACAACTATGGTCTCTATGATTTCGTACGCATGGTTTGAAATACTGTGCATCAATAACCAATTGTCCAATAATAGCTTCTAGATAAAGCTCGTAAGGCCTTGAGACTCCGATCATCCTTAACTTCCTTTACAAACATCCACTTCGCCCACTTCGCCGTCTGCATCAACCTCAACTGTCACTATCACTTATTTCAAAACTTTCCTCATCATCTTCATCAGTACATTACACATTCTTAACTTCTTCATTCATCACAATGATTGTCCGCATTCTACTTTATCATACAATTGCAATCTTCCAACTCTATTCGCTCTCGCTCTTTCTTAACATTCCTTGTCTCAACTACATTCAAGTCCAGGTTATAGTTTCAAGTGAACCAATAACTAATTGTCAGTTCATTCAGTGAGCGGTGTCCCACATAAGGTCATGCAAGACATTGCACCCATAGTCACACTTCTAGCATGAAGTGCAGCAAAATACTATTTGTTATGCTTTTAGGGTCTGTTCAGATATTTTTAGGCATGCAGCATGTTAACATATTTTGAACTTACTGCATTTGACCATCAAGTAGTCATCAACTGGTTGCTGGCAGCTGCAGCATAACTTGAAAGTTTGATCCATGAAAGTTTGATACATCGCTTGAAGCAACGTTCTGTAAAAGGCGAAAGGTGCCTCATCTCAACACTGTTGAGCAAGTTTACTCTCATATTACTCTAGTCAAACTCTACTGCTGCAAAATTCATCACCTCACAACAACTATAGCAAAGGCAATGGCAAAATATAAAAGTCATTGGACTTGCCACTGGACATCATGATGCAGAACTTTTATTGTGCTAGAACTGTGCTGACATAAACTCGCCATTATTTTTTTTGCTCCGGGGAGTGTCATATTAAGAATTACATATACGTTTATGATTGTTTCTGAGTGGAAAAGGGGAGATGATACTGCTAGCCATTCGTTATTTTTTTGTATTAAAAAATTTGAACAAAAATTCTTGTGCTTTCAAGATCAATTTGGGTGAGTTCATAAGTGAGTAATTTGGGACTGTTATGAACCCATTTTAGAATATGAATTTTTTAAAATTGTTTTGAAAGCAATTATTACGGCATCATCTAGCAATTCACTCGAGCAGGGACTCAGCTTGTATTTGTGGAAATCATATGGCTGAACTCACCCAAATATGTACACATATTTGGAAATTGTGAGGTAGCAATGAAATCATTAAGGTCAATAAAATATAATTTAGTTGGACATTTCCTGTTTTTTAATAGATTATGACCAATTGAAGTTGACAGTGAACACTGCCCTCGCTTAGTGCTCTGCTTCCACATGCTAGTTTATTCTCAAATTGATATTATAGTCTAATTTAGTGACTAAAACAAGTATGTACTTCAAGAATAACAAATGAATGCTCTATTATTCCCAAAGTTAGACACTTATGTAACAATAAAGTGTCTTATTTGTACGGGAGAACAAATCTTATAGCTGAACCTTTCCAAACATGTATAACTTATTTGGGAATAGTGAGGTAGCATGAAATCATAAAAATCAATAAAATTTGATTTAGTTGTACATTTCATGTTTTTCATAGATTATGATCAATTGAAGTTGACAGTGAACACTGCCGGGAATAAGTGCTCAGTTGACCATCGATATTTGAGTATGAAGACTGTATTGTTGTGGCTATAGCGGTATAAGTGCATACTGAAAAGTAGTTTTTGGTGATGATGAGAATGTTACTGTTTGAAGAGTCTCAGAATATTTAGAATTTGCGAAAACAACTGTAACATTTAATAATTTGATTGATGAGGACTTTGAAAAAAATTGAGCCTTCTTGGATGAAGAGATTTGTGATTTTTGTTTTAAGTCTTTTGGGTAAAGGTACTAAAAACACCAATCAACTTCACAGCATATTAAAATAAATATAACTAAAACAATATCAACCTCAAAAATATTCAGCAAACAACTATAATTTTCTTCAAAACTTTTTGTTGAGTGTATTAAGTTTATAGCATTCCTTGGACAGCTTATCAACTGATAAAGACTTTTTTTAATTTTTTTTCCAGTTTTCCTCTCAACTAGTGTAAATACCTCATATTCTTTAAGTTAAATTTGGTATAAACTCTGAATTGCTGGAGGTAAGAATTATTATGAAGATTTGTATGAATATTTTACTTTATGACTTTCATGTTTAGCATCATACGGGTGTTTTTGGCATTCCTGTGCTGCAAAGATGTTATGTGCTTTATTATGAACTTTTTCTTTGTTGTCCAGTATAGATCCCATGATATTCCACAGATGAGGCAAGCTACATTTATACCTTTCATTGTTTTTCATTTAATGTGGCAGTTCAATGATCAACTACCTTTCGAAGATGACGATTAATAATTTGAATAAATGGGCTGAACTTGGTAGAGCGGTGAACACTGATTATTGAAACATACAAATCTGCATCAATCTTAACATCATTATCTCATGTCGGTAACTTTTAGTCAGTGATTAGCTTTTGACAAGCAATAAAGGACTTTGGAAATATGGGCGACATGTTCATGGAAAGAAGAGGAATAGATGACAATGTCGTCAATATAGGCTGGGCTGAAGTGTTCGACACAAGAACCTTACAAGAACTGAGCAAGAACCTTACAAAGTTTAATAGGATCCATGCAAGATTCTTACAAGATCTAATAAGATTCATGCAAGAACCTTACAATATATGATAAGACCCATGCAAGAACCTTACAAGATCTAATAAGAACAATGTAAGAACCTTACAAGGTCTAATACCTCCACGCAAGATTCTTACAAGATAAGACCCATGCAAGAACCTTACAAGATCTAATAAATTTTATGCAAGAACCTTACAAGATCTAATAGGATTCATGCAAGAACCTTACAAGATCTACTAAGAACCATGCAAGAACCTTACAAGGTCTAATAAGACCCATGCAATGCAAGAACCTTACAAGATCTAATAGGATTCATGCAAGAACCTTACAAGATCTGATAAGACCCATGCAAGAACCTTACAAGATCTAATAAGATCCATGCATACAAGAACAATTCTGGCAATCTGAAATTTAATTGCTGTAATTCAAATGATAGATTTTTTTGATAAATTAGAAAGTTTAAAAAAAAAAAATCAAGTAAACAAAAATAACAAAAAATAGATAAATAACTTGGAATACTCTTTTTTTTAAAGTTTGGTTTACTCTTTTATCGCGGTAACGGAAATATTTTCTTAAACTGAAGTCACTTCTGCTGAAGATTTCTTCTCTACATTTTTTATTTGCTTTAGACGTCAATAACTTTATATTATCTACGCCAAATTTTGTATCTACTGCTTGTAGTAGCACCTCAACTCATTATGTGTCCAATGGGGGTTTATTACTTCTTGGTGACTTTGACTTAAACAACAAGGAGGCAGCCATTTCTTGTTTCATAAATAAGATATCCATTCCTTGTAAAACTAATTGATAGGGATCTTTTGCTGCTAATTGCTGCAATTGTCATTCATTGTCGCTCCTTTCAGATTTAAAAGTAGACATAGATGGACCATCTTTAACCATCGTATTCATACACCACTTCATTTCGCTTAGTGTTGAATCAAAAGTACGAAATTGTTCTTTTAATCCCTGAATTTCTTGAATTAAGTAAACAATCAGGTCCTGCAAAGTACATGAAATATGACAAGTTATAATGCAGTCAATAGATCATGTCTAAAAACATATAATTTTTTCATACTTATAATAACACCATTAAATAAGTCAGTTTGTTTCATGCTTATTCACAAGTAGTCGAAATTATCTCAACTAAAAATTCTAATTCCTTATTGGATAGGTATTTTTTTTAAATCATATTCTAAAATATTGTGACAATAATAATGTTGATATAATCCTAATCTTGCAAGCGATTACATGTCTTAGCAACAATACTTCAAAAAAAAAGAAATAAATAAATGCATACGATAAGACAGTTTTTAATTGCTAAGGTTAATGGTAAGATACACTTTCAATGAATTTTTTTTTATTGTTTTTTTAGCATATTAGTACTAATATCAGATTTCAGGAATAATTTTAGTTAGAATGATGCCAACAACCGCTTGGCCTGGGAAAAAAACTATGTAAACAGCTGGTCTTCTATTTTTCTATCTAAATGGTAGCCAATGACATTATTAATTGTAAGTTTTTTTATTTATTGTTTCTTTTTAGTACACTAGTACTGACACTAGATATAAGAATTCATGCATTATTTGTCATTACAATGACGCCAACAACCAGGTTAGCCTTGGGAAAACAATAGGTAAACAGCTGTTCTTTCCATTTTTCTCAGAAAATCTATATGGTAGCCACTATCAAAACTAACCTACAACCACAAGTACATGCCTCCACTTTCTACAAGCACTTGCTCAACTACATCAGCCAAGGGTAAAAAAATATATCTTTTTTTATCACCCCAAAATATCAAAATTGTTGTGCCACTATTGCTATAAGTGCCTTCAAGTGATTTTAATAAAATAGGATTAGAGCTTAAACTTCACATTATAGAATTTTCAATTAAGTGTCTTAAAATAAATAGAGAAAGAGAAAAAAAAACAAGTAAAAAGATAGCATTGTGAGAGGTTGACAGCACCCACAACATTAAGCCTTAAAAAATTTTTTTCTTTGCTCGTGTATTAGTCTTGCACAATAAAGAAATTATTAGCAACTCTTATATTGAAGTATATAGTTGTTTTTTCCTAGTAATGTTTTTCATATATATATCAATTTTTCAAAATCACTTGTGTAGTACGTTATTTTCAGCAATGAAGAAATGTATTTTTTTTATACAAACAACATGAGCAAACAAAAGGATGTTGCACGTATTTCCACAAAATTAATTCTGTATGTTTTATTCCAAAACCATTAATTTCGGTTTGTTTCTCTTCACTTCTCAAACAAATGTTGGTGCAAAAGTTTAGATTATGTAACAATTAAACAAATGGTATGTAATATATTCATGCAGGTGACTTTTTTTAATGGAATTTTGATTAAGTAGACTCTTATTTATCATACTTCATTGTTTTCATGTCACATTAACATACTCGTATATTGTTTTGTTTTAGAAAAAAATTTTCCTTTGATATTCATATTTTTGATGAAATAATCAGACAATCATGTTTGATTAAATTGATGTTGACAAGCAATATATTTTGTTGATAACTCAAGCAAGTTTCTATCAATAATGATGTTGACATGACTGATGTAATGATTTATTGCACAATCAATAGTTGTACAATTCTTTTATAAAATAATTTGCTTTAAACGTCCACAATATACGACATACTGTCTTTAAGAACTTGGTTAAAGGCCTTCTTAAATTAGCATGCCTCAACACAAGTTTTACTGCAAACGATGTAGTGTTTTGCAGCAAAATTCAAAGTCAGATTATTCATAATTGTTTATTCCTCAAAATAACTAAAAAACTAGCCTCAGGAACAGCAATTTAGAAAAAAACTGTTAAAGCAATAGTATTTTTCAAAAAACGTTTTGTATATTAATTTTGAAATAGATGTAGGTAAATCTAGATTTACTTTCCTGTTAGCATTGACATTACTGGCTATTCTGTGTTAGCTACAATTATTACTAAATTTATTAATCCAGAAATTTCAACTCATAAGTGTTGGTCATATATTTATCCATGCCCTCATTTTCCGTGTTTGTAACTGATCCCTGTGTAGTGCAGCATAAAACTGTTTACCTTGGTATAAGGTCGGTTTTATTATACCATAACGTGCCCCAACCTCTAGTTAATGTTCAACTTGCTTTCAGGATGTTAATAAGAACTATGCAAATACAAAATTATGTAAAATAATTCCCGCATGTTAATAAATATACCAACAACATGCATAAAGTCTGAAAACATGAGGTGCTTTGACATTATTGGAAATGAATTTGGAAGGATGTAGTATACAAAATTGTGACCATAATCACAAATAGATTAAAATATTTTATAAAACTCTGTTTGGAATCATTATTGCATTTGACAAAAAAAAATTTCCTTTCATAAAAGTATCAATGGTCTCCTAACTAAACTTACTCCTAATGTTCGCCTTCGCAAAAAAAACAACCGTTTAACCTAGTTCCACCTCATCATGTGCGTTACTTCATTATTAACAAACACTGACTCTGTGGGGGTTGCCCGCGCCAGACCCGAAGCTCAGCAAGGTAACACGCCGCACGTAAGGAGGCAACACAGTCGCTGCCACCAGAATTCTCCTCTTGGTCGGAGCCGAAGCTTGACCGAACTGACAATGTCTTGTTAACTAATTTTAGTATAATTGAGAACTGACTTGGGCACGAGGAGGACCAAGGTTATATACCCCAAGGACTCCTCGTGCAGCAAACACACGCATGACTTAAAACTTAACCATAACCACAATCATAATCACAATCGTTCATAATCATTAAACACACACAATACATCTACGTAATAGTCTCTCTTGCTCTTCTTCTCTCTCCTTCTCTATCTTCATCTCCAGTGTGGGCGACCGGCGACCGTGGAGCCCACATCTCCCCCCTCCTTCACAGAAAGGGTGACATCCTCACTGGCGCTAGCATGGCATCTGCTTAACCCATCGGCCACGACGTTACTAGCGCCGACTCTATACTTCACTACGAAGTCGAACTCTGACAAAACCAGTGACCACCTGTATACCCGCCTATTCAACTGGCGGCCCGTACGTATCGACTCCAATCCCTTATGATCTGTCCATACTTCAAAGGACTGTCCATGCAAATAAAAAGAAAAATGTTTCACAGCCTCAACCACGGCTAGACACTCCAACTCCTGGTCACTGTAGTTGGACTGTGCCCCACGCAGCTGCCTTGAGTAGAACGCAACTGGTAGTAGCTCCTCCTCTCTTCTTACGGACAGAACTGCTCCGACTCCACTGCTGCTGGCATCACACTCAACTACAAACACATCGCTGACACACGGAACAACCAAACACACAGAACTAGACAACGCACACTTTAACTTACAAAAAGCCTCTGACATCTGGCTTATCCACTCCACCTTCCCTGCCAAGAGCGATGAGGTATGCGGAGTGAGGAGGGCAGACCACTTGTGGAATCCCTCGATGAACCTTCGATAGTAACCGATCAGCCCCAAGAATGCTCTAAGCTGCTTCCTGGTCTTAGGCTCAGGGTGGTTCCTAATCGCAGCAACCCTAGCCTCTGGCACCCGAATCACTCCATCACCAATCTCATGCCCCAAGAACATCAAACGCCTCTTCCCAAACACACACTTCGACAGCTTACAAGTTAACCCCGTTTTCCTCAATACCTCAAACAACAATTTCAAATGCACCAAGTGCTCACTCCAATCCCCTGAAACCACCAACACATCATCAATATACACCTTCGCAAACTCCATACAATCCACTAAAACCACATCCATCAACCTTTGAAACACACTAGGGGCATTCATAAGTCCAAATGGCATTCTCACATATTGAAACTTCCCAAATGGACAAACGAATGCTGTCTTCTCCTTATCTTCTACCGCTACCGCTACCTGATGAAACCCCTTCGACAAATCCACCTTAGATAACACCCAGCCCTTCCCTACACGTTCAACCATCTCTTCGAATTGTGGAATATAGTAAGGCTCCTTAACCGTGATGGCGTTGAGCTTCCTATAATCCACGCACAGCCTTATACCTCCTCCTGCTTTCTTCACCGGCACCAGCGGCGAAGCCCACGCACTCACACTCCTCTCTATAATACCTCCTCTCTCCAACTCTTCCAACTCCTCTTTCACTGCCCTTCTAATGCCCAAAGGCACCGAGTAAGGAGCCTGTCGAATGGGCAAGGCATCCCCAGTGTCAATAGACAGTATGACCTCCTCGGTGCTCCCCGGAGCATCAGAAAATACTTCTCCGAACTCCTCTAGCAACCCATCAATCTCTTCTTGCACGTACCCTTCACATTCCCCCCTCAACAAACATTCTTCCTCCTTGCTATCCTCCAACACTACATCCAACCTATTAACTGCAAACCTTTCCTTGAACTTCTTCAAGCAGTTCACATGCACTATCCTTGCATGCTTCGGCACTCCCTTCCTACTAATTTTATAATTTACTTCTCCCACTCTCTGCAATACCTTGTAAGGACCTTCCCAGGAATCAGATAACTTGCACTTCATCCCAGGAATCCTGTACAACACTAAATCCCCAACAACAAATTCCCTAGTCTTACACCCACGATTCAGAAACTTCATCCTCCCTTCTTTGTTTTTCGCCATCCTCAACTCAGCACAATCCCTCATCAATTCCAACTTCTCAGCCATTCCTCTCACCCACTCGCACACGTTCAACTCTTTACTATCCACCTCAAACAACCCAGAGTACAGAGCGTCTAGGGGAGTTCTGACTCTGAACCCGTAGACTAGGTCAAATGGGCTGAATCCACTGTCCGCATGAGGCATCTGCCTCATTACGAACAGCGCGAAAGACAGCTGTTCAACCCAGTCCTTCCCCTCATCCACGCACTTGCCCAAGATAGACTTAAGCGTGCCGTGGAACCGTTCCACCGTCCCGTTGGTCTGGGGGTGGTACGGAGACGTCCGCACTCTCTCAATTCCCAACATCCTGCTCAACTCGCTCACCACTTTCCCACAGAACTGACCCCCCTGATCTGATAACATCTTCTCAGGGACCGAAGTCCTCGAGAAGATCAGCCACAGGCCTTCGGCTACCGCCTTGGCAGTAATACTGCGCAGGGGTACTGCCTCCGGCCACCTGGTAGCCAAGCACACGCAGGTTAACAGGAACCTGTTGCCACCCTTTCCCTTAGGTAGGGGGCCAACCAGGTCTACTGCCACCGCCTCGAAGGGTTCGCTGAGCAATGGACGTTCCACTGCCAGCGCCCTCCTAGGTGTGTGCTTGCTTTTCCTTTGGCAAACCTCACAACTCTTGCAATGTTCCCCCACTTCTTTCATCATCCCTGGCCATACGAAATACCTCCCAACCATCCTAGCTACCTTTTCCCCACACAAATGTCCGTTCTTCTCGTGTCCCAATTCCATCACCCTCTCCCTGTAACTCTTCGGTACAACCAACAGATCCCGAAACTCTTCCCAAGTAACGTACTGACTTCTCACCAAAACTCCCTTCTTCCACTGAAATCCCCTTTCCTTCCGATCACCCAACTCTCTCCATTCCCTCAAACTCTCATCTTCACCCAATTCCTTCCTAAAATCAACCCCATCTGATCCTTTCCCAACAGGTCCGATCTGTTCGGCATATTCGACGAACTGTCTCTCGTCCTCTACCAACACCACATCCTTCAGGTCCGAAGGCGCACCTTCTTCGCTGACATTCATCCCGCTTCTTCCCTGCACTTCCATCTTCTCACTCTCGTCCCTCTCTTCTAAAACCGACGTTTCTGCCTCCCCTGGTTGAACCACACTCCACCAATCGGTACAGCTAGCACCAACATCACTCACTTCCTCCAAAGCCTCAGCCCTGGCTTGACTGCGGGTCAACACCTTCACCTGCGCCCCTTGTGTCCCTTGCGGCTTGTCAGAGTCCATCACCTCTTCTACGGCTGACCTAAATGCCGCAACCTCTTCTGCATTGGAAATATCAAAAGGCACAATACAAACCACCTCGTCGTCACTCCTCTCATCAATCATGGCCAACTTTGCCTGCCTAAGCCCTCCTATTTCATACTCCACCACCGTACTCTGATGTACGCTCGTTGCACCGTTTACCCCCGAGATGTGCAGCTCGCCACACTCCACTGCACCCTGATTCACCAGTGCCCTAGGCACTACACCCACCTCGGCACCCGAGTCCACCAACACCCTGCATTCAATCCCATTCACTTTCCCATTCACTTTCCCCCACACAATGTTTCCTTTTCTCTAAAGAAAGAGGAATATGAATGTTATAATGAGTGTGAATTGTTGCAGGAATTGAGAAAAACATGAGTAAAGAAGATGGTAATTGAACTTGTGCAAGGAACTACATATCTCTGCATCAATATCAATTGCCTGACCGTTTTAAGGACTTAAGGAAGGTATGAAAGCCGAATTAAATAAAGTGCTGCAATCTGGCATTATTGAGCCTTCTGAAAGTATGTGGGCATAGCTCATAGTCCATGTAGTCAAACCAGATGGGAAAATTTGCTTGTGTGTCGTCTATAGGTGGCTAAATGCTACCACTCTACCGCTACAACAATATATTTCTATTCTGGTTGATGTTTGGAAAACGCAGAGAATGTAAAAGTTTTGTTCAAGCTGGACTTGTATTACCAGGTACAGATGGATAACTCTAAGCACCTCATGACCTTTATTTCTTCATCGGGGAGAAAAACATACTAATAGATAGCTGTTTCAATGCATTTAAAAGAAAGAAGGATGGAGGGATAAAACATCTTAATAGAATAGGAGAAGGGTAAAACATCCTGATAGAATAGATGTTAGCAATGTATTTAAAGGAAAGAACGGGAGAGGGATAAAATATCCTATAGAACAAAATTTAATGTATATAAAATGAAAGAAGTGAGCAATAAAACTTCTAGATAAAATAGATGTTTCAATGTTTTTAAAAGAAAGGTAAGAGAGTTAAAACATGTTAATATAATAGATGTTTAATTGTATTTAAAAGAAACAACAGGTGTGGAATAAAATAACCTGATAGAGTTGATGTTTCAAATATATTTGAAAGTAAGAAGGGTAGAGGGAAAGAACATCCTAATAGAGTAGATGTTTCAAAGCATTTAAGAAAGAAAAGGAGAGGAATAAAATATCAAAATAGAGTTTATGTTTCAACATATTTGAAAGTAAGATGGAGAGGAATAAATCATCCTAATAGAATAGATGTTTCAATGTATTTAAAAGAAATAAGGGGAGAGTAATAAAATATCCTAATAGAGTAGATGTTCAGTGTATTTAAAAGTAACAAGGGGAGAGGGATAAAACATCCTAGTAGAATAGATGTTTCAATGTATTAAAAAGATAGCAGGGGATGATGTTTCAATGTATTTAAAAGTAAGAAAGGGAGAGGGATAAAACATCCTAATAAAATAGATGTTTCAATTGATTTAAAAGAAAGATGGGGAGGGTTAAAACATCCTACTAGAATAGATGTTTCAATGTATTTAGTAGAAAGAAAGAAAGATAAATAAAACATCCTAATAAAATAGGTATTTAAGAGTAAGAAGAGGAGAGAGAAGAAACATCCTAATAGAATAGAAGTTTCAATTTATTCAATTTAAAAGTGAGGAGTGGAATAAATATCCTTATAAAGTATAACAAATTAAGGCAGAGAATTGTATCTCAGGCAAATGAAGAGAATGAGGAGTGAGGGGGAGGAACAAGATGGACACTGGCATAAAGAGAATAAAGGAATGAAAGGACAGAGAGTACAATAATTTTTATTAGATGCATTCTCTCTTTTTCACAGACTTTTTAAAAATTACAGAATTATAAATATTTGGTCGCCACCAGGGACTGAACATAGCAGTATCCTTTAACAGTATAAATAGAGAATTAGAGAGTTTGCTCGTTGGCTGGTTGCCGTAGCTATGTGGCAGAGTAACTTTGGTTTAGTGTATTTGCTTTGCTTGTTCTTCAAACTGAAGTTATGTAATCACCGGTGAGTTTCTTACTTGAAGAGTCTGATTTTATCCAACTATTTGATCTCATCTTTTCCTATATCTAAATAGCTGATTGTGTCCACAGCTCACTTAGACAATAGATCTCATAAAGTTCACATAAACCTTGCAACAGTATTTACAGCTAGTAGTTGGTAAAATGATGTTTTAAATGGAGAACACCTGACAAAGATTGGTGGAATAACAATGCCTATTAGTAATCCGCATCTCTCTTGTTCCATTTAGCGACAGTTGGGTTGCCTAGATGCTGCGAGCTGCTCTTAGGGTGTCGTGCTGTATTTCTTGAATGAAGTATCATTCAAGCTAGTATGGTGTAGCACTCATATTTCTATTTGGTTGAAGCTTTTTACCTTGAATTCTGATGCGCATTATTGTTAGAATGGGTAAGTATTAAATAAAATCGTGCTTAAACAGTAGATAAGCAAATAAATTTTACCCTACAGGGGATCAAATTCCACAGGGGGGGAAAAATATACCAGTAAAATTTATCACCTCGAATATAATATACCATGACACCGGCACTTTACTGTACACAAATCTCAAGCCAAATAGACCCTAAGACAGAATAAGTTACTCAGGTAAAATGATATGCTTAGGTGTACACCAGGTTTAATTGGATCTAAATGAAACCATTTTATATATTCGACATTCACGGTTGAAACATAAATAAAAAATATGCAGAGAGTTGTGTAATACGCCTGGTCATGGTCCTATATTATCTGTCTGAGGGGGCGTAAACCTCCCAGTCAGGTCCGGATTTTCTAATCCAGTCGAAGTGAGCAACGAGCTTGGTACAACTTCGGCAGTGTTCGAAGGACCAAAAGATAAAACTATCTACGACCTCGTAAGAACCTGCAGTGTGCGTGCAAGGCGCCCACATCGCTTTCAAGGCAGATTGCAGGGGGCTGTTTGCAGTAGTTGTGGGGGTATTTGCACACTCTCGGCTCCAAGTCAGACGTTTAAAGTTTATCTTGTTTTGATATATGATTACATTTAAATAGAGTAGAGTAAGGTGATACATTCAGTGGGTTGTATGGTTATGAATATAATTAAGTCTATGAGTAGGTGGGTAAAGTATTGACATAGTATGAAATAACTAAGCTAAGAATGTTCTTATTTGCTCTAGTCCTGTTCAGAGCTTCTTGAGTCCTGAACATTATCAGTGCACAAGATGTGGAACACTGACATAGATACACATGTACAAACAAACATCAGAATATTTGTGTTTATTGTGATGTTAGAAAGTATTGTTGCTATGAAATTGTCTGACATTCTTGTTCCATCATACAAAACACATCCAGCTTGCCTAAACAGGTTATAGCTTAGTTGAGAGGGCACAATACCCGAGACTTGTATTTAAAAGATAGGCTTCAATAGTACAGTGCTGAAACATTTCTTGAGTTGATGGACATTTGGTATTCATCTGTCATTCATGCTTTCATTTTATTGCATAAATATTTCATCAAGCTTATAAGGTCATCTTCACATTATGCTTTGCATCTCACTAGCAATGAGCTTGACCCACTAGAATGGAGGAAAATAATAAGCTAGTGCTAGTGATCGCAGATCTGATATTTGCATCCCAAAACTTCTTCAAATTTTTTTTAATGCTAATGCAAAAATACAACTAGAAACACCTGCAGAACCAATGCATGTTTGTATCAAAAATGGACCTAAAATGTGTTCTAACTTAATGGTAACTGTAGAGGTGGAAAATTGTTATAATGTGGAACGTTCTTTTTTAACAGCATGATGTTTTGATGATTAAACAATATCTATGTACCGTATCTTACTACTATACAAAGATGGGGTAGAAGATTATTAATTACTTAGTACCTTGTATTTTTGTCTTATTGTTGTATAACATGTATTTAATGAACCACTACCATAATACAAATGAAGTGAAAAACAACAACAAATAAATAGCAAATGAGTTACACTCATTGGTCAAGAAAAGTATGTAAAAAAAAAGTAGGCCGACATAATTAAACAAAGTAGTAGAAGACGGATCGACAAAAATTCATTATGCTACTTACTTGCTATAGCCAAAAAGAGTCTCAATAGCACATTAAAAAATGTAGATGAAACATATCATCAGGAAGTGACTTAAAAATTAATACACATTCATTTTTTTAAATATTCTAGTGTCATGGTACTTGTTAACATTATACTTTGAGCATGAATGAGCTGAAAATACATTGCACAAATTGAGTACACTTACAATGAGCATAAATAAGCCTTGGGTATCTTTTAAACAATCCTTGTACCTTTTATAAGCAATTAATAATACAATCATTCAACTATTTAAATGTTTTGTTTTAGAATGTATTATGGAAGTAGTGTCACTTTTTTCAGGAGTTATATAAAAGTAGCTTTTTTAGTAAAAGCATTAACCTGCAACATATGTTCATCAGGTGCTAGAATCAACTTTACTTTTTCTCAGTCATTGTAGCCTGCATTTTCTGGTCATGCATGTGTATGCCGAGGTACGTGACCCACACACGTGACAATTGTCCAGACGGCTACGGCTGTTAAACTTGTCACAAACATGTCAGAGCTGACGATAGGCGAATTCGAGTGGCTTGTATTGCAGCACGGTTCACTGCCCTCCCAACAGTAGAGTCTCAATCAAGTGGCGCTCAGCTTAAGGGCGGCCCTGGCATGGTGGTTAATAGTTTGTTGATCGATAGAACGATGTCTCTTTTCTACACCCTCCTTCCTCCTTTTACAAGGTCCACCCGCACGTAAATGCATCAGGCACCTGGGGATAAGGATTTGATTCCCATCATAGTGTCATGCCAGGTGTGTGGAGAGCAGTGGAAGGGCATGCAGGTCATGTCACTCAGACAACCATGCGGTCTCGAGCAAACACAAGGGTATGATGCACCTCTTGCGCACAGTGGCGTTTGCTGAGGCTAGGTTGGAATGCTTTCTTGCTCCTCCATTGTACATTGACACTAGGGCCAACCACTTCGCAGACCGCTTGCCACGTGGTAATGTTGCGCACTTTCTCTCATAGGTGCAGTCAGCAGATCCAATCCCCTCATCAGTCTCGCATCAGCGGCTGGACCTCCTCTTCGACCATACAAGCAGACTGGTGCAATCTGAAATGGCACCAACGCTTCAGCGCTATCTTCAAGCAAGCCTAGCGACGTCAATGCACAAGACATATGAAGCAGCTATGAAGCATTTCACATGGTTTTGCACAGCTTACTCAGTCGGGGACCCGTTCCCATTGCATGAATTCCTATGTTATTTTACCTCTTACCTAGCCCATTCTGGCTTAGCACCGCAGACTATAAAAAGTTATTTGGCGGGGTAAAGAATGCCCAGTTTTCCATGGGCCTTCTAGACCCAAGGGAGCAGTCATCTCTCCTGCTGCTGGAAAGAGTCCAGGCAGATCTCAGCATGATAAGGCAGTAGTCGGGAAGCCAATCTTTCCGAGTAAGACTACCCATCACTATCCAAGTACCGGAGAGATTTCAGGTGGCATGGCAGGTGTAACCAACCACCGACTGCAACATGTTGTGGGAAATGGCTACAGCAGCATTTATTGGAGGGTTTTCTTTAAGATTTGGGGAACTCCTCCCACAATCAGAATTATCGTGGGAAGCAGCAGCTTACTTAGCGCGGGGAGACTTTTCAGTGGACAACTTGGAATCTCCAACTTTGGTCCAGATTGATTTAAGGTTGAAGTGTGACCAGGAAGGCAGCAGTGCGGACGTGATCTTTGGCAAAATCAGTACAGCTGTCTGCCCAGTGGAGGCAATGTATTGTTATTTGTTACGTGGGCCTGCCCAGGAACCGTTCTTCCTGGACCATGTGAGTCAAACTGTGTCCAAAGCATGGTTTGTGCAGCAGCCGAAGATTACTCTGCAAAAGATTTGCCTTCCTGTGGACCAATATACTGGGCACCATTTCATAATTGGGGCCACGACATCAGCTGCATTGACAGGAGTGGAGGACTTGGGGGAGGTGGTATGTGTCGCCATCCTGAGGTATTGGCATGCGCTCTGCCATAGGGCAATGAACCAGGAAGAACAGTACACTCTTTATCAGATACTAGTCATCCACTTGATTGTACATTGTCGTTGTCATGAGTCACAATTTTTATATTTAGTGATCCTGTCACTGGGAGGTCAATTTGGGGGGAAAGAGGCATCCTACAGCACGGCCACGTAAGTAATGCTTAGTCACGGCCAGGTATGTATATTTAACCTATTCTAATATCAACTAATTAATAGCTTTGGGGGTTAAGTTGACCAGTCTAATTGGCCAACTTCTTTGGGCCAGCGCATGCCATTCACACTGATGGGGCCTCCCCCCAAAGCGGGGAATCCCTGTGGGTCAAAAACTCATGCCAAGCGCACATGCAAAATTTAACAGCTGGGTCATGGAACAGCCGGCCCAGTTCCTGCTAATGTAAGATAGAATCTAGGAGGTAAGTTACCTACCAAACTAGTGGGGCGACTATAGTTAACAGTATTAAAAAAGTGAACAAGCCCCAAAATAATTTTGAACATTTTCGTTATGATTGCACCTTTTATTTATTTTAAATAATTAAGTTTTTTTCGTGATGTATTTTGGCAAAAGTAAATGTCCCATATGTTTAATAAAACTGATCAATTGACCAAAATCTACATTTAATAAAATTCAATCAGAAAATTCAATGTTAAATCAAAAATGATATATTATGCAATAACCATGTTAAAACAAATGGCATGTCTAACTGTTTTAAGTTACTTCTTACGTAGATGTTAGAACTGGTTCTGGTAATTCTATAACAAATACAACATAATATACATTTAGTACAATAAATTTTAACTCATTTTCTACAATGTGAAGCTGAACATTCACTATGGGAAGGAATATTTAGCTATGGTATGAGTAGTTCAGAGACACTTTCAAATCTAACATTCATACATTTGGTTAGACCCTTTTCAGTCATAATTGTATATGCATGTATATATATATATACGCATCTATGTCTGTACTCATGTATATCATTTATTCCATGCCTGGTATCTTCAATATAGTATTTTTAAGTTCCATAACCATTGTTATATCTTATGGCATTACACAGGTCTCAAAGCGACATTTCTTTACAATAACAATCCATTCAGGTCCAAGCACCTGCTGAAATATCAGCTGGGGATATGGGAGAGCCCTTTTGAACTAACACAGTTAATTTTACAAACCCAGTTACCATGACTAGTACAAACTAAAAAAGTAAAAATATCTAGCATTACTTACTACATTACTACAAATACTTACTGGTGCAAAAAATGAAAACTATTGCTCAACTTGTTCTTGAGAAAAATGAAGTTTTGTAGAGGTGGGTTAGGAAAATTGGGGAAAATAGGGCTTTCAACCACAACATTCTTTTAGCCACAAGCTCCAATTTTTCCCACCCACCTCTACAAAACCTCATTTTTTCAGGAACAAGTTGAGCAATAGTTTTTATTTCTTGCACCAGTTTAGTATGTGTGTATATGAACAATATTCATAAGTTTGGAAAGGTAACTATTTTATATTATATGAAATATAGGATCAAACCTATAAATCACCCATTTTTACAAAATTATCTCAATATGGCAATATTAAGCACAATTTAAGAATCTGGTCCCTTATCAGAGCCATCCATTCTAAAATTATGGTCCTCTTAGCATCTTATATCTTCATATCAGACCTTAACTCCACAGATCTGTTGATAACAGTCTTAAAGCAATTTCACTATCAAAAAAAAAACGGAGGTTAATTAACACCTTATTCATTGGCTACATGACATTGTGGTAAAATATTAAAAAAATATATGGGATGAGTAATGATGCCTTCATGTCTGTACCAACTTTTGGATCTCTAGTACCTTTAGTTAAAAAGATAATCACCAAATCATTGAAAAAACTAAAATTTACTCTTTAAGCCTGTGGCACTGTATGTTGGGTAAAGCTGTGGACAGTGTAGTAGACTGGGCTGATTTCTTGACCTTAACCCTTTTTGCCATGAGGCAGGTTCCAAATCGATCCACTGGTTTTTCTCCTGATCAGCTTGTCTTTGTCAAAGATGTGGTTGGACCCCTGAATCTGTTTTACGAGGGGTGGATAGACAGTTTGATGGAATGGACGGAGAGGGGTGGCTCTTGTCACTGAATGAGATAAACTCTCACTCATTCACGACGTCGCAGTGGCAGAAGAAGCCAAGTGTGTAGATAGTTAAGTGGGTGGTTAGCTTTAACAAAGGTAAAAGCGATAGATGTTTGGATGTGGGGTCTCAGGTTCTTATGAAGATCCCAGGAATTCAAGGTGCTTCGCAGGCAGCGTGGTAGGGACAGGTATCCCGAGTGACTTACAGGGTTTCCAAAGGTGACGGTCATCCTGTTAAGTTGGCACACATTAATAACCTAAAAGTGTACCAGGATCAAGTGTTGTTCGTGAATGCTGTTACTCTTGTGGCTCAGGAACAGGGAATTAGTGATGACTTGTTGGCGAGTAAAGTTGTTCTCAGCAAAAACAGATATCCTGGTTATAATGAAGTTAAGTTGAAATCTGTGCTGTCTGAGTTGGAAATGTATTTCAGTGTTAAACCTGGTTTGTGTAAGACTGGTGTTTGTGAGATTGTATTGAATGATGGTGCTAGTGTTGTAAACTTACCTCAAAGACAGATACCTGGAGGCATAAGGGATGCAGTGAGAGCTGAGTTAGACAAGTTGTTAGATAATGGTGTTATAGTAGAGTCTATGGCTGAGTGGGAAAGTCCCCTTGGTTTGTTGAGGAAGAAGGATGGTAGTATCCGCCTATACGTAGATTATAGAGAATTGAACGCCCGCACATCCCTCAGACGATTTTGGCTCCCATCCGTGATTGAAATTTTAGAGAAAGTGGGTTCGAGTCTTTGTCTCTCAACTCTGGATCTCACGTCTGGTTTTCACCAGGTCAAAATGTCAGAGAGCAGTTGCCAGTTAACTACTTTCGTCTGCCCGTTGGGCAAGTACAGGTGCAACCGGATGCCTTTCGGTCTTAAAAATGCTACCGCCACATTTCAGGCGGTTGTTGAAGAGTTGTTGACCCCGGTTAGGGAGGTGTGTAAAAATAATATACATGATGTGGTGGTGTATATCTCGTGTTGGCAGGACCATTTGGTGGATTTGGGTAATGTTGTTGGGTGTTTGGGTGATGCTGAGTTTACGTTGAAGGCCAAGAAGTGTGTGTTTGGGCGGAAGTACTTGGAGCATTTGGGACATAGAGTGCGAGGAGGTGTTTTGGCTGTGCCCGAGGTGAGAATCAGGGCTATGGCGGTGTTCGAGCTGTCCAGAACGAAGAAGCAATTACGTTCTTTCCTGGGAAGCATGTCTTATTATAGACAATTCTCATTGATGGATATGCCAGACTCTCGAGCATGCTCTTCCCGGGCTGTGGCTGTCAAAGCTCCTCAGAGGGTGGTCTGGATGGAGGTGATGACAGCAGCTTTCCGTGAGTTGAAATTGTCATTGTGCAATCATGTAGTTCTAACCATCCCAGGTCGTGAGGACGAATTCGTGTTATATACTGACGCCTCCTGCAATTTGCACTGGTCCTGCAAGATCTAGAGGAGGAGATTGTGCATCAACCTGGAGCCTGTCATTGACACGCAGACGGTCTTAGTCGCCAGTGTTTGGGACCGTGAAGAATCAGATGTGGCCACCGTGGGTTTGTCAGCCATGCCCACTGGTCATCGCTTGGAGGGGGGGTGATGTGGATGTGGCTACAAGAGAGAAGAAGAAGAGAGAAGAATAAAGAGAAGATCAAGGAAACATTGTCATTGTGTTATTGTGTGTGCATATCTTATGAGCAGAGTGTTCATAGTTGAGTGTGTGTAATTTCGTGTGCTAGTTTGTGCCCCGGACTTCCGGTGGATCGTCTTTCATTTCATATGTGCGCATGAGTGACAAAGGACACAAATAGTCCGTCATGCATGCGTCTCATCAGTTCACTAATATCAAGATAGATTTAAAACTCTACTTCAACTCTTTGGATTCTGGAGGCAGCGTCGTTGGGAGCAAATGGCCAGTCCATGAATGAGTCAGGGCTTCCGACAACTACTTGACCTACCATTACCTAGTTTATGTGTTGATTGTATGAATAGCAGGATGACTGCAGTGATTTGTGTGTGTGTTGTTAGGCGTGGTTTCATGTGTGTATTTAAACATGTAGTCATTCCTGTCACCGTTAGTCTTGATTGTACCTGTAATACGTTGCTGGTGCTATCTTTTTGGATTAAAATACGTTTTAATACTTCTTATCTAACCTACGGGGAGGCTACTAGCTACTTGCTGGGAGGTGAGAGAGAAGCCAAGATTCTAGTGGCAGCGTTACTTTCTCTGATTCCAGGTGTGAGCATAATCAACTGGAGTGTGAGACATCCACCCGACCCACTAGCCAACACTTAGCTTACCTTTCGCTATTTTTGCTGTTTTCTGAGCATATTATGTTACTTTGATGTCACTCATAAAAAATATCTGCTGAATCTTTGTTTTCTTATTTAATTTTGTTTTTTCTTGACCAAAATGAGCAGATGTAGTATCATGGCCACTCCATACAAAAATACAACAAAGTGCAATGAAAGTGTTTCACCTATATTATCAACACCTTTTACCTTCCTAAGTTTTGATAACAATTTGATTTTAACAATTTGCCATCTCTATTCAATGGTACTATATTAGATGAATGACGATATCTGTGTCACTTGCAATCACAATAACTTCAATACGCTGAATGGCATACTAAAGAAAACAAGCATCTCTTATGTTGGTGTTTCCTTAATTCTGATGAATAATTTTGATTATTACCTTTCAAGTAATTAATCAGGAATGCAATGAATTGACTGGAAAGACTTGCCTCCTGATTTACTAATAGTGCTTCTATTGAGCTCTTTATTTGCAGACACCTTCCCAAATTTTCTATTGTGTTAGATTGTAGCTACTGCTACTAGGCTACCCCAAGTGTGATCCCTTCAAGATATAGAAGTTAAGTTTAAACCATAATATTTCGGATTGTTGGGCCTTCTAGTGGTGAATCTGTTAGATTGTAGCTACTGCTACTAGGCTACCCCAAGTATGATTCCTTCAAGAGATAGAAGTTAACTTTAAACCATGTTGTGTTTGATTGTAGCTACTGCTACTGGAAGGCCCAACAAGCCGAACTATTATGATTTAAACTTAACTTCTATCTCTTGAAGGGATCACACTTGGGGTAGTCTAGTAGCAGTAGCTACAATCTAACACAGCCATAAAAAATTGAGAAAGTATGCTGTTTATACTTTACACACACACATACAGCACACATTGCAGGAGTATACCTTTGAACACTTTACGCATAAATAATCTTTTAAACCTGTTATGTTCAATTTGTAACTGCTGATTCCAAATCTGATTAATATCAGTCGAAAAAAACTAGAGCATTTCTAGATAAATTATATAATGAACCTTTTAATTTTATATATTTAATCAAATAAATCATCTCATCTATTATTAACTATAGTATTTGGCCATAATAGCTTTTCAATTAGTTCTTTGAAATTATTTGGTTAGGTCCTTTTTATGCACAGTTATTTCCTAACATGGTATTTCTACCACTTTGTGCCATATATGTATGCTCAACATGTAATTTAGCCTAGTTTAGAGACTAAAACATGAAACTTCATTTATGAAACATAAAGCTATAGCTATGTCCTATTATATCCTGGAAAAAAATGAGGTACAATAGAGTGTCATATCTGCAAGCAAGAATAAAATAATAACTATGAAAAGTTATCTGTAATTAAAATCCACTTTTCCAAACAGACTATATTAACAGATTTTACTTTAATAATCAATGCTTATTTTCATAATGGCAGTACATGGTATGTTCAATTTTGTGGCTTAGGTTTCAACATTGAATAAATATGTTACATCAGATAGGTAGAGATGAATAATTAGAAGGAAAAAATTTTTTAATATGAGTATTAAGTCTGATCTGATAGGTCTTATGAGTATCACACTGTTAAATATGCATCCATTATTGCATAAAAATATATTTCATAGGGCAGAGTTTATGGAAATTATAAGTGCACAACAAGCTTAAAAATAGTAAGTAATAGTTGCTTATCTTTTAACTGACTCACTTTAGTGCAATGATCTTATTATCACCTTTAATTTGGTAGTAAATCTAACACTAATGTTTGGGGTTGGGATGGCTATTATACTCATAACATGAAAAGCAACATTTTAATCGTACATTGGCCAAGACTGATGAGTAAAATCCCACTTAGGTACTCTGTCTTAAGGTCGTCTAGATTTTTTGCTTGAATGACAGATTGCTTTTATCTAACAGAAATCTGTGTTAAAATAACTCATTTCTAAGACACTTGAATTCTAATATTTAGTCCTACTCAACACCCAAACTAAGTAAAATTGGTTCTATGTCAGATCTTGTTTTAGATGCTAAATGTAAATGATTGTCTGTTTTAATTGAATTGATGGTTTGATGGTAAGTCTATTGTTTGAAATGGTAGCAGAAGATGAGGTACCGACTAAATGCTATTCTCAAATTCCTCATTGCTAGATTATGATCCTATATCATAACTACTCAGGTTAACTGGCTTAAATCAAAATCTATTACTATCCGCTCAGCTTCATCAAAAATGTAATCTTTTCAGATTAACACTTATTATTGACAAGATACTTGGCTATGTCCTTTAAGAAGACTATAATATTTTGATGCCCCTCTACTTCTGCAAAATTATAGATTCTACGCGATGCTTTTATAACTTGTGCTTAAATCTTTTTATGCTGTAAAATTTCAGAGCAATATGATAATTTCTTTACTTTGGAATGCTAGTCATTAGGTGTGTACATTTCAGTCCCAGCATACAATTACAAATATAAAGTTTTTGAAATAACTTTATTTTAAACTCATTACAGTGCTTTCCGAAAATCTTTGGTAATTGAGTAGGAATCTAGTGCGTCAGCTTGCAGCAGAATCAAAGTCTCTTTAGCCTTGGAGGCTTTTAATAATTCAGAGTGGTTTGGATTATCGATTATAATGAACTTGAATGCATAGGCAGTGTTTAAACAAGATGTATAATTGTCTGTAAGTAATGTGAATTTATTATTGCAGAATGGCCACAAAGCATGCAATCTTATTTCGAATTAAATGTTTTCTGAATTGAACAGTCTACTGGCACAAGGTGCTTCAGTAACATTAATTAACCCACTTTATAATTCCAGTTTTATTTGTGCTCTTGTATAATTTTTATTTTGATTGGTCACATAGTTTAGTTGATCACGTTTTTTTACCGATGTACCTTGTCAAACACAAGAATTGCAATTTCATATTCAAAACCAATATTACATAAAAGTCAGCCCTCTTCCTGAATATTAGAAGTGTCTATATCTGCCACATTGTAAGCCAAAGAAATTATTGTGATAATGTAGTAGCAAGTAAAATAGTATGTTATAAAACTCACCTGGGATAAATGAGTTTCTAAAGCACTTAATTAAACTTCACTACAGAAACACTTAGGATAAGTAAATAAACTTAAAAATAAATCATTATTAAAAATTGCTCAACTTTCCAAACCTCCCAAAACTGCAACATACTGAAAAGTCAACTAGAATTAGTGATAAAACTAGGCACAATTAAATGTATATACTTAAAAAAATCAACTGTACCATCACAAACTAGTAAAAAGAGAATTTCCGAATACAAAGTGATTATTTGTTCCAAGTATAATGTATTTTCCAAAATATGTGATATAATAGTGAAAAGTCTGTTCTTTGATTTGAAAATGTTCTCTCTACCAATATTTTCTCGTTATGACCCATAGTGGGATTTTTACCACATAAGTCAGCTTTTAAGCATGTATCCCGCCTTTAGAGTTGACATGTAGCTGTAAAAGCAATGGGTCTTGGTGTGTATTAGCTTAGATATAGATTTTTAGAACCAGAGAGAGTAGAGATTAGGTATATCATGGGTCTCAAATCAACGATTAAAACAAAAATAGTAACTTCAAGGCCACACGCTGCAGTTTTAGCTGTGATTGTTTATTCCAAACACCTTTGCACATAACATATATCAGTCTAAGCAAGTGTAAGTTAGCAAATACATGAAGCCGTATTTAGAAGGCTAAAATTAGACTGGTTGAAATCGTGAAGCCAAGACTGTGTATAGGAGATGAAATGTAAGGTTGCGTTTTTGTAAATTTTGAAAGAAAGGTTTTTGAAATTGTCTTGTTTACAAACTTCTAGCTGTTGAAGTGTAACTTTAGTAGATAAATTTTGCACTCTAGAGAATAAACGCTCCAAGATTAGAGTTGAAACATTCATTATATGAATGCAAAAATGAAAATTTTAATAATACATTGTGTTGATTGAATTGCAAGGATCTGATGAAGTTACTTTAAAGTTCATCCGAGTAGCAAATCTGATTGTTGTAAAAGCTCTTCTTTACTTTTTGAATATCTCTGGATATCAGTGTCACTTTCATTACAGTAACTATAACACACCTGTATGCCGGCTTCTTTGTACTTGTTTTGGTTGTTATGCTTTTTGTAAGATCAGGATACTTCGTATAAAAATTTCTAATACCAGTTTAACTTGAGAAGGGTTGAAGGTTTAAAAACCTTGCTAAATTGTTCATGAATTATTTTGAGAGCAATTGATACAAGTATTGACAATAGTTGAGAATAATTGGTAAACAAAAGATTCTACAAAATTTACCCAATTTACTGTACAATTCTCTATAATTTATCCTAATTTGGTATTACATCTGATTAACTGTCCAACAAATTTTCATGGAAATAATGTCATTTTAATAACCTTATTTTTTTAAAAGACAAAATTCAAGTTATGTGTAATACACATGCACAATGCTTGACTTCATCTGCCGGTAAGCATATTGTTCCATTTGGACATTAATGGTCTATTAAGGACTGATTGAATTGCTAGAGTCAGTGTTTGTTAATAATGAAGTAACGCACATGATGAGGTGGAACTAGGTTAAACGGTTGTTTTTTTTGCGAAGGCGAACATTAGGAGTAAGTTTAGTTAGGAGACCATTGATACTTTTATGAAAGGAAATTTTTTTTGTCAAATGCAATAATGATTCCAAACAGAGTTTTATAAAATATTCTAATCTATTTGTGATTATGGTCACAATTTTGTATACTACATCCTTCCAAATTCATTTCCAATAATGTCAAAGCACCTCATGTTTTCAGACTTTATGCATGTTGTTGGTATATTTATTAACATGCGGGAATTATTTTACATAATTTTGTATTTGCATAGTTCTTATTAACATCCTGAAAGCAAGTTGAACATTAACTAGAGGTTGGGGCACGTTATGGTATAATAAAACCGACCTTATACCAAGGTAAACAGTTTTATGCTGCACTACACAGGGATCAGTTACAAACACGGAAAATGAGGGCATGGATAAATATATGACCAACACTTATGAGTTGAAATTTCTGGATTAATAAATTTAGTAATAATTGTAGCTAACACAGAATAGCCAGTAATGTCAATGCTAACAGGAAAGAAAATCTAGATTTACCTACATCTATTTCAAAATTAATATACAAAACGTTTTTTGAAAAATACTATTGCTTTAACAGTTTTTTTCTAAATTGCTGTTTTTGAGGCTAGTTTTTTAGTTATTTTGAGGAATGAACAATTATGAATAATCTGACTTTGAATTTTGCTGCAAAACACTACATCGTTTGCAGTAAAACTTGTGTTGAGGCATGCTAATTTAAGAAGGCCTTTAACCAAGTTCTTAAAGACAGTATGTCGTATATTGTGGACATTTAAAGCAAATTATTTTATAAAAGAATTGTACAACTATTGATTGTGCAATAAATCATTACATCAGTCATGTCAACATCATTATTGATAGAAACTTGCTTGAGTTATCAACAAAATATATTGCTTGTCAACATCAATTTAATCAAACATGATTGTCTGATTATTTCATCAAAAATATGAATATCAAAGGAAAATTTTTTTCTAAAACAAAACAATATACAAATATGTTAATGTGACATGAAAACAATGAACTATAATAAATAAGAGTCTACTTAATCAAAATTCCATTAAAATAAGTCACCTGCATGAATATATCACAACCCATTTGTTTAATTCTGTTACATAATCTAAACTTTTGCACCAACATTTGTTTGAGAAGTGAAGAGACAAACCGAAATTTATGGTTTTGGAATAAAAGCATACTGAATTAATTTTGTGGAAATACGTGCAACATCCTTTTGTTTGCTCATGTTGTTTGTATAAAAAAAATACATTTCTTCACTGCTGAAAATAACGTACTACACAAGTGATTTTGAAAAATTTATGAATATATGAAAAACATTACTAGGAAAAAACAACTATATACTTCAATATAAGAGTTGTTAATAATTTCTTTATTTTGCAAGACTAATACACGAACAAAGAAAAAAATTTTTTAAGGCTTAATGTTGTGGGTGCTGTCAACCTCTCACAATGCTATCTTTTTACTTGTTTTTTTTTTCGCTTTCTCTATTTATTTTAAGACACTTAATTGAAAATTCTATAATGTGAAGTTTAAGCTCTAATCCTATTTTACTAAAATCACTTTAAGGCACTTATAGCAATAGTGGCACAACAGATTTGATATTTTGGGGTGATAAAAAAAGATATATTTTTTTACCCTTGGCTGATGTAGTTGAGCAAGTGCTTGTAGAAAGTGGAGGCATGTACTTGTGGTTGTAGGTTAGTTTTGATAGTGGCTACCATATAGATTTTCTGAGAAAAATGGAAAGAACAGCTGTTTACCTATTGTTTTCCCAAGGCTAACCTGGTTGTTGGCGTCATTGTAATGACAAATAATGCATGAATTCTTATATCTAGTGTCAGTACTAGTGTACTAAAAAGAAACAATAAATAAAAAAACGTACAATTAATAATGTCATTGGCTACCATTTAGATAGAAAAATAGAAGACCAGCTGTTTACATAGTTTTTTTCCCAGGCCAAGCGGTTGTTGGCATCATTCTAACTAAAATTATTCCTGAAATCTGATAACAACCTTAGCAATTAAAATCTGTCTTATCGTATGCATTTATTTATTTCTTTTGTTTTGAAGTATTGTTGCTAAGACATGTAATCGCTTGCAAGATTAGGATTATATCAACATTAATTTTTAGTTGAGATAATTTCGACTACTTGTGAATAAGCATGAAACAAACTGACTTATTTAATGGTGTTATCATAAGTATGAAAAAATTATATGTTTTTAGACATGATCTATTGACTGCATTATGACTTGTCATATTTTATGTACTTTGCAGGACCTGATTGTTTACTTAATTCAAGAAATTCTTGGATTAAAAGAACAATTTCGTACTTTTGATTCAACACTAAGCGAAATGAAGTGGTGTATGAATACGATGGTTAAAGATGGTCCATCTATGTCTACTTTTAAATCTGAAAGGAGCGACAATGAATGACAATTGCAGCAATTAGCAGCAAAAGATCCCTATCAATTAGTTTTACAAGGAATGGATATCTTATTTATGAAACAAGAAATGGCTGCCTCCTTGTTGTTTAAGTCAAAGTCACCAAGAAGTAATAAACCCCCATTGGACCCATAATGAGTTGAGGTGCTACTACAAGCAGTACATACAAAATTTGGCGTAGATAATATAAAGTTATTGACGTCTAAAGCAAATAAAAAATGTAGAGAAGAAATCTTCAGCAGAAGTGACTTCAGTTTAAGAAAATATTTCCGTTACCGCGATAAAAGAGTAAACCAAACTTTAAAAAAAAGAGTATTTCAAGTTATTTATCTATTTTTTGTTATTTTTGTTTACTTGATTTTTTTCTCAAAAAACTTTCTAATTTATCAAAAAAATCTATCATTTGAATTACAGCAATTAAATTTCAGATTGCCAGAATTGTTCTTGTATGCATGGATCTTATTAGATCTTGTAAGGTTCTTGCATGGGTCTTATCAGATCTTGTAAGGTTCTTGCATGAATCCTATTAGATCTTGTAAGGTTCTTGCATTGCATGGGTCTTATTAGACCTTGTAAGGTTCTTGCATGGTTCTTAGTAGATCTTGTAAGGTTCTTGCATAAATCCTATTAGATCTTGTAAGGTTCTTGCATAAAATTTATTAGATCTTGTAAGGTTCTTGCATCGGTCTTATCTTGTAAGAATCTTGCGTGGAGGTATTAGACCTTGTAAGGTTCTTACATTGTTCTTATTAGATCTTGTAAGGTTCTTGCATGGGTCTTATCATATATTGTAAGGTTCTTGCATGAATCTTATTAGATCTTGTAAGAATCTTGCATGGATCCTATTAAACTTTGTAAGGTTCTTGCTCAGTTCTTGTAAGGTTCTTGCATGCGTCTTATTAGGTCTTGTAAAGTTCTTGCATGAATCTTATTAGATCTTGTAAGTTTCTTGCATGAATCTTATAAGATCTTGTAAGGTTCTTTCATGGTGCTTATCAGATTTTGTAAGGTTTTTGCATGAATCTTATTAGATCTCGTAAAAATATTGCATGGATCTTGCATGGAACTTGCAAGAATCTTGCATGGATCTCATCAAAATCTTGGCAAGATCTTGACAAGAATATTTGATAGGGATAGGTTTTCAGCGACTGAGCTCGAAGCTCTGGCCCTTTTAATTACTTATGCAGTCAGTTTTACTTTGTGTCGAACACTTCAGCCAAGCCTATATTGACGACATTGTCATCTATTCCTCTTCTTTCCATGAACATGTCGCCCATATTTCCAAAGTCCTTTATTGCTTGTCAATAGCTAATCACTCACTACAAGTTACCGACATGAGATAATGATGTTTAGATTGATGCAGTTTTGTATGTTTACATAATCAGTGTTCACCGCTCTACCAAGTTCAGCCCATTTATTCAAATTATTAATCGTCATCTTCGAAAGGTAGTTGATCATTGAACTGCCACATTAAATGAAAAACAATGAAAGGCATAAATGTAGCTTGCCTAATCTGTGGAATATCATGGGATCTATACTGGACAACAAAGAAATAGTTCACATAACATCTTTGCAGCACAGGAATGCCAAAAACACCCGTATGATGCTAAACATGAAAGTCATAAAGTAAAATATTCGTACAAAACTTCATAATAATTCTTAAATCCAGCAATTCAGAGTTTATACCAAATTTAACTTAAAGAATATGAGGTATTTACACTAGTTGAGAGGAAAACTGGAAAAAAAATTAAAAGGTCTTTATCAGTTGATAAGCTGTCCAAGGAATGCTATAAACTTAATACACTCAACAAAAAGTTTTGAAGAAAATTATAGTTGTTTGCTGAATATTTTTGAGGTTGATATTGTTTTAGTTATATTTATTTTAATATGCTGTGAAGTTGATTGGTGTTTTTAGTACCTTTACCCAAAAGATTTAAAACAAAAATCACAAATCTCTTCATCCAAGAAGGCTCAATTTTTTTCAAAGTCCTCATCAATCAAATTATTAAATATTACAGTTGTTTTCGCAAATTCTAAATATTCTGAGACTCTTCAAACAGTAACATTCTCATCATCACCAAAAGCAACTTTTCAGTATGCACTTATACCGCTATAGACACAACAATACAGTCTTCATACTCAAATATCGATGGTCAACTGAGCACTTATTCCCGGCAGTGTTCACTGTCAACTTCAATTGATCATAATCTATGAAAAACATGAAATATACAACTAAATCAAATTTTTTTGATTTTTATGATTTCATGCTACCTCACTATTCCCAAATAAGTTATACATGTTTGGAAAGGTTCAGCTATAAGATTTGTTCTCCCGTACAAATAAGACACTTTATTGTTACATAAGTGTCTAACTTTGGGAATAATAGAGCATTCATTTGTTTTTCTTGAAGTACATACTTGTTTTAGTCACTAAATTAGACTATAATATCAATTTGAGAATAAACTAGCATGTGGAAGCAGAGCACTAAGCGAGGGCAGTGTTCACTGTCAACTTCAATTGGTCATAATCTATTAAAAAACAGGAAATGTCCAACTAAATTATATTTTATTGACCTTAATGATTTCATTGCTACCTCACAATTTCCAAATATGTGTACATATTTGGGTGAGTTCAGCCATATGATTTCCACAAATACAAGCTGAGTCCCTGCTCGAGTGAATTGCTAGATGATGCCGTAATAATTGCTTTCAAAACAATTTTAAAAAATTCATATTCTAAAATGGGTTCATAACAGTCCCAAATTACTCACTTATGAACTCACCCAAATTGATCTTGAAAGCACAAGAATTTTTGTTCAAATTTTTTAATACAAAAAAATAACGAATGGCTAGCAGTATCATCTCCCCTTTTCCACTCAGAAACAATCATAAACGTATATGTAATTCTTAATATGACACTCCCCGGAGCAAAAAAAATAATGGCGAGTTTATGTCAGCACAGTTCTAGCACAATAAAAGTTCTGCATCATGATGTCCAGTGGCAAGTCCAATGACTTTTATATTTTGCCATTGCCTTTGCTATAGCTGTTGTGAGGTGATGAATTTTGCAGCAGTAGAGTTTGACCAGAGTAATATGAGAGTAAACTTGCTCAACAGTGTTGAGATGAGGCACCTTTCGCCTTTTACAGAACGTTGCTTCAAGCGATGTATCAAACTTTCATGGATCAAACTTTCAAGTTATACTGCAGCTGCCAGCAACCAGTTGATGACTACTTGATGGTCAAATGCAGTAAGTTCAAAATATATTAACATGCTGCATGCCTAAAAATATCTGAACAAACCCTAAAAGCATAACAAAAAGTATTTTGCTGCACTTCATGCTAGAAGTGTGACTATGGGTGCAATGCCTTGCATGACCTTATGTGGGACACCGCTCACTGAATGAACTGACAATTAGTTATTGGTTCACTTGAAGCTATAACCTGGACTTGAATGTAGTTGAGACAAGGAATGGTAAGTAAGAGCGAGAGCGAATAGAGTTGGAAGATTGCAATTGTATGATAAAGTAGAATGCGGACAATCATTGTGATGAATGAAGAAGTTAAGAATGTGTAATGTACTGATGAAGATGATGAGGAAAGTTTTGAAATAAGTGATAGTGACAGTTGAGGTTGATGCAGACGGCGAAGTGGGCGAAGTGGATGTTTGTAAAGGAAGTTAAGGATGATCGGAGTCTCAAGGCCTTACGAGCTTTATCTAGAAGCTATTATTGGACAATTGGTTATTGATGCACAGTATTTCAAACCATGCGTACGAAATCATAGAGACCATAGTTGTACTCAAATCAAAACCACTTAAGATAATGAGTCCGGCGCATGACATAACTGGGCGTTTTAGGCCATAAGAAGGTGTGCAATATTGATAAAGAACAGACATAAGGAAGTATTGCGATACATGCCAAATGCATCAAAAATTGAATAAACATTGTCAGGCAAAGGTTGGGATGGTGCAGAAACCTATTGTCACAAAGCTGTTTGAACAAATTGCCATTGATTTGGTTGAACGGCAAAGTCAGTGGTTGAAGAAACCATAGAGATATTTAATAGCATGGCCTCCAACATCAAATTTTGACAACCAGACTGACAAGGTGACTGTTAAGGAATTGTGTGGTCGTTTGGAGGCAATGAGGGATGTAACAACAAGGAATTGTTTACATGAAAGTAGAAAAAGGAAGAAATTATTATGATTGTGGAAAGAGTGAGCATAGTTCGATTGATGGAGAAAAGTTATTGTGTAGAATTCCTGGGATGGTGGCTAAATTGGAAGATTTATGGCAAGAGCATTATGTAATTGACAAAAAATTGAATGCAGTAAATTATTTAATTAGAGAAGTAGACGGTAGGAAGGAAAGGAAAGCTGTACATGTGAATATGGTGAAGATGTTTTAAGCAAGGGAATTGGATGTGTGCTCCTTAACATTGATAGCTGTTAACTATGGATTAGAGGAAGGGTCTGTTCATCTAAAGAAAGAGGAATATGAATGTTATAATGAGTGTGAATTGTTGCAGGAATTGAGAAAAACATGAGTAAAGAAGATGGTAATTGAACTTGTGCAAGGAACTACATATCTCTGCATCTATATCAATTGCCTGACTGTTTTAAGGACTTAAGGAGGGTATGAAAGCCGAATTAAATAAAGTGCTGCAATCTGGCATTATTGAGCCTTCTGAAAGTATGTGGGCATAGCTCATAGTCCATGTAGTCAAACCAGATGGGAAAATTTGCTTGTGTGTTGTCTATAGGTGGCTAAATGCTACCACTCTACCGCTACAACAATATATTTCTATTCTGGTTGATGTATTGGAAAACGCAGAGAATGTAAAAGTTTTGTTCAAGCTGGACTTGTATTACCAGGTACAGATGGATAACTCTAAGCACCTCATGACCTTTATTTCTTCATCCGGGAGAAAAACATACTAATAGATAGCTGTTTCAATGCATTTAAAAGAAAGAAGGATGGAGGGATAAAACATCTTAATAGAATAGGAGAAGGGTAAAACATCCTGATAGAATAGATGTTAGCAATGTATTTAAAGGAAAGAACGGGAGAGGGATAAAATATCCTATAGAACAAAATTTAATGTATATAAAATGAAAGAAGTGAGGGATAAAACTTCTAGATAAAATAGATGTTTCAATGTTTTTAAATGAAAGGTAAGAGAGTTAAAACATGTTAATATAATAGATGTTTAATTGTATTTAAAAGAAACAACAGGTGTGGAATAAAATAACCTGATAGAGTTGATGTTTCAAATATATTTGAAAGTAAGAAGGGTAGAGGGAAAGAACATCCTAATAGAGTAGATGTTTCAAAGCATTTAAGAAAGAAAAGGAGAGGAATAAAATATCAAAATAGAGTTTATGTTTCAACATATTTGAAAGTAAGATGGAGAGGAATAAATCATCCTAATAGAATAGATGTTTCAATGTATTTAAAAGAAAGAAGGGGAGAGTAATAAAATATCCTAATAGAGTAGATGTTCAGTGTATTTAAAAGTAACAAGGGGAGAGGGATAAAACATCCTAGTAGAATAGATGTTTCAATGTATTAAAAAGATAGCAGGGGATGATGTTTCAATGTATTTAAAAGTAAGAGAGGGAGAGGGATAAAACATCCTATTAAAATAGATGTTTCAATTGATTTAAAAGAAAGATGGGGAGGGTTAAAACATCCTACTAGAATAGATGTTTCAATGTATTTAGTAGAAAGAAAGAAAGATAAATAAAACATCCTAATAAAATAGGTATTTAAGAGTAAGAAGAGGAGAGAGAAGAAACATCCTAATAGAATAGAAGTTTCAATTTATTCAATTTAAAAGTGAGGAGTGGAATAAATATCCTTATAAAGTATAACAAATTAAGGCAGAGAATTGTATCTCAGGCAAATGAAGAGAATGAGGAGTGAGGGGGAGGAACAAGATGGACACTGGCATAAAGAGAATAAAGGAATGAAGGGACAGAGAGTACAATAATTTTTATTGGATGCATTCTCTCTTTTTCACAGACTTTTTAAAAATTACAGAATTATAAATATTTGGTCGCCACCAGGGACTGAACATAGCAGTATCCCTTAACAGTATAAATAGAGAATTAGAGAGTTTGCTCGTTGGCTGGTTGCCGTAGCTATGTGGCAGAGTGCTAGTGCTCTAAGTGGAAATAAATTGTGAAGTAATAATTTGTTTATGTTGGTGGCATATTTACTATTCAAGAAAAGGTTAAACTAGCTACTCAAAACATATTGATTATTTATGCTCATGTGTTCAACTTTGGTTTAGTGTATTTGCTTTGCTTGTTCTTCAAACTGAAGTTATTTAATCACCGGTGAGTTTCTTACTTGAAGAATCTGATTTTATCCAACTATTTGATCTCATCTTTTCCTATATCTAAATAGCTGATTGTGTCCACAGCTCACTTAGACAATAGATATCATAAAGTTCACATAAACCTTGCAACAGTATTTACAGCTTGTAGTTGGTAAAATGATGTTTTAAATGGAGAACACCTGACAAAGATTGGTGGAATAACAATGCCTATTAGTAGTCCCATCTCTCTTGTTCCATTTAGCGACAGTTGGGTTGCCTAGATGCTGCGAGCTGTTCTTAGGGTGTCGTGCTGTATTTCTTGAATGAAGTATCATTCAAGCTAGTATGGTGTAGCACTCATATTTCTATTTGGTTGAAGCTTTTTACCTTGAATTCTGATGCGCATTATTGTTAGAATGGGTAAGTATTAAATAAAGTCGTGCTTAAACAGTAGATAAGCAAATAAATTTTACCCTACAGGAAATCAAATTCCACAGGGGGGGGGAAAATATACCAGTAAAATTTATCACCTCGAATATAATATACCATGACACCGGCACTTTACTGTACACAAATCTCAAGCCAAATAGACCCTAAGACAGAATAAGTTACTCAGGTAAAATAATATGCTTAGGTGTACACCAGGTTTAATTGGATCTAAATGAAACCATTTTATATATTCGACATTCACGGTTGAAACATAAATAAAAAATATGCAGAGAGTTGTGTAATACGCCTGGTCATGGTCCTATATTATCTGTCTGAGGGGGCGTAAACCTCCCAGTCAGGTCCGGATTTTCTAATCCAGTCGAAGTGAGCAACGAGCTTGGTACAACTTCGGCAGTGTTCGAAGGACCAAAAGATAAAACTATCTACGACCTCGTAAGAACCTGCAGTGTGCGTGCAAGGCGCCCACATCGCTTTCAAGGCAGATTGCAGGGGGCTGTTTGCAGTAGTTGTGGGGGTATTTGCACACTCTCGGTTCCAAGTCAGACGTTTAAAGTTTATCTTGTTTTGACATATGATTACATTTAAATAGAGTAGAGTAAGGTGATACATTCAGTGGGTTGTATGGTTATGAATATAATTAAGTCTATGAGTAGGTGGGTAAAGTATTGACATAGTATGAAATAACTAAGCTAAGAATGTTCTTATTTGCTCTAGTCCTGTTCAGAGCTTCTTGAGTCCTGAACATTATCAGTGCACAAGATGTGGAACACTGACATAGATACACATGTACAAACAAACATCAGAATATTTGTGTTTATTGTGATGTTAGAAAGTATTGTTGCTATGAAATTGTCTGACATTCTTGTTCCATCATACAAAACACATCCAGCTTGCCTAAACAGGTTATAGCTTAGTTGAGAGGGCACAATACCCGAGACTTGTATTTAAAAGATAGGCTTCAATAGTACAGTGCTGAAACATTTCTTGAGTTGATGGACATTTGGTATTCATCTGTCATTCATGCTTTCATTTTATTGCATAAATATTTCATCAAGCTTATAAGGTCATCTTCACATTATGCTTTGCATCTCACTAGCAATGAGCTTGACCCACTAGAATGGAGGAAAATAATAAGCTAGTGCTAGTGATCGCAGATCTGATATTTGCATCCCAAAACTTCTTCAAATTTTTTTTAATGCTAATGCAAAAATACAACTAGAAACACCTGCAGAACCAATGCATGTTTGTATCAAAAATGGACCTAAAATGTGTTCTAACTTAATGGTAACTGTAGAGGTGGAAAATTGTTATAATGTGGAACGTTCTTTTTTAACAGCATGATGTTTTGATGATTAAACAATATCTATGTACCGTATCTTACTACTATACAAAGATGGGGTAGAAGATTATTAATTACTTAGTACCTTGTATTTTTGTCTTATTGTTGTATAACATGTATTTAATGAACCACTACCATAATACAAATGAAGTGAAAAACAACAACAAATAAATAGCAAATGAGTTACACTCATTGGTCAAGAAAAGTATGTAAAAAAAAAGTAGGCCGACATAATTAAACAAAGTAGTAGAAGACGGATCGACAAAAATTCATTATGCTACTTACTTGCTATAGCCAAAAAGAGTCTCAATAGCACATTAAAAAATGTAGATGAAACATATCATCAGGAAGTGACTTAAAAATTAATACACATTCATTTTTTTAAATATTCTAGTGTCATGGTACTTGTTAACATTATACTTTGAGCATGAATGAGCTGAAAATACATTGCACAAATTGAGTACACTTACAATGAGCATAAATAAGTCTTGGGTATCTTTTAAACAATCCTTGTACCTTTTATAAGCAATTAATAATACAATCATTCAACTATTTAAATGTTTTGTTTTAGAATGTATTATGGAAGTAGTGTCACTTTTTTCAGGAGTTATATAAAAGTAGCTTTTTTAGTAAAAGCATTAACCTGCAACATATGTTCATCAGGTGCTAGAATCAACTTTACTTTTTCTCAGTCATTGTAGCCTGCATTTTCTGGTCATGCATGTGTATGCCGAGGTACGTGACCCACACACGTGACAATTGTCCAGACGGCTACGGCTGTTAAACTTGTCACAAACATGTCAGAGCTGACGATAGGCGAATTCGAGTGGCTTGTTTTGCAGCACGGTTCACTGCCCTCCCAACAGCAGAGTCTCAATCAAGTGGCCCTCAGCTCTTAAGGGCGGACCTGGCATGGTGGTTAATAGTTTGTTGATCGATAGAACGGTGTCTCTTTTCTACACCCTTTTTCCTCCTTTTACAAGGTCCACCCGCACGTAAATGCATCAGGCACCTGGGGATAAGGATTTGATTCCCATCATAGTGTCATGCCAGGTGTGTGGAGAGCAGTGGAAGGGCATGCAGGTCATGTCACTCAGACAACCATGCGGTCTCGAGCAAACACAAGGGTATGATGCACCTCTTGCGCACAGTGGCGTTTGCTGAGGCTAGGTTGGAATGCTTTCTTGCTCCTCCATTGTACATTGACACTAGGGCCAACCACTTCGCAGACCGCTTGCCACGTGGTAATGTTGCGCACTTTCTCTCATAGGTGCAGTCAGCAGATCCAATCCCCTCATCAGTCTCGCATCAGCGGCTGGACCTCCTCTTCGACCATACAAGCAGACTGGTGCAATCTGAAATGGCACCAACGCTTCAGCGCTATCTTCAAGCAAGCCTAGCGACGTCAATGCACAAGACATATGAAGCAGCTATGAAGCATTTCACATGGTTTTGCACAGCTTACTCAGTCGGGGACCCGTTCCCATTGCATGAATTCCTATGTTATTTTACCTCTTACCTAGCCCATTCTGGCTTAGCACCGCAGACTATAAAAAGTTATTTGGCGGGGTAAAGAATGCCCAGTTTTCCATGGGCCTTCTAGACCCAAGGGAGCAGTCATCTCTCCTGCTGCTGGAAAGAGTCCAGGCAGATCTCAGCATGATAAGGCAGTAGTCGGGAAGCCAATCTTTCCGAGTAAGACTACCCATCACTATCCAAGTACCGGAGAGATTTCAGGTGGCATGGCAGGTGTAACCAACCACCGACTGCAACATGTTGTGGGAAATGGCTACAGCAGCATTTATTGGAGGGTTTTCTTTAAGATTTGGGGAACTCCTCCCACAATCAGAATTATCGTGGGAAGCAGCAGCTTACTTAGCGCGGGGAGACTTTTCAGTGGACAACTTGGAATCTCCAACTTTGGTCCAGATTGATTTAAGGTTGAAGTGTGACCAGGAAGGCAGCAGTGCGGACGTGATCTTTGGCAAAATCAGTACAGCTGTCTGCCCAGTGGAGGCAATGTATTGTTATTTGTTACGTGGGCCTGCCCAGGAATCATTCTTCCTGGACCATGTGAGTCAAACTGTGTCCAAAGCATGGTTTGTGCAGCAGCCGAGGATTACTCTGCAAAGGATTTGCCTTCCTGTGGACCAATATACTGGGCACCATTTCATAATTGGGGCCACGACATCAGCTGCATTGACAGGAGTGGAGGACTTGGGGGAGGTGGTATGTGTCGCCATCCTGAGGTATTGGCACGCGCTCGGCCATAGGGCAATGAACCAGGATGAACAGTACACTCTTTATCAGATACTAGTCATCCACTTGATTGTACATGTACATTGTCGTTGTCATGAGTCACAATTTTTATATTAAGTGATCGTGTCACTGGGAGGTCAATTTGGGGGGAAAGAGGCATCCTACAGAACGCCCACGTGAGTAATGGTTAGTCACGGCCAGGTATGTATATTTAACCTATTCTAATATCAACTAATTAATAGCTTTGGGGGTTAAGGTGACCAATCTAATTGGCCAACTTCTTTGGGCCAGCGCATGCCATTCACGCTGATGGGGCCTCCCCCCAAAGCGGGGAATCCCTGTGGGTCAAAAACTCATGCCAAGCGCACGTGCAAAATTTAACAGCTGGGTCATGGAACAGCCGGCCCAGTTCCTGCTAATGTAAGATAGAATCTAGGAGGTAAGTTACCTACCAAACTAGTGGGGCGACTATAGTTAACAGTATTAAAAAAGTGAACAAGCCCCAAAATAATTTTGAACATTTTCTTTATGATTGCACCTTTTATTTATTTTAAATAATTAAGTTTTTCTCGTGATGTATTTTGGCAAAAGTAAATGTCCCATATGTTTAATAAAACTGATCAATTGACCAAAATCTACATTTAATAAAATTCAATCAGAAAATTCAATGTTGAATCAAAAATGATATATTATGCAATAACAATGTTAAAACAAATGGCATGTCTAACTGTTTTAAGTTACTTCTTACGTAGATGTTAGAACTGGTTCTGGTAATTCTATAACAAATACAACATATACATTTAGTGCAATAAATTTTAACTCATTTTCTACAATGTGAAGTTGAACATTCACTATGGGAAGGAATATTTAGCTATGTTATGAGTAGTTCAGAGACACTTTCAAATCTAACATTCATACATTTGGTTAGACCCTTTTCAGTCATAATTGTATATGCATGTATATATATACGCATCTATGTCTGTACTCATGTATATCATTTATTCCATGCCTGGTATCTTCAATATAGTATTTTTAAGTTCCATAACCATTGTTATATCTTATAACATTACACAGGTCTCAAAGCGACATTTCTTTACAATAACAATCCATTCAGGTCCAAGCACCTGCTGAAATATCAGCTGGGGATATGGGAGAGCTCTTTTGAACTAACACAGTTAATTTTACAAACCCAGTTACCATGACTAGTACAAACTAAAAAAGTAAAAATATCTAGCATCATTTACTACATTGGTCAGAGGTGACACTAACTATTTATGGAATATCATAACTAATTGATAAAAAAACAAAAACTTTTTTTCCAAAATCCTCTCGTGTACATTTTAATAACAAAAATTTTAGTCAAGATGTGTAAATTGAATTATCAAAAGAAAAAAATTTGTATGAGTAAATTAGAAACTTATAATAAAATTATACTATAAAATTTTAACCAAATAACATTAGTACCAGAAAAATAATTATAACTGTCAACTTCATTTTTATATTTATTTTTGGGGACCAAAAACAATTTTCACGTAAACTAGGGGGAAGTTCTGATCTTACAACTTTAGGGATAAATTAAACGTGTGAACTACATTCATGCAGTAATGGTTAACAATACTAAAAGAACAAAACAATCTGTTTTGTTTACATACAAAAATGATTTTTATGATTGAACTAAGAGCAGGTATGCTATCGTAAAATGATTTTGTGGACAAAATTCATGCATACAATGTCAATTATTTAGAGGAAACTATTAAAGTATGTTTTTAACAATTGTTTAATTAGTTTGCAGTCACCAAGATGCATATTATGGGTATGTCATAATTCCAAATGATAATTGGGGCCTACAAACTGTGTACAAAATTACCTGCTATTACAAAAACTGCACATACAGTATATGGCATTATTCAACTCGAAGTAGCTTCCCTTCACAAAGCAAATTCTCAAGCATAATTGTGAGGGCCTAGCAGACCTTCACCAACACTCACAAGGACATTTTGTTATACTATGCATGCACTTTATGTTTGTAAACCCTCACTCACCGGTCATAGCCAGATGCAGTTAATGTCAATGCCAACCATTGTTTTTTCCTATTTTATTCTCTTGTTAGTTTTCAGACATTTCCAGCCCTTCATTACAAGACTTTTTGTTATTTTCCCTTATTGAACCAGTGAAGTTATATATATACTATTTGTGGTGCTAAACTGCCGCCTCACCCAAGGCTATTGATTATTCTGACAATCAGTGGGGATATACTATTTGTGGTGCTGAACTACCAACTCACCACAGCCGTCCAATTATTCAGACTAGCATCTAGTTATCTACTCAATTCCAAATCATGACAGAGAGCCTTGAATCAGGCAGATGGCAGGACAGTAAAGTCTTTTCGAACAGGTCCCCTCATTGGCTACACAGCTACGCCCGAATGTACAACTCGGGCACTCTTCCTTACTGCCATAGTCAGTGCAAGCAATATCAGTGGCAACAAGTCAGATATGTAGTACTTGACCAACAATCACAGATTTAAGTTTCTAGCAATTTCAATGTACTATCAACAAACAAAAATATAAAATAATCTTAAATCACTTCACAGTGGATTGTTTTCATACTTCACTTTTAGTCTTTTTATCTCACACCAACTTGTACAACTTTTCAAAAAGTTGTATTCAAACCTCAAGAGATATTTAAATAGAATAACGAGAAATCGTAACACACTATTATTACACAATATTGACGGAACACTTTAGAGGATAAAATTTTTAATAGCAATAAATATATACCTATGCATACAATAATTACATGTTTATAAATAATCTCTGATGTAGTTTACTGAATTTATACCTTTACTTGTGCTTTTCTTTCTACTTATTGGTACTTTTTCCTCATCACAATTGGATTCACTAACTTCATCGTTAGTTCCTAACCTAAACAATTAATAAATATGTCTACAACTTGTATATTAATCACTGACAAATGCAATTTAATTGTGTGTAAAATGAACTTCAGTGTTCTATGCATATAATTATATATAAGTATAAACATACAGCAGGCGCCAAAACAGGCTATATGGGTTTCGTTTTGTAGAATGGCCGTTGCATGATTGAAAAATGGTACACTGTTTGGTAAAAAACAGCTATTCCGTTCGTCGATGACTGCATCACCTCCTAATCTGGTGTCTAGCAGTGGTTGAAATGTGTCTCGCCCCATCAAGTTTCATCTACATCCTCCGTGTTCTCCCTGAGTCCCAGGCGTAGAGGGTTTCCACCAACAACGTTGTTCCAGTCTACCAGTCCTTCATTAGTGACGAGTGCAACACTCCACTTGTTCTTTGGAAGTCCAAGAGAACGCAGCTTTCGGGCCTTTGGCAATCCCAAGAGATTGGCTTTCCTTTCTTCTCCTTCTACACTTCTCATCCTTGACATTCAGGAACGCAAGTTTATTTGTCTGATCAGTGCATTGTTGTTGTTTCATTTTGTTGTTCTCGAACACTGTAAAATTGTGTATTAGTTACTCAGGGTGTCAGTTACTCATCATCCCCCATTCTCAATCACAATCATGAACACAAGGTCTCAAACTAGTAATCGGTCTGCCCTTTCTCCCTCTGCTGATTATGGTTCTCCCACTTCTCTTTACTCTGCATACGCCTCTATTTTGTCCCTATGTCCCCTAATTGCGGAAGACCCAGACCATGTTCAATCTAAGCCCAGTGAAGATCAGGAAGCTAGACCTGAACTCTCATTCATTGAGGAGGTCACATCATTATCTGAGAAAGCCAAAGAGTTGAAAATAGATACCACCTCCCTCTTGCTTTACCAGTTTCTCAGCAAGAAAGACTCTTCCTCTTCCCAAACTAATCAGCCTAATCCTAATAAACCTGAAAAGTTGTCCAAGGTCATTGGGCATATGGCCGATAATGAGGATATAGTAGCCTTTCTCAATAGGTTTGAGCTAGAGCTCACTAATGGAAACATTCCCTTAGATAACTTTCAATCTTATTTACCATCATCTTTAACCGGCCAATTTAAGGAGGCATATTATAACAACTTAAGCATGTGCCCCATATACCAGGTCATCCGTTTAGTCCTTCTAAATGCTGGAGGATATTTGTGGGTCTAAAGGATAGTGGAGTGGGCATGGCAACAGCCATGCCCACCTGAACTGTGAACATTTATTCATTTATCTAGTTAATGTATTTATTATATTCATTTATTTTATTGTAAGAGTTATTTTTGGTTAAGTTCTATGTCAGTCTATTTTTGGTTCATGCGTCATGTGAGTATTTGTTAATATGTGTTGATTGAAGTCATGTGTTGTCGTGCGTGCTCATGCCTGCATTGCAGCAAGAACTTCACACTGCAATGCAGGAAGTGATGTCATTGTGTAGGGTGTGTCCCTTAGTTCTATATAAGCATCGTGTGTCAATTTACGAGTTTTAGTTATTCCTTGTCCTAATTTTATGATAGACCTTTTTATAACTCTGTCAAGGGATAGGGGGTAACTCTGGTGGCAGCGGTTACCCGTGGGTGTCTCTCCAAGATATATCTGTTGTATGAGTAACTGTGAGTGGAGAGCTGCACTCGCCCCCGATCGACCCACAATTGGCGGCAGCGGTGGTAGTGCCTCACGCCTTCGACTTACGTTTCTCTGGGCTTCACCCGACTCTTCGGAACTGCTCCAAACCGATTTACGACTCGGAAAGCACTACGTCGAGCCAGGCATCAGCAGGAGTTTTACAAGGGTTTGATTTCTGTTATACATCTTATTGGTTGCCGTGTTTGTTTCATTTACTGATTGTTGGTGTTTGTTTCTCTGTGTTCAGGTCGCTGGTTGTGGATGAACCGGAGAGAGAAGAAGGATAGAGCCTGTAAGGGGAAATATAGAATCGACTCTGGTATTGAGAACGGTTATGAGAGTTCTGTTAGTGCCTTGCCCGATAAGGTGACAGTTGGGAAGTGCAAGAGTAAGACAGACGGCGGGAAGTCTTGGGACATGTCCCGTGAGTTAGAGAATTGTGAGACTGAATCTTTGTTGTCTGAATATTGTAGTAGTACTGTTGAGGTTCCTAGTAAGCCGTTGGTCTTGACTAGGCAATTGTTTAAGTACTGTGGTGTTATTTCTGAGTCTGAAAGTGAAATGTTGGGAGATGATGAGTATAGTGGTGTGTCCAGGGAAGTGGACGAGAACAGTGTGTTAGGGGATCTTGGATCCCGTAGTAGAGAAAGGGAGGACTTTGCTGCTCTTGGTAGGGGTGCTGAGTCTAACCCTCGTGAGGATCAGGTCGGGGATATGGACATGAGAGCCTTCCTCAGACAAATGAGTAGACTGATGAAATGTGCTGAGCCCTCTAGTGGGAATTGTGGTAATGGTGATAGGAATGAGTTGAACAGGCAAATTGCTGCCTTGGCACCTCATAAGGATGGAATTGAGATTGTTAAATATATTAAGAAGTTTGAGGCAGACCTCACAGACATAGGCTGCCCGAGAATGCGGTTCAAAACGGTTCTTCTCCAAAAGTTGCAGTCCAAATCGGGCACAGCTTGCGTTGCTTCTGTTGACCGAGAACATACTTCCTATCCAGAACTGAAAGAATTGCTAGTTGAAACGTTAGGCTCCAGTCGCACCGCGCTGGGTGTCAAACTTATTTCTGACTTTGGAACAGCTACGAAATCGATGAACTCTACCGAATCGTATGCTCACTTGAAGGGTCTAATCGACTCTGTTGACATGGCTACCGTAGACAAAGCGGACGTGCTTCTCTTCCTTGCTATAGCTGTTTATAGGGCCTCGCGCCCTGCCAGCCAACGCACCTTGATGGATGCGCGTGACATTGGGACTTTCAAAGATCTCAATCGAGTTGCACTGTCATTCCAGATGGCGGAGCCAGAACCATCTGTTGTTACGTCTGTTGGTGTTCCAAGTAGTTCAGGGTTTAGAGGAATGAGGTGTTTTGTGTGCCAGAAATTTAGCCATCGTGCCCATGAGTGTAGACACCGGAATCCCAATGTACATGGTAGTGGTAGTAGTCAGAAAATTGTGTGTTATGCTTGCAACGAGCCGGGGCACAGTGTTCCTGAGTGTCCCAACAGGGGAAGGTATAATGTGAACAAGAGTGAGTCAAGATCAGATGCCAAGAAAGTTGAGGTGAAGAAAGGCATCCGTACGTACAATTCAAATTCAGTGGCTGTGACAGAAGGGAGTTCCCATGTGAAAGGGTTGATTAATGGGATGGAATGTTTGATTGTCCCAGACACAGGAGCTGAGATTACTGTGGTTCCCGGGTGTTTCGTATACGAGAACCAGTTGAGAGATGAGAGAGTGAAAGTGAAGGGGTGGGATGGCATGACCAAAACACTCCAAACAGCAGTAGTGGACTTTGAGTATGGAGGCAAAGCCTTTATGTCCACAGTTGCAGTGGCCCATGAGGACGATGTTTGCAGTAAAGTTTTGTTTTCCGTCCCCATGGATGACCCTATGGCGTCACGCCTTCTTTTGGACGCTGCCTCGAGTGCTCCTCCCAGGGCACTAGGGGCAGGGCATCCTGGTGACACCCCAGGCGTCCAGACACCACTTAGTGGTGCTGGCTCTGCTGCTATTCCTGAGGGGGCATGTAAGACCTCCAAAGGCTCTGGTAGCACCCAGAGAAGTGCAGCCGTCAGTGTTGTCACAAGATCTGACTCTAAGAAGTTGAAACTGTGTGAGAAAGAACAGAGAGAAAGTGATGTGAATATTGCTAAGCCTGTTAGTTTCTCTGAGGAGTTCGAGAGACTGGCTCTAATTGATGTTGGTGTTGAGAAGGATGATGGGGTGAAGAAGGATGAAATTACTTCGGAGGTTGAGTCGGATTCTTCGGGAGTTGAGCTTGCTGTAGAACCGGGAGTTAGTAAGGACGTTGAGCAGTCGAGCCAGGTCTCTCCTCCTAACAATTGTAATATTAGTAGTGAGTCTGATGATAAACTTGTTTGCCCCCAACCTTGTGATTCTTCGAGTGTTGGTCTGTTTGTGTCAGAAGTGTTAAGTGACGATTCCCTAGCTCCACTTAGGTGCCTAGCGGACAAGTCCTTGAATGGGTATTCTTGGGCTAATAATGGTGTTCTGATTCATAAGGCAGTAGATGATGCAGGTGAGGAACGATCTAGAATGGTTCTTCCACAGTCCAAACGTGCCAAGGCTCTCAAGCTGGCGCATGATGGTACCGCCCACACTGGTGTTCGTGGGATGAGACGTGTCCTAGGGTCTAGATTTGTGTGGCCTGGGATACACGGGGATATTGTGAAGTTTATAAAATCTTGCGATGTGTGTTTAAGGGTTAATAAGTCTGGAAATAAGAAGGCTTTAATGGTGGAAAGAAGTATTTTGTGTGTTCCATTTGAGTCTGTTGCTGTGGACTTGGTGGGCCCCCTTCCCAAAGGGAAGCGCAGGGCCAAATATCTGTTCACGTACGTTTGCTTATTGAGCAGATGGCCGGATGCAGTCCCCATGAGGACGGCGTCAGCTGAGGAAGCAGCCCAATCCTTTGTGCAGATTATTGCAAGGACGGGCATCCCACTCAAGGTCCTTTCAGATCGTGGGACGATCTTCCTCTCGAAACTCATGATAAATGTGTACTCCATGTTGGGCATAGACTCTGTGCAGTCTTCCCCATACCGCCCGCAGTCCAATGGCGTGGTAGAGAGGCTCCACGGGACCCTGAAGCCTATGTTGGCTAAGGCCCTGGACGCAGGCCTGGACTGGGTGGAGTTTTTGCCGTTGGCCTTGTTTGCCATCAGGCAGATTCCTAACAGGGATGTAGGCTTCTCACCCCACAGACTTGTGTTTGGGAGGGAGGTTTCTGGTCCCCTTGATATCTTGTACCATAAGTGGAGTGACAATGTGTTTGAGGGTATGGAAGTTGAAGAATGGTTGTTGAAGTTACATGATCAACTAACTACCTTGCATGATGTGGCTTGTGCTATGGAAGCCAAGCAAATTGAGTCGAGAGTGTGTTCATACAATAAAGGGAAGAGTGATCGTTGTGTGAAGGTTGGTGACAGTGTTCTGGTGAGAATTCCTGGCCTCCAGGCGGCTTTACAAGCTTCTTGGGAAGGGCCATACCAGGTAATTGAGAAAGTGTCTCGAGTCACATTCAAAGTCTCGAAAGGGGATGGGCATCCAGTGAAAATCGCCCACATTAACAATCTCAAAGATTACGTTGCCAGACCTATGCATGTGAATGCCGTGACCTTAGTTGCCGAAGATACAGGCATTGAGAATGATCTTTTAGAATGTTCACCTTTGTTGTCTAAGGACAAGTGTCCTGGTTATAATAGCAGAGAATTGGAATGTTTGTTGAGTGAATTGGCTGATAAATTTAGTGAGACCCCTGGTTTGTGTGCTGGTGTTAAATGTACTATTGTTCTGTCTGAACATGCTGTTCCTGTGTCCTAACAAGGGAGGAACATACCAGTGGGTATTGAGCAAGCAGTGTCTGAGGAGATAGATAAATTGTTGAGGGACGGTATCATTGTCAAATCAAGCTCCTTGTGGTCGTCCCCTCTTGTTTCCGTGAGGAAGAAAGATGGCTCAGTCCGCATTTGCGTGGATTTCCGCCAACTCAATATGGTGACTCCTCTGATTAGACACTGGGTCCCGTCGTTAGATGAGATCCTTGATAAAGTTGGAATTGCTGTTGCTTGTCGACCTTAGATCTTACAGCTGGGTTCCACCAGATCGAAATGGATCCCAAATCTAGTGAACTGACTACCTTTGTTTGCCCTCTCGGTAAGTATCGGTATGTCAGAATGCCCTTCGGGCTCAAAAACGCCCCTGCGGTCTTTCAGGCAGCAGTGGAGCATGTATTGGAACCAGTTAAGTCCGTATGTTGCAATTACATTGATGATGTAGTTATATTTAGTAGGGATTGGTCAAGTCATTTAGTGGATGTGAAGAATGTTGTTGAATGTTTGGGTAATGCTGGGCTGAAGATTAAAAAGAGGAAGTGTGTGTTTGGGAGGAAGTATTTGACGTATTTGGGTCATCGTATTGGTGGGGGAGGTATTTCGATTCCTGAGAGTAGGGTATGTGCATTGAGGGAGTTTGTGAAGCCGAGAACCAAGAAAGACATGCGTGCCTTTCTGGGCGCAATGTCATATTACAGACGCTTTATTGAAGGATTTGGTAGCTTGTCCTCTCACTTGACCCCTGCAACCTCTCTCCGGGCTCCGCATCTGGTGGCTTGGACTGGGGACATGGACGCAGCTTTTGGTGAGTTGAGACAGATATTGTGTGACCATGTTATGTTGTATACTCCCAGCCTCGATGACGACCTAAAGTTATACACAGACGCTTCCGGTGATGGTATTGGGGCGTGTCTTCATGCCGTACGGAAGGGAGAAGAGTTGCCTGTCGCGTTCTTCAGCCGACAGCTCAGACCAGCAGAGAAGAACTACTCCATCTCGGAGTTAGAGAGCTTAGCCATCGTCGCTGCTATCAAGCACTTCGAGAGGCTTGTGTACGCCAAACCGTTGGAGGTGGTGACAGATCATAAGGCGTGTCTAGCCTTGCAGACAGGGAAGGGCCTGAACAGACGACTTCTCAGATTTGCCCTTGCCCTCCAGGATCGACCGATCAAGATTATGTATCGACCAGGTTCCCAACATGGGAATGCGGATGGATTCTCCCGTCAGTCGTGGGAAGATGGAAAGAAGAAGAGCTCTACACCAGACCCGGTGTTTGTCAGCTTGTCCCGAACTCCAAGCTTGGGAGGGGGAGATGTGGGTCTGGAGGATAGTGGAGTGGGCATGGCAACAGCCACGCCCACCTGAACTGTGAACATTTATTCATTTATCTAGTTAATGTATTTATTATATTCATTTATTTTATTGTAAGAGTTATTTTTGGTTAAGTTCTATGTCAGTCTATTTTTGGTTCATGCGTCATGTGAGTATTTGTTAATATGTGTTGATTGAAGTCATGTGTTGTCGATCGTGCGTGCTCATGCCTGCATTGCAGCAAGAACTTCACGCTGCAATGCAGGAAGTGATGTCATTGTGTAGGGCGTGTCCCTTAGTTCTATATAAGCATCGTGTGTCAATTTACGAGTTTTAGTTATTCCTTGTCCTAATTTTATGATAGACCTTTTTATAACTCTGTCAAGGGATAGGGGGTAACTCTGGTGGCAGCGGTTACCCGTGGGTGTCTCTCCAAGATATATCTGTTGTATGAGTAACTGTGAGTGGAGAGCTGCACTCGCCCCCGATCGACCCACAATATTCAGTCACAGAGTGCCTCAATAGTTTCCCGCTTAAATTCAGGCCCAGTGGAAACAAAACACTCATACAATGGTTCAATCAATGGAAGTATCGCCTGCACACTACATAAGTAACCTGCCTTTCACCAATGCAATCCACCAAAAACTCAAAGGTGAAATAGCCAACATGATGGCTACCACTGGTGTGGTAGCAGGTCTTCCCCAGGAGCACAGAGAGGCCGTGCTCAACAGACCCTCTCTGTCGAACAACCATTTCATCCAATGCAACGCTTGGTACTTGTCTTCATCCCAAGCCAATTACAAATCTAATTCTCATTACTCTCATCAAGGTACATTCCAATGCAATCCTACCTTCAACATCAATCTGCCCGAAGTTCGAATCCTTTGCCATCACCTCAATCACCACCTTCCCATTCACCTAATTACCAGTCTAATCGCCCCCAATCATCACCTAGGCCCATTCCCAGCCCTGTCCCCAGACGTGCCATATCTACAGTCGTCTGCTACAAGTGCAATCATCTTGGTCACTATGCCAATGAATGCCCATCACAACTTTCACCCCAATCTCAACCCCTAGATAGGCAACCGCTACTTCCTAACAGTCCTTAATCCCGGTAAGCCTGTACCGATCCCTAGGAATTCACGTCCAGTCAGGAAGATTGACATCCCTAACGCACACTCCACTGTTGACCCTGTTGTTGCCCCGTCTGCTAGTGACGCCCCCCTCAACCACTTTGACGAGGACGATATTATTACCCATGGGTCAGTCAACGGCATTGACACGCCTGTTGTCATTGATTCAGGGGCTAAGATTTCTGTCATTTCGGACGATTTCATTGAATTACGTTATGAACCTGTCCACTTCACCACTATCTTTGGTATTTCCCAAGAACCCAAGTCGGTTCCCGTCTTCTCATTGCCAGTTAAGTTGCCCACACACGAAGGAGAATGCCTTCTGGCAGTAGATTCCCGGCTGCCCCCATGTACTGTCCTTTTGGGCCTTGACTTTGGCGGCCACAACATCATTGCTCTTATCAATCATATCAAGCCTGATCCCCATCCAGTTCTAACAGTAACTAGAGCCATGCAAGCAGACTACTCTGACCTTGCAGCTCATACATCTGAGGTCCTTCATCATACTGAAGGTGCCTCACCCACTCAGTTTGAAGATTCACCTGACATCCCTGAGGACATTGAAAACCCCTCACAATCTATTCGTGACAACTCTTTACACCCTATTGCCATTCCCACTCTTTCCTTTGATGGTGTTTCTAAACAAGAGTTCGCGGCTCTTCAGAAAGCTGATGAGTCCTTAGCACTGCTTTGGGACCTCGCCCGCAAGGGAGAGAGGCAATTTTTCATTGTAGATAACCTTCTTATATGCACAACTTCAACTCTCAACACGGTGTCTCATGCCCTAGTTGTGCCTACCTCACTTCGGTCTAAAGTATTTACAGCCGCCACATGAAGGTTTAGGACAAGGTAGTATAAACACCACCAGGTCATTAGTAAATAAACAGTCTACATGGCCAAACCTTGCTGCTGACATTAGAGATCATGTCAAAGCATGCAACAAATGTACGGTTCACAACAAAGCCGGTGGTAAGAAAATTCCCATGCTAGAACCGGAAATTATTTCTCAAAGGTGCGAGAAATTAGCCTTCGACATTGGAGGTCCTTTACCCACCTCTAAGCAGAAGTTCCGTTACATTCTGACTTCCTTGGAAATGGCCTCAGGCTTTCCTTTTGCCGTACCCCTCAGGTCATACACCTCTGAGGAAACTGCCAAAGCAATCCTTTCAGTAATAGCTATCTTGGGTACCCCACTCACCATTCTCACTGATCAAGGCACCAATTTCATGATCCCTCACTCTTTCTCACCTCAAACGTAAGCTCCATGTCTCTTCTATACGTACTTCCCCTTACCATCCACAGTCAAATGGCAGGCTAGAGAGATTCCATGCCACTCTCAAAGCCATGTTGGCCAAATGTATAGATAACAGGCAAGACTGGCCTCTTGCCTTGGACCTTGTCCTTCACTTTGCTAGGAATACTCCCAATTCTAGACATGGTTTCACCCCTCATGAGCTTCTTTTCTTGAAACCTTCCCCCTTTATTCTGTCCACTCTCAAATCTATCTGGACTTCCCCGTCTCAGTCATCTGTGAATCTCCCACAGTTCATTGAGGACCTTGATAACGTTCTCTCATGTCAAACTCATTATGTTAAGCAAGCCCTCAATTCTAAATTGGCTTCTTCCCGTATTTCAGCTGAATCTGACTTAGTAGCTTCCTTTAAACATGGGTGATATTGTCTATAAGAGGAATCCCGGGCTCAACAAATGCCTAGATGCCTCTTGGGATGGTCCGTACGTAGTTCATCAGCTCCTCCCACCAGTCAATTGTTCAATTACACCCCAGAATAGAAGGTCCAAGCCCAAGGTAGTGCACCTTTCCCAACTCAAGAAATCTCAGTCTGTGTACAGAACTCTGTTAGTTCCCGAAGAATGCGCACCTGATGAATTCCAGGCGCCTATTGACAACTCTGAGCCTCTTGAATTAACACCTACCCAGAAAGCTAGGCTTGATACCATTTAAGGTCAGTTCCCTGATGTGTTTACAAACAAGCCCAGTAGTACTTTCTCTTGTCAAACACTTCACCTACTCCTATATGGTCACCATCCTATTCTATTCTTTTGTCGTATCAAGAACCATTCAGACTCGAGATTGAGAACATGCTCGAGTTGGGCGTTATTGAGCCCTCAGTTTCGAAATGGTCCAGTCCTCCCATCCTGGTCAAGAAGAAGGATGGAGGCATTCGTATTGTCATCGATTTTAGGAAACTTAACTTGGTGACTATTAGAGAGCCCTTCACCATGCCATCGATAGATGACATCCTAGCCCATTTAGGTAATGCGACCGTCCTTCAAAGATGGACCTCTTGAAGGGATTCTATCAAGTACCAATGGAGGATTCCTCCAAACAGTTTACGGCTTTTACCTGCTTGCAGGGAAAGTTCCAGTTCAAGGTCATGCCATTCGGGCTGACCAATGCACCGTCCACGTTTCAACTTCTCATGCAATCAGTCCTTAGAGGCCTGGAACCTTTCTGTCTCCCTTACATTGATGTGATATAGACATCTTCAGCACCTCTTTCGATGACCACCTTGATCATATCCTTGCTGTGCTTGCACGCCTCAGAAAAGTGTTCCTGGTGTTTCTCTTCATTTAATTTTCTGGGATTCCATGTAGGTCGTCAGTCTCTTTCTATTTACTCCTCCAAAGTCTCCCACATCGCTCAGTTCAAACTTCCCCTCACCAAGTCTTCTCTTAAGGCATTTCTCGGGCTTATCACCTTTTATTCTAGATTTATTCCACGCCTTTCTTTCCCACCATACTTCTGTTTTATACCCACACCTTTCCAAAAACAGTCCGGATAAAATACAATGTACAGACGATTATAGACAGGTGTTCACATCTATCATTGATGCCATCTCCCGCCATTCATCTCTCATCTTACCATCTTATAACGATGCTTTTTGTGTGTTTACTGACGCATCCTATTTAGGTTTGGGTGGCACTTTCTGTGTTTTCCGGGATGATAGCTAGATCCCAGCCGAGTTCTACTCCCGCAAGCTCACCAGTGCTGAGAAGAACTATGCTATCCTTGACCTGGAAGCTGCTGCAGTGCTGGCAACTGTCGAACACTTCCGGTACCAACTGGCCGGAAGGTTCTTCAAAGTTTTCACCGACCATCGTCCCCTAGTTATCATCATCGCTGGCACTGCCCCCTCTTCCCGATTTACTAGGTGGAAGATTCACCTGATGGAATACACCTTCGAAGTTCACTACATTGAGGGAGCAGCGAACCCTGTCGCGGACGCCATGTCCAGACAGTCTTGGTCTAACAAAGACTGACCAAGTCAGCCACAGAACACTTGGACCTGTTGAACTTTGTCATCTTTGTGTTTTTCCTTGTATCATTCCGCCTTGTTTTGTATCATTTAGCTTCCTAGGGGGGGGGGGGGGGGGGGGGGTGCGGGGTTGGGGGGGGGGGGGGGGGGGGGGGAATGTGGTGGTACAGCCCACCACTTTCACTCCTAAGAACGCACACACACACTTTCCTTACGCATCATTTACATTTCATACGTATTCGTCATCACGCACAAATTAAAACGACCATAATACTATCTTAGTAGTAGTAGTAGTAGTCATATATGTTTGTGTGTATGTGTTATTGCATGGAATGAAAGGTGTATGGCAATCATTTCAAGGTTCTTCTATCGAAGAGGACAAGCGGAAAATTCACTAACTGGATGTAATTGAGGTTGTTAAAGTTCACAATCAGAGGTTCTACTGTATGGTATTCTAATTCGCCACTGAGCTTTGTTTAAAGAATCTCACTCCCTTCACCCTCATTTATAAAATTTGTATGATAGTAGTAGTATAGTCTTACTAGTAGTTATTGTCAGCTCTTGCAACATTTCATAGTTCTTTACAAATCTCAGTCACTCACAATTAATAAAACACTGCTTTGATGCAGCAAGACATAAGGACCGAAATAGAGCTTATTGCATGTAAGATGACGTTAAACATATACTTATATTTACAGTCTGAGGGTTGTATAGCATCAATTATTTTCTCCAAGAGATTTACTAATTACCTCACTTGCCCCTCCTATAGTCAGTTTGGAACTGAAGTCGACAAACGGTATACAAATAATATGTCCTCTTGTGAATTATTTTATACCAGAGCAAGAGTGTGTACTCGGTGGCCAGTTAAGACCCAGCCTGACTTTTAGGTGACACTGGTTGGTTCAGATTGTACTTTGCCACTGTAAAGAAACATAACTCATGGCTATCGTTTGGAGCCAGGCTGTTTTAAAACAGGCTGGCCAGTCTTTAAAATGGTCCAGACTTTTATAAACAGGCTTGTAGTTTGAAAATGGTTTGTAACATATATACATACATGTATGTATATATATAGTGTATGTGCATTATGGGTCTGCCCTCTGGGAGAAGGACAAACTATCACCGAAGAGAGAGAATGAAGAAGAAAAAAATGAGTGCTTATCTTGCGCATCTTTGTCTCAATTAAAAACATTTTAGTTACTGGATAGTGCTATTGGGAGTATAACAGGTTAAAGCTACAAAAGAGAGTCCTGGTGGCAGTGTCTCAAAAATTATTTCTAGTGAAGTTCAACTAATTACTTTTGGCAGAAGCTAGTTAAGTCGACTATGCTAGTACCGGGTGTAATGTCAGCAATTGCATACATACGAATTCATATTCCTATCTTATTATACTCACCTATGGGTATCATTACATGAATCTTTGCTGCTATTTTTCAAATCTTCATCCTCAGACTCTGATTCACTAAATTCATTCTCGATCCCTAACCTAGACAAACATTAGCAATATTATGCACCAACATTAACATTAACTTTACTGTGACAACCTTTATGATAATGATAAAAGAAACTGCTACTGCTATGCATTTTGAAAATATAAAATTAAGTGTAATATTCTAGTACAAATTACTCACACACTGGATATGAAACAAATAAATTTAGGTACAGACTCAAACTATGAAAACCACATATTTAGCTGAGCCAAACAATGTAGTGTACTTGATCAATGTCGATCATCTCATAATGCACTGTAAATCTCCAGTCTAACAGTTAGTACTTGACTATTTCTTTTGGTGTTTTACAATTTCCACATAAATTTCTTGTAAATAATATTCAATACATTATTAAATTAGGTAATAACGTAATGCTTCATGGAGTCACATAGTATGCCTACATGGACTTTCAAATATTATTTATTATTATATTATTATTATTACTAAGCAAGTATTCAGTCACACAGTGGCGCTCAATGTACTACCTTTCATTGACATTGTTATCATCCTCTACTACTTGGTTTAGTTACATCAGTTTCCCTCTCCTGCACTTTTTCCTGAACCATCTCAACTTCTATCCCCCGTCCTTTCCTTCTTCAGTTCTTTCTTCTTGAGCCATGGAGTCCCTTCTCCTCCTTATTTATCTCTCCTACTTCTCAGTCTCTCTGTCTTTTATCATGATTGTGGACTTGGCTTGTGGACTTACATAGGCTTTGTGAAACCTTTTTGCCTTCCCTTTTGAAACTGTTTCAGTATCTTTCCACCTGATTTTTAGCTACAATAGTTGCCGTTTCCTAAAGGCTTCTACTGAATGTGATGACATTTTACTGACACAGCTGCTAATGACGACACTTTACTGAACCGTTTAGTTCATGAATTATTCATGAACACACAGTTGTTGGGAGACAAGCGTCTTATTATTATTTAGATAGATTTATCATTTATTTATTACTTGTTTACCTCTCCCCCCTCCTTTATTTTTTCTTCTTATACCGTAACAAAGAGAAATGATTCCTAAGATTTTGCTGCATGGCTAAAGATTCAAACTATCATAACATGACCATTTTAAAGCATATCACTGACTGATTGACTCTTTTTTTGTAAGGAAATACAAATTTACAGAATTGACTAAGGTACTTATTTTTAATCACAAATCCAGCAGGGAATTACGAATTACAATAATTAAAAAATTGTAAATAGCCTTGCCAGTATAATAAAGAGAAAGATTAAAGAGTCCGTCAGAATAAATTCAAGCAATTTTTTTAATAGAAAGATGAATAATAATTTGTTCATATATACATGCTGTTCATTGTACTCGCTCAGAATTAAATCTAATTTTGACAATCTTATCATAACAAAACTATATGGATTATTTATTTTGTGCAGTGTAACCTAGTGAAGCAGATAAACAGAATCTGTGCCTATGAATTGAAAATATTGTGCTAAAGCTCTACAAGGCCTACCAGACATCAATCACACCAGTTATTTTCTGGTAAGTTGGATGGTAAAAGTTCATTGTGAAATGGAAGGATATATGTTGATAATCTCAAAATATTAGTTGGTCGAAAAGTATAATATGTAAGTTTATAATAAATCACTAAGTATTATGGGATCACATTTGGTAAACAGTATAATTATATATATATTTATTCATTTGATACAGGAGAATATCACAAGTCTGCTGGCATAGCACTGGTGGCTAAGCTAGTGGTCCTGGGTTCGATCATAATTGTGATGATTAAGTATTTCAATCCACTAATTATGGTTCCTCTCCGGAGGAGAAGGTGTTTCCAGTCGACACCAAAAAGGTGTTCTGATGGCACATAATTGGTGGTCTGTTGAGTACGAGACTGCAGCAAGCGGTACTACTCAACAGTATAAAGGTAAAATGTGAAGGTCTTGGAAGCCGTGGGTTGTCATAGCTCAGTGGTTAGAGTACTGGTGGCTAAAGTCAGTGGTCCTGGGTTTGATTCCCGGCGACAACTAAGAAACTTTATTATATAAATATATTTAGAAGACATACTATTTTAATAAATACAGTTGGTCCTCTCATATCCAAACCTATATGTGACGGAATCGGATTAGGATAAGTGACAATTGTGGATATGCTAGTTATATAAACAGTTAAAACATAAAAGTAAAATTGGCAAATCATGCATACCATAGGAAGACATTAAAAATTATACTTTGTGTGATGTTTCAGACTTAGAAGTTCATTGTTTTCATTAAAAAGCTGAAATGTTTTAGTATATTTTCACCTGAGGAAGATCGAGCAACCTTTATCGAAATGTGATTTAAATCAAAACAGACGTAAGTACTCCATTAACTTAGTCTTGAAATGTTTTGGACTGTACAGCTTACCACAGTTTAGGTTTCTTTGATTCCGTGACATCAGTACTTTTTTGCACTTGTCTTTTCCTACTTCCTTCTTCAAGTCCTTGTTGCAGAGCAAACTCAATGGTTTCTTCAGATTTCTTTATATTGCTCATATAAGATTCATCACATAATTCTTTGTTAATTGCATGAGTGGCAGCTTTTTCTGTTTGATCCAATTTTTTTTCAGTTTTTCTTGTCCTTTCAGAAATAACTTTGGCAACTCTACAGAAAAAAGTTAAAAAGCCATAAATCTATGGCCTTGTTTATTACAGTAACTATTATATATATAATACTTATTACGTGAGTCAGAGTGTGACAAAATATTACGTGAGCAGGCTAATTTATTTCATGAGCAAGTAAAGTGAAAAAAACCTGTTTAATTTATTGTGCTAATTTTTAGCAGCACAAAACACTTTTGCACACGCTTTTCAATTCAAAATATACCAACACACGACTTATATTGTATTCTCTTCGCGACTTGACTATTGGACAATTGATTTACAACTTTCCGCGAATGATACGGATAATGATAGGTAAATCAAAGGATTCTGTTAGCTTCCTTTCCAAAGTACATTCCACAGAAAATGGTTTATTGTACCAGAGCTCTAGTAGAAAAGCATCGTATTGTATTATTTTAGTAACTTGACTGTTTACGCAATAGATTTCAAGTAAGAACAAATCTGTTACGCATGGCTTTTAGCTGTGACAAACAGCACACTAACCTGGATAACTTACAACCACCACTAATATGGAACTCCACTAAGTCTGTAAGACATTATGCGAATGTTGGTCACCGGCGGGTCACAGTCGCGTCTGCCTCCGTAGGTTCTCTCCCTTGAATTTTCTAAATATTTTGAAGTCGTTTCTACTAAAATTTCTTGTGCCCGCACACGCTAATGATCACGTTTTTTGTTTTAAAAAAAGTTAGTCACAGGCATTGTGGGGGGAAGGGACCTCTTTGAACTTTGCCACACATATAATATATATAATATATTATATATAGTACTTATTACACGAGTCAGAGTTTGATAAGACTGGAATATTTCACTGAGCAGGCTAATTTATTTTCATGAGCCAGAGTCAGTAAAATAAAGCATGAGAGTGAAATATCTAGCCATGTCACTCTGACTCATGTAATAAGTGGTTTATTCTACGCTAGATATCTTCACTGCAGTAGTTTCTACACAGGTGTACAGTTGGCTGTAAAACTTTCTAGGGGCTCCCCGCACCCCCAGCTGATATTTTAGCAGCGCTAGTGTTCTAACCTGGTTGGGTATCCTTCACTAGAGAAAGGTAGCTGCAAAATCACATGGAAACTTGTAAGTTAAGTGGGTTGCTATAACTACTAGTGTATCAGAGGGTAATAAGCTTGCCAATACAGCGTGAGATAACACCCGTAATTGAGATAAAACCCGTGATGACTGACTTTTACCTTCAAATTGAAAGTGTGTATGCATACCATTTTGCCACTTTTGCTTCTTACACTATAAGTACTCAGAGCATCAGTTACTTCAAGGCAAGGTGTACATATTACATTGGCTCAACATAATAACATGGTAGAGTCCATCTTGAATTGTCAAGTAGTAAAAATTCAGGAATCCACAGAAACACTAGTGGAGTAGAATAACTACCTGGTTATTGTAGCAATAAAAATGTCGCTATGCTCTAATACACCAAAAAGGTCATAAATTTAAATATTATACGTGACCAGCAAGCACCCAAAACACAGTGGCACTTAATGCACTGACTTGCAAATGCAGTAGCTTAAGGTATTTACTTTTTTTATCATTCTTATATCCTCTACCACTTGGTTTAGTTACATCATTTTTTCCTGCTCTTCATGAACCCTTTCCTCTCTTCAGCTTTTTCTTTTGAGTCATGGATTCCATTCTATTCCTTTATTTACTGCCACTCAGTCTCTCTTTTCCTATAAGGACTTAGGCTTTGTGAAACTGTTGCCTTCCCTTTTGAATGCTTTATAAACTTTCAGGTCATCACCTGCTCTTAAACACAATACTCGTCAAGTTGAGCTCACTTGCTAGCCACACCCTCCATTCATAAATATAATTATATAAGTAATATCACTAGCTTCTATCTCTTTTTGTTGTGTAATAATATGATAACATAAACTGAGTTTATATTAGCATAGCTGTAGAAATAAGATAGCTGTAAGTTTTTACTATAGTATACTCGTCTTCCGCAGCTAATAAAATATATATTTAACCTGACACAAACTATTTGACATTTGTAGTTATTATTAATGAAGTTGAGAATGACCAAATTATGTCATGATTTCTATGGTCTTGACACAAAGAAGCTCGAAGGACACCCTGAAGTTATGCATATTAAAGATCTAGAGGGTGCCTGAATAGTTACATTACTACGTATATGAGAAAAATAGACCGACAAAATACAGATTAAAAAAAGTTTTTTACAAGTTCATTTGAAGGTATTCAAGGACTTCAGCACTAGAAATTACAATGAAAAACATATCATTAAAATTGATGGCAAAAAACTCCAATTGAATGGACAATAGAGTAGACTTACAATTTTTTTCTCATTTAAACAGATTTATATTCAGTCATTATATAAATGGTGAGTGAGTGAGGCACTATCAGCCATCTGTGTAAGTAGCTCAGTGCTTTTTTCAGGAGCTACTGGTCATTTAGATAGTGAAATGGCGTATTTTAAGCTACCACTACTTGGGTAGAACAAAGTAAAAAGTAAACCCATAATTAGCCAGCTAAAACTCACAGTTAAATTTTTGCTTACAGATCTCGTCAGGGCAAAAAACAGCTTTTATTGGATTAAAGATTTATAATGTTTACGTTGTCATATACACAATCACTTGTTCGCCATTGGTGCTGAAGCATATCACTAGTTTAAATATTTTACAATAATCTACCCTCACTACCGTCTACAATACAGTCAAATAATCACTTAATACGGTTTACATTGAAATTTGTTAATTCAACTAATTAATGATAAGTACTAATAAGAATTAAAAAATAAAAATAAAAGCTTGAGGGTTTAGCAGCTAAATGCTTGGTATAATATATAGCAAGAAACAGTAATCATAAGTAAAGTGAAATATGTGTAAGGCTTGTAAGTTGTGATATGTCCAACTGCTCTGAGTGAGAACAGTTCATCCTTAAGTTATAATTGTGATATTAATGATATCCACATCATTACATCATAAAATATAAAATAAAGATTTTTTTGTATTTCTGATTAACTTCAGTAAGTAGGAAAAAGGTAAATGACGATGTAATAAAAAACGAAACTGCAAATATAGCCCAATAACTTAATATATGTGGTATGCAGTGTGTATCAAAATAAAAATAGTAGCTAATAATACATTATTAGCCTATAAGTTTACTCAAACAAAATAACATTATGCCGTAACATTTACGGTGCACTCTAAGGGTTATGAAATAAAATGATTTCATCTTATATTAACCAAATGTTACCTTTTTTCTGCCTTAACATCTCTAACTCGTCTTCCACTTAAATCTCTACAAGCCCCTTTACTCGCATTTTTATTTATCTGTGTTCCCATTGCTCGAATCAGTGTTCCAAAACCTGTACGCAAAGTACAATCGCATATATATATATATATATGTATTTAAATTGTGTATAATACTTTAATCAAGTATAGTAAAGGATTCAAAATTAAAACAATACGCAAACAGTTTAATGAACGAAAACTGGAACTATAATTACAATACAGGAAATATAATTATTACAACCACTTTTAAGATCGCTTATTTTCATTAGTAATTGCAATGGCAACTCTACTACAAAACTGCTAGCAATGGCTGACCTGACTTAATTATGTTGTGAGTCCTGTAACAGTCAAATAAAAAAATTCTAATCATGTTAAATGTCAACTGGTAACAAAAGTTGTCCTCATTTATTCTCACTATAGAGGGTTACATACAGAGGGGCAGAAAAGGGGGAATATCCCCCACACCCACCCCTCCCCCCAAAAGTACATACCTTAGCTATTAGCTAAACCTAGGCCCTACAAAATTTCATATTCCCTTGAGTTGATGTTAATTTTCCATTCTCCATTATTCTTTTTCCCTCCAACTTCAGTATATATTCCACTCTAATCCAGTTTAAAGTGTTCCCTTCAGTTGCCACAGAAATTTTGATACCACTAATTATGCGTGTAGGAAAAACATAATAATGAATAAAGAAACAAGCATTTTTTAAAATCTTTAAATGCAATACGTTTATCCCATTAAAATGTCAAGTATTTCTTCAAAGCAAACATTTCCTACAGATGTTCCTTCTATTGCTATTTTCGTTAAATTGTTCAAAGTTGCTGTCTGCTAGCTGACTTCTGAGTCAGTTTCAGTCCATTTTACCAAAGGATTGTCGCACCCCCCTCCTCCAAGAACTACCAATTTAACGACTAAAGAACAAGCAGCAGCAAATAAACAAGACTGATAAATGCAGCAACATTAAATCATAATCCTATAACTATTTTGCCTAATAATTCACAAAAATTTATTTCTTTTATTTTGGAACCTCCAATAGTACAAGCATTTTGTGAAATGACCTCACACTAATTGCAACAAAAGCTAACTCAACAGATATTGATTCCTTATTATGTCCATAATAACAGAAAAAAAGTCCTAAGGAATCCTCCTGGGGGAACAGTGTGAAAATCATGAAAATATATAACCACTTAATAGCTCGTTTGTGGTTTTGTGGAATTTGGGTCATATCTCACTTATTACAGTAACTACGTCTAAAGTTAACATATCATTGAAAAGCTCATTAAATGAGCTATATTTTGGTACCAAAATCATTTCTCTTAGACAATCATATAAATGAATTGTTGGAATCATTGAATGATGCACTATGAAACTTTATTGTGTCAATGCCATTTTAGACAAAATTTTGGGTCAAGCTCACACTAAAGAAAACAAACTGAACTTATTTGATGTTATTAATATGTCCTCACTAACATAAACATAAAGTCCTAAGGAATCCTTTGGGGGTAAGGTCATGAAAAACAAATTTTGACACTTTTTTTTGCTATATTTTCTGTCACTACTGTTTGAAGTACCCTTTTAAATCTCAGCTGAGGTTACTACTATTCTTCAATTTATATACCATTATAAATTAGAAAGCTTTCTTAATGGGAAAGCAAAACTGGCTCCAGGCAACCAACAACAGGTATATTGTGACCCAACACATAATATTAATATTTTGGTATAAATTCCTTGGAGCTGACTAGGCATGCTAGAGGTTAATAGCTGTAAAAGTGCTACTTTTGCAAGCACATGCATGCATGTTACTCAATATGCTCTATTTATCTGCTACATATTGAATCAAGCCATAGGAGGTATGTTGCTTCTTATTTGTTTACTCGCAGTTGTTCAGTGGTTGATTTATATTTTTCAGCCATGGAGGAGTCTGAATGTTGCGCTATTTGCACACATCCTGTAGACTCATCTGTATCAACTCTTGAAGAAAAGGGTAGTCTAGCTATCAACCAAGCCAGTATATTATTGAGGAAAGACAGTATTCACACTGTACCTGGTGAAGAGGTACACCAGGACTGCCGCCGTAATTACTATAAGCCTGATCAGATTGCCAAAGACACCAAGCATGAGCAGTCAAAGCCAAGTACTAGCAATGACGGACTTGTTCTTAGATCATCTGAGGAGGGGATTTTCTTTTGCAACTGATTGTTTCTTCTGTAGCAGACCAGCCAAATTGGGGAGAAAGAGGAAGAAGTACGATGTCCTGCAAGTGAAGACCATTGGATTAAAGGACACTCTCCTGGCAATATGCAGTTAACGAGCTGATAGTTGGTCTGATAATGTGAAAGCACGCATTTTGCATGTACATGACCTACATGCAGCAGATGCAGTTTATCATCAGACTTGTAGTGTCAATTTTCGTACAGGAAAGCAAAAGCCAATGGCTCATCACGGCAAGCACTGAAGACTCTAAGAGACCAAAGCCTGGCAAGCCTCAAGTTGATGAGAGGGCAGTAGCATTCTTGCAGGTTGCACAATATCTTGAAGAAAATGATGATGAACAAATCACCATTGATCACCTCATAGATCTCATGGAACAGAAGCTCACAAACACTGCTCATAAAGCATATGGCTACACCCACATGAAGAATAGGCTACAAGAACACTTTGGTGAGAAAATAATCTTGACTGAAATTAATGGCAAGTCAAATGTGGCTACCTTCAGAACAACAGCAAGAGCAATGCTTCATGAATACTACAAGCAACAGCAGCAGGAAAAAACACAACTGAAGAAAAGATGAAACTTGTACAGGCAGCTGCAAGACTCATCAAGGAAGATATCAAATCCATCACAATGACTCATGACGTCTACCCATCTTGTGATGACCTAAGATCACAAGAGGCTGGTACTAAATTTCTTTGGGTGTGTAGCAGTTTGTTGTGGCATCGTTTTTGGTTTTGTTTTTTATGAGATAATTTATGTAAAGAGCTTTCCATTTGTCTATTAAGTTTGGCATAAATAACTGAATTTGATAGATGTAAATCAATTGAATCAGATATCAAAAACATCTAACACAAAAGGCGGCAAAGAAGTAGATGTCAAATTGGAGGGGGGGGGGAGAGGGTTACTAAGACCTTCCCCCCAAAGGATTCCTTAGGACTTTTGTTTATTAGTGAGGACATATCAATAAAATGAAATAAGTTCAGTTTGCTTTCTTCAGATGAGCTTGACCCAAAATTTTGTCTAAAATGTCATTGACACAATAAAGTAGAAAAAACAATGTAGTGCATCATTGAATGACTCCAACAATTCATCTATATTATTGTCTAAGAGAAATAATTTTGGTACCAAAATATAGCTCATTTAAAGAGCTTTTTAATGATATGTTAACTTAAGACATAGTTACTGTAATAAGTGAGATATAACCCAAATTCCACAAAAGAGCTATTAAGTGGTTATATATTTTCGTGATTTTTACACTGTTCCCCCAGGAGGATTCCTTAGGACTTTTTTTCTGTTATTAGGGACATAATAAGGAATCAATATCTGTTGAGTTTGCTTTTGTTGCAATTAGTGTGAGGTTGACCCCAAATATTGGCTAAAATGACTGTACTACAACGGCAACTCTCACCAGCCATGACAAGTTCTCTGCTGTCAACCAATTTCATACTTTAGGTTTTTGAAATTTTTTTCTTGTGAGTCTGGAGTTGAAAGCATTAGTGATCAATAAGTTTGAGCATATATATTAAAAAAAAATTTTTAGCAAAGGAAGAAAACTATAGTGTTACTGGCACCTATTGGAGCCATGATACTTTCTCCAGTGACTTTAATTGTATAATCCTATTGCATTTTTCAATCTCCTTTTAAAAAATAGGTTACTTTGACAATAGTTCTTACGTTATACTATAATGTCTGATTAATTACTTCGCGAAGAAATAAAGCAGGATTTGGTTACTATATTCATGAATCCCCATCCCCCTTCAAAAAAAAAAATCCTATACAAAAAAACCCTCTTATATAAACCTGAGTTGTTACATCAAAGTACTACGTTAGACTAGATAAGAGATTCGTATAAGCATTACTCACATACATGTACATATCTATTAGGTTACTTTGTGCCTGAAAAAAAACATCAGTTGTTATATTTCAATTGTGAAGAAAAAATACAACTGGAAATTTAAATGAAGTACATATGAAACTGTGATCTGCTTGGTAAGATTTATTATAATAATTACCCTTAACCCAATCCTATACATTGCAACTGTTTTTCTACATGTGTGTGTATATGACAGTTTGCATAAATACACTAAATGGACACAAAAAAATAAAAAGATTATAGATTAAGTGTTTTGTTGACTTTTCCTCACATCAATGTGTACATTTTTAGTTAAAAAACAAACAACAAACAAAAATTTATGTGAATCAGGAATAGTAAAATTATGTTCAACTACTGGTGTTCCCTGAAAGTAAAATACAAAGAACTGAAGAAATTATGAAATTACAGCTTCACTATTCTGCTTTAGCTACATACATAACATAGCAAGCTTTGATTACATTAAATAGCAAGCTTTACTTTCATACTTCTTAACTAAACCAGCAAAGAACTTACTGCATTTGTTTGATAGTACAGCTAAATAATAAGTCACAACCTTAATTGATTTTGGTTCTTTTTGCATTCCATGAATTTTTAGATTTGAATTGTTATCTAGATAAGTAATAATTCTTAAAAGATATCAAATTTTTTTTAGCACGTTTCTATCGTGTTGGCATTACAAAAGAAGATGTTATATTTTCTAAATCCTAATTAATTTAATGCTATTGTTTTTATGAGCATAAGATTTCAAGATTTTTAATATATATCTCTCAAATGGTTGCTAGAAATAGAACAGCTGTTGAGGATGACATTCAACCATTAAAATTGTGTAAACTGCTGCTATGTTGCAACCATTTTGTGGCTATAGCATTTTATTGGTAGTAATAGCATGTTAGTTTGATTTCAAAATACTTTTAATCATTACCTCCTTTTCCACCATTCAACTTGAAATTAACTTTTATGGTCACCATTTTTTCCTTTAAAACATGCTTTTCTTCTTCCGTGAAAAGTAGCACACCATTGCAAGTGAGAAAGTAAGAATTTTCTTCAATTCCCTACAACATATCAAATAAATTATATACTAGGTAAAAAATCAATCAATTAGGTTGCTACAGTACTTTCTAGTAACGTCAAAAACGTGTAAAAAGTGATGATGAGACTGTAGCAACATATCAAGTTATGAAAAAAATATTAAAATGTTCCATAAACATAATATACTGATGAACACACAGAGTGAGACACAAACTTGACACAACTATCATATCAAATAGTTAATGCAAAAGTCAGCGTAACATATTGGGAGATATTTCAAGAGCACACATAAGTATTTTCATAAGCTGATGGAAAATAAATCCACAAGCATGAGAGTAAAATGTCATCCTCATGTGATACGAGTGTATAAGTTGTTTATTGTACATATATTATAATATAGGCTCATTCCTACGTTGTTTGTTCCAATTTTTCCACCTTTTCAGTTCTGTAGAATGTTCTCGATTTAACAAAAAAAAGTCCATCCTATGTTTATAAGTGATTAAGAAAGTTAGATTTTAATTAAAAAAATATTGTTCCAAAAAATTATTGTGTTTATAAGTGCTTAAAAAGTTAGATTTTGATTAAAAAAATATTGTTCCAAAATGATTGTGCTTCAAAGCATCATTGTTCAGAAATAACTTCATCATACATCTAAAAATACTATTGTCCAGAACTATGAACTGGTGCATTGGAGCAATCACCATGCAGCATTCAATATGGGAGAATATTGAACGCTCACGGAATGTGGAAACACTGAAGAAAACATATCCAATGTAAAAAAATATATACATACATATGCTACAGACCAATTTCAAACTATAAGCCTGTTGTAAAACACTCTGGCTCCATACTAGTCACAATTTTTTTTTTGCTTTACAGTGGTAATGTACAATTGAAACAAGGGGGCAGTGCAACTGTAGTCAAGATATACACAAAGGGTGATTATGCATCCCTTCCCAGAGTTTACAGTAAAAATAATAATAATTTAGTGTGACCAGAGAATCACTCAGACATATTTTTGATATGCACTGCCTAGTAACCGTGAGAAATAAGGTTACTGGTTACTATTCTTAGAATTTGAACCAAAATATGTGACCAGTGCAAGCACTCTCTCATGGTGCTAGATCATCTGTCTTTGTATTTGGTTCTAATTCTAGAAACACCAAATGCAAAACACAAATTTTTGTCCTTCATAACATAATTCAAGCTGTTCCTAATAAACATCTGTCAACAAGAATCAGACACACTTTTACCGTTTTAAATGACACATGTCTAACAGATACTGTACTGCGGTACAACAAAATCCAGATTTGTTATATGCTCTATATACCAGTATTATATTCTGAGCTCTTTAAGGGCACCTAAGAAAAATTTAGGTGGATGACGATTCCAAGCATTGAGAACCAGAATGACGGAGTCTGAAAAAAGTGTAAAAAAAATTCAAACAAACAAGAAACCAGCAACAATAAAGTGTGTACTTAACAGTTTTTTTACTACTAGAATCACGTGGTGAACAAAAATTAAGCCCAAATAACAGCAACACATTTTACAAATATTCTCATAAATCATGTATGTTACATGAAAGCTAATGGCCATGAAATAGCTAATGCCAATACATTCTTTTTTGCATACTTTTTTGTCTGTCAGTAATGACAATAACGGGGTGAGTATATTCATAAATATAATTCATTAGATGATCTAGGTTGGTAAAAACATCATGAATGGGATAGGAAATAATGACTACTGTACCTAAGAGCAGGTGAGAATGGTGCAAGTTGATAAGTGTTCAAAAAAGGAGAAACAAAGAATTTCACAAAGTCCAAGTACACCACAATACACTGCCACTATTGACTATTGACAACTGAAATATTGAAGAATGATAATTCTCAAAATATAACATTTGGTACCACCAGAAGATTATTGCTGAAAATGGTTGCCATTATATTGTTGTAAAAATTGCAAGCCTTAGAGATAAAATCACAAATTTTGTGACTGTGCTTTTGATACTTTTTGTATTTTCTGTCTTCCATTTAAACTAAATATTAGATAGAAAATAAACCCCTCATTTTAATAATATGCTGTCACACTCCCATACATGAAATTATTTTTTCCACCCTGTAATGAATTCGCCGTACACAGGCTAGCTATAAATGTTTTTTTTTTTTTTACAAGCCACATTGCAAAATGAATACTTTAGTATGGAGGCAGTGTTAATTATACATTTTAAGAATCATGTTCAGACTATCTCACTTTTTTTTTTGTTCAGTGATTCTGATTATTTTCTGGATAACCAATTTTCCCAACTGCAGTAAAAAAAGGCCATTATTAAAATAGCAAATTTTCTCCGTTTTAACAGCCAATATTAAACCTTGATGCTTCGATTTTTTGCCAAAGTTCTTCAAAGGTCATTATTATTTTTCAACAAAAGCTGATAAAGTATGAAAAATACTCAGGAATTTTGTGTCTTGGGTCAGCTGTGGCAACTGCCACCTTATACTTAGCAGTTTTGCCGGCCTAACTATCTAACTCATTTTAAAATAATCTGACACCGTCTGACACCATTTGAAATAACATATACAATCTGGCCAGATGGTTATGAACTAGTCTGGCCAGTTAAAAACGATCTGTCCTGTTTTAAAACAGTCTGAGGTGTGGAAATGCTCTGTCACATTTTAAATTAGTTCAAATTGGTAATTGGTCTGTAATATATATATATATAGTACATAATACTAATTACATGAGTCAGAATGATATGGCGAAATGTTTCATGAGCAGGCTAATTTTTTTTTCAAGATCCAGAGGAAAGTGAAAATTATAAAGCCTGAGAGTGAAATGTCCTGCCATATCAATCTGCTGAGTGCAATGAGTGGTTTATTCTACACTAGATATCTTCACTGCTGATGTTTGTACTAGGACTGGTAACTCACAGTGTAAAGTTGGCCGTAGAGGCTCCCTTCACCTCCAGCTGATATTTTATGCGCTAACCCTGTTGGGTAGGCTACACAGAGAAAGGTGGCTGTAAAAGTTTTAGCAGCTGCTCTAACCATGTTGGGTAGGCTACACAGAGGAAGGTGGCTGTAACAGACAGCAAAAGTGGTAAGCTTGGCTGGTTGCTGTGTGGTAAGTTTGGCTGGTTGCTGTGTGGTAAGTTTGGCTGGTTGCTATAACTACTAGGGTAATTGGCTTGCGCAATACTGAAAATCATGAGTATTTCAGGGTCATGTACCTAAAAATAACATTGTGAAGAGATCTAAGGTGGAATAAATAAATTAATAAATATATATATATATATATATAATCCACTTGAGTAGCTAAAACAACTTCCAGTACAATAGTTTTTTTTTAAGGGAAAGGGTCGTTTCTACAAAATTTATAATTGGCATGGGAATACATACAACATATAAACGTTAGAGGTATCGTTGGTAAGACAGTTCTGTAGTGTTCAGCACAGAAATTCAAATGGATAAAAATCTGGCTTATTAATTTATTGTTGAGCTTCAGTATAGTTTACACTTGCATATATATATATATATACATACATAAATATATCTACAGGGATCTACTGAGCAGTGAGTAAAGATATCAAATTGAACAAGTGCGGTCTGAGGCACAGATAAATCCAATATTGGTATTATCATATACTCTCTTAGCCCTATGATCTCATACCCCCACCCCCGTCTCCGCCAGATTAGTACATTGCTAATGGTTCAAGTTAAATTTTATTAAGATCACAAAATCATTCATGCAACCAAACACTGATCAGTGCAAAGTATACACTCTCTTAGGCATGTGCATCTAAGTATTGAGGGATTAATAAAATTAGTGTAGCTAAGTACATGCAGTGGTTCCCACCCCAGGGAAAAAATCCCGTATGAAACCCTGTCATGCATGAAAAATATTATTTTCAGGTGGATTGACTATGCTTTGAACAAAAACAAGAAGAAAAATTGGAGCTAATCAATGAAATATCCTCATAATAAATTTTGTAAAAAAAAGACAGAATTTACAAAGGGTTTTTAATTGACATTCATGATGAGCAGGTAAGTCACCTCTGATGTGCAGTTTAGAAAAAACAAACAAACAATAACAACAAAAAAACGAGTTAATTATTGTGAAACATAAATACCACAAGTCAAAATTAAAATATCTGACTGTCAAGTCCAGCTTGTCATTGACATCCAATTTGCGTGTGTAGTAATTGGCGAGCGAGCGTAGCGAGTGAGACACTTACAGGGGTAACACAATTGTAAATCGGGGATGTTTATTTATTTGTATATATGTATGGACGTACATAAGGCATTTTTGCACTTTGACCCTCGCGTTTTTGTGTTAGTTCGGTTGTCGACCCCGTCCCAAATTGCACTAAACAGAATCCTCTAAGGGACTTCCATTTCTATTCGAGTTAGTGGCGGTGGTAAGTCAATGCGCTCTTTGTCATGGTTATAAGCCGTGCGCAACAGTATTTACTTGAAAATACATTGTCCACTAGACTACCACTAAGGTAAGTCTGTGTAGGTGCATGTCCAGTTGTGTCAAAGCATTGTGTGTTACAACCTTAGCTAAAGAATATCACAAAGAAAACTTTTAAATAACGTGTATTGTTTTGTTGTTGTTTTTTCTTCTTCAATTCAAGCAGTTGCAGAGAGTTGTTACTATGGCATTGAAATCCCTTTACCGTGTATGCGAAATTTAAAAACTGGACCTTATGTTCAGTAGCTTCAGTTGTTAGAAGTCAAAATCATTCACATAAAAATAGTATAGTCTTTAGGCTCGCTCGCCATTTGTGCTCAAGCACATCACTAGTATATATATGCCTATCTCACTCCCCGCATTTCGCGGGTGACACCTGCATTGAGGTGATTTCACCCACTAGTGATAGTATCACCTGCAAAAATTCATTATTATACAACCAAATTATAAAGTAGCATCATTACATATCGAAGTAAGCAACCACTTGTCCTATCCTTTGCTACACTTCATTGGAGCCAAATGGAGGTAGTGGTAGCATACACGTACTAGATGGGAAGGTAGCAGATACTTGGTTGAAAAGGAGTAAGTTTTGTGGTAAATAGAAACTAGAAATGGAATTTCAGGTCATGTCTATATAAAAAAAGCCACAATAGAACAATAATCGATATAATAATGCACTTGTATGTGTCAGTGACGATGACCACAATGACTGACAACAATGGCAGATATATTTATGTGTATTAGTTGGTAAAGCATTATCACTACCTGAACCAGAAAAAACATTAAGTTATACCCACTCTTAAGTTTGGCAAAAAAAGAAGAAAAAAAAAAAGAAAAAGAAAAAAAAGTAGAGACTAAAACATATTTCCACCTCAGATTTGAACCAGAAACCATCAACTTAGCAGGCCAACCACTAACCATTAAACTGTTCAGAACTAACAGCTTTGTAAGTACGGGAGTTTGCTCCTTTCTTTCTTTTCTAGGTCTTGCCCTGTCCATTACCCGCTCTGTGTTAGTATTCATGATTTGCTGAACTGATGTCGCCACTTCAATGAAGAAGTGAAAAAAAATACACCGAAAGGACAGAGATACTGAGGAGCAGGAGAGATGGACAAAAATGGAGAAGGAATTCCATCAGTTGAAAAGAGGAAGGGAAACCATGTGTAAAAATATATTTTGCTACTGCACTCCTTAATTTTAGGTTTAGTACGCATAAGGCATCACAGTTTGGGTACAGGACAAGTTGTAAATACTACACATAACCTGGGTGTGGTCATAATTTTGGGTCTCGCGGTATGGGGGATTGTCAAAGTTGGAAAGTCTGTAATGTATGAAAATTTTAAAATGTTGCTAACAACTTACAAAAATCTGCCATATTAACTTTTTCAGACCTAGCCCATAAATGCTTTTCTTAGATACACTGAATAATTTTCCAGGAATTAGTCCTTCCAGAAGTACATTTGTATACGTAGCCATCACTTTACGATTCCCACGCACAAGCCCCGAGCGTGTGTGTACGACGACCGTTTGTTTTGGCTGCTTTATGGGTGGGGTTCTGTCATCAACTCCGCCTTCAAGACAAAAAGATTGTTATTATAAAGCTAGGGTGTGGTTGTTGGTAAGGAAGTAACGCTGGCTCGTAGAGCTTACACTGGTTTTTACACCGAGGAGGAGAGTGCTAGTTTGTTGTACGACCGCAACGGAGAAGACATGTCTGAGGATGAGCGTCATAATTTGGACCAGAGGATCGACCACGTCACTAATGAAAGTTTGGACGCGACTAGACGGATCAGAGGAATCGCCGAAGAAACCAACCAAATTGGTGTTGATACCTTAATTACTCTTAATGAACAGGGCGAACAGTTGGATAACACTGAAAGACGGTTAGATGAGATCAATGTGGATTTAAAGCAAACAGACAAACACCTTTCGGAAATCGAAAAATGTTGTGGTTGTTGTGCCTGTGTTTGCTGTGCTCCAAGTAATATACAAAAAAATAAGCACTACAAAAAAGTATATGGGAAGAAGGCACAACACATGGATGATGTAGTTGGGGATCAACCCATGAGTTCTGGTGGAAGGCAAGCCCAAGGACCATACATAAAAAGGATTACTGATGACGATAGAGAGGATGAAATGGAGGATAACCTGCAGTGAGTTCTGATTTAAGTAACTAAGTGGAGTATACAAATTGGGGATCTCAGCATCTTGCAATCAAAACCCTTGGCTCTGTAAATCAAGTGGGAAAGTTTATGTGAACACCCTCAGCCTTTTGTACTATTATGTGAACATACCCTTATAGTTTACATTATTTCAGAGAAAGTATCCATGATGATTAAATTGTTTTACTCCATTTCACAACCGGTATGTAATATAAGTTCTTTTTTCTTTTTTTTTTATCCACGCTTTTACTGTAGCATATGTTGTCTGTACTCAATGAGCTATTACACTAATAAAGTAATTCCGACACCAAACTTCCATATGTAATATCTCTGCTGACTAAGAAAATCGCAGTATTTTGTTAGACTGACCTAACATTATGATGAAGTTTATGCAATAATGATCAGTATTGAGTCTACCTTGATTGGCTTTATCGGGTGATGAAATCCAAAATGTATTTATCTAAAGATCTTTTTTTTTTCCTTGTGTGGACGAAAAGTAAGGTTGTGAGAAGAAGAAATTGTATGTAGGGTACGACAATTAAGTGTTCTTGAATGGTAGCTGGATAAACTGGATACCTGGTGCAGCTCTACTCACACTAGTAATGTTTTTATTTATAATACAATTAGAGAGTGAAGGATACACAATATAATGTGTGAAAAATAACTGGGTTAGTGGCAAGGTTGGATTAATACCCAAGTTAACCACTAATTCTGTCGCCTCTGATGTAAGACAACATACGACTTCCAAGGCTGCCGCTTCCAAGGCTGCCGCATTTTAATTTTATGAGGTTGAGTAGGACCAATTTTCTTTATTTTTTATTTGTTCTTCCAAACTTGCTTCATGACCAACGTACTCAAACCTGTTAGTGTGTGATTAGGTGATTGTTAGAATCAATTCTTAGAATCAAAAACATTTTAAATAATGCTAAAACTATTTGTTTGTTTATTTGCTTCTGTTACGAAAGTTTTGTTTGAAACATGATCCACCTGTTATTGTTGATATTTCTTTGTGAAAACATTGCAAAGCTATTTTAGTCATTCTTAGGTTATCTTTAGTTCTATAGGTAGGAAATCTTAGTTTGCTGTGACCAATAAATATATATTGTATATTTTATGAAAGCTCCTATGGAGAGCAGACTAACATCTGGAAAAGACAAGAGATAATCGGTTACGTTTAATCATGTACATTGTCTAGAAGTTGTGCTGACATTATTTGTTTATGAGCTACATTCTTCTTTTTCTTTTATATGTGAAGTATGTTATTTATTAGTTATCATTGTCATTGTTACAGGGCAGTTTCTGATGTACTTGGAAATCTTAAAGGCATAGCTACTGAAATGGGTGGAGAGTTAGATCGCCAAAACAAGCAATTGGACAGGGTTAACCGAAAAGCTGATGTGAATGTTGTTCATTTAGATCAAGCCAATCAGCGCATTCGTAGACAACTTTAAACTATCTGCTAGTTCTTCAGTTCCAAGTTAACTATTCATAACAGTTCATGCCCATTTAGTCTGTACAGATTTCTAGTTTTTTAGTACAATTACAATGCTTCTTATTTTGTTTTTGTTTTATTATAGCTATATTTATAAATAAATATGCGATTCATTTTGTACATGAATTGATGGGAGTAATTGGGCAAGTGAAGGAAGCAGACTCTCACTAAAGATATCAATTGCATTCCACCTGGATGTTATATACAATCATACACTCGTAGCCAGGAGGGGAGGTTCGGTCGGGTTGAGGGACCGGAAGTAAATTATTTAGCCACACCTCACATTTAACTCGCGGTATGTCGTGCTCGATCGTGTCTAAATCGCAATGGAATATTCTGCTATTTAGCTATATATATCTCCGGATATACTTCATACTCTATATGTGGACGGCCTTAGTCTGATTCCAAGCTTTCAAATAAACATTGAGCTCCTTGACTACAAAACATCGCTCTCGTTATGGCACTGATAAAGCAAGCTACACTACAACTATTCTTTTTATGATGTGCAGTAATGTACTTATTTATAGTGTACGAAAGGCCTATTACCGTAATGGTTCACTGTTTGTGTACAGCTCACGGTAGTGGTTAGAAGCCTGGTTACACGAGAACGATATAGCGTTAGCAGTTTACCGCTTATTGCTGATAGTCAGCAGTGTTAAACTCCTGGCTACAGGCCTGACAATAGACCATTTTCTGTACAACGTACTTCGGAAGGGAAGCGAAAAAAAATAGCACAAATAAAATTAACTAAACCTTTCGTACTTCTCTGAAGCACTTCAAGTGGGCGGGTGGGTGTGGCCAAATGGGTTATAATTGTTTGCAGCGTCAGCAACCAACAACCTCGATATATCACCGGGGGAGAACTGGGGTTTGTCTGGGCGGCATGAGTTTGCGCGGCGTGTGGATCATCTATGCAGCTGTCGAACCGAAGGTATTGTATTCTAGGTGAGCACACTCTGTATACATTTTAATTTTATTTTTTAAGACAAATACAGTCTACATCTACCTCCGCTTTAGTCTTGCAACATTCATGGGTTAAAAATACAACGTTATCCATGGATGGAATCGAAATTTGGTCGTCAGTCGTGTTCACTATTGCTTAGTGCATGATGTCATGTGGCTACTATGACTCCTAATAACAAGTAATAATTAAGAGGAGGGGGTGGGAGCGACAATTCTGACACAGGTATGCCAGTTCTGCTTTACATGGGGATCAACTGTTAGAAGAAGCGAATTACAGAGCATGTATCTGGGACAAGTCAGTGTATTTAATTAGAATATCAAAATCACATCAAAAATTATAATGTTGAAAACTCCCAAGAACCTACGACTTTACAAAGATGTGAATATCATAACTATAGGTTACACATTGAAAGCCTGGTAGAGTTGCTTCCATCTCTTCCCCCTTACCCCCCTCCCCCCAACCATCCCTTTCTTCCTTAAGGTGTGTGATTTGTATTATTTGCTTTTAATAACTTAACATTTTAAAGAGAAAGTTTGCAATAAATCAGGTAAATACTGTTGAGCCAAAAAATATATATGTGTATGAAATTCGTCTAAGGTATGTTTTGTGTTCTTTTAAGTTGCTGGATAGTATGGGCTTCTCCACACATGCTAGCTTAGATTTACATTGATATGAGTAAAAAAAATGATTTAGTCGTACATAGCAGAAATAAATACATTAATTGCAGATTTTCTCAGATTTAACAGCCAAATGTTTAATTAAAACCTACCCAACATTTCGACTTCTTGGTGGTTTTAAGAATAATAATGCAAATAGCAATAATTTATCTGATTTTAATAAAAATGCGAGCTTTTTGGAGTAGTAACATTGAGCTCACATTAGTTTATAATTTACATCTAAGTATGCTTTGCTGCGCATTTCCTCACTATCATTTTACAATGCAAAGAACAGATTCTCTGAGTTGTTATCCCGAAATTTAATATAAAAAAAAAAAGAATAATAACACACATCAAGATATTTTCAACCACATAATATGTTTACCTTAAGGTAACGTTTATTGACGGATACTAATTTTGGCGATTTTCTGATATGGTGCATTTGACGGATATTAATTTTGGCGGTTATGGTCTGTAATAATGCATAGAATTTTTCACATGCTTCATAAATTATCAGTAATAACTTACAAGGAGCCAATTGATGGCAGATTAGAAGATGCCACTGCCGCTATTTTGAAAGATATCTACGATAGCGAAGAAGAAGACGATGAAGACGACGAAGCCATTGAAGTTAATGCCAATGAAGAAGAAGACGATAGTAGCGAAATAAATGTTGTCACAAAGTTAGCTTGTATTATATCATATATGTTTAAATTGTTTACCGACAATTGCACTACAGAAACTCACTTGCAGCCTACACAGCAAATTAGGTAAAAGATCGTCAATATAGCCTCATCCATTACTTGTTAGCGGGTTTCAATATTAGCGAAAAATGGCAAATCGCTAATATTCGCTAAAATGAGTACCCGTTAATAAATGTTACCTTAAGGTATATTAAAATATAAAATTCTATTTATAAGAATTGTGATGGTATCAGAGAAATTTAAACTATGCAGTAAAATAATCACAAAGTCTGAATAGTCTAATGCAGGCAGATAAACAGATTAATATTTTTTTTAATTAAAAAATTAAAATTCCTCTGAGCAGAGGGTTAACAATTGTGCTTGAAAGAAATTCAACCATAAAAATCGTAGAATCACCAATAATTCTTAAACAATTTTTTTTTTTGCTTAGGCGATGGATAACTGTAGAACGAAGAGCCAGAAATTGTGCGTCATCAAATTATTATCCTATTCCATCTGATGGAGAGTTAGCCTTGGCGGCAGTTCAACTGCAGTGTCAACAGACAACATTTCATGTAATGTGCATTTAGGCATATGTCAATTCTTACCGATTGTTTCTCATCAATTGATTGCTAAGACGTGTATCTAGGAAATGTTTAGCGTTTGAAATATTATGTAAACTGCTAATTTCTTGTTGTGGATGAGTGCACTTATGTAATTATAAGGGAAAATTAATTCATGCCCTTTTAATTAGTATATGTAAGGGATAGAATGATAGTAGTGCAGTTGCAAGCTATGCTGATGAACTCTAATGTACATACATGTTGATCATCTTTCACAGCTTCAACAAAGTCAAATAACTGGTAATGCAACTCCAGTTTATGGATTATATGAAGACCAGCTGTATCCAATCGTATGTGTCCAAAAGGTATCATTTAGTAGTTGTTAATTATATTTGCTACCACAACACTGCACTCTTATTTTCAGGATAAATTTATTCTTATGGCAATACCCCTTCGTGACCATCACACAGAATGTCCAAGGTTTTATTTAAAATAAATTTAATATGTAAGCAAAAATTATTTTGGTATTTTGCTTGTTTATCAGCACTAGTATTGCTTGTGCTACTGTTGTCTTGGATTCAATTAGTAGTCTTTTAAATGAAAACGAAAGCTATGAAGAATTTAGTGAAGTGAGTATTAAGCTGATAAATCTAAATTCATGAAATACATTTTATATTATCATTATGTATTGGTATTGTTTTTTAGCAATCTCTGAAATATAGTGAGCTCCATCAATATATTTCTTCTACTTTACCATTTGGATCTGCTCAATCTATTACTGATCCCAGTGCTATTCTTCAAACAAACAAAATGGTCAAAAATTATTCTGCTTCAAAGGTTAAGGTGTGGTTTATTCTCTACATACTTTTTCACATGCCCATACAAGCTAACACATTAATGGAATAATGATAATAATAATAATAATAATAATAAATATAACAATGAATATAGTGTGACTTATTATTATTAGTATTTGCATGGAATAAATTTATTGCACTTGATTTGAATTACATTATTTATGTAATTATAAGAAAGTCATTGCTGTAGTATCACTTCATACAATAATCACTCTAGATAACATAATTAATACTGGAAAAGATGAAAAAAATAGTTGTCAAGCGTAGTAAATCATAAAACTGTTTTGCCGAGGTGCCATATATGACGACATTGGAGTAACACTCATAAAAGTAGTTTTTGTGTTCTTTTCGCCATATCTCAGTTTCCCCTGGTCTATATAGTACTTGTGGCTAGTTAACTATAGAGGCGGCTTACTTTTTAAATCTGAGCTCTAATAATCACTGGAAATGTCAACTTGTGGAACATTCAAGGGCTGCTTCACATTTTTCTGACGTTATCATGTCAGTACCATGTCGGTGAACAGTTGCAATACAAGGTAACCCAAAATACTGTTGGAGAAATATATCAAGAGGTGAAAAGATCCAAATTCCCTTACCTAGAAACCTTGAGATATGTCCTTTCCGTCAAAAAACGGATTTATTGTTACATACACAAAACTATCACACATCTACGGTCTCATCCGAAAGGATCCTTGCATCTGCTTGTGATCATACTAGGGTTTTTTTTATAGGTACTTGTATTGAGCATAACTAAAATGATTTAATAAGTTTGTCCTTAAATAAATGTCTGTCATTGTTATCTAAAAAAAAAATTGTTATTCGGTGAAGCAGATCAGTCACACGAAGAAACTTTGAGCAGCTAAGCTGGCAATAAAACATTTATTTTTTGTTAATATTGCTATTACTACTAGCTTAAGTATTAATTTCAATTATTACTACTTAATTGTATTTCTATTAGAAACCTGTTTGGCAGTCTGGAGTGTACAAAGGGACACCTAAATTGTCACTTACAATTTTAGAAGAAGTTAAAGCAGTACAGTATGACAAGCCTACTATCACAGATACTTGGGATGTTAGTGGATGTATTGAGTGTAAGGTGAAATATTACAACAAAAGATTATTCACAATTAATAGTGCTATGCATATAGGTAGAACTTGAAGGATATCCGGACATATTATTAACACTGTCAGTTCCTCAGGATATGCCTCCCTTAGATCATTTGGTAACACATTCTTGTGTGCAAACATCAGATGGTGGTCCATCTAGACAAGATGACTTGAGAAATCGGAAATTAAGATTTTCTCCTCCTGTCGGTGTAGTTTTCTCTTTGGCTCATTACAAATGTTCATCACTTTCATTCGTTCCTATACGCGGATTTTATCAGATGAAGGTGTGTTACATTCTGCATCAGCCACCTCATAGTATTACTGTTTGTGTATGTGAATAGGGGGATGATAAGGTTGTCAAACTTCTCATTCAGTTAAAACTACATGACTCAATGCGGAACAATTTTGAATATTGTACTGTGCACATTCCATTATTTAATAGGTAAGTATTGTCAGTATTATTTATTAGAGTTTATTTTATTGGCAAGCAAGTGAAGCGAGCAAAACACTCTCAAGGGTAACACAATTGAAAATCGGGGATGTTTGTTTGTTTATATATATGTGTGGACGTACGTATGTCATTTTGTACTTTGACCCTCGCTTATTTTTGTGTTTGCTCCGTGTTCGACCCCGTCCCAAACTTCACTAAAAGGAATCCTCCGGTTTAGCGATCATTACCCGTATCACCCTAGAAAGTGAAGTATTTACCGATTTGAATTCTATTGTGGGTGCAGTTAAAACTCAAAAACTTATGGGAGCTCCATTTCTATTTGTGTTAGTGGCGGTGGCAAGTTAATACGCTATTTGTCATAGTTATAAGCCCTACGCAACATTATTTACTTAAAAATTCATTATCCACTAGACTAACCATGAAGGTAAGTCTTGCGTAGGTATGTCAGTTGTGTGAAAGTATTGTGCGGTACAACTACTACTAAGAATATCACAAAGAAAAAGTTTAAAATAACGTGACTTGATTTTGTAGCTTCTTTTTCAATTCAAACAGTTATGGGAGCGGTTACTATGGCATTGAATCCCCTTTACTGTATATACGTAATTTAAAAACTTGACTTTATTTTATTAGCTTGAGTGTTAGTAGTTAAAATCAATCATTTAACAATAGTGTAGTTTAAGGCTCGCTCGCCATTTGTGCTCAAATACACCACTAGTGTCAGTATTATGTTGTTGTTTTTTCTGCGTAGCTGTTTTGCTTACTAGATATTTATGATATGCCACATCTTTCTCATATTCTTGTAATTATCAAGGTAGTTTTGCAAACAACTGAGGCAAACAAGTTAAAGATTGTATATTCATGTGTCCCTTGTGTGGATTAATCTTCGTATCGAATGCATTTTGTTGTTATGGCCTCACATTTGCATAGAATACAGCGTGATAAGGGGGGGGGGGGGGGTTAAAGGAAGGGAAAGTTGGCTCTTAGTCAAGCTGGTCTGGGTACAACTGGATAGCCAACCATCAATTTAGACTACAACATTCCTTCTTCTTTTATATTTCATTATCAAATTAATTTTTTCATCTATTTTATTTTCAATCATTATGTTAATATTGGATGTAGCTTCAGAATTAGTCACTTCACAAATTCTTCTTTCCTTCTTTTACTCCTTCGATGTATTCTCTCTCTTTCACCGGCTTGTGTGTTAAGTAGCAAGTATTTAGTCCTGCGTGATAGCTTAACATTTCTAAATTCAATAATGTTTTTAAAACAGCCTGTAAAAAGAGTAAGAATACATCTAATGAGCTTCAGAATTAGAATTTTATAAGCAAAATTATTGTAAGTAGCACTATTAAAAAAAAAAAAGATGTATCAAATGTATACTGAAGTCTGTGTCAATATTATATATATATATATATAGTACTTATTACATGAGTCAGAGTGTGATATGGCCAAATATTTGAAGAGCAGGCTAATTTATTTTCACGAGCCAGAGGTGAGTGAAAACAAAGCCTGTGAGTGAAATATCTAGCCATATTACTCTGACGAGTGTAATAAGTGGTTTATTCCACACTAGATATCTTTTTTTTTGTTGTTGTTTTTGTTGTTGTTTTTAACCTGGCCGGGTAGGCTCAACTAGAGTAAAGGTAGCTGTAGTAAAAACCCAGAAAACTTGTACGCCAGACCTGGCCAGGCCCGGTTGCTATAACTACTCTGGTAATGAGCTTGCGCAGTATAGCCATGAGATAACGCCATGAGATATTGTGGAATATCTCACGGGGTACCTAAAATATCATTGTGAAGATATCTAGGGTGGAATAAATAATACTTATAGCACGAGTCAGAGTACAATATGGGAAAATATTTTACGAGCACGCAAAATATTTTCACGAGCCAAAGGCGAGTGAAAATGTGGCGTGAGAGTAAAATATCATTCCCATATAGTTCAATTAAAACTGCAATAAATATATTTTTTTTTTTTTTAATTTATTTATTTATTTTTTTATTTATTTATTTTTTTTTTAGTGTAATTCATTAAATGACATGGTTTTAATAAAAAAAATATTTTTCCTCCTCCAGAGGTCCAATAGAAAGAGTAGAGAATATTGTTCCTGCAACTTCATCATCATCTTTGGCACTTTCTCATGATAGAATGATGATCATTTGGACGATTGGTTAGTATTCTTCCAAAGTTCTACAAAAATTATTTTTGAGGGCAGGGAAGGGAACCACCCGGGATGCTATCCCCGGTGCTGAGAATCTTTATTCTTGTATAAGGAAGTGGTAAAGCTTAAACTTCTATTCTGTCCTCTCTTCACTAGATATATTCGTGTTATGCATTGGTCTTGCAAGACGGTGAAAAAAAGGTTGCTATTAATAATTTCTTGAAACTTCACTCTTTTTTTTTCCTGACACCTTTTTTGGGTATGAACACTATGAAGTTGTACTGTGCATCCATAAGAGATTACATTAGGTCATCCTTCTATTGAGAGTGCTTTGTAGTAAGTACCCTGTGGGGGTACAAGGGCCGAGATGGACAGTTAGATGTACGCTGCCACCAGGTTCCTTGGCTGCTACCTTGTAAGGGGCATTTCTTCTGAGGCCGATAAAACCGAAGAAGAGACTACTGAAGTGGATTAGACTTGTAGTAGTGCCAGCTGGAGGATAACTATAGCTAAGCTATCATACCTTAGATGATAAGTCTAAGTTAGGAATATGGCTTTCAAACACCTGGCAGCACTTAGTATGCACTAAGGTAAGGAATGATCATAAAGAAAGGGTTCTGCCATAATGTAGAAAACAGAACAGGAAAAGGTGTGGTGATATAGCAGGAATTGTAATGAGTGTGAGATACATGTAGGGTCTGAATAGTGGGTGGGTAATGGATATGTTAAGGGAATTTAATTAGTGAACTTTAGAGGGGACTCATAAGTTTTGTAAATGTGGCAGCAGTATTGCCACATACCCTATATGCTTAATCAGCTCTTGTTGGCCTACTATTTGTGAGGGAAAGAAGTGATTGGTTACAGATTGCAATGGTGTCATCTGTTAGGGTAACTCATGGGTACACACACCTGAGAATTACTTACTGAGCTACATTTAGATATTGAAACAGTGATTCACGTAATCAAATTACGTTTAGAATGCTAGTATTGAATGAAATTATGTTTAGAACATTTTAATTTTCTTGTAGATAATTTGAATATTGTGTAAATTGCCAAGATTCATTTTTTTGTTATTGTTTGCATTATTCTAACAATCACTTATTGTTATGTTAAATAAAAGTAGAGTGTCATGGGGCAAGTAGTTTAGTGAATTTATTATCATTACATGTAGGAAGCCATATAATATACTTGTGTAAATTCAGTTTATGTGTATGTATAGGTACCATTCATTATTATACTTTGGATTGATATTTTAGGCCAAAAGTTTCCCAGTAGAGGTTTGGAAACTTCTCTTCAAGCTAGTGTTCATTTTTCTGAAAACATTCTTCCTGGAGTTCCTTCAAATGCCAAAGAAAATAGCATATTCTGTAGTGGATCCAATTCATATGTGGATGTAAGTAAAAAAATTTACTGTATACTTTGAGTAATAAATAGTCATAGAATAGTTAATTAATTATATGGTCAAAATTTACAAGATGAACTCATGTCTGAATAAAAGAGAAATCTAATGGATGATGGTACCAGGCCTTTTTAGTTTGGTAGCAAGCTAGTGGTTATAAATTTTTTTGTTTTTTTTTTTACTAATCAGTGATACTTCACAAGCTCAATGTATGTGATGATAGATAATTGCCAAATAAATAAATTATTAGATACTCATGATAATCAAGTATATGGAGAAGAAAACGTGTAAATGAATTCTGAACTGTATCCTCTGTTGTGTGCAGAACAATGCAATTGTATTGCTAGTGATATATAGTTTATTATGAAAACAGTACGATCATTGTATTTAAAATAAAATTTAAAGATGAAATATTCCGTTGTGTATAGCTATTTTTCAAGACAACTGAAAGTACAATGTCCAATTCTGACATAGATCCTCGCTCCATTACCCTGTTTCCTCCATTGAAGTACAGACTTGTAATAAGTAAGTTATGGAACAAAATGCTGGCAAGTGAGTTCAATCATAGCTACTTGGTTATGTCCTCAACTTTTGTTCGAAGTGTAGCACTTTAATTTTATTAGATGTCATGAGAGCATGTGGTGGGAGAGGATTTATTGGCAAAGCCCTCACTTATCTGCTGTCTACTAAACGCTTTGCATTCCTGGCATATTCTGTTTACGAGGGGAGGGAGGGTTTGCAACATAATACTGCTTCAACTGCTGTGTGGCTTATATTCTGCTACAACTAGCTCTTGCCCAGTCAGTGACGGAACGCAGTCTAACATTTCATGTATTTGAGTTGAAGCTTTATCATGAGAAATTGGATCGTTACAAGAAGAAAAAAAAAAGGGGGTCAGAATTCTAATCATCTGGATTGATGAAATACTTAGGTCTACTATCTATATAATAATACGCTTGTGTGTCAGTAACGACGACGACGGTGTGTGTATTCATGAATAATTCATGAGCTTTGTATGGTAGGTAAAGTGTCGCCACAATCAGTAGAACGTGCTGGTTCTAAAAATCAGGTGCAATTGATGATAGAAGGCGGCGTAGGTTTCAAAAAGGAAGGAGAAAGTACGTAAGAGAAGGTAAAAGGCGATTAATCGTAACTGAAAAACGAATGGAATTGGCGAGGTAAGGGGTGTAGGTTTAAACTGGAAGGGAAGAGAAGGCGAGCGATTAATTATAACTAAAAAGCGGGTGGAATCGACGAGTAAAGGCGGGGGTTAGTTTTCCAAAGAAAGGCTAAAGTACGAAATAAAAGACAAAAGTTTCTCAGGACAGAAATTCAGAACCAGGAGAGATAGACAAAGTAAAAAGGGGCTCTATGACTAAAGAAAAAAAGCTGAAGTTAAGAGAGGTGGGTAGAAGAATAGCTCAGATAGTTCAGAAAAAAGAAGAGTAGGAGAGGGAAACTTATGTAACCTTAACCAATGGTAGAGAATGATAACTGAGTAAGATAACTTGTGCTACTGCATTCTTACTTTGCAATACGTCAAACGCCACTATATGGCAGGGTACTTGATCAATATTTCAGGTTTTGTTACCCCTTAGTTTAACTGAAATATGCTAGTGTTTGACATGTTGTAATTGAATAAGTTATGTACAAATTAGTTTATTACAATTATTAGTGAAGGCTATGGAGGTGAATTTAAGCAGATTATGATATATTGAAAAGCAAGTTGGACATTCAATATCACAAGATAATCACACTAACAAAAAAAATAGAAATAGGCTATAACATTGCACTAGTGCTTTGCTAAAATATCCACTATGTGTGTCTGAGTGTAATGTCTGTCTTTTTTTTTTCTTTTTTTTTCTTTTCCTTTTTATTTTTATTTAGATCGGGAAGTCTTTAGCAGGCACTACAGAATTTGGAATTCACATGGTGACGCTCTTCTCACATGGCCTCAACTGAAGTCATCATCATAAGTTAATATCTTCACATGCTCACTTTTTACCATGTCTTTTATTTAAGTTGGAGTGTTTCATATATTCAAATTACAATTGAACATCAATTTGTTATTTTAATTAATTTGTTCAAAATCAATCTATCTTTTGAGAAATACCAAACTTACATTATTTAATAGTGCTTTTCTAGCAGGTAGTCTAAATATTATATGCACAAGGGGCTATAGAATAAATAGTTAAACGAATCAGGACTTTTAGTATAATAACTCTTGTACAATGCAAATGCAAGACAGGTTCGAAAATGTACTGAATAAATGTCATCTGTGAGCTCGTACCCTTGCCATGCTTTACCACCTCGTTGCGTTCCAAGGAGGTTCAAAGGTTACGGGTTTGTTTGCCTAGAAGAGATTGTTTAGTACTACTTAGCTGGCCACCGTAAATTGCGTGTAGGTTAACTTTTCCAAATGACATGCTGGGAGGCAAAAGTTCCAGATATATTAAATGCAGAACTTCTAGACGAGGACAGTGAACCTGTTGAGGGTGAAAATAAATCTACCTGTGGAGTAGGAGCGGCTGAGAAAGTTGGAGATTTGGATCATATGAACAGTTATCAAGCTGATACATGTGACAATGATGATTGGCAAGATTTTTTAAAATCTGAATCTGCAATCCAGTCTATTGAGGCAGGGGTATTTAACTATTGCTTTCCTTTAAAACAATTACAAATTTTGGAGTTACGACCATGTTCCTGCTTATTTTGTGATTATAGGTAGGCAGAAAAATTATCTATATTGCCATAGCTGACTATTTTGCATGGTTGCGAGTTTCGTTTGCTTGCAGGAGACAGGCACTGTCAAGGATTTATCAAATTTGAGCCATGTTGTACATAATTATGTGAACATTGGTAGTACATAGTAGTGTGTTTGATCGAGTATACTAATTTACAACCATTAGAAAATCACTTGAGCTTGCTAGGCAAAGTTAGCACTTAAATATTTTGGATTTATTAATTTTAGTTATTGAAGAAACTATCTTGTGTACTTGTGGTTAGAATATATAGGCATCAGGACCTTTTTTCAGCAGATGGTTTATTTTGTCAGACTATTTCATGGAAATTTAATCAAGCTGTTAAACACTTTTCTGAAGAATTACATCCAAATCAAAAAACTAAAATTCATCTTAACTTGGACTTGCCAGCTGAATGCAATACATTTGATTGGAGTGATCCAAAGGAAACTCCAATTCTTGATGACATGAGCCCTATAGTGTTCAAGCCTACCCTGCCTGATAGTCCAATAGGTCCAAACTTTGACCAAGGACGTGCTATAATGGGTAAGGTATATTTTTTTTCAGGTCTTTTTATAAATGAGTCAAGTAGTGGTTAAATTCATGAATTACATTTTTTTCCTGTTAATCATAATCAAAACACATGCGAACTCTAAAGTTCCATATAGTGTAGTGCAGAACCTTACAGATGTTTTTCTGTTTGGATTCAGGTCTTGCCGTTCTAACAGACTGTGAGTTGAAGAAGATGATAACTGAAATGGAAAGCAAGTTTGCTCTCACATCTGAATTATTGATTAATGATCTTACTCTTAGAGATAAGTTAGTATTTGGACTTAGCATAAAGAATAAGTTTATTTCAGCTCTATTACAAGTACAGGCCTTGCGTCACAGCAACACATTAAGCACTCCAAGCAAACTAGAATCTGTTGGAAGGGCATTGACTTCACGAAAATCTGCTGAAGACAAAGCAAATTTTCGTGTAAGATTTTTATTGACCCTCAGCACTCATGCACGAGAGGGTTATAGTAGTCATTCACTATGTAATTATAGACATAATGGTATAGCAGTGAGTCACATGTTAATGTGTTATGTACCAATGTGCAAGCTCCATAAGGTGCATACAAGTTGCACATGTGCAACTGCAAGTTTATTATAGAATGGAAGCTACAGCTGTTCATGTTATGCACACAAGTGTGGCTATTGAAAGTACACATTCTGCACATATTTATTTGGTAATAATTATCTGAAATTCCCACTTGCAGTATCAATTATTTCTTTGCTTTTTTTTTTCTTCCCTTCTTTATTATTATTGATTATGTATTATTATTATTATCATTATTATTATTATTATTATTATTATTAATGTAATTGATATATAGATTCTGAACATGATGTATTGCAAACATGACTCCAGGTTAGATTTTTTTTATGGCGGCCATAGCGCAACCGTAATGTGATGGTTTTTCGTTGGTATAAGCATGAAACGGTGGGTCTGATATTGTATGGACTTTCCTTCCTTCTTTTGGTCCTCATAATTTCTAGACATGTGTACAAATTGTAGTTAGCTATAAAGTGCTTTTTTTTTCCACTCAGGCTTTGAATAATGATGAGTCAGTTGAAAATTTAGAAAAAAAATTTTTTTTTGTTTTCTAGGAACTTTGGATTTTTGTTGGCGTAGTTGGTAGTGTTGCAGACAAATTTTTTCCCGAGAAAATGCACTCGGAGGTTGTCCGTGACCATATTATTTTAGGTACAATGAGAAATCTTGAAAACCACAAGGACTACAAACAATACAGTGATGCAAAACAATAAGTCAAGCTACATAACTGGTAGCTAGAACTACTAGAAAAGTGACAAATTGTCTCTTAAAGAATTATGAACTACAAAGTGAACAATAGAAGATCCAATGCATGTGAAAATGAGTATATCCATGTAAATACCATAAGTATGTATATTTCTAAATGATGACAGAGATAGAAAATTGGTTAATAGTATGCCTGGTAGAAGTTGATGATTGTATTTGTCCATAAACTATGCTTGTAAATAAACAAACGAACCAATGCATACAACCTCACCATTAACATGGCCAATAATGGAGATAAGGGAACATACAAAGGACTTGCCTTCACTCATTAGTGTTTTTTAACAAGACTGATTGAAAGTCACTAACAATCCATTAAATCTTTAACTTATATACAACTTATTACACGAGATGTACATAATCCGAACAAAAGTGTTTTGATAAATTATAGATTAGTGATTTTGTTTATAAAAAAAGTTAGAATTTTTATTTTCTCTATAGCAACTTTTAAAGACAATTACCAATGTACTGAAAGTAACATGAAAATCAAGGCACTGAATTATTTTTATTTTGGCTATTCATGTTTTGGGTAGTTTTTGTATGACAGATTTGCATTAATTTATGTGTCTAAAACGTTGAAGTTTCTGAGCTATGATATTGGGATTTGTTTACGTCAACATTACTACATTGGCTATTGTGTAGTTAGAATTATAAGAAAACTTTTTCCTTGCTACATATTTGTTCAATATAGTTTTGTGCTACATGTATCTGCACACTCATTCAATTAATTACGGCAGCATCTCGCTCGAGTTTGTTTTTCTCCTTACCATGTTATTCTATGTATGTATATCGTATTTCATCTATTATTAGATTTTATCTAATGCTGTAGTTGACATTAGCTTGATTCGTTAATAAAGTGCAGTAGTTTGAAGTTGTGGTAGAAGGTTGGCATTTAATCAAGTTTAACCTTTTAAAAGAAATTCAGAGTTAATGTATAAATCTCCACCAGAATATTAAAACATTCCATTGAAAGTGATAATTTTTAAACTATTGTTTTGTATAGTTCCTTTCTCTTGTAATTCCATATGATTCTTCACCATATCTTCAGTGGGAGTTAAAAGCACTTCAAGATATCACTGAAAGTAAGCCACAATAATGCTACTTTATTATTAAGTAGAGTGGTAATGGCTTTTTAAATTTTTTAAACATTGGACAGCAAGTGTATGTATATTTTGACATGACAGATTATTTTACACAAAACAATATAAATATAAACAACTTTTTTTAATTTTTTTTTTATTTGTATTCTGAGCTTCTGCAGCCCATAGTATAAAAATTTTGGGTGGACTACTATTTCCGTAACACAGTTTAAAATTTTTTAACAAAGATAATACTAACATACTAACAGTACTGTTCCAATTTTTTAATTATGTACTTGAAGCATTACATCAGAGTAGCATGTGAACAAAATAATAAGGGAACAATATGACAGACAAGGGTTTTATTTTTTTAATTTAGAGAAGTGTGATACAAGTGCAGATCACCATATGGCGCTTATGGTAATTAACAGATTAACCTTTATCGTACGTGTATGTGAGATTGAGTACTCACTTTGCCAGTCAATCAGTCAGTCGTTGTGTCATTCAAAAATGGATCTCAAAGACAGTGGCATTTAGGCCTTTAAAGAGGCATCAAGCTACTGTACTTCCTTTGGGCCAGAATATTTTCATTTAATTTAGTTTTCTCTGAAAAATCTAGGCATTTTTGGCCATACCATTGTAAGCTGTTGCACTTTGGACATGCCCCCTATTATCATGTCCTAATCGCATGAATAAATAATTTCTTGCTGTACACAGTACTTTTTGCTTTAAATGATAAACTTTCCAGGGTGCTGGAGTTGGAGCCTATCATTTGAAACGGCAGGTGAGTATCCAATGCCGGTTGGGTATTTCCAACTTTTCTCATGAAGGCAGCATTTAAATCTACTCTTTTCATTTGCTTGAGTTATATAAGGACAAAAAGGTTTTGTCGGAATAATGATAATAATATACTTGTGTATCAGTAACAACAACGATGACAACAGTTTGTGTATCCATGGATTATTTGTTATCATGAGCGGGGGTTGGTAAGGCATTGTCAGCACTTATGACGGTTGTGTATGTATTAATTGATTTTGTTGGCTATGCTGGGTTAGTAAGTGGGATGATATAACAATGTAGTGGTACAGGCCTGCAATAAGAATGTATGAAAATACCTTATGCTACTTCATTCCTAACTTGCTAAGTTATGTTATTATTATTACTTTTAAATTATTACTAACAAGTCCCCACCACTCAGTAATGCTAGATGTCTAAATTTTTGCATATTGGGAATGCAGTAGCAAAGGTACAGTATGCCGAAGCTTGGAGTTGTAAGGCAGATGGGAGAGTTAAAGAGAACCCGGGAACTTAGTGCAGTCCTAACTACTAAGTATAGAACCGTATGTCCACAACCCACCATTAAATCAGGATTAGGAAGTTATATATACAGTGATATGAACGGAATGAGTAACCAAGAATATTTGAACATCGAATGTTATTAAAATTCTGTAGTCGATTCAGAAACATGAACAAGGTTGTTTTTTTTATCCATTCTTATTCCTCTACCACTTGGTATAGTTCCCGAACAGTCTACCTCTCCTGCTCTCTTTCTTCCTGGGCCATCTCAACTCTTATCCTCTTCCATTCCACTCCTCTTCTTGAATCATAGATTCCCTTCTCCTCCTTTGTCTATCTCTCTGCTTCTCAGTCTCTCTGTCTTTCTATCAATGATTATGGACGTAGGACTAACATAACGACTAAGGCATTTTGGCTTCATTAATTATAAATGTGTGTGTATAATAAATACATATTTTAGTTTTAATAGCTATTGCTGAAGATAATGACCTTGTTCCAAGACTGCTTGCTGACTACATTCAATATGGTATGACTGTTAAAAAAATCTTTGGTGTGTGTGTATTATGTTGCTAAATTTAGTTTTTCAGAGCAAGGTTGATAGCTCGTGACGATCACGAAGAATAGTGAATTTTGGTAATGTTCAAGTTCCTACACCATCCATATTTTTTTAATTCATTACTTTTTTAATTGCACTTCTATTTATTAATCTTTTTGATCATTTTCGTTAAAAAAAATAAAGTCTTTATATACATGTACTTTTTGTTTGTGAAAGTGCTGAAAACAATTAAGATTGGTTTGGTTTGAATTTTTTAATTCATATATATGGAGCAGGGTCTAAAATTTATGCAATTTTTTTTTAACTGTTGTTAAATGAATTTAACCTTGATGGGGTTAATGCCAGGTGAAAACCCCTACAACTAGCAGCCAAGGAGCATTCACTAAGGTAGAAAAGGGGAGTTGGTTGGCCACCACCATAAGGTTAGTAAAAGTAAATCAGTAAAATCATCAATGTGTGCACACTTATAAAAGGTACAATACCCTCAATTATTTCCACTAAGCTGGTGAAACTGTTAGGGGCAGTGGTTGGTGAACTGCTGGACGACCAGAGAATCCTTGTCCGAAAAATAGTGTTCATCTAATTCTGGTGTCAGACATGGGGCTACTTCTGAAAGTGGATAATTAATTATCATTGCAGTCGTCTTGTTAGTTTGTCTGTCCAAGGGATAAAGTTTTTTTGTTTATGTTTTTTTACTGCTGTAATCATTTTATAATTTTTAACTCGAGAAAGGTAGTACAATGATGATCCCATATATACATGTATATAATTGTCAAATTTAGCTTTGTTGCATCTTAAACCTTTGAATGTCGTAAAAATTAATGATACATAGACTCATTAGAGTCTAAACATTTTATATATATATTGGGATCATCATTGTGCTACTTACTATAGTTTTAATTTTATTTATTTACTTGCAGAATAGAGTCGGGAAGCCTGTGTAATTAGATATGCCTCCTTTCCCCCCCTACCTGTTTATCCTCCTTCCCTCCCACACAGAAATCCAATCTGCAGCTAGTAGCTATATGAGTGGTCCAGGATTTGGCATGACCATTGGATGTTACATAACAAGTTCACCCACATGGCTTTATACATTGTGGAGTCAGGATGCTCAAGTGGAAGGATATATATTTTGTTAAAAGCCGTTTTATTGTACACTGTATTAATGGAGTTGAGGTAAGGGAGTGGTCGATAAAGCAAGCGAATTGCTTATCATACATCAGTTCAAAAGTCCATGATATAACCCTAATTGAGGTCTTTTGCTCATGTAGAAAGGTGAGGAGGATAATATTTGCAAAAAAAAATTTTCATGAAATAAATGCTATGAAGAACGAAATTTATGAGAAAGTACGCAAATCCTTAGGCCGATTGTGATAAAGGAATTAGGGTGGTTCTCTCTTTGACTCAATTATGTTAGTACATACATATTTTGTGAAGAAGTTTAAAGGATTAGAAATTAAGTTCAGCAACCAGTTCAGTGTTTTGTCGTAGCTCGAAAACTCCAATGAATAATTACCAAAACGAAGTAAATCTTTAATTTCAATTGTGGTTAAAGTTCTATGAAGTTTGGTTGGAGATGCACTATATTTTCTGGACATAAAACTAGTTTACAAGCTACTATTCATTCTTGCTTCTTAATAAATGTAATCTAGGAATAGTTGTTATAGCAGGGTTTTTTTTGAGAAATAGCAACTGAGATAAGAAACTAAACATTAAGTAACAAGAAAAACCTGTGTGACCAAGTAATGTCAACAGGTTTATACAAGCTTTGTAGCATCAAAAGAGCTATCTACTTAAGTAGTTGCAGATAGCTCTTTTGATGCTCTTGTAAAAACCTTTTGCCATTTGCCACACAGCTTTTCTTATTATTTAGCTAATGTTTAGTTTCCCATCTCAGTTGCTATTCCTCATAAATCTAAATCTCCTACTACAGTGAATAGTATCTTGTTATATCTAAAAAATAAAGTTTATTTCTATCCAAATCTCATAGAATTATAACAGCCTCCTCCTCCTCCTCCTCCTCCTCCCCCCCCCCCCCCCCCCCCCCCCCCCCCCCCCCCCCCCCCCCCATGGGTACCAGCCAGGAGTACAAAGATTGAGGGAGGGCTCGACCAGTGTCCTATGAGCTCCACTTTTGTTTTAATAAGTTTTACATGGTAATCACAACTACTATATTTAGCTAGAATGTCTTTGTAATATAATTTTATTTTATAGCATCATTTCCCCCCTTGATTTTGCAGTTCATTCATTTAGTTCTGGACAGTCACATCATAATTCTAAGTATGAATATTAGTACAAATATAATCTTGTAGGAGATTCACAGAAGATTATCTCAAATGTAGCTATATTCACCCATTTTCAAAATGATTCCTCCCCCCCCCCCTTCCCTTTAAATATTCTAGATTTACCCCTGGAGTACATGCATGATGTAGATACATGACTCCCAGCATTGAGTAGAAAATTATATCTCTCAAATGACGTGCAATGCCAAATGATAACTGGTCAGCAGTAAAAACCACAAACTTCTGGTGCAATAATTGATATTGCTGTGCACTAAATAGTGCATCATTTCAGAACACGAAGCCTATACATGAGAGGTATAAGTTTGCAATATTTGCCTTTGGGTTCAAAATATGGCCTAGTTACAATCTTTACCTGTTAATTGAACACTTGTCATAGATCTGCAAGGAATTTTATATAGATCAGATAATTTGGTTCAACAGCAAACTTGCCCACTGGGATAGCTCTACCACCAACCTGGATGTTATTAAATACCTCACAGTGACCAAGAAAAAAACAACAGCGTAATTACATGAAACATGGTTACCTATGATGGCTGATGAATTAATAGAGGTAATATATAATTTGGAACAGCTCAATAAAAGTAATGAACTGACAGAGTGATGTACAACAAACAAAACATACTGATAGTAGTGTGACAAACTACATAAACAATTGTACGGTCTGGCATTATAATTACATGTATAGTAGTTCAAATTGTATATAATTGAATTGCTAATTTTTATTCATTGTTTAACGAACCCATTTTTTTTACTCCTCTCATGTTCTCATCGTCATAATTCAATGAGACTTTCCTGAACTATTGTGTCAGCCATTTTACTGTTTTTAGCTTCCAAATCCGCCTATCCTTACTTTTTGTACTCATCTGTTTTTGATTATTTGTTAACTGTTGTCATAGTTATACTTGTCAGCTTGGCTATACTTAAATTAGACTTATAGCTATGATTGTATATACAAAGGTCTGGTGTTAATTATTTTTCCTCATAAAGGAGGCTAGTCCTATTTCCTCCTTTTTAAGTGACATCAATGGTTGGGAGTATCAGCTCACCCAACCAAGTTTGGGAAAGATTTACATCAGAGTGTAATTGCCACACTGAACAACGATTATTTGATGATCTGTAAAGTATAATTAGTGTCAACTGTTAGTACTTTAAGTTTTTGGCTTAGATTACTTGGTAAAATATTGTGTAGTTGTATAAATTGGGATAAAGCTAGATCGCTTTTAGTTTTGTGCATTTAGGTAGCAATTGAAGCATGCAATAAGCTTTTCGATATGTTATGCTCATATTGATATTTAGTGGAAGCAAAACTGTACTCCCACATTTAGTGCACAGAATATACTTTATACCCCCAATTTTGGCATATAATAACAAATACTTATAAGATATTTAGTATAATAAAACTATATGTCCACTGTTTTTGGACATTTATAGCACAGTATAGTACACAGAGGTAGCCGAAAACACACGCCAATTGTTTCAAATTTGATAGAGCATTTGTAGAACATAAAAACTGGTCTGCTGCACACTGTACAAAACTGTCGAGAATTAAGGAGACCTGCAACATGAAAGTAAAAAATAAGACATAAATTTGAATTATAAAAACCCCCACTTATTTACAATTATTTTAATGGAATAGGTGAATATAACAATTAGCCAATACAAATTCTTTTTTTCCATGTAATGTTAGTTATATAATTACACAAGAATAAATTGTACATTAATACTGTGCAAGTTAACTGTAGCTTATGTAACCCAAATAACTTAGTTACAGTTAGCTATATGCATCGACACTTCTTTGGTCTCTAGTTACTCAGTACAAAATACAATTTTTGTTCCTATAGTTTATTTTGCGAGTTTTTACTTATGCTTTCAATACTTGTATGGTGGGCTTTGCCTACTTTTTAAACATATATATCAGCATAACTAGCACCAAGATTCATGAACACTAGCACTTACTTATTAAACCTTCTGGAAGATAACCTTTACAAACTTGAATTTTCTCAGTGTATACAACAACTGCAGCCCATTCAAGCAATGTAGGTACTTTCGGAACTGATTGCTGACACATTAGTAAAGCAGAAGTTTCATCCAATAATTGATTATGTTGTGCTGCAGTTAATCAATATTTAGTTAATGCAGTGAGATTGCTAAAAATAATTAAGCACAAGGGAGCAATTAAATATTAGGTTTCTGGTTAATAAATATATAAACATAATGTATTTGTGCATGTTGTAAGTATTTATGTACAATGAGCACAGAGTTGTGTGGTTGCACCAATCAATATCTCTCATTATTGATAAAACTACTAAGGGGAAGTTTGGAGTGGGTGTTAAGTAATAATGATGGCAGGAAAAAGGTCCAAGAGCCAATCAAAAGTCACGACGGATGGGTCATTAGGCATGAGTAGGCTTCTTAAAACAAACAAACAAAAACAAACAAACAAAAAAGCACAACTCCATATCTGGCTTTTATTAGGCAAGAATAGGCTCCATAAGAAATGCTTTTCAGAGATAGTTTCCTGCAGTGACATGAACAGAAATATAGACGGAGTGACTCTGTGGCATAGACGAGAATGAAGTAGTGGTTCACTGGCAGACCCAGTGTTCTAGTCAAATTTATGAGTACTGAGAGCATTATTTACTATAGGTTAATAAAAAAAGCAGTGGCATAAATTAGAAATTTCTAGAATGACAATGAGCGAATATATGATTGCGCAGTAATTTATATCATCCTTTTAAAATCTAGTTATAAGCTCAGCTATCAAGTAATCCAGTCATAGAATAGCCTGCAGCAATATAGAGTAGACACTACTGGTATTGATTTTTCAACATGCGGCATAAGGTTACAGGTTACAAATAGACTGGAAAGAAAGAGGATAAATGCAATGTAGAACTGGAGAGGAGTGGTGCAGTACTAATGTGATTTGTGTCACTTTAACAAATTAAGGACACAGATGGGTTAATACTCATCCAAGCATGTTTTATGTGTGACGATATGTGCACGTGCCCGTTGAGTGCAAACAATGGCAAGGAAACAGTGGCTGGAGAGAAATATATTGCAGACAACTAACCAGAGAAATGACTATATCAATTGTTACACTTGTACATACCTGTAAATGTGCTCAGTCGCAGCTCTGCAAGACTAGCGGGAAAATATTTTATATGATTATGTCTAAGATGAAGCACTTTCAAATTCTGAAGTGACCCAATGTTTCTTGGCATACATGAAAGCCTACACAATCTCCAAGTACAATATGATATACTTAAAAACATAATCCTTACCTATTATTAGACAGCCAAAGTTTCTGTAAAGACTTGCAAAACGACAAAGACTCGGGAAGAATATCAATCTCACAGGTTGACACATCAAGTTCAAGGAGCATTTCTAACTTTCCAAAATCAAATGGTAGAGTTTTCAACTTGTTTTCAGCGAGATACATTACCTTTAAACACATAACATAAATAAAATTCTAAGTAATTTTAGTTCGCCAAATAAAAAAAATATGTTCCAATGCATAGTTTTCTGCATAAATTAGGTAGTTATGCAATTAGGTTTACCTTGTTAGAAAAATTTTCATTACCAGTACTAGATACCCTAATGTGAATCCGGAAGATAATGGCTTTCTTCAATTGATTAACCCTCAGCGTACATGTTAATGTGCCAGAATTTTTTTTGTTTTGACCTATTTTTTTTTTCCCCAGAAAAAGCTGGTTATTTTTAGGCCATACGATCGTAAGTGATTGTTGGTAAAGCCCCCTATATAGTCATGCCATAACCATACAAACAAATAACTTCTTTGCTTCCCATGGTAGATTTGCATTGTATTATTCTCAGTGATTTACCAGAGTGCTTGGAGCTTCCCATTGAACAAACTTTTATATATCGACATGCACGAACATAACATTATGGGCATATTCATACTTGATAATATTCCAAATAAATTATTATATTGGTCTTTGTAATAGCTAGATAGTGTCAAATGGCAACTATATGAAGTAATATTGCATAGTATATACGTTGGCGACCATTATCATGTAATTTTCTGCTCACTCTCACTTGCACTACTAAATGCACTGTACTACCAGTATGATTGAGCAAACAAATAATGAATGAGCTAGTAAATATTGACCTGTCATTACAGTGAGTAATTGGGTGAGTGAAACAAGCCTTGCTGTACTAAATGATCCCATGCACCTGTGTGTGTGTTTAAGATATAGAAATATGGCAGAATTACTTTTGAATGTTAACTGCTTTGGAAAAATATCCAAAGTATAGTAAACACTTGTGGTACCATATGGGGATGACATTTCACTCTTGCGCTAGTATTTTCACTTGCCTTTGGCTCGTGAAAATACCTACACATACTCGTGAAATATTCCAGAGGCTACTGTAAAATTTTAACATTAGAACAGGCACAATTTATTAAAAAAATAAAAAAGACTACAAATTTCAAGTTCTTTCATATTTCTGGTACAATGTCAGTAGCAAGTTTGGCTCTAAGCAGTGTGACAATTCCTTAGAATAGTTAAGCAGCAAGTGGTCAGTATGGTATAAATTGAAGACTTTTACCAGACTTAATTTTTTTATAATCTTCCTTTGGTCAGTAGCTGCATGCTTTTATTTGGAGCTACTGGTCTTTATGATAGATATAAGTAGATACTGCTCACTACTATTGAAATTGAGAAAGAAATTTTAATGGTTAATGGCTATATATTACTTCTAGCAATAATGGACTGAATGATGCGTCTAATAGGAACTCTAAAATTACATAAAAGTGGTTTACCTTGTTAGAATTACTTGTGCAAAATAATCTGTGCTCCAGCATAGCATTAGTTCATTTGTTTATCACTTATAGTATATTCTAAAAATTGTGCTTAGAAAATTTATTCACCATATTTATTTTTCTTCCTAGGAAGGAAAAAGTAACTGAAAACAATTTATGACCAGTTCATTGTTGAATATACTATGCATCCAGTTATCTGGACAAATTCACGTCAGAAGAGTATTCAGCTCCATTCTTCATCGACAATACTTCGTTATAAAAAAAGTTTTAAAAACAATTTCGAAATAACATCTATACTTGATAAATTATTTTTCCACATTTAAATTAATTGCTGCCTCTAGAGTTTCTTTAAGTTTACTTGATAAATCCAATATCTCTATTGAACTACATTAGTATGGTATTTCTGTATTAAACTTTTAAAACCACAGAAAATTCTAAGATGATTAAAAAAAAGTCAAATCATTCAATTTCTTTGTGTTGCTATAATTCCCTGAACAGAGCAAGATATTATCTCCCACCAGGTTAAAAATAATGCCCACTATCTTGAGCATATCGGCACCCTTCACTTAGCAGTTCATAGTTCATTCTTTTGTTGACACCATGCTCAAAGTTTAGAACATTTTATGACCATGGTTATTATCTACTCATACAGCCGTTATATTAAAAGGAATTTTTTTTCTAATTGTTGTTCCAAGTAATTTGAAGAAAAGCCTTTTAAACTGATAGCGAATAAATATTTAGTTGCTGTTGATACTTTTAATTACTAGACTGTATCCTGTATAGTAAATGCTAGAAGAGATATGGAAACTAACTGAGCTACATTCAACAATGTACAAAGTTATATCATCATCATTACTTGATTTTAAATTGCTAAATCTTGGTATGTATTCAGGGTTTCATACTGCCTATGTGAGCTTTAGGATTCCCTCCCCTACCCCCTACAGTATTCAGTTTCACCCCACCCCTACAAGTTTCCCCCATCCTTAAATTTAGTTGCTCCTCCCCCCTGAATTATTTTATACACCAACTGAATTTTAAAAAATTAATGATCGGTATGTTGTGAAAACAATATCCTTACTCTACGGCTAGTTTGTATGTCCAACAATTTATAAAATCACTATTCTACAACTGGTCCTTTCGCTTTATGTGCATCCTCCCCCCCCCCTCCCCCAGTGAAAAATCCTGAAAGAATCCCTAGTTATGTTGTACTCACATGTCTAGTTCTGCAGTGATTTAAAGATATAGGATATTTAGTAAATAATTGCTTATGCCACAGGGCTTTGTTGCTAAGACCTTACATTGTATCTAGCATTCAAATTTAATATATTCTATGCAAAACATACCTTCAAACCTTTAACAGCACAAATTTCATCTGGAAGATGTTCCAATAAATTATTTCTACAAAATTAAATGGCTTCAATATAAATAATTTCTTCTTGAAATATGCTTACTGAGCAGTGAACTCCTCTAATTTTTTTAACAGTCCAATACTTCTAGGTAACTTGGATAACTTGTTGTTAGTCACATTTAAAATTACAATACTTCTCATTCTACCAATTTGATCTAAACAACAATATTTGTATAAAGTCTTTTTTTTTTACTGTGCATAATAAATAATTGATATTTATTCTAATATTTATGTTTTACACTTACACACACATTACCTGGCAGATTTAAAAGCGAGTTATTTTTTATATCCAACTCCTCTAGCTTGCTTAAATTGCATAAACTTTCCTGAGCAGGACATAACCACATGTAATACACACATAAAAGGTACACAGTGATTAATTACAAATTGTTAATTACTTCTTACCGGAATATATGTCAGCCTATTATACTGAATAAATAATTCCTTTAGGTTGACTAAAGATCCAATATTACTAGGCAAGTATTGGATTTTGTTATTCGAAAGGTTCAAGGATGCCTTGTACATCAAAACATTAAATGAAAGCATTATAACACAAATTAGGTCTCACCAATTGACAGCCAACTACAGTTATATTCGGGGGGCAATGACGCAAGTAGGCATAGCTACAGTAGCCCATAATAATATCAATTCTTTCTGTGAAAGTCAACTACTGTACCTGAGATCCAAAGCATTGAACAGATGGTTGTGTGCCGCCTCAATAAGAGAAAGTGCATAAGTATAACCTGTTTTATGACCATCACAAGGCTCACGCTTGATGCGACAACAAGTAGAACAATATTGATGACTACAAATAGATATACATAGTACATAAACATTTCATAACTTTAAGTATCTTAAACTAGCATTCAAATTTAATAACACAGCACTCCATTTTTAGCTGCAAAGATTACCTATTATTTAGACTATATAATACTGCTCATTGGGGAGGGGAAGAAATTAACTGTCAAATTGACTCGGTCAATAAAACAATACTTAGTTTAATTTTGCAACCAAAAATTACCTGCAATTTGTCTTTGCATTACATTTTCCACACCTAACATACAAAGTATGAAGTATTAATACTGTGTACAAAGAAACAGCAAAGATGACTCCTTGCTCATGTTAAATACAAGATTTCAGTGCTACAACTTTACACGCCATGACTTCAACAACTGAAATGCTAGGTTCCACTTCACAGCTAATTATTCTACTACAGCTAAGTGGTCTGGCTCTACCATTAACTACATAGCCAAGTATACCCTCACCTCTGACAAGGATTACTAAAATATAATTCTGGATTATGTATTGTTTGGCGATCATCAATAAGCGCATCACCATTAGCCTTCCTTTTAAGTAGTTTTTTTCTACATCTGTATTGAGAATGCGAGGGCGGAGAAGTTTTTATAGTAATCGTTGGCTTCAAGTTGGTCAGAATTCTAATTACGGTACTTCTAAGCATGCACGAATGAATGAGTATTACCATTACAACTAAAAAAATAATCGTAAGATACACTAAATTCTCTACTTCCATTGCTTCTTCCTGGATATCGTATAAATTTGCTCGGTGTTTTGACGTTCCAAACTTTACGATCCAATAAACCACGCCTTATACCTTGTTTCTATAGACCCTTTACCAACCCTAAAGGGCAAAGCTTTCTATTTTCTAATAACACACCTGCATCTCGCATTAACATAACTGCTTGTTCCTAGTATTCTAGAGAAGGTGTCTTTCATATCATATTCCTCGCGAGCATATCTACGCAATCACAACAGCTAAAAGAAAACACACAAATTGTTCTAGCATTTCATAGTAAGTATAGAGCAGTGCAGATTTAGGGGACTAAATTAACTTGTGGTAGCCTACTGATAATGATAGTGAGACAGGGGAGGATCCAAGGGGGGAAGAAGCACTAAAAATTTTACCGTAGAATCTTCGAGCTGTAAGACTTATAGACTTTTGCAAGGAGCAGGCAGTGTTTCAACAGATGAACAGCTTTCACTTGAGTGTAGATTGCTTGTCAATTTTATTCTTGTGGGCTTTGAGCTTTATTATTTTGTCATGGGATGTACTTATTGGGTTATACTCATTAGGGCCAAAGGTGAATATTTGGTGTCATACTGAAAATGACTATGAGTCGAAATCTTCTGTGACACTCGCAGCAGCAAGTGTACTCAGCCCGAGTTATTGCATCAGAGTAACTCCAATGGATGGTTGATATTAATAGGTGATGCTGTTTTCAGAGGGAGAATGGGCTGTTAGTAAGGTGGACAGTTTGTTGAACCTAGTAACATTTACTGTTGCTCCCCAAAGCTTTTGTGAACAAGTGATTCATCTTGCTCGAAAGAAGAGTGGCCACTTTAGTGGAAGAAATGTCGCCTGTGCTCAGGATAAGGAATATTTTCTCTTGGCCTTTGATGTTACCGCTCACTACAAGTCATGGGAGTCTGGCAATGAATGAGGAAAGCTGCGCCAAGAGGAACGCCAATAATTCAACGACAAGACTGTGATTTTTTTTTTAAAGATCTGGCAGGTCAATTTGTAAAAGCGAAAGGTTAGTTATCAGTTGCTGTTTATGATGTGTGTATGGCTTCTAAATGGCCTGAAGCTATAAAATTTTCAGGAGCCATATTAAATGCTCTAGTAGAATTTTTTTTTTTACTAGGAATGGGATTCCTACATCTGTTTCATATGATCACAGGTAGTCAATTTAGTTTATGAAAAGGACCATGTCATCTATGCTGTATGGGCCTAAACAAGTGCTACTTGCCCTTTACGTAACGAGATTAGCCCCACGTTGAATTTGTCTGACTGGGTTGAAAATTGAGATGAAGTTATTGAGGGAGTTAGCTTGGGAGAAAAGAAATTAGAAGTAAATCCAGAAAGAAGTGGTAAGGTAGAGGTTGTGTTGAAAGAACATTTGAGAGGGGGGACAAAATTTTGTTGTAGGCTTGGGAAAATTTGAGCAATCATTGCGGGCAGGACTATAGGAAGTAGTCAATATTTGTGGCCCGGTAACATACAAACTTAGGATAATGAATAAGAAGGGGAAAATGAAAATATTCATTGGAATTTAATGAAGAAGCAAAGAGAGAATAGTGTGTAAGGAGGCCAACAGTTCAGTAGAGAATGACAATGTAGTTGCCAAAAGAACGTATTAGCAGAAGGGAATTGTGAGTGGCTTGAAAGTATTATCTTGCATAGGTATTATATTTTAGGGTATATAGAACAAAAGCCCAAGTCTTACTTCTGTTACTGAAATGGCCATCTATACCAGGGATTGTCTAATAATTATGCAGCATCCTTATGATCTTCAGAATCTTTGATTCCTGGAATTAGGGAGAGTAAGATTCGTTGTTGGAGCAGGTATCTCTCATGATTCTTGTCCAAAAACCAAATGGCAGAGTGAGACATGGATCATCACACTAGACTGATTCCTATCTACATACGTCTGTTAGATGATATTGTAGATCAAGTTGGTCAGAGCTCTGTAGGTTCATGCTTGATGTTTCAAAGAAGATCAGCCAAAACAGTATTTGTTTGCCCTGTAGGGCAATTGAGTTTTGTCAATTGCCATTTGGTTTGACTAGTGCCCCCCCCCCCCCCAGGTGTGTTCCAGTTTTGAAGTCTATGTCAAAATGATGCATGATTGCTAGACCATACATGTATGATACTCTCTTCTCTCTAGACTGAGAATCGCAATACACTGCATCAGTTTTAAAAACTATAAGGCAGGTAACTACATCAGCCCTTGAAAGCTATTTACATCCAAGAGGCTGCAGCAAAAGGCCATTAAACTACAGGGTTGGGATATCAGTATGTATTATTGTCCAGGAGAACAGAATGGGAGTGTGGATGCTATGTCAAGGCAAGAATGGTCAGATCAACAAGACGAAAATAATTTGTGCTTAGGAAAGGGTTTAAGCTTAGCAGGGGAGATGCAGAGCCAAGCTCCATATGAAAAAACTTGGACACTATTGGAATGATAAATGAACATGAACAATTGAGAGAGTGGTTATGTGCTTTGCAGAGGTGAAGCAGAATGGGAGGTGGAAGAATTTTAAAGCATAACCTCCACAATCAGTAATTCATGATCTAATATATTGTGTCAAATTTGCTTTAATACAAAATGAATTATGTTCCAATTCACCTTCCAACAAAGATTTCTAGTTTATGCTCATAATGTGATAATTCTAAACCAACTCTTAGTTAATTATATCCATATATTATTAAAAACCAAACCAATACGCACTAATATTTTTTGTTTGTTTCTCACGCATCAGCTTAGATTATTGACAGTACATAATAGAAATTTTATCTCGAGCAATAAACAAAAAAATTATATTCACCATTAGGAACATAATATTCTAATGAGTTCTCATACATAAAGTCTACAAAACTCCTCTAATTATCAGTTATCACAAATTTAGCTATCTTCTTATCATAAATTTTACTATGAGGATCTTTGCTTCCACATTCACCATTGCAGACCACTACACAAGTACATAGGAAAACACACAAAACAACACCACAACAATAACAATAAAATAACATTTTATAAAATTTCAGGGGAAGAGAGTGGGAGGGTGCTTCCTAAACAATTCCAGATAATAACAATAATAGGACAATAACAATGACAACAATACATACATAGGAAGATCAATATTAGTAGCTAAATTTGGTGACAAGATCATTTTAGTACTACCAAAATTCATCAAATCCACCACTAATATGCTATACATGCCCTTATATTATGTATATGTATGAGTAATAGCACGGGTAACCGTGCTATTGATCCCTAATAGCACAGGTTACCCTTGCTATCACTCGCTAATAGGAGGCGAGTTTTTAAAAAAGTCATTTGCAATTGTAGCTATACTATATCGTTCACTCACTATCTCCTTACTTCAGTATTAGCTTCCGCTGGAACTTAGTTTTTAACCTGCGGCTCCTCCTAATCTGTTGAAAAACATTCCATCTAATACGGGTAGAGCTTCTGTGGTAAAGAATGACATTGTCTCAACTAGAAACTACTCGAACTGTATGTTTCAAGGTTAACACTGCATGGCACTTACCCATGCTATTTCACTTAGTTACCGAGGTATTTCACTTAGTTTCTACTTAGTTACCGAGGTATTTAAATTAGTTACACGCTATTTCACTTTCCCCGTGCGATTTCAATTGAACAGCATTTTTGAATGGGCAACTTACGCGTATTTCAATTAGTTACACGCTATTTCACTTTCCCCGTGCGATTTCAATTGAACAGCATTTTTGAATGGGCAACTTACGCGCCATACTATTAATATATGTATTAGAAATTTTCCTTGCATATTTCCACATCACGTGACCGTTAATATTTCCATATTGAACACTGGAAGTTAACGCTTTATCACGCCTGTGTGTAGTTCTAGAAAACTGAATTAAGATAAGTATGGCAGAGCTACCTCTGAACATTTACAGTTTCGGAAAAATATCCAATGTATAATAATTTATTACACCCATCACACAACCATTTCACGAGCATGCATAAGTATATACATAAGCTGACAGTGAGCGAAAAACACGTGGACGTCCAATATCGCCCCATACTCTGACTCGTGCAATAAGTATTATATATAGTCAGCACAGTACACATATACTATCAAGTACCCTGCCTCACAGTGGTGCTTGATGTACTAACTTTTGCAAACTGGGAATGCAGTAGCATAAGGTATTTTTATTTACAGTTATTATCTTCTACTACTTGGTTTGGTTACATCAATCCACTATCTCATTTACTTTTCTTTAGTCATGAGTACACACACATCATGTCATCCTTTTGGAGACATCTTAGCTTTTCCTATCCTCCTCTTTTCCTATCTTCTATCTCTCCTGTTCTCAGTACTATGGACATAGGCTATCTGAAACTATTGCATTTTCCATTTGAAACTTCTGCCGTCATTCCTCGTATTTCACCTGATTTTAGCTACAAAATAGTCACCATTTCCTTAATCACCTTCCACTAAAAGACAATGCTTTACCAGCCAAGATGTGGTAATAAATGATTCATGAATACACTCATGGCTGTCGTTGTTATGAACGCACAAGAGTATATACTAACAAGTACTCTGTGAAATTAGAATGCAAGCATAAGGTATTGTTACCCATTTTTAGTATCCTCTCTACCCCTTTGATTGTCCATTTTTTTTTGCACTTTTCTTGACCCATGTATTCATTAATACAACACCACCGTTGTCGTCATCATAATAATATACCAACAAACATAGCTTTATATGAACACACACACGATTTACATGCTCTGTAAATACACACACTATCGTCACCGCTGTTGGTTTTTCTCACTTCTTTCTTGATATACCATAGTAGGTGACAATTCTTTACCAACCCAACGCTGATGACTTTTACGAACTCAGCACAGCAAATGAAATAAACATACACACCGTCACCGTCATCGTCACAAACAGCCACAAGCGTATTACATAGATACACAACTGTCTCAATTTTTACACCCATATGATAATTGTTTGTTACTAATTTGAGTGGAATTAGCATGACACTATCAGGACTTCTACCAGATATAAATGTTTTATTTATAATTTTTATACATTACTTGGCCTCATATCAGTAGCATGAAAATTGCCTAATCCAGCTTGTCAGGGTCACCATGAGTCTATTACAGCAGTAGGTTTCAATTTTGTTTCCTTCAAATTGTTCAAATCGGTGGAAAATGGTTTCTATAACAACCAAATATACTTGACCAGATACGACCAAGTTTGTTATTATGAGTTATTGCTACAGCACTCTAAATAGCAAAAACAACTAAACTGTGTTATCTTTGATGAATGCAGGAGCTGCAATAACTCGGGAAAACAAAGGCAAAAAAGTAAATGTGTTATAAATTTTATTGCTAATTTAAATAGTTCACATTATAGCTTATTGCAGAATACATTCGAACTAAAAAAATACTCTACTATTAAAATAGCAATAAGATAAGTTGAACAAGTATATATGTAGCAAGAAACATTTCTAAATAATTCGGTGTCTAGAAACCTGAGCATACTTGCTTTTTTTTATTCCTTACCTCAGTCATATTGCTATCTAGAAATGTATTGGGTGTGATAATTAGCAGGTGGTTTCTATAAAAAAAACTCTGCTACTTTTCTGATCATTGCGGCTATACTAGTGATGTGCTACAGCACAAATAGTGAGCGAGGTGGTCTGACTGAAATTCAAATTTGAATGCTAGCAGTTATATTTCTTTCCAGGGGTAAGCAATAAAAATTTCTGAGATGGGTAAGGATTGCTAAACCAAAGGATTCCGTTCATCAAGCCACCTTTCCAAAGTACGCTCTGCTGAAAATTCTCTATTGTGCCAGAACTCTAGTAGATAAAGCATACAGTAGTTCTCTTAGTGACTTGAGTGTTGGACGATGGCTTTTCTAGTAAGACCAAATTCGTTACGCAAGGTGTTAGCTATGACAAACGGCACATTTAACCGAGGTAATTTACCACCACCACTAATAGAGTAGAAAATGAAGTTGCTAAGTTAGTAAGACTTGACGTTGAACATTTGTCCTCCTCTGTCTCCATAGCACTTAGACTTTTTTTCCTGGCACCAGTTTGAATTTTTTTCTGTTCCAAATTTCTTTCACCCGTGCTAATGTTAACGTTATCAAGTAGCTGCTGGGGGTGGACACACATGGACCTTTGTGAACTTTTACCATATATATAACATATACCAAAATCTCAATGGAGACTCGGTAGTGAGATTCTTGCTTCGCTCACCCAATTACATGCGAGTAAGCCAGTAAGTTTTGTTGTGATATTACAGTGAGCAATAACAGTCTGTTTAGATCATCACTCACTATTTCTCAGAATTATAACTCAACCTACTCTGACTGAAACTTTAAGCTCTGTTCAAAAAAATCCCCACTTCTTATCCAAAATGGAACAAACTGACAGAATCTGTTTGCTATTTTGTAGCAAAATACATGCAACCCTTGGATACAGTAGATGATAGTGGGTTTCGGCAATCACCAGAGACAATGGAAGAAATATATTTGCTGCTGTCAGAGACCTCGGTTGGCCAAGTCTACCATGCTTTTCTCATACTTTACAGCTGGGTGTTGAAAAGGTGTTGAAGTTGCTTCAAGTTGTAAAGGCTATTGCTCGTTGTAAGAGGATTGCCACACACTTTCATCATTCTAGCAAGTCATCTTACATTCTGAAGCAGAAGCAAAACAGTCTTGGACATAAGGAACTCTGCATTATTCAAGAAGTTCCCACTCGCTGGAACTCTTCCTATTACATGGTTCAGCGTATCCTGCAACAACAGCAGCCTTTGTGTGCTACACTCCTGGAAATTCATAAAACCGATTTGATGCCAACTGAGTCAGAGTTCAAAACACTGGAAGAGTTTACTCTCACAGTAAAACCACTTGTTGACATCACTGAAGCAATTGGTGTAGAAAAGTGGGTGACTGTTTCCATGATGCGACCGATTCTTACCAAGTTGTTGGAAACACACTTTGTTGCGACAGCAAGTGACAGTCCCTTGGTAAAAGCTATCAAGAAGATAATGCTGGATGACTTGACAGATCGGTACACAGGGGATAATCTCAAGTTATTAACAAAGGCAGCTCTTTTAGACCCTCGCTTCAAAAGCTTGAAATTCCTTCCAGAATCTGAGCGAAAGACTACAATTGCTGAGTTAGAGTCAGAATTCGATTTGATCTCTTCAAATGCTGAGTGCAGTAGTGCAACTGAACCTGCAGCAAAGAGACAAAAAGGAGAATTTAAGTTGATGGAATTAATTGGGGAATTAGCTCAACCAGCAAAGGACTCAGAAGTTCCAATATCAAGAAAAGAACAGCTGGGAACTGAAGTGTATCTCGATACATTGGTGAGGAAGAGTACTAGCCTTTATCCCTTAATGGTGGGGAGTAAATAAAACCGGATACCCAATGCTGTCGCAGTTAGCAGCTCAATACCTCTCTATTCCAGCTACATCTGGCCATGTGAACGTGTTTTCAGTATTGCTGGCCATATTGTGAATGAAAAAAGGGCATGCCTCCTTCCTAGCAATGTTAATATGCTTGTTTTTCTGGCTGAAAATCTTCAGTAACTTACCATTCCAATGTATAATATGACGTTATTATGTCTACTTATTTTTATGAATACTGAAAAAATCTGAATAAGCTTACTATCGCGATATGTCCACTATCGCGATATTTATCAAGCTAGCTATCGAGATAGTGATAGTGCCACTATCGCCCAGCACTAAATAAAAGGTAAACAGCAAAAACTTGCCCTTCTCATAGTACATAAGTCAGAAGACCTAAAAACAGTCATGGAATCTAACATTTTCATGTAACTAAGCTCACAAAATTACTCCTAAACATCTGCAATACTACTGGAGTTTCACTCAACACCCAATAGTGTCTCTACATACGTAGTAACAATATATAGGCAAAATAGTCCAACGTACCAAATTCTACACTGTAGTTTCCTGGGAGCCACTGTTCGCATGGCATCCCTGTCTGACAACCTGGTGGAGGAGTTGCATTAACTTCAACATTAACAGAATAATTTCCTGGTTTTTGTGGATACATAAGCCGAAGCTCATATACAGGCATTTGATCTACTGTATCAATTGAAATAATATTTTCTCCAGTTCCAGTACCATTCTTTGACACTATAGTGGCCATAACCTGGAAAGTAGTCCCTGTCATATAATAATAATAATAATAATAATATATAAATAAATAGTATCAATAAAGAAATAAATATAATAAAATTGAAATAAGTAAAGTAACATTGAACAGTGAAATTAACCTTGTGGAGCTGCTGGAGGTACAACTTTAAGTGAAGTGACTGCTAGATCTCCATAGTCAAATATTCCACAGACTTTCAATTGCTCACAGAAATATATGTAATTTAAATCTATGCTATAATATAAACAAACACAAAGGTATTTCAATACTTATGATATGCATTGAACAGCATAGATAATATAGAAATATTACATAATTAAGTGACTGTATTTAGCAACAAAGCATTGCATCAATTTTGCTATCGCTAACGAATATAGAAGTAATTACACAATGATTATAGGTGACCGTCTACAGGAAAACCGGGCACAACGCGACGTGCGTAAATATCGAGAAAAGATCGATCGATTTCTTAAAATGTATTGTTTCAAGCCGACGAAAGGGAACGGTTAGGTCTATTATAGCGGGAACGACTTAAGCTAAGACGATAAAACTTGGAGAGCTCAATATCTGGACGCCGACAACTCTGTAAGTGCAAAAAAAATTTTTTTCGAAGGGTGCCGCGTTGTGCCTGGTTTTCCTATAGACGGTCACATAGTATTATGACAGATGATTATACTCATCTGGTACAGTATAGTCCCTTCATAAAATATGAAGATGCCCTAAATTTTAACACAGATCACTCACTGATTTAAGATATCAATGAATGCACCTGCTCCAACTGTAGTACATAACACAAGGCATACATCTCCTGCTAGTTGGCTGTTAGTTTTTTCTGCAAGTTCTGTACAGATTTTGATACAAGAATCTCCCACTGTACTAGCTGCAGGGAGAGAAAATTACAACCTAAAACTATATGATGTACTTGCCAATAGAAATCCATACAATGTATACAAGAGAAATCTGTAATACATCTTTACTCAATTATAATAGTTCAACTTCAAGCTATGTTTTGACTATTTTTTTTTTGTTTAGTCCCAACTTCTTCCACAATTACAGAAAGTAGGGAAATTAATAATAATAATAATAAAAGTGGTTGCAAGAGAAACTCTTCAAAATAGGGCATAGGAATTACGAGTTTCAGCACAACTTAATTCAATAATGTTTTAAATATGTAGTCTTTCTTACTTTAGTTTAAAATGTAAATAAACCTGTTATGCTCCAGCATTTTTCATTTTATATGAATGCAGCCTGCTTTACCTAACTTGGACCAGAATTCTTACCATATGCAATAGCAATAAGCTTTGTCATAAACTTCTCCGAAAATTGAACACATTCACCACATATCTTTGGATTAGGTGTCCTTGAAAAATCAACCTTGCCAAATTGATTGTCCACTTGAAAATGTTTACTGGTTGAAAAAGATGAGCCAAGATTGACAAAACATAAAATAGAAAACAACACTAACACCTGCAAAAAAAAAAAAACATTCAGAACTGGATGGTTTATATTATCAATCTTGTTAGAGTATTCTTCCTCTCTCACATGCTATAAAAAAAAAAAAATCAGTACCAAATCACAAGCTGTCTGGGTGAGACCAAGAATCAAACCCAAGACCACTTGCTTAATGCATAAGTGCTCTAACAACTTAGCTACGACAACCAACCGGGCAACTGAACATTTCATTTTTGTATTTATACTGTAACTATTTCGGCTGCTACTACAATCTCACTCTCAATAGACCAACAGAAATTTTCTTTTTTCAAAGATCTTTTTATCAGTGGATTTTTTTTTAATTATAGCATCACAATACCTTTCTCACAATTCGCTTATTCATCAGAAGGATTCTATCTCTTCCACTGGCTATTCTAAACATAGCAGTATACCCCTTAACAGTATAAATGCAGAATTGAAATGTTTCAAGCAAGTGGTCCTGGGTTTGATCCCAGGTGACAGTTGTAAGAGAGAAAATACATCTACTGAATAAGAAGGCCGAGAGAAAGAAATTGCAATTCAGATTTTTACCAGACTAAATATACATTTTATACTTAATTCTACTGTTAGCTGAATCAGATTACAACAAATATAACTATATAATAATTTTATGAGAACAATTAACAAAACTTTTAAAAAAAATTTCTTTTTTTTTACCCAGTAGTTTTATCCAATTATAGCCTTGACATTTTTGCTACATCACTAAATCTGTGCCTACATTATATCATGGGAATAAATCTTTACTCGAAGCAAAATAAAACAGTTGATATATGGGATTGCTAAAAGATTACTGATCCCTATAAAAGATGATAAATCAAAGCCAACCAGCCTAGAGAATTTTGTTGCCAGGACACTTGTCATGGTATTGATTTAACAAATTATGTATTGCTTAGTAGTTCAATATTTATAACTCGGGAGCTGGACCTTTTATCAACTGTAGGTGAAGGAAAGGAGCTGGTCACCATCTGTATTTATTTCATTGGAAAGTATTATATACTTCCTGTCAGTGTGCCATGGAAGTGGCTAATTGGCAGTTGCAGAAATAGCATTTCTTGGTTATTAAAAAGTAGAGAAAACAAGATGCTAGCCTTAACAAAATACCAGTAGGCTAAGTATAGAGCAGAGAGATTTCCCTAAGCCAGTTGGAAAAAATTCTCTCATTTCATCTGCACTTCAGCCGCCCAATTCTATCAACATACCTGAAAGTGCCAGTTAAACTTCACCCATTGGATATAAACTGCACTCTATGTTATATGTACTGCTAAAATTGTTTTGCATATAACTTGGGAATGGAATAAAAATGTATGAATGATGACCAGACCCTTTACTCACCTTGCTGCTGGTAAAAGGGTTTGGCTCAGCAAGACTAAATCAAATCAAATCACCACAATTAGAGTATGTCAATTACCATCAGAAGGATAATGCAAAATTTTTAGCTATTTCCTCAAAAAACCCATGAAATGCCTAGATTGCCTGGGGGACTACCCCTGTGGTTCCTCAGCCATATGAAATATTGCTGCAGTCTCAGAATATAGAAATTTCTCTAAAGACACATTTATTTCATTTGCATTCATGCACAAGTATGTGCTAAGAATAGAGTTACAACATGCTAAACAATTTTACTTCAAAAGTTTGGCTTTTGATCGACAATTACTCCCACCCCTTTATCCATAAAATTGGTTTAAAATAATTAAGTTTAGCTAGAAGCAATAATAAATGTCCAGCTAATTTGCTGACGAAAAGGAACACGCGTGCTACTCTACTTACTCACCTTCATCGTTGATGATCTGACTGCAGAATAATATTCCGAGCTGTACTTTTCTGAGTGATTATAATATTATAGATAGGCGGAACTATACTATTTATATAACTCGCTTCGCGCGTAGACTACTTCGCGCGCTGTGCGTGAGGATTTTCGTACACTACTTCATGCACTACTTGCAGACTTTCCTAAAGGGCCCTCTTTGAACTATATATAAACATTGGAGTTTCGAAGTCTGTTTAAATATTCCGAACTATTTAATGCAGAATTCGAGAGGCTTTATTTTTATCCAGTATAACATTAGCACAATTCTTAAAATTTACTCGTAGTTCAAGCTATATTGTGGTTGCCATGAACAGCTAATTTGAATGTGTTTGTGCAGTGCAATAAATAATACATCCAGAAAAGATTGAATAAACTGGACACAGATTACAATGAAATAGAGACCAATATGTTTAATAACAAGAATCACAATAAAATCTTTGATTAATGACTTCTCTTTGCTCTAAGTAGCATATCTTCAGCTTCTTTTATGGAGTTTCTAATGTATTCGGTAAACAACAATAACAAACTTAAATCAACAGCATGTATAGAATCGTCAAACTCAGGGGTAGGTGTACTAAGGAGAATAATAAGAACTACAGGTAGTGAATAACAGCAGCTGATATTTTAGCCAAAGCATTTCATAGTACCTAGCATGGAATAAATATATACATTCCATTGTACTAATAGGGAAGTTCAACCCCATTTTCTATTGTAGCACCTTACTTGATAATAAATACTGTCATACAAAATTTCTCTGTGCATTTTTGATTCACACTAATCACCTTATAGATAGTTTGCTACTTTCCGGTTCTGTTAGCAAGTTCTTCTGTAATATTTCCAATATATTGCTAATGTATCGAATCAAGCCAGCAAAATGTTTCTCCATGGAACACCCAGAAGTCCATAATGGAGTTGGTAGGAGAGAAAATATCTACAGTGACACAAAAAGCTAAACACTGTCAGAAGTCTAGGCAAAATTTAATAAAAAGTAAGCAATAACGGAGAGAATTCTATGCTGAGGTTTATAAAAAGTAAGAATAAATTATTTATCCAAGGAAAAAGTTAATTAGTGTCACGTTGCCATAGATATAGTTGCGAATCAGCACCCAGCAAGTACATTTCTGGACAATAGCAAAATTAATGTAAGTCTAGTGACAACTAGCTCAACAGATAGGTACATGTTGTTCAAAGAAGAAAATTCTTCTAAGTCTATTAAGTCTATAATAAAAATTTTCATCAATAACATAATTTCAGCTTCTTATATACATGACTCTTTAGTGAGTATAATAATCCACTCTATAGGAATACATTAGCAAAGCAATTGTTTTTTTGGTAGCGATCCATTATATATTCTTTAAGGCATTGTTATAGCTTTTTTTCCATCTGATCATATTCTGAATAACTTGGTGACTACAACTGTCGAAGAGGAAGAAATCAAAGGGGAATTGAGGCACCCATGACAAGCAATGTAAGTAAAGGCAACAATAGATACATACTTATTAAGCCAAAATAATAACTAAAGATTAAAGACTTGCTTAAATGTGACAATATTTCTTGAATCAATAAACTACATTTGAGGTAATTCTAGATCATATATTTAAACCCCCCCCCCCCCCTCAAACCTCCTCTAAAATAGCATTGTCGTAGGTGTGGAAGAGGTCAATAACTTTAAATCATCTCTTTAAAAAAAAAAGCTCTTTGGTAAAAAAAAAATCAGCTAAATCAGCTCTGTGGTTGTGGTTGTGGTTAAAAAGGTCACCTCTATCACAAGGAAGAGGTCACCTTTATTGGTAATAAGTTGCTTATGGGAGGTCACTTACATGTACTTAATTCTCCACATTTGTATTGTTATAGTATAAGAGCAAATATTAACACTAATAGTAAGCAAAGAGTCATATCCATAATTTTCATCTGAATGCAAATAATTTCTTGCTGCCCTCGGTAGTTTTAGTTCATAGTCCGGTGGTGCACTGGTTGGAGTTTCCTATTGAAACTACCTGTTAAGTGAGTGTCTAGTGCATGTTGTTGCTTTTTTTGTTGTTATTTATGAATACAGCACTTACTAATACCGTTTCATTGCAAGGGCTACTACATATCAACTTGCACGAGCCACCTATTGACTTGAGCTACATATAGAAAAATTCATAAAACACCACAATAAATTATTAATTATTTACCAGTTAAGGGATGTTATAAGGCCAAGGGTTCAGACTATGTGTCTTAAATTTTCAGTGTTATCTACAACCTTACTGTATGATAAAAAAACAAAAAAACAAAAATAACAAAAAATAAATAAATAAATAAATAAATCAACAAATTGTAGGAGCAATGCGAGTGGCAACATGTGTTGATGTGTGGAGATAAAATGAGCACATCTAACTATCAGTTTCAACAATTACTAGTACAAGGCAATAGTTGTAGTATGACAGTAAGAATAAGTAAGTCTTGCCCCACTAGTGCCCATACAAACATAAATACTCGACAAATTTCACCAACCATTCTTAGTTTGATGACTGAGAGAGTAGATACAGGAGCATTTTGCAAGGACAGAAGCATGTATCTAGTAAAAACAAAACAGAATGGTCACCAGGAATAATCTTCCCCATATATGTGTAACAATAATGACAAAACATGGAAACCATACTCAAAAAATACATATTAATTTTTTTAAACTATTAACACAGTAATCATTGCTAAAATTTCACATTCCAACTTTGCGGAGCCTTATAAGGGAACAAAAACTAGCGAAAGAGAAAAGATTTGAACAACTAAAGAAGTTTACTAGAGAAGGTGGTAATAGGAACACTCCAGTTTTGTGAGGCAATAGAAACGTTTAATTAATTATGATATATTAATAATAAAAATAAATGAAGCACCAAAGGTGCGAACCCTCCCCCCCCCCCCCCCCCCCAAAAAAAAAAGGTGTTCGGATAAACGGGGTTCGGATAACTGAGGGTCTACTGTATTACAAAATAATCTCAGACCAAGAGAATAATTTTATTGGCTACTATTCTAATATCAATATAGCTCGAGCAATTAAAACGGTCTATGTAAACGCTGTCTTCATTAGATAAGAAGCTAAAGGCCAGAGACACTCATCGGTGCACAGTACATATTATCAACACGAAACTCCACTACCAGCACCCCATTAACTACCTGGCATTAAAGCAAAACTACTGCTGGAAGCAAGAAATTATTTGCTCACAAGATTACGACATGACGGTAAGGGGCTTAACCTACAAAAGCTATAGTGCAACAAATGCATGCCGTTTCGACAAATTATAACAAATTTAATAATTGTAGTACGAAAATATAAAGTTAGGAATAAACACATTAATGGAAAACACAATTTTTTAAAATGACATTGGTGTCCACGGCAACTATTTTTTACCATATACATTGTATATATAATTTATAGCCTCCATTTAATGTCTATCTAGTTGTTCAAAATCAAGCATTGGGGTCGCAAAGTTTAAGAAGAGCTAGCTTAATAAATGTACTTGAAGATAATTTAACAAAAATGTGTTGAAGAAATGTCTTACTTTAATTTTTATTATCAAAAATTTATATTTCAAAAAATAACTTTCAAGTATTCAAAAAGAAATTTATTTGTACACCAATCTCAACATTAAAGTTGGACTTATAAATCATATTAAATTTAACCCTTGAACTTTCTCCTAAATAACGTTTTAACTTTCTCCTTTCACTTCGGAAACCCCAAGTGCTATTCTACTGATATTTCATCCCTAATAACCCCAGTAACTTCGTTAAAATCACTGGAACTTACTCAGAACAAGCTGCCAATACAATCGAAGAGACGCAAGCTAAACTCCTACCAAACACGTGGCAAAAATCGATTATGTAATTATCCAAACTTTTTTTAAGGGTGACGCATTTACTCGCCTAAATTGACGGGCAATTTAATATCGTTTAAAATAATAGAAAAAATTAAGACTTTTATTGTGTCTGTACAACTTTAAACAATAAGATAATTTAGCGAGAATTTTTTAGAACTGAATGCCTTGTTGCACCATAGTAGCTATGCGGAGCTGACAATGTTTGCTAAAAAATCAGCCTGAAATAAAAAAAGTAGCACTTAAGGTCATAAAGGATAGCTAAACTAACGGTTTTAGTTTTAACTAGTCGTTTTTCCAAAGTACTCTCCGTTCAAAATTGTACCAGGGCTCTAGTAGATATATTTACGTTGTATTCTCTTAGTGACTTGACTATTGGACTTTCAATTTTCAAGTAAGAATAAATCTGTTATATACGGCATATAGCTATGACGAACAGCGCATTAATGGAGTTACCTTACCACCGCCGCTAAAAAAATTAACAAGGCTAACTTTGGAAAACCTAACTATGAACCCCCATTCTGTGTCAGTAGTTCTTTGCTGTTTTTTTTTTCCTTTCCTTTTCCTAGCATTATTTCAAAGTCTTTTGTCCAAATTTCTTGTGCCCACGCTAGTGTTTACGTTTTTAAGTAGCCTCTGGGGGTGGACACACATTGACCTCTTTGAACTTTGCCACATATATATATATATATATACCAAAATCTCAATTGAGACTCGTTAGTGAGTCTCGCTTCGCTTGCCCAATAAAAGGTCTCAAATAGTCGTTCTGAGTAAGGTCATATCTAAGTAAAACAGTTAATTGTCAGTATTATCCAAAATCAGAGTGGGACAGACAAACAGGACAACTACTATAACCCTCCATGCATGCACACTGAGGGTTAATGAATGTACATGAACCAACAATTTAATAAAGAAATTAACAAATTAATCGATCAATACTACATATTTTGATAATTTCAAAGAACTGTTTCCATATAGGATGAATGGTCTGCCATGTTGTGGGTAAGAGTTTTCATGACAGAATTTAACACACAACTAGTAGTTGCTATTTTCAAGTAAACACTTTTTTAAATTGAAATACCAATGCAAACCCTCAGTGCACATATGTAAAACTATGCACATTCGAGTACAGAGAAGACATGCACATAACGGCTGGTTTAACCCTAAAATTTTGATTAATATGCATAGGATAAATGGAAACTTCAACAGTTAAATTCCTATATATATATGTCAGTTGTAAGTAGGCCACCACAGACTCTTCATGTGCCTTACTCAAAATTTTGTATCTTTTATGTTTACTGGAATCAATTGCACCTTCTTTAAATACTGTGACATAATTTGTAAAAATCTACAATACATTTCAATCTTAATTAAATATATACTAAGAATGTTCCACTACGAGAGAAATATGTAATGGAGCTTACTCTGTTAATACGTACCTGTTTATTAATCCATCAAACACAAGCTCGATCCATATTTCATTCTTTAAAATACCATAGAACATCACAATATTTTTAAGTAATTTGAAGCTGCTCCAGAATTGCCGCTGACTAAATCTGTAATGTAATGATGTTGAATCTTGCATTTTCCTGAATAAAACATTTACCAATAAACTTTCGGTGAATTAATTAAAAAATAAATCTACACATATGGATGCATTACAACACTCTGAACCATAATTTTAAAAAACGTGCCTGTAATTGTCGCATTATCAATTACATATACTACTAGATCACTTATTCAGTATTGACAGTATGCCTGCCTCCTATGAGGAATGGGAGGCATTTCTGATCAACACCAAAAAGGTGTTCTGATAGCACAAATGGTGCTGTGTTGAGTACTGAGACTGCACCAAACAGTACTATTCAAAAGGTAAGATGTGAGAGGCTGTGGAAGTCATGGGTGGTTGTGCATGAAACGAATGGAGAGGCCATAGCAATGGTGGCTAGAACCAGGTTTGGTCTCCATTTGACTACTGAGTTACATATTGTTGTGATATTCCTTACTCTTGAGGAAACATAGGGACATAAACATCATTCTGAAGAGCACTCCTTATCCTTTTGGTTATCGTTCTAGATGTGTCCTGAAAGGAGCGGCACTCTAAAGAGATTGATGGAAAGTTTTCCACAATGTATGAAGTCAAATTTGTGATGCACGTGGTCTCAGAAGTAGAGAGAGGATCCCAAACACTATTAATAATGCCTGAAAAGCATTCACATAAAATGGCATGAATACTAAAAGAAAATAAGGATAAAAATTAAAAGAGAGAGAGAGCAAAGAAGGGAAAAGAAAAGAAGAAAGAATGAAAGCGAATTATGCATGAAATGAATGATTGCACTACGAAGACCTACCTAAGTTACATCATATAGGTACAAACATACTTGGCTAGGAAAATATACATGCAATAACAACACACTTAAATTAGCGCATTAGCTTGCCCGAGACCTACTTATGCATTACTTCCGACAAAGAATAAAGTACAGACCTACAATGGATGTGATGGGAGCGTGTGACAGTACATTACATCCTTACGGTGTACTCACTGGTAAGTTTTGGTAGCACAGTTAATTCAATAATCCGCGGAATTATGTTGACATCCACATCAAATACCTCATCACTCTTGTACTGTTCTACAAAAAAAAGTAATTGATCCATCCAACTACTTGACTCCAGAATATCCTGATAATTGTCAATGTTAGGTTTCCAAGGAATTAATTCCAGCTGAACATAAGGAGCAAGTAATTTAGGCAGACAAAGTGAGATATATGCTTGGTCATATGATTCTGGAAAATTATATTTCCATTCTCTAAATCTCATTATTAACTTAGAGATGCTGGAAAAATCATCCAGCACATCAGAAAATACACCACCTTGTTTGGAGATGACTTCATCTATACCAGATACAGACATAATAAAGTGATCAAAATGTGTAACTTCACTTCATCCATGCCAACAGCCAGTTGGACCTACCTATATCAGACTCAAACTTGTTTTTTGTACTATGTAATAGCTCATCATCTGATGATTGTCCTTCATAGTACTCTGCAGAATCCACAATTTTGTTACGCATTTCTTTTCTTCTTCTCCTTCGTCCTTCTCTCTCCACAATGCGACTGTGTCTCACAGGATCTATTTTGCCGGCACATTCTTCTACAGCATCTTCCACATCTAACCTGCGACGCTCAATGAGTAAATCTGATTTCTGCTTCAAAACATTTAGAATACTATCCTCCATATCCTTTATCTTAGGCACCTGACATCACAGAAATTACATACAATGGTGAATAGCATAAATGCAATGTAAAATTCATTCAATAGTTTCCCGTAATAACCTATTCTCGAGATTGTGTGTGTGTGTGTGTATTAACTAGATACAAAGCATGCTGGCAACTCCATCCAATATGAATAAACAACATCAAATTTAAGATGGGAGTATTTGACTCCTACCTTTTCAGTTAAACAAAGAAGCAAATCTTTAACATAGCCTCTGGTTTCTTGAAAAAATTGGTATCTCATAGATAAATTTAAAGACCGTCCTTCAGCTTCCTCTATTTCACTATGTGCTGTCTCCAAATCATCCACCAGTTTTCTGATGGAATCTTCATTGGAAGAATGCTGTTCACGCAGCTGAGTCAGCTGTGTCCTTAGCTGTGATTGAACAGACTCCATTGAGATAGGAGTTAGTTTGATGCTTGACTCTAACACAGCCACAGGTTTATCCACTCCTTGAACCTGTACTGGTTCTTCATACTGCATGGGAGCAGTTTGACTTTCTAATCCTGAATTTGCAGGAAAGGCATATGAACCTTTGTGAATTTGTTCTTCTTCAAACTTGTCTTCATCAGAGCCACTTTCTGCATTGTCCATAGCAGACAGAACCTCCATTTGTTTGCTAGTATCCTTTTGGATCCCAAACTGCCGCACTTGTGACTCCTCATCACTGTTATCATCGTCTACATTAGTTGTCTGACTATGCTGCTGAGTTCCTTCTGAAGAAGAAATGGAAATGTAGTTACTGGTGTCTGCACCAGTATTTCTAGCTAATTCTCGTTTTTTTCTGGCTGCATGGATGGCTGCAGCATTAGGGATCACGCCCTGTGACACTTGCACTAATGCATTTACATCCTCCTTTATTGGCGCAACTTCAACTGGTTTAACTGAGACTTCTAACTTTTCCTTCACTTTCTGGCTCCGTTTAAGACGTTGCTGTTGCTTAGAGTGATCTGGCTTCTTTAATTTAAAAACAGTGACGTCACTTTCTTCTTCCTCATCATCATGAAGATAACTCAATAATTTACTGCTTGAAGTAATCTTCTAGGTAGAGAACACACAAAGATACCTTAAAGGTATATGTACTTCCAAACACTTGCTCATTAAATTAATAAATAATAATTGTGGAACAGTGTGTAATAATGAACATTGAAATGAAAATGTAACTTTAGCATCATACTGTTCTTCTGCTTTGTAGTAAAACAATGTATAAGACAACGACACAACCATTAATTTCTTAGTGTTCGCAAAATTTACTACACGTGCATAAAACAGCAACAGCATGTTACACAGTTACAGTGCTGACAAAGCTACTTGTAAACAAGTTGGTGACAATAAAAATGACTCAAATGTTTATATATTTATGCCCTGTGAAGGGTTATAGATCTAGATTAGTAAAAAAAAGTATATCTTCTCTTCTCATAGTAGTATTTTGAACACCATTATTGAGAATCATTTCCCATGCATGCTTGTCAAGGAAAAACCATGATCAATTAAACATAGTGTAATTCAGAGGTAAACTGATAGAAAAACTTCATAAAAGTGAAGTCAAATACACTAGTAAAATTCCTCTTACAAAACATAACCACACTTCTAAAGCTAGAGCTGATAATACCTTATTGCTCGCGTTGTCCAATGGCTGTTCAATTCTTGCAGTATCACTTGCACCAGAACTTTCAATAACATGTTGCTCGTCAGTTTCACTATCACTGATAGAATGCACCACCCGACGGTAATTGTTTCGCCCTTTCCGAGACTTCTTTGGACAACTAAACAAACTCATATTTCACGGAATCGATCTACACACAATGGTTAAGTTAAACTCGGTTGGGTAAGAATAATTCATTTACTTAACGATTATTTCCACCCAAGATCTCCGCGCGTTTACGTCGATCGTGTCGTAGGAGACCCTTTCCCTTCCCAATAGGCCCCGGTGTGTGTATGTGTAAGTGCTGTCGGCGATTCTTTACCGTGTAGTCAACCTAAAGAATGCTGCTCGGAGAGAGGAGCTATATACGGTAACGTACAGTTAGCGTACTGTCTTTTTTTTTCCAATAAAGTATAGTACAGCGGTTCAGTCCGCATACATTAGAGAAATTCATCTACTGCACACACAGTAATGCACACTGGGAATGGTTCAGGTTTGAAAATATGACCACTGGAGAAACCGACACCACTCCTCGGCTGTATTTTTTAAAGCTAATAGCTATGGAGAAATTATTGGTGAGCCATGCTCTCTGCTTTGGTTCTAGATCAGAAGCTCCCAGGAAAAGACTTTGTAATGGAAGCAGTGCTGTCCAAAACTTGATGTGGTTTCAGTAATGTTACTAGCTCCCTAAAACACATTTCCCCCTTTGTACACTTATGTTAAATTCACAATCATAAATCTGACAGCATTTAGTTAATATCCATTTTCAATTCATGTTTTATGAAATTCTGCCTAAATGTGGTACAGTTTTGGCAATGATGTGCAACCATATGAATACTAGTGTGGCACTATATGCAATAATTAGCTAATATTTCTGGCTTGGGAGCTCCATAGAAATTTGTATTGTTACAAAAGCATACTACCACTGTGAATTACTGCAATTAGAATATTCTTATGAGGAAGAGTTATGCTGTAGTATGTAAGATGTTATTTCTTTAAACGTCCAATTGACAGAAGCTAATATCAGAGAGATATGAGTAGGGATATCCTCCTCTTTTGATGTGCATTATTTTACACGTGTGGCTCTCATGATGAATCGTGACGCTTAAGCAGATCTCGGTGACACTAATTGGCAGTGGGACTATGACATCACTTGATGCATGTGCAGCAGGACTCTTGCCTTATCCTCATTTGTCCAGATCTGCTTATGGGTAATGTGGATGTGTACAAAGGAGTGACATGACAAGGTGGTTGAAACAATAAATAATCATCTGAGACTGTCAAATGAACATAATCTTTTCTTTTATTGATGAAGTTTAATATTATCTAGACGTTTAAATGAATTTGTACAGTATTGAGACGAGCGAGCATCACAGGTACGTATGTGTAAACATTAAGTCATAGAACCTCATTTTATGATCATTTATATAAATAGGATGACATTGCAATGCTAGTTGGAGGTTCAAGTTTGATGACAAGTCCTGCTGCCTTCTGCATCTTGTACAGTATGTCAATCCTCCCATAGCAAACAAATATGAATCTCCATTGATACCTCTGACATACAATAGTCCCTTAATGAGCTGAGTTTCAGCCATGAATGGTTGTATTGTCTCTAAATTATTGCATCAATCTTCTAAATTTTAATTTTTATAGTCACAAATTTTTAAATTAAACATTACTGCCATCAAAACACCATAGAAGGGTGGAGCTACAGTCCTGTAACAGTAGAGACTGCAAAGCTCATCGCTAAATGTTTTGTTGCTCTACCAGTTACAGTAACGTCACACTCAAGACTGTATTTTAACAATTTTGTGACTGACTCAGAAGTGTAGCTACAGGGTTGAAAGGTGGTTAATTGCCCAAATCTATTCATTCATTCCTGAATTGATGGTGATTATGAAAAGTTGCTACAGTAACATTTCTTTTGAGCACTGTGCTGGATGTTCTCAGTCATGTGTTTTATCAGTTGCCCTTCTGAATGTTATTCATATCTATCTATATATCTTCGCAATAGTATTGTTATGTTCAAAACCCTTGAGATATCACAAGGTGTTAACACTCTCATTACCCTCAAATACATACTCTGGTGGTAGTTATAGCAACCACCTCTAGCCATGTCAAAGCATAAGAATTACTGCAGTGATAATATCTAGCATAGAATAAACAACTTATTATACTAGAGGTTGTAGACAAGATATTTCACTCTCAAGCTTTATTTCTTGCCTCCTCCTGTGTGATCTCACCATATCACTTTCTGACTCATGTAGTAAGCATTATAATATACATATATATATATATATAATGCTAATTACATGAGTTAAGTTTGACAAGACAAGATAATCTTGAGTAGACTCCACAGCTAAGTGAAAGTAAAGCCTGCAAGTGTCATAAGTGGCTTATTCTATACTTAGATATCTTCAATGCACTTGTTTGTACTAGGATTGATACATAGCTATAAAAACAGAACTTCCCTAAACCAGGCCAGAGCTTTAGAAACATAAAAATACTATTGTAAAGATAGCATGGAATATATATATATACAGGGATCCATACAGGTTTTTTTTTGCTTTGGGGGGGGGGGGGGGGGGGGGGGAGGGGGAGGGTTGTAGAGTCAAAAAAAAAAAAGTTTAGCCACATGAAAATGGTGATGTCACAACTACGAAACAGATTATTAGATGAAATCTTCTATAAATTGCTATTGAAGGACCAGAACTAGATAGTCACTATTTTGAAGAATTGTTTGACATTTTAAAAGAAACTGGCAGTAGAGTAATTAAGCTATAGTTTTTCATACTTGTATTGATCATTAATTTTTTTTTTTTTCCATAAATTTTTTTTAGGGGAGGGGGGGAACCTGACTGTAAGGGGATGAAGTCCCAGGGCTCCCATAGTCTGTATGAAACACACACACACTGGCTATAACTACATTACTTTGTAGTTATAGCAACTGGTCAAACTAGCCACTTCACCAGGTTTTTACAGCTACCTTCCTCAGGTGTAGCTACTCAACTAGGTTAGAGCAGCTGCTAAAATATCAGCTGGGGGTATAGTAGCTACAACCAACTTTACCCAGATCTGTAGTGAAGATTTATCTAGTGTGGAATAAACCACTTATTACACTTGGTTGGAGTGGTATGGCTAGATATTTCACTCTCAGGCTTTACTTTCACTGTGCCTCTCTCTGGCTCGTGAAAATGTGAAATAGGATATATATCACATTCTGACTCATGTAATATATATAATAATAATAATAATATGAAAGAACCCAAAACATTTACAGAGATGAACCACATCAAGTTGGAATACTCCAGCTTAATATATATGCATTTATGTATGCATGTATATAGCATTTTGCAATAGTTCCAGTCTAAGCTGAATACTGCATAACAATAGTGGGGAGAGGGGGAAAACATAATGTAATGTAACTAATTGGCTACAACATGTAGTGGTCATCGACAATTGATTGAAAATCTTGTGGTAACTAACTTCTGATCAAATCTTTATATATATATATATTTTTTTTATTTTTTTATTTTGGAGAGTCTAATTTGTGAATTTTGAACCATGTTTTAAAGCATGCGAGCTTTGCACCACTAACAACTATTGGTGGATTTGCCAAGAGTACAATTTGTTGCATGACAGTGGCTAAATCAGGGACTGTCCCAGAGCTTTTGGGACAGTTGGCCACTATGATATTGGACTTACACTAGATTTCTAAGATTCTTTGGGTTGCAAGTATACCTACACCCAATAGAGTGGTGGCTTCCCAGTGACAAATGACACCATTTCTTTTGAAGGTGACTTGAGGGTAATCTTGGGCACCAGTAACATGACATGAGGTTATCATCTTGGGCACCAGTAACATGGCATGAGGTGACTTGAGGGTAATCTTGGCCACCTGTGTCATGTAGATAGTGGTTGGTTGGCCTATCTGATGTTAAACTGGCTTTACTATTACAATAATGTGGCCACTGCTCTTTGGGTGGGTGTTGATTAGTGAGGCAATGACCTCCAACTCAGCAAAAGGCTTTATCAGCATGGTTATTTAATATTGTTTGTAAGCCTCAAATTACTTTTAATATTGTTGCATTGAATCTTAGGAATGGTCACTATAATGACCTTTGTGCTCTTCCCTAAACACATTTCACCAACAGTAACTTCACTAGATTTTACAGAATCTAATACCACTCCTTGACCAGCTTTGCTTTACTACCAAATAAACCAGGCAATTTAAATGCTGGATGCTATGTAGAAAATTGAGGAACAATTTTCTAGAAAACATGTTGTGAATCATTTTATCCATGTTGTGTGCAATCCTACCTACAGCACTTTACTTAAAAGTCACTCTAATGCAAAGGAACATTGGCATGGCATATTCTTGATATTTTACTTGTCCTTTTAATAATAGATACAACTTTATCTAAACATCAAATACTTAATGAAATGTAACTTATAAACATGTAATGTGGCATGAAAAGTTTATATATAAAGATAATACAAGTAAAAGGGTTTGTAAGCAGGTATAAATCATGTGTATAACAAAATACAGCTTTTACAGTTTCAGGACTCAGTCACTGTAAATGAAGTGGTCTTTCGATCATAAATTTGGCTATGTGGATGATTACTCCCACACTGTCCATTGCAAACCTCTGCATAGAAAATAATTAAGATAACTTTTTCTTATATAATATCAATTATGAACTGCAGTTAGATTCAAACTTCAGTTTCCTTCTCTCTCCCTACTTTAGGAGGTGAAATTGCATTAACTAAAATGAATGTGAATGAACTATAGTATGTCCAAGTTGAGTTGGCCAGAAAAAAAACTTAAATAACTTTTGAACGGAAACAGCTACGCATCCGGGGTTTGCACCATTAGAAAGCTCGCGCTGAAGCGGTTAAAAATATTTCCTCAGTATACTCCAAAACCAGAGAGAAAGTGCTATTCCAAAACTCAATACAAAAGTCTATGGGAATAGAAAAACACACAGGTTTCCCGCTCAAAACGCGCCCACTTTAGTCACGCGGACCGTCTTCATTAAGAATTTGTAAACAATGAGCGGCTTCTTCTCTGATCGCTGCGTTTCTAGCTTTGTATCGCAATTAGCTTAGGTTGCTAGTGTGGAAACAGGATAGTCTGAGTGTCCTGTTGTCGCAGAGGGACAGCGCCCGAAAAACTCCATAAACTTCACTAAATTTCTTTCTTACAATAGTTACAAAATTAATGCGCACCTGCATTACCGCCCCTTTTTCACGTGCAACGTTGACGTTTGCGCGCTTAATTGACTTGGATTCACATGACTAAATTGCTTCCGGTAAGTACTAAATGCATTCCACATTTACCACGCTTGCAGTCGTGCCAACTCAACTTGGACATACTATAGTATGTATTCAATCAATTGCTTAGTGGCTTCATGTGTGGTAAAGTTATTAGCAACCTTTGATCCAGTATTACAGTAATTATTCATATGAAAATTCCAAAATATAAAAAGGTATATAATTCCAGAATTAGATCTTAAGGGTGCTCACACATCCGGTTACGCGGTACGCCAACACAAATCAATTAACTGTTGCTATGTGCCAGCACCCTTAAGGCAAATACAAAGGAAAAAACATTATGTCATACTTAGCAACAATTTATTGTAGTTGCAGCATAAAACGAATGAATTCTGAAGTAATACTATAAAATAAATAAATAAATAAAGATGTTTCTAGTATGGGACGTTAATAGTTCTATTCTGTACCATTCTGATGTGAAACACGTGTTTAATAAAATTAAGAGTACAGTCTTGTAAGCTGTAAATAAATATTAAATCATGTAAAATTTAGGCTGAAAGTAACCTGTTTTGTAATTTCTTGTAACTATCATGGCATTTCTCCCCCCACAGTTTGCAGTAGAGTACATATAATTATAATGTCAACATTATTATTATAAAGAGTATATAAATTACTAGAAAAGACTAACCAAAGGTAACCGAGTAATTGCCAGGAATCCACATTTCACAAGGACCTTGAGAGGGATCACAATCTGGGTCTGGAGATGCACGAACATCAGCTTTAGCATTGTAAGTGCCAGGGTCCTCGGCCATCATCACTTTGGCGGAAGAGAGTGGAAGCCCATCAGCAGCATCAATCTCTAATATAGTCTCTCCAGTTCCAGTTCCATTGTTAGACACAAAGGTGATAGTAATTTCAAAGTTCGATCCTGGAATGATAACTTTTAAAAACTAATCAATAGAGAAGAGAACTGTACTTACCCTTAGGCACAACTGAAGGAGTAACAACCAATGACGATATGTGAGCATCTCCATGGTCATTCACTTCACAAGTTTTTAGAAGTTCACAGTAATAAATGGGATCCAAGTCAGCTCTGCATTAAAGAAAACAGCCAAGAAAACTATAGCACACTGCGTCAGGATAATTGAAGGAAACACTTTGTAAGTTTAGTCAGGAGATGCATGCACCTCATACAAAACAATTTTGTGGAACATCTAAAAAATGTGCATTACATTGTAACATGTCACTTACTCATTAATGATCTTTATAAACTCCTTTATTCCAACTATGGCACACAAAACGTCACAAACTTCTCCTGCTAATTTGCTGTTTGTTTTATCAGCTAATATTCCACACAACTCACTACAACCTCCAATCACTCCAGCATCTGTGAAACATTAATAGTTATCTTTAAACTGTGAACCTACCACCCATCATGCCAAGTGAGCAAGCTAGAAATACAATTACAAATCTATGCATAGAGCTATTGTTATTATTATGGTAGCAACCAATTATTTAACAAGTTCTCACTACGCATTGTGGATGCACTCCTGAAATTGGAAATAAAAGGTGTGACCTTCTATAAATATATGATATGACTTTGAAACCTTTTCTGAAGCTCAAAGTGTGGTGCTTAAATAATGTGCTGTAGTTAAAAGTATATTTGTTTCGGCAAACTGAATAGTATCGGCGTCATTTTAGTCAGCTATGATTCACTTACATTCAATAGTAACGAAAGATATTGCTCTTTTTGTCTCACCTAATTTTGAAGTATAAATTTCTGATGTTGTCTGTCTTGTTTAACAACCACTTTCATAGTGACGGTTTAGCACCTATTATGGTAAATTTCTCACTCCTTCATGAATAGCCACCAGTTCTTGGGGGTGGGGTATATTGTAACAAAAAAAATATGGCAGTACGGAAACTGGTCAAGGCTAGTCAGGCTGCGGCCTGATCAAATTTACCTAAGCTAGCAGCCAAATACTCCCTTAATGTATCAAGCAGCAACACCAGCAAATAAAGATGTATTTTACACTCATGAGAAGAGTAGCTAGTGTTTATTTTTATCCTAAGAAATGTTGGGTATTGATTTTCAGCATAGGAAAAATCATTTCAGTTTCACCAGTAGGGATTAGCTCTAAAAGGGCATGGCAAATGTGACAATAATAATAGACAAGCTATAATCTAGCAGTAGCTAATACAGTAAAGCAACAATATTTGTTAATTTCAAGTATTTAGCCTTTTTTTTTCTTCCAAGTTCAGATCAATGGGATATGCTTAAAATAATAGCATACTTTAAAGACAATAAATAAAGCCAATACTTGAATATATGCTATTGCCTGACCAATCAATTTTGCCTTCCTACACCCCTGTCCAGTACTAAAAACAACTCAAGCAGGTTAATGCCACTACTGCTTTACTAAGCCTTCATAGCACAACACTTACTTAGGATGATGTTCAAAAGTTGATTGATAAACTCTCCAGCAAATTGAATGCAAACACCACAAAGCTGACCACCTTCTGCTTTTGTCACAGATTTCACTTGGAATGTACTGCTGAAATCTGCTTTCAGCTCCGCTTTCTTGGAATGAGACCAGCATGATGCCAGGCTAACAAAGAGTAGCACACAAAGAACTCCAAAAACCTACAATAAAATAGACAGAGACATGGACATGGTGTAACCTAACAACTGTACAACCAAGAATTATATTTACTACACGGTGTACACCAAATTACAACGAGCAATCTAACAACACTTTTGACACAAACCAAAAATAATAGCTATAGTAAAACTTTCTCCGCCACCTAATACCTTCATCTTGTAGATATTAATAGAACCGAAAGAATATACTTTACCAACAAAAAAAAAAAGACCTTTGCTGATTAGCTCCACCTGCACACTATATTATAAACCCTCGAGTTACGCCGCCGCGCACCCCCCATTTCGCAGCGGAATGCGCGCGCAGGTTGACCATAATTGGCGCTCAATGAATTAAATTTTGGCTATTTTTTTTACATTTATATCGGCTTAATGGCTGCTTATGCTGAGCTTTATTTCTGTGTGCGCTCGTATTGGTGAATTAAAATGTTGCAGGTGTTATAGAGCTGGTGAACATTTATTAGGGCACTATCTTGCTCATGACAAAAGCTTGCTCTTATGCATACACTGATCACTGATTACAACCACACAATATATATAACTGCCATTGGCACAAATTTTGGAAGAGGTGTCTGGTAGTGGAGGCCAGGTCACTGGAGCTTGATCTGTCAGATGGCTTCACTATGCCATTAAACAAAAAAATTACAAACAAAACTGAGCTACTTTGTGGAGCCTGGAGTAAGATATCCTTGTAAGAATGCAAGTGAGGAATGAAGAAATTTATTTAATATAGCATCATTAGCATAAGTGTATAAACTACTGAGGTCCTGTACCCCTTCCCCTACTCCCCCACAAATTTTATTTTAGCCATCTAGATTGAGCACTTATAGTACTATTGTAAAATCTATATACACAGTGGCTAGGGAAGCTGTGCTTGTTCACATTTTTAATGTAATCTGAATCAGCTGATATTAGAATTAAAATATATAAACTCCATGTCTAATATTACTCAGTCTAATCTTTTACTCAATTTTAAATTGAATAAAATCAATTTCGTGTTGTTTCTGATTATTTGGTGGTGACAACTGGTAGAGGTTGTCAAGTGAACCCCAATATATTCTTTGTTCCTCTGCTACTTATTAGCCCTGTTGGCTAGCCTTGGAAGTTAGCTACAATTGAGTCAGGTAAAGAGCTGATATTTGCTAGCGAGGCCACCCTATACAAGATTAGCGTTTACAAACTATCACATGATAATACATATTGTATTTTCACTTAGGTTTATAACCCCATGGCTGGGACATATTTTCAGTGTCCCATGGCAATATCTTTAGCCCAGCAACCTCCACGCAAAAATGTGATTTTTACACATTTTGACCAAGAATGCCATATGGTTAGGTAATGATAGATGTTTTTTCTTAGGGATTTTGGGTATGGTTACTGTTTTTGATACCATTTAAGTATCCACCTTGCAATTTAAACAATTATTTACATACGAGCAGAAATTTGATAGATTTGTAAGCATTAGAGAAGTGATTCAAGTTATTTTTTTCTTAAAATAGTTAATATGATATAAGGCTCTGTCTAATTTAAATCAAGTATGTATCTTACTTCAATAAGAAGTTAAAAAATTAATTGTATTTGCAATCGCCACCAAATAAGTAGTCCCAAGAAAAATTCTTGCAAGATCATACAAAAAAAATGTTAGTGATCTTGCAAGATCACACTCGCAAGATCACTAAAGATTTTGGAACCATATCAGGTGTGATCATGCATGGATTAGTTAGCAAGATCATGGTTGGCAATTAGTTCAAGATCTTACAGGAATGATCATGCATGATTATTCCCTTATGATCATGCAAGCAAGAGTCACACATGATTTTGGAACCATACCAGGTATGATCACACATGGATTATTTAGCAAGATCATGGTTGTTAAAATGTTTGAGATCTTACAGGAATGATAATGCATAATTATTCCTGGACGATCTTTCATGCAAGATCATGCATGATTTTGGAACCATATCAGGTAGGATCACACAGCAATTACTTGCAAGACTAGTGATCGAAGATATTATGTGTACACTCACACATGACCCTTCTTACAAGATATAATAAGTGTAGAGGTTTGATCACTTGGTAGTTACTTCATAAGATCACTGCTGCTAAAAGTTTCAGTATGATACTTTTTCACGCAGGATCTTGAGAAGATCACATCTATCATTGTAATAATAATTAATAGTATAGAAGTAAGATGTGTTGATTTTTATCAAACCAATGATTTTACAAATTAGACTTTATCATAACGGTGTAGCAAAATGGAACCGGAATGAACAAAAGAAAGAAACAAACAAAAAACAATGACAACAACAACAAAATTAAACAAGTAAAGATAATCAGTGGCAAACTATTGCACTAGGAGGGACTGAAATACCATTTTAAATGTTAAGATTAACTAATTTGAAGTAGTTTCTGATTCATTGGCATCATCCGTCATGTGCCTTCCAGTCCCTACACTATTTGCTCAATGTAGCCATCAACTTGCGGTGGTCATGATCTTTATATCGTTTTTGAACACAATCTGTAAAGAAACTATTAAATTACTTATTGAGTTGATGTACTAAAAACATACCTAATAGTAATTGCACACGTTGCGGGGAGAGTGGCGGTTGATTCGATTTGACCGATTCAATGACAAAAGAGCGAGCTGGTTCCTCCTTGGAAAATAGAACATCCAATAGACTCTGACCATAAGCACTGGCAGGAATGTGCAGCAGATTTACCTCGTCATGCTGTCAAGGTAATAGAAAAATATATGTTTAATAATTTAAAAACAATTGTAAAACTTTAAAGGGAGAGTGCAATGGATTTTTTTTTTCTTCTGTTTAACGTGTAGATTATAGTGTTCAAAAGTCATACAAAGCTCTAAATACTACCACGCCAAGATTTTTAAAATAAATATCTTGTATGCTATCTTAAAATAAAACCAATATGAAAAATTAAAAAAAAATTAATGTGTATTCTGTTGGTATATACATGACGACGAAAGTGAATTGTTAACTAATTACTGCTATTATAAAACCAAAGCCATCATTACGTCTTAAAAATTGTACTTATTATATGGGAACAGTACAATTATTATTATTCTTACCATGAACCTCTGATTGCTAGAATCACTGTTTTCACCCACGTTCTTCAAAACACCCAGTCTCTCTCTCATTACAAGGAGTAAATTGGCATTTGTTGGTGGAGTGGGAGTGGATGGAGTGGGACTAGTGGATGGAGTGGGACTAGTGGATGGAGTGGGACTAGTGGATGGAGTGGGACTAGTGGATGGAGTGGGACTAGTGGATGGAGTGGGATTACTATGTATCTCAATATGTTTTTCAGGTGCAGGCACTTCATCAAACTACAAGTAAATTTGTCAGTTAAAAAACAACAACACACAAACACATCATTCAACTTACACGGTTTGCTTAGCTTGAGTAATAGAATCATCAACTTCACCAGTTGCTGACGTCTTCCTTCTCTTGAGCTCTATGAATTTATATGGTACTTACAATCAATTTAACTACACAATATTTCTTTATACCATTAGTAGTCCAGTGGGAAATTGTACTTTTGATGCAATATTGTGACAGAGTGGAGGACCAAAGCATGAAACTTAGCACAGTGTTTGTTGAAAGTATGTACAGCAATATTAGAAGGGGTGCCATCCAGATATACATTCCTTTACAAAAATATGTCTTAAAGAAACCTTGGTCAAATCTACGGTGCTACCGCGCATTTTTTTTATTTGCGCGCCCAATACAAATTATTATAGCGAAAATAACAAACAGCGATATTAGTTGCCAGTCATATTGGGAGGTGTGAAGGTGTAGTCATAATTGAATTAGTGGCAGTCATTCTGGTGGGGCCACTAATTAAATTATGACTACACCTTCACACCTCCCAAGTACAACTCACATGTCACAGAAATTGTCCAACACCAACTAACATTCCCAGGGGCTGTGCCCCACCACACAATGATCTCATGTTCTGTATCATCTGTTTATACATAGTTCCTAGTTCAGTCACCCTCATTCAGTTCAGTAACCACTAGAAGGCTCCACAAGCCGAAATATTATGGTTTTATTTTACTGAAATAAATTCTCTGAAACTTGCTACACCGGGCTAGCTATCAGGGTAGCTAGTTCTATTAAATAGTCTAGCTGCCTGTAATATCAGGTGACTCTTAATCATTAACATTAAAGTATTAAACCACAATACATTATAATAAACAATTTATATTAGGCTCTTTTTACATAATTAACTGTTAATCAAAATTTCACACTTTAAAAATTTTGTTTTAATTAAACAATTTTTTTTGGCACCCCTTCTGATACTGTTATATATGCCAAACTGAACCTGCATACCAAGTTTCATGCTTTGGTCCACTCTGTCACAATAATTTTTCTTATCTGCTGGACTAGAGGATTCAGTATTACTGGATGTAACAGTAACTGACCACGACTTCTTCTTATATTCCATTAGAAGTTGGCTGCCTTCATTCATGTCCTCTTGGCTTAGTGGTGTGCCATCATCTTTGGATAATGTGATATCAACCTTAAATTTCTTGTTGGTTTGGTTGCATCTCACAGTAATCTTCCCTAGAGTCAGGGAAATTAAAAAAAAAAATTAGAAACTCAATTTTATGACTAGAACTAAGGAGAAAATGTGCTCACTTGATAAATCTAACCGACCTCCTCTCCTCTTTCTCTTGCCTCCAGTTAGGGTGGATTCTTTCTCATTATCTGACTCGATTTCTTCTATCTCCTCAATGGTAGACATTAGTTACTTCGGTTGAACTTGGAAGTAAAGCTATTCTGTTGAAAATTTTGCTATCTACTATAGTTTTGGGGGGAGGAGGGTGGCAGCTGCTTAACATACATGTGCTTTTTTACAATATTTCTACATGTTGTAGTTAGTTCCCCCTTGTTTGCATGCACGCTTTATATTACAGTTTTGTTTAAATAGAGTAAAGCAGTATGAACAAATAAAAAAACAAAAAAACAAAGAAGAAGGAAAGCAGGTCACGTGGATCCTACAAAAATATGTCAAAAATAATGGAGCACTACTTCCCAAAACTACTTGGTGGAGACTAAATAATGGAGACTAAATAGTGTATGTATGTACATGCAACTTACATCACTGGATTATACAATTGTTTTCACACAGCTAAAAAAGTCAGAAAGTACTAAAACCTGCCAACAAAAGAGTTCAACGTATTGCTTTCAAATGTGACTTCCTTAAGGCCTACATTACCACAACAAGCTAGCTCCACTCCAATACAGTTGACTTAAATATGAATGGCAACATGGAGGAGCAATTGGAAGAAGTATCACAGGACAACTATGCCAGCTCTAGTGATCCTGAAATTGTGAGTATCTCAAGCAGTTCAGATACAGAAAGTGAACTTGAAGATATATTGATTGAAGAGAATGCTGAGGAAAAGTTGGAAGATAATATGTTTGAACCTCTATGTGAGGGGGCAAACATTAGCATAAGTGGAGCATATTGTGCAATAATGGAGAGCTTGCCTTCTCCCGTTCACCACAATAGCCAAAGTACTAGAACTTCTTCAATTAGTTTGATCAGCCAATAATCACTTACCGACATCTGTGCATAAATTTAAGAAATTTTTTGGTCAATATTCATCTGAATGTACTGCACACTACCATTGCCATGTATGTCACACCGAGTATTTACCTGGTCAAACAGAGTGTACTAATTGTGCAAATGCCAAACAAGATACCCTTGTCATTAACCCTAAGAAAGCAATCACAATACTCAAAAGTAAGTGTTATAAACTTAATGCTTTGCTAATGTTTATATTTTCTGCACTTTTTTGTGCAGGAAATTGTGAAAGTCTTATTATAAGCCCAGAATCAAAGGACACTATTTTGGCAGATATACATGATGGAAAAAGAGGGAAAGATATATCACATCGTGGTATCATATTTAACACAGATGGCATTTCTCCCTTCAAGTCTTCAGTGGTTACTGTATGGCCCTTATTAATGGCATTAACTATTTTACCCCCCTCAATACGCATGAATAAGGATAATATAATAACACTAGCAGTTTGGTCAGGAGAATCCAAACCTCCAATGTCTGTTTTGCTCAAGCTCCTTGTTTCATTATTTGAAGACTTACAAAATGATGGTATAGTATTAAGAACATCCAATAATACAAAACGTGTGCACTTTGTCCCAGCATTTGGTTTATTCGATTAAGTTGCGAAAGCCCAAGTATTGAAAATGAACCAGTTTAATGGTGTCAATGGATGCCCAACATGTCGTAATCTGGGAGTAAGAACTGTATCTCAGTATTATCCACCAGATGACACTTATGATTTCCGTACTAATGAGTCAGTTGTAAAAAATGCAGAAGATGCTGAAAAAAGTAAGACTGTAGTTCAGGGAATTAAAGGAAAGTCTCCATTAACTGGACTTGTTAATCTAGTCAGTGACATACAGTAAGAGACAAAAAAAGTTTCGAATTTCGTTCCGTAGTACGGCCGTAAAACGGTAGTTTTTTTACCGTAGTTTTTATCGTTGTGTTCCGTACCGTTTTGACTAAACGGCCGACACCGTTTACTAAAACGGTAAAAAACGGTGAAGCATTTCCGTTGATTCACAGATATTTTCTAGCTAGAAACTCTTCTATAGCTATATCAGCAAGCTAAGGCCTTATATCGACCATTAAACGCTACGAGGATAGTGAAAAAAAGCTCATACAAATTTTTAACTTGCTTCAATAAAGTTGCAGACCGAAATTCCGATGGGCACAGAGCTATAACGAGGTCCGCACTTCGTAGATCTTCTGTTAGCTACTGATGGACCTCCAGTAGTAAAAAATCTAAGCCCGAGAAGGCCCTAACTTCGAGAAAATGTCGATACTGTGCAGTGGTCGAACTAACAATTCTCTGCGAGACAACTTCTAATAGGACGGCTTCAATTTTTTAAACCCGAAAAGCTCCGCCTCTGGAGCCTATAAACAAAAAATCGGAACGTTTTATTGGATAAACGATTTTTTATATTTCTTTGAGCGAGACATACGGTGAACGAGAAAGATTAAAATGGTAACACGGTCGAACGGAACGGCCGTTTTTTAACAAACGTCGTACCTTTTTTTCCCCGTTTTTTAATTGTGCGACTGCCGTTCTACGGAACGGAATTCGAAACTTTTTTTTGTCTTCTACTGTACCTATTGATTACATGCACTGTGTCTTAGAAGGTGTAACCAAGTGGCTTTTGGAAAGGTGGTTAAATTCTTGTAACCATGCATCTCCTTTCTATATTGGAATTCAGGTGAAGCAGATGGATAAAGATCTACTGTGTCAAAGGCCACCACATGACTTTGCAAGTGCACCCAGAAGCCTTGAAAGACATAGAAAGCACTGGAAGGCAAATGAATTACGAAACTGGCTGCTTTATTACTCACTTCCACTACTTGAAAATAAACTAGCACCGCTGTATTGCTGTATTTGCACCATTTTTCTTTATTAGTTTGTGCGATTCACATTCTTCTTCGTTCTGAGCTAACAGAGATTCAAATAAAAGCAGCAGAAACGATGCTAACAGATTTCTACGTTATGCTACCTGAGCTGTACGGAATCAATGGTTGTACATTAAATGCGCACTGTTTGACCCACTTGGCTCACTATGTTAGACTCTGGGGTCCCTTGTGGACACAGTCACTATTTGGCTTTGAAAGTATGAATGGTCATATGGTTAGTATGCTGCACTCTAAAAGAAAGTTAGCTGAGCAATTAATCTTTTCTATTGACGTAGCACACAGTGAGAATGCTTTCCGACCAACTAGCTAGTGGAGAATGTTGACACAATGGAATTCTTAAAGCCCATGTCATCCCTTTCACAAAAACGGAGCAACATGACAAACATCAGCACTGGAGTAACTCCATTGGTCCACTGAGTAAAGTCAGCCTTAGTGAGGATGAACAGAGTGCAATTGCTACCGTGACACGTATTAGTCTAGCAAAGGCAACTATTTTTAAAAACCTTTATTATCACAATAATACAAGCATTTAATGATAAAGGGAAAAGGAATAGTTCAATTTGCTGTTTTATTTCTAATGGACGTAAAAGTATGGCCAAGTACAAACATGTGTACTGTGAGGTTTAATTGCTTTAATTATTTTCAATTTGTACAATCTTGAAAAGTCTTCATGCATGGTACTTCATTACACAAGATTTATTATTGCTCTCTTACTATGGTCTCTAAATGCCCTCCCTAATATTTCTTAATAATAAAAATTCACCTTAATCACGATTTGTGCTGTAGCTAGATAAATCTAGATTTTTTCAGAACTTGCAGTCTTTGTGTACAGTGTTTGTGTAAATGACTACAAACATTAATCATGTAAATACTATGGCAAATTTAACCAGGCCAATGTCCATTATATTTTTTTATACTGATTTTAACAGATTCTGCCTAACCCAAAAGTAATGGATTGTAAATGTAGACATATAAACCTACCCTAATAATAATGTCACAGAGAAAATCAAGATCTTTGTTTACTTATAGGTAATTTTAAGATATATTTTACCTCAATAAACTACAAACATTTATAGAATGTTACAAGATCTATCTTGTGTAGCAGTTCCTGTAAGAAAATCGAAGATCTTGCTCGTACTATTTTGACAAGAATATGTGAGATTATTCTTAACTTAAAAATAAGCAAGATCATTCAATATCATTCAATATTTATCTTGCAGTAAAAACAACAAAAAACTGGCATATCATAGCAAATAACCTTCCCGAGATCTTTAAGGATCTTGCTAGTTAAACTTTAGGAATGTTCAAAAAGTATCACAACTTAAATTTAAGCAAGATCTTGAACTATCTTGCATTTATAGGATGTTACAAGATCAGTCCTATGTAGTAATTCCTGTAAGAAAATCGAAGATCTTGCTTGTACGTTTTTGACAAGCAAGTGCGAGATTAATCTTAACTTAAAAATAAACAAGATCATGCAATATCATGCATATATTAAGGGATCAGTCACCCCACAAGAGGTTGGAGGGAGCAGCGTACGCTGAGTGGACGAAGGAGTAGATTACTGGATACAGTGATTGTACAGCCTCGAGCATGTAATCCCTTCTGATGGAGTTGAAGGCTTTGGCAAAATCAAGTTTCACCATAGCTTGGTCAGGCTTCATGTTGCCAAGAAAGCAACGAGCAGCAAGAACGGCAGCTTCAGAGCCACCTCTGACACCATAACCCAGCTGCTGGGGAGCCAGAAGCTCGGCCATGTCTGCCATGGACAGAATGCTTGCCACTTTAGCTACCAGATGTCTCAAAGTGCAGCCCACAGCAATGGGGTTTATACCACCACTCTTCTTCTTTAGAGCAACTAAGAAAGCACCAAAAGAAATGTTCTTGCTTCTAATGGAGTGTCCCTAAGTAGCATTAAAACCATGCAATGGCTATTCTAGGGAACCTGAACGGAATTCAGAACTTTATTTTGCACCTGTATACATCTTCACTGCTGTAGTTTATACTAGGACTGGTGGTAACTCACTGTGTGAAGTTGGCTGTAGGGACTTCCCACACCTCCAGCTGATAATTGTAGCTGCTGCTCTAACCTGGTTGGGTAGGCTACACCACAGAAAGTTAGCTGTAAAAACCAGGAAAACTGGTAAGTTTGCTATACACTACTTGGGTAGTACAGCTTGCTAGTAAGTATATTATGTTATGCCTTATTTTCAATTATCCACCTCTACTGTGCTCACCAACTCACATATAGCCCCAATTTCCCCTGTTAGTGTCTCACTCCCTCCATTTATTTGCCAAGATACTGGGCCATAGTGTCACTTTTCAGTGTAGAGGTGGAGTTTGTGATTTTCAGATAGTTGTATGGACACAACACAGGTATGTAGGTACAGTGGGTGGATACTTTAATACATAGGCTTCATTAAGCTTACCAGTGTATGTGTATTTTAAAGTCTCTGGCAGTAGGTTTGTTTGTTTGTTTGTTGTTGTTGTTGTTTTTGGTGTTTTTTGTTTTTGTTTTTCCACTTGATCAGGTTCTCCTGTTTTTTGGTTTTTGGTTTTGGTTTTGGTTTTTTACGAACATGGTCTGGCATTAAGAATCAAATAACTACGATGGTTGGATATAAATATATGTAACACCACGGAAAAATTCCTTAGAACTCCAGAACAACTTAACTAAACTCTAGCAAAAACACACCCTCCAAACACTCCTTTTTTTTTTAAGTGCAATGTTGATTTACTGTGTAATCGCCATTAGATTCACATGATGTATTGCTTCAAGTTTTGTACTATGTAAGTGTTTTTTCTCATTTACTTGAATGTTTGTGTGTGTGTGTGTGTGCGCGTGTGTGTGTGTGTACATATGGAGGTGAGGTAGTCTATGTTGACGTCCATATTTGGTGAACTTATTGATTGAATGTATGTAGTCTATTTTACTGGTTTAACTTGTTTTCTGTGATTTTTCCCTCATTAGTCTTGGTATGGTGTTTTTGCCTGTCACTGATTCGGCTGACTTTGGAGTTGAAGAAATTGATGATGAACAAGAAACACCTTCATCACTCAATAAGACAGGAGAAGAGGACCTTCAACAACAAATATTGTATTATCCAAATGAATCAGCTCTTTATCCTCCTCAGCAACATTCCATTCAACATCCATCTTCTCTTCCAACCCATCCCCCTCATGTACAGCAACATACATATGATGGCCGTGACCTAATGCAATCTAATGTACGTTACACCTCCCAACATCGTATACCATATTCACCAACACAGCAAGTGGGAAACGTGTTTAGAATTCATCATATGGAGCGACTGGAGCAGGAAGCTTCTGCAGCCCCGCCTACTGATGTGGGAGGAGCATCACTGAATAGAGAAGCAATGGACACAACTAGAGATAGTTTGCTAGCAAGACGGCAGGATTCTGAGCTAGCGTCCACACCTGATGAAGAAATGGCGTTGCAGTTGAGCATGGAAGAAGCTGATGTCATGACATCTAGGGATGCTTGGTTAGCACAGCAGCTACAGATGAGAGAAAATTCATACATGAAACCAAGGCAAGTAAATAAGTAATATAGTGGTAGTTTGTATTCCAATGTTGAGTTTACATACATACATACATGCATACATACACACACATACATACATACAGTAGGCGCCAAAAAAAAGTTCCGAATTCCGGCCCGTGGAACGCTAGTCTTTTTACCGTAGTTTTTATCGTTGCGTTCCGTACCGTTTTGATTAAACGGCCGACACCGTTTACTAAAACGGTGAAGCATTTCCGTCGATTCACAGATATTTTCTAGCTAGAAACTCTTCTTATAGCTATATCAGCAAGCTAAGGCCTTATATCGACCATTAAACGCTACGGGGATAGTGAAAAAAAGCTCGTACAAAATTTTCACTTGCTTCAATAAAGTTGCAGACCGAAATTCCGATGGGCACAGAGCTATAACGAGGTCCGCACTTCGTAGATCTTCTGTTAGCTACCGATGGACCTCCAGTAGTAAAAAATCTAAGCCGGAAAAGGCCCTAACTTCGAGAAAACATCGATACTGTGCGGTGGTCGAACTAACAATTCTCCGCGAGACAACTTCGAATAGGACGGCTTCAAATTTTTTTAACCCGAAAAGCTCCGCCTCTGGAGCCTATAAACAAAAAATCGGAACGTTTCATTGGATAAACGATTTTTTATATTTCTTTGAGCGAGACATACGGTGAACGAGAAAGATTAAAACGGTAACGCGGTCGAACGGAACGGCCGTTTTTAACAAACAGCGTACCGTTTTTTTAATCGTGCAACGGCTGTTCTACGGAACGGAATTCGGAATTTTTCTGTGTCTCCTACTGTACATTCATTCATTTATATACATATACAGTAGGAGTAAACAAAAAGTTTCGAATTCCGTTCCGTAGTACGGCCCTAAAACGGTAGTTTTTAAACCGTAGTTTTTATCGTTGCGTTTCGTACCGTTTGACTAAACGGCCGACACCGTTTACTAAAACGGTAAAAAATGGTGAAGCATTTCCGTCGATTCACAGATATTTTCTAGCTAGAAACTCTTCTATAGCTATATCAGCAAGCTAAGTCCTTGTATCGACCATTAAACGCTACGGGGATAGTGCAAAAAAGCTCGTATAAAATTTTAACTTGCTTCAATAAAGCTGCAGACTGAAGTTCCGACGGGCACAGAGCTATAACGAGGTCCGCACTTCGTAGATTTTCTGATGGACCTCCAGTAGTAAAAAATCTAAGCCCGAGAAGGCCCTAACAGCGAGAAAACGTCGATACTGTGCGGTGGTTGAACTAACAATTCTCGGCGAGACAACTTCGAATAGGACGGCTTCAATTTTTTTTAACTCGAAAAGCTCCGCCTCTGGAGCCTGTAAACAAAAAATCGGAACGTTTTATTGGATAAACGATTTTTTATATTTCTTTGAGCGAGACATACGGTGAACGAGAAAGATTAAAACGGTAACGTGGTCGAACGGAACGGCCGTTTTTCAACAAACGGCGTACCGTTTTTCCCCCGGTTTTTTATTTGCGACGGCCGTTCTACGGAACGGAATTCGAAACTTTTTTTTTACTCCTACTGTACATACATACATACATACATACGTATATACACATTGTACATAAACATATATACATACAAGCATATGTACACACATATCTGGATGTTGAGTGTGGTCACATTCTGGATCCAATATCTCCTGTCATGACTATCCACTCTGTGTATGTATTTGACAGTGATAATGTCCCTAAAGTCCAACCAGTTCCTGTTCCAAATGAACTCCAGAAAACTTCCCAAGCATTGAAGTTCAAGAAAGTTAATAAATATGGCGTCCACCAATCTCCACAGGCATCTTCACCTCTTACTAGCACTCCACCTTCTCATTCTCCCCCTTCCTCTCATCCTACGGATTATGATCACATCAAGCAAAGGAAAGTACTGAATAGCATTCAGAGAGAAGGGTTTAGTGTCAGTAAAAGTCTGAATCCAGTTGTGCCACAGATCAAGACTGGTGTACAATTAGGTAAGTATGGCTATAGTAGCACATGTGAGACCTCATTTATCTGGTGATGTACTTAGTGATAGTGACGTATACATAGAGTTACTGAACAGATTTTGAATACTTAACTTTGCTTTCCAAATGATGAATTATACAAACTTTATCAATGTATGAGAGGTAATTCTAATCTTGGTTAGTAGTATGTTCTTGTACACCAACCTTCATGAGTAAGTGGTGACCCTTGATTAGCGTATATAAACTTAAATTATTTGTCCACGTAATAGAATAATTTGTCAGCTTTCTTGCTTCATGTTGCAATTACATGTACATGTGTTTTATTTGAAGGTCATGTGGTACAGCAAGCTCCTCCCCCTCCTCCGCCCCCTCCTCCTCCGCTCCCTCCTAATGTCTCTAAGAGCAGTAGCAAAAACAGTGTACTAAAAAAACTTGAAGGGTTTGCTCATCGCATTCATCACTCACTCCGCCCGGTCAACACTGTAGAGAAACGGCCATTTAGAGTTGGTAGGTTTATGAGACCATAGTGCCAAGGAAGGGTGATAATTAATTAGATTATGATTGAGAGTGGTGTGCATTAATTTGGTGGATATACATGTAACTCCTCCCTACGTGTGAAGTGCTGCTTTTCTATGTACATGAATAGTATAGACCTGCATTAAAGGGGGGGGGGGGGAAACACTTAATCTAATCTGATCTGCTAGCTTCAGTTGCTGTACTTCTTTTAAAATGTTGAAATTTGTGTTTATTGTTTGTTTGATTATACTGTTGCTGTGGTTACTTTTAGGTCGAGTTGTGGATGGCTCTAGTAGTTATAAATACAACTTCACGATGCAGAATTACATCAGTACTTACAATCAAAAGCTTTTAAACAAAGTGAAAACGAGAGAACTTTCTTCATTATTTCCAGTGGGAAGTAAGTCGCTAGGTGGGATATAGTAAACAATATATAATAACAATGGCATATTATTGTATTTTTAGAGGTTGTGGAGTTTCCAAGAAAAAGGGGTGTAAAGATCTCTCAAGTTATGTCTCAGTTTGAGTCAGTGCCAGAAAAACCTCGACCTTCCGTACAGAGGATGCCTTCTAGAACTAAAGTAAAGATGGAGGTTGTACGTCTGAATGCAGCTGGTCAGAGTATGCCATCACCGATACAGAAAGAGTTACTGGAATTTGACCTTAAGAAGATGGATGAAGTTGATGTGAAGGATAAGCAAGTGCTGCCAACAGCAGAAGGTACTGTTCAGTGATTGTTGCAGGAATTTGTCTCTTCTGTTGGTCCATTTGAATTATGAGTATATAATTATACTCAAACTTCTCTTATTTGGATGGCCTGGGGCCAAGAGGTATCCCCAACTAAGAATGTCTGTTACTCAGAAATACTACAGGAGTCTCTCAACTAGCAGGCCCACTGCCTATCAAGGAGTTCTGAGCAGAACTAGCAGAGATTCCTCCTGTCAACGAGTTCAGAGAAAACTAGCGGTCGGCACACCAACTGACTGTTGATTACTAGGGTCCATCTCCCAAATATCACACAAATAAATTGGCAAGAATTTCACTTAATTTGGTATTTTGCGGTAGTACACTAACGTCCCTAACTATCAGTGGCTGTTGGTTGGTGTGTGGTTGACAGAAGTGTCTGTAATTTAGACAAACAGATAAGAAAAGGTTTAAGAGTGTAGTGTGTGTTTCTGTGTTTGCTTGGAGGTCAACCCTGTCCCATATGCCACTAAACAATTATTCAGTTTACCGATTTTACCCACATCACCAAATGTTTACCCCTTTGAATTAGGTTGTTTATCTATATTTTTGTGGATGCAATTAGGTCTTACAAAAACTTACCAACTTCAGAATTAAGTGGCAGTGATAAGTTATGTTGGCTAATATGCTGTTTGTCATTTATACGCCCTAGCAATAGTATTGTTCTTACTTGAAAATCTATTGTCTAATTCAAGTCACAAAAGTAAGTCATCTTGTGTTGTTATGTCCAGTGAACCAGTGTGTGAGAAATTGTTGTGTGTTACAGCTCTTGATTAGCTAAAGAAGAACACAAATAAACATGTGACTAACAAATATAATTAACTGCCTTAACATATGTAGTATTATGGCTGCTACAGCAGTAAGCTAGGGTTAGGCTCAAAGCTGTACAGTAATTCCTTAGAAACGGTTGTTGTTGTTTTTTGTTTTGTTTGTTTGTTTTTTGTTTTGTTTTGTTTTTGTTTTGTTTTGTCTTCTTTTTTTTTTTCCCCAAGTCAAATAAGTTGTGGCGAGTGGTTACTATGGCCTTTAGGCCCTTTACCATATGTAATATAAAAAAAGTCCATCATTTTTTAGTAGCTGAGTGCTCTTCATTGGGAACTACTGGTCGTTTATTTTTTATTACTACTCAGTAAGAAAGTGATGTCGTATTTGTAGCTAAAAACATGCTCAACAGCTACATAACTACTTGTAACGTAACTACTTTAGGAATAAATGGACTGAATGATGCCTTCCTGAACTAGGTGAATATGACTTCAGGCAAACTAAATAGATGTAACCTTTTGTTATTTTTTTCATGCAGCTTTTGTGAAGGCAAAAATCGTTTTTATCAGATTATTTAACTACTTGTCTGAATTACTGGTTCACAATAGCTCCATCGCCATTTGTGCTGAACCGCATCACTGTATATATGGATATACTACACTGTATGTATGTACATATGGAAATACATTGTATATACATGTACATGTAGGGTCATCTTACTGTAAATGTTCTTACGTTAGATATTCTTCAAGAAAAGAAGGAACTTGAAGAACAAACTAAAATACTGAAAATATTAGCAGCACAGAAGGAGGAGCAAGAAAAAATGCTGGAAAATAATCCAGAACTACGGAAGCATGCTAAAATGATAGAACAGCACACAGTGGAACAGAAGGAGCGGGTGGCAAAAGACATGACAAAAAAGGGAAGTGGGCTAAAGACCAAGAAAGACAAACGTCCGGTTAAGAAGGCTTCAAAATTTAGAAGAGATGATTCAGATACAGGTGGTTCAGACAGTGACGAAGTGGGAGGGTTTTGGTAATTTTCTAGTGCCAGATTTCATAATTTAACATCACATATTTCATTGTTTTTATTGCATCTTAGAATTAATTTATGGAGATGGGAAAAGTTGTGTGACCTGCAATTTTATTCATTGGACTGTGCATTTCTTTATACACACCCCTTCTCTCTTCCACTGTCTTTTAGTCGTTAACAAGACAAACTACAGAAATTGGTAATCAGATAAGTATACACATGTAACATGTGCTTCTTTAATCACACTTTCTGTGCCAGATGTTGCTAGCAGTAAGATCAAAGTACATCAATTGTAAGCAGCAAAAGCTCTCATAACTGCACGTTATTTTAGTGAGCTTTTCAAAAACATTCAGTGAAATGAAGGATGAGAGTCATTTTATAAGTGAATTAAGGATGAGGATACTGTTAGCAGAAAGTGTAAATATATGTGTTTGTGTGTGTGTACAATTAGTCTACTGAGTGAATTGTTGAAATTAGATAGCATGCTTTAAGTCAAAGTGTTATATTCTTGTAAGTAGCTATTAGCTATCTTGGCATTAGTAACTGCTTTAATAAAGCTAGCACACGCATTCATCTAACATCATCTGTAGCTGTAGTAACTTTATCATCTTTCATAAGAAACACCAAGTGAAGAAAATATCACATGCATCCTCTGGATACCGTGTTAGGAAGAAAAAAATTCTTCAAAAGCATTTTTTTGCATGTGCACATGCAGGCTGTACCTGATGACAAGCAATCTTTAGGCAAGGATCAGCAGTATCAAAAGTAATGTCCAGTGAGAAAAAATTCTCTGAACTGTAATAGCTGCTTAAGCCATTCATGCATGGAGTAAGTGCAGATTTGGACCTGTTGCCCAATTTTTCTAGGGCCACTGCATTGCCATATGAATGAGAACATTTCACAGAGGGTAACAACCATTTCACATGACAAGAAGTCCAGCTGTATGATCAGTTATCAACTCGACTGATCATTGTACCATTTTCAGTCGTTTTCGTATCTGCAGTATAGCTAAACATTTATTTGTTCAGTATATCATATCAGGTGCTCATAAAATGATTTTGCAGTCAACAAACATTGGGTGTCATGTGTTATGTATTGTGAATACTGTCTCATATGAAAATTTGAAACACAATGTATATTGTTAGCAAGTATGATGGCTTCAATCCAGGGTCACTACTGACACCAAAAACAGCTCCCATGATTGCAGTTGAATTTTCTATATAAACTTGACTTGTAAACAGAGGTGATTCTATATATATATATATATAATATAATATATATTTATGTGTGTGTATATATATATATACCAATATATACAGGTACCTATACACATAGGTATTTAAGTTGTACAAAAATAAAAAGTGGATATGTAACTTTACAAATTATTGAACAAATTGTCTAACATACATTTTATCATTTAAAAGTAAAAATCTGTTTAAAAGCTAGAAAAGTATAAGTGTCTTGATAGACTAATTCTATAGTATACAAAGTTTCGGTGTACTTAATTTAATTTATTGGCTTAGACACGACAGTTTCTATTTTCCTGCTAAATGGAACACTAAGAACAATTTTCCCAGTCAACAATTATTATGTGCAGAGTCAGATATTTACATTTCATACTTTTGGTAATTATAGACCAAGCCATGAATAACTGACCAAATATACCTTTGTAAAAGTTTTTTTTAACATAACAAGTTACTTTTACTCAGTGAAATGGCCAGATATGTACATTGAAGCCTTCAATGTACATGTCTGGCCATTTCACTGACTCGAAGGAAGAACTAATAAATTTAATTAGCAAAGAAAACATTTGGAGACTACCTAGAAGCTGAAATCTGCACTGTTTTCTCACCTCTACATTTTCCTGGACTTGACATGCCTACTAACTTCGTAAAATATAACAATTTGTCATTAAAACAGGAAAAGAAAAAGAGAAAATAAACCGGTAAGGGATAACAATTAAAACAGGAAAAGAAAAAGAGAAATTAAACCGGTAAGGTATATGAGCATATTGACAAGATTAGTTGTAGGGTTCAAGAACTAGAACCTAGAAAGTGACTAATAACTTTTCACAGAAAGACATTGTCAAACTGCTAGTAAATTTTTTAGTTACCTTGGGGTCTGTCTGTCTCAATTGGCTTCTGGATATCTATATTTAGTTCTAGGAAGGAAGGAAAAAAAGAGTGGTTTTTATGTTATTAAAAAGTTTTGCTACATTTGTCTTTTCCAATTGCTTTAGAGTTCAGTAATCTCACTAAGAGTGAGTTGAATATGCACTCTGGATGGAGTGTCCCTGATAGTTACCAGTCAATTAATTTAAAGGTACAGTGATACTTAGTCTATGTTTCTTTTATCATACCAAAATGTATTCTTCTATAAGCTTCAATAGCTCCTTCTCCTTGAGCCAAACAGACAAATGTGGTATCTCTGTACACTGGAGCACTGAACGTACTGGACATACTTTTGGATGTGTTGCTAGAATCCTGAACAATGTCAACTAAAACTATCCCATGAGAAACATCAATCCAAATAAATGTTGTCATGCCAAAATTCCATGCTGAACAAACAAGATCCACTTGTGTACCATATGTAATGTTGGTAGAATCACTTTCTAATGTAAGATCTACAGAAATATTAACAAAACTACTATTAGATATCGTGTACACAAGTCATGACAAATTGCATAATGCTACAGTCTAATGATATTGTAGCTTCCTCTGAGTCAAACAAGCTTTTTAAATTAGCTCTTGCCTATCTTAGCTCTTAATAATTGTCTTCCAGGAACTGAGTAGTAAACAACTGAATAATGGATGAACAAGATTCTTTGAGGTAGCAATGGAAACCCCACAAAGCTATAATAACAAACTCTTATCTCTACATAATATCAACTAACCCCAGTATAGTATTACATGTATACACTTACTAAGATCACGTTTTCCAATATGTGATAATAAGCTCAGTATCATCATTTGTGACTGATTAGACACAATAGTCATAAAAACATCTACTTTGTCATTCAAATCATGTGACTTGTATGATCCAATACTGGAAAAATCAGCAGTAATAGGATCAGGAACTCTTGTAGAATATGATCCGTATATTACCAAATTTTCCATAGCCATTATGTTCATAATGGATCTTGCTTGTGCTTTTTTTAAGTGATAGATGCTGGTTCCATTTAGTTGTAAATTATAATATGTACGGCAATTCAATCCATCAATTACTTTAGGACCTAACAACATTTAAATATATACTTTTTAATACATCCGTACATATTATTCAGTGCTCCTACTTCAACTGGCTCTGCGATTTATAGTAGTTCATGTTGTATTGACGTATTATTGTAAAGGAAATTAATACACGTATGTTCATTGGGAATTCTGTATGTATGACATTAGTACAGTAAGCTCAAATTTAACTTCTGCCTATGCATTAAAATTCTGACTTACTATAAACCAGTAAACTTCTGATAGATGATAGGACTGTTGACACTTTTGTGAAGTCGTCAATATCTTTTATATGATGCAAGTATATTGATGTAGGAGAAGATGCTATTTCTCCTAACTGATATGTATGAATATTATTTCCAATAGCAAGTATGCATATTTCAAATAACTTCTTCATTTCATGCGCTGTTTGGATAGACAACATCATATTATTAGATAAACCATCCGTTACTAAAACAATGGTCTGCTTCTGATGCCCAACACAGGATTTATAGCTGGAGTAGTTACTGAAAAGAGTTTTTGCTCTCAGTAAGCCAGCATATGTGGCAGTTGTTCCTCCTGTGTATTCCATACCATTGATGCGCTCAATGAGTTTTAATCGCTGGGATGAATCCACCAGAGGAGATATAGTATGTACAATACTACTGTACCGCACAATACCTACTTTTATATTCTCATGTAGAGTTGAGACAAATTCTGATATTTTACTTTTAATCTTTTCAAACTTATCTTTTCCAATACTTTCTGAGGAGTCAAAAATGATAACCATCTCATGATTGCCAGGTTCGATTCGTTTAATTTCTGAATGGGGAAAACAAATTGATTAAGTACAATACCTTGTCCTTGGCAACACCCTCCATTATTTATGATTATATAAATGAATGCTTAAATCTGTGCAACTAAAGCACACAATGGCAATGCATTCAAAATATAAATGGATTCACATAAAATCGAAATAAAAATATGTAAATCAGAAATATGTATTGCTACTATGAGTGTTAAGTTAAAATTCCTACCAGTTGTAATATTACCTCAAAATTATCAAAATGAAATTGTCTGTTCTAAAACATTTAATACTTACTCAACAAGGTGCTAAGTAGGTGTAGATAATAATGAGAAATATAGGTACCTAAAAAGAGCTAGCTAATTATGTGTTAATACTAGTTTAGAAAGCTACTGCATGGTGGAAAAACAATTATGCTATAGCATGCAAATGTCTCTGTTCAGCAGAAAAACTGTTCCGTTGAAAGATTAAAATTTTTGCTTTAGTTGTGCTATCACACAACTATTATTAAAATGTTTAGTAATCAGTACTCACATTCATTTTAATAAGGAAAATAGGGCAAATTTTAAGCATATGAGAAAGGGTTTTGGGCAGAAAACAACAACGACAACATTTGTTCTTAACTCTTATGTATATTCATAGAAGCATTTAAATACTTACCACTTTGGACAGCAATCGCCTTCATTATATGCTCATTAAATCCAGAACATTTACTTAAGATTTGCAGACTTCCTGGCATAATTGACATTAATGTATTCCAATACTGCAACCAATGGAAAGTAGAATAAAAAACCTGACAAATCTTAACTTTATTATTATGTGTGTATTCAACAAGCATGCAGATATAATATTAGGTCCATTGTTACCTGTTTTCCAATGTCATGAGCATGACCTAGTTCTAGCATGTCGGGTGACAGTATCACATTTGTGAAGTCTTCTAAATAAGGACATTCAAAGTGTTCATTCAAATAATCTATTTCTGTCCTGAGGCAGTATTGAACACCTTTAATTGAGTCCTCTGCAAAAAATTTGCAACTAGACGGATTTCGCTTAAATATCTGATTGAAAGAGCAGTTAAAAAATCTTTCAGAAAATTGAGACACCTAGAATATTTATAATAATAATAAAAAGAAAAAAGTTTATGGTTATCATACCCACCACTGAAAGACTACTAATTAAAAATGTATACCTCTTTACTAAAGTTGCTCTTAGCCATTTTCTCACACAAGTATTGGGCTTGCATTATTGGATTTTCCCAAACTGAGCATAATGAATCCAACTTTTGCTCAACACACTTGTAGAAGCTGCAGTCTTTAATGTTTTCACATAAAGTATGACTCTCAGCATAACAAACAGAAGCCATCAGAATGCTCACAAAAAAAGCTATAGTTTTCATGGTTAGCCGAGCTTTGACTATAACTTCCACACAACAATGGCAACTCTGGTCCTTTTAAATAACAACATGACCTGACCACTACCACTGTCTATTACATTAAGTCATTTGTAAATATGCTTGGAATTTATTGTGGCCCAGTGCAACATCTGATGTACACAGTATAGAGCGCACACACTTGATCTGCCAGCAGAGAGCAAAAGAACACTATACAAAACACATTGCATCAAATCAGTCATTGGAATCCAGAATGAAATAAATCCCTGCCATATTAGGGGACTATTATATTTTACTGTCAGCAAGACAACTGTTTTCATATGCAATGTACATAAAGTTATTAATTTTTGAATAAATACAGTATTTATACCAATTGAAATAGGTGATTGCTAGTTAGTGCTCAATGAAATATGCCTTGAGAAATCAATACAAAAAAAAGGCACAAACAATATTGAAAACAACAATGAACAATAAAAAAAGATTACAGAATATTTCTGATTAGACTCCATTTAGATTTGTGGTGAAGAGAAGTAAAATACACGAAGATACAAGAATCAACATCATATCTCCACGTTAGGGTACTTGGTTTTGTAACTGATAAATGGCTTCGTTGTCTTGACATGCCACACAAGCACCTAGAATAGAGAAAATAGAACAATAGTTACAAAACTTAACTGAATAACAACAAGCAAACACACAGAAACTGCAGGACGAGCTTCAGGCTGTTAAAAATATATGCAATTACATAAATAGCAGAGTGAAGCACAAAAAAAATATTGGGGGCATACCAACAGTACATGTACTATACATTATACGTTATACATGTGTGGCTTATCTAGTAGCATACGTGTTGGAGGGTAATTGATGAACACTAGTAGGTAAAGACCTTGGGTCCTAGCCTAGCAGACTTAACACCAATGGCCAAATGTAGCGCATCGAATAGCTCAGAGAAATGTCATTGCTTAATTTCAGCATGCTGTTAAGTACAGCTGACCTCCAGAGTGCTACTAGGGACAGCTAGAAGTGAACAAAGACAAGACAAAAAAAAATCCACACAGTGCCATCAGAAGTGCTGCTGCCAGTGCATCCAAGGCCACACTGATAACAAAGAGGTATGTTGCTTAGCTTGTCCACTCATTACCGGATCTCGTGGTTGTTGTCAAAATCAAGTGGTCGAAATGGCTTCTGAGGAAGTAAATGGTCATCTCCAGCATTTTGGAAGATATCATGGAAATTCCGTATCAGCCTTAGTTTTCTAAAGAGATCTTTAGGAAAAACAAACGTGGTTCAGAGGTCCTTGTAGCATTGTTGGTTTGCAAGTGACCATTTTGCACTAGAGTTTACTGATATAGGTTTCTTTTTTGTTTTTTTGCAACACATACTTAAAAATGTTAAACAGAAATAAAGCTAAAACTGCCACAAAAGCAGAGCAGGCATGATGATGGATTCAATGTTTTTAGCTTCTGTGTTTGCCATTGTGTTGTTTGCGTAATATGTCCAAGTAGCTATGTTAGCTATAAAATATAGGCACTCTACATACATCTACATAATACAATTATAAATAAATTATCTACAGTACTTGACAAAAAAAATATTTGCACTGTAACATAATAAATGCAGCTGAGTAGCTTGGAGTGATTGCAGTGGCAACTGAATTTACTGATTCAGTCATTTTTGGATGAAATGATTATAACAATAGCAAAAATTTTCAGTTTTAACAGCCAATATTAAGTTAATTAATTAACAGAAAAGTTGCTATTATTATAATTAAATTTATTGAAAATAGCTTATATGTGACAGGCTCTGAGAAAAGGGGGCATTTCGCGGAAAAATTGAAATTGAGATATAGGCTCCAGAAGTAAGTCACCGGAAAAATTCTTTCTTTCTCCTATTTTTGTTTTTTACAGAATTAGTCTTAGTGACCCTTACTCTAAGTCTATGCCAATTTTCAAATGTCAAAACAACTTAAAAGACCCCAAGCGTGCCGTGGAAAGACAAGCTACTTTTTATTCTCGAAGTACAATAAACGGGGAATGGGAGGAGTTTCAAACAGGCAGCTAAAAAAACGGCATAGCTTTGAGACTATTGCATGCAATCTACGTTATCTCTGGCTGAAAGTTTACCACTACATCGAGTAGAGTAGCCAAAGATTCTGACAAGACCGGCTGTGAGACGCTATGAAAGCTAAAAAGAACTCCATGCAAAACTTCGTTAGTCGCCATTAAAAAGCTGTTGCACGATTTAATTGCGTATGCGGAGTACGCCGTTAAGTATACAGAAACGTTAATTATACCGGAAGTGGAAATTCAATTTATGTTTTCTCGATTTCTAGTTCAATTGCTTTGCTGAATACAGCCCAGTTCAACTGCCAGTTTCTCTGCGCATCGAAGGTTTTACCCTCTAGTATTTTAGCACTAAGTTGAGATAAATTGTAGCATTTTATTAGCATAAAAAACTCAATTTTTTTTTGGTTTGCGTGAAATGCCCCCTTTTGTCAGAGCCTGTCACATATTTTATTTTTTACTAATCAAGTTCTTAATTTAATGAATGAGCGGTGTGTGTGTGGTTATCAAAATTATTATAATGGCTGCACCAACTCGATTAAGCGTCCTATTCCTCTGCCATATGTGTATGTTCATTAGAGGAAAAGAAAAAACAAAAACAAAACAAAACATAAAACAAAAAACAATACCGATTAAAAAAAATACTGTTAAGTAAACTTGAAACTACAGTATGAATACTAGCTGTCAAAGCTACGATACTAGATAAGTACCTCATTCTTTATTCCACGACATTCAATTTTATCTCTGGAACTGCCAATACTTTTGATGAGATCTGATTCCATGAATCCACTTTTGGAGCGTCTTCTTTGACCCGGACGATAACCAACTTTTACTTCTGGTTTGTCAATAAAAAGTTGAACATGAATGGCAAATGCTGCCATGTCCACAGGTATGTGTCTAATGAGATAAATAAAACGACATTTTCAATCAAACATTACATGGGATATATTGATGTTATTAGTTTGGAGCATAAAACAGCACTAAGTAGAAACTTCGATTGAACGTTTAGACTTTTTTTGTTGTTGCATTGCTGAAGAAGACTCTCGAGTTGAAACATTCAATCAAAGTTTCTGTTTTATGCTATGTTTTATGCTCCAAACTAATCACATCAATTATAAGTAGAATATTGCATAGCAATGAGCCTGTACAATACTACATGGGATAGCTACACAAATAGTGTAATATTCATATAAAAATCCTAATATATGAAGAGGATATGAGGAATACGTGAAACTATCATATTTCAAGATGTTTAGGTGGGAAAACATACAGTAGGAGACACAGAAAAATTCCGAATTCCGTTCCGTAGAACGGCCGTTGCACGATTAAAAAAACGGGGGAAAAACGGTACGCCGTTTGTTAAAAACGGCCGTTCCGTTCGACCGCGTTACCGTTTTAATCTTTCTCGTTCACCGTATGTCTCGCTCAAAGAAATATAAAAAATCGTTTATCCAATAAAACGTTCCGATTTTTTTGTTTATAGGCTCCAGAGGCGGAGCTTTTCGGGTTAAAAATTTTTGAAGCCGTCCTATTCGAAGTTGTCTCGCGGAGAATTGTTAGTTCGACCACTGCACAGTATCGACGTTTTCTCGAAGTTAGGGCCTTCTCCGGCTTAGATTTTTTACTACTGGAGGTCCATCGGTAGCTAACAGAAGATCTACGAAGTGCGGACCTCGTTATAACTCTGTGCCCATCGGAATTTCGGTCTGCAACTTTATTGAAGCAAGTGAAAATCTTGTACGAGCTTTTTTTCACTATCCCCGTAGCGTTTAATGGTCGATATAAGGCCTTAGCTTGCTGATATAGCTATAAGAAGAGTTTCTAGCTAGAAAATATCAGTGAATCGACGGAAATGCTTCACCGTTTTAGTAAACGGTGTCGGCCGTTTAATCAAAACGGTACGGAACGCAACGATAAAAACTACGGTAAAAAGACTACCGTTCCACGGGACGGAATTCGGAACTTTTTTTTTGGCGCCTACTGTAATAGATTAGTGTATAAAAAGTGAAAGGTTATTTCGGAACAAAAAACAACAAAAAAACAAGGCTTGTTTACGGGGATCATTTTAACAAACACCCCCTAAAATGGCCTATATACATAGCAACACTAAAGGCTTTCTATAACTACAGCTAATATTGCTAATATAAATAGTGGCAAGTCTTTCAATAATAAGCATCAATAAAATTGCAAAATAAAAAAGGGAGGGGTTACACACAACTATCACTAAAAAACTGATGACATAAACCATGCAACGTGTACAGGAAAAACGCTGGCATATTTCCTACCACAAACAGTTAGCTTTCCTCAAACTTTCCTACTTATGTTTCCACAGAGACAACACATCAGTTTGCATAGAGCATGAAACACCATCAAATAATAAGTATTAGTACCAGTCAGAACCTAGCAACTGCCTCATAACAGCTGCCTTTATGAGTACTTACCGGCTCACTAAAAAAATATAAGGAATACATGCAACTAAAAAAGGATCAGAAAGTAGTCTGAACTTCTGAAAGACAGGACACTTGCTTTTGACTGAGAGTTGATAGTGATGAATACCTTAAGGAGCCTGATTGCCATTACTGTTCTTGTACAGGTTAGCTTTGGCTTTCCTGTTCGCAAAGATGAAGAAACTACCATTGAAAAACTTGAAAAAATGGAAAACAAACTGGACCATGCTACTGACGAACTCAATCATATGCTGCATGTCAATGATGCCGACAAACTAGAAGAAGAACTAGATGCCAAGGCAAAGGAAGTCGCTCAAGCAATGGAGTCTACCAATGACGATGAGGAAAAGGAAGCTCTGCTTGAAGAGGCCACTAACAACATCGACACTTTATCCACAAACGAGGCAGTAGATGTTGCAAGGCAGTATGAAGAAATGGCGGAAGAACACAAACTTGAGACTGGAGAGAGCGATGAAGCCAAAATAGAAAGCGAGACTCAAGAGAATGAGGAGGAAGAAGAGGCAAATAAACAAGAAGAGGAAGAAGAAAACACAGCAGAAGAAGATTCTCCCCAGGAAGAAGCTGAAGCCGAAGAGGAGAATGAAGAAGCTGATACTGCCGAAGGCCAAGAAGATGAAGAAGACGATCAAGAGGTGGAAGCAGAAGATAACCAAGAAGCTGAAGAAGATAACCAAGAAGCTGAAATGGAAGACTACAGTCAAGAAGCTGAAGCTGAAGAAGATAACCAAGAAGCTGAAATGGAAGACGACAGTCAAGAAGTTGAAGCTGAAGAAGATAACCAAGAAGCTGAAGCTGAAGAAGATAATCAAGATGCTGAAGTTGAAGAAGATGATGACGATATGGAAGAACATGAAGAAGCATTTGCAGAAAATGCAGGTCCTGAAGACGAAGAATCTACGAGCGAAAATGATAACGAAATTATAACTGAAAATGAGAATGGAGTAATGGCTGAAAGTGATGAAGAAAATGAAGAAGAAAATGCTGAGAGTGAATCAAATGAAATGACAGATGATGATCCGATGGCTGAAAATAAAGAAGATAACGCCATGATAAGCAATGAGCAGGATGAAACTCAGCAAGATGAGGCAGTTACGGAAGATAAAGATAAAGATAGCACCACCGAAGACTCAGCTGATGAAGGACAAGAACAGGACAAGTCCATAGATACTCCAGCTGAAGTCAACAGTGAGAACAAGGAAGATACAGATGAGCAAGATACAAAGACCCAGTCAACAGAAAACGTGGCTGAAAATGAAGATGATGATGATGACGACTTTGACGAGAAGATCGCCCATGAAGAAGAAGATGATGAAGACACTATCGTAACCTATGACCTCTCCAAGATATGAGGACAGAAAGAGACTGAACTAGTTAGCCATTAGTAAAATGTGTTAGATTGAACTTGAGTTTTTAGATTTGTAGACTAATGTTGAAAAAATAAATAAAATGAAATAGCACAAATTATATTATAGTTGCATTATGTACAAGATTCTAGATCATTAGATTTATAAATCTCATCATAAAATATATGGCATCAAACAAGTCCAACAAGTAGCTAAATTTCTAAATAGCATACTACATACATACATAGTTGGACTAGAAGATTACTAATGTTGAAGATGAGACATGTTTGTGAGCACCCTACACATGTTTTTATAATTGAACTAATGAATTTATCTCATGAATATCAAAACTAAAGCAGCTCCATTATAGACTAATCTTTAAACTTCTGTTCATCAAGTCCCAACACCAAAGCTACTTATTACAGCTGCACTTAAATTCAAGCATCTCTATGAGACTGTAGAGTTCATTTCCTTCAGGTGTTTTATACAACAGATACTACACAGTCAAAGAACTTGCTGGACTGGCCAGCACGCCAATGTTGTCTGGTGTCCCAAAATTCAATTAATCTACGGAAGCTAACAGTAATACAACAATTAAGAGCTTCTACTGTGTGTATCTAGAAGCACTATAATTTTCTGACCATTCCTTCTAGTAAGGTTCTCGGGACATAAGATACCTCCAGTTATTTACATAAACCCCTCACCCATGGAAACTGCAACATGAGAGTATACATACGATTCCCAATAGCCTTAAAATTAGATAACCTTTAAAATACCCCACAAAGAACTCTAAAGTAAGCCGTGATAGAAGGAAATTCCTAGATCTACATATATGGTATCCTTTGTCTTGCATGGTTTACTCAGTTGTTTTAATTAATCCTACCTACATTGATAAGCCAAAGACACAAGTGTGATCTTACTACTACTCGTACAATAATAACAACAACATTAAATGACATTACTAGCAAACTAATGTGCTAAATACCCGACACTCAGGTTAATATTGAAATAACAGGTGGATAATGGTTAGCTCAATATGGCCACTAGGGTTTCATACAGGATTATCCGCTTGGGGTGGGAAACCACTGCTGGGCTATCTAATTACAGTACGCACCATACAAAAGATACTAGATTCGACGTCATATTATGGGGGTTACTATGGCTTTGTACAACTGTCAAAATTAAGTCACTAAAACGACCAAATTTTTCTATTGACTTAATATAATTTCTAGCCAGAAACTCATCAATCAGCAAGCTCTGGTAGTAAACAAGTCTAAGCCAGTTATAAACCTAATAGCAAACATTGGTAGTACACATATGTCAGCTCTACTTATAATCTTCAAGAAAACAATTAGATGCCACATGGATGATAGTATAATTGTACTAGTCATAGAACAGTTTAACCAATGTACCATAATAACTTCCAAAAATTCTGGGAAGGGGGGGGAGGGAAGATCTCAGGGTCAGCCACCATTACATTATGCATGAAACCCTCTGCAATCACTGAGGAGTAACATATACCTATTAGTGAATTCTGGACTGTGATAAAACGTAAGTGCTCATACATAGGTTGTACATACATAGCAGATTCATAGTCTGTACACAGCAGTAAGTTCTAGGTCTCCGGGTCTGGGTCTGTGCAGTGGAACGTCAATCATTTGACATGCCAATTAATCATATGAGAAAAAAGACCCACATGCAAATTTAAACAGATATTTTGATTTTTCTTCTTCAAAAACTGGCTATTTTTGTGCGGAGGCAATGGCTGAAAGGGCTAAAAGAAGAGAAATGTTGCTTTAATCAAGACTAAGCTTGAACCTACGTAGCTAGAGGTTGACTAAAGGAGGAGCGACCAATGTTGTACTTTCAAAACATTTTTAAGTTGGTAATTCCACCATCAGTGACATCAAGGAAGGCAAGGGAAAGTTGACAACTTTTGCTTTTACAATGGATGAGACACTTTGGGGTTCTTAATACAGTAGGAGACAAAAATAAAGTTCGGAATTCTGTTCCATAGGAATGGCTGTCACACAATTAAAAAAATGGGGGGGGGGGGAAGGGTACGCCGGTTGGTAAAAAAATGGCCGTTCTGTTCGACTGTGTTACCGCTTTAATCTTTCTCACTCACCACATGCCTCGCTCAAAGAAATATTTTAAAATGTTCATCCAATAAAATGTTCTGATTTTTTGTTTACAGGCTCCTGAGACGTAGCTTTTAGGGTAAAAAAAAAAGATGTCCTGTTCGAAGCTGTCTCGCAGAAAATTGTTAGCTCGACTACCGCACTGTATCGGTGTTTTCTCGATGTTAGGGCCTTCTCGGGCTTAGATTTTTTACTACTGAAAGTCCATCAGTAGCTAACAGAAGACCTATGAAGTGCGGACCTGGTTATAGTGTGCCTGTGGAAACTTCGGTCTGAAGCTTTATTGAAGCAAGTTAAATTTTGTATGAGCTGTTTTGCACTATCCCCATAGCGTTTAACAGGTGATAGAATGCCTTAGCTTGCTGATATAACTATGGAAGAGTTCCTAGCTAGAAAATATCAGTGAATTGACGGAAAAGCTTTTACCATTTTAGTAAATTGTGTCAACGGTACAGAACGCAACACAATGGTAAAAATAAAAAAACAACCAAAACCCCCCCCCCAAAAAACAACAACCTACCATGCGGCTGTACAAATGGACGAAATCTGGAACTTTATTTTGTTTCAGTATATGTACAGTAGCAAGAATTTATTTGTTTTTATTGTTTTCTTTTAATTAGATATATACGCAGTTCAGCTAATTGATGTCCCACCTTATTAACGTAATAGCATAGATTGGTGATAACTTACCAGAAACTACTGGACTCCCAAAGAACCACATATACACACAAATTGCAAGTACAGTGTATGTGCAAGAAAAAAGGTGTAATTGGTACTTAACTATAGTTAAAAACAGTCCAAGGAATGAAGAAATGATAATATGGCAATTTTTTTTATTTATTCCTTTAATTTTTAATATAAATTAAAACACAGAAGATTGTGTTGAACACATGAATCTATGGTAAGAAATGTGCCATAATTTTATGTTGTGACATTCTACACATGGGTTTATCTCATGCAGATTTCTAGGAGACTACAGTCAAGGGGAGCATGAGGTGGTATAGCTACTCAATTCTCATGAGGTTGGCCAGTTGGTTAAGCTCATAGACAAGTCATGCCATCATTCTTCAGCAGTTGCTATATTTAATCTTGGTGAAGACCAATACCATTCCAGTACTAACATCGAAACAATCAACAATGACATGTATGTGCCAACTAGTGATGAGCTTGAGCATTACTGGCAGAAAAATAGCCTAACCACATGAATACCAACTACAAGGATATACAGTAACTAACGTTATTAACATGTCTAGACAACTATCACTGTAGTCCTTGACTACTAAAATGACATCTCTTAGTTGTTAATGTATTTCTAGAAGTATAAATTGCAATTGACTACTCAACAACTTGTCAGCCACTTTTGCAACAGTGTTCTATTGGTAAAGGACCTCCAATTTCATGAGCAACTACTACTGTAACTCTCTTTAGTGACTTGAAGAAGTCAACCTTTCCATGGTAACTGGAAAGAAGCATATTTTACATCGAAACTGACCAGAGGTACAGTAAGCCTAAGAAACTTCTTTTTAGGTAAGCCTAAGAAACTTCTTTTTAGGTAAGCCCAAGAAACTTCTTTTTAATTATCACCAGCATTACTTAAGGCAACACAATTACTAAATGTAAGCTGTAATAACATAACATTACTGGTCAATAAAAACACCAAACACCTCTAATAGTATCACGATCAATCAGTTCACTCACTCATTTATTTTATACGATATGTTCCTCATACATTGGACAAGACAAAAAACCATCAAACTTTTAATGTATGTATGCATTAACATGTACTAATCACCGAATTTTTTTGTAGTCTTTCTATAGTAAGATTCGTATTAAGACATACATATATACTAGACTATAAGGGTGTTTTCTGGCTACTATAAATAGAGTGTGCTATATAGGATGAAGCACCAAAAGTGCGAACACTCAGCACTACTATACACTACACTAGCTTTACAAATCATTTCTCAGATCAATCAGAATAGCTGTGCATCATTACATATAAATGCTGTCTTCATATAAGAGAAGCTAAACATGCTCGGGACACTAACAATGCAAAACTCCAATTCAAGCACTCATTAATTTCTCATCATAAAGCAGAAGTACTACATACTGCATGAAATATTAGCTCACGTGATTAAGACGAAATGATGGGGGTGTTACTCACAAAAGCTAGCTTGCACAGAGCTGATAGCTTTGAGTTTTCTCAAAAATCAGCCCAAAATTTTAAAAGTAGCACAATAAAGGTCTTGAATTGATGTTCTGAATAAGTTTGTACTTAAATCAATCGTCTAATCTCCAATTCTGAGAGGACCACTACTATAATCCTCTCGCATGGATGCTAGGGTTAATAAACAAGAGAGAACAGAAGCGGCACATTCTAAAAGACACTACTAAGGGCATCTGGGAATCTTTATTTTGTCTATTTGTACAATATACACTACTGATCATACCTTTGCTTAGACTGCCACACTGCCTGCCATGCCACAGCCTTTTCATTCTCACAGATAGGGCCTTCAAACTCGAGTCCTCCAGAGAATGCCACTGGAAACACTGACACACTTTTCGTCTTTCTCATCTAAACACACAATATGCACAAGAGGAGTGAGAGTGAACTAACCGTGTCATTTACATGGCAGGTGATGAATTAGTGCAAAGAACGTACATCCATTATGTATTTAAGACTGTTGCGAATAAGTATTAGTGCCAATCATGTATAAACCTATTATAAGATGGACGTGGATATCCGTTGGTGCAAACACTGTACAGCCACGTAATTTTAAGGTTGCTATACATACATGCATGTACATTAGTGCAGAACTACAGTAGTATACATATTTACTAGAAAATGGTTCCCATTGAAGTCAGCAGAGCAAGCTAAAGGGCTAGGCTAAAAGAAAAGCTATGGCTATCAAATATTGTAAGTTAGCTAAAAGCTTTTTAGCTCCTCTTGGAGCCCAATCTTTTTAATTTTTTTTGTCTCTTTTTGCTCAGCTGTGGGCTACTCTGTGTGCCACTTTTTGATCAATTTGCGTAAGCATATGTACGTGGACCTTTTGTTACAGCAGGCGTATGTACGTGTAGGCTCTTCTATTAATACGCCTGTGCGTGTTATGAAGTTCCATGGCAATACTTAGCTACATTTTATTGTGGAGTATTTGTTGAATGCATTAGAAATGATCAGCAGAAAAGAAATAGCTAGGGAGCTAGGGATGTCAAAATTGAAATGAAGACATAGCTATTATATATCCCAACTCACTAGTATACAACTTTGCTCGCTTCACTGAAATAAATGAATCTGTCTCTTTACTTATTACATCTAATGTACATATGTGTGGAAAACTGTATACTTTCAATGCATGCAACATATACAGTTAACAGAGAAAGTATCTGATATGGCATGCCAGTGCTAAACCACAGTTGACCCTTTACCTCATAAAATAATCGCAGATCATACTTGTTGTCATCATCCATGAAATACACTACAGCATTGCAATGGGAAGCACAATGGTCTTTACAGAATTTCCTAATCCAGTCTAATCCAGTGTTTCTCTGTTCCACACCTCTCTGTCTGGCTCTCTTAGTCATTTTGGACGTGGGGGCATTCAGATGAACACTATTCACTCTACACTTCTTCAACAACCGGGACACAAGATCAGACTTCTCCTTGGCATCTTCTATGACAATCCACAGAAAGTTAGGAATGTGCATTATTGTATGACATAATGACATCAGATCAAGCTTCTGCGTGGGACGTTTGTAAGTGGGCGTGATAGCAAGAATAGTCTTGAGGTCGATGGAGTCCAGAGAATGGTTGCTGAGAAATGTGGGATTTGCTGTAGGTCCGTTTAAACAAGAGATAGGATTTTTGGAGTTAAATAAATCTGAGAGACTATTAGTAGTTCTGCCTGTGTCTAAGTTGCTGTTCAGTTGCATGTTATTGGGTTTGGGGGTGGTGGTAGGCGTGGCGGTGCAGTTCTGGATGATTATTGTAGCTGTTGGGACTTCTACTGCTGGAGCTTCCCTCTCATTCAGAGAAATGTGCGGCTGTGCACATTTTGGGAACCCTTCACCTAGAGCCATCAATAACATCATCATCACATCCCACATACGTAATGGATGCAAGACACACACTCGTACATATGCATAATTAGTTGGCCACGATCAATCATGCACCAATACATCATGTGCATTAATTAGCATATAAACCACAAATAATCTGTCAGTTGTTTAGATGTGAGGAAATTGAGCTGCTATACCGTATTTCAGATCAGTACCTACGTGATAGGTCTTATATATATGATTATATATATATATATATATATATATATGTAATTGGTTTAGAGTTGCTAAATAGGTATTAAAACAACGACAATAAACAACTTCATAATTTTATCAACTTAAAAAAAAGAAGAGAATTTTTCGTTGGTCTGTTGAGAGTGAGACTATAGCATAGCAGTACCCCTTAGCAGTATAAGTACAGAATTGGAGTGTTTGTGTGCTGGCTGGTTGTCGTAGCTCAGTAGCAGAGCGCTTGTGCGTTGTGCAAGCGGTCCTGGGTTCAATTCCCGGTGGCAACCAAATATTTTTAATTCGGTATTGCTAAAAAAAATAAAAATAAAAAAGCCTGTGAAAGAGAGACTATGACATCTAATAAAATTTAAAAAAACAACTCGGTAGTTTTGCTTAGACAGTTACTGAGCTAGTCCGAAATCACAAACATAGCCACATGAGTGGTGATAGAGAGGGCAGTCCCCTTGTAGGCTTTTTGTCAATGCCCATCCCATTCCTTCATTAACAATACCCACGTGCTCTATACATGGACATGTACTGGCATGAACTCGCACATAACAATTTCCATGAGAGAAATTGGCACATAACCAGAATTCAAAATAAATACATGTAATAAGTTTATTTTCCTGGGATCAGAATGAGTGGTTGCAGGTAATTAATTAGACCCAACTTGACAGAGTGCAAATTAAATTTTAGGAGGCTTTTATTTTGAAATTGTTTTTGCAAATGTCACCATGAAAGTCATAACCTAAAACTTTAATTTCCATGATGGATTGAGTAACAAGTCTATGAGGCCACTACAGTAAATAGAAACATACAAGTATATTTACTAATAGTACATATACATACAGTACCTGTAACATAAGCTAATCTCAGACAACCCATGTAGTCTACAGCTATGATCGTAGAGTGTAAGTTTCATGATTGCAGTGACTGTACACAGATGCAAAGAACTGTCAGCCATGAATAGCCAGATCAGGTGTGTAATGCACATTAGCTGAGTTGCAGAGTCTCTTCTTTACAAACAATGAAACTTGTGGAGCTTGAATTTGGTCAGAAAAAAAAAAGAGATCATAAGGTTTTGTACTCTACAGACCGAAACACCTATACAGTTGTTACTAGCAACAGTATAGTTGTTACTGAAAGTGCACTTCACATAAATTACTAAACAAGTGCCATATCAGTACTGACTGTTAAAATAAAATTGTAACAATTGTCTATTCAGATTGTTTCAATTGTCAAGATTCCTTCTCGAAAATGCAACTTGTATGCATACTAACAGCTAAGGTGCCTGTAAATCATGCCTCAAAAGTACAAACTGACAGTCCAGCCCAAACTCCCAAACTTACACTTAAATTTAAACCAAAGCACACCACATACATACATGCAAATTCTCTTGCAACCGCTAGTAGTTATGCACACCTGGCAGAGCCAGGATGTCTGTGCACTAAGAAGGTATGTACAGTGAGCCGTGCAAGCAAAGCTACTGGAGCTGGGCTGGAACTTGCAAGAGAACAGGCCTTTCCTCACAGCAAGTGGTGTGGGCAACCGAAGTCTCACCTGGATCATTGCTGTTGCATGAGGAAAGGCCTTGAATTTGCACCCCAGCAAATGCCAGGTACCCAATCACAGCTGGGTGGACTGCTGGTAGGCAGATGGAAAATCAGATGGAAAAATGCCTGAGTGGGGCTTGAACTCGGGACACTCAGGCCCTGAGCCAAGGACACAACCACTACACCACATATACATTAGTACATACAGTAGGTACATATACATACACAGACCAAAAGCTTCCATTAATCATATTCCCTCGAGGTGAATACCCATCCTACATATGAATACATTTTGTCAGACAAAGCAAGAACTCCCTCATAAGAAAACAACAACTGTATCTAAAATCACAGCTACCATGTGAAGATTTTGCAAAAACCCATCCTCATATAAAAATCCAATCCTCATCCTCACAATTCAAAAATTAATTCCCATCCTCAGTACACAAGAAAAAATTTATCATAAGGCAAAAATTTATATACACAAAAATCTACAACAAAAACACCAATACTCAAGAATCCAACACTATCAATACACAAACATCTCCTCAATACTCCATCACATACAATCTGGTATATTTAGTAACCTCTATTATCTGCCTCAAGATAAAAAGGTTACATAGGAAAATTTTGCACCACAAAAGTAACACATGGTGCTCCAAAACACGGAGTACAACTATGCACACACACACACATTGCAGTAAATGTCATGTAATTAGTTACTACTGGAGAAGTGACCAGATAGGAAATCCACATCACCTAAATTACACTTCAAGTTCTTCACACAGGCTCACTTTTACTATGACCTCACAGTAATTATTTCCTTAGCAAAATATTGGGTCTCAAAAGGTGCCCAAATCATTAGCCTGAGGGCATTAGGTGATAATTGAAAAGGATTAGGAACATCTGGATCTCGTTACACTTCACTCAACAGTCTCTACCAGACTGTAGTTAAACATTCGGATAAGTGTCCCAGACAATTAACGTTAAAACAACAACAACAACAAAAACAAAACAAAAAAAAAAGGTTACATGCAGGAAACCATCAGTGCAACTTCTTAGAGATTCTACTTCAGAAGTAATGGAACATACGTAGCTAGCTAGATTATTTGACTGGAACACAAGTGGAAGCATAAAATTTCATGTATATAAAAAAAAAAAAATCCCTAGTGTGTGGTGGGCTATAAACTACCTACCAACCATAGAATATAACAACACCTGGTGGGCTATAAACTACCTACCAACCATAGAATATAACAACACCTACATCCTGTAAAAATTTTTTTTTGGTATATATGTAAATTTTAGCATTCTGAAACACAATAGAAACTCTTACACAATGGAGGCAAGTTACACAGATAACCCATACCACTCTGGAATACTATGGGTTAACTCAATGGCGTAATATGAGCACAGCATCCTAATTCTTTAATAATTGACACTAGCAGACTGGATATACACACTAAAATTATTTTTCCTGACAACCACACACACAAACCTGTACACCTGGTATGTACCAAAACCACTTGTTAAGTCGTGTTGTGGCCAAACTAAATATAAATACCACAGCTGGTACCGCACTACCCCAAGACCAAACAACATGGTTTTCAAATCATTTTAGGCAACACAACCTTCTCCATACACCATAACACAAACTGTGGCCGTGTGAATTGGTTGAGTATACATACCTGTGCTTGCATAGTTGTAACTTTGAGGGGGAAGAGCAATCAAGCATGGCCATGATCATTAGGGGGTTAACTCCTTAATCAATAATGCCAACATGGTAAGGTATATGCACTGAAATCCTGTGAGCAGCGTCATTTTCCCATTTAATTTGCTTAATTTGAATAATGAATATTTCTGTGTTTGGAGGACTGATTTGGTGCCAATTTGTGGTTTGTTTTGAGATCAAAGATCACTTATATACGTAGCAGCTTCTTTCTTAGCTCATACAACACTGCACTTTTCATTGACAGAAAGAAGCATTAGAAATACGTTGCAAGCTCAAGGTGAGAGATAAGTGCTAAAGAGTCAGGATACAACAGGAATCACAATCCATTAGTTTTAGAATGCTACCTGGAATTGCCCATAAGTCTCAGAAAATATTATACGTGTCACATAACAGGTTCCCTGCTCTATATCGTGTGTTGTCCCTGTTTTTTTTCCTTCTTGTTTTTTTCTTTTTTTCTACACAAGCTGGGTTAGACCTCCATAAATAGATTCAATTCAAATTCTCGATCAACCCTTACCTATCCTATCACCTTGGGCCAAAGTTATGCTGACATGTCATTATAAGGCCTTACACTGAATGATCAAAGTACAAATGTTTCAATTATAACTATACTGCCAGAGATTCCTGAACTTACAAATTGCAAACACATAGCTACCATTAGATTAGTATGCTTCTACCACTAGACTTCCCTCTGAGATTTTTAGGATTCTACCACTAGACTTCCCTCTGTGATTTTTAAGATTCTACCACTAGACTTCCCTCAGTGATTTTTAGGATTCTACCACTAGACTTCCCTCTGCGATTTTTAGGATTCTACCACTAGACTTCCCTCTGTGATTTTTAGGATTCTACCACTAGACTTCCCTCAGTGATTTTTAGGATTCTACCACTAGACTTCCCTCTGAGATTTTTAGGATTCTACCACTAGACTTCCCTCTGCGATTTTTAGGATTCTACCGCTAGACTTTCCTCTGTGATTTCTCTCTCACTGCTAACTTTAAGGATAAATCACAGAGTTGCTGGCAGATCATTTGAAGTAAGGGTGAGAAAGAACTAATAAATTTAGTATTCTAAAATTTCACTCCTGAAGTGTAGGATTAGCCATGAGATCTAATTAAGTCAACATGTACGTATGGGGGGCAAGGATAGTGTGAATCCCGTACCAACCGAACAGAGTGGTGCAACCAACTTGCACCATGGCTCTAGGCTACAGGAAACACCTTTAAATGCCTTTTTTGACAGGACAATTCACTTATTAGCCTCCTACGAGGTGGGCATGAAATATATTCACCCCGAACTGAGCAATCATGATGGACGGCTTGAACGTACCATGATACAAATAAAGGAAATTAAAAAGCTCTTAGCTTTTTATCCAGACAGAGCACACACTGTGTACAAATAATATCCAGGTATAGTTTTATGACAAGGAAAACCACACGTAGTATTGGGTTAACTTCAATATCCAACGGAGGTTTGTGTTTAGATTTTCCCCTACCTCTAGCTGTACTCTGCTCAATGCACGTGCCATTGTTGTCCTATTGTGTTGCTACAACGCAGCATCTTCCAGTGTCCCTGGACCCAATTGAATTGAGGAAAACTGCCGGCATGTGAAGAGAAGCTATCCTTCTCATATCTGAACTTGTACGACCAACTTATACTATCAAGAGGCAGAAACTTGCAAGGAAAACAAATACACGATCACCATGGTACGTAGCTATGTCATGGCTCCCCCATACAATACTTCAAAAGAAATGAAAATGTTATCATAAAATAGCAACTACCTCAACCTTTACTTACAAATACATGCAAACAAAAAAGAACACATAGTAATAACCTCTCCAGATAACTATAAAGAATCTATTATGTATGTCAAACTTTAAGATAAAATTTAATTCATTTTCTGCAATATAGAAAAGGGAAACAGACAAAAAAAAATCCTAGAGTTGCAGTTTTCCTAATTCTTTCTACAGCTAAAAAAAATACCACATGTGATGAAGAATCTATATTGAATGTAGCTGCTGGAGTTTTGTTTAGATAACTCCCCAGATCTACATGTACATCTAAAAGCAGTGTTTATTATATAATTGAATCATTAAAAAAAATTTTTTCCCATATTATTGACTCTAATGTGAACAGTTGTCTTAAAAAGTATGGCAAGCTATGTAGCTTCCATAAGCTATTCAATAACACAATGGTATTATTATTATTTCAATGTATTTTAATCTCATACTACTTTTTATCACGTAGGTCTTCCATTTCTGAATAAAGTGGCATAATATTTACTTCTATATAACATGTAAAAAAGCCTAAACACCACCACAAGACTGGGTCTATTATATAAACAATCTATTGGAATCTAACCAAGACATGGGAGGTTCACTGGATTGTTGCCATACCACATGGTTTGCCAAAGGGCACAAAAAATATTTGCGAAATGAGCTTGGTAGTTAGAACTAGCTGACTCAGCTTAGAGAACTGACCTTGTGACCCCCAAAACAATAACTTTAGATATTATCAACTGCCCAACTATCCCAGGCTTAACCATTAACAGAGTAGTGGACAACTGAAAGACATAACCAAAACAATGGTGAACAAGGACTGATCAATACCAAGCTGACAAGGTATTCTTTTAACTACGGAGTTACCAAATGTTGAACTTTAGCCACTCATCTTTTATCTGAATACTAGCGCGCCATATAGTTAACATACTACGACTAATTTGCAGTCGATAGCTAGCTGAATAACTGACCTTCTGATCCAGTTTTGTAGTGAAACAAAAAAAGATAGCAGAAGCATGCCGTACAAACATTCGTAACGATGATAAAAAAAGGATTGTGTATTCTCATCTGGACCACTTATCCGGATTTCTCCCCGCAGTCATCTGGTACGGCAATAATAACAGAGAAGAGAGAAGAAAACGGGAAAAGACACACCACTCTTTTATAACTATAAGACTAACTCCTCCCTGCAGCTTGTGAATGATGTCACCGCTATACATATATTTGCCACGCCCAAATTTGCGCAAAAAAAAAAAAAAAGCTCCCTTCGCGTTTTGTAGAGGGGTTTTTGCCTGACACCCGAGCTCTCCGACCAGCAGGATAATCCTCGGGAGGTTAGTGTCGTTCCACAGAGATGCAGAAAGTAGTAGAAGGCGATTTTTCTTTCTTGCCTCCTAAAGAATCAAATGTGGTGAGGGTTTTTTTAAGCTCCACTTTTGGAGGTACGTTTGCTACCTAATTAGCTAGGTAACTAAAATTTCAGCAAGATTTTGTTGTTTGTTTATTGTAGATTTTGTGAAAGAAAGGGACAAGCTGTCCCGTGATACATTTCCTCTCTTGCAGAAATACTGTCAGTCTCTTGGGCTAGAATTTCAAATGGTGGATATGAGATGGGGAGTAAGAGATCATATCATCAAACCAGCGATGTTTGTATTCAAGAAATTCACAATTGCCAGAGGCTGTCAGTTGGCCCTTCACTTTTGGTAGGTTGTTAGATTGGATACTAGTGGTGTGCTTGAGCACAAATGGCGAGCGAGCCTTAAACCACACTATTGTTACGATTGATTCTAACTACTAACACTCAAGCTACTAAAATAAAGTCAAGTTTTTAAATTATGTATATACGGTAAAGGGGATTCAATGCCATAGTAACTGCTCCCCGCAACTGTTTGAATTGAAAAAGAAGCAACAAAATCAAGTCACGTTATTTAAACTTTTCTCTGTGTAGTAGTTGTAACGCACAATACTTTCACACAACTGAACATTCCTACGCAAGACTTACCTTCGATGTTAGTCTAGTGGACAATGAATTTTCAAGTAAATACTGTTGTGTAGTGCTTATAACTATGACAAATAGCGTATTAACTTACCACTAGTGTTGCACCGATAATCGGATCGGCTATCGGTTATCTGCCGATATTTACTTTAACCCATTCACCAGCACAAGTGCCTATAGGCGCTCAAGGATGATGTAATGCGGGGGAAAATATTTTTCTCCTAAACGATAAACGCTAAGGCTTAGCTGCAGCGTCCAGAGCCCGGCTAATGTGTTGTTCTATTGCATGTATTTTTAGAATAGAAATAGCTACTATGTAACTAAGGTAGTCGGTCTAAAAATAAACTTGACTAGTTTTCAACTTGAGAGCTACTAGAGCACTGTAGGTAGCGAACATACTAGCAGCTATGTCGAAAAGGATATGGAACTTGATATTCCAGGTAAGAAAAACAGCTATTTATGCAGTATATTCGAGGAAAAAGTGAGAAATGGTTTTCCCGGGAACATGGCGGTAAGTTTTATTATGCCTAATAGCTTTCCCAGGAATATGGTGCTAATTTGGTCACAGCTGTAAACTTTTCTTTTTTTTACAAACTCCCAGCAATGAATAATGATTTGACTGAGCTACCTTTGCTCTCTGAATTGCTTTGGACTTCCTATTCATACAAAGGATGATGTCTCTACTTGTGCAAGGTCAGAATATTGAGATGATGGTAATACTGATTATGTTGAAAGCATGAAGAAGGTTGACAAAGTAATGAATGGATGAAAAATGAAGAGTATGAGTAAGAATATTGCTAGAGGGAGGAGTTAGTGTGTGCAGAGGACTGGAATTGTTAGCGAAATTTTCTTTTATTCTTGATGTTCTTCTTCCCAGTCACGCCTCCCCTGGTGTCATCCTTGAGTAACAGCATTGCTGGCTGAGATAACTGTCTATTATAACAGTAAAAAATATCTAATCATGCACAAACAATTGCTAATATTGCACTGGAACGCATACAGATCACTTTGTTATGATATAGTTACATTGTGGTCCCAATAACCACTTTGTGGTGTGTTGCTAAGCAACCAAATTTGACCAAAAATGTTGAACAATACATGTACTTTCACGTGATATATGGTTGCTGGGTACTTTTTTCAACTCCTGATTATATATTTATTTTTAAACATTATTCATATAGAAAAAATAAAATTACTGAATTTTATCTGCCAGTGAGAGGGTTAAATATCGGTATCGGATATCGCTGTTAAGTCAACCGATAATTTTTTCTTTTCTTTTCTTTTTTTTATATTTCTTTTCTTTTCTTTTCTTTTTTTTTTATATTTCTTTTTTTATTTTTTATTATTATTATTATGAATTTGTATTTTTATTCTTTTTCATTCACGGAGGGTTTTTTCATTCACAGTGGTTATGTTTCTTTTCCCCTCAAAAAAAAAAGGCCACCATCAAAAGAAACTCAACTGGCCAGGAATCAAACCCACTGCCTCCCGATCCCAATCCCGAGCCAGGGGTGCTACCCCCCCCCCCCCCCCCCCCCCCCCCCCCATACCACTCCATAACCTTGACCCCTACGAGGCAAAAGTTTGTATTATATAGACTTAGGCAACTTCTTATTACTTACGTGCACTGTTGTATACGTGTCCAGTCATTATTAACACATTTTTGAAACGAGGACCATACTCTTGAGGGGTAAAATGGCAACTGTAAGTGGTTCTAGAAAGAAGTCGGCGCTGTCCTGATTATGTCTGAAATAAGCTTTCACCAAAATTAATTAAATATCGAATGGTTATCGGTATCCGCAGATATCTGCCAATATCGGTATATCGGAATATCGGCTACCTATTTTCAATATCAGTGCAACACTACTTACCATCGCCACTAACTCGAATAGAAATAGAGCTCCCATAAGTTCTTGAGTTTTAACTGCACCCGCAAAAGAATTCAAAGCAGTAAACAATTCAATTTCTAGGGAGATATGGGTAATGATCGCTAAAGGGAGGAAACGCACAGCTCGAGTAGTTTTTAGTTGCAGACGATGTCATTCTTTACCACAGAAGCTCTACCCGTATTAGACGGAATGTTTTTCAACGGATCAGGAGGAGCCGCACGTTGAAAACAAAGTTCCAGCGGAAGGTAATCCTGAAATAAGGAGATAGTGAGTGAACGATATAATATAGCTACAATTGCAAATGACTTTTAAAATGCTAGCCTATGATAGCACGGTTACCCGTGCTATTACTCATACTAATACTGCAATATATAGCTAGCTTCATAAACCAATTTAGGGAGTCAACCTTAATTTGTCAATAGCAAACTTGCTGTTTATGTGTAAGTTGTTTGTCTGTTCCTCTGCTGTTGACCTTTCATTAGCAGTAATTACTTAAACCCTCTGGAGTGCTTTTATTGTAGGTGGAATAGAGACATGAGGTGTTCTTAACCGAAAGCTCTAGGACAGTCCCTAATTTATTACTTAGCCAATATCCTGCAACAGAATTGTAGTATTTCTATTGCTTGTCCCAGAAATTAATGAACTTCAATGCATAATCTGCACAATCCACCAATAGTTGGTAGTGTGTAACTTGCGAATGCTTCCACTTTTCTAGAAACTAGATTCAAAATTCACAGATTAGAGTGTTCATTTCTTTCTAAAATTGCTAAAGTTACCACGCAATTTCAATTTGTAGTCTGTGACCACTACATATTGTAACCTGTGCGTTACATTACATTTTTCCCACTATTATATGTCATGAAGTTCAGCTTGGGCAGGAACTATTGCAAAATACTACTAACACTAGGGTAAATACTTTTAAAATATCATATTGTTATTGCTTCCTTTTAATTGATGTGATTTTGGGTGTGGTCTGGAGGTGTGGCTTAGTGTCTGTGAACTACGATTTGAAAAGTTGGCAACTCTATGCTTATACTGATTTTTGTTGATACGCTCAGATTTGTGTGCTATAAACAAGTAAATAATAATAATGATGAGACTGAAATAAGTACAGAAAAAGGATCGTATAAATGACATTGTGGTAGTATAAAAGAAAAACAATTGGGCGAGCAAGCGAGCCGCTCACAAACGAGTCTCAATTGACATTTTAGTGTATTGTACATAATAGTCAAATTCACAGGGATCAATGTGTGCTCACCCCCGGAGGTTACTTTTAAACGCTAAGCACGGGCTCACTCGCCATTTGTGCTAAGCATGTCATTTGTACATGAAACAACCAGGTTAGCTCCAGTTGTAATATCTACTCAACAAAAATGTTCATGCATGATTGTGGCTTGTAAGTAGGTCTGTAAGTGTTAAAATTAAGTATCGTTGTGATTTTTTTTCTATAACTGTTCCTTTTTCTTTTCTTTTTTTTTACACTGTAAACTTGATGGTGAAATGGACAGTTTATATTGATATAAGTAACACCAAAAAGAGTAAATCTTTACCAGATGTAGTCTCCCAAGAAATGAAAATGAATCGATTGACTTGACCTCAGATTAAAACTGAATCAAGGATGTGTGTGTGTTTATGGCATGGTTTTTGTTTAAGTGTTACTAAAAGCATTTTTGCCGGAAAACATAATATTCAAAACGGCGGGATGGCTATTGTAACTGTCATGTATGCTGAAAAAACGAACAGAACATCTTTGTGTGGGCTACAATTACGTAGTGTGTATTGTAATATATATAATGTATACATATACATGTAATATAGTGAGAAAGAATTCAAGTGATTTCATCAGATCAAACTAGGATATGATTGACCGTAACACCAGTCTTGTTTTTAATTCACATGATTCAATTTCACCGCCACTGTTAGGCCGCCGTCGGGCTGCTTGAGTTAACAAGCTCCGAGACGCCTTAATGGTTCAATAGTAGACTGCCACCAGTTCCTCTCTTCCTTGGTAGGACCTGTACGTAGCTAACCTTTATTATCGCCACACCCGAGGTCAAGTAAGTTGAGGTTTAATTCAAGAACTTGTACGAGGATGACGAACACAAAGAACGGAATTGATAACTGACACAAAGACTAGACAAGCTTACTGACTGAACTCAGACCTTATATAGGAAGGGCTGAGTTCGTGTGCAAAAAGAATGTTCCAGAACACAAACCCAAATAAAGCACAGCACACGATGCTCACGAATGTTCTAGAACTCTAACTGATTAGATGTCCATGCGCGCACATCATACACACCACATACTAATTGTTCTCATTAGCAGTTCTATTCACCCGGTAGGGTAAACTTCTTCATCGGTAAACAACTGACTCTTCTCATCCAGCTGTCCAGACTCCTCCCTGTGGGTGGAGTCATCCTTCCCTGGTCCCTTCTTAGGGGCGGAATGTCGTCTGGGCCCCAACAGCCACAATTAAACATCAGCTAAAAACTTGATTAAGTACTAATTTTTTTTTTTGTTTGCTTGAGTCACAACTGAAATACTTAACAATAATATCTGAAAACAATAATATATCTGAAATTGTAAGGGCTAATTAGTACTGATGGTTCCCATTCATGTTAATGATCTATACTTGTATGTTGTTATATAGGCATTTATTGGAGACAGATATGGATATAGGCCATTTCCAGCTGAGATTCCCAATCAAGAATTTGAAATATTTTTGAATGTTGGTTCCAAGTGTGACGTGGATACATCTTTCTTGACGAAGTGGTATAAATGTGACAGAAATTCTGTAGACATCGTTTACCTACTGCAGCCAATCACAAATCATTTTCCAGACTATATTGTGAAAGATGTTGAGCTGCGATCTCAAGCTCAAAAGGAGTGGTGGCAAGAGTTTCAGGCTATTCAGAAGACAATTTGGACACTTGTAAAGATGGCGGTTGAAAATCGAGTTATGACCAAGAAAAGGGCACATTTCTATCTTCAATCAGGTTTGTAACTGATCACACTGCAACTCAATTAATTATTATAAGTGAATCAACATGTATATCTTGTGGCCGGCATCTAATACAAATACAATAACTCCCATTATAATTAGAATTTCCCCCATTCTCTCCCTTCACCCTTCCCAAAAATATATATTTCAATTATTGAACCATCCTAATAGCACAGGTTATTTGTGCTAGCACTCGCTAATAGTAGGCCAGCTTTTTTAACAGTAATTTGCAATTGTAACTACACTGTATCGTTCACTCACTATCTCTGTATTTCAGGATTAGCTTCTGCTGGAACTTAGTTTTCAACATACGTCCCCCTCACAATCTGTTGAAAAACATTCTGTCTAATATGGGTAGAGCTTCTGTGGTAAAGAATGTCATTGTCTCCAACTAGAAACTACTCGAACTGTACATTTCCAAGTTAACGCTGCACGCATGCGCATTTACCCATATTACTTCACTTAGCTACATGTACTGTGGTATTTCACTTAGTTTCCACCTAGTTACTGAGGTATTAGTTACGCGCTATTTTCACTTTCCCCGTGCGATTTCAATTGAACGGCAATTTTTCCCATACATTTTGAATGGCCAACTTACTATTAGTCTCTAAAATTGTGTTTTATAGGGACTTTAGTAGAAATTGAAAGCCTCTCCTGGCTTAGCTTATATGCTGCCGTGCATGTTCAGTAATGGCAGAGCAACAAAAAATAGACTATATTTCTCAGTTTCTGTCAGCTAGAAGAAAGTAGAACTCTTTGAGTCCTACATTAATCAAACTTTGAATGTTTCTTCTTTGTAACAAGCCTTCTAGCTATCTGATGTAAGTGTTTGTTACTCACCATTCATAGAGATAATGAGGGAAAAGTCTCTGTGGATGGCTTCCTTTAGTTGGCGTGCAATCTGGTAAGGTGTCATTAACTTTTAAAGTGGCCATTAATTTAAAACCAAAGGAGCCTTTTTTCACTCATGTACGTACGTAGTTGCAAAGACTCGTCATCAAATGATCAATTGTGTATTGTTGAGTAAAATGGTGGAGTCCCAGCAAAAATCTTTAAGAAGTGACAAATCTTATTAAGATCAGAAGATACAAGATTTCATTAAGAGTAATCCCTTTGACTGTCCGAGCCGAGAATTGTTAATGTTGCACCGCAATTGATTCTCTGATTTTTAAAGAATCTATTATCTAATATAGCGTTCATAATTTTTGTACGTCGCTCTGACAGAGTACTTCACTGTAATAAAAAATTGAAATGATTGTACCATAGTATTTGTTTTTTAATAATTTTTTTAAAGTATGGCTACTGGAACGCTTACCATTGAGCATCTGTCCACCTGATATTTTTTATAGTATGGTGCTGTAAAGCTCAGAATTCAGCAACTAGAATGTGAATGAGCTGTGAACTCTGTCTGAACCCCGTAGCAACTCTGAGATCGTCAGAAATTGAGCTTCACCTAGTACCGTTGTAAAGTCCAAATTTTGAACTCTTCACTTTGTGGAAAAATATATACTTTTTCTAATAATAGTAAAGACGTTGGTCTTGATGTGCTTTAAAAATTCAATCTTGCTGGATTGTCTTTACAGAAAAAGTAATGCTGTATAGTTTTTAAAAAAACCTTTGCTGTTATTGTTGCAGTTGCTTTGCCATTGCCTGGGAGTTACGCCCCAGGGCGTAACTCCCAGGCAGCCATGCCCCAGGGCGTAACTCCCAGGCAGCCATATTGCAAGTTTTCTTAACTTTTTTATTGTGCTACCAAAATTACGTACATATTACACTAGTTGACCTTGTAATTTAATAGTTTCTAGTAAGATGGAAGATATTAAGACTATGTAGTAACACTGAATTTTAACATCTGATATCTTAAAGTGAAGGTTATACATGAATAAGTATAATAATAATAAGTATATTGCAATCTTGACCTTAAACTCTGTGTTGCCATTTGTGCTAAAAGTTAAAACTGATATTTTGTAAATCCATGCTGTTGCACAACTAATTAATCTTATTTATCAGATTGAAATGGTCGTAATGTGCAGTTCATTTTATTGTGTAATTTGAAAATGTGAACTAAATCATGTAGAAGTTGTTTAACCCATTCACCGGCACTTGACGTAATGCGGGGGGAAATATTTTTCCCCTAAACGATAAACGCTAAAGCTTAGCTGCAACATCCAGAGCATGCTAATGTGTTGTTCTATTACATGTATTTTTAGAATAGAAATATCTACTATAACTAAGGTAGTCGGGCTAAAAATAAACTTGACGTTAGTTCGAAAAATGGTGATCAATTTGTCTGCAACTGAGGCGGTGGATCTTGTCTGCAATGACGTTTTCGGCTGCAAACGTAAGAGGGAAGGGATACAGGAAATGTATAGCTACCGTGGAGTTACTACTGTCAAGGATAAAGAGTTGGACTTGCTCGCTAAAGCTGTCATTCTGTTGCCGGTTGAGGAAACTACTAGTTTTCAACTTGAGAGCTACTAGAGCACTGTAGGTAGCGAACATACCAGCAGCTATGTCGAAGAGGAAATGAAACTTGATATTCCAGGTAAGAAAAACAACTATTTATGCAGTATATTCGAGAGAAAAGTAAGAAATAGTTTTCCCGGGAACATGGCGGAAAGTTCGATTATGCCTAACAGCTTTCCCAGGAATATGGCACTAATTTGGTCACAGCTGTAAACTTTCTTTTACAAACTCCCAGCAATGAGTAATGATTTGACTGAGCTACCTTTGCTCTCTGAATTACTTTGGACTTCTCTATTCATTCAAAGGATGATGTCTCTACTATTGCAAGGTCAGAATATTGAGATGATGAAGGTTGACAAAGTAATGAATGGATGAAAAATGAGGAGTATGAGTAAGAAAATTGCTAAAGGGAGGAGAGAATGTGTGCAGAGGACTGGAATTGTTAGTGAAATATTCTTGCATTCTTGATGTTCTTTTTGCCCAGCTAACAGTCACGCCTCTCCTGGTGTCATCAGTGAGCAACAGCATTGCTGGCTGAGATAACTGTCTATTATAACAGTAAAAAATATCTAATCATGCAATTGCTAATATTGCACTGGAACGCATACGGATCACTTTGTTATGATATAGTTACGTTATGGTCACAATAACTACTTTGTGGTTTGTTGCTAGGCAACCCAATTTGACCAAAAATGTTGAACAATACATGTACTTTCACGTGATATATGGTTGCTTGGTACATACTTTTTGAACTCTTGATTATATTCATTTTTAAACATTCATATAGAAAAAATAAAACTGGTCTAATGGCGAGTGAGCCTAAAACTACACTATTTTTAAACGATTGATTATACTTTCTAACACTCAAGCTTCTGAAATATAGTTGAGTTTTTAAATTACGTATATACAGTAAAGGCATTCAATGCCATAGTAACCAATCCCCGCAACTGTTTGAATTGAAAAAAAGAAAAGAAAAGCAACAAAATCAAGTCACATTATTTAAACTTTTTCTTTGCGATATCCTTAGCAGTAGTTGTAACAACAATACTTTCACACAACTGAGCATACCTACGTAAGACTTACCTTCGTTGTTAGTCCAGTGGACAATGAATTTTTTTAAAGTAAATACTATTGCATAAGTCTTATAACTATGACAAATACCGTATTGACTTACCACCACCACTAACTCCAATAGAAATGGAGCTCCCGTAAGTTTTTTACTGCACCCGCAAAAGAATTCAAAGCGGTAAACAATTCAATTTCTAGTATGGATCAATAAACCAGCAGATTCTGTTTAGTGAAGTTTGGGATGAGGTCAAACATCGAGCTAACACAAAAATACGGGAGGGTCAAAGTACAAAATGACATAATGTATGTCCACACATATATATATAAACCAACAAATATTCCCGATTTTCAATTGTGTTACCCCTGAGAGTGTCTCGCTATCTCCACTCGCTTGCCTATTACTAAATTTTATCTGCCAGTGAGAATATTTATAAATTTCAGACTTCTTTAGTTTTGACTTGTGTATCTATTATGTAAATTGATATTGTATCTGTAAAGCAAAGTGCTTATTGGGCTTAAACTATTTGTGATTTTAGTGACAGAAGATGAAATTGATCATGGAATATTCAAAATTACTAATCCTAATGCCTCCTGTCTTTGCTACACCAGAAGTCTTTCCAATTTATCAAGCAATCTTACTGATGATAGTGCCTTACAATACATTGATGTCAATAGTTCAAAGATGCTGGATGTTGAAGCACAAGAATTGCTTCATGATTTGAAATGGAGAAAATTACCTGAGGCTTTGGACCCATCTAATGTACACCACTATACACTTCAGTGGGTACCAGGAGGGATATCCGAGAGCAACAATGAGCATGCTCAATACATGACACAACTCTGTGAGCAAGTATATAAAGATCTTAAGCATTTAATTGACACAGCTAAAAATCGTACAAGTGTCATATCAAATCTACATTCTGAAATTTTACATCATGCCCAGTTTTGCAGGTCTAAAAGTGATTCTTATTATGACCGAAATGATGGAATTATGGAGTCTGTCAAGTCATACATTCTAAATTTAAACTCAAATGTTCCTTTGATAATCCATGGAAAATCTGGCTCAGGAAAAACATCCATCATGTCTGAAACTTTCTTTTTGCTGCATTTATGGATGAAAGAAAAATACTATGGTGTAGTTAGATTTCTTGGTACTTCTCCTATGAGTTCTATGCTCCGATTGTTATTAGTGAGTATCATTGAGCAGATTGGTGAATTGCTTCAAGTTCAAGTTCCTAATTTCAGCACTATTGATACAATTGATATAATCCAATTTTTTCGTGATGAGTTTGTACCTTCCTTAGCTAATCATACCTCCAGGCTAGTGATTTTACTGGATTCTGTTGATCAGTTAAACTCTGCTGATGGTGCTCATTTTATGAAATGGCTTCCCACTCAGTTGCCATCTAACGTGAAGTTGATAGTGTCAGTTTTAGAAGAAAAGCATAAATGCTTGGTGAATCTAAGGAGTTTTATTACTTCAAAAAATTCTTATGTCCATGTTGGAGTATTGCAAATTGAGACTGGTCTCCAGATCATGAACTTTTGGCTCTCCAAAATTGGGCGAACACTTTCTGAACATCAAAAAGCAATTATTTTAGATGCTTTTTTGGCCTGTCCACAGCCTTTATTTCTACGACTTCTGTTTGGCCATGCACGAAATTGGAAATCTTATACTGATTTAAGTTGTATTGATATTCCAAAATCAACTGCTATGGCTCTCTCTCAGTTTTATGATGGTCTAGAGCTTAGGTTTGGAAAGATGCTGGTCAGGAGAGCTCTGGGATATCTGACAGCATCCAAGGAAGGCCTGACAGAAGCTGAGCTTGAAGATGTTCTATCTCTCGATAATGAAGTGCTAGATGATGTTTACCAGTATTGGGATCCTCCTTTTGAAGGAGTCGTTCGTATTCCCTGTCTTTTATGGAAACGTATTCATCATCACATAGATGATTACATTGTAGAGCAGAGGGCTGATGGAAAGACAGTTCTTAAGTGGTATCACCGCCAATTCATTGAAAGTGCCACTAAAAGATATGTTGAATCCCTTAAAATTATCCTTCATTCTATTTTATCTGAATATTTTGATGCTAGTTATGCAAATGGAAAAGGTAAAAGTGTCAATTTGACACGCCGCAACCTTTCTCTGCAGAACGCTGATAGGCAAGTAGCTTCACAACCTCTTCAATTTAGTACATCAGTGTTTAATTATCGAAAACTAACTGAACTTCCGTTTCACTTCCTTTACTCTAGACAAATTGATAAACTCCGGCATGTAGTACTATGCAATTATAAGTGGATATTTACCAAACTAAAGGCTACTGGATACGTTTCATTAATACAGGATTATGTAACTACTCTGAATGAAATCAGAGATGAAGACATTTCTCTACTTTGTGATGCTTTGTCTCTTTCTGGTAGTAACATTCGCAATGTTCCAGATATGCTTGCTGGTCAACTAATTGCTCGCCTTTTTCCATTTGATCAACCTTCACTTCAAAAAGTATGTAGTGATGCAAGAAACTCAATTTCTACATCAATGCCTTATTATTTTAAACCAAACAACCACTGTCTTATTAGCCCAGGACAAGAATTAATGTGTACATTATCTGGCCATCCACAAAGAGTTTTAGCTGTCAAGAAAGTGCCATCATTTCACACACAATTGCTGGTATCTTATTCCAAAGGTACAAACACAACAGATGATCTTTTCCATGTGTGGGATACATCAGTGCTAGAATGCATACAGAATATTAATACTCTTAATATTCCTGGATTTCAACAGCCATCTCACTTTGTAGTTACCTCAGATCACCTAGTAGCAATTAAGGGGCCATCATCATACATGTTATGGAATTTAAAGAGTGGCTGTTCTGTCAATTATTCCCTGAAACTTGCTGACACTGAGACATTAAATTGTGTCACTGCCACTTCCAAAGGCACGAATTTCATTTTTGGTACAAGTATGGGAATGATTATAGTCAAGTCATCATCGTCAAAAGAAAGTAGATGTTGCTATTTAAAGTCCAAACAAGACATAAAAGAAGTTATCATTTCTTCAGATGATTCACATGCAATAGTACTAGCTGGAAGTAGAGATTTCGTCGTTATTGAAATGGATACATTGAGAATCATGTCAACAACAAATAGGGAACACACCCAAGATGATGTCAAGAAGTTAATACTATTTAGAACTCATTTACTGTATGTTGCAGGAACTTGTGATGGGACACTGCTAATTAGTACCATTCCTCAGCTTAATGTTACATCTATTCCTGCTCACAGTAAAAACATCAAATGTATAGTATATGTTCCAATGGCAAAATCTATTATTACGGGTTCTCTTGACAAATTGTTGCGTGTCTGGGACCTTACTTCCTTCACTTGTTCAAAGACTTTAAAAGGGCACTCAGATGGGATATGGTGTGCAGCTGCCATTCCAGAAACTACGTGTGTTATTTCTGGATCAAAGGATGACTACCTTAGAGTTTGGGACATACAGTCAGGAGAGTGCTTGAATACATTAGAGGGGCACTCCTCATGGATTACATGTGTTACTTCTTTGTCAAGAGATATTATAGTGTCAGGTTCCAATGATAAAAATTTGAAAATTTGGAATATTAATAAAAATAAAGTATTTAAAGCCATTGTTAAAGATAGGCATGTTGCGCAAGCAGAATGTGTAATATTCCGAAGCAGTTCTCTGGCTATATCTTGTGCTCCAGATGCAACCAAAGTATGGAACCCAACCAATGGAATATGTTTACAGACTTTCAATAATCCAGCATCTTGTCTTACTTTCACTAGAGACATGGACTTTGTTTTATCAGGAAACATCAAGGGGACAATCGAAATCTATAAATTTTCAAAGAACTCACTACTAGATCAATTTCGAACAATACAAAATGCTCATTCGGCAAAAATTACCTGTATAGAGTTGTGTCAAGCACCACAAAATATGATTTTATCTGCATCCTTAGATTCTACCATGAAAATTTGGAACTCTCATTTTATTGTAATTTCCGCTTTAGTTGGTCATCAAGCTGGGATTACATGTGTGAAAACCACTGGTCATACTCTGGTGTCTGGTTCCCAAGATGGTGATGTCCGAATTTGGAATTTAGCATCCTCGAAATGTACCAGTTTAATGAAAGGACATACTAAGGCAATTACTTGTCTTGCTCTTGCTACCAATAATACACAAATTATTTCAGGGAGTGATGACTTTACAGCTCGAGTTTGGAATATGAGTGACTTTACTTGCATTTGTACTGTTAAATATATTGACAGTATTAAATGTATTGTGTCAATAGATTCACTCAGTTTTTTTATAGCAGGCAGTCATAGTTTCGTCAATCAACTGAAATCTTGGGATACTAAAACTGGAATATGCCTGAAAAATTTTGAAGGTCATACTCATGCAGTTATGTGTATGTTACCTGTGAAAGACAAATATATTATTACGGGCTCAAGGGATGGAACTGTGTGCATATGGAGCATCAGTTCTGGAGAAATTCTGGGAAAATTTGATCTTCAATCTCAAATCAAGCGTATTTCAATAACAGAAGGATACAAAAGCTATTTACTGGCAGCTACAACAAAGTCAGGTCCAATTGCTTTCCTGCAGTTTATCACTGAAGATTATCATAGTTTATAACAATGCTCCATTTTACAGCCAAATTAGTGTGCTTCACTTCACTACTTCGTTTTAGTACTTGATCAATTTTGTTCTTACACTACAAACTTGTCACCCATACACACCCAATTCATTTGAAAGTATTGTATTTAACTATCATCAATACCACACATCAACTTGTACAACAAGCAACACATTAAGTCATTTTTTAAATGTTCTAGTAAAAAAAATATATATATATATATATATTCACTTTGCTCTTAGTTCATTTTAAGGAGGCACAATGCTTGAACCATATTGCACAGAATTTGAATAATATTACCATTATAGTACTCCCAGTGAGTACTTATTAAGGCAGTTGAAATTATTGGTATTGCTATATAGACGTATTTAATCTAACTAGGTACTGAAATAATGGGACAAAAATAGGATTGTTGGTACAAATGTAGGGACTCTGAATGACTCGCATAATATATAAATGTGCATTAGAAACAACTAAAGTCCAGTGCACATTATTACATCATATAGTCCAGTAAACACCTCCATAAGGCTAATACATGAGCCTAGAAATATTTCCTATGAAATGTTTTTGCAGATTTATATTCATGTGGGGACCATAATTCTTTTTTGACATTTTTTTGAGATTGTATGCAAAGCTAAAGTGATATGAGGTAAAATGTGCTTTGTGTCAGCAAAAAAAAAAGCTATTCAAATTTAATTATGTTGATTTATATTGATTATAGTTGCAATTAAAAAAAGCATTGTTTTCTATGACATGAATTATTTTCATTACAAAGTAACTTCAACAATTTTAGTATTGTTTTGTTTTAGTCCACGTTGTTTTGCTTCAATAGTATCCTTATAGATCTCATCATCTTTATTTCCTTAAAAATCTGTGCCCTCCTTCGAGTCTGCATCTTACTTTTATTTTTCTATTTAATAGTGTGAAAATTGCAGCAGCTATCTTTGGCTGAGAAGTATAGTAACAACAAGTGGATGTTCTGTATGACAGCTGAAAAAATTGTACTGCATTTTTTTTTCCCCTCTCACACTACATTGAGACATTATATCCATTAGGTTTGGTGGAACTGTGTAATTTTGATATATTTTGGCAGATGTTGGAGGTATTAACATTAGTGGTACAACCATGAGAGTGTCTGAAGATGCCCTAGGTTGTCGCATAAAACGCCAAGCTGAATTTGTCCTAGGACCCCACATGAAACAAAATAGCTTAGTGTCGTGCAGTTCCACATGCTTTCTTAAATACATTTAGCAACTTAGATTTGCATGCCTTACAAAAATAAATCCTATATCTCCCTAAAACAGGAAATAATTGTTCTGAAAGTGTTGTTTCAGCCTTAATGGTACAAAAAAAAAAAAAAAAAATCTGAAGTTACCCAATGTTGCCACCTAAAAAATTTGAATTTGTCCTAGGGCCCCACTTAATACAAATCTGGTAAAAAGATACTTCCACAATGTATCTAGGTTCACATTTTTTCTATTGAACTAATGAGAGAAAGTTATATTTTTAGAACAGGCCACACTATGGGAGAATTATATATTCCAAATGAAAATTCCCAGTGTGAGAGTACTCGTCTATAAGAAGCACATTATTTTGTGTCCACTATAGTTTGGACTTCAGATGAACTATTTACACTTACAGTGTTGCTCAGGCCACAAAAAAATAAGGTGACAATATTAATAAAGACTTTTCAAAGTCTTCAAAATAGTCTATTTGAATATTACACATATTATTATATTATTTTGTGTTAATGTTGTGGTAAAATTATATTGAGTAACACTAAAATTATACACTGCTGTGCTCATTTTTCCATAATTACAACTTCAGCTTTGTTCTTAAACTGTACATTTAATTTGCAAGAATCAGAAACAATTAGTTAGCTCGTACTAATTCAATTGAATGTCTAACTACATATAGACTACCATCATTTAATGTATTAGTCATGGGTACATTTTTGGGCAAAATGACATAAATTGAATTATATTTAGACACACATTTCGCTTACTTTTGCCCCAGAATTTATTATATATATGCTTATATATATCTTTGCAAATGCAGCAAAATGGCACATAAAAATGTTGGTGAACAAGAAGAACAATAGCAATGTATTTTGAAATAAACCACAGCTTATGGCTTATTAATTTTCTAGTTATACTCTTTTTTTTACATCTTTTTGGTAGTTTCTTATTTAGGATATACCGCCTTATATGAACTAACAATTTGTACTGAAGAAGAGCATAACAGCATTGGTTTCACCACCAGTTGGAGCCTCATTATTGTCAACTGTAGCCATATACACCTTCAGCATCTGACCAACTGAAGCAGCCATTCTCATAGCTAGAGAATTGAATGTCAATTGACCAAAAGGATTGACATGGTAACAGTAACGAACTAGAACATAGAGAAGCTGACCATTCGTTATGTGCTGGAGTATTGCAAATTGGTTGCATGCATCCTAAAAAACTTGGTAATAGTATAAAACAAAATATCTCATTTTGAACAAATGTAATTTCTAACCAACTGATGCTCTATTTCAATGTTTATCTCTGCCACTTTTATGCTAATTCATTATGTTATATATATTCAGGAATGTCATATAACTAGCCCATGATTGTTTATTGTTGTGTATATAAAAGCGGATTAGCTGCAGTGTATCACACAGTCATCATATTGAAAATCAACTGCTTTCAAATTTGATTGAACTGGTTTTTGTTCACCTTCGCTGATCCAGTTGATAAAATACTTTACAGCATGAGTAATTTCTTAACATATTATACCAAGCTGGGTGCTATCAAACAAATAAGAAACTACCAACCCATAGCATAACGACAAGGGGGATGCAGAAGTTCCTTGTCTTTTTCCAACCTTCCCTTCCTCCATTCATAGTTCAGACCACATAAAGTGGTCTGGCATTTGGTGGAACTTTATGTCACTGAAATGTATAAAAAAATCACTTCATGTATTATGAATACAAAAATTGAATGAAAAAAAAAAGAGTTATAATAGCATGTAGTTGTGTCATAATTGCAGACTGTGTATAGAAAATTTGTTACTAAATAAAAATAACTATCCACACGTAAAACAGTTAGAAAGTGTTTACCCTTCTTTCGCTTTTTTTAGTAACTTCTTCAAATCTTTTGGTTTCTTGCCCTCCATTTTTTCTTCTTTTTTTTCTTTTTTCATCAGCTTTTTAATTTTTTTCTCGATAACTTTAATAGCCCTCTTGTCTGCATTAATATTCTTTCTGATTACCTTTTCTACATCATGCTCCATTATTTCTGAACTGTCTTGTAAAAAAGGGGTTTGTTCCTCTAAGTTGGCTGGGTCAAGGGTTTCATAACCAAAATTTTCATCCATTTCATTGTCATCCTGACCTTCTATATATACATGTTTTCCATCTTGAATTATCATATCATGCCAGTCTTCATACTCAGCATTTGATCTGTAGTTGTGATTAACGTGGTCACTATCTTCGTTTTCTGAAATCACATCTTCACTTTCACTGTCAGCATAAGGTTGCAAATATTGACTTGGAATTTTGTTTGCATCAATCATATAGTCATTCATGATCATATCATTTTTCCGGTCATCCACAACTGAGAATGGATGAGCAAAACTTGAGAGAAAACATGTTAAACATAATCCAATGATAAAAATGATTTTTTCCATTTTCCTCTACAATAGAGTTATGAATTTCCAAAAATGCTGCCTTCATATGTAGTTAGATTTTACGTGAAGCAATATAACAGAATGTTTTTTTATGATGTATGGCAGGAAGATGAAAGCAAACAAGGAAATTTATACAGAACTTGTTTAATAAAGTGTTTTGTTTAGTGAGTTATGCAGGAAAAGGAAAACAAACTAGGAAGTGTACATTAACAAAGAAGAGTTTTTATATGCAATATGTATTTAGGGATGTCCTATATAATTAGGCTATGAAAACTTGGATGTAGATATAGAGGAGACAAGCTGCAGTCTCAAATCCTTAAAAAAATAACTTACTGAATGAAGCAGTTATTATCTTATCAATTGAACTATAAATATTAGCATAAAAGCTTCGATTAGAAATTTAGCGACATCAAAAAATAAACTAATCATTAAAAAAGAGACATGATTATGTGTTATCTTCACTGCTTTTATAATTATAAGTTTTACAACAAGAAAAGGTTGTAACATTCTTATGACAATAAGACACAACACATAATTAATATTTGTGACTCATACATTGAGATAACATGTTACTTAATAAAATCCAGCAGGCTAAAGTGGATAACTTGTTTTTATTGCAAGAGTGAAGGAAAGTGATCAACTCTACATGGAACATGATTATTGTACAAGTAAAAAAATCATTGAATATATAATGGGTTTATCTGGATTGTTCAAATATTTGGTGTCACATTAAACCAAATATATGCAAAAATAACTTCGAATAAAGTAGTGTGATAAATGTGCATCTGGATACCTGGTCTATAAGTAGCTCAATTATACAAACAGGATGACTTATCTATAGAATAGTGATTACACACACAAGAAGGAAAAGAGTCGAAATGATTGAGAAACTGTGTAAGTTACTATACAAATTTTTCCTTATTCCGTCTACTAAAATAACGAAACAGATTATTTAACAGCTTGCTTTTAATAAATATCCTATACAGTACATGCACATTTACATTATAAAGTAGCAGTTGCCAATTTTTCTTCAGTTTCTGTATTGGTACTGATAAACCATGTTGAAATTCTACATAATTATCCTTTATTTCGGCATAGCTCAATATGGCAACAGTTATCCAATATCAAATAAACAATATTATTTAACAAGCAAGAAGGAATATGTGGAAAGTAAGGTGGAGAATGGTTATCTAACCAGTAAGAATGCTTATGAAGAAAAAGATGTCATGCCACAAGCTGAAGATATTGATTTTGAAGGACAAATTATTGACCACAGTCATGCCTACATGAATTCATTAAAGTCGAATCTTAAAAAAATCAAGGAAAAAAAGGAAAAATTAAACAAATTGAAGAAGAAAACAAAGAAATTGGACAAGGATACTAGTTTGCTGTTGAAAAATGCTCAACCTCCCACTCCCAGCATGGAAATTAACAGGCTTTCAGCAGCAGAAGCTATTGCTAAAATTTATCATGATGAAGCTATTGATAGAGCTGCTGATAGAGTTTTGAAAAAAATTGAAGAGATATATATCAATGAAAATTAAAGACTGATGACAATTTTAGAAGTATCCAACTTCATACACCATGCAGTTTACATAGAACTTTTTTCCAATATAGTTATAGTTGTGTGTACTCATTGTTTTGTGCAATTAACTTAAAATTTATAAAGAGATTGGAATGTAGCTAAGTAGCTTGCTTGGGTTCTAATTTTAGGAGATCCTTCAAGTATTCAGCCAAATATATGAATAAAATTTACTAGTTAGACACTCTCCCAATGGTAGTAGACTGATGTACATTAACAGACTCACGTAAACAATGCCCAAACATAACTAATTTGAAACTGATAAGTTTGTTATTAATTTCTTCAAGTAAACACAAAGTGGATTAGTAAGGATCAATGACATTTCTGAAGTTTAGAGAAATGTAAGCAATGATCACTTTTAAGTAAGGCATGTAGCTACTAGTTAGTAGGTGTTATACAAGTGCTTGAAAGATTTTGGTGATGCCATCATGTCTTAACCACTTAAAAGAATGACAGGTGGATTTTCAAGCCAAAAGTGTTTGTTAGTCCGACCAAAAGAAAGTCATACAAAAAGGTTGTTAATTTACTATATCATAAGAAAGGATAACAGTAATCTATGTAATTATGTGCTTTCGCATCATAATGACTATCGACGGTGTGTTGTATACATAAAATATCATGAGCTGAGCTGATAAAGCATTGCTATTATCTGAATTGGAACAACAGTAAGTTCTCAAAACTTAAGTTGACAATAAAGTGTGATTCCTTTAGGGATTTAAACCATTGATCCTCAACTTTGTAGTCACATATATTTATCATTTACAGTGTCCAGTCAAATGGCACTGGAGTGCCTTATAACTTTTTAAAATTTATTCCTAGGTCTTGCCCTGTTTATCCCCCACTCTATAAAAACCAAACACCAGGTGTCTGTATTCGTGAATAATCCATTAGCTAAATGGAGTTTTATTCTCATACCATAATCAACCACTAAATCATAGGCAGAAGAAAAATAGAGTAACATGAGAACTCAAGGGTCAAGAAAAATAGGAGCCAGTGAAAAAATCGACTGATGTAACATCTTAATAAATAAATAAAGTGAAGTTAATAAACAAAAATACAATCATTATAAATATCCCAATATTGTAGCTCGTGCTAGTCATTAAGGCTTGAGCAAGTCCATATAGAACTTGTGCAATGAAACGATAGACATTAATGTTTTCTGAGAAGTTTAACATACAAGCAATACCCACATCACCAGTACTTTCAACAGGAAACTCAAAGTACACTGGTAAATTGCTGGGAATATGTGTAGCAGGCAGCAAAGAATGTCTTTGCTCACGTGAGTATGACTTGACTATAGGGGGCGCTACCAACAATCACTGAAGTTGCTCGGACAAAAAGATACCAGCTTTTTCAGAAATAAATCATGGAGTTTCATGCAAGGAGCGGATGTCCTGATTAAGTGGCTTCAACCAATGGCACATTTTATGACTGCCTTCATGCCATGAGAGGATATCCTAATTAAATAGTCTCAGACAATGGCACAATTAGCCACACTCTCAACACAAGCTAGTTCATTAATAGATACATACCAATGTGGTCCTCCTTTTAATGGGCCCCTGAAGAGAAGTTTGACTCGTTAGCCTAATCATTGCATTGGGAAATTGCATACATTGTGAATTGCCACCATTTGTTATGTTTACACTTCATTAATAGCTATTATACCTCATTTATGTTTATATTATTAGTAGATTGTACCCACCGTTGGTTTAGCAAAACAACTGTGACGAGAAAAGTCATTATTCTCCTGTTTTCCTGTGACATATAAACATTTGTTGTATGACACGTTACAAGTTTATATCCCAAGATTATTTATTATTGCAATAATTTAGTCAGCTTGCTACATGAAAACTCTCAACACTACCATACCCTAGACCCTAGCAAGCTATTACAAAATCATCCCAGACCAAAAGAATATCTATTTGGCTATTGCAAACTTGCACTACTATAGCTCAGCAATGACAATGGTAGATGTAAACCGACAACTAAGATTTTTTCACATTTTTCCTTTGCTTTTTTTCCAGACCCCTTTAGGTGAGAAAGTTTCAATCTAGTTTTTATGAAGGGTCAGAACTTGGTAATTGTGATGTTTTAATCTATAAATTAAGGCTCCTCTCTGTAGGGGGTGGTGTTTCCGGTCGACACCGAAAGGTGGTCTGTTGAGTATGAGAGTGCAGCAAGCGGTACACTCAACAGTATAAAGAAAAAATGTATAAAGAAAAAATGTGAAGGTCTTGGAAGTCGAGGGTTGTCGTAGCTCAGTGGTTAGAGCACTGGTGGCTAAAGCGAGTGGCCGTGGGTTCGAATCCCCGGTGACAATTAAGATTTTTTCACATTTTTCCTTTGCTTTTTTTCCAGACCCCTTTAGGTGAGAAAGTTTCAATCTAGTTTTTATGAAGGGTCAGAACTTGGTAATTGTGGTATTCATAAGAGAAGATAAACAGACCAGAGACACTAATATATATTTTCAACATGAAAATCCACTTCCAGCACTTCGCCTTCCCAGCTTCAACAAAAGCTAGTAGTTACACAGAAATGACAGCTTCGGGGTTTTTTGTTTTGTTTTTTAATCAGCCCGAAATTCAATAAATGAGCATAATATAAGGTCTTACATCGTTATTCTGAGTAAGTTCATATCTAAATCTTCAACAGTTAATTTTCATTCTCCAAAATCAGAGCGTGACAGACAGACATACAGAAAGGATGACTGCTATAACCCTCTCGCACATGTACACTGAGGGTTAATAACGAATCACTGATAATACTTACCACCCCTGGCACACCTTCTTTCGCTGACAATGCCATTAATAAGCAATTGTGTACCATGCACATTATATATATAATAAAACTCAATCACTTGAATACTTAAATTCATTCTGCAAAGAAAACAACAAACAAGATGACATTAAGGTGCAATTAATGATCAACACCCATTATATTCATTAAAGCATTCAGTACCTCATATAAAATAGTAGCAGATATCTTCAGTTTGTTTTGATGTGGGCTTATAAAATCAGTAACTACTATTTGAAGTACTTTCATAGGTGACAAAAAATCTGTGATGATGCGAGGCAAAATGTCTACCAAAAGGTCAGATACATGACGTAATCTAATAAAGCACAAAAAAATAATAACATAATACTAAATTTAATTTAAAAGGCACAGTTTTATCTTCCAAATTAAGAAAAGGAATGTTGAAGTCCCAAAACATTGGGTGAAAGCAAGCCTTGAGGAGGAATGCACCACAACTCACAAAGTGGTGACATCGCTACTCACTCTGAACATATTAAATTCCACCCACACACTTAATTCAAGCAACAATGAGGTGTTAGTAAAAGAGTTGTCATGTCATAATCATGTGACCTAATAATTTCTTTTGCTTCCTGTGGTAGTTTGCTTTAAGCTGGGAAGTTACCCGAGTGCCGAAAGTGGAGTGTCTCTGGCTTATTTAGCTTCTTCTCTTACAAAAACAGCGATTTACATGTACCACTTTCATTGCTTGAGCTATAGTGACACCTGATTAGAATAGCCTAAATTATTGTTTTTGTCTGAGATGATTTTGTAGTAGATAGCTATTTATAGTAGTACTACGGGTTTGCACCTTTGATGCTTAATTTACCAGTTGTCAGTGTGTGTGGTGTGATTACTTGGGTTGCATAAATAGTACCAAATCAGTCAATGCATTGCTATCTAGCAAGCAGTTTATATTTATGTATAAAATGAAATTATCAACATTCATTTGCAGTAGCACCACATTAGTTCATTTTTGACGAACAGAGTGAAATGCATAAATAATTATATAAGTAATATGTCATAAGAAAACTTTTCAATATTTCATTTGTATGAAGCATAAAAAGCCAAGCTGAATTTGTCCGGGTAATGATAGATAAACCAAGAGGATTCTGTTTAGTGAAGTTTGGAACGGGGTTGACCACTGAACTAACACAAAAATGCCAGGGTCATCCAACTGAGAACTCACACGGTAAAACATTTTGGGTTGTGAATGAGTTTGACAGGTTAGCATAGTGAAAAAATTTGTCATCATGTAAAGTGGGTCTAAGAAGTAATGCAAACTGGTGTTTTCTTATTCCCACATCAGCAGCAGTTGAAGTGAATAAACTCATGAGAACTCAGCGTTTGCATTACCATTAGTGCTTAGTCAAGTTTACATCAACATAGGGTGGATTTTGGTAAGACACTAAGATCTGGACATATGAAGGATGGTAGTGCCAAGATGAATGTTGGTGGTAATTGGAATGAAACTATATGATATATATAGGAACCTCTGATAATGAACTCTCTAACAAGCAGAAATTACCTCTATTTTGTACACTTTCCACTTGCCCCTTTCATTAAAATGTATTTTTTTATAACCTCTTATAACAAACAACCCCCAATTTATGAGCTGAAAGTCCTGGTCCTAAATTGTTCCCAGGTTGGAGGTTGCACCATTCAGGGGTGGATCCAGGGGGGGGGCCCTGGCCCCCCCCCCCACCCCCCCTTCCCTTACACACACACCACACACACCGACATGTGATACACATGCACAAGGCAGAAACATGTAATACAGCCAGCATTTAATACTTCTTTCTGTAGTTAGTGTACTTCGTTTACACCATGACCACTTACCCATGCTTGTGCTGGCATTCTACTAACATTGCCTTATGATAGCAACCAGTTTGTAATGTGAAAATGTCAAAGAGAGTTCAGTCTAAATCCAATTCAGAGCTCGACCTGTGGCAGCACAAATGGAAAGCTGACTCTGAATTAGCTGTAAGCCTTTGTACTCCAGAGAAAAGCCTAGTACATGCAGATTGTGATTTCTTTCCTAATATTCACACTCTTTTATGTATAATGGGCACATTGCCAGTTACAAGCTGTTAATGTGAACGTTCCATCAGCATGCTCAAATTGATCAAGACTTCACTGAGGAGTATGGGACAAGACCCGTCTTTACAATGAATTACATAAAATTAAAGTTAGATGTATTCTCTCTCTTTCACTGGCTTTTTTAAACAATACAGAATTAAAAATAATTGGTCGCCACCACCTCATGCTCCCTATGTAAACACAGAAAACAATATCAGGATATCATAACACCACGTAGAATGGCAAGATAATTAAACACATCAGTTATAGCAAGTACATTCAGCTGTGACAATACTTTATGACAAGGATACTGGAACTATGGCAGCAGCTGCTCACTACATGTCAATTAAGCAAGTTCAATCAGTAAAACCTCGATGAATATGCAAAGTCATGATGTGATTCAGCCTGTCTTGAGCCATTGTCGAACGCAAATACGTTTTCACTCTTCGTAAAGCACTAAAGGACCTTTCACTGACAGCTTTAGTTGCTGGTATTACAAGTAGGAGTTGAAACAGTTGACACACTTCAGATAGAAGTTCTCGCTGAACTGGAGTCATTGCTTTGAAGAATTCAGTAACATCAGTGATTTTAACAGAGGTTTGATTTGGAGTGAAATTAGCTCTCAGTATCTCCAGCTGAGTTCTTAATAATTCATAATTAAAATCAGTCGTATAGAAATTAGCCACACACTTTAACTCAGCTTCATAATCCAGTCCTTGAACTGCTTTTAGAATAAGATTTTGAACATTATGAAAAACATTATAACCAGGCCGATTAAATCGATCAGTAATAGAAGTGGTGATGAGATCCAATGCTTCAAAGTAGATAGGTCTGTAGTAGTCCTCTGGTGTTTCAGGAAACATACTCTCTGCATCTCCTTCTTCGAATCTTCGAGGAGCTTTACGACGATGTGGTAAACCTGGTGGTGAAATATATCTACTGGACTCATGGTTTGGAAATTTAACACATGCATCCTTCCCATTAGTGTAGCCAGATGAAATATAGGTGGTTTCAAGATTACTTACTGAATTAAGCTTATTCTCAGAGTAGGCTTTCACACAAATGAAGCAGAATGCTGCATCCATATCTTCACAATAATGAAGCCAAGGCCACCTTTGGAACCACTGGGGCAAAAACGATCTTTATACGACATTTTTCTTCCCAAATTCTCTCCTTGGGAACTTGAATGGAGGAGAGGATGGCTGGTGCGGTTCTGTTCCAACTACTGGCACTTGCAGCTTTTTAGGCTTCATGGATGATTGAATGCAGCCAAAACTTTAGTAGCTAGTCCACTGTATTTTAGCTCTGGCTACACTCACAATGGTGGTTAGCTAGGTAGTGGTAAGGTTAGTCACGAGGTTCTTCAATATAATATAATCATAACGACTAGAACAAGAACAACAACTAAAAAATGACTGAATGACTGGTAGTTTTATAGGCATGCTCAATTGAAAGTAAAGTACACAGGGAAAAAAGAAAAAACATTGTATGCAGGTAGACTGTTTATATAAATTAATTGAAAGTGTGAATAAATTGAATAGAATACTAATTTGTGTTTGGTAAACAAAGTCAATGGTGTGGAAAATTAAGTAATCATAGTTCACCTTTGGACTCCAACATCGATGCCATTTTTACCACCTAAGCTAAAAAGCAACGTGATAATAAGCGCTCGCGCAAACAAAACCACGCCCACTTCGGCAAAAAAGTGGTGAGGCCGAAACCTCACCAGCCCCTCAGCGGTTCCGACGGCCTTGCACTAATTGACATTGTGTCACCTCATGTTTGTGAAGAATTCAATAAATTCATTAGCTAATACCATAGCAGAGTCATGTTTAGAAAAAGGGCCTAGCCGGGGATGCATTTTACGGTAAGTGGAAAGTGGGGGCTGACAGTTTTTCTCACCAACTTCCTGGAGACCATTATAGTATGCATTACAGCTACATAGCGCACAAAAACTGGAAACAATGTCACATAAGTAAGAAATGAGTCATGAGCACCTGAACAGATGGGAAAACAAAAACAAACAAACAAATAAACGGCGGGCTATAAACAAGAAGCGTACTGTTTGAACCATTGACATAGCTAAATTCAACTGCATAGGACATACCGTCAGAGCACTGCTAGATACTATCCTGAGGGGTCATCTTTAATCAAGAAGTGCTTAGGTACACACACATACAGCATTGATAGGAGCTATGTAGACCACTCGGAAAATGATTACATATAGCTGTTTGTGAGTTGGGGCACTCATTTTAACGTGGTGTGGATTGAACTGAAAGAATAGTGAGCTATTCTGGAAGGCTCTCTGGGAGTGGCTACTTTATTTTTATAAATATGAGCTAGAGGTCAAAGGGCATGCCAGGATTCCCCTTTTTATACCCGGACCTTCAGAAGAAGCTCAGAATGTGGTAAACGAGGCCACAAATTTTGTGTACGGAGAATAGCATTGAATATAAATACAAAACAGATTTACAGCAGTGGAAATTAAGTAACAAAGGTGTGAACTCTCAGTGCATTGAACACTAGCTAGCTAGTAAATAATTTCTCAGACCAATCAGGTAGCAGTGCTGATAGCTTCGTGCTTTTTCAAAATCAGCCCAAAATTAATAAAATTACCATAATAAGAGGTCTTATAGCATTGTTCTGAGTAAGATAATTCAATGGTTAATTGTCAGTAATTTCCAAAATCTGAGTGTGACAGAGAGACAGACAAACAGACAAGACAATTACTATATCCCTATCGTGTATGCAAACTAGCAATATTCAGTGAAATTCCTGGGCAACTATTCAGCAATGGAAAAAAAATGTGAATAACAGCACAATCAGAGAGGGATGATTTCTTTGACAATATTATAATGCACGATTATGATTTTCTCAACTGCAAAAATAAATTATTATATTTGGGTATAGTATTATCATATAATAGCACGAAAACCTGTGGTATTCTGATAAACAGCACTCATGCAATGAGAAATATAACTCGGCTTCGTCTCATGAAAAATTTATCGCACTACTCATGCTATTCTGAATACCACAGTTTTCCATGTTGTTATATATCTCCAAACAATAGATAAATTGAAAATCATCCTGTGAAGTTGAGTCACTTCAAATTTAAGCAGCATGATTGACTCTAATCAAGACCAACGTCTTGACTAAGATGTAGGTGTGGAGCTGCCCAAATGTGGGATCTCAATCTCAACAGCAAAAATTCCTCCATGGACTTTCAGTAACACAGGAAGGGGGAGAAGGGAGGCTAAGCATGCATCTTATATATTTAAGGGGTTCATTTACGCACCCTTGTATAAATTTCCTGTTAATGCACAGTAGGCATAGGTACATTATTAATGACATTGTAAAAGCAAGCACACCTGATGTTACCAACATGTACTTGCTGTTCCAATACAATTAAGAACTCACCTGCAATAAAAATTTGGTAAATAATTTAGCTCCTTTGCATTTCACAGCCTTAGTACTCACTTCGCAGTCTCTTCGGGAATGTTTTCTTTCAAAACTTTGTGGTCATCTTCTCCCATGTTGCTGTATGCTTCAGAAGCCATAATATTGAATGCCACTTCGCCTTCTTTCCTTGCTGCTTTACCAACTAAAAAATTATACATTCGATTTAACATATGGCTGCTTTTAAAGCACATCTTACAATAAATAACTATTGAAGTAAACCATAACAGTATTTATTGAAAAGGTTACTATTACCAGATTGCACAACAATAAGCCAACTAATCTGTCTAATTCAGCATTGGCCACTAAAAATGTTAAAATTTAACCAGTTTCACTTATAAAAATCCACAAAGAACCACCGGTTAACCAATTTCACTTATAAAGTATTGCACAATCCACAAAGAACCAGCTGTGTGAACCCTCAGCGCACTCAATGAAATCACATGTGCACAGAGGTTAAATGGACTTGAGACAACCAGCATAGTTATTGGCATCACACAATCAATAAATGGCTCTGCTTCCACACATGCCAGTAAGGGGGGGGGGGGGGTGTGAGGGGGAAGGGGAGAGCATATTACAGAGACAACCAGTATTTCATTTGTTTTGTTTTGGACACAATATCAAGGTTAAATTAATAATAGTAATTAAGTGATAAAACCTGGTATATTACAAGCATTGAATAACCTGCCCTTAGATAGCTACATGTTTATAATGTCAAGTTACCTGCACTAGCTCCACAATGTCTGCCTGCCACACATTGTGCTCTTGTTTCTTCTTTGTTTGTAAACGAATGTTCTGTGATTTTTGAGAGTAGCAAATTTAGTGGCTTTTTAAGTCCATCTCTACACAACATGTGACATTGAAATATTTAATGGACAAGAGGCATATGCGAAAGTTGCTGGTCATCAGAAGTTCAAATGTATTTAGAATCACTTGGAATATACAGCACCTTGCCGTGGAGTGGGAATGCCAATCCAAGCACTAGCTCATGAGTCCTTAATAAATAGCTCCGTAACACCTGACAGGACATCACAGTTGCCATACCAAATAAATATCATTGTATTAACTCAGTTCCTCTCCCTCCTAGACACTTGTGTCCATCCAGTCAGTCTTCCTCTAGTGTTTCTGGATAAACTAATACTCTGGGATATACTGTGTGAGTTTTGCTTTAACTGAGTCATTAGCTGAAGTTTGTACACAGTATACACACGGACATGCGAAAGAATACTGTGACTGAAGAAAGTGTACAGTATTTACATACCTTCCAAACATTAAATCTTCTTTTTTATTCTCTATAGAAATAAAAAGTACTCCAAGTGAGGTCTCAACCAATAATTGGTCTGTTTGAAAGTGAGAGTTTAAAACATGAGCAGAAGAAAGTGGACCAGAAATACTTCTGGAGAAAAAAAGTCTGAAGAAAAAAGAATAAAGGTTTCTGCAGGAAATCGTGACACAGCGACTAAAAAAAAAAAGTCGAATAAGCAAAAAATCAAAGGTTTCGGCTGGGAGTCCTTCAACTTCTATTCAGAATTATTCATCTTCTACTGGGAATCTTTCAACTGCCATTCAGCATCGTTTCCCCGCCTCCAGAAGTCATTCATCTTCTGTTGGCATTTTTAGTGAGTCGCCAATTAGCAACAGAGTTCAAACAACTAATATGATCTTGGAACCATTGTATGAAGAAAGTCTTTTATCAGATGGTATTATGGATGCTGATCTATTTGGCAAAAAGTATTTTTTGAAAGAAATTTCAAGTGCGGTAGGAGTACCACCTGATGAAATAAACCAATTCAAAGGCGGAAGAGGCGAATCAGAAAAGTTAGCCATTACTACTATGAAGGAATTGTTTAATGAGAAATACATGTTAAAATCTGAACAACATCTGAAGCATGTGGAAAATGATATACCTCACATTTATGCTCATAGAAATACTAGATATGATGTCGTGGCTTATAACGATAAAATGCACCCTTTTTTTATTCTTTGAAATTCAATCATCAACTATGAAAGAAACTTTAGATACGTGTGTTTGGAAAGCGTCCAATGTAGTTAGATACTTTTGACTTATTGACAATAACTTTAATAAGATAGTTATGTTTGCGTTACCCAGTATCAACTCGAGCAGTTGTATATAGTAAAAGTTGAATTGATTTTTCAGAAGTTACAGTTTAATTATTGTTTTACTTGCTATGAACTTGAAGACGGTATCAGTAAGATCAAGGAAGTAGCGACTTATCAAGAAGAGTCTATTCCACCATATAATGATATCACGTTCTTTTATGCAACTGACATAGGTGCCAATTGTCCTCGAATGTCGAGGACAGTCCTCGATTTAAGAGCTTTGTCCTTGAGTCCTTGATGACCTATCACTTTCCTATTGTTTGTCCTGATGATGATGCTGGTCCAGGTTTTATGCAACTCTGCTAACAAATGCTGCATCCAGTTAATCACAACTGACAAGCCAGCTGAGTTAGCACTGCAGTCAGCTGTGCTAGCTCAGCTGGCTTGTGGCTAACAACTGGATGTAACTATTATAACTCTATTTTCACTGAAGAGCTGCTTGCTCAGTGTAAAAAAGCAACATACTTAGCCATTAAAGGTCCAGGACCATAGGAACACAATCAATAGCCAGATGATAGCTAGTTAACTTATTTTTTGCAATGACTCAACAGCCAGATGATAGCTAGTTATGTAATTTTTTTGCAATGACATCATAATTAATTACGTAATGTGGGTGTGGTTTGTAGGTGTGGCCATGGGTGTGGCACATGTCCTTGAAGCTAGTTTGAAAAAGTTGGCACCTATGAACTGACCAAATCCGAAATAACTGAAATTTGTAAATGCAAGGGAAAAGGATATGAGCAAGTTGACGCTCAGAGCGCACTACTCATTCACTGTAAGGGAAATAATTGCATGTATAAAGTATTGCATATAGAAAAGCAAGTTCAGAGTGTGAGCTGTTATATGCATGAATTACTACTCAAGCAAGTAATAAAGTGTTGATACAAGACATTTCATTTTTATTGACATTGACGAAAGGTAGTCTACGTTCTTACTGTACAAATATTCTAGAGTTTTGTATAGACCTCTTAAACCAGCAGCTTTGAATTGTTTACAAGATTTTGTTAGTAGAGTTACTTGGACGTACAGACAAATAAAACTTGCACCACTTGTAACACTAGTTTTTGAATACCTGACTTGCATGTTGTTAAATGTACTGCATGTACCATAATATTTCGTTTATAAATTAAATGTAAAAGTGCACATAGCAACAGTTGTACATGCTATTTAGTCTCGCGCAGCCGACCCCTTTCCCTTTTATTGTCCGCTCGCGGATAATAAAAAGGGAAAGGGGTCGGCCGCGAGCAATAAATTAAAAGGTCGGTCGCTCCCCCATTAACTGCGCAACTGCCGTTCCTGGAGCGGGTGTGTCTCGCGTGGCCAGACCCTTTACCAACCCTGCGGGTAACACGAGATTGTAAATAACGGGATTCATTTTAAAATGGCGACTCAGCTTAGGAGTATCCGTCAGTCTCCTCCATACTTAACTGGTAAGAATTCTAAAAATTGAATGACACTAGGAAGTAGGGCAAGCTAGTTTACAGATCTGATTTGAAAACATAGGGGTGTCCAGCAAAAATGGCTAGAGTAAAGTGTAGCGTGATTAGCAATGACTTATAAGACGTGTGTATTAAGAGGTGTCTGCTGCATGTACAAAATCAGTTGTTTCAACTGATTTTTTTGAGCTCAGTTGACTTCAACTGATTTTGGGCTCAGTTGACTTCAACTGATTTTTGGGCTCAGTTGACTTCAACTGATTTTTGGGCTCAGTTGACTTCAACTGATTTTTGGGCTCAGTTGACTTCAACTGATTTTTGGGCTCAGTTGACTTCAACTGATTTTTGGACTCAGTTAATTTCAAACTGATTTTCTAGCACATTGTGCATTACTAACTTTCTAACACTTCTTTGCTTGGACTAGCTATGTAGGAAAGACTTTGGCAGTCTTGTGTAGCCAAACCTTATACTTAAAGGAGTAAGGGTCTGGTCAAATTCACATTACACCAGTTCATTCTGCAAATTTAATCAAGTCCACCAAAAACAGTTGACGTGGTTACTTTTCTGACATGGCGTGCACGTTTAATAGGAATGTCCTATTCACTTAATGTTGATAAGGTTGTTTTTGCACAATAATATTGCTCTTAGCTTATAGCTAGGAGACCAACTAAAAACGAAACTGCTAACTTTGTGCAGTACACGCTATTTTAGTCTAATAAAACAACTGGTACATGTGGTACAATATGTTATACAGCATTTAAATCGTGTTGTACCAACATGTGGTACTTGAAACAAAACGCCTATAACTTGTATTACTTGTATTTAATTGGTGTAATTTTGAAAGCGTGATAAATGGTATGATTGGTAAATTGTGTAATGCCGGTGTTGGCTACTCCTAGTAGGGCTGGGGCTAGAGACTAACACGTGTATCGCTTGGTCTTGCTATATATCTGATCAGGGTTATGGCAGGTGTAGGCTAGGGTCATGATAAAACGTTTAAAAGGTTAAAGGTAATTATATATACAGTTAAAAATAGTATTGAAAATCTAACATTTTGTTGTTGCAGAAAAACATGTGATGCAGATTTGGGACAGTTAAAGATCTTAAAATTTTTGTTGTTCAAGTAGTTAAACCTTTCAATGCGGTTGACAAGTTATCAAACCTAAAGATAATACATAAAAAAAACGGGATAGTTTAGTCTGGAAAATTTGATAAAATTTGACATTGACATTGACGTACTGACACAGGGTAGTGGTGACCAAGATGTCAATAATTTCCTTATTGCCCATTCTTAAAAGAAAGAAGATAAGGACAAATAGCGACGATAAGTATATGGAGAATGTGTTCATGAATTTGTAAATAAATTACAATTTATAACAAGTTCGATAACTTTGGTGTACAGAATTTATCACTATTGGGTTGAATCAGAGCATCAAGGTAGCATTAAAGTCATTTGTGGAAATTTGGGCATGGGGTGCAATGAATCCACGTGGTATGGTACCGTTGATGGGCTCCTAAGAGGACACCTGCCAGATAGTCCAACTTAGAAGATGAAGATAGTGTTCAAAGTGATGGTGCTTCTATGGTCATGGAAATAAAAGTAAAATGACACATCAATCCCAGGCTATAGGAACGGTTGTCTTATCATCATTTATAGAGCACAATTTGCATAAGGATCTGAACCCTCTTGTCGCATGTTTACTAATAAACCGCTACTCACTCCAGATACTTATGTATGACTGTAAGTCTGATATATTATTGATGTCGGAAGACTTTATTTTCAGGAATGGCGATGATATAAAGAAAGAGTCTATTCTGTTATGGCTCATTTTTAATCACAGGTATGTTGTAAAAATATAAGCTAGCAGTCTACCGCTTGGATACGTTAAGTTAAGAATGCATATTAGTACATGGTTTGCAAGATTTATGAAAAGGACATTTTGAAAAATATTGAATTTAAGAAATATAAAATATTAAATCTTTACTTCATCTTAACTGTTTTCTTAATCATTTATTATTATAACTTACAATTTTCTATTTAAATTCTAGAATGTTTCTACATGAAATTGATAATTCTGATAAAATGTACTGACTTCAAACATACAGTCGTACTTTTCAAAATTTGAAATCTTGGATCAATTTAAAGCACTCTCTGAAAAGAGTATTAATTGGAACTCTGGTGAACGTGGTTATGACTCAGGCAGTGACAGTGCAGATGAAGAAAGTTATTCTTTTATTCCTATAATAAAGAAGAGGAAAATGTCAAACTTCTTAAGTCATTCACAATTCTTTGTTTTATTATTAAGTTTTTTTGGCCAGCTTTTAAAAAGTCACTACATTGCATTACATGCTATTCCAGTCCATTGCTGTATAATTATAACTTAAACAAAACATCTATAGAGATTAATTTGGGGTTTATACATTTTATAAATGTGGCAATGGGACCGCTCGAATGGGGGACCAGTTACTGTGTAACTGGGCCTACCCCTTGTGGTTGGTAAAATGTAGAGTGGGTGGAGCTTTCAAAACTTTAAGAAAGTTTCAACTTCAATAGTTATGTTGATCACCTCAATAAATATCAAAATTGATGTATTTCATATTTGTGGAGCTAATGTGTCCTGATATTTTGATAGATTAGTTCTGACATTTTTATTTTGTAATTTTGATAGAATAAGAGGTACGAGTGGTAAATTCTGTGTCGGTGTTAGCTAGGGCTAGGGCTAAAGACTAACATGTGTATGGCTTGTTTTAATTAATTTTTTTAACTTGCAATTAAAAGCAATATTCAATGAAATTGTGACTTTTTAATAATTATGATCTTTAGCTAATTCAGTGAATTAAATTTAACTTGACAACTTTACCATTAAACATCCAAGACTCCAAGAGGGGGGGGGGGGGGGGCAAAAGCCCTATCCCTCCTCCCCCATGCTGTCAAAATCTCTAACTGCAATACAGTTGCAGGTGCATTATGTTTATTACATTTTTGGGGTCTTTGGCACCATTTGTAAACTGGTACTTGTACTATTTGTTGTGCAGAAATAAAATGAAAAGTGCATATATCTAAAGCGGTAAATGCTATTCTAGTCTAATAAAACAAATATTACATGTGGTACAATATGTAATATAGCACCTAAACCATGTTATTCCAACATGTGGTACTTGAAACAAAACACCTCCAACTTGTATTTTATTTTATAATTTTGATAGTATGATAGGTAAATTCTGTAGTGTCGGTGTTGAGGGCTAGTGGCTAGGGCTAAATACTAACGTGTAACGCTTGTACAAATTCAAGTTTATATATAGTATTTGTGTCGCATGCTGATTTTAATGTACCACATGTGGTACATGTTGCATTGTGTTCTAATTTATCAGTTGTACCATGCATGGTACTTTGTTTACCACATGTGATAAGTGTTTTAATTATAGAACTAGCTCTAATGCATGTATCAGATATGGTACATTACGTACCACAAGGTGGTATAAAAAACAGTACACAATTGCCAATTTTGAAGAGCAATATTCTATAAATCTTGCACCACTTGTAGCACTAGTTTTTGAATACCTGACTTGCATGTTGTTAAATGTACTGCATGTACCATATTTCGTTTATAAATTAAATGTAAAAGTGCACATAGCAACAGTTGTACATGCTATTCTAGTCTCTAATAAAACAATTGGTACATGTGGTACAATAAGTTAAACTGCACCTAAACCATGCTATACCAACATATGTTACTTGAAACAAACCACCTTCAACTTGTAATACTTATATAAATTATTTTGCATCTCTGAGTGGCACGGCCAATGCTTTATGAAGGGGAGTAGCTAGAATTGTCACCACTTGTAAAGATTGTCGTGACTTCTGGCTGACTCATGACAATAATTTCTTTACTGTGTTGCTTCAAAAATGAGAGTTGATGTCATGGTCACATTTCAATACTGTCTATTTCAGCTAGGCTATATTTTAAATTGCTCTACTTGTGTCATCATCAGGAATTGCATGAATTAATTATATTGCACTTGATTCAAAGCTATTAGTGATAAACATCCTGGAGCTGATAAGGTAATGATATCCCCTTTAAAAATGTTCAGCCACCTTTGATTATTGGCCATCTCCTGCATTCATATACATACCCGTATTTCCCAGTAGATATCAAACAAGAGAATCCAAAGCAATAACGTTGAGTATGGTATTTGTAGCACCACAACTCTAGCTAACAGCAGCTTTTATTGAACTGGGAATCTATATGATACCTCAAACTCGCTGCATGTAAGTTGGAGAGAAACCCTTATTCTTATTTGTATCTGCTCACATTAAGAATCCTTCCTAGCCTCATGAGCTTCAAAGATGGCAACTCTTTTAAGTTTTTGTTTTCTGAATGTTTCTTTCTCTCTCTCTCTCTCCCTGCATGAAATGCCGGATGCCATAAGCTTGGGTGCATAGAGCCCTTCACAGTGATGCAGCCTTATCCATAAAATAGGCAATGTTTTGCACTTTAGGACTTTAGTAGTTTTACTTTGTGTTTTTTTTTTTGAAATGGTTTCTTGTGAAGTACTATTTCAATGAACAAGGTAATGTGGTAAACGATTCTTGTGGATCTTAAAACTAAACCAAAACTATATAAGTGCTAAAAGATAATTACAGAATGGCTTACTAGGATGATTTGTTGGATATAAAGTTGGGAGCGGATTGTTAAGTCTGCCATTACTGTATTCCATAAAACAGATTGAAATATCTCCAACTGAAAACGCCAGTATAAATGTTGTACATGCAAGATAAATGATATAATATAACTGAATAAGCATCAGCAGTTGTCATGTTAACAAAACTGCAATGAGCATCACAATCTACATTTTATTATAGTAGTTATTGTCTTCATCATCGTTTCACCCTACAAAAAAATAATTATTAAAAAATAAATAATTCAGTGCATATTTTTTTTTTTCAAGCTACTCTTTCACAAGTAGATGCAAGCAAATTGATTTTAGATTCTGGTTGTAGTTAAATAGGTTGGTTGAACGATAAATGGCAAATTAGCATAATATATTGTCTAAATAAGTCAAATACTTAAGAATCACTAAATTCCAAGCCTGATAATTTTCTCCTACATAGTAATAACCAAGGTGAACTTACTGAGAATAATTCTATGTATTTGTATGCACAGCTAAATTATATAAACCCTACCATGTGAATTTCTTTCTAGCCTTCTTCTGTCCAGGCTTCTTTCGTTCCACTTTACGACGATCTGTAGTTAACAATCCTGATACGAAAAGTTCATTCATATTTACATGAGGTAGAGAGGCTAAGCACCTGCTAAGACCTAACCGAATTGCTCCAGCTTGGCCTAAATTATATAAATAAGTTGACATTTGACAAAAAAACCAACAACATTATGTAATATCAGTATCCGCACATAACAGGAAAACATATCTATATAATAAGTATGCAGAATAATTTTAGTAGTCACATCAGTAATTAGAAGGTACTTTACAACTAGAAGTAACATTTGCACGTCAAACCATAGTGTAAAGAGTGAGACATGAATGATTCTGATACATTACTGTACTCCTATTCTTGAGTTGTCAGTAAAAAACTTCAATATGGTTGCACACATGGGTGTGTATATCCAAAACTAAGCATGACACTTCATAGAAACACGGAACAAAAAGACCCCCCTTGTGATGGCATGCTGAAGTTGAAATATATTAATTTTAAATTTTTTAATGGCTAGCTGAAGTCATAGTGTACTGCACTAGCCTTTAAGAGCATTAATGAGAAGTATATTTTATATTTTCAAAACTCTAGCATCTTTGAAGTCGAAGTAAAGGGTTTAACAAAAACTGAAGTCAATTTTTTAAAATTTTTAATGCCAGGATAAAGTTAAAGTGTTCTCATAATTTATTAGCGGTGAAGAGGTTACAGACATAGTAGTGAGCCATACAAAGGTAACACTATTTCTTTCTGAGCCATAGGAGAAAATACTTGGACATCAAAGTGCTGGCTAATGATTAAAAAAAAACCCCCCAAAAAACAACAAAAAACAAAAAACAAAAAAACAAAAAGTAAAACAACAGAATTTCTTAACAGGTTTTTACTTTGATCAGTCTATTAATTTTATTGATACCAATTTCTTAATTGATTATGACTAACTTACTTAAAATTGAAATGTACATGTACCTTGGCTAGCTATTTGATGCCTGTGGTGAAGCACAACACTAATGAAGTACTGATTACAAGATACATACACCTACATACTCTAAACTAAATACCTGTGATATAGAATTAAATAATACCTGTCATGCCTCCACCTTTGACAGAAGCAGATACATCATATTGACCAAGCATAGAATGGACTTGCAGGGGATAAAGAACTTGAAGACGATCTTGAAGCCTAGGAAAATAGTCCAACAAACTTCTCTGATTTACAGTCACAACTCCAGATCCTTGAACTAATGAAACTGTAGCATAAGCTGCCTTTCGGTATCCATAACACTGAGGATTTTCTTGTTTCTTGATGCTCAAATGTTTCATAGCTGAGATTACTGGTACAGCATAAATGTTAAGTAGTTCCTTGACATCTTCATTGTCTTTCAATGTTGCCACCTCACAAAGCCGGCCCACTATTTCTTCATACTAAGTAATATGAATACAGAGAAATTTTTGAATTTATGTTATCACGAAGTCATTGTTATAGAATCACTTAAGAATAACTCCAGAAAAGGTGAAAAAATTGTTATTATGCGAGCACAACAATTCATAAAATAATTTTGTTTAGGTGCCACAATATGACAGTAACATTCACACTACAAATGATTGCAATGTTCATTTTGCCATCTCTCTTTCTTGAGTTTTATATAATACTTGTGCCTAGTTGACTACAGAGGCAACATCTGGTTCTGCCTTACTTGTTGAATCTGAGCTTTAATAGTCAATGGAAATGTTTCCTGGAGCTTATAGAAGGGCTACTGTTGTATGTGTTTACAAGTAAGTGCTCTAGTTCCAGTAAAACTATATACATAACTGAACTTCCTACATCTCCGTAGCCTTAAATATTCAGCCTTGACAAGCTTGAAATTTTATCAAACAAAAACAGCAAATTCCATCCATGTCGAAGTAAGAAGCCATAACTGTCATGACAGCATACTGAATCATGGTTTCCTCTGCTACGCGTTAATAGAAAATATTAAAAGCAAAGCTTTAACTATGTTTAATGCCTTAAAAGTGTCAATAACTTTCAGATTTTTGTGACCACTAGTAGTCTGACCGCCTTATAACGAAAACACCAGTGAAAAGATTAATGTAGATGTCATAAAAAAAGAAAAAGAAAAAAAGAAAAAGGCAACAGTCAATTTTGAATGTAAAAATTGAAAAATTGTATATACACACACACATACATATTGATTTTAGCAATTGAAATTAGAAAGGGTTCATGATACCAGACGAGTACCGTGCAGCAAGTTAAAGAGTAACAAAATAATGCTAAAAACGTAGGAATGATTGTTTACACACGTAGCTAGATATATAAGTAAATTCAGTAAAAACAAATACATACAATCCATAACTCACCTGTTCATCTGATAGCTGTTCTGACAGCAAACCCTCCATAACAGTTTTTTTCACAATTGTTGGCTTTCGAAACACTTCAGAATTAGAGTCGAGCTTATATCTGGACTCTAAGGTAACTGGTTTAGAAAGATTAGATTCCCATATTCTAAACAATTTGTACTTCAACTCATGAAAGTTAGGAAATCCAGTGAAAAATCCTGAATCAATAGGACGATCAAACTTGTCCATCACTTCCACTAACCAAACAAACAATACAACAACAATAAAAACCACAATAAACAAGTACCAACTACCATAATAATTAAAAAAAAAAATTTTGTATTAAAAAAATGAAGGGAAATTAGTGTTACAGATTAATACATTAATTGTTGTGGTGGAAACCCCATTTTGTGGTTAGTCAACCCATGCTACTATTTGTACTTCACACTGAAAATAGATCATACTGTAAGACAGAAATGGTGTAAAAAAATTTTTTTTTTGTGTGTGTTTTAGGTTAATTGATGAGTAAAGTTAGCTGGGAGGCACTGTATAATGAAGTAATAATGTGTTGGCATTTAAAGTGCTTCTGCAGTAAAACTCATGTAGAATATCTAATTTGTAATGAGATTATGTGTGCTTAACCACCAAATATGCCAAACCCAATAAAGACGAATTATGTAAATACTATATACTCTATTTGTTTGAAACAAGAAAGGAATTTGGATTTGTTCAAAAGGTATGAAAGTCTTTGTTCCACACCAAAAATTACTTCTAGTGAATATTGGTTTAGAACAGGCAGTAATTTCTTGTTGTAGAATTGATCATGCCTCACTGAGACATTCTTGTTGTACATTTTTGAGCAATTTAAACTCCCTTCTTGCTCCCAGGTACATTGTTTACGGGGCAATCCTCTTCATAATAATAATAATAATAATTAAAAAACAAACAAAAACAAACAAAAAAACAAAAAAAACGGATTTAACTGCTCAATACACACCCTGTGTGGCCAGTAGAAGTTGTTAAACAATGAAGCATACAAAAAGCAGCTGTAGATGACATACACCAACTAAGGATTGTAGACATAATCCAGAAATGCTTAGCATTTATAGAAGTTGTTAAACAATGAAATCACAATTAAGCATACAAAAAGCAGCTGTAGATGACATACATCAACTAAGGATTGTAGACATAATCCAGACATTCTTAGCATGGAAAAGATTGACTAACTCAATATGAGTATCATTAAACTCTAGTAAGTATATATTGCTATTCATCTAATATTTCCCAATATTTCTCTACAAACAAGCTAATGAAAATACGTTAATTTAATGCTGAAGTCTTCAACTGCAAACACCACATGGTTAGACACCACCAGCATCGCAAATTACCAGGTAAATACTGCTGCATGATCAATTTAGAACTAATTTCATTGATTTTACATTACAGTAACCTTAGAGTATTAAAAGTAACACATTGAACATGCTATAGAACAACACTCTACTCAAGCAAATAACTGAGTGATATGGTGAAACTTATACTATTACAAGATGTACTCATTTAGGGTTCTATCTAAGTTGGAAAGGAGGGGGGGAGAGAGGGGGAGCTGCTCCCCCAAACTTCCAAGTTTCTATGTAGTTAGGCTGAACAAGAAAGTACAGCATTTTGCTCAAAATAATTTTATGCTCAATGATTTGAAAATTTCTTTTTTGCAATGTAACTCAGTAATATAGAAAGTGATGGACTTGCTCGAACTCCCCTCCCCCCCCCCCCCCCCCCCCCCACCTCCCAAACAAAATTTTCTAGTTTTCTAGATATAGAACCCTGATCATATATGCACCATTGAGCTAATGCCAAACAAATAGAAATAGCTGAGTTCTATTCAACTATATGATATGGTGTTGTTAAAATTGTGCAGTTGATTTTTAATAAGTAATGCAATAACAATTATTCCTGAATGGTGTCTTGCTTCTCAAATCCAAATATTAACACTTTCTGATAAATTCTGTAGTAATAGTTATAAACCAATAATTGAGGTTTGTATGTGATTTATAAATCCTGAGACATGAGGGCGAAGACCGAGTGGCGTGGGTCTGTGAATCACAATACCCGATTTATAACTACTTTATAGCCCGTTGATAACAAATAGCACTATTTATAGCTCTCTCTGGTCATTTCCCATTACTTTTTAGTGGTTGCTACGAACTATATCAACTTTTTCCCTCTAATACATTTTCGTGCGGGAATACCGGGGACTGTAAGATTTATAGACGACAAGCATGGTCACTCGGGTAATTGGCTATAATTGGAATAATAGTTTTTTTAAATGCCTACAAAGCTTTGATAAAATCAAAGTGTTAAAAAATTGGCATGCCACATGTTATGTTTATCTACAATGAAATTTTGTAGCACAAAAATTATAAAAGTAATGTCGAACTTCAAAATGAAATACAAAAGCTACTACACTGCAAAGTGATGTGACCATGAATTGCACCATCATTTACAAATGAAATTAATTATTAATCTGTTAGTCAGCTGCATTATCTGGAAGGGAAAATTAGACCCTGAGCTGCTGCTTCAGAAACACAAAGTGTAGACTCAAGCAATTCAAAGTTTAGTACAGGTCCATACTAACCTTCACAAAACTTGATTAATTGAAAAAAGAACACATGTAATTTTTAAAAAAGCCAAACACCACGCAGAGGTATTTTATGTATCTCTCCAGCTTTTTGAGAACCAAATAAATTCCAACATTGAAACTTTCGCATGCCTATCCTAATCATAAGTCCTCTGTATCAATGATAGTTTAATTATCACCAACAACTAAGTTTTTCAGATGATAAACATTTATATTTACTCATTTGAATGAAAAAAAAAATATTCTAAACTAGTATTTATGAAGGAACAGATCTAGACATTTTTACAACATAACATTTACTTTGTAGTAAATAAAGTTGTTGTTTTTTTTAAACCACACTACATACATACATATACACAACATCACCTAATAACATTTAGCAAAAGTGTTGTGGGAACTTTCATACCTTTCTTGTTGGTAGGTGCCAATGGATTAGTAGCCTAACAGGAGATGAAGAATTATATTAAGTAAATATTTAATGTACAATAGATTTACATATTAAATACTTGTATATTAATTTTAAAAAAATCCAACCCACAACAACCCAACTTTAAACTATTTTTAGTTACAATATAATATTTAATATATGTGTTACGGATCATTTTCATATCACAAGCCCGTTTCAAAATGGTTTGGAGGTTTTTTCAAAGATATTCTTCTAAGATGATAAGTGACAGATGTACGCTCACACAATGAAATGTTAAAAAAAAAAAAAGGAATGGTATGCTCAAACTGTCTGAAGTACCGGGTTGTGATTAGCAAGGGTCTACTGTAGTTTTAATTAAGTATTTTAAAAGACTATCTTCTTTATTTATTATTATTATACACACAAATATATATATAATATTTATATCATAGTTGCGACGGTAATGGCCATGGATTAAAAATGTTATTCCCCTGTATTGATACCCTCCAATCGCCTGCGGAAAAAAAAAATTATCCCACAAAGAGAGTTTAATTTGCACACAGAATAATTATGGTATAAATAGTACTTATGTATTACATGAGTCAGAGTGTAATATGGCGAAATATTTCACGAGCAGGCTAATTTATTTTCAGGAGCCAGAGGCGAGTGAAAATAAAGCCTGAGAGTGAAATATCTAGTCATATCACTTTGACAAGTGTAATAAATGGTTTATTCCGTGGTGCTAGATATCTTCACTGAAGTAGTTTGTTGATAACTCCTGGTGTAAAGTTTGGCTGTAAAGGGTAATGAGCTTGCTGCCATAGCCATGAGATAACACTATGTGATAACGGGGTCACGTACCTCAAAATAACATTGTGAAGATATCTAGTGTGGAATAAAGTGATTTATCATTGTTAAAGCTACTAATGAAAACCTAGTCTTTTTTATTTATATGAAGCTTTCTTTCTTGAGTAGTTTACTCCATCCCTGTATAAAAAACTGAACAGAGTATTATTATTTTCGGAACAGAAAGTCTTGCCTGGTGAACGTCGCCGGATATCATCATTCAATTATCACTGTCTTTGTTTGAAGGCAGTGGAAAGGAAACAAAATTCACTTATCTTGTTGTTGATGTTTTGGAAGGACCCTCGCTGCATAAACTGGGCACTTTCCTCCCCTCAAAACAATAATATCTGCTCTTTTATTTGGTCTTTTACTCAGTTCATAAAGGTAACTATGGTATAAATTAGTTATATAGCAACTCTCAGGATTATCACCAGATAACCACCTTCTCTCTCGGGCTTTGCCCTGGGGATTGGGATGGTTATACAGGATGTTTTAAATTGGTCTGGCCTGTTTAATAAAGTCTGGCCTGTTTTTAAATGTAAATTGATCTGTATTGCAGGGATTAGTTAGTTTGTAGGTAACTCTCGGTATAAAATTGGCCATAAAACTCCTACACCCCCAGCTGATATTTTAGCAGCTGCTCTAACCTGGTTGGGTAGGCTCCCCAAGAGTAAGGTAGCGTAAAAACCTTGAAACCAGGAAAGCCAGGCCAGTTGCTAAAACTAGTGATGTATTGCACAAATGGGGAGCAAGCCTAAAACTACACTATTGTTATAAGATTGATTTTACTTCTAACACTCAAAGCTACTAAAAATAATGTCTTGAGTTTTTAAATTACTTCTATATGGTAAAGGGATTTAAATGCCATAGTAACCACTCACAGCAGCTGTTTGAATTTGAAAAACAACAACAACAAACAACAAAACAATACAAGAAATGTTTTCTTTGTGATATTCTTTAGCTACGGTAAGTAGCTGGACATACCTACACAAAACTATACCTACTTGGTTAGTCTAGTGGACAATGAATTTTCAAATAAATACTGTTGTGTATGGCTTATAACCATGACAAAGAGCGCATTGAATTACCACCGCCACTAACTCGAATAGAAATGGAGCTCCGGTTAGGTTTTCAAGTTTTAACTGCACCCGCAAAAGAATTCAAAACGATAAACAATTCAATTGCTAGGGTGATACGGGTAATGATCGATAAACCAGAGGATTCCATTTAGTGAAATTTGGGAGGGTCGACCACCGAACTAACACAAAAATGCCAGGGTCAAAGTACAAAAATGACATATGTATGTCCAAACATGTATATACATGTGTGACCGTCTACGGGAAAACCGGGCACAACGCGGCGTGCGTAAATATCGAGAAAAGATCGATCGATTTCTTAAAAATGTATTGTTTCAAGCCTACGGAAGGGAACGGTTAGGTCTATTATAGCGGGAACGACTTAAGCTACGACGATAGAACTTGGAGAGCTCAATATCTGTGCAAAAAAATTTTTTTTGTAGGGTGCTGCGCTTTCCTGTAGACGGTCACATATATAAACAAATATCCCCAAGTTTCAATTGAGTTACCCCTGATAGTGTAATACACTTGTGCAATACAGCCATGAGATAACACTATGTGATAACGTGATATTCTCACGGCCACGTACCTAAAGATAACATTGTGAAGATATCTAGTGTGGAATATATATATAATTGTTCATCAATTTATCATATGTCAAGTATTCTAACAATTTTTCTCCACTACTGTCAAAGGCATAACAATTCTTTTATTTTTATGCCAATTGTTTATATAAGTGAAGAAATTAGACCTACATGTATGTTAAAATTAACTCTAAACTTACCATCAGCATTGGTCTGGCTTTTCTGTCAAATAGAGCAGTAGGAAATAGATACTCCAAAGATTCCTATACGAATCAATACAAAACATAGCTACTACACCCATTAGTTTTTATTCGTATATACATACCTAGAAGAGTGCATTATTATTCCCTCATACCATCTGTATTTTTTGTAACACAATACTAAGAGATGAATGAATAAATAAATAATATAAACAAGCAAGGATAACAGGAGGTAGTAGATCATTCGAAGGATAAAAGGGAAGGAAGGTGACATGGCATGGTAAAATGCAGGAACAAATAGAACTCGGGTGAGCACTGGACCCACATGCTATAGCCTTTCTTGCCCCAAAAAAAGTACAGTTTAGCAAGCACTGATAACGGTAGGAATTGCCACAAATATTACAATTAACAGGTGTGATGGTAATTGGTAAAGAGCATCAATTTCACTGGCACATAAAATAATTGTGCACGGTACAGAAAACATGACTCTGGCAGATAACAAAGACATTTATTTTCACAACTTTAATATATACACACATTATATGGACAATTAAAACATACGCATACGTTTTAACCCGGCCGGTTTGCACACGCAGGTCTCACCACAAACAATAATTTACAACCACAGATGTTAATTTTACTAAACAAGGAAGACAGTTACAGCTGAAGTGGTTTTTGTTAGCCAATGTGAGATTTTGAAGTTGATTGAGTGAAGTGTTCTAATATTAATATACAAGCACCCCATGCACTAACTTGTGCAAATTCAGAAGAATGCATGTAAGATATTATATACATTTATATCCTCTATCACTTGGTTTAGTTGCATCATTTGCTTCTCATGCTCTCTTTCTACCTGAGGAATCTCAGCTTTGCTTCTCCTCCCTTTTCTCTCTTCAACTCTTTCTTTTAGAGTCATGGATTCCCTTCTCCTTGTCTACCTCTTCCTGCTTCTCAGTCTTTCTGTCTTCCACCCGTTATTGTGGACATCAACTTTGCAAAACTGTTGGCTTCCCTTTTGAATGCTTTACCAACCTCACCTATATACACTACAGCAACACTCATTGTTTCTCTTAATCACATACAACCGAATGTGATGACGCCCGACTCATTCAATCTGTGATGACACTCAACCCATTCAATTTGCGGCAATGCTTTACCAACACGGCATAGCTAATGAATTATTGAACAGTGATTATAGTCGTTACTGACACACATTACAATGACTAGCAAGTACACCACCACACAGGGGAGCTTGATGCACAATAAGGAATGCAATAGCATAAGGTCTTTTATCCATTCTTATACTGCTCCATGACTTCATGAGTCCTCTCAGGTATCTTATCTTCATTTTGTCTTCTATTCAGCTCTTTCTACTCGAGTCATGGATTCCTTTCTCCTCAACTGTCTATCTCTCCTGCTTCTCGTGCTCTTTGTTGTCCAATTGTGCATACACTTTGTGAAGCTATTGCCTTCACCGTCCATTCCCCATTGATTTCACTCGCTTTTAGCTACAACAGTGATGATGCTTTTAGCTACAACAGTGATGATGCTTTACCCATTCAATTGGAGGCGACTCTTTACCAACTGGGCTCAGTTCATGAATACACACCCCATCATCATTACTGACAGATAAGCATATATAGATTTTTGATTATATTGGTTTGGCTCACAAGATGACCACCTAGACTTGTGTAGAAGACCCTTTACCAACCATGAACAGCTACATAGGGGAAGATAAGCATCTAAGAACATACGATATGATGACTTGTTTGTGGAGCCCCCAAAACAGGAAACTTGTGGCATGATAGTGGGACAATATATTACACCCACCAGAGTGTGGGAAAGCACTCATTTAACCTGTCCATTAGATATGACATCCCCCAGGGTAACATCATTTTTTTATAACTTTTGGAGGGTGCTGCAAACAAATTATTGTATGGTATGTTCCAGATTCAATCGTTAACCCATTAGCAGTTGGTAAAAGGTATCAACAGTGTATTCATAAACTTGACTTAACTTACCTTAAGATCTTTCTCTGTAAAAGTTTCAGGGTTGGCCCCCATAATCCTGGCTACCTGAGCTTTATAAAGTTCATATTTACTGTTTTCAGAGTTGTCCTTCAACTTCAATTCACAGTCATTGCTTTGTCTTTCATAAGAAATCGCTGCACTGGTACTATTTACTCGAACAACCTGTACATGTAGCAATAGGTAATCCAGGACAACAGTTCAAAATGCACTCATACCTTGCTAAAATACGATAAAATTCGCCAAGACAAAAGTACTGCCATGAATCTTTATAAAAACCCTTTACCATACCATCTGCGCTTTAGCCACACCTACCTAGCTGAGCCCTTATTTTTAGCCCCACCCATTTATTTGGTCAGCTCACGGATTTGGCTGCCAATATTTACTCCGCTCTGTTAGTGACGACTTGCGTCTGGACCGCAACAGTCTAGTACTTTTCTCGTAGTACGAACTGAAAATGTATGGATTTATAGCTCGCAACGCTAGGTTGGCTTTTAACAACCTCAAAAGCAAGGAGTTGAGAGACTACTTGACGAGGTATGAGGAATAAATGTACGAGTATATAAATATGCTCACTGTTCAATACTAGTATCTCTCTTGTACATAAGTATATTCTCTTTCTTTTTTTATGTGTGACTCCTGACTTCCAAAACCTCTAGCACTGTAAGTAAAAATTTTGCTTTGTAGATTGAATATTAACTCTTTGTTATTTTGTGTAGCATTTCTGGGGTCCAGTAGCCAACTGGGGATTGCCACTGGCAGCTCTTGCTGATATGAAAAAGGATCCTGAAATCGTCAGTCCTAAAATGACCACAGGTGAGCTACCACCCAAGTAGCTATTTGCTTTAAGAAAAAAAGGGTGCATGATATTCACTGAAATTGCCATACCAAGTCTTGGTGATTGTCCACAACTCATCTATTTCCATCGAATCTCAGTATGAAACTAACTTCTGGGTGTATTGCATATGGGTTGCAGTTTGCTTACATCCTGAGAATTTCATTATGGAGCACCACTAACATTTTGCAGTTAATTATGAAGCATGGCTTGTTCGATTGAGAAATTACAATTGCAGTGAATTGCAGAGTCATGCTTTTACTACCTCTTTCCTCCTACAAGTGACAATTTTCTGGATCCAATATGGGTAATGGTGATGCCTAAAAATTTGTTTCTAACTAGGTACTAGCCTAAAAATTTGTTTCTAACTAGGTACTAGCTAAGCAAGAAGCAACATCAAAGAATTACTGATTCAAATTCCAATGGCTATAATTGTCTTTGCCATATCATCCTAAGATAAGGACAAAATACAGATTTCTCAACTCTCACACATTGCACAAGTCTCGCACATTAATCCACGGTATCAAGCTCTCAAGCAAATATACCAATTTTTGTGCAAATTGATGGTGGCAGTTAGTATGATAGTGGGCCTCCTCGCCCTACAGAAAAAAGAATAAAAAAGCAGAACATTACTCACATGCATGCAGAACTCTTGCCTAAACTGATTGTGTTTAGGCTGGGAATTATATCATTTTCCATTCGATGATTGATAGTTTGGAAAAGAAGTCATCTGAGTGTGCAATTTTTCTCAGTTTGTATATATACATATATATATATATATATAAAAACTCAAAAATTCTTTGTACTTACTATTGTTCACGATAATGGTTCTACATTTAACAAATTTTCCCAGTATTTGCTATTAATCTCAAGCATTTTATAGTATGGTTTCACGTATTTGGAGACTTATAAGTGGATCCCAGCAAAATGTTTCATACAATGATTAGACCCATTCCTTCAACAGAAAGTAAAGGGTCTGAGTTATGAGACTAACTGAAAGGCATCTTTGTGGCTAGTAGCCACTGTAATTCTTCTGAATAAAAAATAACTAGCCAGTACAATTTAGCATCTTTAATTTTTCTCTTTATAGTAAATGAAAGTTTTACGTATCTCTTACCAAGCAGTGATAGTCATTCACTTACTCATACATAGGTGATGTAGAAATATTAAAACTCCATGACATCGCCTGACTAGAACTGTCTATTATTTCTTCTTCAAGTCCATTCCTTGCATAGTAAATAATTGTAAGCAATCCTGTATCCTTTACTGCTTACTATAATATGGTGTGTTATTTCTAGCTTGCTGAACATGAAAGCATTGCATGAATTGGCTACTTGGGAGTTTTAGATCCAATATTACTCAGTATGAGTTATGCAAAAGTATAATGCCATTCATCATTGTGGAGTTGTGAGCCATGTGTATGTTGGCATTTTAGATCAACTAAGTATGCATATTGTGTAATAGCTTTAGAGTAATATGATAAACTTGTTTTGTGATGAAACATTTTGTTGATTAGATTTGTTTTATTCACCGCATCCTGAGTATGTAAATATACTATGTGATTGTATTATCCATGGATAAAAACATATGCACATTTATCTCTTCTTTTTTTAGCTCTTTGTATTTATTCTGCTCTCTTCATGAGGTTTGCCATTAAAGTGAAACCAAGAAACATGCTTTTGTTTGCATGTCACTTTACTAATGAGAGTGCTCAGCTTATCCAGCTTGGGAGAGTTGCTGTTCATGAGTAAGTCAATGCTTTAATGTATTCTTTATTTCTATCTGCTTGTATTTATACAGGAGCAAAAAAAGAAAAGTATAGTTCTAACAATATTTGTGACTGCTCATATTTTTTAATTGCATTCTGTTCAATTTTGTCCATCGTCTGCTTGTATTAATTGATTAATTTTGCTCTTATGGTCAAGTTATGTACATGCATTAATATTTGTTATAATACAATTGATTGATCATTAAATTCTTAGAGAGCTAGCAGCAAAATAATTATTATCATCTTTCAGTTTGACCACAATTAATTTGTTCTCTTCGACTGGAACCCCATCTAAATCTTCATCATCACTATTGTATGAGTGAGTAAATTTATAGTCATTAGGTACTGGTGTTAAGCAGTCACAATATACTAATCCAATGCTAAGGGTTTGAGCAACCTCTGTTCCTTCTATTTCGAGCACAGGAATCAGACCCTTCTTAAAACACATGGAAGCATGATCTTCTGCTTTCTTTACTTCTTCCTCTGGCATGACAAGCTTTAACTCTTTGGGATTATTAGTCTGAAGCAAGCTGACAACAACAAAAAAAATTGTAAGAACATTGATATATACAACAGAGAATTGATGAATCTATTTACATGGCACATGTTCAACAAAAGCTTGTATAAATCATTAATTGGTACATTATATTTTGTAAACTAATTCATTTTTCCTGTGTATTAGTCAACTTCACCTGTATAGGACAATTCAGTGAAATAGGGAGCGAAACATTTAAAAAAGCATCACATAACTAGAATTTACAATAGAGCTTAAGCAATGAAATTAAAGGCATGTGCATAAACCTAGCAACAGTTGCTAAACTCCATTTAGAGTGGCTAAAGTACCGCGTGTGGTCACTGTTCTGAGCGGCAGGAGTATGGAAGCTAACCCTACTGGACCCTCTAGTGTCTCTAGCTACTATCAGGGGTTAGACAAGTCAGCTAAGGAACGTTACCAGGCAAAGCTGGCCATGCTTGGAGACTTGCAAGACTCCTACTCAACTAGGGGCAAAGACTCAAGGGAAGAAGATTGGTAGAATGGGTCAAGGGGAGAGTATCCTGATATATATAACTTTCTTGTTGAATCTCCCAGCTTGTACACTGGTGAGTCTTTGAAGGCATATAAAAGGTTAGATGCGTACAATTACCACATCAACGGTTGGATAGAGAAAGCTGCTGTCTTTAAATTACAGAATTGCCTTTCCACTTACAATACTATTACACCAGCTTTATCTACAGCAGTAGAGGAAAACACCAGAAATCAAACACATTCAAAGAATTGGTTCCAGCAACAATCAGGTAGAGGAACTGCATCAAAATTTAGGGCTGCATGTTGTACTAACATTGCACAACCAACACAATCTCTAATCAAAGCTGTGTGCTATCTTGAAATGCTGTGTTCAAGCCTGTACTTACACAATAGGGGTGTGACCATGAGGAACAAGCAGGGAAGGGATATGAAACAAAGATGTCCAAGGAACACATCAATTTTTGAATGTCCAGGAGTGGGTTTATCAGTCCTCCATACCCTATAATGGGGGCATCTCCTGATGGCATTGTCAAGTGCAAGTGCTGTAATGATGGTTTACTAGAAATAAAATGTCCTTATTCTTGCTGAAACAAAACTATTCAAGATGAACAAATGACTCTATCCTTGGCTCCAGAAACAAAATGATCACTACAAATCCAGGAATGTTCAGTAGGCTCCCAGTTTTTGCATGCCACAGCGGCTACCTACTTAGCTCTCCGGCCTTGTCCTCAGGAAAACGATAGAAATGGATGCCAGAACCATTCTTGTAGCAATTTGTGCAGCCCACAGCGCAGCAACTTTGGCCCACAATTAGCTTCATGCCACTCAAAATGGCTGTACTGGTTACCTAGCCACCCAGCTCACTTAAGTGAAGAGTATGAGTATTTGGTCAAATGTGGAGTATGGACGTATATTAGGATATTTGATTAGAAGACCTGGACTGTATACACAAGAAAAACTGCTTGTTTGGAAGCAACTTGATGCATACAATTATTTTCAAAGTAGTCAAGTTACAATGTTCAGAGATATTAACTCACAATATTAGTGATGAGGGAGAGCAAGAAACTATTTCTACATCAAGTGTAACAACTGCAGGAACAGACAATATTTATTGCATCTGCAGATGACCAGAATATGGAAATATGATAGCTTGTTATTATTTAGGAAAACCTTGTAAACTTAGTTTTTGAATCATTTTCCATCAAGAAAGATGCATTGACTGTACTACATGCACTGGTGCACTGTAAATTAAAGTCAGCTCAAGTTTCTTTTTCAGATACTAAAATTTCTGTTTGCTGACAAACACTGGCAGTAGCACTTACAGTGTACCTATATTCCCTGGAATTGCAGGGCTAACTGAATCTGACGATTACTTTCAATAGCCTTCTCTTTACGCTTTTCTCTCCTTTCTCTCATATACTTGTAGAGCACTGGGGGTTACTGAAGACAAATACACTGGGGACATAATCAACATCTTCAGGATTAGATAAGGGATCATTAACCAAGCAATGGTATTGTACATATGTATACATTGGCACTACATAAAATTTCTTGCAACCCTTTCACAAAAGGGTCACTGCACATGCGTAAATGAGCAGAAGGAGACTATGCCTTTCTTCTCACAGCCAATATCCACATTTTTCTATGCTTTAATCGAGGAAAAACAACTTGGTTCCTTTATCTTTACAAAATCATTTAGTGCAGTCATAGGCACAGCAACTAACTGGCACCTTCCAAACTTCCAGAACACTGGTTTTTACCAACCAGAGTTACACTTGAAAGCACGCCCGCCGTATGCCACGCCTATCGAAAAAGCCTTTTATTCAGCACAGTAAGTAGGAAGTTATTATGACACTGCCAAACCAGTTGATGCCATGCCTGCTCTCCTATAGGACAAACCAAACTAACTTACTAATGCAAAAAAAAAAAAAAAAAAAAAAAAAAAAAAAAAAAAAAAAAAAAAAAAAAAAAAAAAAAAAAAAGAGGTGGAGAACTCTATACGTAGTTTTCAAAGAGTTTAAAATTTCAGTATCTTCACTCAACTGAGTTTATCACTGTTCATGCAAGTATAACAGAAGGTACTACTGTGATCCTAAAAGTGTTGCAGCAAAAAATTCAGCAGGGATCAAGAAGATCTCCACCTTCTTTCTGTGCAGCAGTTGGCAGTGATCTGGACCACATCTGTATGCCTCACATATGTTCAAATATAGCTGTACATCCTTAATTCACTTTTTTTCAGTTATAATAATGAAAAGAGGCCCAACAATTATAAACGTATTAGACACGTACTTATTTATGGCATCTATTGTTTATATTAGTTACACGTACAGCCAAGAAATCAATCTTTTATTTGACACTAAAAAAGCAAAGGTGTTTCATTTGGAGTGACCCACCATGCTTTTTAAAAACAAAAAGAGTTCACTTCTTACTGTCAGTAAAATCTGTCATTACTACAATTTAAGCTATATTATATTAACAGCGCCAACAAGTATATCAACTCTAGGAGTAAAATTAACATTATATGGCAATGCTAGTGGAATTATACATGCTTTCTGAAACCTAATATTAATTCCGCTAAGAATGGCCGAATCATTCAATTCACTCCAAGTACTGGCCAAGGAATTGCCCTGCTGTATACATAGTAGATCTATTGTATCCGTAGTTATTAATTATTATAGCAAATACAGTGCAAAACTCGTGCAGTATTTCAGTTTCAAAGGAAAATTTTTCCATTTATTTTCTATGGGCCTTACGAAAATGGTGACTAACCTCAATGAAACAACAACACAAAAAAAGATTAGCAACAAGTAATCACTGTGAGTGTGAATGCCTCTTACACTTAAACAGGAATCACAAATTACATAAATAAGTCATCCGGACATTAAATTGTTTTGTAGTGGCAGTGTTTAAAACCTTGTTAATTTATTTGTCAGTGTAGTATGCTTACTTGGCTACTGGCAATGCAATGTTGTCCCCTTAAAAATAATAAAATGAGCTTACCAAAACTCTGAGTCTTGTGACACTAATGAAATTGAAGATGTGGTAACTACCAACACTTCACCCTCTCCACTGTCGTCATCTGGTATAGAATCACTGACGTCATCTACATATGGTATATAAATACATAACAATTGTCAAATTGTGGCTTGATTTTAAACTCTACAATACTGATTACAAAGTACAATAAATGTACCTGATGACGTCTCCTCTTCTTCCTCCGCAGAATCAGAGTCCAGGTAAAATTCTTCATCACTTCCACTTAAATAAGCTGCCTTGGTTTTTTCACCTTAAAAATACATAGCATAAATTCTTAAAACACTTGCATGTCTTTTTTTTTTTTAACAACCAGTCACCAATATGAGCTCAAATATTTCAGGTTCATTGGTACATGTACGTTACCAATTTGCAGCAAGTAGATTAGCTTTTCATATGTAGCACAGCTTTGAAATATTACTAAAGTGTTCCATGGTCTGTGGACCATTAACAATAGGAGAAGAAGACTCATAAAAAGCCACATAAGAATAACAGCAACTTGGACTGCAGGGTACGTAACTGTGAACAGATGTGGGTGGTCTTTTCAGACAACGCTTACCAAAATTTTCTCTATTCTTAATTGAATCTTTATTTACTCGTTTCTCTTCATTTTATTGTATTTTTTATTTTATAACTATATTCTTTCATTTAATTAATTCATTTAATCATTTGTCATCTGCTTATCTGCCCAAATTAGTAACACCAAGGAAACATTACCTATTTAGCAATACCACCTACATTTCTTTTAGGAAAAAAACCCCCAAAAAACCAAAAAAAAACCCAGAGCGGTAATAGCATATTGAATTACACACAACATCTATGTATGTAGAGAAAGTAGAGCAAAATCGATTCCAATCGGTCTAGAGTAACTCAAATTTATGTGTACTGTGATTTAATAATAATAATAGCAATATCACAAGGTCAGTATATACAGTGCAAATTTTAATCTTAGCTGTATTCTTTAACTGGATGCACTTGGCAAAAGAATAACAGCAAATTTTGACTTTTAAAATATTCAATTTACAAACCATGAGAGTAATTCTCCAGCACAACTTTCTATTTGTACACAAATATAATATGTATTACTATAGCGAAATCATTTTTTAATACAAAAAAAAGTTAGGTATTAATTTGAAATACCAGAACAGTGAAAAATTGAAATAATGATCTGATTGGTCACGGCAATCACTCCACACCTTGCTGCACTTAACCTGCTAGGCCATATTGTGGTAAAATTCCTGGACAATGAGCAGAAAGAAAAGTGTGTGTAAATTGTAATGGATGAGTCAGAATGGAGTGATTGTTTCGATGGAAAAAAAATACAACAATTTATGCAAGATAAGGATTTCTTAACAGTCTCAAATTCAGAGCCAGCAGAAGTTCCGAAAGAGCACCCTGACATTAAAACAATTCTGAAAGATGAGAATGTGCGAACTGAACAAGAGAGATTTCATTAAAAAATCACAACAGCAATAAAAAAAAAAGTCAACTAGTCTAAATGAAAAAGGGCGAGGAAAGATGCCAAGAAAAGCCGATGCGATAACAGACACAGAAGAAGAAATTATTTGGGGAAAAGGAGTGCTGGGAGCAACAAATGCACTGTCATTAAATCTTACTGTGAGTTTTTTTGTGCCAAGAACACCATCAGTTTATAATAGATGACTGAAATTCGTAAAACCAGACTGCACCATTCAATACGTCGAATGGGTCGAGGGACCTACAAAAACCTGCCAAGGTTGCCTCAAACAATGTTTGCTACTGGAGGAGATTGTCCACTTCGTTTTATTCAGAAATTTAAATTTCACAAAGACTAACATCATTAAAGAATTTAAGACCCCTATATTAGAGACCACTCAAGGAACCTGAACCTGATGAGTGGTATTCTATTCAGCAAGTTGGAGCAAACAAAATTAATCAATTCATGAAAATCATAACACAGTAAGGAGCTTTAGATGCCACCAACAAAAACTTTACAATCCCAGTGTGCGAACTCAAAACTACAAAAAGCTGGAGTGTCCAATGATAATAGCATAGCCACAACTGGGCACAAACAAGAAGCATCAAATACTATACTGATACAGACTTAGAAGAGCAAAGAAGCACAGTAAGAAAGATCTCGCAGCACCACCCAATAGTAATTCAAAGGCATTCACTTCAAACACATTCAGAAAAAAGTGTTTGTATTGCAACCTCTTCAGTTAGACAATGAATGAACACAGGAGACTGTTCCAATTCACCATGTCTTCAGTAAAATTTTTACAATTGTACAGTGCACTTTGAAAGTCAGAAAACTGATGATAATAGCACTGACCTTGAAGAATCGTCTAATAAGAGAGGCAGGGTACAAAAAGATGATTATACACTGAGTAATTTGTTCAAAGTTTATTAATATTTGATAAGAGAGGCTGGGTACAAAAAGATGACAGAACACCATTATACACTGAGTAGTTTGTTCAACGTTTATTAATATTTGACTATAGTATCATACGTCAGATTGACGAATTTATTAGTTGCTCGACACATTATTCTGAATATTTGAGCTTAAATAGAGATCAACTCCTTCAATTGAAAAGTTTAATATTTGTGGGATTTACTTGTATTATTATTGTGTTATTCGAAATTTATTAAAAATATACTATATTTGGCTATAGTATTAACATACGATAGCACACAAAATTGTGGCATTCGGGACTAATAGCACTTGTGCCACAATACCACAATTTTTCATTCTATTATTATCTCCAAATACAGTGATGTTAATTAAAATATCGGAGATAAAACAAACAAATAATTTCCACAACATTTACAGATTTGTCTAACCCAATAATAATGTTCAAACTGAGGAATGTATATAGCTAAGTGCTAGTTTCCTGAAGAATACCAAGAATCAAAAAATTGGAGACATTACACTGCTGCACAAAACCTTCCAATGCTTACTGTTCATTAATCGAGGCTTCTTAACTGAAGGCCCTTCCTCTTCGTCATTATTTTTGTCTGAAGAAAAAAAGATTAATATAATATTTTCTTTAATCAAAGCTTTAAGTTCTACCTTTAGGTTCCATCATCTAATTTTTTTAACGACCACCACAGCTTCTACAGTCGGAGTCGCACAGAGAAACCGCCCGTTTACAATTAATAAACGATCTTTACCAATTAAAATAATTGCTTAATTATTATTTATGGCATGCAGGAAAAGGAGGCTCCAGTTAGTATTCACTCTTTGTTTGCTTGGAATACTAGGTAAGTTTGTCTTACCTGGCTTTTTACTTAAATATGATTGATCTCGTTCTTTTTTGTATTTTTTATCAATTTTTTTGTACTGCTAGCTGTGATGTTTGTGTAATAAAAAAAAGAAACAAGTGGTAAGCATTACACAAGTTTCCTTTAAAGTACCAAGACCAGGGTAAAAAACATGTTTACAATGTTAAGTTTTCTGTTGTTTATTGTATGAATGATTTAGCTATCTTTTTTTTCTTCTTATGAACTTGTTTCACTTCCTTTATTCTTTACTTGCTTTACTTTCATTCTATCCTTTTGTTCAAAGGTTATATTTGCTGCTACCCACTTTATCTTTTGACATTTCATCGGAAGCTTTCTAGTGTGACTAAGTATGTTGGTACAATCAGAAGTAAGTTGGATTAAGTATGTGGTTTGTAGTCACTTTATTGTTGAGCAAAGCGAGACACTATCAGTAGTGTACCAATAGTCATTATATATGCACATATAGGTGTGTGTGTGTATATACTTCTATAATAGTGACAATGGTGACACCTAGGTTACGATATTTGGTCTTGCACAGCTGTACTTCTACAAATCCCAGATTTAGGTAGCATATTGTAATGGCTAAAATTCAAGTTATACAAACAAATAATACATCCTATTTTCTAGGCTAGTGTGGTTTGCCATTTGTGCTGAAGCACACCACCAAGTGTTTTATTATACTATAAGATTTAATTTAGTTTATCAATCAACTTGTGCATGGTTTTAATGAATTTTTGCAGTCACTTTCAAGCCATGGTTTACTCTTTTATCCAGTACACTTTCAATTTCAGTAAAAGCTACTGAAGAGTGTTATGCTACTTTGTATTTATCAAATTAATAATTAGCAGTGTGCTCAATAGCATAGTCAGTGTTTGACGGAGGGGGGAGGGGGGGGTCTAGCTTCACCGAAGAACGCGACCGGCAACTTCTCTCCCTCTCTCTTTACCGACAGTACAGCACCAACACCTGAAGCACTGGCATCACACTCCAACACAAATACATCAGAAACACACGGTACATATAAACATACACTATGACACAACTCACTACATAACCCATGAAAAGCTTCCAGCATCAGACTTGACCACTTCAACTCACCAACCAAAGACTTAGACGTGTGAGGAGTCAGTACAGAAGACCATCGGTGGAAGCCAGCAATGAACCTCCTGTAGAACCCCACAAGTCCCAGAAAGGCCCGTAGCTGCCTCCTCGTCTTCGGAAGCGGGTGCTCCCTGATAGCCTTAACTCTCGCCTCCGGTACACTGATGACTCCTCCCCCTATCCAGTGGCCCAAGAACTCCAACTTCCTCCTCCCGAAACTACACTTGGCCCTCTTACACGTCAACCCAGCATCTCTCAATACCACAAACAACTTCTTCAAATGCTCCAGATGCAATCCCCCAACTCTCCGAAACCACCAAAATATCGTCAATATAAACCCTCGCAAACTCTGTACACCCAACTAACACCTCATCCATCAACCTCTGTAATACCGAAGGGGCGTTGGTCAGCCCAAACGGCATCCTCTTGAAACGATACTTCCCAAAGGGACAAACGAAACAAGTCTTGTCCCGATCCTCTTCCGCTACTACTACCTGGTGGAAACCCTTCGCTAGATCTACCTTTGACAACACACTACCTTCACCCACCATCTCCACCATCTCCTCAAACCCGGGGATGTAATAGGGTTCCTTCACCGTCACATCATTCAATTTCCTGAAGTCAACACATAAACGTATGCCACCACCAGCCTTCTTCACTGGCACCAATGGCGACGCCCACTTACTCTCGCATCTCTCGATAACACCACATTCTTCCAAGCACTTTAACTCTTCCTTCACCTTGTCCCTAATGCCCAACGGCACCGAGTACGGAGCCTGCCTGATAGGCTGACTGCACCTAGTGTCAATAGTCATGACCACTCTGTCTGTATTGCCCGGTAACTCCGAAAATACATCAACAAACTCATTTAACACTCTATCCAGTTCTTCCTGTACAAACCCTTCACACTCTCCACTCAACACATTCCTCTGCTCCTTCTGCTCCTCTACCACAACATCCAACCTCCTAATCAAATACCTCTCCTTGTATAACTTCAAACAATTCACGTGGACCACCTTCGCATGCTTCTCCACCCCAATCTTACAAATTTTATAGTTAACGTCCCCCTTCTTCTCCAACACCTTGTACGGTCCCTCCCAGGAATCCGCCAACTTACACGACATCCCCGGGACCCGATACAGCACCTTAGACCCCACTTCGAAATTCCTCAACTTAGACCCTCTGTTCAATAACGACATTCTGCTCTCCCTTCCTTTCGACAAACCCAACGATGCACAATCTCTCATCCTCTCTAACCTCTCAGCCATCTTTGTCACCCACTCGCAAACGTCCAACTCCCTGCTTTCAACTTCAAATAATCCGTGGTAAAGGGCATCTAACGGCGTCCTTACCCGAAACCCATAAACCAAATCAAAAGGGCTAAACCCGAATCAGCATGCGGCATCTGCCTCAACACAAATAACACGAAGTTTACCTGACCAACCCAATCTACATTATCGTCCAGACACTTCCCCAAAATTGCTTTCATTGTTCCATGCATCCTCTCAACTGCTCCATTCGTCTCTGGGTGGTATGGAGACGTCCGTACCTTCTCAATCCCCAACCACTTACACAAATCCTTCATCACTCTACCACAGAATTGGCTACCCTGGTCCGACAAAACTCTTTCGGGTATGGCCGTCCTCGCAAAGATCGACCACAACCCTTCCACCACTGCCTTTGCTGTCACGTTCCTAAGGGGCACCGCCTCAGGCCACCTAGTTGCCAGACAAATGTATGTCAGAAGGTATCTGCACCCACCCTTACCCTTGGGCAGTGGCCCTACAATGTCGATGGCCACCGACTCAAAGGGCTCCGACAACACCGGCCTCTCAACTGCCGGCGCCCTCCTAGGTCTATACTTGCTCCTCCTTTGACATTTCTCACAGCTCCCACAATACTCGACTACTTCCGTGGGCATCCCTGGCCACACGAAATACCTCCCAATCATCCCCACTACCTTATCTGCCCCTAAATGACCGTTCTTGTCATGTCCCAACTTCAAAATATTCTCCCTATACCCTTTCGGTACAACCAACACATCTCTGAACTCTTCCCAAGTAACATACATCCCCTTCACTAACACACCCTTCTTCCATGTAAAACCTCTCTCCTTCCTATCACCCAACTCCCTCCATTCCTTTAAACTCCCATCTTCTCTCACAGCCCTTCTAAAATCTTCACCATCGGACCCCACTCCCACAGGCCCTATCTGTTTCGCAATCTCACATAACTCTGAGTCTTTCCCCTCTGCCGATACTAAATTCTCTAATGCAGTCGGCTCTGCCTAACCCCCCAATTCCTCAACCACACTACTCCCTGCTGTCTCTTGCACTGGTTCTACCTCATCTCTTCCAACCGAAGCACTCAACTTATCGCCAAGCACTCCCTCCTCAGACTCCTCAGGCTCAACTGCGCTCCACAAATCCTTGGCCACTGCGTCATTATCGTTCACATCTAACTTAGCCTCAGCCTCAGCCTGACTTCTTGTCAAGACCTTGACTTCAGCCTCCTTCATTGCTCTGGTGTATGCCTGAACCTCTCTCCCATTTGACAAGCTCAAAGGTAAGATACACTCGCCCTCTGGATCCCCCGACTCATCAATGATAACCTCCTTCTCTAACCTCAACCCCGCAACCTCAAATATAACTTTCGTACTCTTATGTAACTCAGGCACACCCAACACTCCTCTGATATATATCTCTCCACAATCAATGGCATCCCTGCCCACTAGGGACCTAGGTATCATTCCCACCTCAGCCCCCGTGTCTACTAAAATTCTTTTCTCAACTCCGTTAACCTTCCCCCACAACACATTATCCTTTCTCCTGGCACCTACTCTGGTCACTGGTGCCATTCTCCCAATCACTGGCTCCTTCTTCACTGGATTACCAATCTTCTTATTGGGACAATCGAAACTGCGGTGACCCTCCTTACCACAAGAGAAGCACGTCCAGGGCCTACCTCTCTCAGTGTTACCAAATCTACCGGCCTCCCAAGGCTTATCACTCATGCAGTCTACAGCCCGATGCCCCTGCTTGCCACAGTTAAAACAAGTGACAGTTGGGTCTCACACCAACCCCACTACCACTTCCACTTCACACAGGTCTGTTCACTTCACTACCTCCTGCCACTCCCAGCAATTTGAAATAATTACCCTTCTGCCTTCCCAACATCCAGTCCTCCCAAGCATCCCTCAACTCTTGCTCACTAGTAATCTTCCTAGAGTCCATGAAGGTCTTCCCACCCGGGGGTAATATCTTCCTAGCGGCCGCCAAGGTAACCGCCAAGATAGCATCACTCACGGTCTTACACTCCTGCACCAGGCCTCTAGTAATCCTGAAGAGAGTGTCCACTACATCCCCAGCAGTCTTAGCCTTCATAGCCTCTCCCGTCAATTCAAACAACTGGGTACCATAAGTAAGGGACGTCTCACCCATAGTCTTCAGCAATGCACTCTTCACAACACCATACGTAGCCCTCTCCTCCCGTACCGAAGCAAGTCTCGCACACAATTTCTCCGTCAACCGTGGAAATAACCTTTCCGGCCACGCTCCTTCCTCAATTTCACATTCTCTCATTATCATTTCGAATTTCTCAAGGTATGCCGTCATCTCAGTCCTTTCTCTATACGAACCTAACCCCTTCAATTTCTCTTGCTGTAACTCTCTCTTTTCCTTCGCCTTAGCATCAGCTTCCCTCAATCTAGTAGCTTTCTCATCATCTAACTCCCTCATCTGTAAAAACATTTCTCTTAATTCAGCCCTCCTGGCCTCCTCACTCCGCAACTCTTTTTCCCTCCGGTCATCAGCTTCTTGCTGCTCCCTTTCTCTCCTACGCTCCTCATCCCTCTCTTCCTTTTCTCTTCTAGTTTGCTCACTCCTCTCTTCTTTCTCTAACATGAACCTTAACAAAGCTCTAACGTCTCCATCGTCTCCAGAACCCGACATCTCTGTTCTCGCAGAACTATCCCTATCCAACCCGTCCACAATCTCTCCCAAATCTAACTCCTCTTCTTCCTCCTCCCTCACGTCACCACTCACCACCAGCTCGGTCGGCTTAGTCTGATACTGAGATCGCTCCTCAACCGTCGAACGATGATGGAGTTTGTAAGGTACGTCTTCGGAGGTCCCCGCTGGCAACCTTCTTCCGGTCCTCCTTCTGACTGCCTCTGTAGTCCTTGTCTCCGGCATGGAAAGTGAGTGACCTCGCCTTCCACTAGAAACCTGCCAAATAGAACAAAAAAAGTACAAAAACAAGTGAAGTGACCTTCAGCACAATACAGAAAATGAAATAGGAAATTACAAGCCGATCAACAGCACAAATATAATACAATATGACACGGAAAAAAAACAGTTCCCTCAGGCGTTGTTCGCAAATCGACGTATCGATCCAGCCGCGTCTTGGGGATGACTCCCTCGTCGACGAAAGGTGCTCCCGGTAGATGGCTCCACGGAGCTCGGTCGTTTGGGTCTCCTTCCTTCTCGGACGGAGATCTTCACGTAGGTTCTTGCGGGTCCCCCCCTTCCTCCTCGGATACAGGATCCCACCGCTGCCACCAAATGTGGGCTGGTTTGAGGAATCTGGACGAGTCACAGTCCTCAACTCTAGCTCGCACCTGGAGACAGCAAAGTTAGTTGCTGCCACCAGAGTCAAGGCTTGCTTCTCTAACTCCCAGCCTGCTGTAACCCACCCTTGGGTTGAGTTGAAAGAGTTAAATTAAATCTTAATTTAAAAACTTGAGAAAGCACACACAACGAATTGAATGGACAACCAAAGACTGAAGCACATGGCACAAAACTCAACTATATATACAACACAAAAACCACACCTACAAGTCACACGAAAGGCTGCAAAGTTCCTGCTCTGCCACAGACAAGCTAACACACAAACATTTACAACACCAATTAACTCTTGACTTACACAACTCAGACAAACAATTTGTAACATGATACAGCATATAACACAACCACACATACATACATAAATGTTCTCTTGCCCTTCATTCTTCATGTGGGCTGGCCCACAAACTGTCTGTGGGTTTTCCTGGGATATCCCACCCACTTATGTTCTATAGTTGGCGAGTGAGTGAAGCGAGCGAGACATTCTCGGAGGTAACACAACTGAAAATTGGGGATATTTGTTTATATATATGTGTAGACGTACGTATGTCATTTTGTACTTTGACCCTCGTTTGCTTCACGGTTTACCCCTTCCCATAAATCCACTAAACTTAATCTTTTGGTTTAGCGATCCCATACCATTCAAGGAAATTATTTGTTATTACTCCTTTGTATTAGGTTGTTTCTGAATCACACAAGACGAACGTATGTAGGTCTTAAAACTTACTGTTAGACTCAACACTATGCAGTAATTCTTTAGAACTTCTTGTTTTTTTCAGTCGCGAAACGTTATGGTGAATGGTTACTATGGTATTGAACCCTTTACCAGACATGATTATTAAAAACTCGGCCTTTTTAGTAGCTTCAAGTGTTTGTTGTCAAAAGCTACTGGTAATTCAGATAGTTAGAGACTACAGGGAATACCAGTACTCGGGGAATTGAGGTAAGAAATTAGTTCCGTATTTGTTAGCTGCAGTATATAATGGTCACAACAGCTACGTACATATACTTTTAGAAATGGACTAACATATTCTATTGAACAGTTTCGTTAGTGCACTGGCTCGCTCGCCCTTTGTGCTCAAGCACATCACTAGTTATATTGTAAAGCAATTGGGGGCAGCATTTTAGGGGTGCTCCTCTAGGCATCAAGGGGGGGAGGGGGAGGAGGAGTATGGGAGCAGAGACCCCCATATTGGGTGTACTAGTCTATCACTACAATCACGACTATTCAACTACAAGGAGGGGTTCCCTGCTTGAAATTTACGAATTGTACTTAATTCCAACTTTTGGTTGACATCTTATGGACTTTTCTGTTATCCCATGTGACAACCGATGGCGTTATGTACCAAATACTTTTATTTCAACTTAGTTTTCTGAAGAGGCTTGTCATTTTAGGCTATACCTTAAGCTTTGCACTGTGAGTAACGCCCCCTATGTCGCATCGTAATCACGTAAGCAAGTGATTTCTTGCTTTCTGCTGTAGTTTTGCTTGGAGCAATGGAATGGAGTCTCACATTGGAACTACAGTTGAGTGTTCGTGCACATTTCGCTTATCTTAACATTTACATCTAACATTTTCATTGGACCAGCTATATGCCGACCTATTGTTACCTGATTAGGTACACCCAAGTAATTATTTTGTGTGATAAATTATTTGTTATCGCTAGGTAGTGTATAGTAATGCTTAGGGTTTGAATTTTTTGTGCTTAGTATTTGCGAGTTTAACCTACATATCTTAATGAGCAATTGTGGTATTAGGAAAATAATATACAAGTACTTGCTTGGATATGTGTTAAACAAGTCCGATGAGTCATTCAGCATTAACAGCTTAACTCACTGCAATTGTGGCCTTCTCAACCCTCTAACAACCAAACTATAGAAAAATTGATCAATATCAATTTCATTCTATGTATTAAAAAAACTTGTCCATTGTCAGTTCTCATTAAAATTTTATATCAAGTTTTTCGAAGAAAAGTACTTATTTTTTTTCTTTTCGTGCACATATACCAGAAATTTACTTCTTGCTAATCTTTGTCTTATGCTTGTTGCTCATAGCTGAGTTCACAGTTAATTTTGATTGTTTGTTAAATATATAATTTACGATTGGCTAGCCTAATTATTAGCAAATTTTTGTTAACTCCCAATAAATCTGTATAATTACTGCAAAAACTTGTATTATGATAGCTTAAGATATAGTTTTCATAGAGGTTTCAATGGTTCAAACTATTTCTGCTACTGAGTTTCTAAATGATAGCTACTGTATGCCATGCTGGCTGGAAAAGTTAATGGTTTTCATAACAATTTACAAGTTGTTATAACTATTTTTGTTCAAATTTCGTTTTATTTTAGCTTAAAAATCTAACTAAGCTAATCTAATTAATTTTAATTATAAAGGTCACTGAAGATTCTTAATTCTATTTCATTTGCTTGCTCAAATATTATTATTGGGTTGCTGAATGTATTGTGTGAGTGGTTATACGTATGTATTGTTGTGCTAATGTTTTTAGATGATGTTGATATTTATAATAATATTAAACCTCAAAATATATGCTCAAGTATAAAAACTGGTAGTTATATTGAGTTTTTGCAAGCATGGAAAAAGTATATTCCACATCAAACACAAATGAAGTCCAATTGTTGGTATTCTAACACCAGACTCGTACCAAAGGAACTTATGTTGAAAGTGAGAAATGTTTATTCTTACAGAAATATAAGCAGTCAATTTCCAAAGGAGCAGTTACATAGAATATTGAACACAGTACTAGATGTTAACAATTCTTCACATGTGTTTAGTAAAATAAATTTTTGCTTACCATTGGTATATTTGATAGGTGTTCCAAAGTGTGGTACCAGTTTACTATACACATACATTTCGTCTCATCCATTGTTTGCTAAACCTCAGTGGAAAGAGGGACAATTTTGGCGAGACTTTTTAACAGTCAAGAATGAGAAATACCAAGAATTGGAAGTACTGATATATTTATATCATTTTTTTGAAGCTTCAAGAAGGATAACTAAAAATTTGAAAATGTTTACAATAGATGCTAGTGCTTCTACAGTTTATGCTACTCTACCATACAGTGGTGACACTGAAAAAGCAACATGCACTGTTCCCTATCTATTACACCACCTTTTACCAACTACGAAAATTATGGTCATTCTTCGTAATCCTATTCAAAGGCTTTGGTCTGATTATTGGTACTTCTGCTCATATTTTAATTGGAGAGTGAATGGTGTGTACAAAGTACCTCGCCATATTCCTAATGTAGCTTCCCAGTTGTTTCACAATTTAACTGTGGCAGCTATAAATAGATTCCAAACCTGTATTTCTGAAGGGAAAAATGTTATGTATTGCTCAGTGTTAGAAAATAGTTCTCCCGCACAAGACACTGCATGTACCACTGTCAGGTTGGGATTGAGTATGTACTATTTTCATTTGATAAAATGGTTCAATATTTTCCCTCGCAAGCAAATTCAAGTTGTAAGGTTAGAAGACTTGTCAAATTTTCCTCACTCCACAATGAAAATAGTCTGGGATTTTCTTGAAATACCGGGAGTATTTGTTAATTCCAAAGTGACAGAAAATAAAAATCCATGGATTTCAAATTCCTTTTATCGAAGTAGTTTTGTGTTACTACCTGAAACTGAATTTTTGCTCAAGCAGTTTTTTATGCCATATAATGCTAAACTATCTTTATTATTGGATGATAACAAATATTTATGGAATGACAATCACTAACTTACTATCACTGAGCATAATGATAAAATAGAAAGATTGAAAAGTGATCCAATAATAGTGTTTAGTACCTAAAAAATGCAATACATGTATGTATACTCTATCAAAAGGTTCAAATATAAAATACAAGAAAAAAATTTGATAGTTGGCTGGGAATTGTAGCCTAATCTTTAGGTTTGTTAAAATGTTTATAATTCACTAAATGGCTCTTCACTGGCCAGAGAATAGGGGGTGATCTTGTGGTACGTAATTGGTTGTCTGTTGTGTACAGGACTGCAGCAGAGCAGTAGTACAACAGCATACAGGGTAAATCTGGGAGACTACTGGAAATCATAGGTTGTTGCTGAGAGACTAGGCCAAAATAGCTATGGCCTGGGGAACATAAACATAGATCCATCTGTTAATTGTTAAATTAATATTGAAGAATTTTTTTTTTAAGCTTTACCATCAATTTAAATGTTATTCGTTTAATTGTACATAATGCCACTACAATATGAGTATATAATACATGTATTCAAACTGTCTGAGCATTAGATAATAAAGTCTATAAAAGGTTTTAAATTTTGTTTTCATGTAAAATTGGATTATAAATTGGATTTGGGAAAGCAACCACTTCCAGTTCTTCTTTCGTTTCCTGCAAATACGCTGAGGTCTCCTATCCACCAAGACACAATCAATGCTCCCATAATGATGACAAAGGCCACCGACAGTATAAATAGCAGTATAAACAAGCACGTTCCTGACAATTCAAAACATAATATAAATATATAATGTAAACATTCATTCTTGTGGTACATGATATCTAAATATAATATTTGATTGGTCATGGCGAGTTTTCACAATGTCCACTCCACTTCAACTGGGCAGTATTATTCTTGGCCAATGCTACACTAGCAACTAAAATAAGTGTGAATAGTGGCAGAATCAGAGTTGGGGCAGTCCATTGACAAAAATATACTACAACATAATTGCAAGCTCGTATTAACATGATGCACAAAAAAAACTGGTAAAGGATTAATAACACTTGTGCAACAAGAAATTTTACTTCAGTATCTAACTAGACACCTATATGTTTTGAGCTTGGGCAAGTCAAATGTTCACTATATAAATTTACTAGCTTCGTGGGAAATGGGAAATTTTAAGCCATTATTTAAATGTGCCTTTATTGACAGGTATTGTATGAACTTAGTGCTGTAATTGTCCAGCCTCCTATCATAATGCATACATGCAAATATTAGGGGGTGGGAGAACAGCTGCAAACTTCGCAAATAAAGCCAGCTTTTCCCCTTACCAGATAAAACACTGCTTAGAAAACTTGCATTGATTTGGAGATATATCAGAGAAAACTATGGACAATATTTGGGATTATTAACACAAGTATCGGAGAAATTTCACTAAGTGAAGCTCGAATTCATATTGTAATTAGCTGAATGAAACCTCAAGGATATACTATCAGCAGATACAGTCATAAAGTAATGAAAGTGACATCATATGTTGTAACTATATACATGACATACCTTTTATTGCCCCTTCTTTATTCACACACCCACAGCATATGCAGCATGGGCAAATGACCACAATAACGGAAATAATGAAGACAATTAAGACAATCAATTGTCCAACAGCTGCAGACAAAAAAAAATGCTTATTTTATATTGGTACAAGTTAGCTATCCAATGAAGTTCTACTCTCATCATTGCAGATTATGCATGTTGAGAAAACCTCCGTGGACCATTGCATTTACAAAACATGATATAACAACAGCATTCACTAAATGGCATCATTTTCCAAAGATAGGAATGTGCTCTCTTTTTTTTATTTATTTTTTTTATTGAGTGCAAACACTCAATCAATGCCATGTTTTAAAGATCTTGTGAAATTCCAAGAATTAAAGAGAGAAAAAGTTCAATAGAATTGGATAGTATTTCATTGGAGATAACTCACTTGTACCAGAGTTAACAACATTGACTGGAAATTTAAAAAAAATTGTTCAGCAGTGACTCGAGCGATGGACTTACTTAACATTTACAGCTGTCTCTGAAATTCCATTCTGACCAGTTAAGTTACTGGTCTGTGATATTCCTAAGCTGTCATAATAAAAATTAACTAGACGTTACTTTAAAAACTTTTTTTTTAAGAATAGCGTAAATGGTTCTACTGGTTTTAGCACACTGGCAGTTTGTTTTTGCCATTTTTATTTTTAAAGAGTTTGTAAGATCCCAAATGTTCATTATTCTATACTCTTACCTGAACCTGAAACTTTTGAATAAGCTGTGACAAATAGTCAACAAGCAGGTAGCAAACAGGTCAGAGTGACGTAAAAGAGAATTATAAAGAGTGATCTTACGTAAGAAATATTTACTCACACTTATTACTAAATACATGACAAAAAAAAATTATATGAGGCCTAAAAACTTATATGAGGCCTACAAACTTTCATTGTATCATACTAAACCCATGAAATGTTGTATACATCATACCTTAAGCTCGCTAATTAAAGTAACAAAAGTAACTGGTCAAATTTTGTGAGCATGAAATTCAACTATTCTTGATGATACACTATCTCACCTAGTCCATAAGACTTGATGTAAAAATTAGCAGCTCCGGTAGAGGAAAAAAATAGTGATAAAAAAAATGCTCTACGTTGATCCTGCCTGTTATCTACACCACATGTTCCATTGACGTCAAAATAGAGGTAATCACTGCAATTAAAACATATCCCTTGTCCAGGATCATACATGAAGCACTGCTTGCATTCACATCTCATATCTAAAAAATTAAACAGCAGTAGTGAACACTAAAACCATACATTGGTATTACTTAAAAACAAAAAAACAAAACAAAAAACAACACCATGTACCTGAAACTATCATTAATGTAATCCACTGAGCTGAATAAAATTATTATAGTATTTCTGTGCTTAGCAATTAAATAGAAACCCCACATTTTAATTTCATGCTGAATTAACTTTAGAAGAAACTTTGGCTAATTAGCTACCATGAAAAATATACAGCAATAAATTATCATATACAACATAAATTACGTACTTTGGCAATTAACGAAGTCCATTGGAACATTATTAAATTTACTGGAATGACAGTCGGAAGCCACAGAACAAGCTGATGAAACAGTCGGTGACTGGCGAATGTCACGAATTTCTCTAGCTACTCTATAAATTGAGATAATCAGATTAAAAAACACTATAACAATTTTTTTTCACTAAATTTAGCTAAGTTTAAGCAATATCAAAGATTTGAGTAATACACATATATACATGTATGAATTAAAATAAGCTTCTTACTTTTTTTTCCTTGAAATAATGTATGCACTTATTGCATAACTTTAATAGTCCCAGTTCGTGGTAAGCCAGATACAATCACACTCAACTCTTATTAAGTACATATAGCTTGTACTATTTTATACCTTTTGATAGCATCAATTTTTGCTGGTAATGTAGTCCCACAAACCAATAGAAGACCCAGTGTGCAGAACAAAGTTTTGGCAGACATGACAATTCTAAAACAATTACAGTTCAATACCACAATTGCTAGTGCTTATAATGTACCAAAATAATTTCTACAGAGTTACTATGTACATAAAGTGTGATTACAAGACCAGCAACAGTGTAGGTGTAGGAAAAGGTGCAGGAAAATGGGAGAGGGGAAGGAGGGGTAAGGGGACTTTTTGGTCTGACTAGAAGTACAACTGACATACACACACATCACATCACCACTACCAATAAAAGCTGTAGTGTTCAGTACTTGATTGGTAGTTTCTAAATGCAGTCTTGTACATTCATTATTGTTTTTTTGTCTGTGACATTAACCAAGCCACTGCAGGAAGTCGGCTCGATTTACCTACTGTACTCAACGTACCTTACTTAAATTGGTGGATTTCTTTCTTCAGCCACACAGCTTGCTGGCGGCTTGGGTGTGGTAACCTGCAGCTGATTGACCAGAGCTAGAGCTTGCTGGCGGCTTGTGTGGTAACCTAACAAGCACCGAGACCACACCCACCAACACACGCCCACCAACACACCTACTACTCAGCTTGAGGGGGTTGGGCGATCAAGTGCAATTTTTGAGTACATTGTAGTACTGTGGATATTTATATATATTTAGTTAGAAAGTCATTATTCGTGTATTACATCGACACTATGTCAAATCCTTGCGGGATAGACTTCGACTCTCCTCCAGCTGGAACTGTTGTTCCTTCATCTAGTCCTAGATTCTCCCGGGAAGTTAATAACTTATCCCCCAGGCAGGTAGAACTACGCGATGAAAGAATGCCAGTAACTGAATCTACAGTCCAGTTCAGGCGTGACGGGGGAAATACTTCAGGATATTGCTCATCTTCAACGGTGAGTTTGCTGTGACAAGTCTGAGATATCTTTTCTCGACTAGCAGAGAAGTGTTAATCTTAAAACGTAAAGTGTTAATGAAGTGCATGTGTGTCGGATTAGTTACCTTGGATAAAGAGTATGACATATAACATATAGGCTGTCAGAGTCATATTTACAAAATTTTGGAATGGGAAGTATTATATTAAAGTGAACGCAGGCACTAGTTGAATACATCATCTTTTTTTGAAAGTTCAACAACTAATTGTCTCGAGTTTTATTAATTTTTTTGTTGAAATTACTATGCATGTTAAATTATTAAATACTCAGGCAATGAATGTGATATTTTGTATTAAACCATAGTAGGACACAAGAGTTAAAATTAGTCTTGCGAGCCAGACCCTTTACCTAACCGCTACGCAGGGGAATAATATGGTCTGGACAAATGCCTTTACTCGATTCGTTCTATTCCTCCAGATTCTGGCGGAGCATACTTTATGTGTATAACCAGGGTTTGATACAGGATTTTTTGCTAGGGGGGGGAAAGTCAAATAGCGACCTTATAGTTGTTGTTGTTTTTTGTGCTTGCAATACTAGTAAGGTAAGGAAATTAAACTTATTTTATTATATTTATGTATTGATCTATTGATTACCTCTAATAAACAGCTTTGTTCATTTTGAAAGCTGAATAGCTCTGACATTAATTAAGCCAGACTCCTAATAGGTTATCCTTCTTGTTTGAATGGAGTAGGTGTATCATTTTATGGATCACCAGTTCCAGTTTGATAGTTGCTTTTAGCACTGGTCATTGTGAAGCAGCTGCCTGGTTGGTAAGGGTATATTTGTTGATTTGGCACTGTAGAAGTTGCTGAGTAGTAGCTAATGGATATCAGAAAGTATTTTAGGAAAAAGAGACCTTGTGGCTCCAAAGGAAGTGAATCCGAACCAAAAAAAAGCAAATGTGATAGCTATGAATCGGTGGAACACAAGGAACAGATTCGAGCAGTGCAGCAGAGAGAGAGCGAGGAGGTGAGGGAGGAAGTGAGGAAGAGAGAAGAGGTGAGGAAAGAAGTGCAGCAGAGGGAAGAAGGGCCGCAGAGGGAAGAAGGGCAGCAGAGGGAAGAAGTGTAGCAGAGGAAAGAAGTACAGCAGAGGGAAGAAGTGCAGCAGAGGGAAGAAGGGCAGCAGAGGGAAAAAGGGCAGCAGAGGGAAGAAGTGTAGCAGAGGAAAGAAGTACAGCAGAGGGAAGAAGTGCAGCATAGGGAAGAAGGGCAGCATAGGGAAGAAGGGCAGCAGAGGGAAGAAGTACAGCAGAGGGAAGAAGTGCAGCAGAGGGAAGAAGTGCAGCAGAGGGAAGAAGTGCAGCAGAGGGAAGAAGTGCAGCAGAGGGAAGAAGTGCAGCAGAGGGAAGAAGTGCAGCAGAGGGAAGGAGTGCAGCAGAGGGAAGGAGTCAGCAGAGGGAAGAGTGCAGCAATAGGGAAGAAGTGCAGCAGAGGGGAGTGCAGCAGAGGGAAGGAGCAGCAGAGGGAAAGAAGTGCAGTAGAGGGAAGAAGTGCAGCAGGGGACGTAATATAAAGATGAACATTGGCGGAGTCAATCCCAAACTGAAGCTCCAACCTAAAGCATTCAAAGGCTAGCCTGAAGAAATTGTACAAATCTAGGCTTACCTACAAGAAAAGTTGGGAGGAAAAGTATTTTTTGTATGTTTTAATAAGTATAGGTGAAAATCTAGGGGGGGGGGGGGGGGGGGGGGGAGGAGGGGAATCCCAGGGTTTCCCCCCTGTATCAAACCCTGATAACTTATGAGGGTGGGTGTGGTTTATGTATAAGAAGGGCATGGTCTAATTTTTTGCGCTGTGAATACGCTTAATATCCAAGTGAGCCAGAAGCTCTTTACAATGAATGCATCTAGATGGCTGGCCATGCTACACTTAGTTGGCTTCCTCCAAATCATTAGTCGCTTGAATAGCACTGAATTTACAAACTATCGAATTTAGTGCGCACTACGAAATAGATGGTTACATAAAAGTTTATTGCATTATATGATGTCATGATTACATTCCACTGAAACGAATCGAGTCAAGACAGTTGTCCAGACCCTCTTTCCCGCGTAGCGGTTAGGTAAAGAGTCTGGCTTGCAAGACTAATTTAGGATGAGGATTTTCTGAACTATTTTTGTCCTTGCTTCAGAAATAGATGTTCAGCTAGAAATGTAGTGATCACCAGGTATTTACAGTAACTCAGTAAGAAGTGAAGGTTATTGTACCCCATACCACTTTTCTTCTTTTTTTTTCCAAAAAAAAAAAAGTCAAGAAGATCGATAAAAATAATTTTTATTTCTCCTTTATTGGCATCAACAAGCCACTTTAGATAATGTTCCCATTTCAGCTTACGGTCAAGGGCTTCAGCCAAATCAATATCCTTCATTTCGGGACCTTGAGTGATGGCACGAAAGTCTTCTGATGTCAGTGCATTACTGACCCCGGTAGTTCTAAGGTTCTATGTGTCACTCTAATTTGGTGTATTTGTACAGGGCACAGGTGGCAGAACCAGTCCAGCAGTCCTGGCAATTGCTTGACCAATATTTAGGTTTTTTCTTTTGCTGCCTGCTAGTATGACTAACAAAACTTAATACAAAACACTACATCATAAGTGTTAGCAAGTTTTCAGTCAATACTGACGACTACCTTAGATTACACCAATGAAAGTAAAAATGGTGACTCAGCTCGCAAATACAATACTGCTGTTGATGCATATTTCCCCTAGATTTTGACACACTTTGGTTTGGCTTTGTGTTGCTTGAGTAAGTTTGACCTGTCTGGTTAAAGAAATAGTAGCTTAGTGTGCCAATCAAGTTACTTTAGAGAGAAGTTTAGTTTTAATAATAGTTGTACTGTAGAGATACAATTAGCTAAATTCATCTAAAATGTTTTACTAATTCATTTGTTGTTTAAGGAAATTATTTTAGTTAAAATTTAACTAAATGGCTGGACATTTTGATTTAGAACAAACTAAAACGGTAGGATGTTTTAGATGGTAAGAACCACAAAAAGAGTCAGACCAAGTTTTATTTTTAATAGAAAGCGCTTACTAAAATAATTTTTAGTTATAGTTTAATTTCATCCCAGCATTATGCTTGCATTTCCTATTTAGATGTTTTTTGTTGTTGTTGTTTTTTTTAATTAATGGATGTGGTATTTTAACCTGACCAATGCCAATTTGCTTCCGCCACCCCTGCAGCATGAACACAAACCAGGGGTAGCTAGCCATGTAAATAGCCTGAAATCTTTTTTCATAAACTTCAGACTCCTCTTTATTTTCTCGTATAGATTGTTGTTTAATTTTAACCTAATGTCAAAGTGTCGTATCTTGACAATATGTGTTGTTTTCATCTATAATAATGTGTTTTTCTATGATTAACTTTATATTCAAGTTGAGAAAAACCAATTGTCTAAATGTATGTAAATATATTTTGCTCAAAAAAAAAATTGATCAGGAGCATTAAAGTGGGACATATATGTATACAATACACTGAAGGTTCTACTGTTTGCAGTTGAAACTGATTTAAGGAGCTAGTGTGATTAATAATTCAACCAGTGATGCACATACTTAAACCAGTGGTATATACAGCATAAAAAATGATAGTGAATACTTCAAACTGTAGGTATTCTTGACATACATGTATCTTGCAAAAAATATACTAAAACTTAGTTGCACAAGCAAAGTTGATCTAATTCCATGTTTCTGAGTGATTTTCATTTCAATTAACTTTTAGTTTTACCAAGTACTGTATAATATATTTAGTTCACTAATAAAACATTTTTGATATTAATTTCGCAAAAGAAAATTTTTAGGGTGGTTGTCATATTTATCTGTAGAGCAAGTCACTGTGCAGCTCATCACATAGCAATCGTAGGCGTGCTTCTTGGGTAGATACTGACAAAGTAACTTTGTTGGTTGATGGCAAACGATTTGTTGTGAACCCAAATTTGTTGATAAAGCATCCGAACACAATGCTGGGAAGGTAAGGGAAACGGAATGTGGAAGGGGATGAGAAAAAAAAAAAAAATAGTTAATTTTGGATTCCACTATAGAGGCATAAGTAAATAATAATTGATTCATGGAAGACATCATTTTATATATAATATTATTATTTTTTTGTTTCGTTTTTTTCCTGTTCTTTGTTGTTGTTTCCTAAATAACATGTTGAGAATAAAATGTACTGTACTCACTTATACATGGTTTTGTTTCAAGTGTAAAGAGCAACAGACTGTATTCAGAGTTGTTGTTTTTCCTCTCCGTCTTAAGGCAGCTGGAGTCAGAATATTTTGCTGTTTTTACAGTGCGCTGAAATCAGAGTGTAATATATTCTCTCTCTTTCACAGATTTTTTTTTAAACAATACAGAATTTAAAATATTTGGTTGTCACCGGGAATCGAACCCAGGACCGCTTGTACGGCGCACAAGCGCTCTGCCACTGAGCTACGACAACCACCCGGCGAACAAACACTCCAATTCTATATATTTATATTGTTAAGGGGTACTGCTATGCTACAGTCTCACTCAACAGACCAATAAAATTTCTCTTTTTTTTTTCAAATTAGATGAGGAAAAAAAATTAAACGAATAATGAGAATCTTTGGAAAAAAAAAATTTTGTTGGTCTGTTGAGAGTGTGACTGTAGCCTAGCAGTACCCCTTAACAGTATAAATATAGAAATATAGATAAATATAGAATTGGAGTGTTTGTTCGCCGGGTGGTTGTCATAGCTCAGTGGCAGAGCGCCTGTGCGCTATACAAGCAGTTCTGGGTTCGATTCCCGGTGGCGACCAAATATTTTTAATTCTGTATTGTTTTAAAAAAACCTGTAAAAGAGAGAAAATACATCTAATGAGTAAAAGAAGGCTGAGAAAGAAGTTGTGAGTAAAAGAAGGCTGAGAAAGAAATTGTGAAGTGATAAATTAGAAGAGGAAAAAAAATCAATGAGTAATAAGAATCTTTGAAAAAAAAGAGAAAATTTCGTTGGTCTGTTAAGAGTGAGACTAGCATAGCAGTACCCCTTAACAGTATAAATACAGAATTGGAGTGTTTGTTCACTGGGTGGTAGTCGTAGCTCAGTTGCAGAGCACTTGTGCGCTATACAAGCGGTCCTGGGTTCGATTCCCGGTGGCGACCAAATATTTTTAATTCTGTATTGTTTAAAAGAACTTGTGAAAGAGAGAGAATACATCTAATGAGTACAAGAAGGCTGAGAAAGAAATTGCAGAGTGTAATAGCCATTCAGTAGTGCTGAAAATTGTCCTTTAGTCCTTAGGTAGTTTACTAAATAACACATTATGTTGAAGAGTTTAAAGTCTGCCCTAAGGCTATAGCCTACTCTGTGAGGCCTAAATGTTTTCACTGAACGATTCTTATTTTATAACTCTATCACAAATATCATCCTAGATGCAGTAGATGCAGCTTGACTATGCTATGCTCACTCTATAATTTTGAAGTTGTACAGCTAGTTGAAACTACAGCAATAAGATACAATGTCTTGCATATAATCGCACCTTCTGATTGTCATACAAGAATATGTAAATTTAACTCACTTGTTAAAACAATGAAATTAAAGCAACAGTTATACTTTCCAAACTTTTTTAATATTCCATGTCTAAGTTAAATCAAATTAGATTAGTGATGTGATTCAGCACTAATTGGTGAGCGAGCTAGCCTAGCTTTATTAAAACAAGATAAGGATTATTTTACTAATATGCAATCTGAAAATAACCATTTTATAAATGAGAAACTCTATATTCCTTTATGTGTAACTTGTATTATATTGTGCTTGGTTTTAGAATGTTTATTACTTCTATGGAACTAAAAGCCAATGACTGCGGAGAATATGAAGTAAAAGGAGTATCAGCAACCATTTTTCGAGCAATACTCGTAAGTATAATATTATGATCATTGTTTAGTACATTTAACTTTTATGGGGTAAGGTGTGTATGAACACTATCTTATTAAAGCATTGCCGTATTTGAAAATGTTAAAATAATGCAGAAGTCAAGGCTGTAGCAATCACTACAGCTGGTCCGGTTTAGGCCACACCCAGTTTCAGCAGCCAAAGGATTCTAAGTTTTACTACTCCGAACTGCAATTGACTGCTCCCACCTTAAAGTGGCTAGTGGCATCCCTTCTGAAATCATTAAGTATAGCCTAAAGAAGATATACAATGCAAAATTTTGTGCTTTAGTCCACTCTGTCACTAAAACACCTAAAATTTACCATAACAAACCTGACTAATATAGCAATAATCTGTTTCTCTCTACTGTTCTCTGCAACTAGTTCCTCCGGTATACACAAGTGACTAGTAGTTCACAAGTTAGAGAAGTTCCTGAAAGTATTACACAAGAACCTCATTAGTCAAGGAGTTCAATTCTAAACTGGATTCATTCCTTCGTTATGATGAGGCTACCAGATACATGCACTTATGAGCAATTTTGAAGAGCCAGACCACTAAATTGATCTAAGTGTTAACGTGTAGCCTAAACTGGCTGATAAACATATCAGTAAGACACAGGATGACTCAACAAAATCTAAACAATAACAAATTGAGTGAATAATGAAAAATAAACTAGATATAATTGTGAAAAATGGTGAAAGTTGATGAACATGATGAATATCAAAGACATTGACGAACATGTATGAAACAAAAGCTATACAACAGCTACATACATGTAGAAAGAAAAAATACAGCCTCTTAACCTAAATATAGGTGACTGTCTTGCACATCATGGAAGACTTAAAGTACAGCTTCAGATCAGCTTCCCTGGACATAAATCTCCCTTAAAATTTAAAACAACTACATAATGGTCTATACACAACTTCGTTTTCTGAATATAATATGATGAAATTCTATTTCTGGCAATGTTAAGCCACTTTTAATTAAAAGCCTTTTAATTAAAAACTACAATTAATTAAACCTCACCCAATTTTTGGTCGGACCAAACCTCTCACTATAATACACCCAAACTATTTTTAAGCAATTCTCAGACAAAAATAACTCTAGGATTCTAAACTTTTTAGAACTATAATTGGTGAGCGAGCAACACACTCTCAGGGGTAACGCAATTGAAAATCGGGGTATTTGTTTGTTTATATATGTGTGTGGACGTACGTATGTCATTTTGTACTTTAGAAGAATCTTGCGTAGGTATGTTCAGTTACTTTCGAAGAATCTTGCGTAGGTATGTTCAGTTGTGTGAAAGTGTTGTGCATTACAACTACTACTAAGAATATCACAAAGAAAAAGTTTAAATACCATGACTTGATTTTGTTGGGGTTTTTTTTTTTTTCAATTCAAACAGTTGCCAGGAGTGGTTACTATGGCACTGAATGCCTTTATTATATATACATAATTTAAAAACTAGACTATATTATTTTAGTAGCTTGAGTGTAAGAAGTTAAAATCAATCATTTAACAATAGTATAGTTTTAGGCTCGCTCGCCATTTCTGCTCAAGCACACAACTAGTTTATATAGAGATGGGAGGGGTGGGAAAAGGGATATCCCCCTCCCCCAAGCAGAAGTTTTCCTCCCTAGCAAAAGTTACTTCCTTAGCTACACTAAACCTAGTATGCCCTCAATTTTATATTTCCTTAAGCTGAAGTTGCTTTTTTCTTTCTCTTCCATTCTTCTTCCCTCCAACTTCAGTATGTTGTACTCTCATACAAGCTTAAAGTTTTTCCTTCAGTTGTCAAAGGGTTTTTGATAGCACTAGCTATGCATGTGCTTAGGAAGAAAAAAAACAATGAATAAAGAAACAAGTATTTTTTAAATCTTTAAAATGCAATGTGTTTATCCTGTTTATGTCAAGCGTTTCTAGCAAACTACTTCTAGTGATGGTACTTCTATGCTATTTTCATTAAATTGTTCAAAGTTTGACTTCTGACTCTGGTTTTAATCATTTTGATTTGAATGAAGAATCGCCAGAGTTCTATATAGAGTTCCCATGCTAATGACTCATTAATAGCAGACCAGCTTCTTTTTATTTATTTATTTTTTTTTTAATTATTGTCACTGTAGCTACACTGTATCGTTCTCTCACTAGCCCTGTATTTCAGGATTATCAGGCTGATTTTTGAGAAAATGGAAGCTGTCAGCTATGCTTAGGTTCTAGCTTTTGTGGATGACGCCCCCTGATTTTTTTTATGCTTACAGTAGTTTTGCTAGATGCTGAAAATTTAACCAAGTGCTTGAATTGGAGTTTCATGTGGAACTATTTTGCTTAAAATCTCTTTCTGAAAGTTTTCTTTCACCATCATACACCACACATATGCAAGATTTATTCCAATCTGTTTAGGCATGTAGATATGATATTTTGATCCACAGATTATTAAGGTGCTCATTTTTAGTTTTAATGTAGAATAGCCACCAGTTTTCCCATAAAATATTTTGTCCAAAAATCTTGTTAAGTGCATCAATGGCAATGAAATTTAGAGCAGATAAAAACCTTAGTGCATCAATTGTACTCTTTTATAGGCCATTCTTCTGAATTGCATAAGTTGGTTCAGCATAGATTTTAGTTACATATGATCTAATATATTAGCCTATTTCATCTTACCCTAGTTATAATTGTGTTCAGTTTAAAATGTGATCTAAATTTATACTAGTCCTTCAGCCCATGTGTTTAATTATCTATGTGATAATACGCTTGTCTGATGATGGCACTGTGTGTATTGTATAATATTCATGAATAATTCATGAGCTGAGCAGTATTGGTAAAGCGTCATATGAGTAGGGTTGGTAAAGTGTCATCAGTAAATGATGACTTATGTGTGGCTGTGCTGTGTTGCTTAGGACAACAGTGCATATCAGGTGAGCCGGGTTGGTATAGATTTGTCCGTAATGACAATGGTGTGTTATTCTTAAAAACTGAGCTCGGTTAGTAAAGCGTCGTCAGTAACGACAACTGCAATCGTGAGACCAATAAGTTGTAGAGAATGATAAAAATATCTTAAGCTACTCCATTCATAATTTGTTACATCAAGTGCCATGGTGTGGTGGGTACATACTAGTTAATTTTAATTTTATGTACATTAATGAACACTCTATGATATATTGGATGTACACATTTTAGTTGTTTTAATTTACATGTTACAGCCTCAAAGGTAATGTTTCAAAGTTAGTCCTAGTTGTAATACTTGTAGGAATACTACAAAACTGGTACTATGACCATCCCCGCATCAGAATCGACCCAAGAAATGAAAGAAGCTTGTGATTACTTAATGATACCATTTAATGAGAAAAGTATACGGACACATAACTTAAGTAAGTTTTTATTTGTGCCTGAGATGTAGTGTAGTTTATTAAATTCTAATTTTATCCAATTACATGTATAATGTTTCAGGTGATTTTTTGAATGAGCTATCAAATGATGGTGCCAAAGACCAATTTGTGGCATATCTCAATGAAGATATTATTCCAGTGATGGTTCACTGTGCTAGAGTAAGCCATATAAATTTAGTTTGATGTTATAAATGTTGTATTGCACCTGGTGCAATAATGGATATTATATTACATTTTATGGGAGTATGATGTTGTTCTTTCATGCACTATAAAATTACTTACACTGCGTACACATTTCAGCTTCTACATACAAGATGATTTCTTATATAAACTTATTCCACTGCAAAATGAATGCTACTTTGTTGATAAATTGCTGTGCTCACCAGATACTCTTTAATATCATAATCAAGGGGGAACAATGGTCATCAAGTGTGGTTGAGTTGATTTTTTTTTTTTTCAAGCGAGCTGTGCTAATTATTTCAGCTTTCAGACTATCGATGTCTGCTTTGTTCCTAAATCTATAGCAAAGATTTTATGGTTTCCTTAAATAGTCTGTTGTGTATGACACATATTTTTTTGCAAAATTCAAGCATCTAGGCTTGATAGCAAAATGGTGAAGGTTACCACTTTGTGTAATGATTTTTTTTTTGAAATTATTACTATGAATGACCTCTACTAAAAATTTCACTACAGATACTCTTGACAGAACTTAATCACTATCAGCTTCTACTGAAGTTATCAGTACAGTAGCTTAGCAAATTCACCCGACTTGAGATTACACTATGTAACTACAGTGGTGAGATTTGCTACTGAAGTGTTGTATTCTTTACAAGCTCTGCAGCAATTGTTTATTTTTTGCATTTCTGCGGCTAATGACCATAGAGCATAAATTTAGAAACTAAGTGTGTGGTCAGTTTGTTTGTTTGTTTTTGTTGTATTGTTATCAACTATCATAAAGAACTAATGTTCAACAAAATAGTGCATTTGAAAAATGTACATTTATTGCCATTGTGTTTGAAAAAATTATACGGTTATGAAGGGGAATTCGGTATAAACTGAAATCTAGAGATTATAAAAGTGTATTTTAAGGACTCTTCCTTTTAAAGCTGCATCATTTATCAATACATTTGTTATTGCCAGTACCATAGTGTTACAGTTAATTATATGAAATTAAGATACACTGTAGTTTAAATTTAAACATTAAAAAATAATATGCTTTGTAAATAGGAGGCAAAAATTTAATATTTACATTTACACACTTGCATTTGCAGCTTTATTAATGTTACATTCTACAGAGTCTGACATTAAGGTGATTGCCAACTCTTGCTTTAAAGCCGATTACTTCTAACTTAAGGTGTAGGAATTATCAGGTTTAACTAGCTAGCTGTTGCTATAATATCAAAAACAATATCAAACTTATTAACTTCATATATAATAAAGTTGTGCTAATAGATTTTTAAATGATTTATTTAAATACAATTTGTGTGTATGAAATATTTTTGTCCACCAAATCTGGTTCTGTTCTTCTTGCTTTGCCCTTTATTTTTTTTGCCCATTTATATCTAAATGGTTTCTGTGGCTTCCGAGAATGCTCTTCTTCATACTAGGCTTCTATATTCAATTTCCTAAATGTTTCCTGGCTGCCTCTTGCTTCAGCTACTACAAGTTAATAATCATAATGTATCAAGTATACCTCTCATTAATTTTTTTTTCCTTTGAGACAATTGCTTGGTGTCTTTAGAAAGTTAACCCAGCTAAGAACCAAGTATGAAAGCTGGTGAATAAAAACGGTAGATTTAGGATTATCCTAAAACATATAGGAACGACATAATTTTTTGGTGATGTTCTTTCTTGTCATGCTTCATTCCACATATATCTTAGAGTCACAGCTGTTAGGTAAAACAAAAAAAAATTGTCCACTTTTCATATATAACAACATAGCATAGGAAAGCTCCTCCATCTTAAATGTGTCATATGAAAATCACTTACATTTATGTTCTGATCCTATAAAGCCAATATTGAAGGTTGGTATTGTACTATGATATGAAAAGTTTAAAAATTATTTTCTTGGTTCACAGATTACTTAAGATACAGATTACATAACCAATTTTTTTAATAGAAAGGTGAAAGAGAATGTCAAATAGTGATACTTATGGAGGAAGATCTTATTGACTGGGATGATGATAATCCTCCTACACTTGGAGAAGAAAGGATACAGCGTGAGCTATGCAAGATTGTCAGTTTTGACATAACTTACATATTATCACGAATATTGTGGAAGCCCAGATGTCTATAGTTATGGGTAAAGGGAAGTGAAGGGTAATTAGTATGTGTTGTGGTTTGCTTCAGTTCTAATTGAGAACTGTTTATTGCATGATAAGAATGTAATAGTAGCAGTAAGTAGACGTATTACTAATTTCCATTAATTAATAGTAAATAAATGTGTTCTTTTAAAAGCTAGCAAATGCACTGAAATATGTCACTTTTGTTTTGTTTTTTGCTGGAAATTAACAAAATGGATGTACTGAAATATGTACGGTAGTACCAGCTTTCAATACTAGCATATTGTAGGATTTTTTTTTATGTTTTAATTAGTAATTCGGAATTCAAAATATGTACACAACATAGTCACATTGTCAAAAATTTTACCCAAAAATTAAATGTACAAGATTTGACAGATTATTACTTAACACAATTGTTACAAGCCATTGGATACTTTGAATGGTTGTTAAGTTGATAACACTATTTATTTAGTGTGCGAGTCTTGTTCTTAGATTACTTCTTTAGTGCACTTGCTTGAAGGAGCTGAATTCTGTCACTTGCGCATACATTTGACTCCTTCTTATCCAGACACCTCTATTACAGGCACACCTTTATACCGGGTTCAAGTTAGCACTCACGTAACTTCTTTAAACTTAAGCACAGTCCGTTTTCACTTGCACCTTTCAGTGGGCTTCTCCACAACTTTACAGTGAGTGGTGGAGAAGTTTCAAAACAGCAAACTGTGTTTTCATATATGCAAAATTTGTATGTATTTATCACGTCAGACAACTAAGTCTCATTAAATTTGAAATGCCTAACTGTTACTCAAATTTGGCATGGATTCTTTTTTTAACTTTTGTTATTGTTATGAATGTAGCCTTAATGTTTTCTTTAGTGTGATAGATATGCTCATTTACATATAAACCTGTTTGTTTATGTTCATATATATTGGTTGCAGGAGTTGTCAATAACGATTTATGTCGTTATTTTAAATATTTTGAAAATCGAGACATTGCTAAAGAAATATTGCGAGACCGAGGACTTAAAAAAATACGAATTGGCATAGAAGGTATGAGTAAATTTTGGATATTAGTTATAATAGAGGACATTGGTTTGTTTAATTAGTGCAGTCTTCTATTCTAACACTATATACGTACCGGTACAATTTGCATGACATTCAGAAGAAGTATTTAGCAGTATTATTACTTTGAGAGTAATTATCACACAATTTGATTGTTGGATGTATTCTCTCTCTTTCACAGGCTTTTTTAAACAATACAGAGTTTAAAATGTTTGGTCGCCACTGGGAATCGATCCCAGGACTGCTTGCTAGGTTTGATTCCCGGTGGCAACCAAATATTTTTAATACATCTAATGAGTAAAAGCAGGCTGAGAAAGAAATTTTGAAGTGATAAATTTGATTGTTGTAATTGCAGCATAACTGTCACCTTGATGTAGCCATACCAAAAATTTGTATGATTTGTTCCACAAAATATTGCTCTAAAATTGATATTTTGACATGATTATGGCAAAATGAACCTACCATGCAATTGCAGAAGGGTGCCAGTTATCCAAACGTCAGTGATCTGAACACCCAAAATTTAATAGTAGCATGTGCAGACATGAAGAATTGTTTGATCATGCCCTTTCATTAGTGTTTTCTTAATACATTTTCCATGGTGTCAATTATCTGAACATTTCAGTTGTCTGAACACCTCTCTGTCCTAATGAGTTTGGATAACTGACATTCTACTGTATATCCTATGCTACAGTAGGAGACAAAATAAACTTCCGAATTCCGTTCCATAGTATAGCCATAAAACGGTAGTTTTTTTTTACCGTAGTTCTTACCATTGCATCCCGTACCATTTTGACTGAATGGTTGGCACGGTTCACTAAAATGGTAAAAATAGTTAAACTTTTCTGTCGATTCACAAATAATTTCTAGCTAGAAACTCTTCCATAGCTATATCAACAAGCTAAAGCCTTGTATTGACCATTAAATGCTACGTGATAGGCTGATGGACCTCCAGTAGTAAAAAAAATAAGCTTGAGAAGGCCCTAACATCGAGAAATAATCAATACTGTGCAGTGGTCAAACTAACAATTCTCCGCGAGACAACTTCGAATAGGATGGCTTCAATTTTTTTAACCCGAAAAGCTTTGCCTCAGGAGCCTGTAAACAAAAAATCAGAACGTTTTATTGGATAAACAATTTTTTATATTTCTTTGAGCAAGACATACCATGAATGCGAAAGATTAACACGGTAATGCAGTTGAACAGAATGGCCGTTGTTGATTTTTTAATTGTGCGACAGCCATTCTACGGAACGGAATTTAGAACTTTATTTTGTCTTCTACTGTACCTGCTATGCTGGCATAATGTAGACAAAACTTATTTTTTGAGTCTCACTAAAATATTCATTTGATGCACTGTTAACATCAAAATTGACACAGTTGACATCAGGCATTATGTGGTTCGAAGCAGTAAATGAATGCTTGTCCAGTGAATGCTAAACATCATATAACATGATTCCTTTGGCCTGGGACACGTACAAAGCCAATGTCCGTGAAGCCATACTATCATCTCATAAAGTGTGGTTTGCGACATCAGCTGGACCTATCTTGGCAATACTCATGCGCACGTTTTTGATGTCATGTATATATACTGTAGCACCAATTCTTGTCTCAAGCATCATTATTTAGAAACCCTTACCATACCAACAGAAATTTGTTGAAAAATTGGCTAATTCAGTGATAATTAATAATAAAGCTATCAAATTAATAATATACACAAATGGTATCATAATATTATACCATAGAACTTAATTTATAATTAAAAAAATTCAGTTAATTTTTTTTATACACATATTTTCATACAACTTAAAATGAAAGCTAAGGAGCTTAACTATCAGTGGACAAAAGTTATAAAGATAAGTACCAATAAATTCTTTTTTTTTCTTCTATTTTTGGTTTTGTTTTTCCTTTTTAAAAACTACCAAATTTGTTATATAGAAGCTATCAGTTCTATGACCTGTTAGCACAAAGCTACTCCAAAAACACAAAAAAAAATTGAGGGAAGCTTGGCATACATGTACCAAGAATATGCAACTTGGAAAAATTTTAGATCTTGATTGAAAAGTTAACTCAGCTGGACGCAAAGTACATACGTTATTGTCCGAGTGAGCGAAGCAAGCAGGACATGTTTGTTTATGTATATGTAAGGACATGTGTATGTCCTGTCAATTTTGTACTTGGACCCTCGCATTTTTCTGTCCGCATGATGGTTAAACCCCCTATCCCATACCCCACTAAACAGGGTTTTTTTGTTGGAGATACTTGCTTATTCAATATTTACCCCTTTGAGTTAGGCTGTTTCTGATATGATCTAAATATTGCAGGACTCAAGTTAAGTACTACAAACTTACTTGAGTTTATTGTTCGAATTAGTAGTGGTGGTAAATTAAATGTATTTTATGGCTATACACACTACGCAGAAATAGTTTTCTTTGACAATCCGTTGTCCAAGAAGTCAAATCATGTAGAGAATACAATGTAAATAGTCTTGTGTTAGTATAACCAGTTAACAGGTGTGCTTGTGAAAGTGTTGTGTGCTCAATGCTGAAGAATATCTGATCAAACATTTAATGAATACATATATTAGCTGATTTTAGGCTTCTTCCCAGTTACATAGATTACTACAACAGTGTGTCTTCTTTTAGGGTTCAGCTCAAAACTATGCATAAATATTTAGGAATGATTCTCAAAAATATGTGGAGAGTGGTTAATATGGCCTTGAAACCATATACAATTCAAGAAATGCGGCCTTTTTTAGTAGATGAATATTTGTTGTCTGTCGAGAGGTACAGGTCATTTAGGTCAGAGAGCAGCACTTATTTAAATAAATACTACATAAACTACCACTGCTTGGAAAATTTTAAGGTAAGAAAGTAAATATATTTCGTTAGCTAAATTAATATTCAATGGCTACATATAGAAATAAATGGATAGAATAATGTGTTCCTAAGGTAGGTGAATAGCAAAAGGTGCCAGAACAGTAACGCAATGTCAATTTTTTTGCATGAAGGTTTGTAATGGCAAAAATCAACTTTTGTCATATTTTGAGTGTTTTGCCTCATTGTTTGAATTACTTGTGCACAATGCTGGCTCACTACTGGTGCTTAAGCACATCACTAGCTTATTGATCTTTACCTGTATTATTCTATGAATTGAATGTTTATCCTTTGAATTTGGTTGTCTCTGACATGTCTATTTTTTCGGACTTTCTAAATTTATTTCTATACGAATTACTGGTAACGGTAAGTTATCTTGATTAATGCGCTGTTTGTCATATCTATATGCCCTACCAACAGAATATTTCCTACCTGTCAATTTATTGTCCATTAGACAAGTCTCAAAGGTAAGTCTTGTGACAAGTCCTACTGTAGGGTTAGGCTCAAAGCTGCAGAACTCCTTTTAAGATGCTTTTTCTTATCTTTAGCTTTTTTATTTTTATTTATTGATTTCTTTTTATTTTAGTATTTTGGCAGGTAGTTACTATGGTTTTGAACCATTTCCCATACGTACTTTTAAAACTTGGCCAATTTTTCTAATTAATTGGAGTGCCGACTGTCTTGAACTACTGGTTATTTAGATTGTCATTTTTTACTAGTATAGCTACATACCACAACTCCGGAATATTGGTGTAAGCCTCAGGGAACTAATTATTGTTATTATCGTACAAAGATTTTGTAAAGGCAAAAATCAGCTTTTATTAAAATATTTATGCACATTAACTCACTATTTGTGCTCAAGCATACCACTAGTATATATATACGTATACATCAATATGCTATTGGTAATAGTTTGACTTGCTCTTCAATCCTGAAGCACATAGCAATGTTCATCAACGTTGAACTTGTAGTATATGTGATATATATTGCAATATTCTTGCTAACTAATTTGAATGGTTACTAATTACCTACTGTACTTGACAGGATAATATTGTTTTAATTTATTAAAATAATTTAAGTGTGATAATGGACTTTTTGTTATGTAGGATATCCTACGACTAAAGACAAAGTTAGATTTCGCCAATCAACTGGAAGAAGTGAAGGTAAGTTTTAGTAGTTGTATATAAGTATACTACTTGGTAAGTTAATATTTATAAGACTAGATTCACATGAAGTATAATACTGTGAATATGCATGTAAAACATTTTTTTGACTTTTGCTTGTCAGTTTTTGTACTGAAGTATATGTATTAAGTGTTGTGACAACTGTGTCAATAAAGTTGTTCGTACGTAAATGAAACTACGTAATTTTCGATAAAAATTGAACAATGTCACAATTAGTATCCCATTTTGATAGATTTAAGTTTACATTTCTTGCAAAGAGATTGACGTTATCCCATACTCTGTAAACAGAATATTTTGGTTATGTATTTTTACCTGTATTGTCCAAAGAAATTGAATTGTTTACCACTTTCAATTCTTTTGCTGGTGCAGTTACACCTTACAAACTTACCAGAGTTAATTTTTTTATTCAAATTAGTGGCGGTGGTAAGTTAATGTGCTCTTTGTCATAGTAATACACCCTAAGCAACACTGTTGTTCTTACTTGAAATTTCATTGTCCAATAGTCTAATCACCACAGTAAGTCTTGTTTTGCTATTTCCAATGAACAAGTGTATGAAAGTGTTGTGCATTAACAGCTACTGTTTAGCTAAAAAAATAGCACAAAGTAAATGTTAACTAACAGATAAATATATTAGCTGCCTTCACAGATTTTTGATCACCATTTGTGCTCAAGCACACCACTAGTGAATTAACATGAGTACACACACCATCGCTCGTCAGTCGTCATTGATTGTTCCCGGATATGATTGTTACAATCCAAATTTGCAATTGGGCTGAAACTTTCACAATTATTTCAGTGTCTTTTGGACCTGGTTAATTGTCACTTTTATGGCCACCTGTCCTTTAAAGCTCTGCTGGGTCTACTCCTTTATTTTTCGTGCTGCCTATTTATTAGTTGCAAACTCAAGCATGACATACTTGCAATTTATATATACATTTTGGGTCTGCATCACACTTTTTCTCTGTGTTAATTTCATAATTACCTTCAACTTAATTTTGTTTAGATAAAATTACTATTTTTAACCTCAAATGACTTTCGAGGTATAGAAAAAGTAAAGCTGCATGCAAACTATTCCTGATATTTCTTATTATTAATTTCTCACCATTTTTTATTCTAGTTAGTTACAAGATGTAGTCAATATTACATTGTTCTTTTTTTTTTCTTTTTTTTTAGTTGTGTATAACTATATTCAGCGCCCTTTTTTAAGAGTGTCATGGGAAAAGGAGGAAGCCAAAAGTAGACATGTTGATTTCACCACTGTTAAAATAAAAACTGATATAGCTCCTGATGCAGAAGCTGCAACTCTGTTGTCCGGTCCAGAAGATAATTTTGATTATTAATTTATGATATAAACAATTCTAGTCATTCCATATAATTATAATGTATTCAGCTGTCATATTGGTAATATTGTATTAACAACCTAGTACATAAGAAATCTCCATCTCATTAAATTATAATTTTAAGTTCAAAATTTTACAGTGACGTGACAGACCATAAACGTATGGTATATTTAAGGGAACCAGGGTAGCCACAACTGCTAATTACTTAAACCTCAGTGGTCAGATGGTCCTTTAACATGGGTAAAACTTCCTCTTGGGTGTCTATATTTTCTTTAAAATAATGTGTGGGGTAAATACTAAAATCCAAGACTATAAGATATTCTCTCTTGTGTTATGTCTTACTATTTTAAGTTGCTTGATCAAATTGCTTTGAACACCATTTAGAATGTAACATGAGTTAATCTGTAAGCCACGTGTGCAGCAGAAGGCTTATACCAGATTGCATCAATAAAGGTTGATTGCCCCGGTGGAAAGTAAGAAAGAACAAAGCAGTCACGAGACGAGTGAATGTTTAATTTCATGTGCACAAGTTCAGGGTGCAAGTCCCAAACCATGGGTAGTCTCGGTATTACACTCGGAGGACTAGACTGTCCTGCTCCGCTAGTTATTTACTAGCTACTGCACTTCACACGACACAACCAAATTCAGTCTTTAATCAATCATGAACAAGTGGAAGTGATACAGGAAGTTAAATGGTTATTGGGTGATACAGGTAAAATAGATGCGCAATGCATGCTACAATATTAAGGGTGATACAAGGTTGTTTAGTGGGGGGGGGGCCGAGGGTTGATAATCAATGTCGATGAATAAAGCAATGAGTTTCCTCGCTGATCTGCGATAAACTTTTTTGTCATGAAGAACGCCAACAGCTCGGGTAATGCCATCGTCGCCGGAGTGGAGTTTTGTAATTCATGCTAACGGCCATCTCTTTTAAGCCAATGTTTCCTTCAGGTATACAACGTCGCCCACTTTGAGTGTATGGGCTTTCCTGCGCCACTTGTTGCGAGATTGAAGAGAGGAAAGGTAACTCTGTCGCCACACCCTCCATAAGTCTTGCGTCAGATGCTGCACCAGTTGCCACCTCCTAAGAAAAGTTACATTTTGGTTTGAGGGTGCCTTGTCGGGAGGTGCAACCAATGACCTTCCAATGAGACAGTGTGCAGGCGTTAAAGTTGCAACCTCTGGGTCAGTAGACTCTGTTGGGCACAAACGACAAGAATTGAGAATGGATTCTATTTCCGTCAGTAAGGTTTCCAATTCGTCGAACTGTAATAATTGAGTTGATACATGCTTGCGGAGTAATTGCTTCATGGAGCGCACCTCTGCCTCCCAGAGACCTCCAAATTGTGGAGTCCTGGGAGGGATGAAGTGCCACTTGATGGCGTTGTCACCACAGAAGTGTGAGATTGATGACTTGGTGGATGTTAGGAGACATTGAATTTCTTGAAGTTCATGGTGAGAGCCAACAAAATTGGTCCCGTTATCAGAGTGAATTTCTGCGGGTTTACCTCGCCTTGCACAGAACCTCCGAATGCATGCCATGAAACCCTCGGTGGTCAAGTCGGCTGCCAGCTCTATATGTACCGCCTTGGTGGTGAAACATACAAAGAGACAGGCATAGGATTTAATCTTGACAGGTTTTCTTGTATAACCCTTGCGAATGATGAATGGGCCAGCGAAATCCACTCCGGTAATTTCGCCGGCGTTGTCCTGGATGTTGGAAGCAGACCCATTGGCTGAGTTATAGGTCGATCGTGGGCCCGCCGACAGATTGAACACCCCCTACTTAGTCTCTTGAGAAAGTTCTTGAGTCCTGAGACGTAGTATGTTTCATTGATAATAGACAGTAAGTTGTTGGTTCCCGGATGCGGGTATTGTTGATGTTGAGTTTCGATTATTAGCCTTGTGAGCGATGAATTGAGCCATAATGGAATGAGTTTCCTTGATTGACGAATGTTGTGAGGATCTCGGATCCTAGTGGTGATTAACAATGGACCATCAGAGTCCAACAGTTACTATACTTTCGAAGAGGATGACTTTTCCGAAGTATTGTTTGTTTACTTGCAGCTGTGAAGGCTTCCTAAAATGTCGATTTTTGTGATAGGGTGATTAATACCTTTCTTGTTTTCAGGATCTCATTTGTAAGTAAACATTATGTCAACCTGATGCTTCGTTCTCTGGGAAAGCCCATACACTCAAAGTGGGCGACGTTGTATACCTGAAGGAGGAAACATTGGCTTCATTGATAGCTTCTGCCAATACCGTGTGCAGTATAGGGAATATCTTTCTGGGCGACCCATACTTGTCATGTAGGGCCTCCATGGATTGTGTGTAAGCATCGTCAGCAAAGGAATAAAGATTGACTATTTTCCTCGCCTCTTCTGACTTCATTGCTGCTAATAGCAGACAAGCTTTTTCTTGTTCAGAAAACGAGGAAGCTCGAGTCTCAACAGCTTATGTGAAGAGTTTGGAGAAGTGTATCCATTCAGTGGGTTGCCCTGAGAAGGTCGGAAACTCCATTTTAGTCTTGCTTCCATGGCTGGAGTTGGGCAGTCGATGTAGCCGATTTGAGTCTAACATCACGTGCCTTATTAAACTCCTTGTAGGTGGCCTCTAGAGCTTGTTTGAATTCATCTCTAAAGGTGAAAATTTCCCCGTCTGTGGCACTAATTGAATTGTCCAGATATGAAATGATAGCTTTCTGTATTTTAGCACAGTCGGAGTCAAATTCTCGTACTGCTTGATTGGCATTTTCACAAAATGATTCGTATTTTTGCTCGAGTTCTCTTGCGTCGAGAATGGATTAAGTTGAACTGAACATCCTTTGCTTCATGTAGGATGCTGTGATAGCTAGCCTGTATGCCAGCATAAGATTCGAGTTCTTCTGTCCAGGCTTGCCGAGAGGCTGAGGATTCCTCCAGCAATTCTTTGAACCTCTCTTCAAGGCATTCATGCTGTGCTATATCCTTCTCTAGATCATCTATCAAGTTATTAATTTACTTGGCACACAAGGAGTTGAGACCTTTAACTCGAAGTTCATCCAATTTGATTTTGTGTTTAGTGATCCTGCCCCTCCTGTGAGCACGCTTGTATTTTACAGCGTCTAGGCTTTTTAAAGCTCTAGCCGTATTGTCATCTGTAGCCATTTCGTCTATGTCGAAGATAACTGATGAAACAACGAAAGGAATACGACAATCGAAGTGAATTGATGATGGAAAGTAAACAGTAAACCGTAAACCGTAAACTGCTGTTCAAATACTATCTGAAGTCGGATGATAATATCTGAAGTAGTTGACTAATGAATAAGTCACATGATTTATCTGAAAGTGTAGACAACTAGGTAAATGTATTAAATCACTGAGATTGTTGACCGCTGAAGTCGAAGTGAGAGAATCACAAGTTGGCTTTATGAAGTCGATTGAAAATTGTTTGGACTGTTGAAGTCGAATGTAGGTTGACTATATGAAGTCAAATGGAAGTTAGTAGACTTATATGAAGTTGAAATTGAAGGTAAGTTGACTATGTGCAGTCGAAGTTGAAAACGAAACAAAGATCCCGATAACTCTGAGTAGAGATGTTGGAACCTTCTTTGCCAAGGTTGGTGGCTCGAAGGACCAAATGAACGGGGCGGCGTAACTCCCGCTGAGGTAATGGGGTGTGGCTACAAGTAATAGCCACCCTAATCGAAGGACCAGTTGCCTATGGCCTAATGACGCCAGGAATAACTCTCACGCAGCCGCTGGCACATTCTTGCTGCCTTGTGATAGTTCCCACAAAAGCACGTACTCTTTAGCTTGGTTAGAGCCAAAGTTTCGGTCATCATAGACCCACAAAAGCAATATTTTACAAGACTTAAATAATATGGATGACACAGAGCCTGCTGTAGGTTGTGTGCATATGAATATGATTAAGGTAAGAGTTAAATGGATCCAGTTTGTATTCTGTAGCTTACTTGTAGCTTGCTTGTTCAGATAATGACTAATTGTTCATTGTGTGTGTTGAGGTGGTGAGGGACCTGAACATTTAGGTTTCCTCCGATTCTGACCATACTGGGAGGGGCGGGGGCCAGAAATGTTTTTTTCTGTTAGGATAGGTTGCTGTTATCCACACAAGTGGCCATCAACCTTGATCAGGAGTGTGTCCTTGATAAAGATGATGTCACCCACCCTGGGATTGTTGTTAGGTCTCTTCCACTTGGTTCATGTCTCTGTTGCTGTGAGGTGACAGCCTTTACTAGACTTTCAGAGCTCCTACTGGAGGTGTCAGACCAGCTGCCAGCGTCTGAAATTGTTTATCTTTCCAGTGGCACCTTTCTTTGCTGGAAGATTCCTCAAGGCTCTTCCAGCTATGAAATGGCCTGGGGTGATGACTAGGTCATCATGGTCATCTCGTGATTCTATGGACGCTAGTGGACGGCTGTTCAGAATGGAGTCCACCTCAACTAGTAGACATTCTAACTCGTCCTGACACATGAGGTAGGGATGCAATTTTTCTCAGTTGTCTTCATTGCCTGGATACCTGCCTCCCATAGGCCACCAAAGTGGGGTGTCCAGGCTGGGATAAAGTTCCAGTGAATATCTTGTTCAGACATCATGTCTGTATATCTTGGGCTGTGCTGAGTTGAGCATCCTCTGAATATCTTTCAACTCGTTGCTTACTCCAATGAAGTTAACTCTGTTGTCGGAGTAGATCTCCTTGGGAGTTCCTTGTAGGTTGCAGAACTTGCAAAACTTGATGAGGAGTTCTTTTGCTTCCTTAGTCCGACAAATTTCCATATGGACGGCTCTTGTTTTGAGACAAATGAAGATACAGATGTATGACTTGTGGTATACAGGCTTATGGGTAGACCCCTTATTCACTTTAATTAGTCTCGTGAAGTCGATTGCCACGTGTGTGACTACTGTTACCTCTGGAGTGGTCATAACCTTAGATAGCAATCCCAACGGTTGGTGCATAGTCCGTCTTGTTGGCTTGTCTACATTGTGCACATCCTTTGGCTTTCTTCTTGTGATATTTGTGAAGATACTTGTTGTAATAGTGTTCACTTAGGATGGACAGCATCACAGAAATGCCTGGGTGCAGCTGCCTCTGGTGTTGAGTCCAGATCAGCAGCTGCTTTAGTTGTGATTTAATGGACAGTTGGCACATCCTCCTGGGAATTCAGGTTTGCTGTTGTTACACTCTGCCTCTGACTACCAAAGCGTTGTGGTTGTCTAGACAAACAGATAGCCCGGCCAGGGAGTATAATTCAGGTAAGAGTTTCTTCCTTTTCAGGTGATCGAAGATCTCCAGGAAATGTTGATGTTGTTGAATCCTGGTCCGAAACATCGTGGTGTTGGTAAGACAAGTTGATGTTCTTGATAGCAGGTTGATGTTTGGCACATTTGTATAAGAACCTCCTCACCCAGGTTAACACCCTGATGAGGTGTGAATTGCATGAAAAGTGTTGGTAAACATCCCAACGAGGCTCCAGTTGTAGTGATACTGTTATCAGGGTGATAGCTGTCTCTTTTGGAAGTGGGCGGGTGAGTGGACTAAGCTTGGTTGTTGGACAAGTAGATAGATGCTGAACAAGTCATGGAGGACCCTACCACCACAAAGATGATGATGTTCAAACTGTTACTGATGATCCCCGACTGTCTATGTCAGCTGGATAACTGTTGGTAGGTACGTGTCTCCAGTTTGCTTTTGGCAATGCTTCCAAAATAAAGGAAATACGATTCGCCACAAAGGTCTCCAACCTACAAGGCATCTTCCCAAGCCAAGCTCAAACTATCTCGGAATCTGTCCATGGCTGGAGTTATTGAGGTGACAGATGGAAAATGCTGGCCCAGTGGCTGAGAAGTTTTGTCAAGATGACAGCTGCCTCCAGCTCCGGTTTTGTGATGCTTCACTTCTTGACGGGGCTAACCCTGACATAGACTGTGGCTCCTAGTGCTAAGTTACTCGCATCCGATAATCCGTGCAAGGTGATTAAATGTGGTGTCTCAGTCAGTTGATAGATACATAATGGGGATAGGATGTTGTTTCCTTGTCCCAGCCTCACTGACTACCCAGAGTTCCTGAAGGAGCAGCTTGTGGATGTTTGCAGTGATGCAAAGACTCCCAGGAGGTCATAGAGCTTGGCCCCCCAGGAAGTGATCCTTCTCTTGGTCACCTTATTTGTAGTAGGGATATGTGGAAATTGTCAGTCTAGACATTCCAATGAACTCCTAGTGTCTTCAGTAGATGCTCCTGGGAATTGATTTCCAGGTCCATAATCTCAACCAGCTGTTCAGAGTTCACTGGAGTTTTTCCTGAGTTTCCATAATATCATATCGCACAAGTTAAAGAGTTGGCAGAGAGAGTTCATAAGCTTGATTGATTGCTTCTTCAATAGAGTTGCTGCCATGTAGTACATTGTCAACTTATACCAAGTTAAGTTCAATACTCAGGCTGCTGCATCTGGAAACTGCTTCTTGTATTTCTTTATGTTGTGGCGGATGACGGCTGTCGTGACAAACGAAGAAGACCTGACGCCGAATGTTAGATGGGTCATTCGACAGTGGCTGATGTCTCCTTATTCAATCCTTGGATGTCCCGATACGTAGTGATTATATGGATTGACAAAAAAGTTTGGACTGAAACTAAAACACTGCAGACTGTTCGGTTGGTGTGAGGGGTGGTGGGCACTTGATCAAATTTCCACAACTTTGTGAGAGACACTTGCAAGTCACTTACTTCCAGCTGAGCCATCATGGAGGTGCCCTTGGAAGAGCAGCTGCATTCTCCAAAGACAGCCCATACAAAAATTGTTAGTAAGACAGTAATTCCAGAATTGGGGCAGACATTCACGGATCCTTCCTTGATGAAGGAGAACAAATGTTGAGTGCTGATCACGACATATACTGGTCCACCAAGCTCTCCATCTGATAGTGGCTGTCCTTGAGGATGTAGCTGTTGACAATGGGTTTGATCTCAGATGGCAGTGTGATGGATGGAAGAGCTGATGTGATGGCCAACTCAATGGCTTGACCTTCATCAGATGATAGGATGGGGCGGACAAACAATTTACAGCTGTGCTTCACTCTGTCTTGCTTGATGTTGCCTTCTTCAAAGATGGCTACTTGTATGGTATGTTTGGCATGACATCGTTTGGTTTTCAGCTTTGATGCCACCTTCTCCATTACCATGTGTTGGCGCTGTGGGACGAGTGCTCAACAAAGTAAACGACTAGGACTGGGGGTTTCGCAGACTCTTGTCAGCTCTGGGGCAATAGCCAGCGCAGGACGCTGCGACCAGAGTTCTCCCTCCCAGTTGTCAGAGTTTTACTTCTAACTATTCTCGGGGTTGGGTCTTAAAGCCAAACCCACACATGCGCACACATACAAAAGATGGGAGGGTCAACTGGACATCCGGGGCACAAATGCACAGATAAAATTACATACACTTAATGACACACATTCCACTCTGCTAATAATAATTAAAGATAAATAATACACATATAATGTTCTGTTCATACTCTTTCTTCTTCTTCCTCTTCTTATCTCTTACTCCTCTCGACTCTACTATCTGTGGTCGTACCCACAGGCGCTCTCCCCAATTTAATAGTGGGTCTTCCCACATTCAAAAATTAGAAGAGTGTATGTGTGTATCTTCAAACGTGAGCAAAGCTAGTGTATGTGAACTAACATTTTTATTTGAAAAATGCAATATGGTGGGGGTTTTGAACTGCTGATTAGCAGATTGTGTGTTTTCCCGTGAACGTTGTTTGTGGAGTGCAGGAAAATTGCATCATTTTGTGTGAGGAATAGGTGGAGCATGACGATCCTTATAAGCCTTTTGTCACCTGATAGCAAATCAGTCACATCTTAATTGTTGGTCACTTCAGTGCTTCTTATACAAACTAAACTTAGTTAACCTAAGTCATTCTTCGTTAGGGCCAGTTCACTGTGTAGCTAAATCTTTTGATTGTGGTGGCAGCAACTATCATGATTCAGTGCGAGTTGTCTGAGAGGAGAGACTATGGATTCTGCTACAACTTCCCATATCTTGGTGGCAGCAGTGGGATCTCTCTCGGATTCATCTAAAAAAAGAACCCCGACTATCAAAGACCATCTGGCCTGCTTCAGCCAGTGAATAAGAATCAGAGATATTTGTGTTATAAAGTGTGTTGTAATATTTTTTTTTTTTGTGCGCACAAACATTGTCATTCTTCGTTTTGTTAATTTTCTTCCAGTTTCTGAAGTTTGTGAAGTTCAGTTTGGCTCATACCGAGGGTGGATTGGGAAGAAGAAGGTGTCAGTGGATGCAAGAACGGCAACAGAGCCAGTCCTATAACTGCTTCAGCGGAGCTATTAACGGCTCGTAACATCAACATTTATGTGGAAACGACACTGTTTTTGGAGAATTGGACAAGGGAGAGCAAGTTGAAATTGCACAGACAGAACAGAGTGAATCAGCCATGTCTGATCATTGTGGCAGAGAGAATGTAGAAAAAGTTTGCTAGCATCATTTATGAAACATAAAGCTGACAGAGATGCTTTAAGGAACGAGAAAAATCGAAAGTATTTCGTGAAAAGGGTAGCTGAAAGGGAGGAGGGCACTCAGTAGATGCTTTTGAACATGTTGACAGAGATGAGCAAGACGGATCAGGATAGGAGCCTTCTGCAGCAAGAAGCCCGGACCGGAGAGAAAAGGATAGAGCCGAAGAAGCCAAGAGCGGGAAGCAGTAAAGAATTAGGGGCATCGGAGTTTTGAGTGCCCAAATAAGGGAAAGGCTATTAACACTAGAAAGAATCTGAAAAAGCGAACCAACTCATCTAGATGTGAGACACTGTAGGACTCACATCTCTTACCCAACAAAGAAAAATGTGATGAAAGGTATTGTTAATAGTCATAACATGAGCCTTTGTGCTTGAACTCGCAAAGGCCTGGTTTAAAATACCTGTGTAAAGTGATAGAAGGAAGGTGGTGGTAGATTCCATGTACAACCCAAAGTCTTGGTGTCTTGTTCTGTGTCTGAACTCGAATGGGGCTGATCCTTAGCTAAATTCCCTGACAAGTGGTAGTATTCACGTAATGACAAGGAGCCAGGTGCAAGAAGAACAAGCATTGGAAAACAACGCACGTATCATTCCAAAGTCAATAAAGAGTTTGGTAGCAGCTAGTAATTGGTATGACCTTAAGTGGTTGGATGACATGGTAAAGGGTGTTTAAGATATTGCTTCAATTGCAGAGGAGCAACAAGAGGAGGTGTCTGAAGATGAGGAAGGCGGAACGAGATTCGATGCTTCATCCTTGGTAGAGGATAATGTAAAAGACATTTCTGAAGATGAAATAGAGGAGAGTGTGGAAGGGAGTGAGTTTGCGGCCCACACTGTGTTGGTGAGAGCGGATTTTTTCACAACCACCGAGAGTGACAGAGTATGTAGTGAGGTAAAGGATTTGTGTGGTTTGAAAAGATTACACAGTTTAAAGGGAGATGAGGTTGTTAGGAAGGTAATAGAAAGTATTAGGTTGGAAGGTGAAGGTTCCAAGAGAGGCATAACTGTATAAAATTATGGAGGGATTTAGGAAGGCGTGGTGAGAGAGAGTTCTGTATAAGGTGCGTGTAATGTTACAAAAATGTTTGTGACTTGGGAGACTCATAGGGAGGTGATAGTGACATTGAAGTAAATACGGAAGGGCATCATTGAGTTAGCTCTGTATAATGGGGGTCATCTGGGTAGTGAAAAGTTTGTCAAGAGAGTGTCTAGATATTTTATGTGGCGCATAATGACTGCTATCTGTCCAGTGAAGTATAAGCAACACCCACCCAAGGCCCCAATAGTGGAGCGCGTCAGAGCCTTATGAGTCACTAGCTATTGACATTATGGGTTTTTATGCCTAAGACAAACGACAAGTATAAGTTCTTGCTAACTAGAGTTTGTATGGCCACTAGATGAACTATCATAGAAATGTATTTTTTTTTCGGACAGCCAATTAAGATAGTGTTTACTTCTGAAACCGTCCTGACTTCGTGATCAAAGTTAATAGTGAACTAAATTGTAACTTTTGGATTTACCTAGTGGATACGAATCAGTCATCGACAAAAACTAGTCTCAGGACACTCTTAGCTGGTTCCTGAAGATCAATTACATCAGCCAAAAGTCAAGTATTATACTTTCCTACCACACTGTATTATTAAAGAGAGTAGGACGACGACGGAACTTGATTGATGGTTCAGTGAATGGTTGCGAAATTCTACTTTAAAGTACTTCCCTATAGTCAGTTATAGGATTGGCGAATGTGTGTAACTTTTAACATTACATCTTCACCCCTTTCTACTCAAAAGCATTAATTGATGTGGCTGAAGGACACCAAAATGAGTTAACTTAGGTTTCTAAAGTCATCAAGTAATATTTTAAGTACATGACTGTCAGAGTGAAGCAAACAGCCTGGCCTGGTTGAAGCCTATCGATTCAATTCTGATTATAACAGATTTCTTTAGCTTTCTTCAGACTTAGAAAGTGGACATCTAATTGTCTAGAACTATTGACTGACTTAAACTTAACAAGATAGATAACTCTGACCTAATTATATCCTGAATGTTCTAAACACTCATTAACGCTGGAATACTTACAATTACAATCATAATGTATGTATTTCATCTCTTACCTATATTGAGGTTCCTATATAACATCATATAGATTTAGCTGTACATAAAACCTTGAACTAATTCACATTAATGACTGTTTTAGTTAAAATTGTAGTACAATGAGTTTCGAAATACAATATAGGCTGGAACTAGCCATTGCCATAAGGTATTCCAGTTTGGGAGAAATTGAGCAAAGATTTTCACTTAATAACCAAACATCCTGTGTCACAGAGATACTGTAGCATGACTCTTTTATCGTTCAGTAACAAATACATGGTTATTGCGATATTTCACAGTCAATCTTTGGAGCTATTGTTTATCTACAGTTTTCATCAGCTTTATCACGAAGAAGACAAAAGTCGCACCTTTGAACAGAATTACGATACCTTGTTAGGACGTCTGTAAAGAGTTACTACTTGACTACTTTTTCTATCAAACTGCAAAAAAAGTGAACCTTAACACGGCAAACAATTTATTCATAGTTTTATTCCATTACCATTCTCGGTGCCTAAACATGTCATCAACTTGTTTGAAGACCAATGTTGCTAACTGAGTCACGGTATTATCAGTGCATTTAGTTTTGTCTAGAGCACCAATAACCTTGTTTTAGATTAAATAATAAGTTTGACTAACTTTGATGGACTCACTTTTTGTGCTTCATTCATATCTGGCAATATATTGTCCACTCTAAGCAATTACATGTATCACCTCTAGTATAGGGTTTATAATTGTTTAAATGATATTGTTTCCTGTTATTGTTATTGTTTCAAGATAAGGTCTAAGACAATTAAAAAATCAAGACATGAAACTACAATTATAATGGTTCATTTTACCTATAATAAGTTATATTGTTATGATTTTGATTTACTGTTTCTTAAAGTCAGTAGCAAAAATTTGGAAGATAATGCTTCTACATTACAAATTCCCAAAGGGAAGAACAGGTTCAGATATTTACATTGCCCTGAGTCTCCCATATTCGCCAAATGGGCAGTCACTTTTCTGTTAAATAATCTTCATAGGATTCCAGATTACTTGGCTTATTCTGCAAACTAGGGTATTCGCTGGACTATTTGGATTGCGCCTTCCATCATATAGTTTGATAAACGTCTTCAAGTAGCTACGGGAAATTTTTGAGGACAATTTATCATGCATTCTTGTTTTTTTTTATGACTTAGCAAGTGACTTGTTTCTATCTTGCACTTTTTAAAGTTACACTCAACATAACTTTTCAAGCATTATGTTCTAGCTAATATTGGCTTGTGAAGTTCAATTCACACCTTCTAGAAGTTTATGAATAAGGCCAATATTATAAAACTTATTCGCAGCGTAGAAATTATGGTATTTTTGTTTGGATATACTTTAATTGCTTGTGTTTTTTTGTTCTTCCTTACAAATAAGACTCTCTATTGTTACCTAAACGTCTAATTTTTAAGATAATATAGAATAAACTTGTTTCTTAAATAAAACGTTTTTTTATTTTCTTAACTAGACTATACTACCAGGTTGAGCTTGAACAAGCAGGTGATACAGTGTTCAAAAATATCAGATACGGAAATAACAGTGCACAAACAGAAATTTAGTCTTTTAAAATTTGATGTCAGTATAAAAGCTGTCTGAGATGAACTAATTTCATTGAGAAGCTACTACGACCTAATACTAGATAAATGGTAGTTATGATGGTTTATGGGATTTTTTATGGCATAAAATTAACAAATGCATTTTAAAATTGAATTGTAGATATATTCTCAAGTTTTTTCACTTTTATCAGTTTTGGATTCAGCAGGTAAAAATTTACCTAAATAAGTTTGAAACTTACTTCATATTAAATTACAAAGTTTCAATTATCAAGTTCTGACCTTTCATACAAATAGATAGACACTTTTTCACCTAAGGAGTCTGGAAAATAGCAAAGGAAAAAAATGAAAAATCTTGTTTCGACGCAGCAAATTTGACCTAGGGCCACAAGCTTTAGTTAACAGTGCTCTAACCACTGATATACGACAACCTTCGACTTCCACGACCTTCACATTTTTCCTTCATAATGTTCAGTAGTACCGCTTGCTGCAGTCTCATACTCAACAGACTACCAATCATGGGCCTTCAGAACACCTTTTCAATGTCCACTGAAAAATGTTCTCCATCTGGAGTGGAGCAATAATTTGTGGATTGAAAAGGCTTTATCAAGTTCTGACCCTTCATACAAATTAGATAGATACTTTGACCTTTATTTACATAATAAAGATACAAAGTGTAGAATTCATCACTTTTCTTCTTCTCACCTTTTAGATTGGAATTATCAACCATCCAGTCTCCATACTTTAAAAAAGTATGAGGCTGGAGTCAAAGCTTGAAGGCATTGCTGAGAAAACTAGTGGTGAATATCATTTCAAATTTGAGGAGATAACTATTTTGGCAGATGTAGAAGCTATCCTCAACAGCTGACTGCTTTTAACGTTCTACTCTTTTTCTAATAATGGTTCAGACTATCACTGGTATCACTATTTAATGGTTAGACCTCGCTGTTTTTTTGCTTTCTCGAGTTTCATCTATCACCAATATTTTCTATTTAAAGCTTTGTTGTTTCTTAAGTTAACTTTTAAATTGCATTGAAAAAAAATTAGCTTTTCTTGATACCTTTATATTTTGTCATCCATGCAAAAATAATCACATTACTATGACATCTGCATTAGTGTCAAAACATACATATCGATTCATTGTTATGTGCTAGTGAGAAAGATAATGTATAAATTGGTTAATGTTGGTTACTAATCGATAAAACTAGAGTATTTTTAATTTCACATGCGACTGGTCTTAAAATATTGGGAAAGCAATACTATAATATTGGAAGATGAAATATTAGAACAATGCTGATACTTCACATTAGCATATAACGTATGTCTGTAGCAAGACTGCTGAGAATTTATTATGACGTTCCTAAACTCGCAACAATGGATTTGTGATCATATAAATATGTTTATCAACTCTTTCAATAAATGTTAAATTGTATAATGTGAACATACCTATGTGAACTTGAGTTCATTAAACTAGCCTGGCACATTTTATTCTGCATCTCCCATCTATAAACAAGCATATACTTTAAAAATGGTTTCTGAACCAAGATTATTATAAATATCTGCTATACTGACTGTAACGAGCAAAAATAAACTGATAATGAAGGAGTTTAACCATATTATTGACATATTTTTTGTTCTTTGTATTTGGATACATTATTTTGTCAAATTCTTTAGACAATCAGGTCATTAATCCCTACTGTATTTTGTTTTTTCCTTGGAGGATCTTTCACATGTAATTCCAGCACTTAATGCATTGAGAAATAGGTGCATGGTGCCTGGACGTAGTCACAGACTACATTGACTTAATAATTAATTTGTTTGGTTGCGGCTATTTTGGTAGGTTATGACCAATATTTAGTCAAAGCTGTTTGAGCAGATTATCAATTTTGTAAAATACATGATGTGGTATAAATTTAAGCTATTGTTATACACCAGTCACTTCTGTTTCATTTATTCATAAAATAGAGTCATGTTTTATAAAGCTTTAGTCGAACTTTTATTTCTGCATTAAATTTAACTTGTGCCCTAAATGCTTAAAAAAGTGAAGTGGCAATTAATATCGAGTGTAAATTTACAATTGAGGTCTTATTAATTCGTTCTATAGTATCATTCTGCAAATTTAATAAGTTCACACAACGCTCATGTTGTATCACATCTATCTTCAAAGGTTTCTCGAATTAAGTAAAAACATTCACAACTATTGTCTGAACGTTAAATTTTGACCTTATGTTTTAAGAATAAATTGAACACTATTTTTTAATTATTTATCCACATATGAAAAAGGAAATCACATAATGTTTAAGAGAAATTAAGTTCAACCCTGACAATTTATTCATTTTTCAATAAATATTATTGCATACTAATACGAGTGGCATATTTGCTCCTCTACCTTACACACGATGTGGGCCAGCCCACATTCGAGAACTTAAACTTAGAACATAGTGCGTAGTTGTGCGTAATTAAAATTGTGTGTAGTTGTGCGTTATAAAGAACTTGTTGTTTTTGTGCGTTATAAAGAACTTGTTGTTTTTGTGTGTGCATCGTTTTGAATTGTTGAGTGGTGAGAGGGATACGTATCAAACCCCTCACCACGTGTTGTAAGTCAGTTCAGTTTACCGTGGAAATTGATATCACCCCAAAGTGAAGCGGAAGCTTCTTGCTGAACTATGGTGGCAGCGACTATTAATCACTGCAAACCAGAACCTCTGGCGACTCGCGTTTGTGCGCAGAGCGAGACCTCACACACATGCCTCACAAAAATTTATAATGCATTAAAAACAGATGTTCTCATTATCTTGGTTCTTGCAATCCTTCAAAGATTTAATCCTCATTAACCAAAATGACGATGCTAAGAATTTTTAGTTATCTTGTATTCTGTATAATTAAATTTTTGCATTACAACTTAAGCAATTGAAAACAAATAAAGGCTTCCATTTTTAATACTTCAAAAATTTACATTGCTTTTTGCATTATATATTTAGCAATTTTTTCAGTAAAGTCAGTAATGTTGTTTAACTCCATTCCCCTTGAAATACTTAGCTGTGGGAAATATTGTACATAGCAGTTTTGAATATCTGTTTTCACATAACTAAAACTTTATTACTGTCTAAAGTAGTTACATAAAAACTTGAATGGAAATCGACTACAAATATGCTTATAAACTCAGGTAAACTCTTTAAATGATGCACAACTCAATTTTTCTCTTTGAATAATTTTCCTATAACGAAAGTATCAAATTAATATGTCATATTTTTTAAATGTTTTTGGACTGATTTTTCTTTTTTTGTGTGTGTAGTTCCTATTAACTTCCATGTTTACCTTTGAAATTCATTAAATATTTTTTTCAATCAAGTACAGTTAAAATATATTTTTGATTCATAGTAAAAAATATAATACAATATTTGAAGGGAATAAATATAGTCTAAAATTAATATTACAAAAATGTAGTAATTTTTTTTCATTGTGGTGGCAGGCTCACATAAGGTTCAAATATATTTCAACAATCTCTATTCTCTAAAAATCAATAAGTTGCAAATAGTAGAGTCAATAGTGCATTATATTGAAAGAAATGTAGTGCAGATGTGAAAAGTATAATAGAGATATATTTATTGAAACTGCACATTAGAATAAATGTATTACAATGGTGATGGTGACAACATGAACTATACTACTGTAGTCCACTTAATATTTATATATTGACTCCACAAAATTATATTCTGATTCTACAGATGCCAACTTTTCTTTGGTATGGTCATAATCTACTTTGTTAATTATATAGAATTTTCATAGCACCATTTAAACATATAGCCCACTTAGTACGGTAACAATTTAATTTTAACCAATAGTTTCAGCCAGATAGTTTGTAATTTTTTTATACATAGGCTCTAATAGTAGAGCAGCTTAGCAGTTTTTTTGTGCACTTTACGATAAAAGTACGAAACTTTGTACGTAGTGTCTACACACCTTAAAGGTGATTTTTAGTTCAGGACCCACCTGTGGTTTGACCTCTGGTGACCTTTATAGGTGAAATTAACAAAAATTAACTGCAATATTTTTGTTCACTTTTTTTTTACTTATAATTACTGTAACATGTTTGGTATCAGAGCAAAGCTGATGCTCTAACGAATAAAATGAGACTAATATTATGTTCATATCTCACTCTGTTCCAAAGTTACAACTAGTTTAAATTAGGAGTTCATTTACCTCAATCAAAGAACTTGTTAATTAGACTCAGGTATCAGCTACAAGCAAGCACATGCAAGAATTTACAAGCATGAGCATGAATTTACATGCACATAGTGAAGTTTTTGTAACCACATGTTAACTCTCTCAATTTCCTAGCTACTAATATTTAACACTGTCAAGAATGCTCGGGACACAGCTTCTTCTCGTCACCATCGTGACCGTGAAACTGCACTGCCACTGTATTTAGCGATGAAAGTACATGCCACAACACACAGATGGACTCTCATTGACGCATTCGATAGTCTTGGGATTTGTATTACTTACGATCTGTTGTAGCAGTTGACATCTAAATTGGGCAATGCTGTCTGTGAGCAATTTATGTCAGAGGGTGTTGTGCATCCTTTAAAATTGCTTAAAGGGCTTACAACGGTAGGAACAGTAGAAAATCGTGACAAAAATACCAATTCTACCACCTCTAAAGATTCTTTTCATGGTACAGGGATTTCGTTTATACAGCATCCATCTCATGAGTTTTTTGCAGGTGAAGATCGTGGCCAAGCAATAATTAATCTAGCTTAATCTGCTATAATAATTGCTCCTCTTCCAATTGAATACATAAGTGTGTTACCAATAGCCTTTTAAACAAAAAAGTTCATTGTGCCTGCTGTCCATGGTAATGCAAGACTTACTGACTTACATGTTGCTGTTGTAGCTATGAAAGAAGAAGTGATGGAAGCTCTAACTCAAGAGTTTCTAGAGAAGACAGAATAAATATCATGGTCTGCATATCATGCCAGTATTCGAGAAACTTTTTTCAAGACTTTATATATCTTGTCAGACTAGAGATGAAGACTTGGACAGAACTTTCGTACATGAAAACTAGGCCACTCCACCGTCATTATCAGTGGGGAACAAAATACACTCAACAAACAAAGCAGATCTCCTCCAATTCATTGACTTGAAAGAAAGACAGAATTAGCCTCCTGTTGATGTCAAGTTTCTGGATATTGCATCTGTGGTTCAAATGCTTCCTTCCGGATCACTGAAGACTTTTCATGACTATGCAACCAAAGTGTTTATTCTGTATGTTTCACGTCACCTGCAGGCAGTATATTGAATTGACATAGTAAAGGATGTATACTTCAAAGTAAGATTGAAAAGTACTACTAGGAAGAGCAGAGGGAAAGGTGTCCAAAGAAGAGTAGCTCCTACCACAATACTTCCTCCCAAATGGAATGACTTTTTACATGTCGACGACAATAAAACTGAGCGTAATCATTTTCTTTCTGAGCAGGTGGTCAAGTACGAAACAGAAGAAGGAAAGTGCTAAGAGCAATGTTTTGTGGTCCCTAGCCATTCCAGACTTGAATAATCTGGTTCCCTGCTTTGATGAGAAAGCAGACTCTCGCCTTTTCGTTCATGTGGCTAATGCTGTGCAAAAAAAATGCAGAAAGGTCTGTGTGCGATTTGTGGTGTTTTCTAATCATTTCATAGGCACTAGGTAATAGGCACAAAAACCTACACAAAAAAATACAAAGCATATTTTTATCTTGTTCTTTACTAAATGACTTAATAATGTTGACACTTAGTCGTTGTGAAGTGGATTGCTGCGGACATGGTTATTAACCTGTCATTAAACCATCAACTTTGGGGATCAGCAGATCTTTCTTTATCTGAATTACTGAAAGCACGCTAATGTTAATTTGCTGACAGTCTTTATTTGTTAGCTGTCCATATATAAATAAAGCTATTTTCTGAAAATATCAATATTGTTTATTTATGGAGTTAAATAGTAGTTATATTTCTATGTTGTGAAATATTAGCAATTTTTATGCAAGGATAGTGATCTATAATTTTTAGAAACTGCTGTTTTCAACAATGTTTTATATTTGTTTTGAATGCAGACTTCTAGATCGTGATGATATAGTTCGAGTTCACTTACATAGATGCTGGTTGTTGTTACAATATCCATAACTATAACAAAAAAACAGTAAATTTGAAAGATAAAAATATGCCTTAATCGAATCTTAATCATTGTGTTAGCATTTTTTATTGTCAAACCTTGAGTTGTATTATATTTTATTTCGTCTTTTGGTGGTAATTATTATAAACACCATGTTTTTGTCTAGAAGTAATGTTGTTCTAAAACAAGTAATAATTGTGCTATTCTTGTTGTTTGTGATTCATCAACATCTTGACGTTTTATGTAGGCAACTCTAAGAATCCTTTTTTCAAGAGTGTACAAAAACTTAATCAAAATCAAAAGAACAAGTAAGTGTTTTTAAACTATTTCTCGGCAGGTATCATGAAATCAATTTTATATCCCACCCCAAATACACTGATTAGGCTAATCGTGTTCATAAAGAAAACACACATCTCGTTATCATGAAATATTCAATATTCACAATCATTGTGTAATTTTAGGAAATCTGATATGCACGTTACATACTTTTCTACACTTAGTCTACTGATCTAACCTTCAAACAATTCCCATGATATGACTTTTAGAGGGCTCCACACTTGGAAGCTGTAGACTAAATCAAACAAACTAAATATGCAAACCATATGATCTATCTGCCTTAAAGCAAACAAAACAAATGAAATTCGGATGGCCTAATTCGTTCCTATATTGACAAAAGTAAATGCATCCTTTCTACACACACATTTGAGAAAGAGGCTGGAGGGGGGGAAAATGAGTTCTTCTGATATTAACTTTAAAAAACGTTAAGACATGAACCTCGAACCGAACTAAGATACTTGGTCAGACAAAATCACCTCTATGACCAAAGTCCAGTAGAAGATTTGATGCATGCCCTTAGCCACAATTTTAGCAGTTATGGATTTCGATGCTACTGCTTCTGGCAGGCCGGTTGCCATTCACATGCTTGTTTGGTTTTACTCAACTTTCCCTGTGGGAAAGTACGGCCAAAGTCTTACCCTTTATTGTTTTGTTCCACTGCCACCAGGGCTTTCAGTAGCTACTATGGACGTTTCCCCACAAGACGTTCCAGATATAGAGGTTTTAATTTTTATCTTAAACATAGCGTACACAGCAACAGAAATGAAGTAAATCACAAAGGAAGCCGGCTAAACTACCTCAGACAGAGTCTTAAGTAGCTCAGCCACAAATCTATGTGGGTGCTTTGATTGGCTAACTTCCCAACAAATGAGAAGCCTGATCCTCTGATCCTAGCCTGCCAAAACGCACACATGCACACAATAATTACTCTACGTAATGTACACAGTTTTGCACACGACACGCACACAATGAACAATTGTACTCTGACAATACACACACAAACAGTTCAGTTCTTCATTCTTGATGATGATGGGTGGGGCCCGATGACTCCATCTCCACACCCCCCTGGTTAAGATGGAGACCTCCATCCAATTCTTTCGGAACATCCAGGACACACCCAGAATTCACATCTCGAAGAGGACCATCTGCATAATCGGTCGTTCGGTCCGTGTTATCCAACATCCGGGACAGTCCATCTGCGTAGGCAATCTCCACCCCTGGCACGTATTCAACACTCTCCAGATCTGGAGGACCCGCTGATTAGAGCCAGGTTAAGCCTGTGAACAGTACTGAACACTACCGGTCGTCCAAACAGGACGACATCAAAATGGTCCCGGCACGCCACGATTGACAGCGCCTCCTCTTCCGACACCAAGTAGCGCGACTCCGCCCCTCTCAGAATCCTTGAGAAGAATCCAACAGGAAGTTCGACTCCATCCCTCAGAACGTGAAGACATCCGCCCACAGTCACAGCACAAGCATCTGTGATCAACACAAACTCATCCGTGGGACACGGAACCGTTAAACACATACAATGACACAAAGACAATTTGAGCACATTAAAGGCTTCCTCACCCTCAGAAGTCCACACATTTTTTTCCAGCGCCTCCCTGGTCGTCAAAGGTATCAACACAGCTGCGTGGTTTGTAAACTCATTGATGAATCTCCGATAATATCCCACAACCCCGAGGAATGACTTGAACTGGTTCTTGGTATAGGGAAGTGGCCACTCAGCAAGGGCAGTAACCCTGTCCTCAGGAACCGACATTCTAACCTCACCAACCAAGTGACCTAAATATCGCAACATTTTCTTCCCAAACCTACAAGGCTAGCGGCAGAAAACGGACTCAATCCAACCCCTTATGGCTTGCCTTGGCTAGCATCGGCTTCAGCTTGCCATGGAACCACTCTACCACGCCGTTACACTGGGGGTGGTACGGCGCGGAGAGGATTCTCTTACAACCAAACAGCTGTGCTACTCTCACAAAAAGTTTGCTAGTAAAAACTATCACTTTGTCAGTTAATATAACATCTGGGAGACTCGTCTTACATAGTATTGAACAGAAAGCTTACGCCACCTCTGTGGAGGTGAAACCTCTGTGGAGGTGACACCTCTCAATGGTATGGCCTCTGGCCACCTCGTGGCCATACATGCATAAGTTGGCGTGTATTGGGCCCCGCCCTTCCCTTTGGGTAATGGCCCAACTACGTCAACCGCTATTCTCTTAAATAACTCCCCAACCACCGTCCTCTCAATTAACTTATTGACTTTCAGACACACTTCACATGAATCTATGTATCTAACGACAGCTCGGGCCATCTTAGGCCAGGTGAAAAGTTTGTTTAGTTTTTCCCTGGTTTTTTTGACACCCAAATGCCCCCCGTGATCATGTGCGAGCCTTAAAATCCTATGCCTATCTATTTCCGGAACCACAACTCACAATATTTCCTTCCCAAAGTCTCCTACTATAACATGCACTAACAAGCCATCCCGGATCTCATATCCTCTAAGATGTGAACTTGCCAGAGGCATACCATTAGACAATCCCAGATCATCTTTCTGCCTCTTCTGTTAAGCCTTCTTCCCTTCTGCCTCATCTCCCACACTAACATCTGGTAGCTCCAACTGCAAACAACTGTCACCGGCCACCACCCTAGTTAGACCAGCATTGGTACCGACTTTTATTCGACCCTTGCTCTGCTTGACGACCTCAGAGTCACCTGAGAGCTCCTTTGGTCTCACTACAGTGGGAGGTAGAGTCTTACTTGCCACCTTACCACATTTTCCTTTCCTAGTTCCGCCCTTCTTACTGGGTGCACTAGGAACTGCCACATCCTGACCCGAAGGTGTGGACTTCACGTAATGTGGGTCCTGGCTACCAACCACCACTGGTCCTAACCCCTTACCAGACCCACTAGACTCACTCTCAGAACCATTCACACTATCCTCAGACAGAGCAATACTAGTTACCACTCCTCTAGGAGGTGTGGTCTTACTTGCCTAGACCGCACTGGAGGGCATGGTCCTCTTGGGCTTGGCTCTATCCTTCGACGAAGCGTCACCTTTCCCTGTCTGCTTCACAGTAGTAGTCCCAAGACTCTCTTTCTCTCTCTCGAGTGCACTACCCACCCTGGGTGTTGTCTCTCTTACCTACTTTAGTGCTACCTTCAGAACCACTTCCAGACCCAGGTAATAACCCAGCTACTCTTTGAGCTACTTCCTCTAGTCTGGCTTGCTCTAATTCAACATCTCTGGCTTGTTTACGTGTGACAACTCTACACTGCTCTTCCGGCTCAGTGTGAATTAATGCACTGGTCGTAAGTGACAGGGAGTCAGCCATGGCTTTGGCTCCGCCCTGGTCGTCTGGGGTAATACCAGAATACCCGGCCCTCGAGGTATCTGCCTCAGAGGCCGCACCCAGTAATAGTCTGGTTGCTTTATTCTCACCTAGGGTTATGGCAAAGATTACATTATCAGTCTTAAGCTCATCAGAAACTACAACTCGCCAGCTAAACTGTTTCTCTTCCAGGCCAAACATTACCTGGGCACACTGAGCTCTAACAGGTTCTCCCGCCACACCTAGAGTTTAAATTTGTCAAGTAGTTGACATGGGGGTACGTATTTCACAGGTACAATAGTGACTGTGGCGCCCGTGTCTTGCACTATATCACACGGCACACCGTTCACACTTCCTCTCAGTGTAACACCTTCATTGTCACTCACTGCCCATCTAGTAGCTTTCACTTTTGTATCTTTGTCTGTTTGTTTAGGTGCTTCCCTTTCCTTAGGTTTACCCCTTTTCTCTCTTTCGGGACAGTCAAAGGCTTTATGACCTGGCTTCCTGCAGACAAAACATTTCACTTTCTTGTTGCTTTCTCCCAGTTTACTAGCTCCTTGTCTCTCACTTATGCCACTAATTATTTCTAGTTATTTTAATACTAGTCCAGCTTGTACAACTTCTTGTAAGCTCTCACATTGCTGGTTCTTAATGGCTGTGGCTTGATTAACTGGCAAATCAGCGTACAAGGACCCAGTAGCAACAAATAGTGCTAATTGATCTACATCCCCATTACACAGCATTTTAAGTCTCTCCACCATTGCGACACATCCCTTAATGTATCCTACTACATCACTCCGGACTTTCCGTTGAGGTGGAAATAACTCTACTCCAATTTCAGCTAGACCCCTCCCTGATCTTTTAACAAGGGCCTGCTTGAGATCACTATAAGGTACTCTCGCCTGAACTAGTTCAACTATGGACTCCTTTGTCTTAGCTGGTAAATTCATAAATAAGATTCCGCTCCACTCCCCCTTGTCTACTTTGAACTCCTCCAACTTTGCCTCCAACCCCCTGAGTAATAGAGATAAGACCCCGCCCTCTAGGTAACTAGGTAACTCCTTAACCCGGTCCCTAGGGCTTGCTCTAGATATGAAAGTGTCAGGACTCCTTAGATTATCCCTAGACAAGTCCACAAAATCACTCATCGAAGCTAACAGAGAGTTCAACCCACTGGTATCCACTGTCAACAACCCTCCTGCCCCCGCTGCATCTGCTTGTCTCGTTTTAACGTCAAGTGACCTACTTCTATCTCTCCTAGGCGATCCTAGGTAAGTGCTACTTACTTTTTCCGTACCTCTACCCTCAGACACAAGCCCAAAATTCACATCTCCACCCTGAACTTGTGTAACCGCCCTCACCGAGTGGTGTGATGACCGATTCGTGGTCGTCACTCAGCTCTGGCGGGTCTCTCTGTCTCCGTTGCTTCTTGGGATGCATTGGTCAGGCTGTGCTTTCAGCAGAAGGTAAGTCTGCACACACAGAGAAATAAAAATACAGGATTAATAACAGTTAGGTGTATTACCATAATGCACAAACAACACAAGTGTGAATTGTCAATTCAGGTTTCCACAGATTCAGTGCCTCCACAAATCCAGTGCTGCCTGATGATGATGAGTTGTCTTCTTGCTCGGCCAGTTGGAGAAGATTTCTTAAATGAGTTTGGCAGAAATTCTTATGTTTAGAGAAGATCCCACAGCTACCACCACTTGTGTGAGGGTACGGCCAAAGTCTTACCCTTCATTGTTTTGTTCCACTGCCACACGGGCTTCCCGTAGCTATTATGCACGTTTCCTCCAGGACGTTTCAGATATAGAGGTTTTAATTCTTTTCTTAAACATAGCGTACACAGCAGCAGAAAATGAAGTGAATTACAAAGGAAGCCGGCTAAACTACCTCTGACAGATCAGCCACGAAGCTATATGGGTACTTTGATTGGCTAACTTCTCAACCAATATCATAAGCATTACTTTAAGTTTATATCTCCTTTTGATATCACAGGCTAAATAAAGTAATGAGTCACCAACTTCTACGTCTTTTTACCTCCCAATTAAACTCCCTTTGACATAAGCAACTAGTAACACTTTCCTACGGATTGACCAAAGGAAACCTAACATGTCCCGAAACTTTAATAATTAACAAAGTTTGACAGAACTAAAAATAATTTTTCCAACTGAAATTCCTCTCTAATCTCTCTCCTAACTCCCTTTATTGTTTGAATTATTCATTTAACAATTCTTCTTTTCTATACAATTCCCTGTTCTTCACCTCTTGCACCGAAACCAAACACTAAATAAACTCATTCACCTCTTTACTATCATTATAATTACGTAATAATAGATTCCCTTACCAGGTACTAGACCATAACAGTGGGAATAGGTATAATATTCTCCCACTTTAATTTTTGGAGCCAAAGAACCAACTGAGCCATTTTTACACCACTCATTACCTATAAAGATGATGGGTGGGGCCCGATGATTGAATGACACTAGGACTACTGTAACCCTCTGGGCGCATGCGCGCTGAGGGTTAATTATAACCTATTTGTCTAAGGCCAAGGAATTTAACTTAAATGTATTAAAGTAAGGTTACAACTAAAAACTAAACATGCGCTCAGCCACAGTATATCAAACTTAGCAAATGCCCTGTGTCTAAATGATGCTTGACATAGAACACACATTCTTGACGCCTCACTTCTGTAATTACACAAAACAACACATTTCTGTCTATCAAAAAACAATAATAACACTGTTCTGTTCATTGGGAGTGCCCTCTCGCACCTCTCCTCTTTTCCTTTTCTGGTCTCCTTCTTGTCTTTCTCTCATTCATTTTTCGCTTGATCTTCTTCATCCACTTCAAAAGTTTTGCTGAGCCAATCTGCTACTGTATTTGGTGAACTTGAAGTCGGTCAACTTCAATGCCCATCATCTGCTAAAACTTCTCCATCATAGAGCACAAAGCGTTGTAGTCTCTGAACACCTTGAATGGTCTGCCATACAAGTAGAAGGTAAAAAAGTTGATGGCCTTGAATAGAGCACAACCCTCCCGTTCTGTTGCCGCATAATTCATATCAGTTCTTTGCCACTGTTTGGAGAAAAATGTCCCTGGCATTAACTGTCCTTCTCTCCTCACTGACAGAACACCACCAACTACTGCGTTCTCAGTCCACTCCACCACACTCAGTGCAGCCCTAGCAAGTTACAGCAGCCTTGACTGACTTTCAAAGCAATTAAGCAAACAAAAGAATATTTCTCTTCCTCATCAACTATCACCAACCTCTCACTCTTTTTGCTACCAAATCTAAAGGTCACAATGTAACCTTATGCGGTCCTACCAAGGATGTTGTAAGGCTGCTGTAGAGCTGCACAACCTCTCCTGTATAGGCATTCTCTGGCATCAATGACTGTGGCTCAACTCTTAAGTCTGCACCACCGTCCAGCAGAACATCTGTATATTTGCCATTCACCTTTGCCAGAACCACATTGTTTTTTGTTGGCTTTGGAGTCACCAAGTTGATTCTCTTAACACTGGCACTTTCACCTTCTTTCTTAACCTTTCTACCACTGTAACTGCTTGTGTTCGTCTTCCCCTTCTCAGGATAATCAATGCTCTTATGTCAACTCCTTCTTGCAAGTAAAACACGTCACAGTTTTGGCAGAGGAGCGGCTACCACTGCTGCTACTCCTATTTACTCTTGGTTTAAACCAGCAGATTTTTGCGTTGTCACCTATTTTGTCACACACATTGCATGAACTTCCGTGCTGACCCTTTTTGTGAGTCACTTTCTCCCTTTTCTCGGGCAGCTTTTCTCCCTTGACTGGGATCCAGGTGTAGTCATCAGCAGCTCTGGTGGAGAGCCAAGACTCAAGGCCTCTCCTAAGATCTTCCATGCTCTTGATTGATAACATTTCTAAAAACACAGTACCACTGTGTGGATAGGCGTGCTGAGCGTTGTTTTTAACAAGACAAAATGTACACATTTCAAATCTGGTACATCCTGCAGCAATACCTTTGCAATCTTCCCCAAGTGCTCCACGATTTGCATTCTATACATAGCCTTAAAAGTGTCACTTGACACATCATACATCTGCTTTCCAAAAGCAATAACAGTTGCTCCAACTGACCCAAGCTCTACCACCTTCAAATCTATCTATAAAGCTCTGGCTTCATACAGAAGTCTAATGGTATCACTCAGCTTCTCACTGAGTATTGGGTATAGCCATGCACCCCACCTTTTCTTTTCTACCTCACATTCAGACAATAGCAACTCAAACTTTGATAGATAGGCTCCTAGGTCTCCCGAGCAAACACTGTCATTTTCTTTCTCACTTCCTTTAGCCTTGCTTTGGCCTTTCTGTCTTGCTCCCTTTTCTCTTTGTCATCCTGTATTTTTTTTTTTCTTTTCCTCCAATCTCAAATTTTCCAGCTTCTGCATTTCTTTCATTCTATCTTCTTCCATTTTCCTCAACCTCTCATTTCTGTGTTTGTCTGCTCTCCTAGCTCTTTCATCATGTTTTCTTTCTGACTCAGCTCTAAGGGTGACTTCCTTGTTGTGTTGTGTATTCATAGCTTCAAGCATGGCCATCATTTGTCTCCTGTTGGCCTTAAAAATTTGTTTCAGCATTTTACGCATGTCTCTTAACTTTTATGTCTCCTTCCTTAAAAAATACATACACACCCTATTTATGGAACGGAACATATTACAGAATGTTGTATAGCTAGATTACCAAACATGTTTAAAGTTACGTCAGCTGGCGGTGGGATCCCAACTTCTGTTTCGACCAGAGGCGAGTCTGGTTTGGCCCTGGTAGCTAGGGAAATATCTTGTATTTAGCTACCATTTAAACAGAACTTTAGAGGTGATTGCATTCAGCCTCCTTTATTTCACACATAGCCGCACGCTACAGTCGAGCATTTTAACTTGGACCAGTGGTGATGATCAGTTACTCTAACATCTTTCTATAACACCGCATTCCTCAAAAGCCTTATGTCTACAATAATCCTGCATCGACTACCTAGAGGGACTGAATACAGAGCTTGACTAATAGGCTGATAATTGCGTGTGTCAATAGACATCAAAACCTTCCTCATATTCTCCAGCCAATCAAAGTACACATCCTTCAACTCCTCCAACACACATACAACTTGTTCTGACTAAACCCCTCATGCACACCCTCTACCCATGCAACAAATTCACATGAATAACAAGGAATTTGTACTACACAATCCTGCCTACTTTATACTCACTTACGTAGGATGGCCTCGAAAGTCCTATGCATACGGACTATCATGCCTTGTACTGGTATGATAGTGCGATGTTTTAATTTTATCCACATTAATCGAGACACAAAGGTTTTTCATTAGCTTCGATCAAAACTGACTGCCCTGATCGGTCAGCAATTTGTCTAAGATACCTATCCTAGCAAATAGTCTCCACAAACCCTCTGCAACCAACTTGACTGTGATGATCTTTAGAAGCACTCATCTGGCCAACTAGTTAACTGATAGACATACTTCAGAAGGAATCTACATACACCTTTTCCCTTCTCTAATGGATCGACGATGTAAATGGCTATGTCATCAAATGGCTTTGTAAGCACAGGCTTGTTTATATCCCTAGATATAAACGACCACACAAATTTCTTACCAATCAACCTAGACACTTTTTGTAACCCCAAGTGATCAGACTTATCATGGCCTAACACAATAATTCGCTCTCTAAACTGCTTGACTCATCTGGAAACTTTTCCCAAGCCACATACATACTTCCCCCTTTTCCTGCCTATCACCCAGCTTTCTTCACTCTTTGAGACTAGTATCTCTCTTCACTGCCTCCCTGAACTCAGCATTCTCCTGGTCAACACTAAGTTGGCCAACATTCACAACCAAGTCAACCAGGTCCATTGCCTTGGATTCAAACGGAACACGGCAAATCAACATGGTGGAGTACGTCACCATGTCTTCACCTTTATCATACTTGTCCCATCATCCTTGGAACTCTGCTATCGAAGACTCCGTCTCATCACTGGCCACCGTATACATCTTGTTTCTGGTCGTTCTTAATTCATACGTTTTTATACAGTGTAGCAGCATATTTCTTCAGACCTACATGCAAATTGTAATGATGTAACAATGAAGCGAGAATTTTACAATTTCATCATCAAGCTAATTAAGTTATTGAATGCATTCATTGTATTTTTTGTCTATTTTTTTTCAAAGTCAATTTTCTCTTTCAAAAAGTCCTAGACTTGTTACTCTTTGTTGCATTAGGAAATAGGATAAGAGTAGTGCTTGGGAACTTGTGCAGTGCATTGATATTTTCCTGAATCAGCACTTTCAAATTATTTCGAAATTAATTAACTAGAAGGAAAACAGACTAATAAGACTTGAAATGCATGATTAGTATAACCTGGTCACTACATAATGACAAATGTAGGATTGTCTTCGTTATTATTTATCTCAAGAAGGTGAAGACTCAGGTTTATTTGTTCTGGCTATGGTTTTGGGCTGTAAGAAAAGCCTTACCACTGTCCACCTTATTCATCATGTTGTTAGTAGAGGCTGCATTTGACAGAAGGCTTAGATTTAGTTTTTCACTAGCAAAAACTACATCAGAAGTTTTTGTTTTAGTTGCATTTATAGGCTGAGAATGAAAGCACTAGGAACAGATCGTTATTTACACTTTGAAGGTAAAGTTCAAGTGTAGTGTAGTGAAGGTTCATTTAAAACAAAGTTTTTCTCTGCATATATTTGTAGCTGTCACAGCAAATTCATAAGTTAATTAGTTTAATGAATAATCCTTGTGAACCTAAGTAGTTGACAAAATTAAAAAAGCAATTTATAGTCACAATTTACTAAGCTGTTGAATATATGATTGTTGTCCATCCAATTTACATGATTTAATTTTTCAAAGCCAAAAATGCAAAAGAGAAAAATTTCATGGCATCACGGCTTAATGTTTGGAAACAATTGCATGTCATGTAAACATTTTAGCGTGATTGTCCTAATACAAGATCTTGTCGTGAATATGAAAGGTGACATCATTTTTTATTAAACCAATTCAAGCTAGTAGTGACAATACTCACATTCTAACTAGTGACAACATTCATGTTCCTGCTAGTGGTAATTTATATGTGGTGCCTCCACGCAATTTTGCGCAAGCAAAACTTGGAGTTATCTTAGGAACTTTTCAAATAAAGGCAGAATATTGAAGATGAAAAAAATTGTGCCATAGCTCTAAACACATTACTTTATTCGCCTCACGATTGACTCAGGCTCTCAAGGCCAAAAATATTCTGGAAACAACTGCACTCACAAAACTTAACTTTCTTATTGGTTCAGATGTCATGATGTGATCGTTCGACTGGGATTATAATCGTCAGCTCATCACATGCTACATGGTTGGACGGCACTGATGACGTAAGCTAATGTGGACATTCTTTAGCTATTGATCACATAATAGATCTTTTTTTTTTGCATTTTTAAAGCCAGAAGAACATCCAACTACACAGATACTTAAAGATGAGAATCAGCAGAACCTGGACGACTTTAAATAAACCTCAGACAAACCAAGTAAAAGAAAAATATGTGGTGTAACTAACTAAGAAAAACAATACCCTATTATTAAGGGTGCTCTAGAAAACAAGCTGTATGGTGATACTATTCCAACAAAAAATAACTGGAATACAAGGGAGAGCAGGCGACTTTATTGCAGCATTGTTGGAATTCCAGAAATTTGGTCATGCTGAATCAGCACCACCTGAGGACTTAAAGTAACCCAAGGCAGAAGTCTATCTTCCAGATCATGGAGTATCTAGCACAACCACTAAATTACTTGTCATCTTCGATGTATCTGCAAGATCCCTATCAACAACAGCTCTCAATACATTTTACTAATGTGGTATTGTTTTTTAGAACACACTTCATTTGAATGACAGTAGACATCTCCAAAATGTTTCGAGAAGTTCAGCTCCATTCCAATGATAGAGACACAAAGGTTCAATTAACCAGGTCTGACAAGGTAGTGTCTTTGTGACATACTGATGAAAAGACTGTATTTAAGAGTTAGTTCTTCTTTTCTAGTGTGTACTTTATATTCTAGTCCAAAAGTGGAGCTTTATCTGAGCTACTTGCTACAGTTTCTGATGAGATTGATGAAAATACACATGTTCAACTTATCTCTCCTCCAATTAAGTTTCATAAAGCTTTGTGATGGAACACTGAGACAGACATACTGGATGTTGTACCACCATCACTGACTCCTGAAGTCGGTCCTATAAATAAAAGATAGCTTAAAACGTGGCTTATACTTTAGAAATTATGGGCTAGTTTGAATCTTGTACAATTATTAAAGTCATACTTTAGCAAATGTGAAAGCTGTAGCTTGAATGGAATGACCCTGCTTACAAAAAATGGCCCAGGTGTGGTATGATTGGAGTAATGAATTGAAGTTCATCACTAAACATCCAATACCAAATTTTCAACGTCAGCCAGACAAGACATTCAGGAGCCAGCAACTTCATGGATTCAGTGATTCATCTAACACTGCATATGCTGGAGTTGTATATCTGCAAGTTCATTACACAGATGCAACTGTTTCTACTTTTATAATTCTAGCCACGACCAAATTAACAACTTATGGTAGAGCTACTTCTCTTTGACAAGAAATTGTTGGAGCTCACCTCCTTAGTAAGTTGTTGCATACTGTTAGTAATTAGCTATCTATGTGTATGTATGGTTTGAATCTACTATTGCACTCAACTGGTTGAACTATTTTTCCTGATGTTATTTCATGTATCATCGAAACAGTGCAAAAAAACATGTTGGACATTTTCCGGCCTCTCATTGGAAACATTAACCTACTTCCAGTAAACAAGCCAATGTGTCTTCGTGAGGTGATACTCCTTTGAATCCCATTGATTTCGTAGTTCTTATTACTTCTCCACCACAAGTTAATCTCACTGAGACATTCTCATCATTTTATCATTTGAAAAGAATATTTTCTTAAGGTACACGTTTTATCAGCTACTGCAGGTTAACTCCAGGCGCAAGAAGTCTTACTACTGCACTGTCATTTGATGAACTGCTGAAGACAGAAGAAATGTTGCTCAAACTAAGCCAGGAGCAAACTTTCAAATCTGAACGGGAGTCTCTCCTATTATCTTGAACTGTAACTAGTCAGAGTAGCATCTTGCATTTCTGGCCCTATTTTGATGAGATGAAACTTATCTGTGTGTGACGCTGTCTGGATAAAGCAGCCATCGCACATGATCAAAAGCACGCAATAGTTATGCACTACTCTGATCGAATAGCTAAGTTAATCTGTTCTTAAATACATCTTGATAATTACAGGTCAGTCAAACTGCTTTATTTACAATTATGTCTCAATTATCATGTTGTAAGTTTCACACAATTAACTAAAACCGAGTTTAAAACTTATATTAGCTTCTCAATCTTTTCCAAAAAAAAACTGTTCGTACCACCGCTAAGCACAACTTTACTATCGTCAAGACCTATGTGGGCCAGCCCACATTCAAGAACAGAGATAACTAGTTTATGTTTATGCTGCGTATCATATTATCATGTTGTAGTTGTGCGTTATCAGGAACTTGTTGTTTTGTGTGTGCATCGTTTTGATTGGTTGTGTGGGGAGGTGGATACGTATATCAAACCCCTCGCCACGTGTTGTAATTCAGTCTAGTCTACCGTAGTATTTTATTAAGCTCAAAGTGAGGGCAGTCCTCTTGCTATACTCTGGTGGCAGCGAGCTATTCGCTGTCAACTAGAACTGCTGGCGACTCGCGTTGTGCGCAGGGCGAGTCCCCACAGATTTGGTGGCAGCGGTGGGATCCTTGGGTGGAAGACATTTCTACGAGGATCAACGAGAAGACCCACAGCAATTCGTTGCGAAGGACTTCAGACCAGAAGGAGTTCGAAGGGATTCGTCCTGGGAGACTTCTAGGATTCGTCCTACACGCGAACAGACAGACAGTCAGACTACGGTCGTGGCGTCGCATTCCATACGAGCTGAGGCTGCGTTGGAATTCTATTCACAGTCCCAGACTACAGTCGTGGAACTACACTTCAGGCGGGCTTCGGCGGCGTCGGGAAACTTCATCACAGCATCCTAACTTCGGTTGTGGAGCTTCATCTACTTTGGGCTACGGCTGCAAGAGAAACAACCTCGGCTGGACAGGGTTTTACCTTAACAGTTGTTGTATTCGTCGTGAACCGTTTTGTTTGTGATTGTTTTTTCTCTTTGTTGTATCAGTGCTTTACGTGTAACCGTTCCTTTCGTTTAGTTTTATTGTCATTGTTGTGTTTTGATTTGTGCAGGTCACCAGTAGGGAGGCGCGGACACACACCTTCCTATGACTGACGTCGGAACCGTGGCGACTCGGAAGAAGCACACAAAGACATTGCTGCGTGGATTCCGATTACAAACCTCCATACCGACCTCCATCACACAAGAGATCACCGTATCCGACGCGACCTGCCGAGGGTAAGTTCGACCAGGAGGTGGAGCCAGAGGTAGACGTGAGTGGTGACGAGAAGCAGGATAGGTATTTGGGATTGGAGAGAGAACCAAGAGTTGGGGAAGAGACTACTGAGGACGAGGGTATGGCTCGGAAGGAGGAAGGGGAGTTGAGTAGTCTCATGAGGTACATGATGGAAAGGGACGAGAGGAGGGAAGCGGAGGAAAGGCGGAGAAGGGAAGAGAGAGAAGAGAGGGAGAGAGAGCAAAGGAGGGAGGACGAAGATAGGCAGAGGGAATTTATGCGGATAGAGGCAGAGAGGAGGAGAGAAGAGAATTTGGAAAGGAGGAGAGCAGAAGAGGAGAGAAAGGACTTGAAAGAGTTACAGCAGGAGAAGATGAAGGCTCTGGGGTCGTACAAGGAGGGTACTGAGTTGGGCGATTACTTGGGCAAGTTCGAGCGCCTATTGAAGGAGTGTAAGGTGGATGAGGGGAGCTGGTCAGAGAGACTATACCCCCGCCTACCGGAAAGGCTGTGTACCAGGGTGGCTGCTGAAAGGGACGAGGAAGCCGGATATAGTGTTGTCAAACAGGCCCTGTTACAAACAGTAGGTGAGACCATTCTCACTTACGGGCGTAATTTGTTTGACTTGTCTGGGGAAGGGCTCAACCATTTAGCAGGTGGGGATGCCTGTGAGCACATTGTCAAAACATGTAAAGGTGTTCTGCAGGGGTGTGAAACCCTGGACCATTGTGTGCTGGCGCTGGCCACAGCAGTAACCAGGCGGGTGCTGCCCCAGCCAGGCAAGGTCTACATGGAGACCAAGCCCATCAAGAGCTTGAAGGAGTTGCGGGAAATGTGGGAAACATGGGTGTCAGGCAGACAGAAAGGCAACTTTTATAAGCCATGGTTGGGGGATGCTGAGCCAGAGAGGAGGGGATTTAGAGGAAATGTTCGAGAAGGGTATGGAGGTCAAGAGATAACGTGTTTTTCCTGTGGTGGGAAGGGCCACAGGGCAGGAGAGTGTAAGGATAGCAAGGGCAAGACCGGGTTTGGCATTAGGACCGAGTCCAGGCCAGAACCTAGGACCATTACCTGTTTCATTTGCGGCAAGCCGGGGCACCGTAGCACTGAGTGCGCCAGCAAGAAGGTGGGTGCTCCCCTGAAGAGGGAAGGGGGCAAGGTGGCCACGTTGATTGTCGGGGACAAGAAGGACAACATTGCTTGGGGTCGGGTAAACGGAGTTGAGTGCAAGGTGTTGGTGGATTCAGGTGCTAGTGTTGGAGTGATACCCAAGTCTTTACTGGAGAGGGGCTACAGGGACTGTGGCGAGATCCAGGTAGCGGACGTACATGGGGGTTGGAGAACCATTGTTGAGTTTGAGGTGGGAGGCTTGGTGAGGTCCTACCTGGCGATGGTAGACGAAAGGGAGGGAGACGGGGTGATCTGCATTGTCCCCCTGAACCTTCGGGACCGAGATGAAGCTGTGGCGTATGCAAGAGCCATTGAGGAATACGGGGGAAGGAGTCAGACAGCAGAGACGGTGGAGTCCAAAGTCAATGTGTTGACACGAAGCCAGTCCAGGATTGGGGCTGAGCTGGACGAGTGTGAGGACGACGCCAAAGTGAAGGATCTCTGGTGCACGGTCGAGTGGTCTGATAAAGGTTCGGGTGACGAGGTGGAGTTGGATTCTCCGATTGGCTGGGAAGAGGAAGAACCGGAGCAAGTGAGAAGCAGGGAGAGCGAGGTTGAAAAAAACATGAATCTGGAGGGGGAACCAATGGCGTTGGAGTCGGTGACAGTAAACGAGAGTGAGAAAGAGTTTGACAGATTGGCAGAAGAAATTGGACCCATGAAGAGGGGTAAAGATGGGAAGGAGTTTAGGGAGAAACTATTAGTAGATGACAGTCTGAGGACTTGGAGAGAACTGGGAACCAGAAAAGAGAGAGGTTTCAAGTGGGATAAAGAGTTATTATTGAGAGGCATGTACGTGTCTTGGGAGGAGTACGTAGATGTAATGGTGGTACCGAAGGAGTTTAGGTCAAGAATCTTGGAGATGGCACACGAGAAGTGTGGACACTTAGGCGGTGGCAAGGTGGCGAAGCTGGTGTCGAGATACTTCCTCTGGCCAGGGATGGTCAAGGAGGTGCAAGAGCACTGCAGGGGATGCAAGGTGTGTCAACTGAAAAGTAAAGCTAAGCCAAGAAGGGCACCTGCTGTGGAGAGGCCGGTACTTACTGAGCCTTTTGAGAGTGTGGAGGTGGACCTGGTGTGTCCCCTGCCCAAGGGAAAGGGGGGATGTCGGTTCCTCCTGACTTATGTCTGCATGGCCACGCGTTGGCCAGAGGCAGTCCCACTATGCAGTATCACGGCTAGGTCGGTGGCAGAGGGCCACTGGAGCATCTTCTCCAGGACCGCTATACTGGAGCAACTGTTGTCTGACCAGGGAGCGCAGTTCTGCGGCAGAATTGTAAAACAGTGTTGCGAGCTGCTGGGAATGGAGAAGTTAAGAACCTCTCTCTACCACCCACAGACTAACGGGATGGTGGAGAGGATGCACGGCACATTGAAGGGAGTGCTAGGCAGATGTATCGATGATGTTGTGGATTGGGTTGCTCAAGTGCCATTAGCTCTTTATGTCTTGAGACAGATGCCCCATGCTGATAGCGGGTTTAGCCCATTTGACATAGTGTTTGGGTTTAGGGTTAGGACGCCCTTGGACGAACTATACCATGGGATATTCGAAGTGGAAGAGAAGGAGAGGAATGTGTGTGATTGGGTATCAGGGCTGATGGATAAATTGGAACGTAAGATGAGGACGTTTGAGGAAGGGGATTTGGTATTGTACAGAATACCTGGGATGTCATGCAAGTTGGCAGACTCCTGGGATGGGCCATTCAAGGTGTTGAGTAAGATGGGCTCAGTGAATTACAAGATCGGAAAGGTTGGGAATGAGAAGCATGCCAAGGTGGTGCACATAAATTGCTTGAAGAAGTAGAGGGAGAGAACGAACATTAGAAGGTTAGACTTAGTGCTGGAGGACGTAGAATAAGAGAGGAATGTGCTGAGAGCGGAATGTGTTGGGTTTGTGAAAGACGATTTGGAGGATCTGATATGGGAGTTAGGTGATATGTTTTCGGACGTTCCCGGAAATAAGGACAGGGTCAGGATGTCCATTGACACTGGGGACAGTCCTCCCATTAGGCTGTCTCCCTACTCAGTGCCGATGGGCATTAGGGACGAGGTCAAAGCAGAGTTGGATGGGTTGCTGGAGTGTGGTGTGATTGAACGTAGTCGTAGTTGTTGGTCGTCGCCATTGGTCCCGGTGAAAAAGGTGGGAGGCGGGATTAGACTGTGTGTAGACTACCGTAAGCTCAATGAAGTGACCATCAAGGAGCCGTATTACATCCCAGGCCTAGAAGAAATGTTGGAGAGAGTGGGAAGTGGTAGAGTATTATCCAACGTGGACCTGGCGAAGGGGTTCCACCAGGTGGAAGTGGTGAGCAATGACAGGGAGAAGACGTGTTTCGTCTGTCCCTTCGGAAAGTACCAGTATAGGCGGATGCCGTTCGGGTTGGCTAACGCTCCGTCTGTATTCCAGAGACTCATGGACGAGGTACTAGTGGAATGTGTAGATTTCGCGAAGGTCTACATAGATGATGTGTTGGTTGTGTCGGGTTGTTGGGAGGTGCATGTTATGCATCTGAGGAAACTGTTTGGAATGCTGAAAGAGGCGGGGTTAACGTGCAAGAGGAGTAAGTGTGTGTTTGGGAGAAGGAGATTGGAGTTTTTGGAACATGTGATTGGAGATAGAACAATGAAGGTGCCGGAGGCGAGGATCAAGGCCATCGCAGAACATCCAGTACCGAAGACGAGGAAGCAGCTAAGGGCTTTCCTGGGACTGATCGGATATTACCGGAGGTTTGTGAGAGGTTTTCACAGGTGGTCGTCTCTGCTAACGTTGCATACGGCTAAGACGTCACCTGGGGAGGTGCAGTGGACGGGCCCCATGCTGGAGGCTTTCCGTGAGTTGTGTGTGTCATTGTGTGATCATGTGTGTTTAAATGTTCCTTGCAAGGAGGATGAGTTCTGCCTGTAGAGTGATGCCAGTGCGACGGGGATTGGAGCGGTGCTGTCAGTGAAGAGAGGCGAGGAATGGAAGCCGGTGGCATTTTTCTCGAGACAGCTAAAGGGTGCTCAAGCTCGTTACAGTGCTCAGGAGTTGGAGGGGTTGGCATTGTACGAGGCAGTGCAGCATTTTGCGTTTTATTTGTATGGGAGGAGGTTCTTGATTATTACAGATCATAGGGATCTGGAGTGGCTCAAGTCGGGGTAGCAGAGGAACCGGAGGGTGTACGGATGGGCTCTGAAACTTTCCGAGTTCCAGTTCGAGGTTACCTACCGTCGGGGAGATCACAACGTGGTAGCAGACGATCTGAGCAAGTGCCACGACGGGAGCAACGTCGGTGTCACCGTGCTGTCGAAGGAGGAGGGGGGAGATGTGGGCCAGCCCACATTCAAGAACAGAGATAACTAGTTTATGTTTATGCTGCGTATCATATTATCATGTTGTAGTTGAGTTGTAGTTGTGCGTTATCAGGAACTTGTTGTTTTGTGTGTGCATCGTTTTGATTGGTTGTGTGGTGAGGTGGATACGTTTATCAAACCCCTCGCCACGTGTTGTAATTCAGTTTAGTCTACCGTAGAATTTTATTAAGCTCAAAGTGAGGCCAGTCCTCTTGCTAGACTCTGGTGGCAGCGAGCTATTCGCTGTCAAGTAGAACTGCTGGCTACTTGCGTTGTGCGCAGGGCGAGACCCCACAACCTATGTCATTGGCTATAAGAATACCATTCACTGTGTACACCCAATTTACATACAATTGGAAGAATTGATACGTATAATTTTCATCTTTCCTATCTCGCAGTGCTTGATCCAAATTCATTCAAACCATTATCAACCATATATAGAGTGGTTTGCTTAACACAACATAGTGAATATAACGACACATATTCTTGGCTAATAAAAAGAGTCCACATGTCAATAGACACAGATGCGAAGGGTTCAGTTACAAAGTTTCTCTAGACTAAAGAGACTTGTTTCAATCCTGTTTTTCTCACTTTCGGGAATACAACACAAGATTTAAAAAAGTTATTTATTTGTACACCAATGTTTGGCTAAATAAAGCATTTTGCTATTATATCTTTTATCTTTTCGTAACAAAGGTGACCAAGATTGTCATGTGCATGATGTAAAATAGTTCTATTTTTTCTCCGAACAACACAATTAGTTTTCCATGAACAAGTACTCCATCTATTTATCTGTAAACTCTCTCCTTATTTTTTACTAAACTTGTACACACACTCAAATTATTATCTGAAGCAACCAAATTTATAAAATCCCTTTTATCATGACCTCCTACATTGTCAAAATTATTTAACATATGACTTAAGATCATGTCATTCATAGTATCTACATACTTGTCACACTGAGTATCAATAGAAACATTCCGAGTTACATTTACAGAATTTAATGAATTCCTATTTAGCTTCAAATTCCAAGTTTCGAAACTATTTCCAAGTTTTCCAACTTGATTATGGTTTTGTTTTGGTCCTATATCAATCTTGCTACAACATTATTTTTCTTACAATATTTCAACTTTCCTTGTCGTTCCTTTCTTTTTTTTTCGACTCGTCTTTTCGTTTGAAAAATCATTGCTATAGTGAACTGTCTGTTGGCATGCTAAACGAACTACTTTGGACACTTTTCTCATACTATAATAACAATAAAATGTCTTATGATAGAATTTGCTACACTTGTCACAAGTAAGGTATCTGGCTGCTAAGGAATCTCTTCTTTTGTTGGAGTAGATCACTCATCCATACATATCATACATTCTGTGTATGGCCATCAATAAATCTTGCATCATATTGCACTCAGAATTTATGAGCATTTGAATAATTCAGTCTGTTCCATGTACCATGAAGAACACAATCATCATCATTCCATTGTTTACAATTGAATTCAATATTCAATTCTTTTTGTTCATTACCATCTTTCTCTTTCCTGAATCAGCCTTCTGTCAGATTCAGTTGACTTGCTGTATTTTAACAGTTTGGAAAATCAACCATCCTGGCATTGGTCTTTGAAACTACGTGACATAGGTAGATCCCTGAGACGACGACAAAGTGCGAGTTTCAAGCACTTCTATGCAGAAGCTTCTTTGCTAAGTTTTGACGCAAAAGCATCACGCAAATCAGCCACATTATTCAAATCTTCATCTTCAAAGTAGTTCGAAGATTCATTCCAGTAGTTTTCTACGTCAATTTTCTCTGAGATAATTGGAGATTCGTTTTTATCTAAGGAAGTTAATTTAGTTGTTTCTTTGAAGATTGTCTGCTTTTTATTTATCCGGTCATTCCTCATACTTCCTTTAGGTACACCCAGTGTTGTAACAATATGAATCTGAGCTGGTAGAGCCAGTAAAAATGAAAAGGTAACGCGAATGTAATTATGCAAACTCACACACACAAAAAATAAAAGAATACAAACACAATAAACAAACAAACACGTCCAACAGTTTTGTTGGAACGGTTGGTATAAATGGCAACTTGAGTTCATTGATTTCCTCGAGGAGAAGACGACAACAGCTGGAATCAAGTGTGGTTGGGCTATCGAGAATTGTTGATTAGTGCTCCGCTCCTACCAGTGAGATTATTCAAATCGTTGCATATGTTCAGAAGTGATGAACCTTATCTATTAAAAGAGCCTGCGTTATAGGAATTAGTCTACCCTCTCGTTGAGTTTGCAGAACTGCTGCAAGTTCACTAATCTAATACACACAGAAAAAATCAAGGAGCAATAAACACCATGTGAACTGAAGTTAGCCAGAGTATATTTAACAATGCTTCCTCAAAAAACTTTAAAATATTATTGACTGGCACAATAGGTGATAATACAAAAATAAACAAATGTGGAAATGTTCTAGATATTACAATTATCTTTAGCAGTTGTACTATATAGAACAATAGATCTATAACAAATACACAACCACAGTTCTATTAACATTAGCAAGTTCGTGTTATTACATGCATCAAGATACATTTTCTTTGGTGGACGTTCCCTCAAAATGTATAATTGTGGGAGTACTCAATGCCTACTTGACTCAGTCTATTTTATAAGAACGGTTGTACATAAGACTTAGTATGCCCAGAGAAATACATAACAATTAATATGATACACTATATCCACAACATTCAGGTATTAAAGTTTGACTCCAAAGAAAAATGTCAACTAGTCTACACATTAATGCAAGAACATTAACAGTAAATGAATAGCTGAGAAATCAAGTGTTTAGATATTCAAGATGTGAACAAGATTAAAAGGTCCTAGATAGCACAAAATGGGTATCATCGATATTCAAACATACACTAATAATGTCAATAATATGCAATGATTAGACATCAAAGAAAACAATGCCATAACCAGATAACTTATATATATTAAAATAACCTATGTTGTATTTGTATCATAATTATTAATAAAAGTATTAGTTTAATTTTACCTTACTTTATAAATTCATGCAAAAGTGCCAGTTGTTTTGAAGATATTAGTTTTATTTATTTATTACTTGCACGTTTGAACCTAAATATTTATATTTCACAAAATTCCGCACTGTGTTCTAAATTCAAAATTCTACACTGTATTAACTAATTGATTCCTGCTGCAATTTCATGTCAAACAATATAAGCCATTTCATCGGGTACACTCTTTAAAACAAAAGAAAATGACCAACTTCTATTCCAACACAATGTTTGCCGACATAAACCCCATAACTGTTGACGAATTGCTAACTCAAGAAAAAAATTCTTAAACAATCAACAGCTGCAAACACTAAAATACTGCACCAAGAATTTTGATAATACAGAAAATTACAAAGAAATATATCTCCATTATTGTTTGTATGCCTACATCCCTCCCTCTCTTTAGTACTCCTCAGACGATTCTCAATTTTACCTGTTTCACTGTGTTCTTCATACTGCCAGTTATATTGCATCATATCAACTTTTATATAATATTTTCACAGAAAGGTTAGTAGTTATTTACATGATTAGTATGCAAGCATCAATTTTAATTTGATCTTTGGTTTGTTTAGTACTTTACAAGATCTTAAATATCATTTAACAGTTTTGAAATGAAAACAGAGCCTAAAAAAAAGATTTTATTCAAGTTATGGTCAACAGTTTGGTTGATACTGACAATTGTTGTCACTTGAGTTTTTTTTAAATCAAATGCAATAATAATACTGCAAGAGTATGACGAATATTGTCATGATAAATAATATTTGATGCAATTTAATGGATTGTAAGAATAAAACAGGTTCAAGTGTCTTTCCACCACAATGCAATTTTCACAGTGTTATAATCGCGGAAGGTTAATGTAAACTAATGTACAATGACTTGAATTATTTTTAGGGATTATAATTTGACAATACGAAAATGGGGAATGGACTGGCTATGTGAAACTATCACTAGTAAATACCAGCCCGAAAAATCTAAGTTTTTACAAACATCAGGTGCTAGAAAAGTGTGAAGTTTGATGGGAACCTCGGTGTAATCGAGTGATAAAGTATAAACATGAAAGTTGTAAGTGAAAGCACTTCAGTATGAAGCCAGTAGGGCTAATAAATGATGATGTAAATAGGTCAGAGTTATACATCCGTTTAAGTTCCTATTTATCCAGCCTATGGTTCGATTATATTAGATGTAGTTCGAGTTTTGACAGTTATCTACAAAATATGACTTCACATTGACTTCAAAACCTTAAAATAAAATAAAGAATGACAATCTTTTGCTTAGGAAACTGAAAGTTTTCCTGGAGTATTTCTAGTCAGCTTATTGTAAACTACATTAAAAATTCTTGATTTTCCTTCCGATTAATCATGCATTCATCGATGTCTATGTCTTAAAGCAGTTGAATTTTATGAGCTTGGGACGATTGATGTAATCTAATACACTGTTAGAAAAAATTATAAATGTAAATTTGGCATCATATAATCAAGCATTTCACAGAAATGCATGAACAATATAATAAACTAAAGTTAATTGTTTGTTAATCAAGTATAGTCAACAATGTTCAGTGGCTAGTCACTTTTATTGAGAAGATTAATCTTCTAATTGTAATCAAGTCTTGAAGAACCTAATTAGGACAGATTTGATTCAGTATATGTAATTTTAAAACATGCTGCTCAATTTGAATCTATTTTACTGAGAACACTTTGAAATGTTGGCCATCATGAAATTATGCAATAATGTTCATTATAGCCAAGGCTTCATATTTGTTTGCTGAATAACAGTTTAATTAGTTGCTATTCCATGGAGTAGAATGTGTAAGGCTTCCAGAAGCTGGATCTGTAAAAACATCAAGAAAATAAGATTGAAAAAATATATATAAAAAAATAATAATAATATATATAAAAAAATAATTGCACTTTTTTAGTCAAATATCCTGAGGCTACCACATAAAGTCACAGTTGTAAATTGCCATGCATGAGCAGCGAAAATAGAATTCTTGTAAGAATTTGTAATACCCATCATTGATGATCATTTCTATCTTTCTCACATTTATAATGTAGTACCTCCTGCATGAACATTTGGAAGTACAATGCAACATACAATGATCAATTCAGGTATAATCCACACATTTATTAAACTACAATGACAATCTAATGATTTTTTTTATGTGGGCTGACCCACATCTCCTTTTACCTCTTTATACAGATGCTCTCCATCAGCAATATCTCCTATTATTCTTGGACTCTGCTGAGACAGTCAGTTTCCATGTTGTTTTCTCCCTACCTGTAAACAAATTCGAAATGGTTTTCATATAACTTCATATACTAATTGTCTCTGTTTACCTTTCTTGATACAGATTGAATGAGAAGTGCCGGTAGCTTCATTTCATTGCAAGTTTCTTGTACTTCTGACTTTTATATTAGTAATATGCTCACTAAAACTGACGTGTAAAGTAGGCCACTGGTTTAAGTCTTTTTTTCTTCCTCAATTAAGGAACTACTCCCATTCCAATAGCACTGGCTTCACTTGCAATAATTAATAACATCAAAAACACAATGCACAAACCCAAAAATAAACTGATCACACAGTGTCCTGATTGCCTTTATCATTTGGCTAATTTACTCTGCTACTCTACCTGTATTCCAAGTGTGAATAGTATGTACCCTATGAAGTCAGTTTAATTATGTATTAATTCAGCTGTCAGAAGAAAAATGGTCTTTCCGTATCAACTGTCCCCCTCCAGACATTACGTCCTAGGCTCACGTGTCTCCTTCCGGCATAATGTCCTGCCCGTTCCACGCTGTGGTAAAATGAACAACTATGAGGTTTTGTACTAGTACCTCCAATCGGGGGATTACCCTAGTTGTTATACGAAAATTCAGAGGCAGGTGTTGCGGGAGGAGATGCAACAACTCAAAGTTTCCCACGGAATTCTGTACTACTTAGGTAAGGCAGAAAAAAGAGATTGGAGGGATGTGGTCAAGTCACAAACTGAAAAAAAGAGAATTATGAATGCCAGACATAGCAATGCACAAGGTGCATGCATTTCTGTTGGACATTTTATAGAAACTCTGCATGTTGTTCTGCAATTTGAGTTGATTATACTTGAAATTTTTTATGAGTGCAATTGACAAAACCCAGAGGAGTGTTTTAAATGAAATTATATACTAACATAGTGAAATTTTATCAATGTATTTCATGTTTAGCTAGCTAGTTTGATATAAGGTCATTTGGTGGGAGTCTAAATATAATTGTTGTTGTTTTTTCAATGTGTAAAGTTAAAGTTAAGGGAAAGAGTAATGAAATATTAAGCACTTCCTTTAATGTTCTATAGCGGGACACTTTGGATGAGAAAAAACTCTTCAAAAAATATTAAGCAGGTTTTATTGGCCGATGCTTACCAAAGATGTCCGTGAGCATGTACAATATTGTGAAGTTTGTCAGGAAACAAATGAAGGGAAGTTTTGCGAAGTAATTGCTCCTTTACATCCCACTTAAGTAAAACCTAAAGAGAGGAAAATGGTGGGTTATATAAATACAAACATTCAAAATTTATGCTATCATTGTATATCCATTTGTGTAGTTAGCCAACTATGCCAGTTTTGCTGGGAAAACATTGAATTGTTGCACTAATATTTCATTAAATTAGTAGCACTTGTATTCTTCAAAGTGTCAATATTTTATACATTATTTTATATACTATATTTGATGCATTAGCTTGGTTATGTGACAGTCAGGCCTGGGGTCAATTACTACTTGTTTAATGTAATAATATAAAAGAAGTTTCTGAAAGATAATTTCATTCATTGAGTGTCCGTGTGGTCGAAATATTTTCCCCACTATGCTGTAAAATCATTGAACTGAAGATGCAATAACAGATGGATAATGCTTTACTTACAAAGATAGAACAGGAAACTTCATACCATTTAACTTCCACAATCCAAGTTATAACACAACATCATTCTTCAATAATATTATTGATTAGAAGTATGTGTCCGCTGACAATTACCAATTTCCAGCAGGTCAAATGTCAAAAATGTCCTATGTATATCCATATAATATATAATATATAGCCAGTCGTCAAGTTGATTTTGTATAGAAATATATCTGTAAGCTATAATATTTGTTATAAACCATTTATCTATATTGTATAGCCTATATATATATAACCGCGTCCTCTGACTGGAAGCCCACGAACCTTGGTTCTGTACATTGACAATAGACCTTGAACTTGTCTATAACCATTACATATATATATATATACCTATGTACCTGGATCTTGAATCTCTATACCCCCGATAGTATCTCGCTTGCTTCGCTCGCTCACCAATTACAAACTATTATGTAATTCTTACAAACTAATACAACAGGCATGGTGACATATGTATGACATTGCTTTTTGGATTTTTTCTTCGTAAAAATATTTCAATTTTGCTATGCTGCTGCTTTTAGAATGCCAGTATAAACATTGAATGGGTACTTTCATCAGGTGATCCAAAGGGTGACACTGATGATGATACTGATTTGGAAAACTACATTACAAAAATGAAGACTATGAAGAGGGGAATTTATGAGTGTTCATGACATTATCAAAATTTCTCTGATTTACCAAAAAAATATGATTAAAAAAAAAGAGAAATGTAAGTTTATATTTGGAAGTATTATAACTATATATTCCGCTGCAAAACAGCCTGAATCTTATCCTTAGACAAATAACTTCATTTAAAGAATTAGTTTGGCAATCTATTCCATTTTGTTGTACTTTAATTGTACATTGTATTCATGAATTGTGTACTTGCAGTTAGTCCAATATACTGTGGGTTTGCACTACTGCTCTTTAAAATACTTGTTTTTGTTCTTTGATGTTTTAATACACTAGTGTTTAATATCTCAGCTATGTCCTGCAACTTTAGTAATACAGTTCTGACACCTTTTTTATAGATTGAATTGAATATTAGCTTAAAAGTGTTGGGATCAATTAATTTTGAAGCATTTAAATACAATTAAAATTACAGTCATCTAGGCCAATTATATTTATAAAATACAATTATTATATTCAGTCAATTACAATTACATTTCAATTACATTTTACGATTACACTATTATATTCACAGTCATAAATTTCTCAATAATGTATGTCATCACTTAAGCAGCATGATCAGTATATACAAACAGTTTTCAGCTATACTAAGAAGCACTCTAGAGAAGCAGATGATAAAAACTGAAGGATAAAATTTGCAGCTAGACTAGTAGTGGTAATAGCAGCATTCAGGAAGTTGCTCATGAATATGCCATTTCACCAGTTTATATTTAAAGTGACCATTTTTCTTGTCATTTGCATTTGCAACACCATCTTCCAAGTTATATTACATACAATCACATCATCCGCAACATTTCAATTACAATTACGATTACAATTACAGTGCTAACATTCAATTACAATTACAATTACAATTACAATGAAACTGTAATTAAATACACCAATTACAAATTATAATTGTAATTTAAGCTTACATTAGTGACGCTCTATTGTGTAATCTACACTACTGTACTTGAGTTTAAACCGAGAGCAATTAAAATATACTTTGTAAGTGTAAAAGTTGCCATTTACTTTTGTTTAATAGAACATAATTCAAAGTATAAGTAGGTATATATAATAGGTTTAATGTTTCTGGTTAACACTTATCACAGATATACTTTTTTATTGTATAATCCGTCCAATTTAAGTTGCAGCAGTGCTCATGATATCACTCCTTACATCTGGAACATTGAATCATGGCATTCTTCGTGGTATAATCTTTGTCCAAAAATAGGCGACATTTGCAGAAAGTTCTGAGTTGCTTTTCACTCTTGACTCTTTTGTCTTGCAGCTTGCCGACAATGATAAGGTAGAGTAGGAAACATTTCCAATTCTTAATTATTGATGCATATTTCATATGTTCGCATTTGAGCTTGATAATAATGAATTATGCTTGGATCTAAACCCAAACTAAGTGGGTATGCTAATGCTATTGCAAATAGACGACATTCTGAACTACCATTTTGTCTTTGCACATCTATGTGTCTCTGCTATTGTTAAGAGTTTTAGTTTATAGAGAACAAGTATACTTGCCCACAACATTACTTAGAATTTTTTGGTAACATAGCAGGGTTTTTAAAAGATGATTTGTGTGGGGAAAAGTCAATATTTCAGCAAATTGAGGGGTACTAGGAAAACAATCAAAATACATTTGATAAACTGTGTTCTTAATTCGAACACAGAGTTTGGTTAAAAAAAAAATTTTTAATTCTCAAAAAAAACTATGAAGAATTTCTTTATAAAGACTAATTCTGATTGATCACTAGGAGTATGTGTGGTGGGATGGTAGAAGCTGCCACCAGAGTTTTAACTAAACCTCCTTCAAAGCCAATCAACCCACTTTTAACATTGCAGCTCAGTTAAAATGACTGCATCTGTATGTTTTTAAATGTCACAATGAAGTTACAGTTGGTAAAAACAACTGAAACTTTTATTACTATACAAGCCCAAAAAATCATCCAACTCCTTTCCATCAAAACCCTTACACACACCACTTCACTTATGCCTCTTTTCTTCTATCTCATCAACCACCTTTTCTAACCTTGCAATACTTCCCTTCACACCACTTCTTCACACAAATTACACGCATCACTTTACTGTTTCATCGTATCATGTCTGGAAATTTTATAATTAACATTACTGATCCATTCAAAAAACCATATTTGGTCCTTCCCAAGAGTCATCTAGCTTGAAACTCAGCCATAGGATTCTATACAACACTTTCTGTACATCCAAACACTCCGTCAAACTAGCACACAAGTTCATTTTCATTCACTATCTTCAGGTGAGCACAATCTCTTATCATTTCTAACCTCTCTGCTTATTCCTTACTCAATCACACACTCCCAGCTCTTAACTTTCAACTTCATATAATTTATTGCATAATGCTTCAAGTGGGGTTCATACCCAAAACCCAGACACAAGGTCTAAAGGGCTGAACCCTATATCCGCATGTGGCATTTTCCTTAGTACTAATATATCGTAATTATTTTGAATAATCCATGTGGTGATGTGATTGGCAGCTGGGAGGGAATTGAGGTAGATATGCTGCCACCACTGCTATGCAACTAGCTAGTCAGCAAATTACACAACAGATTTCCTTCTTAAGTAAAGAGTTCTAATATTTAGCTTCAGCAAGAACATCCAAACAATGATGATGGTGATAATGATGCATGTGTTATGACTGAGCATGCTCTGTGAAGGTGTGTACAATGAGTCAGCATGATTCAGCATAAATACTGGTAAAGAATTAAGCAGAAATAAACATATTTCATATATAATTTGTAAGGTAAGGTTCAGTTCCTCTTGCTTAGTGCGGTGGGCGTGTCCATAATAGTGGGCAGGGTCACCACAATCCAATAAAACCAGATGCACTACTTTTTCCTAGTATGTACTTAAAAAAAAACATGCATACGTTCTTCCGCTCCAATCATTTGAGAATATTACGGGGAGATCTGCACATTCTCAACACCTGTCAGACCGCATAGTTCCATGACCAACCTGGAACAGAACTGGCTGCCTTTATCAGTCAGTAACTTCTCCTGTATTGAAGTTCTTTCAAATTATGACCAAAGTTCATCTATTACTGATCTGGTTGTGATAGATCAAAGAACACAGTCTCAGTCCATTTTGTAGTTTAGCCTACAGATGTCAGTAGGTACCGAAGCCTCACCTTAACGTTTAGTAACGGCCCCATAATATCCACTTTTATGTCGTCAAATTACTAGCTCAGTTATGTTCTGTCCACCATTTGAGCCTTCGTGGGTTTTTTTTGCCTTTCCTCTGGCATACATCACATCCTCTTACATGAGCACATATTTCCTTGTACATTATAGGACAAGTAAAGGGCCTCTCTACCATAGCTGACACCTTATCTGATCCTAAGTGGCCACATTCTTCATACACCACAGTTAATATCATACTCCAGTAACTCCTGAGTATTACTAAATCATCCCTGAATTCAACTCTAGCAACATACAGAGATTGCACTTAGGCAATATTTTTTCAGGAAAAACCTCTATCCTTCCCCCCCCCCCCCCCCCCCCCCCCCCCCCCCCCCCGTTTCTTCCATTCCTTTAAATTATAATCTTTTATTACCCACTAATCCAATACCTACTGCATTATTTTTCAAATTATTTGCCTTTTTCCCTATGTTCGCGGCTCTCTAAAGCAGTTCATGCTGCATCAAACTTTCCATTGTCATTGCCACAATCTTAACCTCCACCAACATTTTCCGAAGCATCCATACTCAACTCCTCCTGCATGTCCATCGAAGCATTCGGATCATCTTCTCATCAACACACACCAAATAATCTCACCACCACCATCTTTAATTACTACACCACAACACCTTCACCTTGACTAGCATTGCAAACCATAGACACTAATCCTCTCACTATATCATCACCGTCAACATTTTGCTGCTCAGGTATATCCCAAGTGCTGAGAAAATAAAATTAGGAAAATTTTCTCTACCAGTTTGCCAAACCTGACTAATACTCAGAGAATTTAGGTTTTTGTCTTATCCACGTAAGCAATGGTTCATAATGAAATACGCTGTGTCTTAGCCAGGCACAAGGGTAAAATATGCGGGGCTCAGACAATAGAAAAAGTGACAAAATAACGGAGACAGGTAACAAATACACAACACAAATGAACACACAACAGACCGTAGTTGCTAAGAGCACATATTACAAAACATTCAACAGACACGGTGACTCCATCAAGTAATATGAAAGTTCATTGGACACAACTCCTCCTCCTTCCTGAGATTAAGACTCGGAAACCAACGGCCAAGCTTAGCATGACAGACCATCAGCATTCTGGTGCTTATTCCCGTGTACAATTTTGACAGTGTAATCTTGAAGGGCGAGTGCCCATCTCATCAATCTGCCATTTAATTTCCTAGATGTTTGTAAAGCCATCAGTGCTCTGTGTTCGGTTACCACTGTAAATGTACGATGAAGGAGAACAGCACCAATTCCATTATATGATGTATCCATGTAGATACTGAGATGGTCTGTGGAACTAGGTAAACAAAGAACTAAGGAAGAACAAAGCGAGTTAGATATTAGTATGCATATTACATATCATCTGAACAACAAAAAATATCATGCAAACCAATTTTCAGTGAAGCAAAGTGGGTACCAGCTCTCCCAGTAAAGCCTGGGATAAATCGCCTATAGTACCCGTCAGATACCAGAAATACCCTTAGATCATGGCCTCTGTTATTGTTTGATTGCTTTTATTCTTGCTTTGTGAACTGAAACATTACCAACGACCACTATATATCCAAGATAATTGTTGATATAGCGCCCCAATCACTTTTTAATGGGCTTGCTGTTAGACCAGCATCAGTCAATGCATCCAATACCTGTTGCATATGAACCAAATGTTAGGACCATGAGTCAGAGAAGACCAAAACATCATCGATATAAAAAAATATTGTAGAAAAAATGCCCAAGAATGGAGTCAATACACCATTTGTATAACTAGCAGCGGCATTTCTTAACCGAAATGGTAACATTATAAAATGGAATTTTTCCCAAGGGGAGCAAAAGGCCATTTTAGGTTGGATCATTCGATCCAAAGGAACCTTATAAAACCCTCTATTCATGTCCTATTAGTTTTGATTTTTTACTCAAAATATCCTCAATGTTAGGAATTTGGTAAGGGTACGGTACTGTTACCTCATTTTTAAAGACCTGTAGTCAATAAAAAGTCTTATTGGATTTTTGTACTGGAACCATTGGAGTTGACTATGGGCTCTTTGAGTATGCTATAATACCTTTATCCTTCAGTTTGAATATTTCCTTTCTTATATACTGCCGCCATTTAGGGGTAATTCGATATGAATGACTGAATTGGACTCGTCTGTCCTGTGTCTACTATATGGACCACAGGACTGGTATCTCCCAACTTATCACAAATGACATTAGTAAAATTTTCCAACCAGACCTTCATTTCAAACTGACAGGATAAAGTTTAAGTCAGGATAATCCAGTACTGTAGCTCCAACTAGACCATCACTACCAGAGCTGTTTTTTGCCACAACACGGTATACATTAGCCTAAGGAATATTCCAATCTTTCAAGTGATCAACATGAGTTGTAGTGGACAGAATTTTATTTACTTCATAAGGATCTTCCCACAATGTAAATAAGTACCTGATTTTGTGACGGTGTGTGAAGAAGCATCATATCTAAGGCCTGTCAGCAGTGCCTTTATCATAGGTCTATTTAGTTCATTTCTTTAACTTTTCCTCATTTTCAACTGAAACTCTCTGTAGCTCAGCCAAGGTGTCCCATAATTGTTTGACCCATTTTATACTAGTCTTAAAGGTCAGATCACCATGCGTTCAACCCTCTTTCGTAAGGGGCCTCTGAGTTGTCTACCATGAACTAGTTCATATGATGAGATAAGTGTAGCAGCATGTGGAGTAGCTATATATACAAGAAGACAATATTTAAGGAGCCTGTCCCACTTACTAGGCCCTTCCTCGTGCTTCCTAAACATATTCTTAAAACAATCATGGCACCTCTCTAATATCCCATTGGTCTGTGGATTATATGCAGTATTCATTAGCTACTTAATATTTAGCAAACTACACTAAGTACAAGTCACTTTACCCACAAAAACTTGTCCTTGCTCATGAAGAAAATCAACGGGGATATCAGTACAATAGAACACTTCCATTAAACCTTCTGCAACTGTTCTAGCATCTATTCATTTCAAAGGTATGGCAAAAAAGTACCTTGTCCCTAAACACATGATTGTTAATATGTATCTAAACACTGCTTGTGCTCTAGGCAAGGGACCTACTACATTACAGGCCATGTGAGTATTTGGTATAGAGATAGTTGGAGTCCTTTGTAAGAAAACTTGTTTGCTTTGAGCTCTCCCACCCATCTGACACTCAGCACTTTCAAATAAAGCACAATATTTAACCATGGATTGGTCTAAGTGTCTTATATGTGGCAAGGATAGAGATAATGTGAGATGCCCATTAGATTGCCTTCAGGGAAATGGCCAAGAGGTGTATGGCAGATTTCTGAAAGCTGTTCAGGGATTTCAGGAGATAGTCAGGGAAAGTTAGCCAAAATTCTTGGTGAACCGGGAATAAATTCCTTAGCAAGAATTTTTTTTACCAGAATGTAGGTAATAGTGCCTACAATGACCCCTCAAAAGATTGAAAGGCAGTTCCCCTAGGGGAACCCGCTATAACCACTTAAAGTTTCTATCGGTCACCTTATATGGCAATTGCATTAAAAATCACAATCTTTTGAGTTTAAACTAATAAAAACAGTCAAACTTGTCTCATGAATCGAGGTCAGAGTCTTCTTCAGGCTCTTCCTCATCATAAATGCTATTTTTGCATGTAATTCCTTTGCAATTTCTGCATGCTGAGATGCATTTGACTTTTTTCTTCCTACAGCTGCAGCGTCTATTGCTGCAATCGCCTTTGCAATTACAGCTAGTAAACTTCAGCAACTCCTCAGGGGCAGCCTTTCTCAGAAACATATTGCATCGAATTTCATCTAGTGGCGTTCCTAATGCACGATAGATGTACTGAAAGATTGCAATACCATTCCTAATCACATCATCCTTAGTAGCTCGCACATCAAGGAAGATATCCATGTGCTTGTGGACGTCTCCTACACACAGTTTGTCATACAGAGTGGCTTTTGGCTATAGCTGAAACAGTGTCACACCCAGTATAGGCATGGCAAAAGAGCAGGTACTTTCTAATTTGATTCTCTGAAGGACATTCTTGGATTCTCTTTACATTGTATGAACCCTTGGACGTGGTAAAGAACAGCGAATAGTTGGTATTTGAGCTGTGGTGAACGAGCATTATCAGTACATCAGTATCTTCTGCCCTTACCTAAAAATAATGATAATATAAAAATAATAATCACTATGCCTTTTTGGTATAGAATAGCTACAACTGACCTCAACAGAGCCAATAATATTAGCTGCAGTCAGTGCAACTTTCACTATTGAAGTGTCCGCATCATTGTCACAGACCTCCACAGTAATCTGGTGCTTCTGGAAACACGATGTGAGGAGATGGATCAATTCACTCTTGTTGTGAGTGTTGTCCAGGAACTTTGCTTTTGGCATCAAATGTATCATATCTGGTTGAATCTGCATGTCACAGCAAGAGTTCTTTGTTCGCCGAATGTTGTCATGATCTTTAGGTGAACTGCCATAGCCATCACACACCACACTGATATTGTCAGCATATCTTCCAAGACACTGAACATAGCTTAAGTAGCTCTCTGCAATTTGCTGCGAAGTATGGCCCTGCTCCCACTTAACCATGTGGAGAAGCCAACCACTATCAATGACTACACAAGAGCAGGCTTGTTTGGTGAGGTTGAGTGGGTCAATCAGGGCCTTTAAGTGGGTCTTCAAAAAGAGAGCTTTGTTAGCCTTGATCATTTTGTGATCCTTGCTGCTGAACAAAGACAGTGGTAGAGGAGTCAATTCATACTCCAAGCTCTTCTCAACTGTCATATCTCTTTGAGCTATGACGATCAGCCGGTTGAAGTGTTTAAGGGAGTTAACATTAATTCTCTTTTCATTAATTTTGGAGGTCTTTCGAAGTGATGATAAGGCCTGTACCTTTACTTCCATGGTTGATGTTACCAACTTCCAATCAAGCTTTTTATGCATCTCTCTCCCAACTTCAGCTGCTTTCTCAGCATTGACTTGTTCGTTTTCAGTACTTGTGAAACCAGTAGAGAATGACACAAGGAGCTTTTTGTCTTGATCTTGGTCAAAAGGATCATTTTCCTGAAACCAAGTGAGAGCTCGACTAATTGCTTCGGTATCTCATTTCATTCGTGCCTCACCAAGATCTTTATGCAGTGGGCTCAACTTCCAATTCTAAATTCACAAAGTTCATGAAACAGTGTTTCTCTTTCCTCAACCACTTTTCTACCAACCTGAGGAAAGAAGTTGATAAATAGTGTAATCTCCACGTATAGCTAGCTACTACTTACATTCCTAGTCTTGGAACAGTGACCACCAGTCTTGAAATTAATCTTGCAACGCAAGTGATAAAGAGTTTCTTCAGCCACAAGGTCATTCATGCCTTCTAGGCGGCCAGCAACTTCTATGCCCCAATCATCTTTACAATTTTTGGCGGTGTTCAGCAGTGATGTCTTCAACCCATCAGCTGACAAGTTGTCAGAAACTCGATACCTCTTCCTAGTGATCTCTATAGTCCAAGAACAGGGTTCAATAAGAACATGCAAGGAGTTTAATGATAGCTATACCTTACCTGGATGATTTGGAAAAAGATCAACAGGTTGGTTGCAAAGAATGCATATATTCTTGTATGCAAGCTGAACAGCAGAACGTGTGTTGTTGGAACTGAATGCAGCAGATGCAGATGAACTGCGTCGTCTCTGGTTCTGTACTGACTCTTTCTCTGCCTTTGCTGTGTGGGGCTGGTCTGCGTCAGACCCGAAGCTCTGCGAGGTTCCTCACGTAAGGAAGCAACAAGTCGCTGCCACCAGAGTTCGCAATCGGAAGGTTGCCGTAGCTAACCGAACCGCCAATGTCTTGGAAACTAAGAATTTTAGTGTAATTAGGAACTGACTCTCAGCACGAGGAATCTAAGGTTATATGCCTCCTGACTCCTCATGCTAACAGCACTACGCATGACATGAACTAAACCACAATGACACAAAACTCACTACTAATGACAACCATTCATATGCATGACACACACACACAGTTCATCTAAACAAATGTTCATCTTTCTCTTGTTCTTCTTTCTTCTTCTTTTTCTCCTTCTCTTTCCTTGTCTTTCTCTCTACTGCCTTCTCTATCCTTTACAGTGTGGGCGATTAGGCAGCCCACATCTCCCCCCTCCTTCACAGAAAGGGTGACATCGTCACTGGCACAAGCGTTACATCTGCTCAATTCGTCTGCCACGACGTTGCTGGCACCCGCTCTGTACTTCACGACAAAGTCAAACTCTGACAAAACTAACGACCACCTGTATACTCTCCTATTCAACTGACGTCCCGTGCGTATAGATTCCAACCCCTTGTGATCTGTCCACACTTCAAACTTCTGTCCATGCAGATAGAATGAAAAATGCTGGATGGCCTCGACCACGGCCAAACATTCCAGCTCTTGGGCACTATAGTTCGATTGAGCCCCCTGCAGCTGTTTTGAGTAAAACGCAACCGGGAGTAGTTCCTCGTCTCTTCTCACCGACAGAACCGCTCCAACTCCACTGCTACTGGCATCACTCTCCACTACAAATACATCACTAACACGCGGAACAACCAAACACACAGAACTTGACAATGAATTCTTCAACTTACGAAAAGCCTCCGACATCCGGCTTGTCCACTCCACCTTCCCTGACAAGAGCGATGAGGTATGCGGAGTGAGGAGGGCAGACCACTTGTGGAATCCCTCGATGAACCTCCTATAATAGCCAATCAGTCCCAAGAACGCTCTGAGCTGCTTCCTGGTCTTAGGCTCAGGGTGGTTTTTTATTGCTGCAACCCTAGCCTCTGGCACTCGAATCACTCCATCACCAATCTCATGCCCCAAAAACATCAACCGCCTCCTTCCAAACACACACTTCGACAACTTGCACGTCAACCCTGCTCTCTGTAACACCCCAAACAACAACTTCAAATGCACCAAGTGCTCACTCCAATTCCCCGAAACTACTAACACGTCATCTATGTAAACCTTCGCGAACTCCATACAATCCACCAACACCACATCCATCAGCCTTTGAAACACACTAGGGGCGTTCGTCAGTCCAAACGGCATTCTAACATATTGGAATTTCCCGAATGGACAAACGAACGCCGTCTTCTCCTTATCTCTCTCAGCCACAGCAACCTGGTGGAACCCCTTCGACAGGTCCACCTTTGATAGCACACAGCCCTTCCCTACACGCTCGACCATTTCCTCGAACTGAGGGATATAGTAAGGCTCCTTGACCGTGATGTCATTGAGCCTTCTATAATCCACACAGAGCCTAATACCGCCACCCACCTTCTTCACGGGCACCAATGGTGATGCCCACGCACTCACACTCCTCTCAATAATGCCTCCACTCTCTAACTCTTCCAACTCATCCTTCACCGCCTTCCGAATTCCCAACGGCACCGAGTAGGGAGCCTGCCTAATGGGCAAAGCATCCCCGGTATCGATGGTCAACACCACCACCTCTGTACTCCCTGGAGCGTCTGAGAATACACCCCCAAACTCTTCTAACAAACCATCTATCTCTTCACGCACATATCCCTCGCATTCTCCCTTCAACAAACACTCGTCTTCCTTACCATCTTCCAACACAACATCCAGTCTATTCACCGCAAATCTCTCTTTGAACCTCTTCAAACTGTTAACATGCACAATCTTTGCATGCTTTGTCACACCCTTCCTACCAATTTTATAATTCACGGCCCCGACCTTCTGCAGTACTTCATAAGGTCCCTCCCATGAATCCGACAGTTTACACTGCATCCCTGGGATCCTATACAGAACCAGGTCTCCCGCCACAAACTCTCTCGTCTTACATCCTCTATTCAAATACCGCATCCTTCCTTCCTTATTCTTTGCCATCTTCAACTCGGCACAGTCCCTCATAAATTCTAACTTCTCTGCCATCTCTCTCACCCAACCACACACATCCAATTCCCGACTTTCTATCTCAAACAACCCAGAGTACAGAGCATCTAAGGGGGTTCGGACCCTGAATCCATAGACCAGGTCAAATGGGCTAAAGCCACTGTCTGCATGAGGCATCTGCCTCATAACGAACAGCGCAAACGACAGCTGCTCAACCCAATCCTTCCCCTCATCCACGCACTTGCCCAAAATAGATTTCAGAGTGCCGTGGAACCGTTCCACCGTTCCATTAGTCTGGGGGTGGTACGGAGATGTCCGCACCCTCTCAATTCCCAACATCTTACTCAACTCCGTCACAACTCTTCCACAAAACTGACCCCCCTGGTCAGACAACATCTTCTCAGGGACCGAAGTCCTCGAGAAGATCGTCCACAGGCCCTCAGCTACTGCCTTAGCACTGATGCCTCGTAGAGGTACTGCCTCTGGCCACCTGGTAGCCAGGCACACGCAGGTCAACAGGAACCTGTTGCCACCCTTTCCCTTAGGTAGAGGCCCAACTAAGTCCACTGCCACCGCCTCAAAAGGTTCACTGAGCAATGGTCGCTCCACCGCCAGCGCCCTCCTAGGTGTGTGCTTATTCTTCCTTTGACAGACCTCACAACTCTTACAATGCTCCCCCACTTCTTTCACCATTCCCGGCCACACAAAGTATTTCCCGACCATCTTCTCCACCTTATCTCCACTCAGATGTCCGTTCTTCTCGTGCCCCAACTCCAATATTCTCCTTCTATAACTCTTGGGCACCATCAACACGTCTCGAAACTGCTCCCACGTCACATACTGACTCCTCACCAATACTCCCTTCTTCCACTGGAATCCTCTCTCCTTACGTTCACCCAATTCTCTCCATTCTGTCAAACTTTCGTCCTCACCCAATTCCTTTCTAAAATCTACCCCATCAGACCCCTTCCCCACTGGACCAATTTGTCCAGCGTACTCAACAAATGGTTTCTCTTCTTCCGTCACTGGTGTCACATCTCCCAGGTCAGAAGGCGTACCCTCTTCCCCTGCAGACACTTCACTCCTTCCTTCCTCAACCTGCCCATCTATCTTCTCACTCTCGTCCCTCTCTTCTAAAACTGTATTTTCTGCCTCTCCCGATTCAACCACACTCCACAAATCTGTATAACCCGCATCCGGATCACTCTCTTCACTCAACGCCTCAGCCTTAGCTTGACTGCGTGTCAACACCTTGATTTTGGTTTCCCTTGCCCCTTGCTCCATTTCAGGGCCCTTCATCTCCTCCACTGCGACTCTAAATGCCGCAACCTCCTTCCCGTTTGCAATGTCAAAAGGTACAATGCACATTGCTTCATCTTCTGCTCTTTCATCAATCATGGCCAGCTTGGCCAGTCTTAAACCTCCCACCTCATATTCTACTACTGTGCTCTGGTGCACACTGGTTACACCATTCACTCCAGAGATATGCATCTCGCCACATCTCTCTGCACCCTGGTCCACCAAGGACCTAGGCACTACACCCACCTCAGCACCCGAGTCTATCAGTACCTTACGTCTGACCCCGTTCACCGTTCCCCACACAATATTTCCTTTTCTCTTCTCTCCAACCACAACCTTCAATACCCTTGTCACTCCTGGCTCTCTTTTCACCGCACTACCAACCTTCTTACTGGGACACTCTATACTTCTATGTCCAGCCTTACCACAACTAAAGCATGTTAGTGGCCTACTCCCACTGTTGTACCCTGCCCTGCTATTCATGTTAGGTTTCCTGCATTCAACTAATCTATGGCCCTTCTCACCACAATTGAAGCAGGTGATTGAACCAGATCCTTCTCTGATCTTACTGCCGAAGTCATCACCATTGCCAGTCCTCCTGAAGTCACTCATGTTGCGAACTCCCGTACTCCCAATTGGCTTGTAGAAATTCCCCTTCAGTCTCCCGGCCATCCATGTCTCCCAAGCGTCTCTCAGGTCTTCCATTGTCTCCATCTTCTTACCCTCCAAAAACACCTTCCCACTGGGTGGTATGACATTTCTAGTCAGTGCAGTAGCCAAAGCAACTACGCACTCCTTGACTGATCCACAGCCTTGCATCACTCCCCCACTCACTTTCTCTATCACCTCCATTATTCCTCCCGCTGTCTTGGCCTTCAAACTCTCCCCTGTCAGCTCAAACAATCTGTACCCATATGTTAACGTCGTCTCCCCCATCGCTTTTAACAAAACTCGCTTCACCTCTCCGTAGTCACCTCCTTCTCCAGTACTCTCTACCCTGGCACACAACCTCTCAGGTAGTCTGGGGAACAACCTTTCCAACCATGTATCCCTCGATATTCTACAGTCCTCCATAATCCTCTCAAACTTCCCCAAATACCCTGACAACTCAACGTTCTCTGTATAATTTCCCAAAGCCTTCAGCTTCTCCGTTTGCAATTCCTTCCTTTCCTGGTATCTGCGTCTAGCTTCCTCTCCCTCACTGGTCCTCAAGGACGTCTCCTCCCTAAACTGACTAAACATTGCCATCATCTCTTCTTTTCTAGCCTCCTCCATTCTAACCCTGTCCTCTCGTCTCGCCTCTTCTAACCTCTCTGTTTCAGCCCTCCTGGCTTCATCCCTCTCAGCCATAACCTGAACCCATTTCATAAAATCGCTCTCCTCCGGCTTCTTAGCCATTTCCTCACCCACCAATATTACTACGTCTTCCCCTGCACCTTCCTCAGATTCCTCAGACTCACTGTTGTTGTCCTGTCCCACTGGTCTTCCCACACTTGGACGTATCGGGTATGGTGACCGGCCCTTTAGTGTCGCGCTCGAAGACGGTCGGTACAACGAATCCTCCGACTTCACGAACGTCTTCTTGGTATGCCTCCTCCTCGCCTCCACACCTCTCTCAGTCATGAAAGGAGAGTGTCCTCACCTTCCGTCAGAGACCTACAGAGATATAAAAACGAAACGAGTAAAAGAGGTAAGACACACACAAAAGAAAGATTAGAAATCAATGACACAAGGGTATAACACGGTAAAGACAAAGCACACAAAATAACAAAACCAAATGCCAACAGTTCTGGAGTCGTGACTCTCTGTCCCGCTGGATGCTCCCGACAGTCGAAACTTCAGGTGCTTGGTACTCTCTCCGCCTTGGCTCAAGAGCGCGAATCTTCTTTTTCCGGAATGTCTTCCGCGGTCGAATGTCTTCGGCCGAGTAGTTCGGTTTTTTGTTCTGGGTATTCAGCAGCTCACTCCTGAAGATTCCCAGCTCGTTCGTAGGTCTCCTAGTAGAACGTATTCTTAAGAGATCCCACCGCTGCCACCAAATGTGGGGCTGGTCTGCGTCAGACCCGAAGCTCTGCGAGGTTCCTCACGTAAGGAAGCAACAAGTCGCTGCCACCAGAGTTCGCAATCGGAAGGTTGCCGTAGCTAACCGAACCGCCAATGTCTTGGAAACTAAGAATTTTAGTGTAATTAGGAACTGACTCTCAGCACGAGGAATCTAAGGTTATATGCCTCCTGACTCCTCATGCTAACAGCACTACGCATGACATGAACTAAACCACAATGACACAAAACTCACTACTAATGACAACCATTCATATGCATGCCACACACACACAGTTCATCTAAACAAATGTTCATCTTTCTCTTGTTCTTCTTTCTTCTTCTTTCTCTCCTTCTCTTTCCTTGTCCTTCTCTCTACTGCCTTCTCTATCCTTTACAGTGTGGGCGATTAGGCAGCCCACATGCTGCAACTAAAGTGTGACAGATTAGAGTCTGAGTTAGCAAAAAAGAAAAAGAGAGTATATACTTACCAGTTGCCTCTGTGTGGTAACCTTGACAGATTCATTATACAGATCACACTTGCACTGTCTGTGATATCTCACACTTTTAACTTCATATGCTTCATTGAGACGCTTCAAAATTTCTGCATTTCCAACAGTTTCTAAATACCCTAACAGACCATGATATCCTTTGGAAGTTGCTAGTACCAGCTTTTGAGTGGGTGCCTCAGGCCCACCACAAATAAAACACATTTCCAAAGGTGCAGATGTAGAACTATCCATGGTGCCACTAAAGGAGGCACTACAAGCAGACTACTAGCTAGCTGGTCACAGTTACTGCAGATCCAGAACACCAAAGTAAAAGGTACTTGCAGTACAGCAAAACCTGCACAAGCATGCACACAACTTGCACAAGCATGTACACAACTTGCACAAGTATGCACATAACTTGCATTACACTTATTTGGCTGCATTCACTGATTGCCATATAATGTACTGAGTAGTATAATTTAAGTGGGTGTAGCAAATTCCCCTAGGGGAATTGGATTTAAATCTTTTGAGGGGTCATTATAGGCATCATTACCAACATCCTGGTATAAAAATTTCTTGGTAAGGAATTTATTCCCGGTTCATGATTAGAATGCCCTGACTAAGATCAATGCTTTGCCTGTCAAGTTGGATCTCACCACTGGTAAACAAATTGTAGAGAGTTTTATTGAAAATCTGGCTAGGTGGCACAAATCTTGCTACTTGAAGTTCAAGTAGCAAAGGGAAACAGCGACATCTAGACTCTGCAGTTGAAGAGAGAAAGTCTAAACTTCACAGCAGCTCCACTTCACTACAAGCTACCTGCATTTTTTGTGATGATGAGTCAGGTCGGCTGCACAATTGTTCCACCATGGGACTAGATAAAGAATTGAGGAAAATGGCAACAGACCACAAAGACACGTCACTGCTGTCAAGAATTTCTGGTGGTGATCTTATTGCAATTGATGCAAAATATCACATAAATTGTTTAGTTGCATACAAGAGCCACTATCGAAGTGCACAGAGGGTATGTGTTAGCGTAAGCAGTATAGAAAATAATGTACTACAAGCAAGAGCTTTTACTGAGCTGATCTCCTACATTGAAGGTAATGTTGATAATGGAACATATATAATTAAACTTGCTGTATTGCACAATCTTTATGAGTAACGTTTACGTAAGTTTGGTGTAATAAAGAGTATAAATAAAACCAGGCTAAAAGATCAAATATTAGACCAATTTTTAGGTCATTGCAAAGAAGAAACAGATGGTAAAAACACACTTCTAGTGTTCAAGAAAGGCCTTAAAAAGTTATTTAAAGATACTTTGGAGTTACGTGATTTTCAGTCTGAAGTATTATTACTATCAAAGTTAACAAAAATAATTCGAAGGGAAATTTTTCAGTGGAAATGTTTTTGTTTCAATGGGCAGTTTCCAAATAACTGTCAGTGTGATTCCATACCATCGCTGCTAAAATTTCTCGTTAGCATTTTTATTAACGGGCAGGACATAATATGTGCTTCTGAATTCAGGCTTTAACAATAGCGCAGTCGATATATGTCAATGCTAAAAGCAAATGCAATCAGGTATCTGCAACACGACTTGTCAAATATCGTGAACCACCCCTTCCAATATATTTAGGACTACAAGTCCATACACTCACTAGAAGTAAATGCCTTGTTAATGCTTTGTATGCCCTTGGCCTTAGTTTCTGTTATAAAAGAGTAATGGAATTAGAGGATCAGCTAGCTAGTGCAGTCTCAGTACACTATGAAAAGGAAGGCATAGTCTGCCCACCAAATATGCGGAAGGGTCTATTCACAGCAGGGGCTCTTGATAATTTCGACCATAATCCTTCATCAACCACAGCACAAGGTTCTTTTCATGGAACTGCTATCAGTATTTTTCAGTTTCCTCGCACTAGCAATTGTGGTATCAGTGGAGAACCCATTATGATTAACCTTCTATTAGCTGGAAAATGTTCACTTCCCGACAATTATACGAACGTTTCTGCTGTTGCTTGCAACACAAATACTGTCACTATACCTCAATCTTGTACTACAAGGAAAAAAATTATAGGGCACCTTGATCAGACTAAAATGAAAGAATTGGAGTGGATGCATAATGGAATTCAGCTTTAACAGAAGGAAAAATTAGAAAAGTGGCCTGAAGTTTTTGTAGTTATGTTTGGTGGCCTCCATATTGAGATGGCATTGTGGAGTACTATTGGAGATTTCTTGGAGGGCTCAAGGTGTCCTGCATTGACTGAAGCTGGAGTTGCTTCAGTAGGAAAAGCCGAGTCATTTTTGAAAGCCTAGCATTTGACTAGGACAAGGCGTGTACATCAAGTGACATGGCTAGCACTAGCTAATCAACGTCAGGCCTGGCAGGAATTTATATCTTCTAATGTGGAGGCTTCATTTCAGATATGGCGACAAGATATGATTCGCAAGAGCCCAACATTTCAGTTTTGGGACATTATCATGGAATTTCAGACAATGGTACTCATTTTTATCTGTGCACACCAGACCAAAAATTTTGCTATGTATGTTGAGTCTCTAGATAGTCTTGTGCAATGGATTTTTGCCTTAGATCATGTTAATTATGCCCGCTGGATCCCAATTCACATTAGAGACATGGAGTCTCCACCTGACAGCAATTGCAGAGGAATTCAAAAAAATGTTGGGTCCTTCAAAAGACTCAGAATTGCTTCTCTTGCATGCCACTTAATCAGGCGCATGAACAAAACAACAAATTGGTTAAAGATTCAGGAGGAGCTGTTGGACTAACTCAAAACCCAATTGCATTCCGACGTTGGATGGTTGGAGGGCCTCAGCAAGCTCGTTTGCTGATCAGTTGTCCGGTTACACTGATGCAGAAGGTAAACCTGCCTCATCATGAGCAATATGTGTCAGTACAAGAGCTCTTTAAGAAGCATGTGTGTGATTTCTGCGCTACTATATCAAGCATAGGAAATCCTTTCTTAGATGATTGCCCTGAACTTTTAGTATTGAATACCCGCAATTGTGCGAGTGATGAAGTTATTGAAACAGTAAATAATATTAAAGATCTAGGACTATCTCAATACAAAGAATATGTTGGTGTTATTGTGTCCAGGGACATTTCAATTCACCAACCAATCACGAAGAATTCTTTACCTCTGTTTAAAAGGCAAGCACTGAAGGGCAGTAAAACTAAAAAACAGATTTCTAGCCTTAAAAGTGACTGCAATCTATTCAGCCATCTATATATTGCTAGCACTTTTCGGGGTGGAGATTTAGAGGAATTTTTTCCCCACGAAAATTACAAATGGCCCCCATCTATTTCTGATCATGGTAAATTACGGTTGCCCATCCAGAAATCAGATCTTTTAGTTCTTCTACAGGTGTAACATCTGGACCACCTTCACACTTTGATGTTAAACTAATAGATGGTTCAGCAGCAGTTCATTTTTTATCTTGTGCGAGTGTGTCAACATTTGTTGAATATAGTCGGTGTGTTTTCAATACATTAAGAATGAGCTTCTTAACTGCGGCAGAATCGATATTATCTGGGATGTCTACAAAGCTGACAGCCTTAAGGTATGCACAAGAGAAAAGCGAGGGAAAGGAATTCGTAAGAAAGTGAGCGGCCATGTGAAGCTTCCCCGCAACATTCAAGATTTCTTGCGTGATAACAAAAAATAAACAAGATCTTTTCGAATTGCTCACATCTAATGTGGTTGTCTTCCGATATAGAGTCAGACAAAGTTATTTGTGTTAAATCAGGTATGTTATTGCATGAATATCCAATCAGCAGTCCCTATCTTTCTTTTTTTCTTTCCAGGTTCTTGTTATTAGTGTGAATAATTCCAGCCAGGGTCTTCAATCTTGTGATCATGAGGAAGCAGACACAAGAATTGCTCTTCACTTGATGATGCAGTTAATCAAGGTGCCACAAATATTCTCGTGCGCATTGTTGATACTGATGTTATCGTTATCCTTGTTGGTTTGTTTTTTGATATTCATTTACCAATTAACATCTGGGTTTCGTTTGGCACAGGGAAGAATTTTAGATATAGCATTAACAATATTTGCCAATTGGGGGAAGAGAAGTCAAGGGCACTACCCTTCTTTCATGCTTTCTCTGGGTGTGACACCACATCACAGTGTCATGGAAAGGCAAAAAAAATCTGCGTGGGAAGCTTGGAAATCATTTCCACAAGCAACTGTGGCATTTGCACATATTTTGCATGAGCCATTTTAGCCACTGACACTACAATCCAAGTAATTTGAAACCTTGGAGCATTTTACTTGTGTCCTGTATGATAAAACCACTGAACTTGGCAGTGTAAATGACTTGAGACAAGAAATATTTTCAAAACGGTCCAAATATTGATGGAGAATATTCCTCCCACTCAGGTAAAACTTTTCACAGTAGCTGCTACAGCTACCCTTTTACAATAATTATCTATCTTATTTTTTTTACAGGCAGCTTTACTTTAGCATTGTAATCGAGCAATCTACCAGTGCAGTACTTGGAGTAAAAGCCTTCAGACTATGCAAAATGCACCATCACCAGAATTTTATGGCTGGCAAAAAGATGGACAAGTATGAAGACCAGTATGGACACTCCTAACAGAGGCAGCTAAAGCCAGCAGAGAACTATTGAGGTGTGGTTGCAAGGCTAAACCATACTGTTCCCATAATGCCGTTGTAAAGCAGCTGGGCTTCCTTGCACTGGCCTCTGCCAATGTGGTTGACATTGCGAAGCTAGCTAGCTGTTTTTATTCTCAAGATTCATAGATAATAAAGACACCTTTTTGCATCTCAAGAATATAAAATACTATGTGTCATATTTTTATATATATTTTTTTTACATATATCACACTATTATTACTTTCTGGGGTTATTTTTTGTGGTTATAATTGTTATATTTCGGAGCAGCGAAATAACGTGTATAAATTCCATGAATAGCATAAAAAGCGATTCAAAAAACAAATTACCCACCCATTAATAGGTTGTAATTGTGTGATGAATGCCTGCATTTCAAGAAATCGATTATAAATGTTAAACTATTGATCCTATTTTGGATTGAAGTCCGAAGTAGATAGTTTGATACAAGGGGTGAATGACAAATAATTAAATTTTTTCATACAATGGAAAATTTATAAACCCATAGTATGGCCCTCTTTATGGTCATCAAATGAAGCAAATCAACAAAGAGCAAGAATCTTATGCCTGTCTTACTATATGACAGGTCTCCACAAATTTTGTATGATTTTGAAATAGGCCACAATATAGTGAATTCTACCACAAGATTATATGAAAATGCAAGTACCAACTCTGACAATAACACAAGCACAAAATTATAACATCTATGTTGCATCTATATATTTTTAAATACACCAAATATTTAAGTAAAAACACTAAACAAAAATGCCATAAATTGACTCTAGGTGATTATTTAAATATTCGTAAGTTTTCAGAGTTTCCAACTGCTCAGAAAAGTTTAGCAAGCTATTAACATAAGAAATACTACATACCTGACCCATATTCTGTTGAACTAAATCTTTAGATAATAACAAAATCTCTGTCAATTTAAAAATACTTGGTGTATAGCCGCTGAAAACTGGTGACAGAATGCTTCCAGGAAAAAAAGAAAAAAAAATGTAGAAACCTGCACAACCTAGCAAAGGCTGAACTTGTAATTACACAAAGACTATGTGATTAAAAGCCTTTTTATATAAATAAACACAATTATAAGTATTTTTTACTTGTACATGGCACTGTTATTTCCCTTGCCATTTGTCTAAGATAACCAATGGTATATGCTACACAGACACAAAATGATAAGCAAAATACTGAAAAACGGAATTAAAAAAACTGAGAGCACATCTAATACTAAGTAGGTGACTTGTGTTCACGAGTTCATTTATAAAAAACTTTATAAGTCCTTAAAAATTTTATAGTCAATAAACTCATCTAGTTTTACTCGAACAGGTAATATATATCTTGTGCTGGCAGCTCACTTAGTTAAGCAACAAGTACATGGAATGGTTTCATGTTATCACTACTGCTGTTATGTTGTTGCTAATTCTAATGAGAATGTTTACCTTCAATGAAAAATCAAATACATATCGCAGATTGTAGAAAAAATATAGCATCATAATATAAAATAAATCAGTTCTCAGACAAAATAAAAAGTTACTCCAGAAACCGTTTGTACAGAGCCTCATGACTACTATTGCTAAAAAACGGTACAAACTCAATTTTTTCAATCTCTGAAAACCCTTCCTCTATGCTAGGTTCCATAAATTTTGATTTATACATGTTGTATGCTATATCATTAATCTTGGCATGTTTATCATCATCACACATGGTCAGCTCACGAAATCGATTATTGTGTTTAGCATGTGCTATGGACGTCACAAACCAGAAGCATCGTATTGGAACATGTAGCTCTTTCCCCACTGCAGTGTATCTTGATCTTGATTCATTGTCCGGGTTGGTATTGTCAACTACAACATTTTTTCCCATTCTAAGAAATTCTTTGCATTTTGCTACACATTTCTGCCAAGTTCCTAAGATATCTCGATTAACATAGCAATATCCTTTCGGAGCCATGAAAGATTTAAAATACTTAGATTTTCCTGAAGCGGGACAGCCAACAAACACAACTAGTTCTTGCTTATGGGCAGGAAGTTTTACAGATGGTAATAATGATTTAGAATAATCTAGCACCGTAGGATTAAATTCGCCCCAGCTAAACTTTGCAGTTGGAATTTGCTTGAGAAATACCTGTTCAGGTGTGAAGAAATTGATTTGTATATTGGATGCAAATTTACGATCTGTACATGAAAAATCTTTCTTTTTTCCTGCATAAATAATATTAAAAGCAACCAACTTTAAATTTCTGTATTACCACAATCATACGATAGTAAGGAATCTTTAGTGTTAGCTCTAACTGAAAATTTAGAGCACCACAAAATACAAAGTATCTTTACAGAAACATAAATAACAAAAGGTTAAGTGCGTGCATTATAGCTATCCATTGTAATTATGAAAAAATTACATTATAGGTATGATATGCAGGGTTTGATACAGGATTTTTTGCTAGGGGGGGGGGGGGGGGGGGGGAGTCAAATAGCGACCTTATAGTTTGTTTGTTTTTGTCCTTGCAATACCAGTAAGTTAAGGAAATTAAACTTATTTTATTATATTTATGTATTGATCAATTGATTACCTCTAATAAACAGCTTGTTCATTTTGAAAGCTGAATAGCTCTGACATTAATTAAGCCAGACTCCTAATAGGTTATCCTTCTAGTTTGAATGGAGTAGGTGTATCATTTTATGGATCACCAGTTCCAGTTTGAAAGTTGCTTTTAGCACTGGTCATTGTGAAGCAGCTGCCTGGTTGGTAAGGGTATATTTGTTGATTTGGCAGACTGTAGAAGTTGCTGAGTAGTAGCTAATGGATATCAGAAAGTATTTTAGGAAAAAGAGACCTTGTGGCTCCAAAGGAAGTGAATCCGAACCAAAAAAAAGCAAATGTGATAGCTATGAATCAGTGGAACACAAGGAACAGATTCGAGCAGTGCAGCAGAGAGAGAGTGAGGAGGTGAGGGAGGATGTGAGGAAGAGAGAAGAGGTGAGGAAAGAAGTGCAGCAGAGGGAAGAAGGGCCGGCCGCAGAGGGAAGAAGGGCAGCAGAGGGAAGAAGGGCAGCAGAGGGAAGAAGGGCAGCAGAGGGAAGAAGTGTAGCAGAGGAAAGAAGTACAGCAGAGGGAAGAAGTGCAGCAGAGAGAAGAAGTGCAGCAGAGGGAAGAAGTGCAGCAGAGGGAAGAAGTGCAGCAGAGGGAAGAAGTGCAGCAGAGGGAAGAAGTGCAGCAGAGGGAAGAAGTGCAGCAGAGGGAAGAATTGCAGCAGAGGGAAGAAGTGCAGCAGAGGGAAGGAGTGCAGAAGAGGGAAGAAGTGCAGCAGAGGGAAGGAGTGCAGCAGAGGGAAGAAGTGCAGCAGAAGGAAGAAGTGCAGCAGAGGGAAGGAGTGCAACAGAGGGAAGGAGTGCAGCAGAGGGAAGAAGTGCAGTAGAGGGAAGAAGTACAGCAGAGGGACGTAATATAAAGATGAACATTGGCGGAGGCAATTCCAAACTAAGCTCCAACCTAAAGCATTCAAAGGCTAGCCTGAAGAAATTGTACAAATCTAGGCTTACCTACAAGAAAAGTTGGGAGGAAAAGTATTTTTTGTATGTTTTAATAAGTATAAGTGAAAATCATAGGGGGGGGAGGAATCCCAGGGTTCCCCCCCCACCCCCCTCTGTATCAAACCCTGAATGAATCTGGATCTATTATGCTCTTAGTTTCAACTTTTCATCACAACAAACAACGACTGAACTAAAGTGAATTTAGGTCTCTTTCAAACCATCTTAACTGATAGTAAGGCGGATATGTTACAATATTTGTAACTTTCGTGCATTTTGACGTACAAGCGTGAAATTTGGTATAGTTGTACTTTATAACCCTAAAAACTATTTCAGAAGTGGAGCCACTGACATAAATTCACACATCAGCTTATTTTTAATAATTAGCCAGCTCATGATTTTTCTTTACATTTTGGTCAGGCTGTGTCTTAATAATACCCACTTCAAAGAGTCTATTTTTGATTGAAATTCTAGTTAGATTTACACCTTGCAATGCTGAGTATACATATTTTCCAAATATGGAAGCATGACACTTTACTTCCATATATGGAAGTGTTGGTCCATGCTTTAGTTGGCTACTGCTAGTATAAGGAACTGAGATGTCTAAGAACTATCAGCTTGTGGACACACAGCAGACTGCTTCATCAAAAGAGGCACTAGTCAAGACAGACTGGAATAAGTGCCTTCTTTGCCAAGAAACCACCTCTGAATGTTTGCAATGTCCAGCAAATTCAAACCGCTGTGATGTTGGTCCTGGTCAAGGGTACTCTACACTTTCATCCTACATCTATCGTTTCAAAGAGTTAGATGAGTTACCTATACCAATCGATCTCAGACGCCTTGATGAAGGAAAGGGCATGGAAGCTACTCTACTGGAAGATAAGGCCAAGTGGCATAAATCCTGTTGTACGAAATTCAACTTGACAAAGCTACAGAGAGCAGAAAAGAGGAAGTCTTCCAGTAAAGGCTGTGACCCTGGTTCCAAGAAGTACATCCGTCTAACTCGTGAAGGGGCTTGTGAAGTGGCAGCAGCAACAGATGATTGCTTTTTTGTGGAGGTACGTCTGTGTCTGAACCACTTCGTGAGGCATCAACGTTTCGCCTGGATGCTCGTGTTCGGAAGTGTGCATTAGATCTACAAGATGAGAGACTGCTTGCAAAGCTAAGTGCTGGAGACATGATTGCGCTGGATGCCAAGTACCATCCAAGGTGTATGGTGTCACTCTATAACAAAGCTACAGCAGTGCAAAATGAAGACAGTGAGGACATCAACCGGGCCGCTCATGGCATTGTTTTAGCAGAGCTACTGGCGTACATTGATGAAGCTAGGATGGATGAAAGTGTTGCTCCCGTCTTCAAACTGGCAGACCTTGTAAGACTTTATTCCACAAGGCTAGAACAACTTGGAGTAGAGCAACACTCCCACTCCCGCCCACACAGTACCAGGCTCAAGGAACGCATTCTTTCTCAATTCCCAGACCTCTCAGCTCACAGAGAAGGACATGATGTACTCCTTGCATTTGATAAGGACCTAGGGCCTGCTCTGCGTAGAGCCTGTGATCAAGACTATGATGATGAAGCAATTTGCTTAGCAAGGGCAGCCAAGATTGTACGGAGAGACATGTTCAAGCTAAAAGCAACATTTACTGGCTCATTTGATGAGGACTACCAGGTAAATTCTGTACCCAACTCACTGTTAGCATTGGTGGCCATGATCCATAGTGGTCCCAATATCAAGTCTCGTGCCACTGATGGTTTGTCTCAAGCAACCATTAGCACTGCCCAGCTGCTGCAATATAACAGCTTTGTCCAGCAACGGGCTAAAAGTGCTGGTGCTCATCACATCAAAGTGAGAGAAACCCCACTGCCAATTTATGTGGGCCTCACAATTCATGCAAGGACACGAAAGTGTGACCTGGTAGACACAATGTTTACTCTTGGGTTGTCCATCTCCTATGACAGAGTAATGGAAATATCAACAGAATTGGGAAACCGTGTGTGTGAGCAGTACCATCAAGATCAGGTTGTGTGCCCTCCTAACCTAAGTCAGGGGTTGACCACTACTGCAGCCATTGACAATATCGACCACAATCCAAGCTCAACAACTGCCACAGATACTTTGCATGGTACTGGATTGTCACTTTTCCAGCATCCCAGTCATCAAAATTATGGGCATGACCGCAGGGAACATCGTACCTTGGAAAAAAGATCCACAACCAAGACACTGTTAGAGCTTCCAGAGGTGTACACGTCTGTACGTCCATTGTCACTGCCAAGAAAAGACGCTCCAATCCCCAGAGTTGATGGTCCAGTCAAGAGTGATGGCCAAGTTATCCACCAAGCATTGCAGGACGAGATGAGGTATAGAGTCACACTCTGCATCCATGTACCGGTCTTTTAGCAATGCTTATAATGTTTTATGTGTACACAGATGGTTGGAGACTGTGGAGCAGAGTTATCTACTGGATGTTCAGAGTGATAGCAACATATCCTGGGCAGCCTACCATGCAAGTCGACAGCCAGCACAGGATTGCCCTCCTGCAATCACAGCAATGTTGCCTCTTTTTCATGATGATTCCAAGTCTGTTGGCATGATACGTCACTCAATGGATGTGATCAAACAAGCCGTGCAAGAACTCAACCCTTCCCAAGTACCAGTGATCACTTTGGATCAGCCTCTCTTTGCCATAGCCAAGTGGATACAGTGGAATTGGCCAGAAGCACATTGAGATGGCTGGTCTTTGTGTGCTAGGAGACTGGTTAGAAGACACTGGTTGGGTGGAGGCCCTTGTCCAGGCCAAGGTGGCCTCTGCTGGTACTGCAAATTCCTTCCTGAAGGCATGCCATGTCACACAAACAAGACATGCTCATCAAGATACTGCAAGCTGCTTGTACATCTTGCTGAAGAAGTCATACATGCATTACCTAGGGTCACTGAAGCCTGGAACCCAACCAGAGACATTGGATGACTGGTGTACTAGATGTAAACGAGAGATTCCCCAGTTCCAGTTCTGGTACACTACCCTTCAGCTTGAACTTCTTGTGTTATCGTACATCAAATCACTTCGAACAGCAAATTTCTCCGTCTATGTGGACTCACTAACAAAACTGGCACCATGGTTCTTCAGTTTGGATCATACAAACTATGCTAGATGGGTACCAGTCCACATACGTGATATGGTCAATCTAGAAAAGGCCCACCCAACAATTGCTGCAGAATTCAACAATGGCAACTTTACAGTCCACAAAACAAGACGAGCTTTCTCATCCATAGCCATTGACCAGGCTCATGAACAAAATAATGCTGCTGTGAAAAGTGATGGTGGAGCTGTTGGTCTCACACAAAATCCAGGGGCTCTCAGGCGATGGATGGTTGCTGGGCCCGAAGTGGTAAGGATGACCGCAGAATTTGAAGCATCCATGGAGGGAAACAAGAGATTGAGCTCAGAGACATGTCATCATGAGCAAACAAAAGGTTCTCAGGTTATTTTTGCTCAACATGTCAAGAACCTTGTTGAGGTGATAGATGAAATGGGAAACCCATTCATGGAGAAGAGCAAAGACCTGTTGAAACTAGACACAAGGGACATCATTGATCCAGCTGTGGTGTCTTCTGTTTGTCAGGCTGAGGAGATAGGGCAACAACAGTATCAAAGATTTGTGACTGATAGACTGCTGGAACGATCAACACCCATTACAGAGCCTATCAAAAGGAACAAACTGTTGCTATTCAGTCGACCTCCCCCTAGGGAAAAGTCCAGGGCAAGCCTGCAGGTGTCTTCCTTGAGGAGTGATGTCTCTTTGTTTTCAAGACAATACATTGCTTGTCAGTCACGGGATGGTGATCTTGAGAATTTTTTCCATCATGAGAACCAGGCATGTCCTCCCTCGATCTCTCAGAATGGCAAGCTTAGACTTGGAAGCAAGTCTGATCTCCTGCACTGTCTGGAGACCTGCATAGAAGATGATACTGCAGCATCAATGCCACACACTGATGTTGTGATATTAGATGGGGCTGCTGTGGTAAATTTTCTTAACCCCAAAGATGCAAAGACTTTTGATTATGCACTTGACGTTTTCTTGCCATATGTCATTGGCCAGCTGCAGCATGCCAATCGGGTGGACATAGTCTGGGATCGTTACTATGAAAAGAGCCTCAAGTCTCAGACCAGAAAAAAGCGTGGGAAGGGTGTCAGAAGGAGAGTGGAGGCATCCAATACTTTACCAGGAAGCTGGCAGCAGTTCTTGAGGATTGATTGCAGCTATGGTATTCACCAAAGATGTAGTCACTACTATTGGTTCAGAAGTTTTGTGTATCCCCCCACGAGATACCAGTTGCCTAGCCCCATGTGACCATGAAGAGGCTGATACTAGAATGTTCCTGCATCTAGCAGATGCTGTCAATGAGGGCTTCGCCAACATCCAACTACGAACTGTAGACACTGATGTAATTGTCTTGGCTGTGGCAGCAGCTGCCAAAATTGATGTTCAGGAGCTGTGGGTGGCATTTGGTACTGGCAAGAACTTTAGGTACATACCTGCCCATGAGATTGCTGCATCCCTCGGTCCTGATAAGTCACTGGCTCTGCCAATTTTTCACGCCTACACTGGGTGTGATACAGTTTCAGCCTTCAGTACAAAGGGGAAGAAGACAGCATGGGACACTGGGAGGGCTTTCAATGAAGTCACCACAACTTTCCTTGCTCTGTCCACTGGACCAGCTCTTGTTACGGATTGCGACGTGACTGTGTTGGAAAGGTTCACTATCCTGCTCTATGATCGTACCAGTAGCATGGTGAACATAGATCAAGCACGTCAACATTTGTTCACAAAGAAAGGTCGAGCTATGGATGCCCTTCCCCCAACAAAAGCTGCGCTCATGCAGCATATTAGAAGAGCTGTCTACTAAGGAGGGCACTGTTGGGGCAAGATGCTTCAAGCTATTGCTGACATGCCTTCCCCTGGAGACTGGGGATGGACTGACTCTGACAACTGGAAGCCTCTGTGGACTACCCTACCTGAGGCCAGCACTACATCCCGAGAACTACTTTGCTGTGGCTGCAAGAAAGGATGCACAAGACGATGTAAATGTAAAAAGGCAGCATTGAAGTGCACTCTTGTGCCAGTGGGATGGACAATGTCTGAACAATGAGCCCTAGCCCACCTGAACCGCTGACTGCTATTAATTGTTGTGATCACCTACATATTATATCAAATATTTGACCATAGCTCTTGACCAGAATGAGATAAAACCTTGATTCAAGTTTTAAATTCCTCCTTAGAGTTAGACCTTTCATTTGATACCAAACTCAAACACTTTTGATTAAGACGAGGAAATTTGATATAATAATTTCTATTTTTATAGCGTAGTTTACACCTAGAGGTCACCAAAGGTCCAATCTGAGGTGGCTCCACCTCTAAAATTTCTTTCAAGACCATGCTCTATAACCCTGCCAAGTTTCATGCTTGTACATAAAAATGCACAATAGTTTCACATATATGCCTGACTATGAGGAGAAATTGGCAACCTTCAGATAACACTTTTCAACCCACAATATTTTGAAATCCGTCAATTTCAGACAAAATGGCCTAAGTTTAATTTAACCACATTTCTTTGCATTTTTTTTCGCCCCGCAAATTTATAAACAAATGTGATGTTATCTTTTTTAGTTGGAATACAATCTAATATTATCACATGAAAAAATTATGTAACAACAACATAATTACGTTATAGTTATGTAGCAACAAATATTATGACTTAATATTATGTGGTATTTTGGGGTCTATTATTACGGGAAGTATTTCATAAAATTTTAACTCTGCCAAGAAGCATTATTATATAAAGCTTCGTTATCAATATCAGACATGTCAGGTAAAGCCACATAATCACTATAGTTGAAACCCTCAAGATGACTAGTTAGATTCACAACTTCAAGATTGGACTAATCGAAGCAGCCATCGCCGGACCTATACTTATGCAGCAACTGAACTCGCCTTTTTTTTCCTTTAAAAAAAAAAAAAAGTATTCATCATGGTACGTAAATGCTGTGCATCAACCAGAAAGAACATAAGCAATCATTGAGTTTACCACTCAACAATATAGCCAATATTTAAAAATAATTTTGCTATGACAACATAAAATTATTTCTGCAGTTTAGCTTACATGTATGTATAAGCACAATACATTGTTGAAGCCAGGATATAATACCAGAAAAACATTATTGATCATATTTGATCAATTTTTCGGGGAAGATCAATGGCAGCCACAAGATCCACAATGTACTGTTTGGACCTGCAACAGTTATTTGTGCAATTTTATAGCAGACTTTGTCAAAGATGTAATGAGCAGTACCTTTTTTTGGCCTGAAGCTCACTATTGTTTGTGTCATTACTTCTGTAGCTCAGCATAGGTAATTGCAACAATAAGAGTTTATGTAAGCTATTAATGGATGGAAAAGTTAAGCACTAGTTACTTCATTAATGAAATTGTTCATGTTGCTGAGAATAAAAAGTAAAATCACCTGCTGTCTACACTCAAAAGGAATGAATGGAATATTCATTGTCTATCTTTAAAGCAAAACCTAATGTATTTACCTTCTAAGTTGAAAGTTTACAAGAGAAAGGGCAATATATCAGCATGTCATAATGCAAGACAATTTTGAAATTCATAAACGAAATTTTAAGTACGTATAGTAGAGGCAGGAAAAGCCTGTGGCACACTTTAGTGTGCAGTTAATGACCAAACTTTCTTGGATTTTGTCTGCATGAAGTCAAATATGTGAAGAAGAACCTGTGATCATGCCAAAATCTGAGGCTAGCTAAATCACACAAACCGAAAAAGCAGTTACCAATATATTCTGCCAAAGTGTACAACAACTAATAATGTTTGGGTTTGGAGTGGTCTCTACCCTGTTTTGGATGATTGTTATTTGGTCCAGAAAGTTAACTTAGACGTGTAGTGGGCGATCCACACTACTTCACTATGGTTACACAACATGTCAACAATAACCCGTAATGAAACTAAATACCTAATACAGATATGGGTACCATGACAGCTCAGCAAACAATTGATTAGACACCATTCATTTCCAAGATCAAGACAAATCTTGTGTTGTATGTGTTTATTCATTGTAAATGGCGAGCGAGCGAAGTGAGTGAGACACAATACAGGGGTAAAAAACTGAGAATTGGGGACATTTGTGTATGTTTGGATTTTTTAATTTGACTCTCTTGTTTCTCTGTATGCTAAAAGGTTGACTTCATCCCATACTCCACTAAACAGAATATTTTGGTTTATCGATCTTTGCTCATATCATCCAGAGAAATTGAATTATTTATAGCTTTGAATTATTTTGTGTGTGCAGTTAAAACTTACTAACATACCAGAGTTTATCTTCTACATATTTGAATTAGTGGTGATAGTGAGTTAATGCGCTAGTTGTCGTGGTTATATGCCGCAAGCAACACTATTGTTCTTACTTGAAAATTCATTGTCTAATAGTCGAACCACAAAGGTACATGTACGTCTTGTGTTGGTAAGTCAAGTGAACAAGTTCGTGTGAAAGTGTTGTGTTTAGAGCTACTGCTTAGATTAAAAATAGCACAAAGTAAATGTTTAACTAACAATGAAATATATTAGCTGCCTTTAAACAGCTTTTTTTTGGCTACTACAGTAGCAAGCATGCCCTAATATAGGATTAGGTTGAAATTGAAACCTGTCGGTAATTCCTGAGAAATGGCTGGGGTTTTTTTTTTGGTTTCTTTAAGTCAAACAGTTGCGGCTAGTAGTTGCTATGTCACTGAAATCCTTTTACCAAAAACAAAACAAAACAAATAAAAACAAAAACAAATTCAAATTGTTTTTTAGCTGCTGACTGGACAGTTAAAAGTTAAAATTAATTGTACAACAGTACTTAGTTTTATGTAGCCTAACTTGGGAGGCTCGCTCGCCATTTGTGCTCGAGCATACCACTAGTCCATATAATAATAGACTTGTCTATCAACATGACAATAACGGTAGTGATGTGTATTCATACATAATTCTTAGGCTGTGCTGGGATGGTAAAGTAATAGTTTGGTAAAGTAACATCAGTATAGAGTAAGGGTTGTATTTATACTGTATTGTTTGTACAATGGATTTTCAAGTTAAACAATATCATTGCGTGGGGCGTATAGCTATGATAAACAGCACATTAACCAAAATAACTACTGTCATTATTTCAATTAAAAAAATAAAGTGTAGCAAATTTTGTAAATTCTCATTGCATCCCACAATATTTCAATTATGTCAGAGACAAATCAACTCAAAAAGGTAAAAAATTAAATTTTCTTGGAGTATACAGGTAAGAATCACTAACTAAAGGGTTTTGTACAGTGGAGTATAAGACGGGGATTGACCACCAAGTGAACACAAAAACATGAAGTACAAAGTGACATGCATGTACATAAGTCCAAACAAACACAAACAAAAAATATCCCATTTTCAATTGTGTTACTCCTGATAGAATCTCGCTCACCTATTATAATAGTAACAATCACTAAAGCTTACCAGGCATCCAGCCAGCTTCTCTTCCGGCTGCATCACCAACATACATTGAAGACTTCATGTCAATAACTACAGATCCATTCCCACGATTAACGAGATGGTCCCACATTCCCATACATGGTTTGCGGTAGTTATCCTTAGCTGTTGCTGCCAATAACAGCAGTGGAATTTCAAGCTTTAATGCTATATCTTCAACTTTCTTTTTGAAATCTTTTTTTGTGGGCTTTCCTTTACTGATTCCAAGTTGGTTGGTTAAAAAAACGATTTTGAATCCTTCATGTACCAATGATGTTAATTTATCCCGTACTTTGTTCATAAACTTCCAGTCAGTAGGACCAGAAGCAAACTTTTTACCAGACTTGGTTTCAATGATAGTATTATCAACATCAAATGCTGCTACTTTAGCAGACGGAGCAGAATGACCACGATGAAACACTAATAGAGAACCTAGTTCTTCCCAAATATTTTGTTTAAACTCAGAGGATGCAGAAGCATGCTTTGCAGGATCTATATCTTTTATAAGAGTTGTTTGTATACTTCTTGTTTTGCTTCTTTTAGCAGGAGGCAACTTCAGGAAATCTTCTTCTTGATCTTTATCATTCTTTTCTTCGGTTTTGCCACTAAACTTGACACTGTATTTATGCTTTCCTTCCAGAAGTTCTATGCTATCATTCTCTGCCATAGATGCAGAGTTTCCTTGTTGAAGAAACTTTCCATTTACAAGAGATGGTGTTTTCCCTAACTGTGTCACCAGGATTTTCTTTTCGTTAAAATTCGCAATCATTTCCACCTTAAAACACGAGTACAAGTATCATATTATTCATTGAAATTTATATAATGTTTGTTAAATTTTCAAGAGTTTAACCAGAGGCAAACACAAAACAAAACAAAAAAAAAGCCCTCAAGCTGGTTTGGCTAGTAATACTATAAAAAGCCTCAAAAAAGATTTAACTTGTGCTATTCATTATTAATTGTAATAAACATATGAGAATAGTGTTTTCGGTTTGACACATTTAATAAGGTGAACAAAATATTGATTGTTAGCTAACAGATCTACATATATAAACAAAATATGTTGCTATATATGATCAGATGCATCATAAGTACATAATAAATTAAATTGTACACTTGACTTTTGAATGCTAACTATGCATCTATATATGTATATATTATAACATACTGACGTGTAACAAAACAGATTTAAAAAAAAGGACTTCCTTGTTGCTAGCATGTTTTTAGAATATTGTACGATAACAATTCCAATTAGCTTTGTCATAACCTTAAATGAAACTAAGTATGATTTCAAGTGGACCAGCAAATAAATATTTACCTTTTTAAGTGTTACATGATTATAGTACTGCAATAACCAGTCTTTAACTAGTGAATTGTAACCATAAGAACACGAAAAGGTAGTTGAACATAAATTGAAAACTCCCCTTTTAATTTCACACTTAGAAATACAAATGCCTTGAAATATTAAACACTTTAATTTTTTTAAATTTATTAAACTGAATCCTTATAATTAGTAACAAATACTCCTTGGGCTAATTCACACAGCATCATTGAGTTGCCAGCAAGAACTCACTAAATTATGTACAGCAATAATGTTATTAGGTATAATTAAATTCTAGCATAACACTAAAAAACATGGTAAGCCTCTAGTGATCACCTGTAGCTAATGCTCAGTGCAATGGTACATACATGTATTATTGCAAAGCAAGCATTGCAATCTCAGTGTATCAATATAGTTTAAATGTTTATTGTTTAAAAGTTTATCAACATGTGAAAAATTGTCAAGATTGATGACTAAACTAACATTTTTTTTGCATTAACTTAATACATTGCTAATTCTTCCAAACTGAGAAGTTAAACCAGAGGGGTGAAAATCCAAGTAACTACCTAAATTACACATCATTAGAAAGCTGCGAGTTTTAAGTTAAGTCTCCTCCAAATATTTTTCAATTGGTTATGGTTCTCAAGTTATGGCCGTTGTATGAAACCCTTACCAATCTTTCTACATGATTTTTAACATACATACATAACCATAGATTTAGTGGAAAAAAACAGAACTAACTTTTTTCAATCAATTTCATATATATATTTTTTGATGTGTTGAGATTCAGAAAAATTTGCAAAAAAATTCGCTATATGATCAAAATCACCCTGACCCTCCTTGTATTGTACGTTCGTCACAGTTTACTGTCCTCTTCTTTACCTTGAAACTACGATGTGTTGCTGTTGTTGTTGTTTTTTCATGTTAATAGAGATTATCAATTAATTCCTTAACAGGTATAATCATACAATAGAGCATTCTACTGTAAATAGGAAATGTAAAATAGTGTGACAGGCGTACATATTTTGGTGTATTCCATCACGTATGTATGTCACATAGTAATAAATAGTACCATTTTAAGCTTAATTATCAGGAGTGGTATTAGAGCAATACATGGAAATAGCCAAAAAAAATTGAGTTACACAAGTTTGAATGAATTAGGAGAGTGTAGAGGCTAGCTATACATACATCAAAATGGCCAGTATTTCTCTGTCAGGACTGTCAACTAGATGTGAGGTAGACACTGTCATCTCTGTGTTAGATGGTGACGAATGATCAGGTTAAGAGAAACCTGATAGTGTTTTGCTTATAAGACAGAAATTGGAAAAGGACGAAGAAATTTTGTGTCAAATGATGTTAAGTACCTATGTGTCACACATAATGGCAACTGCTTTGATTCGAAGCATCAGCCAAGATTTGACTTCATCCTAAATAATACTACATTCGCCAATTTCACAATTCATTTATGATTTTATCAAATACTGTGCGAGCATTGGTTGGTCGATAGTGATCGCTAACAGGGGGAAAATATAGCAAGAAATGTAAAATGGCTTTCTCAGAGTAAGATTTGATACAAACATGTACTCTAGTGTCTACTTATAGCATGTCACTTTTAGGTGCATGCATATTTTTGCTGCACAAAGACAACTTGGGTCAAAATGAGGCTTTTTATAGCAAACGTATTTAGTAAGCCAAATGATAGTAGAAGGGAATAACAGTGGTTATTGTGCAAAATATTTAAAGAATAATTTTTATTCCAAAGTTGTAATGTAAAATTTTTCTTTAACATGCATGTTTTCTAATTGTAAAAAGAAACAAACAAATAAAGAGCGTTAATCCCCTGAAAGTGGCTGGAAGTAGGAATCAACAAGCTGAACACCACTTTAGTTCACAATATTTTCCATTTTATGCTCTGCTCTAAAATATTAATACATAATGGATGATGAAAATTTTCAGCCTACTTCAGACGTGTATATCCATCACATACATCCGTCAAATTTTAATAAAATATTTTTTAATGTTCCTCAATTATGCTGGTTATCAATAACGTAAATCAACAACAGTTATGTGCATAAGAATTAGTATAATACAAAAAGAACCGATATGTTCACACCAAATCAGATATTTCAATATTTATATGATGGGTCTAAATTTTAACAACTTTATGTGATATGTCTGTCACGCAACTTGGAAATCATTAGATGTATTCTCTCTTTCACATGCTTTTTTGAAACAATACAGAATTAAAAACATTAGGTCACCGCCGGGAATCGAACTTACATGTAGGACCGCTTGCTTAATGCACAAGCAATCTACAACTGAGCTACGACAACCAAACAGTCCAATTCTGTAATTGTTAATGGGTACTGCTATGCTACAGTTTCACTCTGAACAGACCAATGAAAATTCTCTTTTTTCAAAGATTCTTTATATTCATTGATTTTTTATTTACTCCACTTTATTTATCACTTCATAATTTCTTTCTCAACCTTTTTTTACTCATTAGACATATTCACAGGGTTTTTTATGCGTTAAGCAAGTGGTTCTGGGTCCGATTCCCAGTGGCGACCAAATATTTTTAGTTCTGCATTGTTTAGAAAAGCCTGTGAAAGAGAGAGAATACATCTGATGAGTAAAAGAAGGCTGAGAAAAAATTATGAACTTGGAAATCATTATCTTTTGTGCCTGAATTATAGTTTATGCATACTACATCAATGAATACTCCTAGTAAGACTATCACACTTAATACTAAAAAATCATTGTATGTGTTTTACACTACTGATTAAAGACCAACAAAATTTGAAAACTGATGTCCGTCACCACTATATTGCCCGATGATATTGCTTAGTGGCTAGTTATAAATCTTATAACTAGATGCAGTTGTATTAATCCATCCCGACTAATGTATTTGTATACAAATTCCTACAAGTTGCATATTGTACAGCTTGGTTAAACAAACTACATACCTACTCAATGCATGAACACTTTGATAAAGAAACAGCCAGTTCGGCACACATAGCTATGGATCACACAATACTTTACTGAATATTAATTACTTTATTGAATACTTAGTACACTCTACTAGATTTGGTCAATAAATAGGATTTCATATTATATACTTTTGTAAAAATTGCTGCTAGCACATTGAAAAAAGTTATCCTGACAGAAATAATTTTGAAAACATTAAGTCAAGTACTGATTTTTCTTATCATCTTGCATTTCACTGGGTACCTGTTGAAAATAGTTTTTGCTTTCACTGATGGATTTGGAAGCAATTCAGAAGCTTCACGCATTAGCTATGACAATGACAGTATGTAGTTCTTTTAATGAAGATTGAGATCATTCACAATCTCAAGCTACTCTACTTAAAAAGTGTCAATCCTAAACCTATGGATACTTTCATGAAGAGCTATTAGTGAGTAAAATAAGGCAAAAGTGAGTTATATATGTAGTATAGTAATACACGGCTCTCATCATAACCAAATTATATACTGTACATGGCAATTTCACGCACTAATTGATAATACAGCTGGTATGATCCGTAAAAGTTACAAAGAAGCAATATATAGTAATATTTGTTAAAGGAATAGTGTGCCAGCTGCATTGACGTCATGCAGCAATGGTTGATAAAGTGACTACTCCAACGAGCAGAGAATGAACAATGAATTTACAGATCCAAAAAAATAACAGCAAATTGGACTGGATAAATTTAGAATCAGATGAGGCTAGCCTACAGGTTCCACTTAGCTTTCTTGATAATTTTTTTTTGTTGGTATTTTCATTTTTATTACTCATTCGAGACCTATGTATTCTGGTAATTTGTCCATTTTGCATAGGACTGCAAACAAATTGTTAATTAACAATTGCATGTCCATACCTTCTGTCCTACAGATATACACTCTTCATTATATAATTTTACAATTTAAGTGCAACGACCTAAAGCATGTGTAAATCTAACCTTTGTTTCTATGCACACACAGCTTCTCCTTTTTTGTTTTCCTTTTTTTCTGTGTTATCCCTGTTTTCCTTTATTACTTCCTATTTTCTTCTTTCTACTTTGTTATTCTCATTCATCTGTTTTTCTTTCCTTTTCTTGCATACTTTCAATTACAATTAGTATCATTAGAATGTCACATTTTTTTTTAATTAATAGCTACCGATCGAGTATGGTTAAACTAAGTCTAGAAAACTCAAATGCATGTGCACTATCTTTGTTGTAACGTTTATCACTGTATTCTTGCCTATTTCTTTCTGTGCTTCTTTTCTTTCTTCTTTTTTGCATTTTTTCTCATTAGAATTTTCAAAAATAATTATCTTTACAATAACCAAATTTGTGCCCATTTACAACACTGACTTTACTATATTATAGTAACCTCAAAAGAATGTGCGGATTCCATCTCTTTTTGAAAAACTTTGTCATTCTAAAGTTCATTACAATAATTTTTACTACTATTAATTTACTGATCATGTACCTTCAAAACATATGCATGTTTTACGGTCTTTTTTTTTTTTTGTATAATTTTTTTCTTTTCTTTACTTGCCTGGTTTATCTTTTTTTTCCTCCTATTAATAGCTAGTGATTATTGCTTAAACTTGATACAATTATAAGTAGATGGAGGAGAATTTGTACTTTTAAAAATGGCAAGCTATAGAAATATAATTCCTAGCTTTGTAACTAAAATAATAATAGAGTGTTTCACATCTCTTACTGAACAAATTAAGAAAAATCAAATTACAGAACTTGTACTTTTAAAAATGGCAAGCTATAGAAATATAATTCAAATTACAGAACTTGTACTTTTAAAAATGGCAAGCTATAGAAATATAATTCCTAGCTCTGCAACTAAAATAATAATAGAGTGTTTCACATCTCTTACTGAACAAATTAAGAAAAATCAAATTACAATTGCTAGTCAAGCTTTGTCAATGAAAAAAAGGTCAGTTAATAAGTATGATTTAGGCTCCTTCATCACATGGCTATACCCAGCATGCTAGTCACTAGATGAAATTTTTGCCACTAGAAATTAGCCATGTCCTATCTCACGTTGGTAAGCTAATACAGGGAACCAAGGCACATTTTTAAAGCTGCTTATATTGAACTGTGTGGAGTCAGAAACATCATAATTATGCATTGATTTATGTACATATTGACTTTGTTGTGTATCAAACTTCAAACCCATTGTGCAAAGAACATTGAACATTCAACAAAGTTTTACACAATGCAGAGATTATGTGTATGTGGCGTACATCATATGTTCACAATAGCCTCAAATCACAAGCAAACTAACATGGCTGTGGCATCCAAAGGAAATACTATCAAATCTACCAATTGCTGCATAGTGATGAAAATTTGTTCAGACACTTCAAGGTTATGTGCAGTCTAGACGGAAGAAGCGCTTATTTTATGTTCCAGTAATTATGAAATGATTTATGGTAGATATTGCAGTCAAAAAGGGATTTTATAAGATTTTACTGCACTTGTCAAAACAGACATACACATCCAAGTCAGGAGCTTCGGTACACTTTGGAACTACAATCAGTTGAAGTAATGCCAATTAGTGAGATTAGAGTTTTTATACATTCTTTAAGCTACGCACTAAACAGGCTTCACTGAGGTAAGGCAATTCAACAATTCAAGCATTTTAAGACATCTACTCTAAAAACTGGGTATGAATTAATTCCAGTCAGGGTTTCAGATAAAAGAGGAGGAAAAAAAGCGCCCCTGGTCCCAGTGGACAGTTGGAAGCTACACTACTTATTGTGTAGTTAATTATAATCAGGGTTCAGCTATATAATCCTACCGTGGCATTGGAATAGGTAGTCTGGCCATAATGTTTAAAAAATAACACTAAATGGTATATGCCGTTTTGCTCTTGGCACTAAAAAAAAAACCTGTATGGCCTGACAGTGCTCGGCAAGTCTGTTAAAATTCATGTAGAATGAATAACCTCCGATATAGTAATTCAATGCAGGGCAGTCTGGAGTAATAAAAATTTGGGACTGTCACCAGGGGAAGGGGCACAAATACATTTAGGTCAACACTTATGAAATTTATATTGATTGTACATGATTTGGATAATCATTGATGATTGAAGAGCATGCAACTGTCCTATGCACTGTATTGCCTGTATTGGTACAGTCACAATATACTTCTTAAATTTTCACTAAACTTCTGGTTCCTTCCCTAGACAATTGGAAGCTATACTGCTTATTGTGTAGATTACAATCAGATCCACCAAGTTTAAAACATACCACTGTATAAAAGAAAGAAATGCATCTCTATACACATTTTCTTTAGAGAGTGATATGTAGTGATTGCTCTTATCTACATACCTGATTTCTAGGACATTTTGTATCAATAATCTTTGACAATGGTCCCCTACCAATAACCAATAGCTCCCCGTCTTTTAGATCAATTTTAACATGGCTGCCACCGATAGGGACCAGTTCACAAACTGGTACGGCGGTATTCGCAGCCATTGTCGTCGAAGAGCGTATAAATAGCTGAATCAAAGTTGTTTTCCCGCCCGCGCGGTGGCCACCTCGCACACAACAATCACAGCCGGCGCATGATGCAGGGTACAGGGTCGGCATCCTAACTGCGAACGTCGTGTAAGCATTCTAATCAGTTATATATTTTTGGATTGATTACTTTCTAATTATTTAAACCCCACTTAATACTGTAGGCGTGGCAAATGTGGTAGCTTGCTTGATTGGCCTCTACACTTTAAAATTGCTTCCTACACCCATACATAATATAAACAAAAAAACCCAACATAAAAACTTGAAATGATATTAATATATTTATAACCATTGTTGTTCTTCTACATTCCCTTTTTTCTTTTCCTTTTGTTACTAGCATTCATTCTTCCCTTCTATATCTCTGTAGCCACAACTCTCAATGTTCCATGTTGGGTTTTCAATGTTATACTTAAACTAATTAGCATATCATGTAGAACTGCTAAAATCAGGAAGATACATTTTCATTTAAAGCTAAAAATATACAAAGGTATCTTTTTGCCCAAAATAAATAGGTCAGTTAATTTTAAAGAAATTTTTTGATGAAAAATGGAAGTATTTTACAACTATATTCTAACTAATTGTCATGAAGAGAAAAGGAGAAGAGGCTAGAATTGTAAACTTCCTGCTATTTGTAATTGATGAGGTGGTTTTATTTGATAACTTCAATTAGCTACTGAAGATTGTAAAACAATGTGGGGAAATAAAACAGTGATCCCCTCCTAAATCTGCCCCAGCACAGGAAATTTGAAATATTTCCATTTTATATTTCAATGAATTCAATAACAGATAATTCATACTTGGCAATCAGATCCACAGTATATGTAATTAATTTTTAGCTATTTGTATCAAGTAGAAGTCATTAAATCACTTGTTTACCATTTGTTAGCAATAAGGGACTCTTTGAAATTATACAATTTTAATTTCATTTCTATGAAAGTTAAACTAGGAACTAAATTTCCAGAAATTTGTGTACTATCACTAGCATAGGGTATGCTTAGGTGTAGAATCACTTTCTGGAATTACCTTTTCAAATTTTATGCACTATAATGTATGACAGCAAGGTAGCTTAACATGATCATGCAATTGACAAATACAGTAAAATGTTGAAATATGCCATGATACAGGTACAAAAATGTCAATGCCATTACAAGCATATGTAGAAATCCAATTGCCAAATCAGTCAACTAAGGTATAATTTACTCACAAAATCAAATTGCCCATGTTGTATGTATATCAGAATTACAGAAATACACAAAAACAGCTTATAGAGTAAGTAACACATAAAGTTTAACTCTAATTAAGAAAAAGAATGACAGAAGTGATTCTACAGCCCAAGAAACCCCTATACTAGAGTTAGTAGTATATGTTGGTCAAACTTTAAATTTTTGCTGACGTGAAATTAATTTAATTTTGAAGAGTCTCCGCACAGCTGACAGATGTCCAGCAAGTTATATTGTACTTGACATGTGTATAATAGCTCAGGAGCGTAGAAAACCAAATCTGACTGCTGTGGCCATAACCACCACACCTACTTAATCACATCCACTTAACCACACCTTCTTGCTCATTTAATTAGTAAATTTGATTTATAAAACAGACAATCTTGATGTTTATTCTCGATCAAATTAACCCAAAATTTATACACCCATAAGAATCACTCCAAACAATTCAGAGTATCAAGCACATTTATTATATATTACAATACAAATGATTTTTTATAAATAATCAGTGGGCTCATATCAAATCAATAATTAACGTAGAGTGTCTATATTGTATAAACTAATATAGCTACTTGGGCATATAAAACAAACAACATAATGACAAAAACAAGATTTAGAACTTACAAATGTTTGATCTGCTTTTATGGCAGTCTTTACTTTTTTCTTGAAATAATTTTAAGCATGTGTGGCAAAAAAATACATCAGCTAACTCCCCAAAATGGCCACTTCTCAAACCAACATTACTGGAGAGACCCCTGAACAACGTTGTTGTTGTTTTTCTTCAAAAGATCACTTTGGAAAACTAAAGGAAGGACCAGGCTGGTGCAGACTTCCGGAAATATCTTCCAAAACAGTCAATATTGGTTATTTACTCCTCGCAGAAGACACTGCCACAACGATCATGAGAAAGAAACCCTACAAGGCACTACAAACCATGTCCCTTTTTATCAAATATTAATGCAGCTATGGCCACATGGCTGCACCCATTCTGACACCCTTGTAACTATGTACTAGGTATAGCATATATTCTGCTGAACTAGTGAAGAACATTCACAAATTGTTGATTGCTGTAATTGAGTAAAGGAAGGTCTATGGAAATTATGTGCATTTTTGCACATAATTTTAGACTTCTGGACTTCATAGCAGGTTTAAATCGCATAATCTTGATTCAAGTAAACATGATAAGAATACCATTCTGAATTAATTTAGAATGTAGACGTTATTCTTGGATATTTGTGTTTTGTTTCCAAACTTTTATTAGCAACTTTAAGAGTTTGTTACAAAACTTATTGTTTACTTAACTGTAAATGCATCAACTAACAGCATACATAGCTATAAAACTCGCTTAATCATCAAAATTAAGAGAGAGAAGCAATTAATAAGGTTATGGAGAGCAATGGAAATCATAGGTTAAGAAATTCTTAGAGATCAAAAGCATTATACAAAATTATCTATGACATTATCCAAAGCTTCATGCTCTACAGACATTACTTGCTTCCTTATTAACTAGTAGGAAAGTGAATGGTGAAACTGAGAAATATAGACAACATTTTATATTTTGCATGTTCTATTATTCCAGCTTGTTCCAATTTGTCATAGATTACACATGGAAGGGAAAAATTATAATTAAAGGGGATTTAAAGTATTAAGGCTGAGAATGTTGGGGTAAATCATTGAAAATTTTTAAGCAGCATCACAAATGACTATTGCTATTGAAGTATGTCTGTATATAATAACCCAGTGGATATATCACATCAAAAGCTGTTTTTATTAAATATTTTTTAAAATAAAACAAAAGAAACATATTAGAGCAAACGACATCAACAAAGACTCTCACTCTTCAAAAGTCACTGAGGAAGGCTCCTCGGAGTTGAAACTTATGAACTACTAATTATCTTTACTACGAAGTAAAATTATTTTTTTGTAACTCACTATAACAGAGATGTTTGCACTGTGTCAGTTCCAGGTATGGATAACTCATCTTTCATAGTTCCATGCAATAATACTCATTGTCTTCACCTGTTCAAAATGTATTTAAAGCAAATCTAAATATACCATCAAACCTGGATTATTGCAATTTTGTAAAATGGCTCCTTTGCATGGGAATCAAGAGTCGTGAGAAACAAAGCAATCCCAATAGGCAATGTGAAGCTGACAGGTGATGTGATTGTGATGAGCTATGTGCTTTTGACAAATTAAGCTGCTTGGATGAACGTGCTCTTGATAAGTGAGATTATGATGAGAGATACAATGACAACTGTAACAGAAATTGATAGTGAACGTCTAACTTGGCCTCAATCTGTATTTAAATCTAAAGTTTTTGAGGTTGTCCTTAATATTCTTATACTATGAATTATTAGACTGGCCATATTTGTGGAAGATAGCTTGTCATATAGAGTGAAACTGTGCACTGTCTCATGTGAGAGACAAATGTAAATTTCAACTTTCTGAAGAATAGTGCATTCACATTTCTGTATCCGAGTGTTCTCTGGTGCACAGCATGATTTACTTTGAGAATATATTTCAATACCTCCATTCCCTGAATATGTATGTGACATTTTTGTAAGCCTGCATTAACTTTTTCTTGACTCACTTGATGGTCCAGAAAGTTGCAGTAACAAAGTTTGTAGAAATCAAATCCAATGACTTGAAGTGTAGCTCTGAACTAGACTATTTAGCACAACTTTGAACTAAACAAGAGTAATTGTAGAACCATCACTGAATCCCTACAATGACCCTTACTATAAGGTAGGATTGAGCTCCCTGAAATTATCAAATGAATGTTTCTTGAGACGTTACATAACTATGACCAAGAAATGAGGGAGTGATGAAGGTATGTAAGAAAGACTGAAGGTATGGTGACTAAACCCAAGTTACAATTGCTAACTGTACAAGGGTGAATAATAGACTATTGAGAGTATTAAGAATAGACATAAATCTTATTAGGATATAAAATACACAATGAACTAAAGTGGTCAACTCCACCACTTCTTACATTTTATTCCAAAAAGTGGATTCTGAAGTTTATGAAACTACTATATACATTGCTCATGTCTTTACGCCTTAAAAAGGCACGTCACAGATCATATTTATTCTGTCTAAAACTTTTGCTACACTCACTACATATTAATTTCATTATGAAACAATTAATTCTTGAACATTTCTATTAATGATAGATGCCTATGTATATTAAAAAATTGTGAAAAAAAAAAAAAATTGCACGAAACATATTACAATAATGAAGTAATCAAACATTATATATAAAAATTGACACAAAACAGTTATGCATAGTACAAAATAAACAAAAATTGAGCTCCAATTGCAATTCACACATTAAAAAAGTCCTACTTCTTTTAGATGCTTTCGCACAATAACATCAGTTACTGCATCAAAGACAAATCTGATATTTCCAGTATCCGTTGCACATGTAAAATGTGTATATATTTCCTTTTTTTGACTTTGATTTAAAAGTTCAAATTTCTGTTTGATATAGTTTTTGGCATCATCAAAAGTGTTGGGACCTAAGGAAGATAAGAATGCAACTTCATCAAAAATTAAATTCATTATTATACATCATCAATACAGGCTGTCAATCTTCAATTGTTAGCAGTATTCAAAGTTTGAAATAGAAGAGCTGTAGGACAGTTTGAGGCCCTTAATATAAGTGATATTCATATACAACATATTGAAATGATTTGCTTAGAATAATTGATAATATAATGTATATATATGTATATGTATAATATACTGTATGCAAGTGCATATTTGAAAGTTTTAATGGATTCACCAATACCTAACAACATTCTGTACAATATAGCTATTAATAAGGTACAATTTAAATTCTGTGACCACCTTATGAATCAATGATTAATTACAACTCTCACGGACAACTTGCAAAAAACGCATGGCCCTTTTTAAAAAAACAGACCGAGTATTCCATTTTGTGAAAGGGGGGAATAAATGTTTTAAAATGATTAGCTAAAAACTTTTTCTTAATTAAAGCACTGCCACCTCGGAGCAACTCTACCATAAAAATCCAGTCATGATGCAAAATTAAACGTATGACATACATAAAAATTCAAAATGTTTGCTATTGAAGGTACAACTCAACTATTTTCTGCCTAGAAAATGTAATATGGCAAGGTGACTTGCAATCTACTTGTACTTTAAAGCACATGGTAAAATTATACTGGTGCTAACTGTGTGATTCTTAAGGAATGAAAGCGAGAGTCAAGTTGCAACCTGCTTTTTCCTAACATGTCCAAAAAAATAATCAAGAATTAATTATAAAATTAAGCAGCTTTCAAGGCGAAATAGCTCTGCAGGATGAGAAAATGCAACACAGAATCAATTGCTAAATTAATGTTGCATCTGATCAGCCATATGCCCTTGTAATTAAAACCTGGTCGAAATACATGAGGAAATACCAGAAATAAATAAAGATGACCAACTCCCACACATATACTATGTCACTTTACGAGAAGCTCATTTGACCACACAAGAAGAGTACATTTTAAGAACATGAGTTATTGGAGGGCCTCCTACATGGCAAGTTTTTCAGACATTAATAGTGAAGTGAGCTTACATTCTGATCTAGCTATATTCTTCCTGCCATGATTCATATTATTATATATTTAGTGAATTAGTCTAAGACATCTATGGCAGTGGTTTGAATGTTGAAGCTGCACTTTTCTCCATTGGTATAAGCAACTGGTGCACAATGTAGCTGAATGGCTTGCTGATGACATCAAATCTGTCAAACATTTTTTGTGGCTGGCAAGGATTGAGAACCTAGAGGTACAATAGGTAGTCACCCTTCATGGCACACCTATATCATATTTCTGAGGGAAGTAAGGAATAGATTATTTGTGACTCACAAAGAAGCTTGTTGACTTCTTCCTATTGACTGGGAATGAGAATTAGCTACTGGAATGTGCTATTACATAACATTTACATGCCCATTGAGCTGCGTTCAAAACCGATCACAGGTGCAGTAAAGCCAACCAGCCAATCCATATACAACAGTCTTGAATGGCCCTCCATTTACTTCAGTTCACTAACTGAGCTAAAAAGTTAGTAAAAAGTCTGGCTCCAAGAGATAGGTTTACTAAAAATAGCACTGTCAGCATAGTCTGGCACTTCCAATCTCCCCATTATCACATTGTGTGTTCTTGTTAATGCAAAATGACCTTGTCTTTCTGCAGACACAGCCATGAATTATGGTGGAAAGATTCAACTGGATAGAAACCTCCATATGAAGGCACAAAATTATACAATAAGTGACTCAAAAGTGACTTATTGTTAGCTACTGCGTTGTCAATAATTGCACTGTTCTTTGGATAGAAGATTTGACACCATACTTGCTCTCTTGATCAGCAAAGATCATAAATTAATAGTGGTGCAACACAGCTATATACATACGCTACTGTCAGTGAGATCAATCACCCATGATGCAAGTAGTTGCACCAAAAAGGGCTTTTAAGTGAGGAAAATTTCCCATTTGCTAAGCACTAAGACTCAGCAAAAGCAGAGCCTTCTTCCATGCACTCATACAAATGGTGATTGTGCGGTGCAGCTGAACAAAATATTCCTTTCTTCAATGGGGGTTTAAAAACAGCCTTATTGTGGTGGACCAAGGCTTAATTCCATTTATTACAACCAACATCCTAACAGTCAGTTGTGAAGACATCATATGATCTACAATCATTACCACTAAGTGCATGCCCTTCACTTTAATAGATTAAGTGTACATTTTCTACCCTAATCCAAGTTGAGAACCCAAAGAAATTGTGATATAATCCCCATTATTGTGAGATGACCAATGTTATCTATAAGCATTGTAGGAAAGTTATTGGCAGGCAGAAGAATTAATCGCGTAACACTTGAATCACTCAATGCAGAATATACATACAATATATATCACCTTGAAGCTGGAATGAGCATGTCAGTTCTTTGCGCACTATGCTACATAGTGAATAATATGAGTAAAAGGTACTGCCAGACTTGTTAAGTATTTTTTTTAATTGTTTGAAATTGGAGGTCGAGAAATCTTTTAGACCGAGAATTTTCAGGACGCCAGACTTCAAACACTCAGAATAGAAAGTATGAAGCCTATAAAGAGTCCCTCAGCATTTTGGATGAATATGGATAAAGTTTTTCCTATCGGACATCAAGACCAATCAATTGGGCTAGTTCCTGGGAGTCTCCTCGAAATTTGCTGTAAGATGGACTGGTTCCGGTTAATTTTCAGGCTTATAGAAGCATATTTTGCTTGTTATAAGGCTATAGCTACCTACTTTATATGCCTGGCTGTTTGTTCGTGGATTTCTTGCGGTTGCTTTGCGGTAGAAATTCAAAAATCAAATTCGAATTCTAAAAGGTGCTCAAGTGCTGAAGAAAGTCAGCGTGGAAAGGGTTAAGCTGATTGTCAACCAGTTGATCAAGTAACCTTTCTCCTGATTATATTCACAAAGACCCATCATAGGCAACTTACTTCAGTATGGACTAGGATACAGTAGGATACAAAATAAAGTTCCAAATTTCGTTCCGTAGAACGGCTGTCGCATGATTAAAAACGGGGGGGGAACGGTACAATGTTTGGTTAAAAAAAAGGCCATTCGGTTCGACCGCGTTACCGGTTTAATCTTTTTTGTTCATCGCATGTCTCACTCAAAGAAGTATAAAAAAAATCGTTTATCCGGGGAAAAAAAAAGTTTTGATTTTTTTGTTTAGAAGCTCCTGAGGTGGGGCTTTTCAGGTAAAAAAAATGTGAATCCATCCCATTCGAAATTGTTTTGTGGAGAATTGTTAGCTCGACTACCACACAGTAGCGATGTTTGGGCCTTCTCAGGCTTAGATTTTTTACTACTAAAAGTCCACCAGTAGCTAACAGAAGACATACGAAGTGTAGACCTCATTATACCTGTGTGCCCGTCGAAACTTCAGTCTGCAGCTTTATTAAGCAAGTTAAATTTTTGTACGTGCTTTTTTGCACTATCCCGTAGCGTTTAACGGGCGATACAATGTCTTAGCTTGCTGAGAAAATATCAGTGAATTGTTTTAGTATACGGTGTTGGCCATTTAGTCAAAACGGTATGGAATGCACGATAAAAACTATGGTAAAAAGACTACTGTTTTACGGCCGTAGTAGTACAGAATGGAATTTGGAACATTATTTTGGCTCCTACTGTATGTGAACTGAGTGTATAATGAACAACAGCTCCTTATATCAATTATAGCTGGGTCTCCTTCATCACGATTGGAAGGAGGTACTGGTATATTCCAGAAATGTGAATCATGTTGCTGGGAAGTTCTGACCAACTGAACATCACGAAAATAAAGATCCGAAAAGATGCGCAATTAAAAAAAAGTCTTATAATTTTTTAAAACTTTCGATAAAAATATTTGATCATACTCACAATACTGTGAACATACCACTTTTAATTTATATATATATATACAGTATATTATATATACATAGCATTTAAAGTACGAACAAAATGCATAATTATTTTGATGGGGTTGGATCACTTGCTGTCACTTCCCTTATTTTTATTGAATGACTAGAACTATATTAAAAATTAAATACTAACTATTAAATGAGAACCACAGTCAGGTATTGCAAAATTATACTTACCAGAATATTCTGGAAAAGCAATGGTCAGTGGTGACTTCACAATTTTGTCAGCAAATAAATCTTTCTTGTTCAGAAAAAGTATGATAGATGTTAGTTCAAACCATCTGTTGTTGCATATTGAATCAAAAAGTTTCATACTTTCAACCATTCGATTCTAAAACATCAAAATACAGCAGAAAATTAATGTTAGAAATAATATATGACGACATTAATTAAAGCAAAAGTATTCCCCAGTCTGCTCAGCATTTTCAAATCCAAAGAAGCAAAAACAACAACAAACAAACAACAAAAACTTTTAAAAGAGTACTTTTTATACAGGAATTACAAACTTAGTACATAAACAGTAATTTTAATCAGCATATTGTATGCTACAAAACCACCTATTTATAACACCACAACAAAAGCTATACACATGAATGACTGAAAATAATGTTTTGCATATCCTATAGCAAATTAGCTTACGATATATAGGTAATGTTTGGGAAAATAATGTGACAGTATTTGATATAACTGAAATCACAATATTAGTGATTCTAAATATTAAACTAAACCCCTTTCTACGAAATTGGTCTTGATTGTATTTTGAAAGTATTTTGCAGGATGAATATGCATACATAAAATTACACTACTTTCAAGAAAATGCGTGTGACTCACTGGAAAAAAATTACCTTACAGTTAAAGAAATGGTTATTCCCATTGCTAATGCACACACTAAATCCACATACATATGTTCAAACTGGCAAAAATATGCAACAATCCTACAAGCACATAAGTACACAGAGACTAAAATATAACAATCAATAGCTTACCATTTCCTCATCTTCTGCAAGTACTAAATCATAAGCACTTAAAGAGACACAAAAAACTATTGCAGTAACACCCTCAAAGCAGTGAATCCATTTCTTTCTTTCTGATCGCTGTCCTCCAACATCTACCATTCTAATAAGTGAACAGTTAAGAACAATATGTTCATTTTTTAACTTTATATGTAGAACATTACACAGTAGGATGCCAATTATCCGAATACCAGTTATCCAAACACTTCAGTTAACTGAACACCCCAAATCTAATAGTCGCATGTGCAGACGTTAAGAATTGTTTGACCACGCCTCTTCATTAGTGTTTTTTTAAATAATAGTGTTCACTTATCTCAAATCCTCTCAGTTCCAACGTGTTTAGATAACTGACACTACTGTAATTCTTTACAAAGACATTTCAACCTCGTAAGCTCTTTATCTGTTAGAGACTTGAAAAGTCTTTGTTATGAATATAGGTACAAGTTAAAAAAACGTATGTTATTTTGTTGAAGCTTAAAAAAAAGTAGAGTCAAAATAAACAATGTGTACTGTTTGAAGAAAAACAACAACAACAGCAATTGTATAAATTACATACATACAGAAAAGGCAATAATTTTAGATTGTACTAATTATTACTGAGAATTCCTTGCAGTGGCCGTATCTCAAGAAGCTCATAGCTACAATTTTGTTCCTGAACTTCTTGTACAACCCCCTTTTACTTGTAAAATCTTGCTAATGGAACAACAAAAAACAACAATAACAAAAAACCCAACAACAACAAACAAATGTAATACAATGTCTGATTTTTATCTATGAGTAGTTGAGTTAAAAATGAAGATTAAACAACTGTCGTGTTTTAGGAACAAATGTATGATACCTACTCTATTGTTTACATAAAGTAGCTAGACGATGAAGGCAATGACTGTTAAGAGGCTTTGGTCTATAAGAACACTACTCCACTTTCTACCAGTTAGAAGATGTAATAGTAAAGAATGTCTTAATCTGAAACAAAAGATTTACTTATTTCTCCATCCTATCCTGTACACCTACTTTATTCTGTTATTTCCCCCCTCCCTTCTCCTACATATAATTACATGTAAATTAATTTTCATATAGTAGGTTACATCTGGTTGCAAGATAAGTTGCTAAAAAAAGAAAAAAGAAAAAAGGAACATTCAATATGTTCACTACTGACACACCAAAATAAATGACATGCAAATATACCATCCCGGCATGAGTGTGCAATTACACCTACGAGTATAGTGAACAGTATGTAAGATGTGACGGCCTGTACATATGTACTTACTAATGAACAGGTGAAAGCAAGAATTTTGTAATAACTTACAAAAAATTTAAGCTTTTATATGAGAAGTGAGTTTCTACTATTCCAGTTGTTTTCACTCGAGTTCGCAAGACATCTTGCTCTGATGGGATGTATTCTGCCGAAGCCAGTCTGTCCAAAGCACTAAGATAGCTAACATTCATACAAATAAAGAGAGTAAATATATACATTCATATTATCTTAAAATAAAATAAACCATGAATATAGTGATTGCACTAATAGAAATTAGACTTACTTAAAGGGTTGCATACCACCTAATTTCAATATTACCAAAATAAATTTGAATTTCATAGTTGAAAATGAAACCAAAGGTATAATGAGAACAAATTTAGTGCAAAAATATATTGATGGACCTTCTTTGACTTCAAAATACTTTATAAAGTTTGAGTGTGGCAACATATCAAAATACCTTGTAACCATATAGAAAATGCACATACTATTCTGCTGAATCATTGAGTTGATATTCACGAGCACGCGTTAAGCATTTCTGAACTCCTTCATCTTTCCATAGTACTTTCATGTGTTCTGCGAACTCAGAAGAAAATACTATGTCTTCACCTTGAGTAACTACTGAGATTACCTGAATTGCATCTTCCTACCCAAACAATAACAATATACAACAGATGCTCATAAAAAAGAGGTCAATAATGTAGAAATGTTTGGTAGTGTACTTTAGTCCATGTGAAGATGAACACATTAATAGATATAACAGCTGGTGCATCCACATCAGCAAATTACTGCACTGGCTAAAACAAAAAAGCTATTGAAACATAAAAAGTTAACTAAAAGTCACCCTCCTGAAAAAAAAAAAGAAAAAGAAAAAAAAAAGAGGTCCCTGCATCCATTTAATTATTTAGTCTTAAGTTACGTATGTAATAGCTAGCATACAGCTGCAATTCAAATGGAATTAAAGGTAACAAGCTACACTTAAAATCTCACAAACTCAGCTGAGTACATGCATTGATTAAAAGTATATCATTTAATCTATATTATTAATTACTCACACATATGATGACTTTTTTATTTGCTTTGTTTTGTCACTCACCGTTATAATTACTAGTACCATAAATTGACTTGTGAGCTCCATGTGCAAACATAATGATGGATATTTAAGTACTGTACATAACAGTGTCCAGGATACAGTATTTGATTGCTACTGAAAAATATTGTGCATACTGTGCAGATTCCATAATCCAATTTTAAACTAATTGCCTTTCCCCCATGATATTTATTTTTAACTACTGTTCATTTATACATATCCACTTTATTTCAGTAGTATAAATGGCCAGTTTTTACAGCATGAAAAATGTTTCAGTTTTAAAATGTCTATTCTATGTCAAAAATACGATTACACCACCATGTCACAGATAATTCTTAAATACTTTTTGAACATATTTTATTCATAACTTATCAAACAGAATATCAAAATATTTTGCGCCAATTCACACGTGTTAATTAATTATGTGTTAGCTATCCAGCGCATGCATCTTTGTGATATAAAAATACTCTTGTGTTAACTTTTACTATCAAATAAAAAAATTTAAAAAAAGAGCTAGCTAATATAATTTGCATGAACTTCTCAGAAAGCATGAGGGAGCCAGAACTTGCCATATTTCCATGCAAGAATAAGTAAACTCTTGCAAGTATAACTTGTAAGTGCTTAAATGTAAGAATTAGTACCATTTTGCAAGCTAACTATAACAATTTCAGCCTTTACATTTACTTTTATAGCTGTCACACTAATACAGCTTGAAAGGGCACGACACTCACCTACTGTAGAAAAATAAAAATTGTAGAAATTAAATAGTGCAGGGGAATTATAGAATACCCGCAGAACTAACAATGATGGGGTGGTTCTACCAACGGTGATTGAACTCAAAATCACCCTTTTGTAATTTACAAACATTGAGAGTCACAATTAATATAGTATATAAGACTTCTGCAATAGTCTCCGTATGCATTAAAGATACTGGTTGAACATGAAACTATTTAGATATAAATTGGCCTACACCGTACAGGAAGAAATTTTGAGTATGATATTTACAGATATGGAACATATTCATGCGTATGTTCTACACAACACCAAGTGACAAGAATCAATGTAGCTTACTTGTCTATCAGCATTTCCAAAGGGTATACCCAACTTTTCCATAGCCTTCAAAATAGCAACCATTGATTGTACTGTGTTACTGTAGACAACAGGCTTGTATTGTAAACATTCTTCCTTTGTATATCCAGTCTCATGAATAATTCTGAAAGTACAAATAGTAAAAATAGTATTTACAAAAGTATTAATTAAGTACTAGCAAGTTTACCTTAAAACTAAATGTTACAATTCAAATAAATTAACTAAAATACATAATTACAAGGATGTGAATAAAAACGAAAGTGCATTACTTCATGTGCATGCACTCTCAGGGATTCAAAAACAGGATTTTTCAGCCGGGGGGAGGGGGGGGGGATTTTATTACAAAACCATTTAGCCACATGAAAATGGCAAAGTCACAACTATGAAACAGATAGCCGGATGAAAGTTTTGCCAAACTATTATAAATTGATATTGCAGGACAGAACTAGACAGTCATGATGTTGAAGATGTATTGAACATTTTAAAAGATACTAGCAGTAGAGTAATCGAGCTATAAATTTTCATACTTATACTGATCATTAATTTTTTTCATAAACATTTTCAGTCAGGGCAAAAAAAAATTTAGGGTGGGGGGGGGGGGGGTGGGGTGATCCCAGGGCTCCCACAGTGTATGAAACCCTGACCCTATATAAAACACCAATGTGTATATGAGTGTGAGCTGGCAAAACAGACCTTCAGGAATAATACTCATGGGAATGTTTAACTGATTCTATGGATGCAATACTTTTGTAAAGCTTCACTGACGGCTTGCAGCCAGATGCGGTTTATGCCCATACAAACCTTATATATTCCTGTAGTATATTTTCTTGTTAGTATCAGTTTGCCTAGTTTTCCATTACAAGGATATCTGTTACTATTCCTAATCGAGCCAGTGAAGTTGTATACTATTTGTAGTGCTGAACTACCAACCCACCCCAACTGGCCAACAGCTTAGACTATGACTATAGCACTCCATTCCAAACCCTGAAAATCACAGTCAAAGGTCATTAATCTGACAGCAAGCCTTGTATTGGGCAGACGACAGGACAGTAGAGATCATTCAAATAAGTCATCTCATTGTATACACAGGTAGGCCGGAATTTAAGACTCAAAATTGTCTTTCCAACTACCATTGTCAGTGCCAGCAAGATCAATACATATGAACAAATTGAAGTAAAAAAAGGGTAAAACTTTAATTACATAATGAATTGTGCAAATAATAGTGGTACTTGTAAAAAGAAAAGAATTCCGCTACACCATATCAGCAGGTTAAACTTATTAAACTGCATTTGCATATCAACAGAATACCCAACACAGAATAACTGAGATGGTAACAAATAAAATGTGTCTTCTTTTCTGTTTTAATTTAAAAAAAAAAAGAAAAGAAGAGAGTAATAATAACAATAACAATAATAATAATAACAACAAGAACATGAGTGAGCGCTATTAGGCTGCACATAAAGTAACATACATATTGCATATAGAACAATTGTGAGAACTATCTGACCCTGCATATTAAAGTGAGGGTGTGCTGTAGAGAAGGCAATCAAAATTTTTTTACATACAATTCTTGTAGCATAGTGATTAACAAAACCACAACAACTCCTTTTACACATCTACACACACACATAAACATTAGGAAGATATTTCGGTATGGGTGCTTGGGCTCCAAGGGCATGTTTCTTTTGGTTAGCAGGTGTTCATGTGAGAAATCACATTGTTAAGTTGTGTATATACTGTACCAAAAAATTATTGGGGGGGGGGGGGGGGGGGAGGGGAGGCTCCAGACCCGGAGACTCCCACTTTCTATGCCACTGTCTACTAACTTCACAGGTTAAGGTGAAAAGAAATAGATTCATGTATCTACACTTACTTCATTTGTTTCACTACTGTACTTTTTCCTGATTCTCCAGCACCTACAAAAACAAAACAAAAAAAAACAAAAACAAAAAACCACAAGAACCATATTAATACTGCAGAATTGTCACATTTACATATTATGGTGTTTATATATAAATTGACTATTTAGTATATTATCATGCCTTATATAATCAGTGTAAAAAATTCTGACATTTCTGTCATGAATTTGTCAGTTATTACATCTCTTCATGTGATCTAATATGAAGTAAAACAGCTCCATTACAACTACAGACAAGTTTTTTGTAACAGCATATTTTGACTGAAGTCAGTGTACACTATTAATGTGACTTTACTTCAAGTGAATCTTGATTTAACACATGAAATTTGATAGTGCTACTAGGAAAAACTTTTAACCATAAACATACACCATACTGCTAAAGAAAAGCATTTTTAAGGAATTTCAACTCAGATTGCGTTCAGTAGTAGTTCAAAAACACATGTGCAGTGAAATATAACAACAAACAAGCTGTAGGCATAGTATAATTTTCTAGTTCTTTTTGAATGAAAAAACAACAACAAAGAAAAACAACAACAAATTATCATTAGAACAGAGTGCTTCTGTACCCGCCGTGTATATAAACTCCAATAGGAACTAAAAAGCAAAAACAAACCTTCGTTTAAATAAGGATAAACAAACAGATTGGTGAGATGGCCAAGATCAGGTCATCTGTGGTCTACAATTCAGCACAAAGGAAGATAGACTATCTACCTGGTTGGTACTAAACATACTCTCACAACACCAGTTAACCACTTTTTGTCTGAGCAGCAGAGCAAACAGGCTTTTTAGAGGCAATACAACTGCTTCATCTAGGTTGCAATAGTATTATTCAAACTGTTCTTGGTAAGATGGAGGTAGCCATGTCAAAGTATTTTGATGTTGCTTAGTTCAATTGCTAGTGCTAGCTGAGTACTCTATATCACTTGGACAGCAGAGACGTACGTATTTTCAGCTTTCTAGCCATAACCACATACTGGAATATGTTTCCTTACTCAATGTGACAATGGAAGACTTCTGTTCAATTAACAAATTCGATTAGCCATCCAAATTTATGACACTGAACTAGCTGGTCTATTATAACTAATTAGAGTTTTCTACACATTTGTATTTTGATAACTACTATACTGAACACAAGTTAAAATTCCTCAGCTACGCTAAGCATTAAGGCTCAGTAACAATGACAACAGTGAGTATATTCATAAATAATTTGTTCACTGTGCTGAAGTGTTGCTAATTAAGGCTGTTGTGTATTTTAAGTTCCACACTATCCAACTAACACTGTAAGCTACATCAATATTTTAAACTGACTTTCAGACAGAATATGTTGGTGACCTAAAACTTTCATCTGTACAAATTTACTCCTTTTTAATACTTCTTTTTTAATAACCTGTAGAAAACTTCTCTGATTATATTGATCATATCTAAACTGTATACATCCTCATGAAGGTAACACAAGGATACAACTGTGAGATATAAACACAAAAAAATTCTCAGTGTAAATACCATTTATATTATACACCAAAACAATATGAAGTTAACACAACACCCTATTAACTACTGCACCAGATATATATGTGTACATGATACACTGTACCCGATATCCACATACCAAGGTAACCACTTGTAAAATAAACAAATTCAAAACACTTCTGACAAGATCCTACAAAATTACGATAATTTATTTCACCTTTTATAAACCCCTTTCCCATCAAACTTTTTAAATTTCAGAACTATTCACATAAAGCATGAATTTTAACAGTACATGTCCTGTAAACACACTTTATGTATTGGTTTAGCTAATGACATTTCGTAAAAAGCTACGTAGTGTTCAAAGTATTATATTCATGTAAGCTCAATACATTTTTATATTTACAATGAAATGATAGAACAATAATATTATGGTGTCTACCCTATACATGCCACATTCTGCAAAATTATACCAATATACTGAATTATGGTCCTCTCAACAAGCCTGTTCACAATTACTCGCTAACAACTTGAGAGCTATATGCATCAATGTGGTCCCAAACAGTCACATTCACTGCAATATATAATGCACATACAACAGGACAACCTCTGCTCTAAACACACATTTTTTTTAAACTATATGTGCAAGTTGTGTGAAAGTAGCACATAAGGACTCCTGTAAGGTTACATATTCTTGCACTTGTGATTTTACTAAGCCCCTTAAACATTCTGAAAATGAACATAGACTTGTTACTTCAATGTCAACTAAATTCACGCTAAAGTTGCATGTGCTAAAATTGAAACCTTTCTACACTAAGTCACAGGTGCACTTCACAGAAACTTCTCCAGTTGGAAATTATGGCTCAGTAAACTGTTGGAACCTTTAGTTCAAATAAATAAAAATTATACATGTATTCCCATTCCACCAGTGTTCTGGGTTGTTACATTTGGTTATTAAATCTGGCAATTTACGTTACAGCATTGCTCATTGTGCTTTGTATATATTATTCATTTGCGAGAATACAGTATCACTTATCTGATAGGCCATACGCCTGCAGCACTTACGTACATACTAAGCAAACAGACTCGTGATATTCTCCTGGTTGTTAACATGGTTGCTTCCTTCTCTTTATGATCCCAGAAAAAGAGGAAAAGCTACAACTCCTCACTTATGTAAATTCATTGATATAGACTTAATGTAGTAGTAAAATAATGAATTTTAATGCTTTAGAATGAGGAGAAAACGGTTTGTAAAGTCTTGGTTAAATATGTCTGTATAATATTTAGACATTAATCAATATTTGAGATTAATTGCATAGTCCTGTTTCTAGCTAGACATAACCAATTGACTTCATATGTAAAAGAACATGAAGTTCCACAATGTTCTTCCGTCCAAAGAAATAATCTTACTTCCCACGTTATTTAAGTCCCTGGATCACAATGACTGTTCAGTCAATTGCTGTTGTCTTTATGTTCGGGGTGATTAAAATATAGGCTAGAATTAGAGTGTTGTTCAAATGAACTGCATATACACAGCAAAATTTTAAGGGTAAAACTGATGTTCAATTTTGAGAAGGGCCAGTAATATAGATACTTTACATCACCTAATATTGAACTAGTACGTACTGTACATGTAGAATAACTGGCTATACAATCTAAATTGTTGAAGCTACAAGCTCAAAATATTGAAATTAATTTCTAATGTCTATACAAGATAAATGCAATCACTATATAAAAAAGCAATGAAATAATGCTCAATAAAGTATGAATATTTGGGGCACTTTATACGCATAGGACACATCAGGAAATTGTTATAGGCACCCTACATTGCCAGATTTTTTCCCCAGGATTTTTTTTTTTTTAACCTTTCAGTGACAATCTTAGATCTGTACTCTTACTAAGAGCACTCTAGATTAAAATAAGATAGATTACTCAGATTACCTATGTTTGGTCAGTCCACTCACACAGCTAGTATCTTATCACCAATCACTCATGTATAGGGGAAGATCTGTGCTGCAGCAGTTAGTGTGACAGTGGCAAAGAGATATAGTTTGTGAGAATAAAGAAATGCAGAATAGTTGCTGTACAGGTCCAGTTGACTGACAATACTACATCTCTATATGTGTATAAGCATGTACAATATGTACACACTATGACCCAACACCTCATATGTATACAATTAGTGACACAATGAAGGTGAACTGGCTTGCACTAAGTAATAAGTTCTAGCTGATACAAAACAACAACAATAGCAGCAACAACAACAAAAAGAACCTTGCTAAATATGAAAATAGAGTAAAAGCATTTTCAGACCAGAAACACAGCTTTGTAGAAGGATAATTAAACCATAGGTGCTATCCAATAAAATAAAACATGAACAACCACTTAAAAATACTAATCAGTTCTCTGTCACTACATATCAGTACACTAACTACATGAATAAAAAGCACCTGTGACTCTATACAAGTTAACATTTTAAATACTTGTTCTAATCATTAACTTGCAGTCTGCCAGCATACCTGCAATATGCCCATTGTTTCAAATTGATCAAGTGAATTGGAAAGAAAAAAAAAGAAAAAAGAAAAAAAAGAAAAAGAAACTTAGCTTATGTGTGCACTGAACTTTAAGCTAAGTATATTGTGGCCACTATTCTGCATGCGAGCTTCTGCTTTGATTTTTTTTCTATTTTTACTGTAGGTAAACGTGAATTCTCTTGACTTCTTAAAGCTGTAAATGTGAATTCGAACATATACATACCTTCAAGTTCCACTAAATACATACATACAGTGGCCACAGATAAATTTATAACTAACAGTTATGGGCATGTCCAGCCTAAACAGCTACATATAAGAATACATAAATAAAAAAATTATAGTAGCTAGGAAGTATCGATGGTGCCTATTTTCAATAGAGAAATTTAGAGCATATTTTTCAGCCAAGTTTAGCATTACTTGTAGCACTTAGCCAAATTGCACACACTGTAATGTGGACAACAAAAAGAACACAACACTTGACTTGCTACACTTACCTAAGCAGGTAATCATTAATAATTGATGTTGGAGGGCTTAGCCATTGATTGACAGTTAAAGGCAAGGCTTTATCTCTACTTACAATTTAAAAACTCCATAAACAAAATGGAATCACTTTAAACTGTTCCTTTGTTGATGGAGATAATGCACAGCCTATGGTACACATTTATTTATTTATTTATTTTTTGTGCCTATTGATAGCAAATTGGAGTTTACTAAAGTTAATCTATCTAACTCTGCTAGCAGAGTATGAATTCTCAACCACACTTACCTTGTGATTTCTTGAACTGCATATTTTAAACTTTCAAATTATTTTTAGTGCAAATGGAAGCAATTATATAGGACCACACAAGAGCTCTATTATGAAAGTAGATGTGTAATATGCAGGTATAGTTAATTAACTGCAAATGGAAGCAGTCATGTAGTACTACACTAGAAAGCTTGTTTATGTAAGTAGATATACAGTGCAGTGGGTATCTAGCATGATGTAACAGTTAGCCAGTAACACAAAAATGAGTTAAGCAAGGAAGGTTGGGGAAGGGGAGAGGAAAGAGGTGAAAATTCCTCCTTTTTCCTCTGTTATACTATTATAAGACTTCGTAATAGTGCAAATTTATAACTATTTAAATTTTTTAAACTAATTACATAAGCCACAAACATATACCTACTAGATTACGCTGACTTCCAGCCACACTAACTAAAATAGCGTGCTATAATTTGCAATTCAATAATCTTTTTACACATACAGTAAGATACTGTAGCTCACATTTCTTGCAGCCTGCAAATCATACAGCTGGCATTCTATTTCAGCATAGACCTCAGGGGAGAAAAAACAATTAAAAAAAGAAAAAGAAAAAAAAGAAGCTTACTTTCAGTTGATACATGTGCAGTATGCAATGTTTCAACTCCAACATATGTAATACATAACCGCATTAGAACCCACACTACTTGATGCACATACCTATACAAGAGTGTATACGAATTCACCTTAATCTGTGTTTGATCATACAATCTTAATACTCTGTAGAAATCAACTTCAGCTAATGTATGTAGTATATTCTGTGGATGGGGGAAGGCACATGTTGTGGGATGGTGAGATCCCAGGGCTAACCCCCTGAAACCTTGGAAGTAGTGAAGTACTAATAGTGCTTACTATCGGTGCTAGTCGCACACGAGCTGATCTTGATTTTGCTATGTTTACTTGGTTTAAATAAGAACTTTAAACCCTCCCTTTTTTGTACTTTTCAAATGGACACATACATGTATGTAATAAAAGGGCATGCCATTTATATTAATAAAAAAGGATATTTCATTGAAATTAACACACAAGAATGGATTGTCCTTTATTATTAAATAAAAAAGGGTAATGCATACTACACATAGCAAGAACTCACATTACGACCTTTACTCACATTAGCTTAAAGCAACAACAACAACAACAACAACAACAACAAAAACAAAGTGACAAGAATTTAAATTGTTGCCAAGTTTACATTCACATCTAATTTAAGGACTACATTTCAATTATCCATGAAACTTCTAGCTGATAGAGAGAACATTGGACAAACACGCACTACACTAACACAAAGTACAGGTTGAGGATTTATTGAAATAAGAATTATCAGTGCATTCTTCAAAATACTACAATTAATGCAATGTGAGGAGCAGCATCCAGTTTATATGTTGGCTTATGAATTGAACACAAGGCCCAATATCTAGGCCACACATAAGAATGAAAAAGGTAGACTTCAAAAACTAAAAAACTAAAATAAAAATCATCAGACCCACTTTTCATAACCTCAAAAATCATGATGAACTACTTATTTAATACTATGCCAGCTATAGATCATAATAGCTGGCAATTATATTTAATACAGTGGCAGGAAAACTGTATTATTAATCTAATACAAGAACTTATTTTAAGTGTGCCTAATCATTATACAAAATGGTTAATCCATGCACAAATAACACCTTTATAAATCACTGCCAATCTGAACTCAGGCTTCCACCTGGGTCCTCCAAAGGTGATTGCTGTATGGAATTTATTGAACTACTAAGATAACAAATATAACAACTTCTTCAATACAAACTTTTGTAGGCCCACATGACCAGGTCTTTATACCATGCACTCCCAAAAGGTTGACAAAAAGTCTAACTTGTGAGACAACAAAGACTTGTAGTAAAAAAGCTTCCTACCTGTTTGTGTGTATCTCAAAAAAATAATGTAGAACTGTTAACTTCCTTGTTGAACAAGGCACATACAAAATACACAACAATTCTTTCATCATTGGAAGTTGAATTACGTGTACGTGCAATCATAGATTGACTGTCACAATATAAACTAAATCGGTACCTGTCTACCCAATATTTAGTGTATACTCAAGTCATTTCAAAGTAATTTATAGTTCTGAAGTTGTATCTGCATAGCTAAATTAGTAAAAAAAAACACCACCTATCCAGAATTCTTGCTAGATTGGTTACGTTAATAGTTAATAATTTACATAATTTTGATCTTTCATTATTGGTAGTCACTAAGTAAAATGGTCTAAACTCTAAAGTTTATACTGTGGATGACATTCATGCTTCCTGTAACTGTATTCATGAACTAATCATTCTTACAAGAAAATAAAAATTCAGTATCTAGCTACCACCGTATTTCATTAGAAACATTAAGGTAGCTAGTTTACTTTAACACCACAATACTAACCCAGAAGAAGAAGCTTTATCTCTTTAGCTTGTTTTTCTCCTTCTTTCCTTAACATCTGATCAATCTGATTTGAACGAACTTCATCAGCACTTAACGCACAGCCCATCGTCGTCTACCAACACGAAGAATACCAGGAATAAAAATCGGTGGTATGCGACACGACAACGATAGCAGGACAGTTCTCCCCCACCCTCGCTCCGCCAGACGGTTTAGATACAGAGCACCGCCGAATGAAGTCTGAATTGTTCTAGCTTTGGGCGTGGTAATAACGTTTTTCGGAAGTGCTATCGACTAACGGAAGTAACTACTGAGTAATAGTTCAACAGTAATGAGGAGACGATTATGTTGTTATAATGCCTTTCTTGTTACTACCGCATTTCTAATAATTCTCTACCAATGGAGTTTGTTGGATACTACAGTAATTAAAGAACATTATTCCATAACTCGTAAGTATTGGTTCTCCAACCACTGCCATTGAAATGTCAGTGGGTGTGGTTCTACTTCTATACCTTTCCTTGAAGAAGACCAGCTGGGGTACCCTGACTGAATGTTGTTTTTATTGGTCCAAATTGGGGAAATGATTCTTGAACTGTGAGACCATAACTATATCTATGTAACAAGCATACTGGTTGTAACACTGCAGTCTCATCAGTTTGGCAACAATACAGCAATATGCATATACCCTGGTAAACGTATCTGATGCATCTGCCCATGTAAACATATTAATAAATCATACTAAGCCTTGCCAAATTGAGGCCATGATTTGTTTGTGTGAGTTAATTAATAAATAGCAATAAATTCTACTGTTATAGACCTTTGCAATTGATTCCACTAAGTAATCCAGGTACATATTATGTCTGCTTGTCAATATAAAGTTCCACTACATACTAGAAGTACATGCACGCATGCAACCTCAGGGATATCGTATGACAAAAATGTGAGTGATTAGTTTCCGATCTCTCAGCTAATTCACAAGAATGTCAAGTTTTGTAAGATTCCCTGATAAGGTAAATTCCTTGCAACTGGAAATTTACTGGTCATATTTCAATGTAATTAATGTAATTGTCATGAAAATAGGTTGATTCTCATGATACATTTTGATGTAATAATGTCAAATTACACATATCCCCCCTTCTCCTTATATAAAAATGTCAAAAGGGGAACTATTTCCATATGGTTATATTGTATTTCATGTTCTTTAAGGTATGACTAGTGCAGTGTACAATATATTGAAAGTTTACTGTTTGTTTTTAATGCCACTTTGTCATTTTATATCTGTGATTGTTTTTAGATTAGGTTTTTGAGGTGATTTATTTTCCAAACTTCCCTATCAAAAAATGTGAATGAAATTTAAAGTGCACACACGGTTACTCATTTGATAAAAAATGTACTTACATCTGTATAACTTTGGTTTCACATCTTAGGTTAACTAACTTTTTTTGTTTGCATATTCAAGGATTTTGAATTACTGAGATAGTTGTACATAACTGTTATATGGCTTACTTGTAATCTATGCACCTGAAAAGTTGAAAGCATTCACAAGGGACAGATTATTTTAAGGGGGAGGGGGAGTACGATTATTGCCAAAGCAGGCTAATTTTCTAAAGAGAATTTAAAAATTTATGATATCAAAAGTTACTGGCAAGCTCCGAGAGTTCTAGAAAATTGAAAAAGTTATGGTGCCTTCATTTATTTTTAGACAATCTTCATGCTTTCAATTTCAGTTGGTGTGGCTAGCTGATAGATCAGAACTTGGCAAGGCTGATGAGAATTGCTATTACAGGTTAAAACAACAACACCTTTTAGACTGATTCAAACAGAATAGTCAACAGAGCCATGCTTGCTTTACTGAAAAATTTTCACTTGGGGAAGGAAAATTTCATGTCTCCCACCTCCGCCCCACTTTTTCTTTTTTTATGAGACTCTGATATTCATTAAAACAACAACAACATTTGTGATTGCCTATTTAGTAGTAAGAGTCAGTATTACTTGCTTGCTAATGTTGAGGATGAACTATGTAAGTTTCTAGGAGCATGATGTATACCGTAAGTAATGTTTATATCCAAAGCCTATTCCGTGATGTCAAGTAATAATTTCTGGTTGTGATCTTGCTCGTGTTTTATTTTTTTATTTATTTTTTAATTTTTTTAATTTCTTTCTTGTGCAGCTTAGTTTAGCCTGGTGACATAAATTCACTCTTCCACATGTTGCAACTTACTGAAGCAATTGACTTAACTTTTTATGGTGGTGGGGTGGGTAAGAAAACATGCTCTTCTAACATTAGATGACAAGAGTGGCTGTATCAGGAAAGTGAGCCACTAAGTTTGTTGTTGTTTTTTCATATTATTCATTATAAATTTTTTGTAACTTTTAGAAGTTACTTCATTCCCAGAATCGTCTCAATTATTAGTATGTTTACCATCAATTACATGAAAGTACACATGTAGCAGCATATTAGACAAAAAAAAAAAGACTATAAATGTTTGTCTTGAATATTAGCATCCATTTTTATGTTATTTCAATCAGGGTTAGGCATAATATAATATATATTTTATATATTTTCACGTAGTATGTCATCAACGAATATACTATAGTATAATAAATTGTGGTTAGCCAGCATTCTAGATAACTACATTATTAGGCAGCATTTATAATCACAATATTAAAAAAAAAAAATTAACATGCCCACCCAATAAAGTTTTCAGATTTTTTGAGAAATGTCTTGATTGACCTGAAAAACAGTTTCTTTATTACACTATAAGAAAGGTGTGGTATTGTAGTTAGAGTTGTACATATAATAGTTACTATGCACAAAAAAATTGCCAAAACAACATATTGCTATTAATGTTTTGTCAAATATCCTTTCACCAAAAAGGCATTTGAATTAAAATATAAGAATGTATACTTAATATACTGAGTGGAAATATTGTTCAGTCTTAAGATGTTATAAGATGTCAGTGTCTACAAGAATTAGATGATGTTTCAAATATTTCATTAATGTCTTCTTTTTTTTTCTTTTTTTCTTTTTTCTCTCAATATTTGTTGTAATTGAATCTCAGGTACAACTAAGAATCTTAAAATATGTGACCTTTCAAGTTGGACTGAAGACTATCGTAGCTTTTTAACTGACCTGGAGCATGTTTGGCTAAAATTTATTCCTGGACCAAAGAAAATGAGTAATTCACAATGTTGGTATTCGTCTCTAAACTTTGAAGAGAGCTATAATAAATATCTGGAAAATTGGCAAACTTTATTTAGTAAAGGTACAGATTATTATAGCACAAGACTTGTTAATGATTTCAATGTGACTACTTGTACTCACAAAAGTGATATTTGTCCACATTACTTTTGTTTACCTAAGGTAATATTAGGAGGTTTTCCAAAAGCAGGAACTACAACTATGTATAACCTGATTAGTTCACATCCAAGTATAGCCGAACCATTACAGAAGGAGCGCCATTTTTGGAGAGAATATATATGTGATTCACATTATAATGGATTTCATAACGTCGCAGTCTTATCATATTTATTTTATTTTAAGAAATCAGCTATTTTAATGGAAAATAACCCTGGTGTTCGTTTTACTATTGATGGAAGTGCATCTACAGTATTTGCTGGTAGTAATCATGCTAACAAGAGTCACATTATGGATATTGTAAAAAATGCTTGCATGACTCCTCTTCTGCTCTATCGATTATTACCTGAAACAAAATTTATATTCATAGTTCGTAATCCAATAGACCGACTATGGTCAGATTTTTGGTATACTTGTTCGAAACGAATTAAATTTGACGAGTCTAAAAGATTAACAGCTGCAATGCAATATATGTATTTAAATGCGTCCAGTATTTTTCATAACTACACCATTAGTGAAATTAAAAAGTTCAAGAGGTGCATGACTCGGCATAACAGTGGACTAAAATGTGTTATGAAAGCTAACAGTGAAATTGGAAAACTTTCAGCATGCAAAGCAGTGCGACTTGGGTTAAGTATTTATTACCATCACCTGAAAAAATGGTATGAAATATTTCCTAGAAGTAATATTCTTGTGCTAAAGTTTGAGAATTTTGTTCATAATATCACTAGCACTATGAAAAAAATTTGGGCATTCCTAGAGCTTGAAGAAATGCAGTCTGAAAAAATTGAGCAACTAATGTACACTGTGGAACAAAATAGCTTGCATTCATGGATAAAAGTTAACCCAAGTGAAAAGTTTACAATGTTTCCTGAAACTAAAGCATTACTGTATAACTTTTTTAATCCTTATAATGTTAAACTTGCTGTATTGTTGAATGACTCAAACTATTTGTGGTGAGTAATGGCAAAAAATATTATATATGATTTGGGCTGACTTTACAAAGTTAATTTCCTCTGTTTGGAATCATTATGTGTGCTAATTAATGGTGTAAATGCACTGGTCACGTCATTATAAAAATGTTGCATATAGAACATTTTATATAATACAAAGTGCGTGGACACCAGGGTTAGTGTATAATAACTTGAATAGCATTTAATTCTTTTGCAAATACCTTGAAGAACTTAGTACTAAATACAATTACTGTCTTATATACTGTTTTTCAATTACCAAAATAATTTCTTACATGTAGTATTTTAAGTACATACTTTTGAATTGCATCACAATTAGTGGACTAAAGTGTTATGATTCCTGATGAACTCTTCAAATGTTTTGTCTATTAAAATATCTGTCTGAGTTGAAACACCTTTCCATATTTCAGATGTGTTGTAGTATTCCATGAGCAGCTCCAGTATCAACAATTAGATCTCATTGCGCTAGAAAGATTAAATACAACTCCTCAGTCACAACAAATAAATTTCCCAATTCTGATTTGCCCCTATATATGTACATTTTTTACCGCAACATCACACCAAGCAGATTGTTACATTTGGACTAGTTTAATAATACTTTTTAAAATAGCTAGAATACTTTCCTTCGCATAAGCTTGAGTATGTAATAACACTCTCTATTTTAGGTTGACCACCCCTTTATCGCAGGCTCTACAAAACCTAAACCAGAACCCTTAAGATGTTGGTTTTCAGGGAACTGCTATCTTGCTTCTATTATTTGTTGCATAAAATTTCTTTCTTCTTTCTGTCCTTCCTATTAAATCCGTAGCAATGGCTGTCAGTTTAATGCTTTGTCTCAGTGAATTTGTATCAACACTGACATCATAAAAGTGCTGAACTTTTATGAGTCCATCAATTTTCTTCTTACCCAAAGACAGCTGATTTTCAATAATGACAGCTGCACAATTGAGTTCTGTATTTGGTACTAGTCATTGTGATTCCTTTACAAATGAATTGAATTCATGAGCCAATATGTGCATACTTTATGCCCTCAAAAACAATAAATCTGAGGGGGCCTGTGCCCATCCCCAACTGCCTTGCCTGATCATAGGACCTTACTAAATATTATTATGGTATTTTCAATCTCGTGCAGCCATCTTTAGCAGAGTATAAGCCAATGGCTGAGTTTGGCCACTATCTTTAACACGGCGTACTCGCACATGCATTTATTGTATAGTATTGTGCTGTACACTATAACTGTAGTAGAAGTCACAACTGATTAAATGATAACAACAATAATGACATGGCAATCATAACTGCCAAATAATTGCAAGCCAGTAATATTAAATGACAGTGATTGGGACAATATGTTAACAATGTGTTTAGTTAAACTTTGGGTCACTCTGATTCCAACTCGTTTTTCTGTCCCTTGTGGTAATTGTTTGCTATAAGGCTCTCTGACCAGGCAAAGTCAAGAGGGGTGATAGAATAAGGAGGGGGTACCCAAATCACTGGTGTTGGGTGTAAATGTTCATATTGCTTTGCAAACACTCCTGTATTAGAGATTGATAACAATATTTTCCTTCATTAGCACCTGGAGGTCACCAAAGGTCAAATTCAGAGTGGCTTCTTATTTAAATTTGTTTATGTGATTTAATTCAGGTCTATCAAATTTATGCTTAAATTTCACTATGCCATTCTACTAAAACTAAACTTTGGTTAGCACAGTTGTCCTGTGACTAATCTGGGTGCATGCCTGTCGTACACAGACATATACATCTTCTCTCTTACTCTCCTGGTCTTCCACCTTATTTTCCACATAAATTTCTACAACTTCAAATAAATGTTCCTATGGCTGAAATTTGTAAATAGATGCTTATTCTGCAATAATGGGAGTAGTGACATAATGCGCAGGAGCTCTACAATGACATCACAATTACGTATTCATGGTATACTCTTAAAATGCTGCAAATTGATTATATGGACTTACAAATTAATAAAATCTTGTAATTAGCTCAAAATTCAAGATAATGTACTAAATATACTTGACTTATAATTATTGTTTTTTTTAAGATTTCTGATTTTGATGAATGTCAATTTTTGGCGATTAAAAACATGTTAAAATTCAAATATTTTGTGGGATGATGGATACATACTGTGGCTGAAAGCCATATATGTATAATGATGGATACTTGATGCATCTTTACTGGAATTACATATGTTGACTATATTGGCGTGTATCTGTACAAACTTGCATGCTATTTGCATAAACTATACATAAACTGCACATGAGTACATGGTACTGTAGTCTAGTCCCACATAACTAAACCCTTTACCAACTGCTACATAGGGAAAGGAATGGTCTTGAGGAGCATGAAGTAGGGTGACACAGCATCATGCTAGACCCTTTACCAACTACCAATTGCTACACAGAAAAAAACTAGAGGAACATGCAGTATAATGACTTGCAGTGTCCTCCCAAAAGGGAACTCTAATATAAATTCTAATGTGCTTGCGAGACATACAATGCATTACATGGCATCACAATAACTTCCTGGTAACTGAGCGAAAACTAGTGATGTTATATATGGCAGAAAGCATTGCTTCAATTATCTGAATATGTTGGGACTGAGAAGTGTTCGGATAACTGACATGTTACTGGACACAATAGAAAATGTATTATAAAGCACTTATGAAGGGGCATGGTCAAACAATTCTTTGTGTTTGCACGTGTTATTATGGGTATTTGGTTAACTAAAGTGTTTGGATAACTGAAGTTCTATTATATGCATGCAATTTGCAAGTATGATGACCATAATAGTCTGCACAAAGTCACATGTCATTGTATGTCACGTGTACCTGTACTTACTAAGTTTCACACATGTCTATTTTTTGAAAAACGTGTACTAAAACAAATTAATGTATTATGCATCTCATGGGTGTTTGTTAGGGAAAGCCAAAACCTTGCTTTGACACTGAGTTTTGCAATTTCCATGTGGCATTGAATCAGTGGTAGAGTAAATTGTATAGATAAATAAGTCATTTGAATGTTTTAATTTGCTGTCATAGTTGTGTAGACTGTACAATGTGTTGTAGATTTATCTACACACAATTATCCTATTAGCACCTTTTTAATTGAATGTTTTAGGGACCCTAAACTGTACCTTGCTGTGCACGTAGTGCTTGCCAGTGTAAGATGATTACACACAAATGTAATAATTTGTACAGATAATAAAGGTGTTTTCTCACCCTCATCATTTTCTTGATGTGATCATTATAGACTTGTGTACTGGAATATTTGGAGAGATTTACTACAAAGACAAGTAAAGTTAAAATAACGGTCATTGTTACCTTCAATAAACAGAAGATAAACCAAGCACAAAACCAAACAATACCAGTAGGTACTTTTCCTTTCACTCCAACGATCCAGTTAGTGAAGAAAAGCAGCAAAATACCTCATCAAAAGAACCTAATGTATATAAGTAAATAGTTATTTGCCTTTCCTCATTGACTAATGCAAAAATGAATTGAACAAAAAAGGGAGATGTGTCTCCCTCTTATTTGTATTACGTTAAAAATGTGTGAAAAAGTTAGAATTCAGGAGCACAAAAAGTAATGCTTGCAGGATAAGGAAACCAGGCCAAGCTCTACATTCTTGGAAAAAAGGTCAACATGTTGAGTGGGCACAAAGGAAACAAACAAACAACTCTGTATACTCAGAACTGAAAAAATGCTGAGCAACCAAATAAAAAATCATAAATTTATTATCACTGATGGCAACTGCAGAAAGGTAGTCAAGTCTGTAGGCAATTAAAACTATTGTATTAAAGATTGGGGAATTCCAACTAAAAATTAATGTTATACCCAATTAGGAGTATTGAATAAGTTCTTTCTCAGTTGAAACATGAGGTTAACATTTGGCAATTTAGTGATTAGTGTAGTTGCCTCCTCTAAATTAAATTGTGACAGTAGTTACCTTCATAAAATGTGTATTCACAGCCTAAAGTACAGATAAGAATATGGAAGAAATTAAACAGGCTTTATCTTCTTTTTTTTTTTTTTTTGACCAGCAGCAAGTAATAGACTTTTACTAGTGGCCATCTACTCAGGTTTAAAATTTTATACTATTTAGTTAAACAACAGTTTCGCCTTGATTTTTCTGCCAGTACTTTGATTTTAATGAAGCACATGCAATTCACAAAAAAAGAAAAAACAACAACAACAAAACAAACAATAGTTTATGAAATGACAGTACTTTGGGGTGACACAGCACCATTAGTATTTAGTTTAGACCACTGATCTCCCAATGCCTTCGCAAAATGATCTTCTACAGATGCTGGCATAACATCAATTGCATCTTCTCTAACTCTAGTTGTATTATGAGAGCTTGATGTAAAAGGATTGACAGTCTTTGTAGAAATGTTCTGATAAGTTGCTGGCTGAGTGGTTATAACCCGAGATGATGCAGAAACTCCTACAACAACAAAGGCAACAAGAACTAATTAAAAAAATAAGGACAGTAGGTTTATAAAGTCCAAAGGGTACATCTGTGTGATTAAAAAAATGATAGTTGCGTTACATTTTTATTTTTAATCGTGATATTATTTGTAAAGCTATCACTAACATCAAGTATCCTTGAATGGTGGACTACAAGAGATATACAAAGAAAGCATACAAATATTGTAAGAATATAAAGAGTTTATGACTGAAAAGGTCAACAAGGCTCACTTCCATTATATTCTGTAGAGTATCACGAAAAAAGGGAAAGTAAGAGCTTGATTATACTATACTGCCTTTAGAATTAGAGATAGACAATATTTTCCCATATCACCTATGTTCTTGGTTATTACGTTGGGCTCGGTCCCCCTAAGTTATAGCATTGTTCATTGTGTACACAATAAATTTATTGATAGAAAATATCACCCATCTGATTAGTCATTTACACTCACAGCTGCGGCACTCATGTACTGTAATGCTAAGCCAACAGACTTGTGATATTATCAAATGAGTATATATTTTTTTTTTATTGGATGACTATCATGAGTCTGTTGGCTTAGTATTTACACACACAATTGCTACAGGGACGAGTGTAAATATGGCCAACCAGATGAGTAATAATCTTTGTATCAAATTAAATAAATATTTGGCGAGCGAGCGAGACACTCTCAGGATTAACACAATTGAAAATCGGGGATGTTTGTTTGTTGGTGAGCGAGCAGAGCGAGCGAGACAGTATTACGGGCGGATAATGCAAAATCGGGTATATGTTATATAAATATATATGTATGTATGTATGGATGGTACGTATGCCTTTCAAACACGCGCGCGGGGGGCTTTTTTTCTCCTAAAAACACAGCTTTTCAGGCTTGACCCCAGTTGGGATACTACGACATTAACCAAGTCTTACTTTAGACTTGGGCTCAAAATTGTGAGAGAATTCCAACGAAAATGCTTGTTTTTCAAGCCACAAACAGTTGCTGCGACCGGTTACTAAGGCATTGAAGACCCTTTATTAGACTTAATTTTCAAAACTTCGCCGTTTTGGGAGGCTACGAAGTGCCAATTGTTGGTTGGCAAGACCCACCAGCAGTCACAATGCCTTAATATTAATGCTAAGGAAGCTACCACTGCTCGGGGGAAGCTGAGGTAAATATGTAATTCCACATTTGTTAGCTCCATTCTTTTTTGTATCTGAGAACTTGTTGTCAAGAGCGACTGGTAAATTCAGACATTCAGAATGGCTTCAATTAGATACTACAGAAAGTACCAATACTCAGGAAATTTAGGTAAGTAGTAACTCTATACTTGTTGTCTGAATTACAAAAATAACACTGGCCTATTTTTTTTTTTTTTGTAGCTGAGAGCTTGTTCAAGAGTTACTGGTAATTGAGGTAGTCAGAATGGCTTAAGCCTGATAATACAGAGGTTACCATTACTCATGTAAGAGAGTAATTTTGTATTTCTATGCTATTAATGTTCAACTGCTATTATACTACTGTTTTTAATTCAACTAAGCTTAATATAATTATGTAGTGGCAATACTGCAGTTTTATGTACCTAACTTGAGGTTCGCTCACCGCAAGCACATCACTAGTTTATATAAGTGTGGACATACGTATGTCATTTTGTACTTTGACCCTTGCGTTTTGGTGTTTGCTTCGTGGTCTACCCCTTCCCATACCTCCACTGAACTGAATCTTTCGGTTTAGTGATCCCGTATCATTCAAGGAAATTAATTGTTTACCCCTTCGTATTAGGTTGTTTCTGAATGACACAAGACACACTTACATAGGTCTTAAAAACTCACTGTTAGATTCAACACTGTGCAGTAATTCTTTAGAACTTCTTGCTTTTTCGAGTTGCAAAATGTTATGGCGAATGGTTACTATGGTATTGAACCCTTTACCAGACGTAATTAAAAAACTCGGCCTTTTTAGTAGCTACGAGTGTTTGTTGAAGCTACTGCTAATTCAGATAGTTAGAGACTACAGAAAATACCAGTACTCTGGGAATTGAGGTAAGAAAGGAACTGATAGATTCTATTGAAGTGTTTTGTTTGTGCTTAGGCTCGTTCTCCCATTGTTCTCAAGCACATCACTAGTTATTGTGTACAAAGTATACAAAGCTATAACCTGGGAGATATATGTAGTAACCCAATATTATAAAATTAAGAACACAGGTGATACGGGAAAAACCGCCCTATGGGGCAATAGTTATATTGAACATTATATCAGTACATAATAAAAATATTGGTACTCCTGGTACGTTTGAACCGTCCAACCAGATTGCTCAATTCATGGTAAATTTATTTCATACCCACTTCTTAGGAGGTCAGTAAGTGAACTGTCCAATCAAATATTATTTTCCTATAGCCTAGAGCCATGATAATTATCACTTGCACCACTTCACTCGGTCAGTATGGGATTTACACGATCCACAGGACTTCGGCACTCAGTTATGTAAATCTCATACCAACCTCATCATGGTGTAACCTATACATACACACACGTTTATATGAAATGCAGTCAGCACTCTCTATTTAGGAGAGACCACCCTTTGCCTTTATAAATATACTTCTCTCTTAATAGGCTATTCTAATCAGGCATTAATACAGCTCGAGCAATGAAAACAGTAAAGGTAAACACAGTCTTCATAAGAGAAGCTAAACAGGTCCGAGACACTCACCAGTATATATTTTCAACGTGGAATTCCACTTCTAGCATTCTGTTACTCCCCCAGCATAAAGCTAAACTACCGCAGGCAGCAAAAATTATTTGCTCATGTGATTACTATGTGACAATAAGGGGCATAACCACAAAAGCTAATACCTATGCAGAGCTGACATTTTGCTTTTTCTCAAAAATCAGCCCGAAACAAACAAACAAAAAACAACAACAACAAAAAAACAAAACAAATCAATGTAGCACAATAAACGATCTTAATGTCACCTAAATCAACGGTTAATTGTTAGTAATCTCCAAAATCAGAGTGTGACAGACAGACAGGATGACTACTATAACTCTCTTGTGCATGCACACTGAGGGTTAATAATACCGTGTATACAATTTCTAAGCCACAGAATGCAAGAAACCAAAACAAAAAGAAAAAAGAAAAAAGAATTTCTCAACGGGTAGTTTGAATTGATATCACACCTCCATGCTGAATCGGGCATTGTTTCTGCAGTGATAGTAATGCTATACTTTCTCTTCTTCACTGTGTTCACCGTTACTACGCAAGCACTAGGTAGGCAAATAAATACAATTAAACAGTTTTGGAGCATACTCACCACTCTTTAGTAATGATAACACTGCAGTTGAAAAGTTGCAACATTTGGTTTAACTAGACTTGACTTTCTAGGATAAGTAAAAAATAAAAAAAATAAAAAAAAGGAAACAAATAATTGTAAAAATTGGGGATGTAGGGTTGCCCAAGAAAGTGCATAGGTACATACAACGAAAGTCACAATTGCTCTATAAAGTAAGGAAATGAGAAAGGTCACTCGCTCCATGTGATAATTCCATATCTCTACATTTTCAATCAATTAAACATTTGCATTATATATAGATATGTTAAACAAATGGTCTTTCACTCCTTTAATATAGAAGTGGTTCAGGGATCGAGAGACATCACATTGGGAAAGTGACTTTTCCTCACATTTTAAAGCAATTGTGACTTAGTTTACTTGTTCACATTCTTGGGTCACTTAAGTCTTTTAATTTTCACAAATGTGAACGGCATGTTATTTGTTCTAATAACTGTGATTAGATTGAACCCACTCACCAGAATTGATCACTCTAGAACTTGCAGTAGATACAACCTGAACCACTGGATTGGGTGACACCAAAATGAAGCCATTGCCAGCACCAGTGTTGAGAATTTCAGGAACTACTTTGGTAGTTGTTGAGAAGAAGTTGTTATTATTTAACAATGGAGTTACATTGACCTGTTGCAACTCTGTTGGGTTCACTAAGACATAAGGCTGAGGTTGTACCATCATTGTTGATGTTGGCAATAACATGATAGGACTTGCACTGTTCGCTGCAACCTGAACATCTGTCAAAAACAAAAAATTAAGTGTTTCTACAGATGATAAAAGATGGGGTACATCTAAAATAAAATAGTATAAAGAGGACACTGCTATAATTATTATTTTAGCCGAAAATAATGAATTGTAAGATATTGAGAGTGTGGATGAAAATATAAATGTTTGAATATGTTAATATGAAAATCATACAGTAGCTATAATTACTCTAGAGTAAACGAAGTAAAAGCATTGCACAACTTTGAAACATTCTGAAGATTTTTCAGTCCATGGACTTTCATATAATCCACTTAAGTACTCTATACACCTCATTGTCTATATTGATACTTACAGTACCCATCTAAACTTCAGTTTTCATATGCTGCTTGACTTCCTTCCTTTTCTTTACCTCCTAAGCAATAATCTTTTCTTTCTTATTCCCATCCCCACCTTACTCATTAATTCTCTTTTCTTTTTCTTGTTCTTTATCTCTAGATGTTACTAAAAAATCTGCTTTTGTAGTTCCTTTATAAATGCTAAGATGCTTTCTGGTCTCTACTCTATTCTCCCTCCCATACTCTCTGTTTTTCTATCTTTTATTTTCCTTCTTCATAAAAAGCTAATTCAGTACTGGACGTCTCGAGTTTATTCGTGAGTACACATAATGTCATGACTAACCAGAAAAAAAATCAATCCAGAAGGTGTCACAATCTGAGCTAATATTTCTTACATGTATGTAACTAACATCACAATTTTATGTGCGATATAAGCTGAAAATGTAGAAAAAAACTACTGAATTTTACTTCTGATACTCAGACAAAGTTAACTGAATAAGCAAAGTTTTACTGTATAAACTAAACCATACCTTTAAGAGCTTGAACAGATGACCCTACAGTGACTGGATTACTCATTCCAGCATTGATAGTGGCATTACCACAAGTAGACAGATTTGAAAGAGTAGGTGCTATCAATGGATGACTTGTAGGTAGTGGAAAATGTATTGCAGATGGAGAGGTTACAACAGTCGCTGCACTGTGTGGATCTGCCAAACTTTTAGGCCAGTTCTTTAGGTCAATTACTTGCACGTGATTTCCAGGAGTTAAAGGGGAAATATGATTTGATAGGTTTGCGGTATTGAGATGCGTTGAAGTAGTATTATGTTGAGACAATAGTAAACTCTGCTTTTCAGTGGAAGTTGCAAGAAAAGGTAAGTGGGTTGAGCTGAATGATTTAGTAGTACCTGGGGATAGAGAACTTGAGGATAGCGAAGATAAAACACGAGATGTTGAAGTAGTTGATAGTAAGGATAAATTTTCAGTCGAATGAAGAGATGATGACATCATTAGCTTAGTCTTTTCCTGTTCACCACATGCAGAGGCCACAGTAGTCCTTGAAGATGAATCACTTCCAGAACAGACGTAAAGAGGGATGACTGATGATGTTGATAGTTGAGTACATGTTGGAACAGTAGGGCTAGGTGTACTTGATGATGACTCATCAGATGCCTTTATCAATGGAGGAAGGTCAGTAGGACTTAAAGATACGTCCTATAAAGTAGTATTAGCAAAAGACAAAATAAAACTATAAATTTCAATAAAATTGAAAATTTCAAATTATTCGAAAATATAATAACTAAGTTTACACACAAATCCTGTAACTGTTTCATTGTTTTGATAACAAAATTACTAAAAGGCATTCAACAACTTCAATTCAATAATTATGTAGCCTTACAAATATTGTGTTTTTGCACTTGCAGTTGTTGCTATTGGCAGATGTCAGAACAAGACAACAACATATCCGTAGCTTGATTTCATCTCAAGTATGCACTTTAATAGTACATGCAAAGTTGGAACCAATAACTACACGTATTTATGTATTTACTACATGTGTTAGATTGTGATATAACAAAATTTATATAACACTTTCATCATAAACATCAATATGACATTTGTTCCATGAATTTAAATTTATAATCTATCTGTGTATGGTACAATACATAGTACACTCAATCCCTTCTTATTGGGGCACCTTGGGACCTGAGGGTGCCCGTATTTCAGAAATGCAATCAGGGAAAAACGTATGTAGTTTTCTCCAAATACATGTTAAACCAACCTTTTCAATAATTTTCAGGCTTTTTTTTTTTTTTTTTTTTTTTTTGGCTTAATCAGTCCTCTTTCACTTGCAATCCTCAATAGGACAACTATCTGGAACTAGAAATAACTGGCTTGCGCTACCGCAATAGGTAATGGTTGTCAAATTATCGACTCTTGAGTTAAGAATTGATTAATTGGGTTCTAACTGGTGTCTGGTAGAGTGGCGTGCCAGTAACTGAGACGTCCGCATAGGGGATTGAGTAATAGCATATGCCATCTTTCCCTACTAAGTTACCCCACATAAATGATATTCACCTGTTTCTTGATGATTGAACTAACTAGAACTAATCTTTATGGGTATGCATTTCCAAAAGTATCTCTAATTATTTAACATTAATGAAAATATTTCGAACTAAAATCAGTGCAAAAAACATTCCCCAAGTTGAAGCCACCTTTTGGCATTACACTTCATCACTATTAACAATAGTCTGATGTCAAGACTGTTACTAATGTGTAAAGGGTGAGGGAGGCTTTAATTTGTTGCTGGCTTAAAAAAAAAAAAAGTACTTGTACCACTAAAAATTAAAACGAGTGATCAAAAGATACAATAACAGTAGTGTAAAAATAATAATGACAGAAACAAACCAAGCGACCAAACTAACACTCATCCTGCACGTCTTTTCTTTTGTTAATTACCACATTACAAATATTGCAAAAATTTGCTATGATAGTGGAATCAAATCCCAAGACTTGAAGACTTAAGTGCCTGCAGTCTTGGTTGCTGCAATGCTCAGTTGGGGAGAGTGAGAGAGTGAAGAGGAAGACAGCACAATTAAACAATTAGCTACACATCTCTGATACTACTTAAAGAGGCATATACACAAGTGATCTACTTACATTTTAGTCTATGTGACGATTTAGTGGTGCAGCAAAGCATTGAAGCACTAAGGAATTTAGATAGGTGCCACTTTAATAACCCTAACAAGTATGCGCTAAAAATGTACTGGTTTCTAGAGGGTTCATGATAAGTTATTTTACCATCTCTAGCAATATTTGATGTTTTTTCCCCCAGTACATCAAACAAGCTAGCCTATCCATATTAATCATAACAGGGCCATCCATAAGATGTTGTACCTGATTTCTCATAGAGTTTTCGGTCTAGAATAATCTTATCAAAAATTATGGTAGCTATAGGTCTGGCATGTTTTGTCTTTCAGTTTCCATAAGGTGTATGTGTTAGTATACATGCAACATGGATGATGTCATGAAAATGATTTTAAAAGTAGGTTGATCTTGGAGCTGCAGGCACAGATTCGAGATGGAATTGGTATAAATTATGAGTAGTGTTGCAATAATCTATATTTGATTACATCTAGTTAAGTTTTGCCTTAATTATATGTTAGTGGAACTAAGTGCATTGAGTCTCAGCAAGGGTCATGAAAGTAATTAGATGAATTTTAGTTTATTCACCGAACGCAATTACATGTATACCTGAATAGTACCATTCAGCTACATTGTTATCAATTTTAATAAATTGTATATTTTCTACCATCTAATATATAAATGTTATCAAGTTCTGACCCTTCATAAAAGCTAGATTGTGCTGTTAAAGCCTTTTTTAATCCACAAATTATGGCTCCTCTCCGGAGGGGGAGGTGTTTCCCGTTGACACCGAAAAGGTGTTCTGATGGTAATAATTGGTGGTCTGTTGAGTACGAGACTGCAGCAAGCGGTACTACTCAACAGTATAAAGGAAAAAATGTGAGAGTCTTGGAAGTCGAGGGTTGTCGTAGCTCAGTGGTTAGAGCACTGGTGGCTAAAGCCAGTGGCCCTGGGTTCGAATCCCCAGCGACAACTAAGTTTTTTCACATTTTTCCTTTGCTTTTTTCCAGACCCCTTTAGGTGAGAAAATGTCAATCTAATATATAAGTGGCGTGTTTTAGCATATGCATTTGGCCACAATATGATATACCCAGAATTCCTATTAAAAATATCTCAACACACCTGATATACATAAAGATTAGCTACATATGTACAACTCTGCATGAATAGTATTCTATAACTAACCTTATTGTCATCCTCTTTTAAGATTTTCCATCTTGCAGCTTGAGACAGACTTCGTTGAAAATGAAGCTCAATCTCATCTGTGAGTTTAAGAAATCAGTTTAAGAAAATGATATGAACTAGTATGTACATATGTATGTATGCACAAAACTCACTTTAGGAGACATGGAATAGGATAACTTATGGGTACCAGTGATGATTACATTAATGTGAAGGTATAGATGCTTAAGTGCTAATACAATTCTGTGCTAAGATACATAGATTCAAAACAAAGGTCACAATTATTTGTCAAAATAACTCTTAGAATTACACTGATGAAATGCCTAGCATTATTGAAGCCTTTAACATTTTAACTGGCCGGCTTTAGTAATTACAATGTTATGTATTTATACTTTAAAAACTTATTGTTGAAATAGGTTTTCAGGAGGTTAGCAGGTTTGAAATCAGAATGTATGCAATCATCAAACATGGCAGTTATGCATTGCATAGTTCCAATACAGCAAGGTGATCAGGTTTTCAAACATTGTGGCTTCTGCATGTAACAAATATGTTGCATTCACATTTTGTGGCTTACAGAATTAAAAAAAATCTCAGTTAAAAAACAAACAAACAAACTGTTAGGCATTTACAGAATGTGTGTACACACACCGCAAATAGCAACCACCTGTATACTATGCAGCCTCTTCCACAAATCTTCATGAAAAACCAGTGTGCCTTTTATAAATCTTTCTGTCATTCTCTGCTGTACCAATATATATTTGATCACATGCTTCTGTCATGATTTTGTATCATAGCCCAAAAGTTAATTTAAATAGGTTTTCAGCATAAATACGGGGAGAAGGGGGAAACAACGACAAAAAAAATTGACAAACCCCACCCCCTTTCTCAAACTTGGGTAGCTGCTTTTTATATACTTCTAGCCAAGACACTGATGATAAAAGATAATAATTTTGAGAACATTTTTTTATTTAATCACTTTTGAGAATAGTTTTTTTTTTCTTGTTGCCACCCATTGGCTGATATTAAGAAAGAAGGGGATTACTCAGCAGTAAGCACCTACTCGTTTGTAATCTGTTTCAAATCTCTTATTGAAAACGAATGACCTAAAATAGTGTGCAATATCAAAACTATACCCTCTAGCTATAGTTTATACTTGAACTACATAATTAGTAAAGTTGAAATACTGTGTAATGTCCTAATGTTATCTTGATAAATGTAGCCTCACAGACTGCTTGCTATAAACATCTCAGTGAAAGGAATTGAAAAGCCCATAATGGTCTAGTTCATACTCAGTGTGACATTCTTAAATTAAAAGTACAGTGACTGTTTACCTTTAGGTATGTAAACTAATACCAACATGGCAGTGACAAGAAAAAAACTATCCCAACCTGCAGGTTTTTTTAGGTGAGTGACAAGAATAAAACTTAATGGATATTATGTAATAGCAAGCTTGGAAATCATCCAACTTAACAAAAAGCTTTAAACTACAAAAAAAAAGACAACTAAAACAAACAAACAAACAACAACAACAACATGAACTACTACTGCAGGTTTTGGTTTAGATCATAATCTATTCAAACCACCCTAGTAACACCACTGTTGGTGTAGGATTAGAGGCTCATAACCTTGGTGACAGGTATGTCATATACTGCAGGTAAAAATGGCACCTGCTGGTTGTGTGGCAGTCAAGTCCAGTCAGGATGCTACAGATTGCACTGACAGAAATAGAAAGTCACTAGCATATAATTGTTTTTAAAGAAATCCCTAGTGACTCAAGATGCAGAACTGTGACTTTCCAGGAAATAAGCTATATATAATATACCATATCAAAAACTGTAACATCTTACACCTAGCCATGGAACTAACTTGTTTGCAATCAGCCTGACAGAACTTTCACTTTCAAAAGTCCCAAATAGTTTATGGCTATGTACATATTACCAAAATTTAATTTTCTCCTTAGCTGATAAAAAAATAATACATCTGCACACCACATCACAAACTAAGCTCTGATTGATGGCATACAGTTAGTCTCACCTTGTACTGTGGTACATGTACTTCCAACGGCATGTTTTGAAACAAAAGATGGTCCCTCACCTGCTCTCTCTTTATTTTCTGACTGTCTGTACACATAAAAATATGTAGTAATGATCATAAATTAACATATCAACCACAATTACAAATTAAAAAGAAATGGTGTACACAAGACTTTGCCTTCATCTTATACATACAATATTGTGTAACATAAGCTACTTAAAGAAAAAACAACAACTTTGGGTTTCCCAATTAAGAAGGGAGTCTGTTCAACATCATATGACAAAACAAACCACACTTACAACTGAATCATCAACCCTAACAAGTCAATTAAGTGTGCTATTTACTGAACCGTACTAAAATCCAAGCCAATACAGATGCATCAAGGCAGATAATCTACAAATGTTTATTAGACCATCCATACACAAATTGGCTTACTTGGCAAGCACTAATATGCTACCCTGCTAAATAAACCTTAGGACATTTTTATAATGATATTGTAAACATGAGCTTAAATTTAATTAATAAGTACAACTATAACTGAAAAAATGTATTTACAAGGCTAAATGAGTGCATGTTGCAAACCATCAACAAGTTTGTTATGGCTGGAAAACCACAGAAACAAAATTGAACTTGTAAAAGTGAATTATTATTCAGACGTGAGTTGCTTGTGCGTATCATTTACAACACCAATCCCCTACTGAAAAACTTTGGGGAGGATAAGATCAAATAAGTTACCAAACACCCACACATTTTAATTTGTTTTTTTATACATCAATTCTGTTGGTACCATCTATGTATTCATCCATTTCTATATGGGAGGCACTAAACAATAGCCAACTACATATACGTGTAACTCTACTTTTTATATCCTACAATACTAATGATATGCGTATGCAATATGTAACTACTGGAACTCTATGTACTATACCCCATCAACTAAGATACTCCTTCAATGTACATTAACTAATTAATCATTGTTTTACAGTTACTATTGAAGGAATCTATACAGTCCAGCATAGAGGTTAGAAGTGACGCACCGCACCTTCTTAGGCAGTGGCATGTTTATAATGTGCTGTGTTATGGCCTCTACACCGATCCTAGTGATTTCAGTATTTTACTGACATACCCTTGAAGCAGATGTGAAATTCTTTAAATTCCTTAACACATACCTACTCAAATGTTGTAAATACTCCATAAATGCCACAAATAAATCTTTGGCACCTATCCAGTGAGTACAAGAGTATAAGATACTTATTATTAGAACCTGGAACTTTAGGCTAAGGCAGTGGTGCTGCGGATTTTTTTTAAATAGGCAAACTGTTAAATCCCCAATCTGCTGTACAAAATTTCCCCGTAATTAACAAGTATAAAAACGTGGGCAAAAACACTAACCTGTCATGCTTGGCATGAATTTCTTCTAAAAGTGCATCTTTCTCTAATGGCCTCTTACGCACTTTAGCAAGAGCAACTGAATTTGATTCAGAATAGCAAGATTGACTGTCTTCTGTCATTTCAGTCATACTGTTTGATTTCAAACTGCAAAGAATATGTTAAGTTAACATAATCAAGTCCAAATAGGAGTTGCAAAACTACTTAGTAGTAACTCCAAATTACTATCTATCCACTTACAATCCCGAACCCCCACAATAGACTTCACCTCAAACTATACGAAATTCCACATTGAAGAGACAGCCCGAATAAACCTATCCAGAGCGCTCGCCGCACTGAAAGTTGCCGTATCTTCTCACGGTTTTTGTCTTTTCTGGAATCGGTTCGATTGGAAAGAATCGTTAATCTGGAACAAATGGGCGTGGTGGGACAGTAAAAGAAGTGGGTGTGGCTGGTTCGTGCTGGTCTCGAGATTGAGAGAGTCAAGAAAGATAAGTAGCAACTGTCCAATGGCAATGGGAGATAGTATACTACAGTTTGACCCCTTTGTTAGCAGAATCGATGCCGGGTTTTGGCACGAACTTGCTCAAAGGAAGCTGGAAAAATACAAGCTGAGTGAAGATAAACAGCCAATTCGAGGGTGTTATGGAAATGGTAAGTTGAAGCGACTAGAAATATCCTCAATTTCATTGTAGTTAGGACATTACATTGTCCTAACTATATCGACTTAGATCCCGCATGTTAGTTCATTAGTGTGAGTTGATTAAATCTTAATTCCAACTACATTCCTCATGTTTTTTACCCATATATAGAACATACTGGCATGTTGGTTCTGTAAAGTCACTTGATTCAATGTCCTGGAACACAACCTTAGTGCTGTGTGCAGATTGTGGACTGTTCCAAACTATTAAGTTGGAATAAAGGTGTTCCTTTCATAGTAAAGTTAATCTAGAAGTGTTGCTCTGGAATGTATAAATCTGTAAAATCCTATGTGATCAGGTATTGTAGACATATTATTATATTCAGAGAGAATCACTGACCAAAACACAAAAAAGTTAAAACACCAAACGTTTCAGCTACGGACTGTAGCCTTCATCAGTGGTAATGATTCAAAAATAAAATAAAATAAATAGTTACTAACTTATAGTAACTATTTATTTTATTTTTGAATCATTACCACTGATGAAGGCTACAGTCCGTAGCTGAAACGTTTGGTGTTTTAACTTTTTTGTGTTTTTTGGTCAGTGATTCTCTCTAAATATAATAATATGTCTGGAATGTATAAGCCAACAAACGGAGTTTATAACACAAAAAATGAGCAACTATCAAATTTGTTGAAGACATGATTTCCAGCTTCTCTTGAGGATAAAAGCAAGCCAGATTGGCTCATTTAAGTTATACAATGGAGATAGAGCTGCTTAAGATAGAGGATGAGGGTAAGATTTAAGGCGATAAGTGGAGTCTTGTGTTTTTAGGTTAAGGAGTAATTTTAATGACGTTCAGAACTAAGGAATAAGAGGAGGGATCGTCAAACAAAACAAACTTATCTTCTTTACAGTATATAGTACAAACCATAAAAACTACAACCTTTACCGAATCAGATTTGTCACAGCCTATCATCTGACTACATAGCTACTGAGGTTTGTGACAATATCAATATACTTGTACCAGAAATAGACTATGAAGAACACTATACTAGAGCTTCAAGAGAAATAGCTGGAATTGGAGTGACTAAAACATTTAGAAAGTTATTGCATTCCATTAATAATGGATATAAACATTATTTCACAATTTTTTAAAACGATTTTTTGGGACATGTGCTGTCTTACTCAGGCTGCGTTTAAAGTGAAAGTATAATTGACCAGTAAGATTGATTAAAAAGTTAATTTTTTCAACGATTCAGTCTTTTTTTTTTGGCTGATTTGCATGCACACAGCATAGACAGCTAGCATCCAGGAACTCCAAACTATGTCTCTCTTAAACTAGTTGTTTTCTGGTGTCATCTGTATGTGCAGAGCTTCCTTGATCTTAAACTCACAATTCTTCTGGCTCTGTCTATAAACAACTCTTACCTCTTCCCATTTAATGGGGTGATGTTGCTGCCAAGCATGTTTAGCAATGTCTGAAATCTTCTCAACACCTCTCTTACAGACATCTTTACTCAAGCCTTCCGTTATTTCACCTATATATACTCTCCCACAGCTACACAGTATACTATGCACTATGTATGACTCATATCTTTCACTTTAGTTAAATGCTGTTCTGATGTCCAAATCTCTTCACACTCTCTGAATTCTCTCATGCCCATCAGTGTTCTTGCTGTTTAGATTATGTTCTTACATCACCACAGAGAGGTCAACCTCATTGACCGTTGAGGAGGAAGCTGAAATATCGGGTTATGTTTTTATTACATATATACAGTCTATATGGCTGTTAAACAAAGAAAAACTGCTTATGGTTCATTCTACTTGATAGCGCTGATTGCCTAACCAACAACCTTATTTTCTTCTTCTTTGTAGTATGTATGTGTGGTATGTATGTACTCAGATATGCATTTCTTGTATAGCAACTTTTTTGTGGGGTGCTTGTAGTTTATGTTATACATTTTTATTTTATGTTGTGTAGGTAATGTTTCTGGATTTCCAACACAATTCAATTTGGAATATACAGCTTTTACAGAGTAAGTACAGTGCAAATAGCAATTACTTAACCAAATGTAAAGTATTGTTACAATAAATATAAATAAACCTGCATAAAACATTCTGCATAACGTGCTGACACAAGAGTGTTGGTAGGACGTGACTAGCAGATGAAACACACATCAAGTGTTCACATAATGGGTAACCACATGATGATGATTTCTATCTATCAATTAAAAAAACATTATTACATTGTCTCAGTAAAACTAGTCATCTACTTTTAATGTTAAGGTAACAAATCCACCAATATTCTGTGTACATTTTCTTGCTAAATAGTAATTAGGTGCTGCCTCATAGGGAACTACCATTTTTAGGGTCCTGAAGGCCCAGGTTGTAGCGTCCTGAGTGCGGCGAGGGCACTACTTAGAGCCTGAAGGACCCTAAAAATGGTACTTCACGACGGCTGTGCAGCCCCTAACTAATTTAGAGCGTAGCGACTGCTCCTAATAACTGGACACTAAGTGCAATCGTAGGGACACTAAGTGTCCCTACCCTTAAGGTAAGGATACTAAGTTAATAGTGTCCCTCTTTGAAGGACCTAAGCAGTTTAGATTTCCTCTGTCACAATACAAAAACTCTATGCTCTAAACTATGTTCACACACTTTTACTGTAGTCATATGCGTATAAGTAATATATGCATTTAATTACTGTATATGTATATATAATTTTACCAACAAAGAAGATTCAGCAGCGTGTATTGAAGAGGAAAGTATAGATCATAAAATCCTTTGCCAGTCCGGATGCTTTGTGGGACTGATCCCAATAGGGGATTTGCATGATGACATCACGTAACATCCTACCACGCCCACCGATGGTATCACTGCACACCGTGTCCCATTGAAAATGTATTAGTTTTGCTGACGGCTTGGTCTATTTTTTGCTGTAGCAACAGCACCGGGCTGCACAGAGCTTCCAAATTACAGGAATAGCTTTATTATGAAATTTACTAAGTGCTGATAGCAAAAGTTTAGGATTTTCAGCCCTGGCTATTGGAATTCCTAGGAGTAAAATTTGGTGATGGTTATCTAACCACCCTACTTCTTCTTGGAACTCACCTTGAAAACTGAGACTGGCTGGTTTTTCTCAGAATTCTATAGCCTGGGGGTGGCCTGCTTCTTAGAAGCTGATTGTGGTGAAGATACTAATTTCTCTGGAGGGATTGGTGAGTCTTAAACGAGAAGTTAGAAAAAGAGATTGCTTTGTTCCCTGAATGCTAAGATAACAGAAGAAAGAACAACATGGTGATCATTTCATAACTTTCCTAAGGATAAACTGATGAGAAAGAAATGATTAATTTCTAAAAAGATAGGATTTGTATCATCAGCTGTTTTGCTCCACAATGTGGAAGAACTCTTGAATATCTTTGTGGAGGATATTGTAACAAAAAGCATTGCTACAGGGACGGCAGTGGAGAATTGGCAAGCCTACAAATATTGCCTCTTATTACTGATCAAGTTTACTTTATTTAGATTGAGTATATGTTTTTATGTTTATTTTAATTATCTTTCTCCCCTTAGTTCAATATGTATTCATTTTCTTTGATTGTTTAGTTACAATTTAACCACAGTGTAAAACATGAAAGCAATAGTTCTGCAGGACATTAATGTCCGTGCATTAACTACCTAAAATAACTCACCTACTGTGGAGTTAAGTAATGCCATTAGCTAGCTACCTGTTGAAGAGGTAAAAAAATGGTGAAGGGACATATAAATTCTAGTTAAAAACTAGCAAACAGGACATTATTACTGATACAGTCCATAGATATACAATAGTCCCACACGCTTTGTGAGAAAATGTTTTCGTTTATATATACCTTGATTCTCAAAGACAAATATCTGGATCTATATAATATATTCAATTTAGGAAGTATGTCTTAGACCTCTTTACTTTGTCACAAGTCACAGTATTGCGAGGCTGTTGTTTAGCTACATTACCATTTTGCTCACCTTTCTTTAAGTTGCCAATATTTGCTAGCAAATACATACCTTTTATCTATCTCAACTTTACAACATGAAGCTGACTAAGAGCAAGATGTTCAACTATAGCTACTTGCTTTTATAAATGGTATTTCTGCCAGAGTCTGAGTCTGTCAGACAGGTAGTTGCATTTATGTCTCCTGACTAGTTTATGGAGATGATAACTTCACCACAATCAGGTTACTTCTAAGAAAATCCACAGCACAATAGGCAGGCCACCACACCAGGCTATAGAATTCTGAGAAAAATCAGCTGTCTCAGTTTTCAAGATGAGTTCCAAGAAGAAGTAGGGTGGTTAGATAACCATCACCAAATTTCACTCCCAGGAATTCCAATAGCCAGGGCTGAAAATCCTAAACTTTTGCTATCAGCACTTAGTAAATTTCATAATAAAGCTATTCCTGTAATTTGGAAACTCTGTGCAGCCTGGTGCTGTTGCTACAGCAAAAAATAGACCAAGCGGTCAGCAAAACTAATACATTTTCAATGGGACACGGTGTGCAGTGATACCATCGGTGGGCGTGGTAGGATGTTACGTGATGTCATCATGCAAATCCCCTATTCTAAGCATGCTACCTAAGCGTGGTTGATACACGCTTAGGGGCTAGATTTTGGGCATAGTGCTGATTAAGCAGCTTGAACCAACCACAGTACAATAGTGGTACCACACTTTTAATTTACCATTTGGGTTCCTAAATGCATTCAAAAATGCACTATTAGGAATTAATGAAATTACCTTTTTAAATTATATGAATAATATGTTTCCTATACTGTATATGAACTGAGTTACTGCTAATATTTTCTCCCTCCTCTCAATTTTTTTTCAGTTGTGTATACATGTACATATATAATTTATTTTCATCATTTTCTTGTTACAGAAACAAAGATTATTTATCTTATGGCTATCCTTTCTTTGGAGCAATACTGAACACTAACACAATTGATTCATTTAAGAACTTTGATAAGAAGAAGTTAATGGAGACACTATGTTCTGAGGTAAATTGAACTTGGAAGAATTGTTGTACTGTCGGCTATTTGAAAGAATAACTGATATTCAGAATTTTGTCAAATTACATGATATGTAATCATTAATTTTGTACTTCACTATTCAGTTATGGGAGGACATATGTAATGGAAAAGCACTGAAAGATCCCAATTTATTGAACAAGTTTTTCCTGCTCACATTTTCTGTAAGTTATAACTAATGTGTTTACTTTTGTACTTTAAATGTTATTATTATTATTATTTTTTACTTATATTTGTCATTTTAGGATCTCAAGAAGTATAATTTTTATTACTGGTTTGCTTTTCCTGCTTGTCAACCTGAAGAACCATTCACAGCTGAGTCTACTGTATCTTTGGATAAGGAATTTACTTGTACTCAAGTTAGTTTGGATGGAACATTGCGCAGTAAATTCTAGAACAACAAGTGATAAGCTCATGTCCAGTTGATGAAAAAAGATCTTTTAGTTAAATTTATTTGCATGATTTTATTGGGTCAATTAAATTCTAATTGAGTCTTGTACTACTCCAACAGCATTTGAATTTGATATTAAAAACATTATTTTTGTGTGTGGCAGATTGAGAGCCTTGCATCTTCTTATGGTGATTTCCGTTCAACTCATCCGGGAATTGGTTATTTTCTTGTGGTAACACAGCAAGACAAAGTTTCAGTGCTGCCTCTTGCTGAATTAACTTCTTTAGGAGATACATCACAGGTTAGCTAATTAATAGGGTACATTGTTAATCAATTAAAAGTTTCTGGTTTAATATAAAGTATTATGTTCAAAGGTCAAACTAGGATTTTGTGACCCAAGTACCAGTGCATCTAATCCAGGCTGGCCATTACGAAACTTGCTTATGCTTGCCTCAAGAGAATGGTGAGTGCAAGTGTTATTTTATCACAGTATATAATCATGTGTGTCGAACTAAGACATTGTTTTGTATGTCATAGAATCTCATGAAAGGTCTTGCCAATGTTTGTGAATTAATTATTCTAGAATTAGTCAGGCTGACATTATATCACTGGTATATGGGGGCTTTGTTTCCCATACTCACTTGAATATTTAGGGAATATGCCCCTTACACCTCATCAAAATGGGTGGTTGACTTTTATAACTGACTATAGTACTTCACCACATGTGGCTCTTGATGTACTAACTTTGCTAATTAAGAATACAGTAGACTAAAGTATTTTCATCCATTCTTACATCCTCTACCACTTGGTTTAGTTGCCTGTTTCCCTCTCCTGCTCTCTAACTTCCTGAGTCCTGTCCTCTCTTCAGCTCTTTCTTCTTGAGTCATGTATTCCTTTCTTCACCTCCTCCTGCTTCTCACTCTCTCTGTCCTTCTACCTATATTTGTGGACTTAAGCTTTGCAAAAGTGCCGCGGTCGCCTTATCAACTTTGCCTTGTCACTTGCTCTTCTATGCAAAAGTCATGATTTCTTTAATCAGGCCTGAATGTGATGATGCTTTATCCATTCAATTTGTGGCGACGATTATTTAGTCACCACCGGGAATCGAAATGATGTTTCTGGTAAAGGGTTTATAATGTTCCACAACCACTCAAGAAATAATCAATTTTCTGTGATTGAAAATAATTGGGTTTTTTTTATTTGCAGTATCAGAACTAACTGATGCCACCTAATATAACAAATGACCCACTTGCAAAACAACTATAGCTCTGTTCATTTGATTATTAATGTAACCTTGGTCTCAATTGTATTTATAAGGTCGTACATGCTAAAACAGTTAATCTGTGTTTGTAGGGGTGATATTTTCTCAAGTATTGATGTTTTGTGCTACCGTGAAATTACTAGAGAAGGAAAGCGAGTGAATACACACAGTCTTGTGGTCAAAGGAGTAAAAATTTACAATTTGAAATCCAAGTCAGGTACCTATATAAGGAATCATTTGCTTGTTGTATATGAAATTATTGTCTGTTTTAATAGATATTCCTAAAGGTGTGGGGTGGGAGAGGAATGAAAAAAATAAGCTGCAGCCAAAAATGGTTAATCTCAGTTCTTCAATGGACCCTGTTAGGTAATTGTTGCATTATATTGGCTGAATTTACTAACAAATGTATGCGCTATATGTTTCAAGTATTAATTTTTGTTTACTGTAAATGAGTAATATTAGACAGAAAACTTGTACATTGACTTTTCGGCTACCATTTAAAGACAAGGAATGGTCAAGTTGTGTTGATTGTAGTACTAGCTACTTTCAAAGCTGGCCTTATTCACAATGGTATTGGTTTAATAAAACCTACCTAAAACAACTGAACATCGACTCGACATTATATAAGCATGATCCATACTTAAGAATTGCTAGGCATATCCATGTTTTAACAATTATTTTGTAAAGTACAGGACATAAAGACGTACACTCAAAGTAATTACTCCGTGTTTTTTTGTACGTATTTTAGCTGCAAGTTCAATTATGATTAAATACCTAAGAAAAACAGCCCCACTATTATACCATTTGACTTTTAATTTTTAGAAGCTTTATGTCTAAAGTCAATGCTCAGATGTGAAAATTTTGACAATTTTTTCTGGAATTAATGTATTAAAGAACGTAAACTTAAATTATAAAACTACGCTTTTATAGTATTGCCAAAGCTTCCTCGGCTATCTTCATCAAGATCTGCTGTTGACATAATAAGTGACAGACAGACAAACACGATGAGTACTATTTACTATCCTCATGTGTATACACCCCAAGGAAAAGACTCCCAAATGTGTATTATTCATTGTTCCATATGTCAATTACGTTACATTTAAAGGGAAGACCTAAGCATATGTGTTGTTAGCTAATGAGATTCGGATCAGTACATGTACTATTCTACTAATAGTGCATGGGTTCAAATTATTATCGCTGATAACCAAGAGCAAAGCCCAAGAAAGAGAGCAGTTGTCTAGTAGCAGAAGTAGCCATTGTTTTTATACCATAGTTACCATTTCTATCACCATTTGGATCAGTATATAGGTCCTAATGAAAAGACAGGATATAAGAAGTGCACTTTTCCTCTTTACCGCCACCTTCAAGCAAAAGCAGTGGTGATAGAGTGATGATATTCAGTGAGGTTCACAAGACAAGACTTTATACTCCAATAAATAATTCTCTGTTGCTAGTGTACTTTAAATGTGGATTAAGTAACCATTTGCAAAGAAAGCTTCGTAAAAGTAAAAAGAAATAAATTTTCCTTCGCAGCTAACTAGACCATGATCACTTTTAACAATTATTTTGCTTGCAATCTAAACACTCTTTGTGGTACAAAGTTACGTTTTATTTCTGCTGGCAATTTTGGAGGGACAATACAAGGAAATAACGTATTTAATTCATGGCTGTTACCATAGCAACTATGGTATGAATATTCATGATTCTCATCATGCCACTACAATTAATGTAAACCATAGCTTGGGAAGAATGAAGATTTTTTTGTGGTTCTGTGAATAAGCCACTACAGTTGTTGTTAGTTGTTGTTGTTTTGTTTTTGTTTTGTTTGTTTTTTTGCTTTCACTTTTATGATTTAAGGTTGAGTTTATTGGACATGTACATTGTATATTATATTATGTCTTTTACTCTAAAATTAAATTTTATGTCTTAGACTATCAGAGTCATCGGTGGACCTAAACTTGAAGTTGATGCGTTGGAGACTCCTTCCTTCTCTGGACCTTGAAACTATATCTCAGACAAAATGTCTATTGTTAGGTGCAGGAACTCTTGGTTGTAATGTAGCCAGAGGTCTATTAGGCTGGGGCGTTCGTAACATCACTCTTGTGGACAATGGCTCTGTGTCATATTCTAATCCTGTGAGGCAGAGCTTATTCAACTTTCAGGTGAGACGGACTTAACCTTGATATTTTTTTTATTAGTGGTCAGATTAAGATAGGTGTGGCAGTATCAGTGGTTTACCGATTTCAGAAAACAGTATACTACACAAGTACGGTATTTGTACATGCATGTATTTGCAAGGTATCTTTATTGACATGCATTTGCCACTTAAACGTTGTGACCATTGAGTTTTTAGTGCTTTGGGGTAGATATAAATGCCTAACAAATCAAATACTCAATTAAGTATCATAATAGGCTTCAGGTATCCTAAAAAGCTGTTAGGTGATGGCACTATTTCCAGTGAGCCATTGAATATTAACTTCACCATATCAAAGTGAATTCATTTACGGCAAGCTAAATACTGCACCAGGGGTAAAAATAATAATAATAAAATACTGTAATCTAGAAATTAAATTATAGAATTCGTCCTCTTACTTATTGTAATTGTTTTTCTAACTTTCAAGTGTACTTTACAGTAGATTCACTTTTCACTATTTGATTAGGATGACATTTGAATATGTTGACATAGTAGTACCAAAGCAATAATTGTACTAGAGGAATTTAATATGACCATAACTTATGTACTTCATTTCTTTTTGCATGTGTTTGTGATGACAGGAGAAACAAAAAAGGAATGTATTTTAGGACACGATCTTTAGGTGATATATTGTTAGACAGTAATATTCATCCTTAAAAATTCTCTGTAACTTTTTTGTTCCTTGACACATAATGGTTTCATCATGCTCAAATTCATTCCACATTTCTTTACACCATTTTATGCAGCTGTATTACTATGCATATTAATTGCAATAATTTTCCTCAATTTAGTATATTAGTACACACAGATATGTACATGTAGCTACATTTAAAATCATTGGAACTTGAGCTTTGCATTAGCTATGATCATGAAAATAGTGGTGGTGGTGCTAATTGATGTCATGGTTTCAGTCATGTGCTTACGGTATATCTCTTTAATTTTGTTTTAGGACTGCAATAATGGTGGCAGAAAGAAAGCTGAAGCAGCTGCAGAAAGTCTTCGTCTAATTTTTCCAGGGGTTAATGCTCAAAGTGTCCTTCTTAGTATTCCCATGCCAGGTCACTCTGTTGGAACAAACGGTTAGTGTATCATATAGCTGATGCTGTAACTTATCTGTGAGGTCCATACAATTCCTCAAATTAAGCAATTCATCAATGAACTTGGGTGATTCTTGTTATTAAAGGAAATAACAATTTTACATTGTTAGGACTAATTAATTGTACTTTCATTCCACGTTTTACAATTATGATATCAATAATGTACATAAGTAGCTCTCTCAGTTATACTCAATTTATTTTTACAAGTTAAACATTTGTAACAGTCATTGCTAAAAAACTAACAACATATAATTGTTCACTTCACACCATTTATTTTCCAGAATTCTTTTATTCATTAGATGTATTCTCTTTACAGGACAAATACAAGACAAACAATGAACTTAGGATGTCACAGAAGATCGAATCCAGGACTACTTGCTTAAACACACAAGATTTCTAACCACTGTACCGCAATCAATGGGCAACCAAACATTTCAGTTCTGTATTAATAATAAAAGGCTGAGAAAGAAATTATGATGAAGTGAAAGATTAGTAGAGTAAAAAAATTCCACGAATATATTTTCTATTGGTCCGTTGAGAGCGAGACTGTAGCATAGCAGTACCCCGTTACAGTATCTTAACTGTATCAACACAAAATTGAAATATTCAGTTGGTTGCCATAGCTCAGTAGTTAGAGCACTTGTGGATTAAGCTAGTGCTCCAGGGTTTGATTCCTAATAACAGCCTAACATTATTAAATTCTTTATTAAAGTGTGTGAAAGAGAGAGAATAGCATGTAATTAACCTTTTCTGTAATGTGGCTTTAACTCTCAGTATCATTGAGTTAGCTGTAGGGTTGGTACACCTAAAGGTATTATTGCTAATCTGTTAGGTCACAAATATTGTAAACAATTCAAGTGCATGATTTAAATATCACACTTGCACAGCTTAATACTTCCCAAGCTCATTGAATATTTTTACTCAACTTATTTTACAGAAGCGGCACTTAAAAGTTTGCAACAAGACGTCCAGAAATTACAAGAACTGATATCATCACATGATGTGGTGTTTTTATTAATGGATACACGCGAAAGTCGTTGGTTGCCAACAGTGATGTGTGCTTCCATGTCAAAAATATGCATAAATGCAGCTTTGGGATTTGACACTTACATGGTGATGCGACACGGATTTAGGTCAGTATAATTTTTTTTTCATTCATGTTAAATATTTATAAAAGGCTTACTTACAGAATTCCTAATTCAGTCGAGAGCAACACTTCTTCCTCGGTCCTTGGCAGAATATGTGGCAGTGAGCTGGCCTGCTACTTCTGCAGTGATGTTGTTGCTCCTACTAATGTAACTACAACTTGTTTGCTGTGTAGTGATTGCTGATATATTGTAATATATTTATTCATTTTATAGATAGCCTAACATTAGTATTGTGTTACTCATGCAAGTATTTAATCCATTGTGAGGTTCATACTATGCCATCATTGTGTACATTTCTGTAGTCAACTCGTGACCGCACATTGGATCAACAGTGTACAGTTTCTCGACCAGGTCTTTCAATGATAGCAGGAGCTCTAGCTGTGGAGCTTCTGATGTGTGTTCTGCAACATCCTAAAAGGTAATACGCATGCTCACACTGGTCAGGCTTGCTCCAAGTAATAATTTATCATGCATATACAAAGTAGTAGGTAATGTGGGTTCAATTTATCTTCTCAGATATTGACAGAAAACTTTGGATTGCAAAATTCATTTAAAATTTCTTATAAATTGTCACTATTTTCCTTTTTTGGCTTGTATCAATCATCTAACTAGTGTATGCATGAATAACTCATCACCATATTCCATATTGATAGGCAATGTGATGAAGATGACAAGAAAAAATAGCTCGTTTATTTGGACTCAAAGTCTATTCAAGACTTGTTTTTAAAGTAGCCTCTATAACAGTGCTATATTTTAGTCGTCATTTAGTTCAATTATAGAACATAGTGCATAGAGATTGTAGAATGTTATAGCTCTCTAGTAGTAGTGCACTTACTAGAGTTATTGACCAGGAATTATATCTGATGACTGAGCAAAGTGTGTATAACAACAATACATAAATACATGTGTACATTATTATATATATATATAATGTATTATATATATATATTTTTTCTAATGGGTGACTTTGTACAACTTTTATACTGCCAAATATGTATGTGTGTTTCTGTGCTCAAGGGAAAAATCTCTTTTCTTAGATGCTTTTCAGTGTATTATTCTTAACAAACATTTTTATATCTTGCTTTGATTTGTAATTAATAAATACTATATGTATTCATACAGATAGATATTAATACAGATAGATATTGTGTAGTAGGATGTCACAAAGACTTGATATTTAGTTTACGTAATGCGTTTTTATTTTTCTTAGAGGACTGGCTAATTCTGAGAACCTCACAGATGATGATGAATCTGAAAGTGAATCGATATTGGGATTAGTTCCTCACCAGGTATTCTCTCTCTATGCGGCCTGTCTGTCTGTTGGTTTTGTCTTCTGCTGTCTGTCAGTGTTTTCTTTCCATCTATCTGTCAGATGTCCATCTTTTGGTCTATCTTTATAAGCATACTGTATATAATAACTATTATTGCACATTTGCAATAATATTATTTGCAGTTGTATACTAATATTTATACGGACAGCTATAACTTAAGATCGAGGATTAAAATTAATTAAATTGTCCACAGTACTTGTTAGGTCCTTCCCCATGTAAATGACATAAAGCTAAGAATGCTTGGTTTGTTGTCAAGTAACACTTGAACATTATTCTCATTAAAATTATAAGGTAGTTATATTGGCTGAAACTTAAAATGTGTTTCATAACTATTTCATGTTATCATGCAAGTATGTATTACTGTGAAAGCAAGCTAATTCATATTTAATTAGTATACTTATGTAATAGATTTTTTTTTTTATTGTTGTTGTTTGTTTTCAGATTCGTGGATTTATGTCCCGGTTTTCCAATGTACTGCCAGCAAGCAAGAGGTTTGATAAATGTACAGCCTGCTCGGAAATTGTAAGCTATCAACTCAGTACTTTCATTTTTTCACACACTTACACAAATGATATTATGTATATAAACACACTACAGTTTGTTTGGGATTTACTCACTCAAATAAAAAGTTGTGGACAAGCCATATTTATTTGTCTTGTGATTTGATTTTGGTGGCAAGTCTTTGCCACTCTTGTAATAGTAGATAATTGTCTAGCTTTTTTTGTTAGGTTTCACCCAATATTTATATCAATGTGTTTGATAGTAATACCACCAAATAAATGTAAGCATGTGCATTGAGAGCATCTGGGAGGCACAGAATGCTGGCTGGTCTTTTTAAAGGGCTTATTAGAGTTCCAAAATATGTAGTACAAATAATATAGAAAGTCAAGTTTTACAACGTAAATACTATATATAAATTTACAAATAATGACAACTTTATCCTCTATATATTTAACCGATTACCGGCCGAATTATTACTTAACCGCGGTGCCGCGAGCCGCCGTATTTTTTTTCGCCGGAAGTAACCCTTACTGGAGAAGCAACTTTCTGACTTTGTAGCGGAGAAACAATCGGTCCTGGACATAAAGTTTCTATTGATCAGCCGCTGGTAAAAGCTTGCTCTTGCTATTGCTCAATGGATTGAAAGTCCCAGTTTTCGACAGTGGATGTGAGTACGCCTAAGGCTATGAAAATTTTTGGTATCTCGTAGCGTCCTTGGGGTGCCACTTCGCGTTGCTTAGTTTCACTACGCTAGTTATGAGCTTACAATAGAAGACAAGTTCAGAGATTTGAGTAATGGTTATGAATGACACAAGAATGGACACTAACAGCAACTTATAAAGGTGAATTGTTAGGAAACAAAACACACGCCATTTTCAGAGTTATATTAGTAAGAATGAAAACATCCAAATCTAGCCAATGAGATCGACTTTAATTCATTAATAAGTCACTCTGTGACATTCTTGTGTTCTTTTTATATATTCCAGGTATATTATGAACTTTACAATACTACTAATATTCCAAAGTTATGGATCAGCTTGGAAATTAGAGATACTCTTGTGCTGCATCTTTGGAGTCCTGAATCCACAGTAGAATCAATAAACTTCTCCGGAAGACTTAAGCTATCATTGCAGCATAACTCAAGTACTAAAATAATCATTAATTATAGTTCTTGTTATAAATTTTTTATATGAGAATATTTTGATTAACTTGAAGTGTTTTGTAGCAAGATTTATCTGATAAATTTTATATTGTAAGCACACTTGTAGATATGCTGTACAGATAGCTATACTACATTACAAATATGAGATGCAATGATAGATAACTGGTAGATTCAGGTAGGCAGATAGTTATTACCCCCTTTCTTGTATGCAGAATTGCGTATTTGGCCTTTCCGGGACAAAATACGGAGGTACGCAAAATTGCGTATTTGGCCAGTAATCGGTAGGGCCATCGAGAATCGCTGCGGCACTTCTGACTCCAACCCAACTACCAGTCACCTGTTTGGCCGCGTGGCAGTCGCTTTATGACGGGGCAATGCATCCCTGTGGCTCCACCGTCTCCCCACCATACCCCCCTCCCTGGACGGTGTAGCCTGAATTTTTTGTATATTTATTGTCTTTTTCTTTTTTCTTTTTACCACACAGTAGTTGGTAGAATTGACTTGTGTATTCACATGACTGTTCCACCTTAAAGATTTCTGGTGTTAAATTTTAATCAAGATGTAATTATTTGTATTTTTTTTTGTATTATCAACTGAAGAAGGCAGAAATGTCTCGATTAAAATTTAACACCAGAAATCTTTGAATAAACTGGTGCCACCCAAGCTATTAAATGCTTAATACCCAATACACATTAAATATACAAATACACTTTTTCCCCCCTCAAAAACATTTAACAGTGTTTCCATTGTTCTTTAACTGCATTAGCTAATGTGAGGAATTACCAGTTAAATCGAATGGATGTTGACTTATACATAAACATTTTATCCATGTATCAATACTCACTCTTGATCAAACCATTTGATAATTTTTCAGCTGCACTGAAAGAGTAATATTCAGAAGTATCTCAGGAGAAACTTACATACCAAAAAAAAATATAGATTTTGAATTTAGAATAATTATTTGAATTCTTGATGTGTATCGAAAACCTACAGCTTCATTGATCAGACTATCTCTAGAGCTAAGCATAGTATTAAGCTACAAGCACGCTCACATGTATGACAAGTCCTTTTTTAATCTGTTTAGCCAGAATAAAGCTATATGTCATCTTTTTTTTATACCAGAGTATTTTAACACATCAATAGATATTAATTTATATGTAATAAAATACATTGCAGGTACTTCAACACTATCATAATGAAGGATTTGATTTCCTTTTGAAAGCATTTAATTCACCAAATTTTTTGGAGGATCTCACTGGTTTGAGTGAACTGTACGCCCAAACTTTTGAGGATCAGGTAAAGATTAATAGTTTCAGAATTGTTTACTTCATTTTTTCATATGTTGCACAGGTCTGGGAGTTTAGTGATGATGAGACTTGCACTTAAATTATGGACTATACATGTATATATTTTTCTTTTTATCTCATTAAGCGTGTATGTTTACCAACAGTATTGAATTGTATAATTTTAGAGTCACTTTCAAACACACTTAGTATGTAATTAACACAAAAAGCTGTGCTATTGGAGATTAGTGATAAGAGAGAAATATTTCAAATGGGAAGCCTAGTGGAACTTCTTGTCATAAGTTGCAGATATTTTGGTCAACACAACCATCCCACTCTGATTCAGCCATTCATAAATTTCTCTTCATTTGCTAACGAAGTGTTGACCATGATTTTTGCTGCTATTTGTGCCATTATTCACACTAACTAGGTTTGCCCAGGATTTTGCCGTGATATTGCCTAAATACTAAAAGTGTTTCAGAATCAGCCGAGTTCTTTTCTTTGAAAACTATCAGCCCACATTATGACAGGATTACCAAAATTGAATGCTAACTGATAGTTGTTGTTGTTCAAGTTAAATTGGAGTAGATACATAGTTCAATGAACTTTAAAAGCTCCTAATACAAGGTTCCAAACAAGTTTGGAAAAGGTGGCACTTTGTGTGCACTGCAAAATATAACTAAGTTTGTTTTTGTTTTTACAATGGTTTTGAGGCAGACTTTTTAACTCGCAATATTTGGTATTGGGTCACAATATTTTTACCCTTTCACAATACCACAGTGACTTTTGACAATACTTATACGTTTGCTACACACTATCAAACAAATTACATGTTATCCTTAATCATCTCTACATTTATTAGAGTAACAATGGTATTAGATAATGGCTTCAGATATTATATCAATTTTGGCCAAATGGATGTTGAATCCCACCCATTTTTCAGTATGCCTTAAATTATGCTGCTCACACCTAGTGGTTGTGTAGGCTTTAAATCTCTGACTTGACTGTGATGATGATTTTCTCTACAGATTGTGAACTAATCTGGTTCCAAATTTACTTACCAAAATTACTATAATATATGTTGGGGAGGGTTATTTCATTAAATTATCTTGTGCGTTCATCCCTTTGTATTCTACAAAACCAATTGAGCTTATTTTTCTGATTGCAATGCCAAAGTTGTGCTGGAGGTATCCCACTTCAGAGAGGTGTTCACAACTTAATAGTTGGGAGGAAAACAAATAATATTACCCAATTCATTCTAAATGGACATTTTTAATGTTGTAGCCAAACACTTTCTCAGACTGAGCTTAAAAATAACAAATTTCCTAAATGGATGATACGAAACTTTTATAAGGTAATGTCACTTAGTTTAACAAGTTTTGCATGTCTGAGTAGTAGCTATAAAACGTCCTCTATGACCAATATAGAAATGGGTTTTATAGCACTGCTCAATTTCACCTGCCCTACTAAATGGAATATTCCAATTCTTGAATTGCTCAAATTGTAAAATATATATACTGTATGAATATGGGGGGGGGGGGGGGGGGGGGAGGGAAATGAACAAACAACCTTTCACAGATTATTACCTTAGCTATTGTGTTGTTTTTTAAATGTTACTGCATTTCCCCCCGTTATTGTAGTTTGTTAGCTGGTTTAAGCAATTAAACCCGAGGTTGGAATAAATAACAACAAAAACAATGCCAAACCTTGCCCCCATCCTGCTCCCCCAGCAAGATCACAAGGAAGCAACAATTACTTAACAAAAAAATTCCTAACTACTAAAGGCAGAATAGAACAAACTAGTTGTAAGCTAGCAATATTAATAATTCACTACTATTAGAGTTTGCAGGTGCTGAATACATTACAGGTGCCAAATGAATTGTAAACAATTACAGTCACTTCTTGGAACCACCTAAACATGGTGGCGAAGTTGTTACTTCATTAGATTGCTTCCATTGTAAAGGAGTTCTTGCCTATTGAGTAGAACATCAACATATGACACAGATAAACAAGTTACATTATTGATTAAATTATTTAAGAATTAAACACATTTTAATTTAAAAGAAAAGAAATTCTGGGCCGATTTATATAAACAATAGCTTGAACCTACATGACGTTTTTAAGAACTAAACATATTAAATAAATTTGAAAGATAAATTATATACCTAGAAGGAATAGCTTAAATCTACATTACATGTAAATCATGACTTCAAGTTGCTAATGGTATTTTTCTCTCCTGTACTAGAAATCTAATCAATTAACAGCTAGTATATCAGACTAAATAAGGTATGATTGAGTTACAGCCAGAAAGTATAATTTGACTTATTCTGCAGTACTCAACGGTCTAGGTGCAGCTTGAGCAGTTTGTACATGATTTTATAGAGTCACTACTCACATTATAGTTTTTCTGTATCGATCACCAAAACTGCTTTGAAGTAAAACAAAAACAAAAAACATAAATAAAAATGTCATTTGTTTAGCAACTCTGGAAACACATGCAAGTTTGCAGCAGAAACTTTAAAACAACATTATTTTTAAAACATACTATAGAAACCATTTTTGTATATTTATGTAGTACTCATAAACAAATAAGTATGCAGGTTCTATAACTTTTGTCACTCAATACCACATAACCTGTAATCTTGTTATGTTGCTACAAGTTGTGACAGTATATTCACTATAATTGTCCATACTTTCTATCATTGTCCAGCACCTAACTTTAATTATTAGTTAGAATGAAACGTTTTTTTCATCTTCATTATATTGCACTTTTTCACATCCATAATTTATACTTTTCCTATAGTAAAGCAACTAGGCTGACATTAGTCACATTCCCAACACCTAATTTTACTCATGTTTCGAAAGTGTCCCATTCCTTAGCAAACACTCAAACCAATCACCTGTATAGAGAGTGCATGTACTCCAGTTTCTAATTCATGCTTCAGTACTTCGTTCACCATTCTGTGCCGCTGTAACAAAAAAAAAACGTAACAAATAAATAGTTATATAAAGAATTGTTCAATAATTGAATGTTTACTTTGAGTAAAGGAATATCGTTGAAGAGTTCTGACACAACAACAACTTTGAAGTGAGTTTCAGAACCTGTAATTAGAAATACACACACAAAAATAAGATTAGAGCTTAAGGGAGAGCCCGATCAAAGCTGCATTCTAATGTTCTCAATATGAACAATATACGTACATATTAAGTTACATACGTATGCATAGTGTCTCACTTCTGTTTAGTGTATATAATTTATTGACTATGCAAACCAGTTCAGTGTCTAGGGTTTCTTATAACTCGAACTATTTATCGAAAAAATAAATTCTGTAAGTAACATTAACATCTCTATTCAATTTTGGTGCCAACAAACAGTTTCTTTATGAATGTAAAGTAAGAATAGAAACATCTGCAATAAATACTGTACAGTTTGAACTCTACACTCTTTTAACACTATTAAACAATTAAAAAAATACTATTAATAAGGATGTAATAGCATGTATTTATAGTTTTCCACTTTAATTAGTATGTTTAGTCAACATAAAAGCAGTTCAAATTTCAAAAACACAGTTAATCTGCCACATCTTTTCTCTTTTCCAAGACAGAAAAAATCAATATGAAAAAACAAACAAGATTCATAGTATGAGTACACATGGCACTTACACAAGACAGCTCTACCACAATGCTCTAACACTGCGCAGCAAATCATCTCAATGAATTCTACACGCTATAAAACTATTTTAGTATACTGAACATGACATAAACTTTGTTCTTAGGCTTAATCTGGCACAACTTGCTGGAAAGCAATAATTCCAACAGATACCATACACAATCATATTAGTGGTGGCAGTTAGTCAGCCATTCGCAATTTAAAACTGTGATAAAACTAGCCAAACTGTATTAAAACTAAAATAACTGTCTGCACTAATTGCTTACTGAGTGTTGAAGTTATTATACAAACAAACAAAAATTTTTTTTAGAGACTGACAGAATTACCAGGCTACAAAGCAGTTTTGGCAATTGAAACAGAAAAACTATAAAGTGAGTAGTCCATAAATTAAATTCTTATAGCTGTACCATGTCAAGCATTGACCAAATTACACACAACTCAATAGAAGTTAGCTGTATAAGTGACCAGCAACAGTGAGGTAAATTATTTGTGCATGTGAAGAGTGCTTCAAAAGAACATCAGTCTTACAAGCTAATATTATTTGTACAAAAAAATCTAAGTTTTTTTTTTTTTTTACAAGAATAAACAATAAAAAAAAGATTGCCACATTATAGGACTTCAATCTCTAAGTGCTCTAGTTCGATAACTACAAAAGCTTCCAGGCTACCTTTTCAAGATCTCCAGACAGACAGAGTGAATAAATGAAAGATAGACATGAATATTATTGCTCTCAAATGAGAGCCAACTAATTAGATTGCATAACAGTGCTTAGCTTACCGCAAAAATTGTTATAAATACTATTATATAACATTGTAGTGTTGTTCTCTTAGTGTCATATTCATTACATACCTGTTGGAACATTGTGCATATAACTTTCATTGAAGACTTCCAAGTGTATAGGCTAGAAATAAAATTGTAAGGAGTTAATACTGCTCTGCATTGTAACCTTAGTATTATACGTTTAAGTATTGTATATACTCATTAATGAATGGTATTAATAAACAATCAATGGAGCTTTTTCATCACCTGAGTACATCATTAGGTAATGATCGCAAGCCTCAGCGATGCTGGTGTACAACCTTGCAGTGATAGCAGAGGAAAGCCATGCTAAAGCTGTCTATTTATGCTGACTAGCTTCACATTGACGGTAAGCGTTGTAAATAATACATAGTAGTGAAAGTTGTATTCCGCGTATGGCTAATACGAAAGATATGGAGTAAAAAGCATTGAATTCACTTCAGCTAAAAATAAAAAGAGAAAGCTTGATGACACAAGTGACAATAGCTCATCAGAGACTTTACCAAATCCTTGTGAGGAAATTCTACATTGATTGTTTCCCGTGAGTCAGTTCAGGAAGACGATAAATGAGTGATAGTGGGACAAAACCTGCGATTGTCATTAATCCTGGCTATTCGGATAGTTATGTTCCTAAAACATCACTTCCTCATACCCAAAGCTACTTTCATCACTTTACATCCCGATCATTGATAAAGCTAAGCTGCAGAACATTTAAATAAATGTGAAGCTGCAGAGGTAGGCACAGTAGACATTGAATTAAAGCAGCATTATCACTCGAATGTTTGTTATCAATATAGATCTGGACAGATCACTGAATTAAAGATGAAAGCGTTTGTCACTCAAATTCAGCAAACCCTTCACAAAGATTAACTAAGAAAATTTGCTATCCTCAATCATTTGTTTTCCAGAGTCTACAAACAAAGTGGGGTTGTAGCATGAAAAGTTGGCCAGAAAAAGGTTTTAAGCTTTGATAACACAATCTCATGAAATTTTTCAAGTAGTAGATAGTGGCTTTATAATTAATCCTCATTGGCCTTCTGCTGGGGCAACCTCAGATGGGATAGTATCACGTAGTTTTTGTAAAGTTGGGAGTATTAAAGCAAGAAGTTTGGCCTCCAAAGATACTAGAATGGCAATTTGGATCATTCACATGCTAATGTTTACCAGGCTTAGACAAAATATTATTTGTTGATATAGAATATGGAGATTTTTGTGTGTATACGTTCTCTCAGGATGAAGCAAACAACATTCTTATAGAACGCATTATGAAAGATAGACATTTTTATTTCCCTCTCAACCACTTCTTTGTAACTTGTATTATTCCTGAATTATTACAAAATGCTACACTTAATAAGACAAAGTATATGTATGCCATTTCTTTTGAAAATTTTCTGAACCAAGTGTAAGTACTTGACTGTAATGGACTAGATGAAGGTATAGATGAAGGTAGTATGATTGCATGTGATAAAGCATGCAGGATTTAATAAATCAATCTAACCTGTTAAAAATTTAACCATTCCAGAGGGACATTGGTTCGCCCAAACTGCAGAAAGCTGCCTCAATTTATGAAAAAGAAACTTTTTATGACTATTTTTCCTCTCATATTTCTTTTTTTTCCTTCAAAATTAACTTTTTTTATCAGATTGAAACGTGATCACAAGCATTTTAGTAGCTATTTACTCTGAATGATAGCTACATACACATAAAAATAAATTGAGTAGTTGAATACTCTAGAATAGTACAACAGATTCACATCCATTACACAACATACATGGCAATATTGTCAATTACTGGTGGTTGGTTGATCTCAGTCCATAACAAACTGAATAGGAATGGTGGAATGTAAATGGAGTATTTTTGTCGAACATTTCCAATGACACATTCCACATGTATGCGCACTCCGGCTGGACTTGTAACACAGACAATTAAGTTTATCCTTTCGTAAATGCTGGAATATGAAGTTAAGCTTGTATCATGCTAAGTAAATCCAAAATGTCAAATTCACAATCTGCTAATACGATATCTCCATGAGTCAAATGATTCAATATTTTGCAGTGCTTTGTAAAATATTAATCACTAACTCGACCACACCATGTGTTCAATGTGTGGAAAAATGCCTAATAAAACTTTTACAGTATTGTGATGTGTATACGATGACCACGTGCAAGCCCATGCAAATAGATTAGAAGGTAGTTCCATGAAAACTATCAATAAAATAGCAACTTTTTTTCCCCAAAAGAAGCTTGAAAACAAGTAGCCATTGTTTTCATTAAAGAAACACAATCTGGCCATAAGATTAAATCACTTCATCTATCATCCACCAGTGAAAAACTATTATCAGTAACAAAATTCTCCTCAGAAATGAGTTGCATCATGAGACTTTCTATGATAATTATCTGTTCTCTGTACCATCTGTCTGAGCAACTTTCTGATTCCAACTATGCTAACCTTGCTTGCATCAATAGTTTGTGTGGAGGAATCTGTTGTTAGTAGCAGTCAATAAAATTTTACACATTCTATTCTCACTTCCACTATTTGGATCAGGCATAGCAGCAGCGCTACTACAAACTGTGTCACTTACAGTATGTTGTTTGAACTAATCTGAACATCCTGGCTGTGTGCAACTTCACACTTGTTGGCTTCTAACATAACTTCTTTCGCTTTCCTTCTCTCATATTTGGCAGTTGAAATTGCAGCTACTGACTTTTGGGACCAAAATGAAGGGAAGACAACCAATCTAGATTAGTATCATCCTTTAAAACTGCTGGTTTACCAGATAAATAAAGCCTCGAACAAATTAGGTCATTATTTTTCTTAAGTCCAGCCCTAGGTATAGCCACTAAAAATGTTCCTTGCGCCTTTTGCTACTATATACCTCTTAACCCGTGCTAGAATAACTCTAGGAATTCTAAAAAAAAAGAAGGAAAGATCTTGAGCGCTTCACACAGCTATATTAGTCAGCTTCAAAAGTTGTATGGTTAGGCTTTCGGAAGTGGGCTGATCAGCTGGTTTTATATTCAATACACTTTTATACATTTTATTTATTGCACACAATAGAGCCTTTTTGATGAGACATAGAAAAATCACATGATATTTAGCGATGGAGTTGCTGGTATACAAGTAGCTACAATGCTCTGTGTTGTCCGGCTATTATTATTATTATTATTAACCCTCAGTACGCATGCGTGAGAAGATTACAACTCAGTTTGTCTGTCAGTCAATCAGTCAATCATTCTGTCACACGGGTCTCGAAGATGGCAGCCTCCTGAAGATTGAAACAAGCATCAAAATGTTGCACCAGGACATTTTAAGTCCCTTTAATGTGCTAGAATTTTTAGTTCTTATTTTTACCCCAGTTATTTTAGGCCATACAATCGTAAGCAAGTAGTAGTAACGCCCCCTATAGTCACGCCGTACTCACATGAGCAAATAATTCTCTGCTGCCCGCGGTAGTTTTGCATTACATTATTCTCAGAGGTTTAGTGCAGTGCCTGGAGTTTCCCATTGAAACTACAAGTGAGGTGAGTGTCGCTTGCTTCTCTTACGAAGACAACATTAATGTCTACAGTTCAGTGCGAGTTACATATCGACTTGATGCTACTCCAAATAAATTATTCTTTCAGTCTTTATAATAGCTAGCTAGTGTATATTCACGCTGTGGGTTCACACCCTTGGTGCTTCATCATAATTATCAAATAATATCAGCAACCATATCAATATACATATATATATATATATATATATATATATATTGCTACAACTGCACATAAAAACAATAACTTCCGCATGCATAAAAAGTATCAAGAAAAAAACAAGAGCTAAAGTGTGTGAATATGGATAATGCTACATTTCTTATTTATCCTGTCATATTATAATCAATACCTGCAGTGCCTCTTGTAACTTTGACCTAATACTGCTGAATACAACCCCTTTCTCCTACAAGCACAATATGAAGTTTATACAAGATATTCACATCTAATAATAATACTCATTGAGCAAGATAATCAGCGAGCGAGCAAAGTGAGCAAGACACTACCAGGAGAAACACAATAAAAAATTGGGGATATTTGTTTGTATATATTATATGTATATGTCTGGATGTATGTATGTCATTTTATACTTAGACCCTCACATATTAGTGGGTTGACCTTGTTCCATACTCCACTAAACAGAAGATTTGGGTTTATCGATCTTTATCCCTATTGTCAATGTAAATTTAATAGTTTACCCCTTGAATTAGGTTGTCTCTGACATGATCTGAATGTCACAGGACGCAGTTAAGTCTCACAAACTTTCCAAGTTTAGTGGTCGTGGTAGGTCATAGCCATACGCCCTATGCCATAGTATAGTTCTTACTTGAAAATCCATTTTCCACTTGTCAAGTCACGAAGAGAATACAGTGTAAGCTATTTTCAATGAACGAATATGTAATATAAAAGTGAAATGGTTGCGTGTTACGGGTACTTCTTATATAGCCAAAAAATGGCTCAAAAATAACTAACAAATAAATATCAGGGCTGTATTTAAAGGGGGTGTGGGGGGCGTAATTCTCGCCACCCTTGCATTTCTAAAGTTCTATATATTTTTAAGACCTGAGAATAGTTCATGAATAAGTATTGATTTAAATGTCAAAACCACAAAATTACAGACCCCCCCAAGAGCTTTCGCCTCCCCCCCCCTTGGGAAAATTTCTGTATAAAGCCCTGAATAGCTTCTTTTTTTTTTCTTTCTTAAAAACAAAGCCTTTTAAGCTTTTCTCCAGTTACTACAGTAAACAAGTCTTATTTTTAGGATCAAGCTCAAAACTGTGTGATAAATAGCTAGTTGTTTTTTTTTTTCCCAGTCAAAAGTTTGGTTGAGTGGTTAACCTTTTACCGTAAGTAATTTCTAAACTTGCTTAGTCAGAATGGCTTGTTTAAGCTATCACTACTCGGGGAAATTATGAAACTTTTAAATGCTTTTTAATTACAGTGCACAACAGCTCACTCGCCATTAGTGATGAAGCACATCACTGGTATTATTAGGAGCCGTACATGAAAAATTAGGTATATTTAAATAATTCTAGAATGCTTGGCTCACTTTTAGTAGCAATGTTAGACTAGGCAAATATTAAACTAATCATATTCTATATTGTATATCAAAGCTATTATTATTACATTAGGCTACACTGTATTGCTTGCCTTTATACTAAGTGGTGGGTGAGTCCCTTCTCCAGCTTCAATAACTAAGTTTTTATAAATATATATACTGTACATAGCTAGCTATTCGCCGCAACATCTACACTTACAATTTTGCAGTCCATGCAGAACAACCGCCTACTTCTAGTCCGGTGAAATACAAATCTGATCATTGGCCGGTGGGGAGAAAACTGTTCGACCTCTTCTGTAAGATAAGAGGAACGAATCGCTTTTTAATAAAGTATTGGAATATATTTTCTTTCCTTGACGACCACGACCGATTTTTCTTATTTGAACGTATGGATACTTCTAGATCCATAACAGCAGTCCGAGAAAATCAGGAAATGAAGTTTTCTACTTTGACTCCAAATTCTGAGTCCAGTGTCTATTTTCCTATTCAAGGTAAGGTGACAATCATTACCAGTTTTAAGTATGTCGGTAATCGCGTGGGGGTGGATGAGGTGAGGTTATCCCCGCCGTTTTAGGTAAAGGATAGAGGTGGTTTTGTCGTTTACTATTATAGTGTCGTTTCCAAAGGAAGTAATTTAGTGGAATGAACTTTAATTTTACGTAGGAATTAGTGCAGATGCTTTCAAGAATGCGTTCCCTCTTTCTCCTAGAGGAGGAAATGGCCAGATACCCCACTCCAGCATCTATGGCAAGAAAATTGAAATTAATAACAAAGAAATAGCTCTATTTTGCTATAAAAATGTCTTCTATGCTGTTGATGAAAAATGTCCACACTTGGGTATGTTGCTGTTCTACTTTTTTTTTTATTAAGTAGCATTTATGACTCACAATCATAGTTACTAGTCCATCCAATGATGTAATTGAAATTAATTAAGTTTCTTTTTTGTTGTTTTTTTTTGCATTTATTTAATTATTGATAATATAATGTAGGCATATAGAGATATAATCAATGGTAATACAGAATATCATATGTTGGGACAACTTGTCGAATATCATATGTTGGGACAACTTGTCTTTTTCATGTCTGTTTGTGGTGAAGTACAGATAATGATAAAGATAGATTAAGTGTAAATACATGCAGACTGTTGATAAGCCAAAACTTCCTAAGATGTCTAAAGCAGTTGAGTACTGAAATATACAAGTCCTCCAGGTATGCAAGTTTAGCAACGTGTCTCTGTTGTGTGCTCACTTTATTTTATTTATTTTTTATTAATATTGTTGTTGTTTTTGTTGTTGTTTTTTTTGTTGTTTTTGTTTGTTTTTTTGCTAAGTGGTATTAATCTATAAGGCATACTTTAAATAACATTTGCATTGAACCTCTCTTATCTGGTCTTTGAAGTCACTGACACCTCTATTACCTGAACAGAGTTCGTTAAAAGAGCAGCTGCTCAAAATGTATAGTACATCCCTTATCTCTGCCTCTTATAGTCTAACAAGCTTTAATGTTGGACTAGTGCAAATAATTGATCTGTATCTTTATTGTGGCAGTAATTTTGGGCCCAATTTAGAATCAGGTGTGATTGGACACATTTCTTACTGAGATTTCTATACAGTTAATGGTTACAAAGTAATCAATGAGCCACTTTACACCAGACAGTTTGATTTATTTTTTATGCATGTTGGTATGCGGCAAGATCATATGAAAAAGCGGTCATACTAAACTATGCTTGATTACTTGAAGAGAAGTGATGTGCCAAATCCATAAAGTGGTATGCTCACATACCAATGGCGTGAGAACTGGCCTAGTCATATCTATACCACAAAGATTTTTGTCGGCTACTGGTTTAACACATATATAGTATAGTCACATTCTCAATGTAAAAAAAAAACACTTTAAATACTAATTATTGTATTTCTCTTTATTTTCGTTTTGACAGCATGCTAAAGTCAAAAGTGTATTCTACTTTAACAGCTGCTTATCTTGCAACTCACTTTTAACCGTATGTGCACTCACGGCATGCTAAACTAGGAAGTGTACTTCCCTTGATATCATCACAGCCCATCTTCTCAACTCAAGGAATTTTATAATGGCACACTCAGTTTAAAGTGTACTCACCTTTAAATGAGGCTGAAGAGAAGTAGTGCTAGTCAATTTTTAGTTGCTCTCATACTTTGCTATGGTTTGTTAAGTGAACAAAGAGAAGAGTTCTAAGATTAGCTTAAGATTAGCTTGTTCAGCAGTGTGCTGAAGTTGAAGTGTATTCCATGGCATGCTGAAGTCAAAGTATTTTGATGCTAAAAAGTAGTGTTGTCTTCGAGTCACTTTCAGAGTCTAGTATGTGTTGCTAGGCGATAGACAAAGTAAACAGTATTCAAGTGTTTAGGACTGCTCCTAAGCTAGCCATCACTGAAATATTCATAAGCACTTCTGTGTCCCACGATGTTCATAAATATAATAATATAACCGACTATTAGCTTGAATTTGTATACCCCAAGGAGTCTTTTTTTTGCTACACTCATTCACCTATCAAGTATTTTCTAGACATGTCTTAATATAGCTACAAAATACTTGTGATTCTCTTTTAGGTGGACCACTTCACTTAGGAGATATAGAAGACTTGCATTCCAATCACTCTCCATGCATCATTTGTCCTTGGCATAAATGGACATTTGACTTGAAATCTGGGAAGCAAATTAGTCCTGAAGGAAGTCAGCAGAGAATACATGTGTATCCAGTAAAGACAAATAACTCTGGGAACATATCCATAGGGTTCACTAGCATTGATCCTTCCTACTTTAATTTAAAAAGCATGGATTTTTAATGTATTCAAAATCATCAGTCTATTTAATCATGGCAGTATCATTTATCAATGTTCATACTCCTAAATTGTCTATCTACATTGTTATTCTGTTCTATCAATATGTGTGTTTTGGTTTTTATATGTATGGTACTTCATTCAATGAAATTCACTTTGATAACTACATAAAGCTTACAAAATTAATCCCAACTGTACTAATGTCAACACTTCAAAATTCATTACAAATTGACGTAATCAGCAGAAGCATTAATTTTATCAGGCAAACATTAAAACTCGACCAACTCGCTGCGTACATCTGCCCTTAATCTAATTGAACCATTCTTGAATAAAAGAATAATAAAAATATGACAGGACTTCTGTTATGTGATCAATTCATTGTTGAATGATTAATATTAATTACAGGTAGTATAGGTAGTGACAGTGTTGCCAGTTCTCTCTGTAACTGTACGACATGATTGACCTGAAAGCATCATAAATAAGATAATACGGTCAGAAGTTTAAATCATCACAATATATTGGGGCTTTTCCCCCCTCCCCTTGTGTGTGGCATCATCTGGATCAAATACAATGCACTAATTCCAGCAATGTTTACTGAATTTCAGAAGGGAAATATCCACTTGTGTAATCTTAGTGACATGCAACACTACAGAATGGACCTAATTTTTATTTTACCCATTAGCTATCTGCTACATCATAGAAGTGGTAGTCACTAAATATTAAAGTTGTATAGTACATTTGAGACTCAATGGCACCAATTCCATAGGTTAGCCAATTGAACAAAATTCCAGTAATTCTCACATATGTGAGTAGAGCAGTCATTTCTGGAATGCTATAGTCTGGACTTAAGTAGTTCCTGAATTTTGAATCTTATTCTACACTAACTAGTGGTGCGCTTGAGCACACATGGCGAGCGAGTCTACCTAGTTTTACATAAGATTACAGTAATGTGATTATTTTAACTTCTAACATTCCAGCGACTAAAAACGTCAAGTTTTAAATTACATATGTATGGTAAAGGGATTTCAATGTCATAGTAACCACTCGCCGTAACTGTTTGACTTAAAAACAAGACAAAACAAAGGGCATTTCTTAGAAGTTACCGCACAGGTTTGAGCCTAACCTATTAAGACAAGCTTACTGCTGTAATAGCCGAAAAAGCTGTGTAAAGGGAGCTAATATATTTATTTGCTACTCAAACGTTCAGTTGTGCAATTCTTTAGCTAGAATATAAAATATCAGTTTTCCAGAGTCTTAATGTATACAATTAGATTATAAACACAAAATTCATGCAATATAAACACACCTGTAGAATGATGAGATTCCTGAGGAAAATGTGAAAAACCATTGGAAAAGCCGTCATGAAGGCCATCAAATGGGCTGGCAAAATCACCAAAATCTGGAGAAAAAGTGAAAAACTCGCCATCATCATCTAAAATTTAAATAAGTCAGTAAATAAGACAAAAAAAAAACACCATCACATGTCGTACCTCCTTGGTTATTACCAAAATCTCCAAAACTGAAGGAGTCATCTTTAAAGAGGTCGTCAAAATTGAAAAAAGTATGACCCCCACCTTCTCCACGTCCAAAAAATGAATCAAAATCAAAGGGTGACCCCTGACTTGGACCACTTTCTCCAAACTGGTCATAGTGTCTTCTTTTCTCTGGGTCTGACAGAATGTCATACGCTACCCAAACAGAATAACACGAAGTGAATATGTAGGTCAAATTTTACAATGGAAATTAGTTATCAAATAATATTATTTTGGCTTCACTTCCTTCAATATAGTTACGGCACACCTAATTTCACAGCTTAGTGTAAACCAGGAAGTGAAAAGGAATATGTGAAAGGTGTGTATAGACCACAAGAATATGTGTGCAACATGATCTCAGTATACCATACCACCGTGAAACTATGCATTCAGAATGGTGATTCTGGCCAAATGGCAATCAAAATATGCCAAGCTGTATTACAATAACCAGCAAGTGAGTATGTTATTATAGAATGCTCTATTCTGGTATCCACTCTCATTAAAATTAAAATCTATTTCAGGCAACTGTCTAGAGAAACAATAAAGGCTAACTCATATGACTGAACCCCAATCAAGATTAAGTATTCTCAATATGAGATCCATCCTTCAGAAAAATCTGAATTAGCCCATTGCATACACAAAAAAAAGAAAAGAAATAGACTATACCATTTGCAATTTTCTCAAATTTTGTCCTAGCCTCAGGATCAGAGTTTTTGTCCGGGTGATACTGAATAGCAAGTTTCCTGAATGCTTTCTTTATTTCTTTCTCATCTGCATTTTTTGAAACTCCAAGGAGCTGATAATAATCAGACGCATTTTCTTCACTACAGGTGGTAGTCGAAATCAAAACTAACAACAGAATCCCAAGGAGAAGGCATTTAGCCAGCAAAAAAGAATTTCTAACATTTACTTCCATCGCTTTTCTTGCTGAAGCCGGAAATCATAACTAGAAAAGTTTTAAAATTAGTAAATAATAGGCCGGTAAGAGGTCGTTTACACGTAGTAAACATGTACGTCACAGTTTCCCCGCGGGGCGGGGGGTGGGAGTGGGGTTTGTGGGTGTGTACGTACGCGCGTGGGGGGGAGTCAATTTTTCACAACCCCCACAAAATAGCAATTTTAAGACGATCTTCGCAGAGAAATGTGTAACACTCAATGCTTTACGTTGATGTCCTCCAAAGACCAGCTTGTATATCGCCGCCAACTTTTTTTATCAGTTGGAAAGAACTAAAGACTTATGTTACTCTCGGGGCAATAACGTAACTATTGTCACTAATAAAAGTAATAATATAGACCGTCAAGGTATGCATTAGCTTTTCCCCTAGTCTCGCTAGCACACCTTTTTCAACTTGCTTTTTGGCGACGTGCTAGCCGTCGTCTGAAATTAACTCTGAATAGGCATATTAGCGTGTAATAAGGGTAAAGGGTCTCCGCGTTGACTTTGGTTATTTATCAAATGAGTAGGTGGGGCTACTTGGAAGAATTGACCTGTCCGTTGTGTTCTTTGGGGGAGAAGAGGGTATAATGTCTGAAACGGTGGGAGTGGATAAGTCTCTGCTCGCCTTTCTGAACGGATTATCTAAACGTCTCTACTTCGGAGAGCAAAATATTACAGATGAATTTCTTAGGGATGAAGTATTACAGGTGCCTGACGAAGGTAAGTAGATAAACAAACCCTTGTAGTACTGCCACTGATATCACTTGGGTCCAAACAATAATGTAATCAAGGAAGCTGATCTTAAGGCACTTTAGAAAAAGCAGGATCACAAGCCTATATGATAATCTGTAGTAGTTTTATGTCCAGATGTTTTGTCAAAGGCAGAAAATCCAATCTGTCAACACTCCGAATGGTACCAGACTACCACTGACTTCAGCCGGTTTAGTTACTATTGGATAAAGTGATTATGCTTAAGAACTCAACAAGTTTTATTTAGGATGAATTTCATCGCACAATTCTGGGGGGGTTTTTTTGGTGAATTTACTAATTTTGACTATCTGTGCCCAGGGCCGTATTTAAGGGGAGGGGGAGGGCAGTAGTTTTAATCTTGCTACTTTATTTACATAAGTCAAAACTCTCCTATTGTATTATTCTTTTTTTTTTTTTTATTGATAAATAAGTGATACCTAGTGGTGCAAAAAAATTGGTTCTATGGAAAATCATTATTCTATTATTCTTTATACCCTTTTTGGGTAGCCCAGCTGCTTTTTTATTGTCACCCAAGATATGGGCCTGGCTTATTTTCAGTGTTTCAATAGTGTCAATTTCTTCTGTAACTCTACGTTGTCAATTATTTCTATAACTCTACTTTCCCAGCCAAAAAAAAAAGAGAACAAGTCCAAGGCCCACACGAAATTGTTTGTGATATGGTTGTCATTGTTTTGTTTTTTTGTTTTTTTTTTATATATACTTTTTTTTACTACTATGCCTAAAAGCATCAAATTGTACATATTTTGTCATTTGGGTGATTAATAGTAGTGCATATTTTTATTATACTTCAATCCACTTTGTAGAGAATGTTTTCTAATAGCACATAGTTAGCAGCATACAATACTACTCTTATAAAAAATCTGGCATGTCCTCCAACACTAAAGTCCACTTGTATGCAATTTCATTCTTCAAACTTCCCCCACCAAGTGAAATATATTATACGTATCTGGCTATTAAAAAAAATGTGCAAGTCATTATTTATTGTAGTCATATAAATATTATGGTACCAAAGTACTTGCCAGCAAGAGGGCTCTATTTGATTTTTGTTGTCATCGTAGTTTTTTATTGGCTCCAATTCTATATATATCCTAATTTTATTGAATACTTTACGTACACCTTGATGCTAGATTATTCTTCCATGATGAAGAAGTTCACTGTTCTGATCAACACTTTAGTCACCACAGACATGGATTTCACACAACTAGAAGCTTTCTTGAGTTCTCAAATGAAGAAAAAGCAGGTTAGTTTATATAAAAAAAATTATTTAATTTATCCACAACAAAATCAGACTTGCAATTGATATATTAATTGGATATGCAGGTCTGAATACTGCTTCAAGCTAGTAAACCCCCATGCATGCTTTGAAAAGTGTACTAGTAATAAGAAGAGGTAGGTAGGGACGTAAAGCACTTTATTTGTTTTACTGTGATGTAGGGATTATTATCAGAGCAACAAGCAGCCACCATTACCAAGTTTTGGAAGCAACAAAAAAACAAGGTAATCAGATTATATTTTTGTGTACGCACTATTAATCTATTCTTTTATTAACTTAATTCTTTAATGGGTTTTTAAATATCATTGTAATACTACTACCACTTACCTACTACAACAATATCAACAACGTTGCCAAACTTTCACTCCTAGTAATTGTATGGTTTCTCTTTGTTGAATTTTCTGTGGAGGCCACCACCTTAGTATTGTCAACAAAAAAACAACAACAATAAATAAATTAAAAGGTGGATGCCTTAATTCTGTGCTCTGAAAACATGCTCTAGACATGCATACAAAGATGGTCAAATGGTCACTGTTTCATGTTCTGAGCTTAAGTATGACATTGTTTACCTTTTAAAACCTAACAAAAACAAGCTGATATATACGGCAGGTTTTCATTCACTTTCCATGCACTGAACACCTTCTTTTCTTTTTCTTTTTTTTCTTTTTTTTTTTTGACATTATAAATTCTCCCAAGCTCGTCATAAATTAAACTGTAGCCTCGCCCTATACGTAGTGGCTTCCATTCGGAATTTTCCTATTTCTAGGTGCCAAAGGTAGTAAGATGAATCACAAACAAACGGTGCTAGAGTACTTATGATTCAACAGTTTCAGTTCATAGCTAAGCCTCAGCCTTACTTAGAGCATTACCTCTGCGAGGATCCTTGGCTTTTAATAACTCCCACTTATATCTGAGCTTCAGTACTGACACGACGCCAACTATGGCGGTGGTTGTAAAAATAATCACCCGGTCCCTTACCGTAAACTTGCCAGAACTAACAGCTTTATCTCTCTGCGATTTACCCACGTGTTTAGCAGCCGCTTTAATTCTACACCGTGTTAAAACACCAAACTGTGTACACTAAAACTATACATAGTATAGAATTAGTCTACAAAGTATGCAGACACTCGGTTTAGATTACTTAAACAGATAAAAAAAAAATTCCACTTTTAGGGTAGTAGTTCGCACAGCCATAACCACAGTTCTAACCTCAAAACCACATATATATTTTTTAAATTATGTTTTATAAACATATAAACATGTGTATGAAATTTTAGATGTCTAACTCCCACACAACTGTACCAGTAGACAAATTAAAAAACATTACAAAAACCCGATTGCCGGACGCACTGTATATGTTCTTTTCTATAGTTAAATTGGGAAAAACGCTAGGAAGAATAAATTCAATAATTCTGTATTTCAATTATGTCATTGTACTTTATTTGTACCTAACATTCCAATATTATCACTTTATACACTCTTTATGTAATGGTGCTATATGGCACTTGAAACATGTGTATGAATGTTGTGTTTTATTGGCGTAGTGCAAATATATGAAAATATATTGTTGCTTTTACTGTGAACTTGAATTCTTCACATCTAAAATAAATCTTATACATTTGTAAGTGTTACTTGGTGGTATAGAAACTGCTGCATGCACACAGATTTCACTAAAGTCTAGGCATGCTACTAATGTTGCTATAACCAGGTTTAGAGCAGCTGCTAAAATATCAGCATTAAATGTCGTAATTTTGAGCTGCAAATATTCATGTACTTACTTCACCCAAAAATCACTCGCTTTTTTTGTACCTTTCACCATCCAGTTGCTCCGCCCTTTCATTAAGGCACTTTGTAATTTTATTTGGGATAGCCAAAGCTTTAGCTCATGTGCACTGATGACTCTCACTCAATACATTGTGTTTTTGGTTAGATTCACCAAAAATTGATTGAATCAAGTATGTGGGGAAATCAACTAGACTCCTTTTCTTGGAGAATAGATTTGAAGACTAAAGCAAGGCACGTAGAACAACTGAATGAGCCTATAGCAATCATGGAGGTGAAGCTGTCAGGCGATAAAACCAAGGTGAGTGTGTATGATTTCTTGTTAGTAAAAGAAAAGAAGCATAATACTCTCTTGTGCTCAGAGATTCCAACTATGTATCTTAAGTACCTATGTGATTACAGAAGTACATGTAGGTGAACAATAACAACATCATAGCTAAAATATGTGAGAGCACATGGATGAAATGATTAAACAAAAGTTGTCCTATAATGTTTAATAATAACAATTTGTTTTTCTATGCTGTTGAGTGTTGTTATAATGTAGTATTGTTGTTATTATTTGTTGTTACTTCTCTCTTCCGTTTTACAGGAAAGTCAGTCTGAAATCGTTCGATTTGAAGTGGACAATAAAAAACTTTCTCATCTTCTGTCTCAGGTGGAAGATATTCAGAAGTCTATTAATGAACACTCACATATTTAATGGACATTTCATTGTTGTTGTTTTTGTTTTGTTTTTCATATTCTAATTTGAAATCTGGGTCATTAGAATTAACAACAAGTGATTCCAAGCAGGCCTTGACAAATTTTATTTTCTTCCTATTTTGCTATTTTTTTGCCCAATGAATTAACTTTTGTTTTTCTATAACATTTGGCACACATTTTAATGGACAAAGTATCACAGAAACATTACTGGTAATTTCCTGAAGATAATAGCAGCAAATTAAATTAGCACCTTAGCCTATCAATTTAAAAGAAGCATCTTAGGTAGATAGCACAGAGGAAATTATTTACTCAAGTGACTCTAATTGGCGAGCGAGCGTAGCGAGCGAGACACTTACAGGGGTAAAAATGAAAAAATCGGGGATGTTTGTTTATTTGTATATATGTATGGACGTACGTAAGGCATTTTTGTACTTTGACCCTGGCGTTTTTGTGTTAGTTATGTGGTCGACCCCGTCCCAAATTGCACTAAACAGAATCCTCTGGTTTATCGATCAGTACCCGTATCATCCTAGAAATTGAAATGTTTACCGTTTTGAATTCTTTTGCGGGTGCAGTTAAAACTTGACAACTTAAGGGACTTCCATTTCTGTTCGAGTTAGTGGCGGTGGTAAGTCAATGCGCTCTTTGTCATGGTTATAAGCCGTGCGCAACAGTATCTACCTGAAAATACATTGTCCACTAGACTACTGCGAAGGTAGGTCTGTGTAGGTGCATGTCCAGTTGTGTCAAAGCATTGTGTGTTACAACCACTACTTAGCTAAAGAATATCACAAAGAAAACTTTTAAATAACGTGTATTGTTTTGTTGTTTTTTTCTTCAATTCAAGCAGTTGCAGAGAGTTGTTACTATGGCTCTGAAATCCCTTTACCTCATACGTAATAAAAAAACTCGACTTTATTTTAATTGGCGAGCGAGCGTAGCGAGCGAGACACTACAGGGGTAACACAATCGAAAATCGGGGATGTTTGTTTATTGGCGAGCGAGCGTAGCGAGCGAGACACTTACAGGGGTAACACAATCGAAAATCGGGGATGTTTGTTTATTTAGATATATGTGACCGGATTTGCAAAAAGGGACCTTATCGCGCAAAATAAAAAAATTGAGTTATTGGTACCACGAGATAGTTCTATCTTAGAGCATTAAAATGAGCTATAATGTGGCTCCGGGCGCTTCCTAACGGCTGAGTTATAAGCGTTTACTTTCGCCCAACGCGGTAGCTTCGTAAAAACATTTTGTGGAGAAAAACGCGTTTAAACTTGAACGCGGACGAGCAATGTTCCCGTATATTTCCGAGTTACGTATGGGTGGGGCTCGTTACTATAACGACGGGCGGTTACCGGGCGGTTACGTAACTGTAATTAATGTTTTCCCGCGGTGCAGTTCCGTGCACGCGTTATTGATATTCAAACGTTTTTGTGTATGGTGTATTCTATCAGCTTTTTCTCTGCTTTGCAGACTGAACTAGGTCCTGAAACTTTGCGTGAAGGTTAGCATAGAGTTATATGTTATGTTAATGGATAAAAGCTAAATTTCAGAAAAAATGATCCATGCGGCATTTTTGGTCTTTATCTCAGAATTAGCTTTTGCGCGATAAGGTCCCTTTTCGCAAATCCGGTCACATATGTATGGACGTATGTATGTCATTTTGTACTTTGACCCTCCGTATTTTTGTGTTCGCTCCGCGTTCGACCCCGTCCCAAACTTCACTAAACAGAATCCTCCGGTTTAGCGACCATTACCCGTATCACCTTAGAAATTGAATTGTTTACGGCTTTGAATTGTTTTGCGGGTGTAGTTAAAACTCAAAATCTTATGGGAGCTCCATTTCTATTCGAGTTAGTGGCGGTGGTAAATTAATGTGCTATTTGTCACAGTTATAAGCCCGACTCAACAGTATTTACTTAAAAATGCATTGTCCACTAGACGAACCACGAAGGTAAGTCTTGCGTAGGTATGTTCAGTTGTGTGAAAGTATTGTACGTTACAACTACTATTAAGAATATCACAAAGAAAATTTTAAATAACGTGATTTGATTTTGTTGCTTCTTTTTCAATTAAAACTGTTGCGGTATGACATTGAAACCCCTTTACCTCATACGTAATTTAAACACTCGACTTCATTTTAATAGCTTGAGTGTTAGTTGTTAAAATCAAATTTAACAATAGTGTAGTTTAAGGCTCGCTCGCCATTTGTGCTCAAGCACACCACTAGTTTATTTAGATATATGTTTGGACGTATGTATGTCATTTTGTACTTTGACCCTCCGTATTTTTGTGTTCGCTCCGCGTTCGACCCCGTCCCAAACTTCACTAAACAGAATCCTCCGGTTTAGCGACCATTACCCGTATCACCTTAGAAATGGAATTGTTTACTGCTTTGAATTCTTTTGCGGGTGCAGCTTAAACGCAAAAACTTATGGGAGCTCCATTTCTATTCGAGTTAGTTGCTATTTGTCACAGTTATAAGCCCTACTCAACAGCATTTATTTAGATATATGTTTGGACGTATGTATGTCATTTTGTACTTTGACCCTCCGTATTTTTGTGTTCGCTCCGCGTTCGACCCCGTCCCAAACTTCACTAAACAGAATCCTCCGGTTTAGCGACCATTACCCGTATCACCTTAGAAATTGAATTGTTTACTGCTTTGAATTCTTTTGCGGGTGCAGCTTAAACGCAAAAACTTATGGGAGCTCCATTTCTATTCGAGTTAGTTGCTATTTGTCACAGTTATAAGCCCTACTCAACAGCATTTACTTGTAAATTCATTGTCCACTAGACGAACCGCAAAGGTAAGTCTTGCGTAGGTATGTTCAGTTGTGTGAAAGTATTGTGCGTTACAACTACTATTAAGAATGTCACAAAGGAACTTTAAATAAAGTGACTTGATTTTGTTGCTTCTTTTTCAATTCAAACAGTTGCTGGGAGCGGTTACTATGGCTTTGAATCCCCTTTACCGAAAAACTTGACTATTATTTTAGTAGCTTGAGTGTTACTTGTTAAAATCAATCATTTAACAATAGTGTAGTTTAAAGCTCGCTCGCCATTTGTGCTCAAGCACACCACTAGTAAACTGAGAAATGTTATCTACTACTGCTTCGAGTCTGTCCCTTTTGCGGGAATTGCATCGTATTACACCAGAATTGCTGGTCCACCGATCTAAGCAAGTTTCGCGGCCAAATAATCGCAACACCCCCACACACTACGATATTCTTGTTGTGTCAGCCACGCCCTTTAACGCAGGAGGCACACCCACGCGTTTCAGTTGCCTAGCTAGATATACAATAGCATGCGAGCGTAACTTGGTCTTTACTCTACAATGACGCGTAGCATTTTTATTCTCCTTTCATTGCTTCCTTGTTTAATTCAAGCATCGCCATTTTTCAGGTATAAAATTTAGCAAACTTCAGCGAAATATTTGTTTATTGTATTATGTTTACAGGGAATCTTATGTTTACCGTGAGGTTCGACAATCTGGTAGTTGCCAAAACATAGAAGATTGTCTTGCAAATAAAAATCTTAGAGTAAATAGCCGCTTTGTTGATTGCATAGAAGGTAGGTTGGCTGGATGTGTAGTAGTAACACTATACAAATGTGGTGCATACTGTGACTGTTTAGGAGAATGTGTTTGCAGCCAATGCTTTTTTCGCGTGGATGGAGTGTGCACAACTTGTTCTGACTATATTTACAGCAATTCATCACAAGCATGTGCAAATGACAATCGTCCCAAACGAATAACTGCTCTTCTCCTTAGCATTTTCTTATCTTCAACTGGTGCAGCAAACTTTTATATAGGACGAAACGACTTGGGTAAGAAATTAATATGAGAATGTGAGTGCAAAACTACAAAATATTGTTTGGAACACAAAAGAGCCATAGCTACTTTGTCAGGAGTGCATCTTTAAAAAATTGTCTAATGCAAGTCACCTAAGCATACACATAAGTTATCAATATTGTTAAGTTAAAAGAATGGTAAAACTAGCTATAAGTGGCATGCAATAATAAAGGAAAATGTAGCTTTTCAAGTATGGAGGAAATTGATATAGTACTGCAGATTTTCAGCTTCTTAAATTTTTTAGGTGGAGGCCAGTTGTTTCTGCTTTTGTTTACCTTCGCCATATCGTACTTCACATGCTGTTTCAAATGCTGCCTCGGCTGCTGCATAGAGGAACCTAGAGGTTTGTTTGAAAGAATATATATCGCTCATTTTCATGTCACTCCTGTTTGCAGAATCTCTCCTATATATCTGTGTACAGCTGTTATCAGTACTACTAACTCTGATTGTGACTCTCTGCACGCTCTCTTGGTGGATTGCAGATCTTGTTATTTTTGCTGGCAACAACCGTCTCTCTGGAAATGGATGTGTTCTAGCTTAAAAGTTTCGATTTGTTTTAGAATTCATTATTGTAGAAGTTACTCATCCACTTTATCCTTCTCAAAAACATTTTTTATATTGTGGTTTCCCAATGTGATAAATTGTCCTGTTCAGTTGCTAGCTTGAAATCTGTTGTTGTTTGTTTGCTTTTTTATGCAGTATCATAGTGATTGTACTCAATTCTGGTCAGACTACAGTTATTATCAATAAAATCAGCTCATACACAGCATACTGAGTTGGCATAAAATCATTCTGTAGTCAAGATTTCCCAGACCCCACTCCTCTGTATTCTACTGGTTTCACAGCAGCCTTTCCCATAGTGATTGTACTCAATTCTGGTCAGACTACAGTTATTATCAATAAAATCAGCTCATACACAGCATACTGAGTTGGCATAAAATCATTCTGTAGTCAAGATTTCCCAGACCCCACTCCTCTGTATTCTACTGGTTTCACAGCAGCCTTTCCCTGAAAAGAGCTATCCAGATCAATGCAGCTGCTATAATCTGCTAAACAAGGAATTTGTAGGGAGCCCCCTATTATTAAATAAGGAGTTCACATATAAAAGGCAGTTAGCCAGGGACTTATATTAGTCTCGCGTAGCCAGACCCTTTACCAACCGTAACCGCTACGCGTGGAAGGAAAGGGTCTGGGAACATACAATACAACGACTTGTTCAGCAGCACCCCAAAAAGGGTGCTCCAATTATCACATTCCAATGCTTGCGGTAGTCAATGTCACTGCCACGGCCGGGTAGCAGCTCTCCTATTCATGCTGGTTCGTTTATTGCTTGCCAGGAGTGCTTATAAATAGTCTACGAAAACAACTTCACCAGTTTGACGAAGTTACGCAACGTTCTCACCCTCCCAGATGTGATGTTGACGTCACACAGTATACCGCAAGCTTGCTGGAATGTGATAATTAAGCACCCTTTTTGGGGTGCTACTGAACAAGTCGTTGTATTGTATGTTCCCAGACCCTTTCCTTCCCCGCGTAGCGGTTAGGGTTGGTAAAGGGTCTGGCTACGCGAGACTATGGGAAATGGCAGCTGTCAGTTTTGTTACCAACTTTCCCAGAACATTTTAGAATGAATTACAGCAATTTAATAGGGACTAAACATTACTTAAGAAACAAGTTGTGAGCACCACAGAAAGGAAAGAAAAAAAAAACAAAAAAAAAACAGGCTATAAAGAGAATGAACAGTACTGTTTGCCATTGATGCAGCATGTCAACTGTTACAGGATATACAGTGTACCATTGGAGTATTGCTAATACTATCCTGAGGGATAAGTACTTTGGCCCACACACATAGCAGTGATAGGAGCTAGACTTGATTATTTTACTATATCACTAGTAAAAATGACTACATATGTATATAGTTGTTGGTATGTTAGAGCATATTCACTTTAAATGTGGTATGGATAGAATATTGAGCTTTACTGGAGGTTTCTCTTTGCGTGGCCACTATCTTAATTAGAATAGGAGCTACAGGTCAAAAGGCATACTGGGGTTCTCCTTTTTATACCCAGACCTCTGAAAATTCAGAAAGTAGTTAACGAGGCCACAGATTTTGTGTAAGGAAAATAGAATTGAATTATATACACAACCTCCACTACATACGTTTAACTATTAACCATCATAGCAGTTCTATCAACTTCACACAAGTTACCAACCTGGATATCTAGTTAACTAGTGATGTGTTTGAGCACGTATATATATAAACAAATATCCCCAATTCTCAATTTGGCACTACTGTACAGTGTCTCGCTCGTTCACCAATTAAAATCATGTTATATACCTATCAATCTGGATAAATATATGGATTTTTGTTAAATAGCTAGTCAGCAAACTGTATATCAAGAAAACGTGAATAACAACAACTACAACAAAAAGACAGCTACAAATTTTCTGTTGTCAGGTTATACATTAAATTGAGTTCACACAATATCTGCGTAAGAGGCATCAGTTGCCACACCACAGTTGTTATCTTTACGATTCATGAGGATGTAGCCATCCATTCCCCAGTAAGTGGACCAAGAGTTCTTGATCATGAAATAGTCATAACCATCTTTATTATCCAAATTCCCAAAGCCTACTGCTAACACTTGATGGTCCAAATCATCCTCTCCATTACCTTGCAATAACAACAACAACAACAATAATAATAACCAAACAATGAAAAACTGGCACATCGTCTTTTATGTGCCGAACGACTTCACCAATTATTATTATTATTATTACTAGTGATGTGCTCAAGCTCAGCACAAATGGCGAGTGAGTTGGTCTGGGTGATTTCAAATTTAAATACTAGAATAAAACTTACATAAATTGATTTTCAAGGGGTAAGCAATAGTTTCTGAGGATGATATGGGTAAGAATCAATAAACGAAAAGTAGTCGCCTTTCCAAAGTACACTCCGTTGAATGCTCTATTGTACCAGAGCTCTAGTTGATAAAGCATCATATTGTATTATCCTAGTGACTTGACAATTGGACAATGGATTTTCAAAAAGAATAAATTGTTACTCAAGGTCTATAGCTATGACAAACAGTGCATTAAGGTAACTACCACCGCCACTAATAGAAAATGAACTCCACTAAGTTTGTAAGACCTAACTGCGAATGTCTCTCCTCTTCTGTCTTTGTAGCTCTTTGCCTTTATTTTTCCTGGCATCATTTCGAAATATTTTCTCCTACATTTTTTGCGCCTGCACTAATGTTAATGTTTTAAAGTAGCCTCTGGAGGTGGACAGCATTGACCTCTTTGAACTTTGCCATAAACATACTAAAATATCAATTGAGACTCGTTAGTGAGGGTCTCGCTTTGCTCGCCCAATTATTAGCAAGTAACTTGCCACACAGTGGCATTTGATGTACTAACTTTTGTAACTTATTTAGGAATTCTTATTATCCTCTAATACTTAGTTTAGTTTCACCATAGTACATAAGTATAATTTCCTCTCACCATCACTGTTTTACTAAACACATTTGGGTTTATTAGATACACCAGCAAGGTAATACTATAAAAATTCAACCCCTTCTTAACCATGCATCTTGGGACTTGAAGTAGTCCGTATCTTATAAATGCCCGCTACTCAGGGAAAGACTATACAGTAGCTTTCTTTAACTACATGTTGAGACAACCTGTCAAGAAGAAGTTTCAGTTTGTCAAGCATGCAGTCCTCTCTTGCTTCACTCCTCTCCACAACTCTGGAACTATAAATAACATGCTTTCGCTTCAGTGATCGGTAGTGGATGTCAAATTAGTGAAGTAGCATGCCAAGAATTGATTGGCTAATTTGCGCCCAGTATAAATGCATGCCCATAATTGGCATCGAGATAAAGAGGGCCGGAGTGTACTTTAACCATAAATTGGACCGTGAAATCCAAGTGTATTAGTCCGTGTAGGCTGCTAACTATGCACTGCATTCAGTGGTTAAAAAGTAAACTAAATTCAAACGATTATATATCCACTAAACTACTTATGTCTACACCAAAGGCTAGTCAACTCTACAACACCTGAACATTATTTTCCCCCCAGTGATCATTTACAGTAGGCGCCAAAAAAAAGTTCCGAATTCCGTCCGGTAGAACGCCCGTGGAACGGTAGTCTTTTTACCGTAGTTTTTATCGTTGCGTTCCGTACCGTTTTGATTAAACGGCCGACACCGTTTACTAAAACGGTGAAGCATTTCCGTCGATTCACAGATATTTTCTAGCTAGAAACTCTTCTTATAGCTATATCAGCAAGCTAAGGCCTTATATCGACCATTAAACGCTACGGGGATAGTGAAAAAAAGCTCGTACAAAATTTTCACTTGCTTCAATAAAGTTGCAGACCGAAATTCCGATGGGCACAGAGCTATAACGAGGTCCGCACTTCGTAGATCTTCTGTTAGCTACCGATGGACCTCCAGTAGTAAAAAATCTAAGCCGGAGAAGGCCCTAACTTCGAGAAAACGTCGATACTGTGCGGTGGTCGAACTAACAATTCTCCGCGAGACAACTTCGAAGAGGACGGCTTCAAATTTTTTTAACCAGAAAAGCTCCGCCTCTGGAGCCTATAAACAAAAAATCGGAACGTTTTATTGGATAAACGATTTTTTATATTTCTTTGAGCGAGACATACGGTGAACGAGAAAGATTAAAACGGTAATGCGGTCGAACGGAACGGCCGTTTTTTAACAAACGGCGTACCGTTTTTCCCCCGTTTTTTAACCGTGCAACGGCCGTTCTACGGAACGGAATTCGGAATTTTTCTGTGTCTCCTGCTGTATTTCATTACTCTATCATGAACACTACTACTAGGCTATACACACACACACACAGGACAGCCACTATGGTAAATATAATAGTCGTGGCTAATAATAAAATACCAAAAGTGTGAACCACCATCAGTGTTACAATACAATAGCTATGCTATGTATTACAAAACCATTTCTCAGATCAAAGCATGATCATAACGAAGCAGGTATCAATTGCTCATGCAATGAAATGGTAGGTGTAAATGCTGTCATCATACAATAGGAGATTACAAATTCTGTTCCATAGAACAGCCATTGCACAATTAAAAACAGATCTTGGGGGGGGGGGTGTGTTGTGGGGGGGGAACGGCATGCCGTTGGGTAAAAACAACAACAAAAAAACTGCCGTTCCGTTTGACCATGTTACCGTTTTACTATTTCTTGTTCACCGTATGCCTCGCACAAAGGAATATAAAAAAAACTAGTAAGTACCCTGCCACATAGTAACACTTGATGTATTTTAAGTAACAATGCAGTATCACAAGTTATCTTGCTCAGTTATCATTCTCTCCTATTGGTTAAGGTTACAAGTTTCCCTCTCCCGCTCTCTTTTTTTCTGAACTATCTGAGCTTCTCTTATACCCCACCTCTCCTTTCTTCAACTCTTCTCGAGTCATAGAGTCCCCTTTTCATTTGTCTATCTCTCCTGCCTCTGAATTTCTGGCCTACTTTGAGAAATTTTTGTCTTCTATTTAGTCTTCCTTTTAATCCTCTATTCCACCCTCTTTTTCGTTAATTAATCGCTCGCCTTTTTGCCTTCTCTGCCCTTCCAGTTTAAGCCTATGCCGCCTTACCTTGCCGATTCCACCCGCTTTTTAGATGCGATTAATCACCTTTTACCTTCTCTAAGAATTTTCGCCTTCCTTGTTAAAACCTACGCCGCCTTCCATCGTCTATTGCACCCGCCTTTTAGAACTAACCACACCTTCTACAGAACGTGACGATACTTTACCAAACCTTACAACGCTCATGAATTATTCATGAATACACACACCGTTGGTCACCATCATCGTCGTTACTGACACACTAGTGTATTATTGTTTATCAAATAAAAAGTTCAGATTTTTGTTTACAGGCTCCTGAGGCAGTGCTTTTAGGGTAAAAAAATTGAAGCCGTCCCATTCAAAGCTGTCTCATGGAGAATTATTAGCTCGACTACTGCACATTATCCATATTTTCTAGATGTTAGGGCCTTCTCGGACCTACATTAGTTTACTACTGGCTGTCCACCAGTAGCTAACGGAAGAACTACAAAGTGCAGACCTCGTTATAGCTGTGTGCCTGTCGAAACATCGCTCTACAGCTTTATTGAATCCAGTTAAATTATTGTACGAGCTTTTTTGCAAAATCCCTGTAGCATTGATAAGGTGATACAAGGCCTTAGCTTGCTGATATAGATATGGAAGAGTTCCTAGCTAGAAAATATTAGTGAATCGACAGAAAAGTTAAACTGTTTTTTTTATATACCAATTTAGTAAACAGTGTCAGCTGTTTAGTCAAAACGGTACGGAACGTAACAGTAAAAACTATGGTTAAAAAACTAACCGTTTTACAGCCGTATTACGGGACGGAATCCAGAACTTTATTAATGTCTCGTACTGTAAGAGAAGCTAAGCATACAAGGGCACTTACTAATATTTTTAACTTCCACAATTTCTTTCTCAGCCTTCTTTTACTCATTAGATGTATTCTTCTCTCTCTTTCACAGGCTTTTTTAAACTATACAGAATTAAAAATATTTGGTCGCCACTGGGAATCGAACCCAGGACTGCTTGTATAGCGCACAAGCGCTCTGCCACTGAGCTATGACAACCAAAAAAGCCTGTGAAAGAGAGAGAATACATCTAATGAGTAAAAGAAGGCTGAGAAAGAAATTGTGAAGCGATAAATTAGATGAGGAGAAAAATTCAACGAATAATAAGAATCTTTGAAAAAAGAGAAATTTCGTTGGTCTGTTGAGAGTGAAACTGTAGCATAGCAGCACCCGTGCGCTATACAAGCAGTCCTGGGTTCGATCAGTGGCGACCAAATATTTTTAATTCTGTATTGTTTAAAAAAGAAAGAGAGAGAATACATCCATTTTTAACTTGAATTATCAATTCCAGCACTCGGTAAACTATTCAGCATAATGCAAAAACTACGCCGGCAACGAAGTGATGATAGGGGGTGTTGACCACTAAAGCTTCCTAGTACCTATTGACTGATTCACCTTTCCCAAAATGTGGCCCACTTCCAAAAAAAAGTAGCACAATAAAAGAACTTTTAAATTATTGTTCTGAGTAAGTTCATACCTAATTCAACTGTTAATTCAGTAATCTCCATAACTAGAGTGTAACAGACTAGACAACTACTACTATAACCATCTCTTGCATATGCACTGAGGATTAATGGAACTACTTTAGGGTATTAAACACTGCTAGTTCTACAGCTTTAGAATGCTTTCAAAATTTAATGAAGTTTTTTTTTTTAAACACAAACGATTGATACTGTATAAATTCACTTTAATATGCTGTACTTTATTCTTAATGGTATTACTACATTAAATGAACTAATTTTTTTTAGAACGGTAGTATTGACATTAACAGAAAGACGTTTCAGCTTCAAGAAGCCTTCATCAGTAGTGAGATGCTACAAGGCTTAAAGAAGCCTTCATCAATTGTGAGATGGTAAAAGGTTAAGAAGCCTTCATCAGCTGTGAGATAGTACAATTGTACCGTCTCAAAACTGATTAAATATCAATACTACGGTACATAAGTTCAAAAAAATATTATGTTAATTTAATGTAGTAATAACATTAAGAACCAACCATTGATTATAAAAAAATATCATATGTAATTAAAAAAAAAAGATGTGGAATTTCATTATATTTCACTTACCACACTGTGATTCAAAATAAACCCCATGAGAATAGAAGCTGAAAGATCTGTGGCTTGCATCAATGGCGACACTAATGGGACCCTTCTCAAAAATAGCACTGACCAAGTTATCAGTATTACCTGACACAGTGTTGTGGAATTGACTCAATTTAGCACCACACATGCTCCTATTGGTCTGACAGTATCCATCCTGTAATAGCACAAGCAAGAAACATGAACCTCTCTTTCCCACATTGATGTATGCACATACTCAAATACAAAAATATTTGATTCCTCAAGCTGTGTGTACCTGCATTAAATACACTCCACCGTTGTATGAAGCCTCAGTAGGAATACAGCCATTATCAATAATCCACTGGTAGGCTCTCTCACTTTCACCACCATCACAACCATTGTTGCCATAGCCCCAGGAGCAGTCAATCAAGGACTGTTCACTCATGGGCACCAGAGTGTTGTACTAAATTCATAATAATAATAATAATACATATTTATACATATGTACTTAACACATGAATTAATGTACACCTGGGAACAGTTCAAGTGGTTATACGTAGGACATATCCATGTTTCTCCTGGAATATAAATATCTGCAAAGTATGGGAAAATAACTTGCGTACTTTAAGGAAATATGATCCCTCAATAGTTCCGGTAGTTCCAAACGACCAGCAACTTCCACAAATGGCTTGATCCTTAACAGGAGTCACAGCTCCTACAAACAAGTCAGTAAAATGAAATAATACTTTCCAGTTAACATTGCCAATCAAAAACTAATATTGCCAGTCCAAGTGTTATAAATACAGTTTAATTTCTAGTAAACAAATACAGTTTAGCTCTTTACATGCTCAACTATAAGTATTGCAATAATAATTTGTTCTCTATTTACTTAATGTGGTTAAAAATTGGTTCCTAATAATCGGAATCACAATTTCTCACCTCAAAATTTAAATCACTCATTGCTCACCTCTCATTTTCCAGTCAAAATTCGTAGGCATATCCTCTAGTTTACTTTTTGCAACAAACTTCTCTCCACGAGGTGAATTCTTTGTCTTCCTATAGCCTCTCATCCTCTGGATCTCTTTATCTGAAAGATCTGCCAAATGATTGACTTTCACTTTGTAAGGGAGGTCACGACGGTTGGTAGACTCAATGTACCTACACATACAATGCATCCCGTATGGCTTGAATATAATGAATGAATGACACCCGTGCAATACAATGGTTGCTACACATATCTCAAATAACTGTGGAAACAATCACTTATATTCAGGCATAAAAGAGCTTATTGTACATACATGTACTAATATCAGACATGGGGCACGCATCCAGGTATGTGCTTCAAGCACATGTGAAGCACTGAAAGAAGTGCGTATGCACAAGCATTAGTGATTTCATTGACATAAAGGTTGAAGCATAATTTCAAGTACAAATTTTACTATTACTACCTAAAACATCATAATCAGATTTATACTAGTGATGTGCTTGAGCACAAATGACGAGCGAGCCTAAAACTACACTATTGTTAAACAATTAATTTTAACTTCAACACTCTAAAAAAAGTCTAAGTTTAAATTACGTGTACGGTAAAGGGGATTCAATGCCATAGTAAAAAAAAAAAAAAAAAAAAAAGCAACAAAAACAAGTAGCATTATTTACACGTTTCTTTGTGATATTCGATATTCTTTAACTAAGTAAAGGCACAATACTTTCACACAACTGAACATACCTACACAAGGCCTACCTCCGTAGTTAATCCAGTGGACAAAGAATTTTCAAGCAAATACTGTTTAGTAGGGCTTATAACTGTGACAAATAACTTGTTAACTTACCACCGCCACTAACCCGAATAGAAATGAAACTCCGTTAAGTTTTTGAGTTTTAACTAAGAATTCAGAGCGGTAAACAATTCGATTTTTAGGATGATACGGGTAATGATTGCTAAACCGGAGGATTCCGTTTAGTAAAGTTTGGGACGGGGTCAAACAACGAGCTAATACAAAAATACGAGAAGGTCAAAGTACAAAATGACATACGTACATCCAAACATATATATTAACAAACAAACATCCCCGATTTTCAATTGTGTTACCCCTGTAAGTATCTCGCTCGCCAATTAATAGTGAAAAAAATTTGAATGCATTAATTCAGTGAAAATCAAAATATTTATTATTACAATGAACAATTTAAAAGTACGTATTGTTGGTGAATCTGCATCTTTTGGGCCCAAACACTTTGCCATCAATGATAAACAAGCGTTATACTAAAGTTACACAGACGCTAGAATCCCAAGCACAATCTTGGCTAGTGATGGAAAAACTAATACACATTCTTGCCAATACTTCAGTCAGCAGAGTTTCATACACACCGCTCTTTCAGATGGTCATCTTGTTGTTTACATTGACAGAGGCCCAGAGGCACTTCGCCTTTATTTGCAATCTTGTATGGATGTTTTACTTTGTATTAAAAGTTAGTAAATAATATACACATACGTACAAGAAACTTTCCATAGAGAACGCCCGACAATTTCATCAATAAGGACATTGTGTCTTACGAGTTTAACATTATGTTAGAATCTTGTCGAGCTCATCACATTACTCTCTTATATACACTTACAATACCAATACTGACTCACACACCTGTGATTGTGTCTGAAAAAGAACTTCCTCTGCTCCTCTTCTTTGTCATTTTCATACTTGCGAGAGTGAGCTTCCTTGAACTTGTCAAACTCTGTGTCCACTTTGTGTGACTGATGTTTGCTGTGGACACCATCAGCGCCAACAAAGGCAAACGCAGGGTTCTCTGCCATGGGCATAGTAATACCTGGACCTGGGAAACCGTGGCACTTAGAGAAGTCTTGGTTAAAGATAGATGAATCAATAGATGTGTTGAAAGTGCTATAGACTATGTCATACTTGTCGTAGTGGGATCCAAGGAGACGATCAAATCCAGTAAAAGTCAATATCATTGGGTACTGCAAAATATATAAATGAAGAGATTTGACAGCTTATCAAGCATTTGTAGATTGTAACCCCCACGCCCATGCGCGCTGAGGGTAAAACAGACGAATTAACAAGATTTCGAGAAAAAAAGGAAAAAAAAAGGAAAAAAAAGGAAAAAAAAAGCAGCATATGTATAGATTAAGGATTATAATTGGGGTATTACCATTGTTAACCACTTAACTGGTACAACAAAGAGTCACCTTGTGAAATTGACTCATTGAATTAACCCTCTTGTACTGTACCTGTGCACAGACTAAACAGTAAATCGTTGAGAATGAAATATTGAGTACAAAAGTAGAATATGTAAGTTTTTAGCTTAATTTGGCGTCAACTGACAGACATTGGTAAGTACTACGCAGTAAAGTGGTATGCAAAATGATGTATGAGTAGTGTGCTGGTGCACGAATGTAGAGTGAGTCAGCCTAGATATACTAATCAAAGAAAAAAATTAATAGTTTTGACTTAGCTAACAACTGCTTTCTTTCTAACCACATTATTTGTACTAAGTAACGGTAGCTCCTGCATTATCCCGACACAATTTAGTCAAATAACTCTAGACAAGCTCTCAGCACCTAAAAACCGGCCAGTCATTTTTTTTTTCCTGGAAATTATTCTTCTATCCCATCGCATACACTGTCACTTGAAGTAACAAGGTATTAATCAAACCATTTTCAATAACTGTTACTCACAGCTGTACCACTTGTGAGTGGGTCTAGGAAAAGGGACCTTATGGCGCAAATAAAAAAAATTGAGTTTTTTATGCTAATAAAAAGATACAATTTATCTCAACTTAGTGCTAAAATACTGGAGGGTAAAACCTTCGACACGCAGAGAAACTGGCAGTTGAACTGGGCCCTATTCAGCAAAGCAATTGAGCTAGAAATCGAGAAAACATAAATTGAATTTCCACTTCCGGTATAATTAACGTTTCCGTATACTTAACGGCGTACTCCGCATACGCCATTAAATCGTACAGCTGCTTTTTCGGCGACTAACGAAGTTTGCGTAGAGTTCTTTTTAGCTTTCAGAGCGTCTCACGACCTGTCTTATTGGAATCCTTGGCTGCTCTATTCGCTGTAGCGGTAAACTTTAAGCCAAAGGTAAGCTGTAGAGTGCATGCAGTAGTCTCAAAGCTATGCCGTTTTTTTAGCTAGCACTAGAAACTCCGCCCATTCCCCGTTTATTGTACTTCGAGAATGAGAGAGAATAAAAAGTAGCTTGTCTTTCTACGGCACGCTTGGGGTCTTTTAAGTCGTTTTGACATGCGAAATTTGGCATAGATGTAGAGTAAGGGTCACTAAGACTAATTCTGCAAAAAACAAAAATAGGAGAAAGAAAGAATTTTTCCGATGACTTTACTTCTGGAGCCTATATCTCAATTTCAATTTTTGCGCCGTAAGGTCCCTTTTCCCAGACCCGCTCACACTTGGTATAAAAAATAACTCAAGAACAAACCTAACAAGTATTTTAGGGAGCTGCCACACTTGGGCAGAAACACCCAAGGAATAGGCCACGGTTGCTGGAGTGTGTAATTTACTTCTGATTATGTCAGAGCTATTGCACTTCTGCAGACAAGAATTTTTTACTAGCAGAAGCACCTACCATAAAAGAAGATTATTGAGGTTCGTGGCATCTTAAGAAATGGTCCCATCACCATTTGGACTTAACCGCAGTACTGCACGGACAGCAAAAGTTTAGAAGCCGATTGTTTGTAATCATCATATTTATCCTTGTGTGCATGCCAATACCAATAAGCTTTGCTGATTTCTTTTTACTTTTCTATTTACACCTTTGACAAAGAACGAAAAGAAATCTGTATGTGCCACCAAAAAGGGCCCATATATCATTTGTACAAATTTATACCCACTCTTCAACTTATCATATCAAGATATAAGGCAATGAATTAATAATTAAATTCTTACCCCAGTTTCTTTATCTACCAACAACGTGTAATTGTTTAACTTCCCTCCTTCTGCAAAGCTTGAAGTATAAACAGATGCCATCTTCCCATTATACTGATAGTCAGCAGCATACTGAAAATGTACGAATACAAAAATAGACGCATCATAACATTACATTTTAAAGGAAAGTTAAAAGTATACACCATACTGAATAAACAAAACTATTGGCATGGGACTTACAGTGTACAGTGATGTGTTGGGAAGGATAGTCTGTGGTAACACTTCTCCACCAGAAACTCCAGGAATTTTGAAACAAGTCATCTTATTAGTAAAGTCTTTGGTAGTCTCAGGAACTATTTTGTACATAGTCCCATAAGTACCCTCTAACCTCATGTTGAAGATTATAGCCATACCTAGTACATGTTAATAAATAAGCACAAATTCACTTGACAATTGTTGCTTGTTGTTTGTTTAAGTAAAAAGTACACACAATTTGTTACTCTTTTAAATTGTATCAACTTAATTAACTGAAATCCGTACACTCAGCAACAACAACACCCAGTCCAACAACCACTCTTCATGAAAAAAAAAAAAAAAAAATGCTAAAAAGGCAGTTGTTGCTGTTGTTGTTGTTTTCTTTTCTTAATTAAAAAAACCCATGTTATCTAAAATTTCAATTATATATTTTAGAACAAAGGTGAAGGATCAGTTCTGATAATATAGTTTTTATGTATTCAAAAGTTTTCTTCAATTATAATTTAGTGTGTTCTATTACTTTATGGTAGCTTCTTTAAAGAGACTAATCTGTTGCTGCCATAAGAACCACACGACCATGGCCCTCTTTGGGTTAGGGACCTACTCGATACAGCACAAATGCTTACACAGTCTTTCATAAGAAAGAGCTTGTACAAGAAGTTCGCGTATTAAAGGGCGTAGCAGGCCCACATTGCAGGCCCACATTGCAGGCCCACATTGCGCAACTAATGGAAAATGGCAGCTGCCACTTTTGCCTAGAACTTCTCCCGAGACATTAGCACCCAAAACAACATCACATAAGTGAGAATAAGTCTTGATCATTTCAATAGAAAGAAATACAAAAATAACAACCATAAGGCAAATCCCGGGCTGACATGAGGGAGTACTGTTTGCCATTGACGCAGCTACTCCTTCACTTTACTGGTATACAGCTACCAATAGTTTGACACGCACAATAAACTAGACTTGATTATTTTATATTACTATAAAAAAAATAAATAAATAAAATAAAATAAAATAAAACAATTGTATAGATAGTTGTTTAAGTGTTATGGCATTCCTTTAAAATGTATTATGGAATTATGGATCAAAATTGAAAGAGCAGTGAGCTATTTTGGAGGGTTTTCTTATGTGTGGTTACTTTGTATTTGAATAAAAAATAAAATAAAAAGCTAGAGGCCAAAGGTCATGCCAGGCTCTTCAACTACATAGAGCCCTGGAAGGAATTCATAATGCAGTAAACAAGCTACAGATCTCGCATTTAGAAGAATATTTGTCATCTGGACTACAATTATCAGAACACTTCAGCAACCAAACACCCAATAGTACGTGCTGACACCAAGAAATATTGGACCCTATTCATTAGTGTTTTTATAATACATTTCTTTCAGTTATCCAAACAATTTATTATCTGAACACCTCTCAGTCCCAATGTGTTTGGATAACTGACATTGAATTCTAAACCCGACCTCTACATTATAGCAGATTTGGTGATATGCCAACTTTTACAGTAAACTCCCTATCTATTTATATAAATCCTACTGATGAAGCAAGTGATTATCAAGCCAATTTTCATCACCACATGCAAACTGCTCCCCCCCCCCCCCCCCCCCCAAACTGGGTATGTGGTCCTTAGATGGCTTAAAACATGCATGTGTTTGAACAATGAATATTTAAGGAAGTAAGATATTCATGGCCCAAACTTGTATGATGCAACAGGGGAACTCCAGTGATGCCAACAACTAAAGTGGTTTCTTGACTTTGAGCTTAGAACAAATTTTTCACTAATTATAAAAATAAATAATGTTCCAATTACAATTTTGCTACCAACTATAAAATAAGTAAAGGTGTTTTATATAATTTACAGTGAGTTAACAGAGACCTGCAAAAATATTCAGCCCTCCAGCAGTTTTTAATCAAATAAGTGACCAGAATTATCCATTACATCGTACAATGTCCCTAGGCGTCATAACAGTGTTCGCATACCATTGTATGTAGAAGTAAGACTTCTTTTATTAGCGGCATCCATCACCACTGTGAAAGGCTCATTCACTTCAGCGTAAGGGAGGTAAATAAAACCAGTGGCCGAGTATGACTCGGGCCACTGCAATGTTGCACTGGCACCAACGAACAATACAGCAACGAAGCAAACAAGATGACTCATCATTTTGAACCAATGACAAGCAACGCGGTCCTCAGGATAATCTCGTTGCCTTTTTATCACCACCACCACCACGTTTTAACGTGCAGTAACGCGCGAGCAGGGGGGGTCCGACTAAAATAACACGGACTCGACCGGACTCCACGGACCAGACTAAATTCGCGAAAAACTCACGCGCGGCGAGCGCGCATGCCCGGACTTCGTTGTAAACTAATCTCTCCACTTCTAACTTATTGATAACGATATTGATAACGATATTGGTACTACCCTGTTTCTTATTTGGTGGCAATGAGTGGAAGAGAAATATCTGTTACATGGCAAAGGTAAGAAAAAAATAGCTCAGACAGCACTAATAAATGGGAAATATTTTGTTGTCAGTGATGCTTCCATAACTACACTTTAATAAGCTTTGGTGAAATTATATAACGGTATTTAAAATAGTTGACAGTACACAACCTCAACAGGATTATCTTAAAGAATTAATGTCATTATAGCATTGTTGTATGCATTGTAATAGTATTCCATTACTTTATTACATTAAATTATAATCATTCTTGTTGCCATTGCCATAATAATAACAATGATAACACAACAATTACACTATTAGTAATAAAACTATAATTACTATTATAACTACATTGTTATTTTTATTGTGGTTAGTATTATTATGTGTTATTATTATTATTATTATTATTATTATTATTATTATCATTATTATTATAATAATAGCAAAGATAATAATGAAGACATTAATAATAATATAATTATTATAACTATTATTATCATTATTATTATGAATCCCCAGCTAATTAAAAAATATGCATCCTCCTTTATTTGAAGTGTAGAGACATTGCGTTAACGAATTCTAGCTAATTAAAGAATACGCAACAGTTTTTCTCTCCTTTATTTGAAGCATAGACATATGTGTTAGTGAATTCTAGTTAATTAAACAGTTTCCCCTCTTGCATTTTGAAGCGTAGACACATGTGTTAGTGAATTCTAGCTAATTAAACAGTTTCCCCTCCTGTATTTTGAAGCATAGACATATCTGTTAGTGAATTCTAGCTAATTAAACAGTTTCCCCTCCTGTATTTTGAAGCGTAGACACATGTGTTAGTGAATTCTAGCTAATTAAACAGTTTCCCCTCCTGTATTTTGAAGCGTAGACACATGTGTTAGTGAATTCTAGCTAATTAAACAGTTTCCCCTCCTGTATTTTGAAGCATAGACATATATGTTAGTGAATTCTAGCTATTAAAGAGTACGCAACAAAGCGTAAACTTGTGTTAGTGAATTCTAGCTAATTAAAGAGTACGCAAGTTTTCCCTCCTTTATTTTGAAGCGTAGACACGTGCGTTAGTGAATTAAAGAGTATGCAACAGGTTTTCCTCCTTTATTTTGAACTATGTCTTAGTAAATTTTAGCTAAAGAAAGGGTTTTCCATGCTATATTTGGAAACAAGTCCTAGATATTGTGTATGAAAGGCCATAAGCCGGGTACTGATTGAGGTGGTGGCCAGTTTTGGTCAATTTCTTAGAAAAGAACAACTTACAGCAATTAGTACACAAACAAACTAAACAGGCTAAGAATAAGTCGTGAGGACCTTAACATAAGGAAAACACAAAAACAATGTGAGGAAAAACTGCGGGATAAAAAGAAGAAGAGTATTGTTGGTCATTGACACAGCTAAATTCAACTACACAGGATTTACAAAATGAAAACGATGCAGCAAGATGTAAGGACACAAATGCATGTAAATTAAAGCTCCATGTACTTGCATTGTGCACTTATTTCAGTTCAAATTCTAGGAACAGTGACATTATTTCTCAAAGGTGACATTATTTCTCAAAGGTGACAAGACAACACATTTGTCAGAGTGATTTAACGTCTGATCTCAATACTCTGGCTCTGGTGTGATGCTGCCTGACATGGCTACCACCATAGATGTCTCCACAAATGTCACGTCACTGTCAGCTTTGTCTAAATCCACATCATGTGGTTGAACTTTGACACAAAGGACTGCATTCGTGGCTTCTCTGGTGGATTTTGTAAGAACGAGAAAATTTGCTATTATAATTATTTCAGCCGAGAATGACTGAATCATTAACATAGTAATTATGGCACATCCTCATTCTGTTATGCCTTGCAGATAAATCATCTAAGGCACTTGGAAATGATTTGTATTAGAATTGTGGGTAGGTATGGAGCTATGCTACAACTGTATAGGCTAAAATACAAATAGAACAAAAGCAAAAATAAAATAAAAACAGGCAACAGCGTAGACTAATATGTTATTATTTTCGATCACTGCAAAAGATAATTGGTGAGTGAACCCCACTATAAGGGATGTTGATGTCAATTATTTCAGCTGTCAATTTGGACATAAAAATCTGCCAAGTCTCAACAATTATAAAAAGGCCTCACTAGAACAACAAAGAGCTGGAGTACATTGTCAGACTGGTTAGGATATGGCCTGACCACTTTTTGGGGATGACATTACATATTCATGAAGAAAAAAAACAGACTTTGGAGTCATGTTTATAAACACTTTCATTGCAAACAATGATCACATAAGAAAGATTATGTGTTATATTGTGACTTGCAGTGTAATCCTTTGTCATTTGATTAAAACACATGTCCTGTTAAAAGTGGCACATTTCATTACATATCTCTGTGTACTGGCCACACCCATGACCACACCTTTTCTCGGCCTGACCTTTCTCCAGCTCTGTATGTCTTGAGCTCATACAGGTAGCCTGAGCCTTCAATTTCTAGTATTTCATCAAGTGGTACTGCAAATCAAGACTTGACGACTCAGTCCCTGCTTGCTGGACCAACACTCATTGGTTGTACAATCAATATTGGCTTCCCTACAGCAACACAGATACCAAGTTTCACAATGTCCACATAATCTAAAGACACACAATAATAATAGTGATAATTCACTAATTGGAATTAACCCCAAGGGGATGAAATAAAGCTTTTAGAGCCAAAGGGGATGCAATGGTAAAATTTGGGGTAGTTTGATTTGTATTAATTTCTATGGGAGTACCTGAGTTCAGTACATGATAATAATAATTATTGTCACTATAATTGTGGGGCTGCCCACAAGAGGATGAAGAATATAGAGATATTATCATATAACACATTGCATAATCACACATGTAACTTACCTAACTGTTCTAAAACTTTCTCTTAGCTAGTGTGCTCTCACCTAATGAGCACAGTCAGTGCCTCATTTCTTTTTATGTTACACTTGTGGATGGACGGCTATAATATTTAACTATCCCATCATATCTTCAATAAGTCTTTGGTTGTAGTTACCTTCACACATCTCATGCATGCTATTAATTAATTGCTCCTTTATATACATCTGAGCATTGGAGGAGTATTTGATTTAGTTACTGCTGAGGGTGCAGTATCAGCTATAATATAGATCGACTCTGGTGGCAGTTATGCATTTCTGAGGACAGTCCGAGTAGCTATAAAGCCTACATCGTCAAACTCAAACGTGCCCCACAATTTTATTATTCTTTTCGTTATTATTTTATTGTTATTTTATTATTATTTTTAATTTTGTTGTTATTTATGGCAATGGTCACAACAAGAACAATTATAATTATATGATAATATGCAAAACAACAATGGAATGCTAGTAAATAACGGCAATGTTTACAAAAATGTTATGTTGATGCTAAATGAATGCTGTTTGGGCTATGTTTTTCTTATCTTTGCTAAGTAATAAATTTTTCTTTTCAACTTATTGACACTGAAAGAGAAACAAGAAAGTACTGTATAGCAGACAAATTTTTCATGGAGTCCAGGCATGCGCGCTCGCCGTGCGCGAGTTTTTCGCAAATTTAGTCCGGTCCGGTCAGTGCTTTTTGTCAGACCCCGCGAGAAGGGGGTCCGTATAAAACACAGACCAGTCCAAAGACCAAGGACCAGCGGCGAGCGGTAAAGTATCTTTAACATAAATCGTGGACTGCGGTTGAGTAATTGCTGCGTGCTAACCCTCATGGAAGCCTTGCAAGTGACCAGTATCTAGGAAGACCTTATTACTGACGTTCTCAAATTATTAGAGGATGTCAGACCAAATCTTTCTCTTTTCCAGTGGAAAGGTGGTGGAGTGTATGTTTCAAACCCAAGAGTAGCCTGTTTCAAGGTGGTATGTAAGTAATGAAATAAAGTTAAGAGGGAAAACAAGAGCAAACTATTAATTCTATTGGTTCTATTCCAGTGCATGAGTACCTAATAAAAATAATATTAGTATTAAAGGGACCAATGTTTACATTTTTTGCAAAGCAGTTTTGGAAAAGACAAACTACAATAAACACAAAACTTTTGTGTGATCAAGATATAAATTTCTTGTTAAGTAAACTATTATAAATATATGAGCTGCCTGTGAATAGGAAACATATGTTTAACCTTCAATTAGGTGTGATTCGTTAACTTTTTATTTTTTGTTAGCTACCTATAAACTTTTAAATAAGGGGACAACTGATATTGTATTATATGCATAATATATAGTGTCAGGCTTCACCACAAAATTAGAATGAATCCAATGATGTGAAATAGAATGCTGTTAAACATTAAGCATCTCTTCCTCTTTGATTACTGCCATAATGAATTATAAAATGGACACTGCTTACTAGGTACTAATAAACAACAACAACAACTTTATAGTACTAACTGCTACTATTACTACTATGTAATAGTAGTGGGAACACATTAGTAACTAAATTCCAAAGCAGATTCATAATATATATTATTCATTTGATACAGGAGAATATCACGAGTCTGTTGGCTTAGTATTTACATAAGTGTCGCAGGCACGAGCTTAAATACAGCCAATGAGACGAGTGATGTTCTGTGTTATCCAATGAATAATACATTTATTATGTCCTGCTCATGTGCGAATATCATAGTAACTGTTTCTTGTGCAGTAAATACTTGTATAGACGGGGGGGGGGGGACTTGATAACCCAACGTTATAATAATGAACACAGGTGATATGGGAAATACTGTAGAATGTCAGTTATCTGAACACGTTGGGACCTAGAGGTGTTCGGATAACTGAACATTATAGAAAATGTATTATAAAACACTAATAAAGGGGTGTGGTCAAGCAATTCTTCATGTCTGCACGTGCTACTATTAGATTTTGGGTGTTCGGTTAACTGAAGTGTTCGAATAATTGAAGTTCGGATAACTGACATTCTACTGTATTGCCTTAAGCCATATCCAGTTTACTTTAATGCATATTCTATGTCGCAATAGGTATTAGGCCCTAGTGTACATAATAAAATACTTTATGCCGATCTTAGGCACTACCGAGCATCTAGCTAATATTAGTTAACTTTTCAGTTTATGAAACTTTCTAAGAAAAAGTAATGCCTTTATGATTGTAGCTACTGCCCAAAAAAGAAATTAATTGCGGTAAATATACAAAGTGCATAACGATTTCTCCCGATAGAATAGACAATGTAGTTTAATTCTAATTAAAATAAGCTTATATACACATCAGTTTTTTTCTTGATTTAATAGCATGGACAATCTGCTTATCAGTTATTTCAAATTAAATATATACATCTATACTTGTTACACCCTCCTCTGATTTTTATTTCCCCCCAAAAATGCATCTCCTTTCAAGAGTCTTGCCTAATACTCAGGCAGATTTGTGAGACAATCATGCTTTTTTATGTACAACCATGAAACTTGGTAAACTTGTAGAATGTGATCCCAGAATTATTTCAGAAATGAAGCCATTTTAAATTACGATCACAGTGCCAATGCTTTGATATAAGATACTATATTATATCAAAGCATTGGCACAGTGGATATTAACTTAGTTCCATGTAGTAGCTAATGTGGTCAACTTTGGATACCAAATGAAAAGGCTTAGCTGCTCTAAGCAGTATTTTAAAACTTGAATTAAATTTCTATCTTCTTCTGGTCAAGAGTTTACTTTAAATTCAAAGTGCCCACTGCCGGCAAGATATGCAGGAATTTTCAAACACAGTGCTGCTACAGTATGCATTCAATTCAAACTCTTTGATCCGCAGAACCCTGGACCAACATGGGAAATTTTAGTGAGAACTGACAGGAGCAAGTGCTCTCTTTGTAGGAGAGACTCCAATGAATTTCTTCAGTGTCCAGCAAAGTCTAAACATATTGGGCAAAGACAATGCTACCTAGTTGCTAACATCTTTTGTTTTTCAGTGAGTTGATTGAATTTACAATACCTATTAACCTTGCCTGCTTGAAATAAGTGGTATAGAAGCAACTATGATGAGGAAAAAAAGTATATGTGGCATAAATTGTACTGCAATAAGCTCAAGGTCACTGACTATTTCAAGCACAGAGGGGAAAATATCTATAGAAGATAGGGAACGGTAAAGCGGCGCAGACTGTAATACTTAGTGTCACAACAAACGACATCTGTTTCCTTTGAGCAGAGACTGAAAAAAGTATCAAAGTCAGTACACATGTACTTTAGTAGCTAGTTACCTAATGAACATTCTTTGATACTAGTAATGATAGCAGCAGTAGTAGCTATTGTAGGCACAAGATGCAAAAAATAAAAGTGATATATGTGGTATATGATATAGCAAACATGTAAGCTATACATACCAGTGTATAGCTACCATCATGTTTACTTGTTTTAGATTCCAGACTTAGCTATTAATACTAATTAAAAGAACTTTATGGTTTTGTTTCCTAATGTTAGCTACCTGAAGATTCGTTAGTTTTAATTGTTACTTTAATGTCATAAAAGAATTAATTAGCTTTACATCAATTGACATAATTAAGCTAGTTAACTTGTGTGTGTTGGAGTCCAAGGAAACAAAGAATCATATACAAGTGTTATAATTCGCAATAGTTTCATTTGCGTAATTTCTTGTTTCATTTTCAGTCTAATATCAACAGTATCATTCTGAAAACGGACAAAAATACCATAGATAAGTGTGTAGCTAACTGTAATGTGAGACTTAGATACCTGAGAAAAAAAAAAGTCCATATTGAATGCTTGGCATCGGGCATACTAAAAAAAAAAAGAATAATAATATTAATATCTAAATAGTAAATATGAAATGTGCTTACCATGCACAAAAAAAAACACCACAATCCCAGCTGTTTCTCTGAACTGGTATATTCTGTATTAAACCAGTACCTTGCATTAAAGCTTTAGCAAATTGCCGTAATACTTTTGTCCTTACCTTAGGATGTAAAAACTTCCACTTGGATGACTTAATGGTCGGCAAAGCATAATTGAGGTATTCTCTGTACAATCACATATTCAATATAGCTACATATTCTACTATTCACTTGATTAGTGCGTAGCAAACTTACTGAATATGTTTCAAACAGTTAGTACCATCTCCTAGTAGTGAATCATAATATCTTAATTCATACTTAACAAAATCAACTACTACTAGACACCAGTGGTTTCCTGTATTTACAGGTACAATAAGTTTCTTGAAATTGATTAGGCTTATCTAAGGAATACAAAAATAACACCACTATTATTAACATCTACTAAGTTAAACAAGCACAATAAAACAAACCGTAATCCATGAGGCAACTTCCATGTACCCTGAAGCACGGAGTTTAATGTAAAAGAAGCAGGATGTACAATATACACTCTTCTCGACCTCTTTGTTGGCTCCATCCATCACAAGGAATAGCTACATATGCATCAATAATCTACATTATTCATAAGGTTTCATTTTTAATTAAGCATCCACATAAACAATACTTTAAAATTACCTTGTCATTAAGCCAATTGTTACCTTCTAGAGTTTTCAAATACTGATGCAGTACTTGGCAATGGTTAATACAAGACACTGGTTTAATATTCTATTATCAAAATAATGTCATAGCCATTAATCTTGTTCTATAAATTTACCTTTAGATCACGTAACACAGTATCATCTAAGCATGGAATGTATTTATTAAAATTCAAATAATATAGAATACAAATTACGTTTATTGCTCACCTTTCCTAAATCGTTTACATTTTCTTTCCGCACAAGATTGCTTCAATGTTCCTTTTCCACCAAATTTAACCATGGCCTGACAAAATCGGCATAAACCACAGTCTTTAGCCTTGCAGTTATCACAATTTCCACATCTTTTTCTCCTGCCTAAACCAACCTTAAATTATACTTTAAGTTTATATTATATTACAAACTAACCTTGTAGTGCTTCAAAATGTACAGAGCCCTATACAACAAAATCTTATTCATGTTAATGTTGGAGATGATCATTTCTACACTTTTATTACGTTAATCTTTTGATCAACTTGAACAAAAAATCTATGGAAATAATATGCTATAGGAATAAGTGTTTGATATGCTATATTCAATGTAATTTGTTTTTCTAATCAGTCCATGATAAGATCACTGTAGGAGTTGGTCTTGGTTTGGATTTGGACCTAAAATGGCTGCAGAAAAATAAAATTATAATAAAAAACAACAACCTGTAAAGCTACCTGGTGATGATCCCTACGTCACAGTAGTAATTAAGTGCAGTTTAAAGTCACAAGAAGCTTTTTGTCTTGATGCAATTGCAAAGTTTGATGAGGTAAATAAAAATTTGAATATTGTGGTGGGGCAGCCGCCACTTGAAGCTAGAGAAAGGAAAGGAGAAGAGAACATTATTAAATAGTTTATCATGTCATTAGCTAAATATCACGAATATTGTCACATGCATGTTTTGTACCTCTGATTGAGCTGTGTGTATGAGGGTGGGCGGCACTTCGTCTCGAGTCCACAGGTGACCGCCCACACTTCCTGTTATGTATCATATGGCCCATCCCACCTCAAAGGATATTTAAGTCCCAAGGTGGGAGCGGGTCGTCATTCTATCCTTTATTCTACCTCGCTGTAAATCGCCTTACCTAATCTTAATGATTACCTTAAACCTTAACTGCTGTCAACGGGCTACTGTAGAGGTAAGTAGTCTACGGAGTGGTTGAGCTAAGGAAAGATGGAGGGCCGAGATCGGCAAGCAAAGGAGGAGTCTGATGGCAGCGAACTACTGTCTGCGAGATCATTCCTAGAAGTGTTTACCACTTGTCACTGAAATTGAAGTTGTTTTGTAGTAGTGTCATGTGGAGCCACATTAATGAGAGTCACATATCACTACGAAGTTTTAGTGTGTCCCAGAGAAGCTTATCTGATCACACAGTATGCACAGCCGAGCCCTGCTGATGCCACATTAATGAGAGTCATATATCACTACGAAGTTTTAGTGTCCCAGAGAAGCTTATCTGATCACACAGTATGCACAGCCCTGCTGATGTTCATCACAAAAAAATAATGGAAGCATCATACCTACAAACATTTAATTGACTTACTATGCACAAAGTGCTTTTTAAAAAGTCACAAAAACAAACAAACAAACAAACAAAAAACAAATACAAATAATAGCTACTGGTGAGCTATGTAATACATTCACAAAATGTCAGGCTACAGAGATAGGAGTTGACTCTTATGTTTCACTTGGATTCTGGGTAAAGTGTTTCACTGTCGTATTAACTTTACGAATGATTCTATGATGTACTTCCTCAACATTTTATTTGAATTCAAATCACTGTAGGAGTTGGTCTTGGTTTGTATTTGGACCTAAAATGGCTGCAGAAAAATAAAAGGAACTGAAGCTCACTTCATCCATACTTTTTTGGTAGTTCTCATTCATTTTGCTGCTCACATCTTATATAGATCTTATATAGATGCTGTCAAACGAAATTAAACATTCTTAATAAGCATATTGCTGATGCCTAGTGTCACCAGGCATCCTAAACAGAAAAATCTAGTGAATATATTTGTGATTTATAGGTAACAGTTTTAATTCTATAAGAATCCATGAATAATTAGTGTAAGCCTAAGTAAATGGGTGTGTCCCATAAAACCATATTTTTTATTGAAATAAGTGTGTAAGCTTATTATTTTATTGTTATATTGAAATACACATACCGTAAAACTTGAAGACATTTCATTATCTTCAGATGTTGCATTACCTGACACATTGCTAGTGGACAGAATACACTATGTTGATCAAAACTTGTGCACACACTTTCTAACATACCTTATCTGTGAAAGAATTACAGTATTGTCATACTGCATGTTAGCAGCTGGCAAATTTTGACATTTAATAGTAATATTCTGGAGAATATTGGCAATCATTTCAAATACAAAATAAATGATATTCATAATACCTTCCAGCTTGAAGGATATAGAACTGTTGTTTTCTGTGCAAGCTTTCTTTTCATCTTTTGCAGGTGTATATTCAAGTTTCCTTTTACTTGGCAAATGTTGACTTTCAACAATCTCCTGGATAAATATTGTAGTTCCTACTATAAGATCAAAAATACAACCATACCTCCCCCGGTGAAGATAGAGTACTGATGGTATCTCTACAAGCCATTTTCTTATCTTTGACTGGCATATGTGCCATAGCATTTTCATTACAGGATTCCTAGAAAAAATTAAATATAGTTATTATTTAAAACTACAGCCAAATATGGCTACTTATGTTACTTTACTTCGTGAATAGAATCTGGTGCCAGGTTGATATCAAAATCACCAGGTCTTATAGCTTTTCTTCCCAATGGCTTGGACTATGACACTTTCATCATCCGTCACTACAAGAACTTTTCGTTTACCTTTGACAAGATTGGGAATAAGTTGTGCAGCTTGTTGCATCAATGTATCATGAATGAGTTGAAACTTTTGCTCATGAATTAAAAACAAGGCAGGTATTACTGGAGATCTCAAGAACAAGGTATGACGAAACAAAAGCGGAGACAGATAGAAATCTCCTAACTGAAACGTTGTGTCGTATGAAAGTAGCTGTGGTTGAATTGAGTCTATCTGGAGAAGGTTGTTAAGTTCTATCAATAATTTTTCGTGACCACAAATGACAATCAGATCTGGATAAGTCATGATGACTTTAACAAAACTTCCCAAATCAAATGCCAGTTCATGCATATTGTATAGTGCATCACGGGTAAGTCTACTCTTCTGACGTTCCCTCTGTTGTATATTCACTACCTGTCTTCTATCACGCGGTACCAACGTATGTTGATATTGAGGTGGTATTTCACTTAGAAATCAGTGATTTATAAATATTTTCAGGTGACTCATTCTGTGAAGCTATTGATTTTAGGACAGATGGACATGTACGATAGAAGACATGATTACTAACTGTTGAATTTCCATGGGGTACTGCAACTGCTATAGATTCATCCCCAATGTAATGTATGTAAAAGTTACTTTATTTCAGTGACACGTACAGGTCACAGTCATGAGTTTAAACGATGTGTTTATAAGCTCCTTGATTCACAATCCTCTTTTGTCCTGATACAGCTGGAACTTGTCTTGGTAGCTTCTTTGTCCCATACTGAAACCATCTGTACCCATCAGCTCGCCAATCATCTTAAGATTATAATAATGTAGAACAATAAAATTTCCATTATAATCATTACAATGCTAACTTAACATACTACACCTCAAGAGACTATTCTATTATATTAAGCAGGGTTGTACGTCTAAGGAGGGAGGCACAGGGGAAGCTTCCCCCCAAACTGCTTAACTTTCCCCTCCCCCCAAACCACTCCATTCCCCCCTCTCCTTCTCCCCCAAGAATACCGATCTCTTAATTTTTTTCCACCAAAGAATAATGGCACTGAAGACTTAAAGTTTGTTGCAAAGTAGTAAGTACTAGCACATGACAACCCTCAACCCCCTTTAGCTCCCCCCCCCCTCAAAAAAAAAAAATCCTAGATGAAACTGTGTTTAATTAAATAGAATTTCTGGGAAGCTCCCCTCTTCAAAGGATTCCTAATAGGCAGACAGAAAATTAAATTGAATGCAATAAATTGAATAAACAACAACAACAAAACAATAACAAAAGACAAATAATAAATCCATTACTATCATTGATAAGTTTTTAGTTACATCTGTAACTAGCTGTTGGTTCTACCTTTGCTCTGATCGTTAGTTGGTCTAAAAACATAGACTTCACCACCCCTGGGTTGAAAAGGGGGAAGATTAGGCTGAGTTCCCTGAAATTTCTTAAATAGTGAAAGAACTCTTGGGACATCAAGATCTTTCTGAGTGTTCATCACTCTTAAGGCTTCCATGACTGCAACCAATCACCTGCAGTTAGCGCGAACCCGCGGGGTGTGTCCGGGTGGTCCATGGTCTCTGGTCTGTGTTTTATACGGACCCCGAGAAGGAGAGGGTGCGGCCGCTCGCGCGCGGACCTCGTGTGTGCGTGGACGACGTGTAACTGATGCAAGATCTTTTGATTTCAGATCCTACGTAACCTTGGCTCCCCCCAGTCAAGCACGTAGGCAGGTGAGGTTTTGCAAAAATCCCCTCCCTTTCAAATTTAGCCCCCCATCCCCTTTCATATTCATGAATTTAGCCCCCCCCCCCTCCCCACTCGCTGAAATATCCTACAACCTCCCAGAAATCACTTAAAATCTCTGGTGAAATTTTTAAATCAAAAAACTTGTTAACCTTACATGAGCTCTCCCACAATACAAAAAAATGTTCTGATAGTACAATTTAAAAGTACCAGATAATAAGTGACAGTTCCAAGTGCCCTGCAGAGCCAATTTCACCCATTATTAGGTTAACGTTGAAACACTTTTGTATTTGAAAGACAACTGCTCTATGGCTCTGTCAAGAAATTGAACGTGTTTCTTCTGACAGACTTTTTTAGGTGAGAACAAAACAGCCATACTTTCAAAGAATTCTACAGACCAAACAAGTGTTCAAAATGCTAGTAATTTACCATTGGTTAGTACAACATTGAATCTGAGAGATACCTGTGTCTTTGTGATGATTGAAGGCTGGAAAATTGGGAAAGTATTACAATTTTTTAAGTAAATTACTAAGTGATCGGCAATGTTAAGGTTCTTCAGCTGAACCTAGAGATGTGGAGTGTTGTGTTCATTGTTTGAAAATGCATGTGGCTGTTCTGAAAATGTATTTCAGTTGTACACTCATTCATTACGCTTACTTCATATGTTTACACTCTAACTAGCAAGTGTATTTTTGAGAACTAGCCAGAACAATAGCTGTCAATATTCTGGTATTACGTCCGTGATACATGAAAATGACTACAATGAAATATCTGGAACTTACTGAAGATTGTATGAAGTTTGTAGCAAATAAGATTTCCGTTAAGCACAAACAAATGTCAGAAACTGCAGTTTGGGTCAAAATTGATAGTACTAATTTTGTCTGATAAAGCAGCACTTTTGGCAACAGCCAACTGTCTTAGTGATAACCATGATGTGTGGTCAGCTCTTGTTAAAACAAGAATTTCTTGCTATTGAGGGCCTATAGTCTACTCTCAGGCAACAAATTGGGCTAAGACCACTCCCAAAAAATTGCCTTCGAATTTTTTTTTATCAATGACAAACACTGGATTGCCACCTCCACAGTGAATTGCCCACCTGAAGTAGACATTATCATTTATGACTCTGTATACTCCAAAGTCAGTCAGGAGACCAAAATTTTTCTGGCTGAGTTGGTGCATACTAATAAGCCAGAGTTTACTATTGGATTTGCTAATGTTTACAAGCAATCAGGATCAAGTGATTGTGAATTATTCTCAGTAGCATATATAACAGATATAGCTTGTGCCCTAGATCCATCTTTTCATGCTTATCAGCAGTCAGATTATCTGACTGATATGAGAAACCTTTTTTTTTTTTAATGTTTAGAGGAAAACAAAATGGAGCCTTTTCCAGTGGTAGAGAATCAAACTTAGAGAAACAAATATTCTTCTATTGCAGTAAAGGTCTACTGTTATTGCTGCCGTACTGACCATCATGGAAGTGAAATGATTTGCTGTGGTGGACCATGTGGAGAAGGGTTCCATCTAGAGTGCTTGGGTGACAATCCAGTTAGCTTGGACAAATAGTATTGTAACCACTACTCATAGTTTTGTAATAGTTAACTTGAATTAAAATTTCATTCATATCTACTAGTTTTCCCTCCACCTCCTGTACTTTAGCTACTTCTTTGCTCATTCATTTCTTTAGTATTTGCTACACTTGCAACTGACTGCTGTTAGCACCTTCAGCAAATTAGGAGATTGCAGTAAGGTTTCCACATTAGGCACTAAAATGTAGGAGTAAATATTTTAGCAATTTCATATTTTTGCTCCTAATTTATGCTCCTAGTGAAATTTAATATGCTGATTGTTCCTTCAGTTTCTGCAGGGCTATGGAGAATATAATATTGAATATAATTTATCATGCTGTACTAATATTATATTGATGACATGATTGCTTTTTCATTTTGTCTAATTGTTTAATTGTTGTTGCTTTTAAGTACAGTTTGCAAGCACTAAAAAGATTGGATTGGAGTGAGGTTTTTGGAGCTTTGCTGGGAAAGGGGTAGCAGTAAAAGAAAATAAATCTTGATTTGGAATGAAATATGTGAAGTATTTAGAGTACAGAAATTATATAGCTATTCCTGCTTATAGAAAAGAGTAAAAATAATTATTTTGGGGGAATTCCATATTTCCAAAGGTTGCTAAAAATATTAGTCTACTCTATTCACTAGCAATGTCAAAAGCAACTCCTTGGGTGTCAAAGAACGTGCTTTTGACACACTCAAAGTTGAGGCTAAGAGCAGTTTTGATTTGGATATTCCTGCATCAGATAACTTCAAGATAATATTCTGCTACAAAGTTTGAGTGTCTCATTATCTACACTTTATTCCATTTTTTGTTACAATATTTTACCAACCTTGAATGAAGAATGGAGTAACGGGTGCTTTGATAAAAATTGGAAGCCCATTAGCATGGGATTCACTCTCTGCTGAGGACAGCAGAGAGTTCAGCTTGGAATCAAGAGATACTATGGCATTTGTGGAACATTCTGATCAATAACTGGAAACGTTAAATAGCAAACTGTTTTAGGCATGGGTTTCATATCATCTGTGGTGAACCAATTACAATATTTTTTTAGTTTTAATGATGCTTGGCTTTCATTTAATTGTTATTGCAGTAGCTATTATCTAATTTTTAAAGTGAACACTACAAATTTCTTTAAATCTTCACAATGTACATTGAGTACGATTCAACATCATGCAACAAATTTCATTCTGTTTATTAAATGTGGCCAATGAACTTAGCTGTAAATGCATTGAATTTGAACAATGAAATAAAATTCACCCTAGTAAAATACACATACACTAACTAATGGCAAACATTAATATATGGCATAACTTCTTACTGGCTACTTTAATCGTAAGACAACTTTCCTTTGTAGATTTTTATATACATGTAAAATGACATGCTCATCATCACCAATAGTAGGGTAGCTTAGGGATTTTATAGTTACAAAATTGACAAAAGCACCAATACAGGACCTATAAACACATTAGAATGTGTCAATGAAGTATTTGTGGCTAAGAATTGTACATTGTTAAATTAATACATGGTAGATAACAAAAATTATCAAAACCAAGAGCTAAATACTTGACTCTGTGGATTTTCAACATGAGCTTAGCTAGTGTTATCTGCTGCTATTATCTACCTGTTAAAAAGTATACAAAATTGTTACTCTAACTGGCTTAAACTAAGATATAACTTCAGGTGAAGTGAAGTCTTGATAATCTATGTATATTTAATTTGAAAGGGAGAGGAGGGTTCACCTTTGCCTCCTAACCACACCCACTTTCATGCCCCCTGTAGTATTTTCATGTAGCACCCAATTAAAAACTATTAGAAATTAAACATAATAAGTTATGCTCAATTACCCACTACGTTTTTTTTAAAGGATAGTAGTCAGGTGTGTTGTAATGTCATCTATAATACAAGATATTAAGTTAAACAATCATATGCTGCAGCTAACCTTAATAGAATAGTTGATACTAGTCACAATTTGACTGTGAAAGATGACAGCAATAAACCTTTTATTATTATTATTTTTTTTTGCATTTTCTCCTCAAATTCAGGTCGTACCTAGACATTAAGACCACTTTTCTTTTCTTTTTTCCCCTACATTTATGATATACTTCTCTGCTAACTTTACCTGATCTACTATTAGCTGTATTTCTTTAGTAACATCTTCATCACCAGAAAAACTACCAAAAAATGATTTTCTGCCATCTTGTGACAGCCGGCAAGGTGTTGTCAACGTAATTTGCACAGAATGTATTTCTTTAGTAACATCTTCATCACCAGAAAAACTACCCAAAAATGATTTTCTGCCATCTTGTGACAGCCAGCAAGGTGTTATCAACATAATTTGCACAGAATGAAGTGGAACACAGGTTTTCAAGCTACAAATGGTTGTTCTCCCTTTTATGTAAACAACACTATTGAGTACACTACCTATGTGCATGTGCTTCCACATACCAGGAATAAATAGGGGAAAACATCTTGCTTAAAATGTGCTTGCATGAATCTTGCAAAGCGTTATTTAAAAAGATAAATACATATCATTAAAGTTCTTTCAAAGTGTTATTGTACCAGCACCCTCAAATTTTAGGGCAATCATCAGTATGCAAATGAAAATTAAGATTAGAGTAGCTATATAAAGAATGTCCTCAAAATATTTGTTGCTATAATTACAATACCTATTAATCATGTAAGAATAAAGAAATATTTAATACCATCAAAAGAAATATAAATTTTCATTGCATGCCTATTTGTTAGTATCAATTCATTAAAACAGTATTCAAACCATATTGAGAGTCATAGAAAATGACTATATAGATAATGGATTCCTGACTTTCATCTAACCAAAACGCTATAGTTTGTTGTAGTTTTGTTTTTCTAACTTTTGTCGTGTCTGTCATTTTCACAACAGAATCTTGTGTTATGTTATATTTTTTCCAATTTTGGTCTGACATATGGCATGAAAATTTGCCTGACGGTTAGCCACATGTGTGTCAAAAACTGCTATAACATAACATTTTGGTAAAATTGATGGGTTGTTTTATTGGGTATATCAGAATATTCAATGAAGTATTCTTCTATTGCTATGGTGCTTTATCCATTTACATGTATCTTTCCCAAAATGTAACCTTCCAAAATATTGGACAAGAGAAGTACAGCAAGTTAACCATTTGTTCTACATCTTACATACGAAGTTACATTTAAATTACTAAGGTTTGCTAATGGACACAAACACTGGGAGTTCTTTGATAATTGTGGTGTGATCGCGGCTCGGCGGATATTACACAAACTTGTGACAGGAGAGACAGCTCTGTTAAGTTGCTGCAACCAGAGTAAGTCCTCAGTCTACAGGGCTTTAAGCTGTTAGGCTGGCTCACGTAAATCACCTCCCAGGATCTAGCTAATAAGCATAACCCTTGACAACTAGATGGAACAGTAGTTGCAGAAGGCAAGTCTATAATATGTAAGTTTGGAGTAATAAGGACTGACTGAATTAGAAATCAAAATCAGGCAAGTTATATGGTAACAGGTAAGGCTATAATGTATGCATGAATGAAAATTGTATGGATCACATTACATGGTAAATAGTGAGTTCATTAGTTTGAATAGAATGAATAGAATAGAGTTGGGCTAGTAATGACTAAGTTCTCAATTTGTAGCTCTTGCTTTGTGTGAGTGCAGGTGGTGTGCTAAAATAATAAATCCTGAACATGAAGGAATAACGATTAAAAGTTCAACACTAAATATTAGGTGACTCAATAAATACAACTGGTCTCAATGAAGGGGTCTACCATATAAATTTTAGGTAATCCAAGTTGAGCTTATTAATTCTTATGTACTTGACTTGTTTCCTCTAAGACTTTAGATGGCATAAACCTAACCTTATAACTGTCACAATCATACCCAGTCAGGGCTACATTTAAAAGGGGAGTTAATGAAGCACTGAAGGTAGTACTACTATACTCCAGCTAGATATTATGAAATAATTGTGTCAGACCAAAAATAAAATAAAAATGATTGGGCACACACCTAGATAATCAGGTAACAATAGGTAGCTCGTATAATGTAAACAATAGATATAAATGGTTAACTCTAGTCGCTAACAAGAGGTAGTGACATGCATTCTTATTACCTATCTATCATACGTTTGGCAGGAACTGGGCTGGCACCCGTTTAACCCGAGGTAGGTGTGTTCACCCAACCCTCACATGCAGGGAAATCCCCAGCTTTGGGGGGAAGGCCCCTTTTGCGCAGATTGCCGCGCGCATTTGGGGCCTGGTGGCCAGCCCAGTTTCACACCACATGATTTGTGATGGATTAACCATCCCCGTTATTAGGAGGACGTTAGGGGTGGATGGTGGGAACCAGAATTTGGCAGCCTTCTCGCCAATCTCCGCATGCGTTTCCTTACGCGGGTAGCTTGTTGCCACACCTCCTCGGTGTGGGTCGCCGCCGTGACCCAGCTCCCGCCGTTAACCTTATTTAACTACGTTAAATGGCATTTAACTCTAGTCGCTAACAAGACGTAGTGCCATGCATTCTTATTACCTATCTATCATACGTTTGGCAGGAACTGGGCTGGCACCCGTTTAACCCGAGGTAGGTGTGTTCACCCAACCCTCACATGCAGGGAAATCCCCAGCTTTGGGGGGAAGGCCCCTTTTGCGCAGATTGCCGCGTGCATTTGGGGCCTGGTGGCCCAAGGCAGTTGGTTGGGAGCGAGACCAGCCAACAGCCCCCCCAAAGCAATTAAATTAGTTAGGGTCAACATACCTGCCTCACGGTCTACCACTCACTCACTTCTCCCCGCCGGATGTTGTCACTAGCCCCCGATTTAAGAGATTGGATAATCTGAAACACAACTTTGAACAAAACAGTGAATTACAGTGAGGTGAATGCCGATAGTTACATAAAAACAGTTGTCCTGTTCCCACTGTCTCTAACCCCTCCACTTCCGCTAACCAGCCAACCTTGCCGATACACTGGCGAGCTGGGATTTGGGAGTACAAATGTATCTCAGGAAGGCGGCACTGTGCCACCTCCCGAGGGTTTGTATTAGAGAGTCTTCCACCCCTGACAATGCTGCCGATGTCGCTGCCCCAATCCGAAAGCTGTGTCCAGCATAAAGGTGGGCAGGGAGGTTAAGGACCAGCAGAGCCTTCCTGACCTGTTGGACGAACCAGGCCTTTGTCGCCATCTGACCCGCATGATCCACGAAGAAAGGGCCGGCATCAGGTCCCCTAGTATGTAGATACTGAGTAACTGCCCCTACCGGGCAGACGTCCACCCCAGTCGTACCTAGGACCACGTCCGCACCTATGCCTGACTGGTCACATTTCGACTGCTTCAGGTGGACTTGGATCATCCGTGGAGACTGTAGGTCGTCAACTGCCACGTCTCCCCACGCCAGATCTGTGGTAGCCTTCCATGCCGACCGCGAGGTGGGTAGTAGCTCGCCAAGCCTGAAGAACCCAAAGAATGCTGTAGTTGCAACAGCGCAGAGAAGGACCCTATCCGGGTTTCTCGAACTCGCCCAGGCCTTGCAGATCTGCTGCAGAATGCGGAACGTGATAGGAAGTCTGGTCAGCTTGGTACTCTTCCCTGCTTGAAGCCTGATTCTGCTGATGCCTGCCTGGACGTGCTTCAGCAGCGGCATTGAGGACTGATCCCTCGGGTCAGGCAAACCCATCGCAATCTGAGCATTCCTAACTGCGGCTAAATATGTTTTGATGGTCTTTGAGGCAAGGTTCTTTTTGGCTAAGTATGTGGCAAAGTAGCATAACAGATGTTCGTGCACAGGGAAGGGAGCTTGAATAGAGTAATTAAGGCAGAACTGCGTGAAGTGTCTCATGGCTGCATCATAGGTCCTGTGAGTTGACTGGGCTAGTCCAGCTTGAACGTACTCCTGAAACAACGGCGCCAGGTCGGAGCTGTCCAATCTGCTTCCTGGTTGAGGAGGAGGTCTAGCAGCTGCAGAGACACTGGAGAGGGGTGTGGTGACAATGAGGGTACCTTGGAGAGAAAATAACATGCATTGTTACGTGACAGGCTGTCCGCCAAGTGATTGGCCTTGGTATCAATATAAGATGGGAAGAGAGAACACCTGAAACTAGCCTCAGCGAACACCACTATGCGCAACAAGTGCATCATGCCCTTGTGCTTTGTTGACCGTGACTTCAGGTCGGCAACCACCGACTGGTTGTCACAATGGCAGACGACCTGGCAGTCCCTCCAGGTTGCTCCCCAGGCATGACCTGCCAAGATGATTGGTAACAGCTACTTCTCTGCTATTGAGAGAGAGTCAGCTCGTGAATCCCACCGTACCTGTAGCCAGTTCTCCCCACACCAGGCAGCGCATCCCCAGAATCCTGACGCGTCGGTATAAAGGTGAATCTTCGCGAGGGATGATGGAGGGTTGAGAAAGGAGATCCCGTTCCATCCGCTGAGGAATTCCACCCACCATGCTAAGTCGGCTCTAAAGCTCTGGCTCAGCCTGATTGGAATTCTACTAGCTGGGGGACGATGGACGGAATGCAGGAGGTCAATCATCCGTCTCAGAAATGACCGTCCCGCTCTTATAACCTTGCAGGCATGGTTTAAGAGCCCTATCAATGACTCTAGCTCCTTCCGGGTACAGCATTTCCGCGACTTCCACTCCTCCAGAAGATCCTGCAGCCGAGATAGCTTGTCCTCAGGGAGACGCAGCTCTCCCTTTGCAGTGTCTATTGTAATGCCCAGAAACACCACCACAGTGGAATGTCCTTCTGTCTTGTGGGCAGCGATCGGGACCCCTAGCCGAGCACATTCTTGTATCAGAATCTGCAGCCATGCGTGACATAGATGAGACTCAGGAGGGGCTACCATTATGAAGTCATCCAGATAGTGGAACAAGACCTCAACACCTGCCTGCGCCAGGTGCCACTGAAGAGCATCTGCCACTGCGTTGAAGATCTTAGGTGCAGATCTCAGTCCGAAGGGCAGCATCGAATCCACGAAGGTGTTACCTCCCCACTGTACTGCCTGGAGGATGCGGTCATGAAGGTGGACTGAGATCAGCCGATATGCTGCCTCGATATCGACCTTCGCCAGTAACGCACCTCTCCCACTGATTGCCACTTGCGCCGCAACCTCATCGACTCTGGTATATACCAGGGAGCACAGTTCAGGGTCTATACCATCGTTGACGCTTTGTCTGGCAGGGAAGGAGAGGTCGGTGATCAGACGGAACTTGCCTGTGTTGTGGCCTTTGGGGATCACGCCAAAGCGGCTGACGTGTAGCTGAGGAAGATGGGCCGTGCTGGGAAAGGGCCCCAGCTTGCGCTCGATGCACATTCCTTCCGCAGGTACTCCGCAACCACTTCCGGGTGTTGAGTGGCTGACTCCATGTTCCGAGTGGCCGACTTCAAGGGGTAGTTGCGACAGTAACCCACTCTGAACCCCTCCTTCAAACCTGAGCAAATGTACATTGCCAATGCCGTGTCTGGGTGTCCGGCCAAACTTCTTTCCCACTCACGCTGACGCAATGGTGTGGTTATAACTGACAGATCCTTGCATTGGTGCTCCTGCGCTGGTCTGCAGGCGTCCAGGCAGAGCAAGTCTGCCATGTACACATATCGAGAGTACCATCCTGCAAGCATGCAGATGGTGTGAGATAAAAGAGTTTAGGAGGCCATAGGCCGTCACACCCCCGCAGGGGTGGAACCCTAATACACCTGGTCTAGCTGAGCAAGGCTCCTGAGTTAGGTATCATAGCTTCTTGCCAGCGTTCCTGTCATAGCATAACCTTGACCATGTTTACGTTTACTTGCAGTGCAGTTTGTTATACTGGCAACCACTTAAGCCCACTGCCCAGCTAAACCAGGTGACTAATCTTACACTAGTGACCCCCCCCCCCCCTTACCTAGCACTACCCCAGTCCTACTCGCCCTACCCCTGATTTACAACAACCAGCAATTGAATAGTGTCGCATAATGCCACATGACTAGGACCATAGACCAGTCTCAATAAACTAAATATAAGTTCAGTTCAGTTCACTCTGACTTCAGAAGCGGTGTCCCCCACCACCTGAGCGACGAATAGGAGACCGGGCTCTCACTGCCTTCCCTGACTGGCGCCTTTGAGGGCAGTCCACCCACGGGTGGGCCTCATGGCAGCTAAGGCACACGTAGGTGTACCTGCAGCTACCTCTCCTGCACTTGCCCTCATTAAAGTTTCTGCAGGGCTCCGATGTGTAGGGCCGCTGAGCTGAGGGCTGAGTACCGTCCCGCTTTGACACCGACGCCGACGCCGGGTTCACTGGGAAGCTCCCTACCAGGTGGTCGTTACGCTCCGCTCGGACGATCGAGGCCTGGTAGGCTAGGAACTCGGGAGCCTTCTCCGGAAACCTGGTGGCCAGGATCGCCGCCATGATTGAAAACCTTTCCAGCCACAGGGAGATGCTGGTGACTGGAGGGCGGGCCGACCCTGACGTGCGAGTGGTGGGGATCACGCTGTCCTCTGCCACCACCTCTGCCATCTCCACAAACTCCAGGGCCATGATCTTCTTGGCGACCCTGGTGGAGACTAGTGCAATGGGGTTGAAGGGGCCCCGGGATCCCAGGGATGGCAGGGTCGTGGCAGTGCTCCAAAGAGGAGAGGAGGTGCTTGGCAATGGTGCCGCTGCGGCAAGGAGACTGAGTCCTGGGCCTGCCGAGGTGGCTGAAAATGTAGGGACCGACGGAGGTAGAGGACCTGGACTACCAACATATGCAACATATGGTGACAACCATGAGGGGGCCTAATATATAAATAGGCATGGCCTGGTGCTCCAGGTTAAGGGGTTGTGCCCTCGCTCAGGGCACTGAGGGGGCCGCATAAATAAGTAGGCGTGACCTGGTGCTCCAGGTTAAGGGGCTGTGCCCTCGCTCAGGGCACTGAGGGGGCCGCATAAATAAGTAGGCGTGACCTGGTGCTCCAGGTTAAGGGGTTGTGTCCTCGCTCAGGGCACTGAGGGGGCCGCATAAATCAGTAGGCGTGGCCTGGTGCTCCAGGTTATGGGGTTGTGCCCTCGCTCAGGGCACTGAGGGGAGTGCTGAAATGAGTAGGCGTGGCCTGGTGCTCCAGGCTATGAGGTTGTGACAACGTTCAGGGGACTGGGGGGGGGACATTATAATAACACGTAATAGGGGTCTGGGCTATGGGGTCATATCCCGCTTAGGGGCATCTGGGTAAGGGGTATCTGACAAAGGGGTATCTGACAAAGGGGCATCAGGCAAAGGGGCATCTGGCTATCATCTGACCTAGGTGCCTTTGAGAACGGCATGGCCTGGGGTCAATGGAGCTACCAGGCCTGCACTAGGCTCCTCTGGAGTGCCAAGATTACTCCCACCTTACTCTTAGCCAACTTGAACCCATCACTACTGCTCACCTGCAAGGCTTGAGTTGGAAAGGCCATCTCTGAGTGGGGTCTCTGCAGCTGAGCTACTGCCTGCACTGTCTAGCCCTAGGCCGGAGGTCAAGGGGTCCGTAGCTGGACCTAGGACTGGGTCCACTGCAGCTCTCCAGGCTGCAGGATGGGAGGGTCCTAGCCTAGGTATGAGCCACTCCAGCTGCTCTGCCGTGAATGTAGGTGTAGGAGGTGCGTCTCTCCTGTCAGAACCCTCGGTTGGAGGGAAGTCCCTCCTCTCTGAACCAGTGATAGGCGGTGAATCCATTGAGATTAGCAACAGCTGTCACCCTAGAACCAGAATTTGGCAGCCTTCTCGCCAATCTCCGCTACCTGAACTCGTGGCCACGTGCAGCCCGTACGCATGCGTTTCCTTACGCGGGTAGCTTGTTGCCACACCTCCTCGGTGTGGGCCGCCGCCGTGACCCAGCTCCCGCCGTTAACCTTATTTAACTACGTTAAATGGCATTTGCAAGGAACATTCAACCTTTACTTGTGAGTGTTACGCGCTAGGGTAAATTGTTTCATGACTGAGCCTGGAATTAACCAGTGCTATTAAATACAAACATACAACATATATACATACATGTTTGAACTTTATACAGAAGAAAATACAAAACAACAACACTGACAATAAAAATCCATTTTACATTCAGCCTTTAAAAATGGTATGTAGTAATATTTATAACTGACTCCTATTTTTTTCTACAACTGCAATGAAATTTCTTGCTGTAGACTTCTAAAGATCTTGACAATTTCAAAATGACCTCCTCCCACATCAACCTAACCAACATGAAACCACAAAATTACACCGAGAATGGTGTAGGCCGTTAGATTAGGTATATATAGCAATAGCATTAGTTAGAGACTGACTGCTTCCATTTACTAGTGACAACAATGGCTACACCAAGCATTTAGTACATTTATGAATGGATCACTTATAGTTTTTACCCCTTACTTTAATCCGATAGTTCATTCCTGCCACAACTTGTTGAGTAAATGTGATTGCTTTGAACACATCATACTTTTTACCAGAACGGACTTCAAACTCTTCTTTTACCTGCATAATGAATATGTATGTACTGATAGAAACAAAACAAGGCAATAATATATATCTGTTTGGTTTCCCAGAGCTTGCAAATGGCTTCTTTCACACGTGTGGCCTAGTGCACCTGCGCCCACCCGGCATCCTTAACCACACCCATAGAAATTCCCGCCTGGGATTAACCCCGCCTAACTTGCAGTTAATCGGCCATTATTCCATGCTAGATGTCTTCACAATGTTATTTTTAGGTAAGTGACTGTGAGATAACTCACATATCAGGTGTTATCTCATGGCTGTACTGGGCAAGCTCATTACCCTAGCAGTTAAGTTATAGCAACTGGCCTGGCTTACCAGTTTTTTTAAGCCTACCCAACGAGGTTAGAGTAGCTGCTGAAATATCAGCTGGGGGGTGTGGAGATCCTTTAGAGAGTGTTACAGCCAACTTTACACCAAGAGTTACCACCTCTAGCACAAACTACTTCAGTGAAGGTATCAGCATGGAATAAACCACATATTACACTAGTCAGAGTGATATAGCTGGGTAATTCATTCTCAGGCACTCGCCTCTGGCTCTTGAAAATAAATTTGCCTGCTTATGAAAATATTTCACACTATCACACTCTGACTCATGTAATAAGTACTATATATGTGACCGTCTACAGGAAAACCGGGCACACCGCGGCACCCTTCGAAAAATTTTGTTTTGCACTTACAGAGTTGTCGGCGTCCAGATATTGAGCTCTCCAAGTTTTATCGTCATAGCTTAAGTCGTTCCCACTATAATAGACCTAACCGTTCCCTTCTGTCGGCTTGAAACAATACATTTTTAAGAAATCGATCGATCTTTTCTCGATATTTACGCACGCTGCATTGTGCCCGGTTTTCCTGTAGAGGGTCACATATATATATATATATACACATATACTTATTACATGAGTCAGAGTGTGATAAGGCAGAAATATTTCATGAGCAGGTTTATTTGTTATTACCAGCCAGAGAGTCAGAGAGTGAAAATAAAGCCTGAGAGCGAAATATCTTGCCATATAACTCTGAAGGAGTTTAATAAGTGGTTTGTTCTACACTAGATATCTTCACTGCAGTAGTTTGTACTAGGACTGGTAACTCATAGTGTAAAGTTGCTGTGGAGACTACCTATAATATCTCCTCCTCCACCTCCTCTCCCCAAGCACTTAAAAAAGAGTTCTTAAAGTATTTATAAGCACAAGCACTAAGTGCTTGAACCAGTGCCTGCTATAATAATAATATATATATATATATATATTATTATATGTAATAGTTATGCCATGGCCAATGAGGGGTTATGGAATATAACCATCCAGATCCTGAGGGCGAAGCCAGAGGGATAAGGGTGGTGATATTCCATAACCCTGATGTTGCCATGGCACAACTGTTTTATACCATAGTTGCTGCTACTACTACTCTCTCATATCCACCTATATGGGACCAGCCCTACCACATATAACTCTCCTGCCGCTCTCATACCACAGGAATTTACCACAGCTAGCTGCTTTACCAGGTAGAGTTAGATCTGGAGATAACAGCTGGCAGCTACAATGCTAAAGTAAACTTGCTAAAGTAAACTTGCTAAAGTAAACTTTCTGGCGTGCTTCAATTGAATTTTAATTGAATTTTAATTTTGGGCCTGGAAAATATCATAGCCCCAGGAAAAATCACCGGGAAAATATCACTTTTAATCCATGGGTGTTACCGCAGCAACCATGGTATAAATATATATATACATATATTATATTAAATATTCTTTAGCACAGCAGTCCTCTTTGTATTAGACAGAGTTAGTTCAACAGATTTAGAGGAGCCATAGGTTAACAATGAAGTTCCGGAAGAAGTTAATCCTGAAATCCAGAGATAGTGAGTGAACAATACAGTGTAGCCACAGTGCAACTGGTAAAAAAAAAAAGATTCCCTACTATTAGCAAGTGATAGCACAGGTAACAGGGATTAAGAGCATGAGTTGGAATAGCATGAGGCAACTTACTTATACATGCGTTGCTATCAATGACATGACACTTCCTGTAATGAAATGAGAACACTGGTATTAAGAATTTTTTAAAATAAACTATTTGCTGTCAGAGTTTGTCACTCCAAAAAAGTTTCTCTTTAAAATACAGGGTTAAGATTTTTTGTTGTTAGTTTTTTTCTTCTTCAAATTGCTTGCAAAATTCATCTCTTGCTTATGTCTCCACAGAAAAGAAATAACACCAGTGTTGTGGGAGAAAACAACTATTACAACAAAACCACTGCATAAAAAATTTTAATAAATTTTTGGACAGAAATGGTCTGGAAATAGTGTGTACAAAATTCATTCTTCTTTGTTCAGTTGTTGTTGTTGTTTTTTTTTGTTTTTTTTAATTAATTTATTTTTTTATTATGTCTACGGGGAAGGGTGGTCAATCCTTAAATAGAATTCTGCTATACTATCTGCGATAGAGATAAAGAAAACACATTTTTCACTTCCTTGCTGAAAAGGAGAAGTTCAAGTCTGTTACACATGTAAAGCTATAATTAGTCATAATATTTAACACCCTATATTGTGCTATAATGGCCATGACGTTTTTGGGCCCCCCAATTATTTTTATGTTCTTACTCCATTGGCTGACATCAATCCGTTGATGTATCTGTTAAGGGTGTTTAAACAAGGAGGACATTTTGTAATCTATAGAAGTATGAAAACAAAGAAAACAAGCAACTGGACTCAAAAATTTCCAACAAGGCTTCTTCCAACAAGGCTTCTTCCTTGACATATTCCTTCACTACATGAACCAAAACCAGCTCGTCTGTCTTTTTAGATGCATGTGTAGAAGCATGCAATAATTCAACCTTTGGAAGAATGCACATGACAGGAGCCAAAGGGAGATTGGGGAGGGGGGGGGGGGGATTACTTACCAGGTTTTTATTTGTAATTGTAATAGCTACATCGCTTTCTGCGAGTAAGTCATAGCTATATCTAGTAGCTATTATTTAACTGTCCACTCTTTTCAGTAAGTATACAAGCTTACTTTATCAACCATTTCTTGAATTTCTGGAGTGGCATTCATTTCCTCCCCATATCCTCCACAAATAATAGGTTCAGTCATCTTGCCAATTGTGCTGTGTACCTTTGTTTATCGTACATTAAACCACACCCAAGTATTATTATTCTCGCGTAAAAGAGGAGTCAGGATTTGCACGGAGCCTGCGCATGGAGTTGAAGAAGAAAAAACGAGGAGAGGCGGGGCTTTGATTGATTGGGAAGTACCGCAAAAGCACAAGAATATGTACGCCTTCAGTTTAAAAGCTATGTCAAACACATAGTCCAATGGAGTTGTAGTGATGCAGCTAAGCATAGGTAGAGTATTGAACTTCCAATTAACTATGCATAGTAAATCGTTTCGCTGATCATTTGTGCACAAGCACATCAAGTTGATATAGCTAGTGGCTAAGTTTTAAAATAAACTTTTCAATCTACTGTACATGTGTTTATATGAATATGACATATTTATGTAGCTTTAAACTAAGCCACTCACCAATGGCATACCACTAGCCAATGTCTTCCAACAGTATGATGACTTATTTGATGGATCTAGAGTTGTTGTTTTTGTTTGTCCTATTTTGTGCGTATGTTCCTACTAATCCCGCCAAGCTGGACCAACCTCATTATATAAGCTGGTCTGGTCAAATTTAGGCTTTTCATTCTTAAATCCACTAAGGACCCTACTTTCCATTCAGCAATTCATATGAAATGAAATGAGAAATTAATATTAGGTTGAGTCTTTTTATCACATAGTATAAGAATCTGGTCTTACAGATGTAGCATTAAGCAAGATCAAAGCAGGTGTTATCTTTTCTTTTTTTTCTAATTTATGGGCATGAATTACTGGGTGAAATTCTTAATAATGATGGAATTTCTCTTATAAGTGTTTAGAATTTTTAGTTTTCACTTTGAGAAGCAAGCTTATTTTTTTGTTTTATTTAAGCTTTATTTATTAAAAAAATGGTGACTAAATGTACAGATTATTGTGTAGCCACGCAGATAGTAATAGATTAAAGATCCTAAGTTAAACCAATTTTTTTATCCTTTTTAACTTTGTTGTGAACATTTGTACATATTATGGTAATTTAAAATTAATCCAATATTTGGGTATTTGGCTTGTTAGAAGATATAAATGGTTGAATGCTTTCCCCCTTATTGCCAAATGCAACTCCTTGTTAGTGTCCTATAAATAAATTTAATAAAAACAGCTACTACTTATATTTAGCACATGATAAAAATAATATACTTTGATTTCGGAAACCAATAAAAAGTAAATAACTTCTTCGGTAATTGAGTTCAACTCCACCTGGACTTCGTTCCTACCAAAACTTTAGCATCAGTGATGACCCATTGGCTACATGCATTTTCTTGTTTACAATTTAATTATTTATTTTAAACGCTCATACCTCACAACTGATGAAGGCTTACAAGCTGAAATGCTACTAAGTTAATAAATATTTAATTACCAAAGAAGTTATTAAAAGTATCAATGAAAATCTACGACATTGAAAAGTGAATGCATATAATTCAATCAGAGTGCCAGTAAATTATATACACTCTTGAGTGATTTAATTTCAGTGACACAAACACATTGATTCTGCGCAAATATAATATAACAAACTTATGCCATGCCCATATATCCCAAACATCACATTATTCCTGCATTCTTACTGAATCTCTTATCAAATGTGTCTTTTTATGGCACTTAAGTCCCCCAAGAAATTGGGTAAGTTTGTGTTTATCACTTACAGAATAACTAGCCAGTGCTTATTTGAAATTTGTTGCACTATCGTGTACTTTACTGTAACCTTATAATATTGCTATGAGCTTATTGCAATTGGGTATAAGGTTTTTTTCGTATTTCATGTCTGGATTGACTTCCATCATTTAAACATAATTTCACACTATTACTATTTGTGTTTCATTTAAGCTCAATGGTAATTACAAATAGCTGGGTTTAAAAATAAATAAATATATAGCTATAATAACTTCTTAGAAATAATTACCATCTTCACGTAAATCAAGCGATGAACTCAGCATGAGTAGTATGTTGCTGGAAGCACTTCTGCTTATGTGTGAATTACTCAAAATTCTCAACATGCTGCAGGACATCACTAATAATAATAATAAATAATTTAATTTACTTAGCTGCCAGTATGTCACAATAATATTAACATTCTGTACTAGTCATGTCAGTACAGTTAGTTATCTTTTATAGCCCCATTGTGTGTATGACTCTTCTACAAGATCTTTTTTAAGAAAACCTGAAAGGTCATCAGCATAGCGGCCACCTGTGAGAACCTGGTGGCAGCACAACTAACTTTGGGATGTAGGAATTGAGCCAAGCACAATTGTCCCTCGACTCTCCTTCACCCAATTTCCCCACATATTGTCTTTGATAAATACTTTTAAACAATCTTTAAGACAACCAAGTAGAAAGCTACCAATTCATCCATCTCTGGAAAAGTGTCCATACTCTTTCCTTCATCAAAATACTGATATAATAGTGACACACAAAGGAAGTGATAATATCAAGCACAAAAACAACAACAACTATACTACTACAACTTTACAACTAATGTTACAATGAACTAATCAACACAATTACAATAACTGCACAAACATAGTTTCTTTAATCATGTTGGACTTCCTGTGGTGTCTGGCACCACACAATGCACACACACACACACACACACACACACAACAAAGAAACTACAAATCCAACTCTGAAAAATAACAATGGTATGGCAATTTTTATGATGTTGAGCTCAGCCCTTACAAAACAGGTATAGATGGTGAAATACTATATTGGACACAGGATGATGAAATACTATTAGACACAGTTGACATGTATACAACCATTATTCTACTATGTATTTTCACACACATCCTAATGGTCAAAATTGTTGACATGTATACAACCATTATTCTACTATGTATTTTCACACACATCCTTATGGTCAAAATTGTTCTAGGAGTTTTCCTTTTTCAGCTCTTCCTTGTGGGGTGTACTAAAATGCTACAACTGAATATACTCTTGTCTGAGCCAGCACTGGGCTTTATATGGCATTATGGATTTTCAGAGCAAGTAACATCAACAGTACCCAGGTTAAGAACAGAAATTCAGCAGCCTCGCAATTGAAGAACAATTTAGTCAAGGTTGGCTCATAAGAAAATGAGAGATCAACTCAAATTTACTTGGAAAACACACTAAACACTATATTCTTTTTTTTTTCTTTTTCTTTTTTTTTTCAGTAATAGTGCAATAGTTCAGATCAGAGACTACACATCTTTATGTGATGAAATACTATTAGACACAGTTGAATCTTTATAAGTTTTGATAACACAAATGACACGCTTTGCCTATAGATAAAAACTGCATAGAATAAAGAGAATGCTCATTGTAGCTATTTAACTAATACCAAGCTGATAAAAGTTATATACATGAATATAATTATTGTTAAGTATGTGAATATGTATCTCTATAATTGGGAAGTAGCAAGGGACTACTTGGAGATATCTAGGCCATTACATTGCTGTAAAGTTCTCATTAAACTAAGGTTCAGCTTGATAATAAACTAGCCTGTAACTCTTAATAAACTAGCCTGTAGTATTTTCATGTAGCACCCAATTAAAAACTATTAGAAATTAAACATAATAAGTTATGCTCAATTACCCACTACATTTTTTTTTAAAGGATAGTAGTCAGGTGTGTTGTAATGTCATCTATAATACAAGATATTAAGTTAAACAATCATATGCTGCAGCTAACCTTAATAGAATAGTTGATACTAGTCACAATTTGACCCAGTGTGCCCGGTTTTCCTGTACCCAGGTTAAGAACAGAAATTCAGCAGCCTCGCAATTGAAGAACAATTTAGTCAAGGTTGGCTCATAAGAAAATGAGAGATCAACTCAAATTTACTTGGAAAACACACTAAACACTATATTCTTTTTTTTTTTTCTTTTTTTTTTTTTTGCAGTAATAGTTCAGATCAGAGACTATACATCTTTATGTGATGAAATCTTTATAAGTTTTGATAACACAAATGACATGCTTTGCTTATAGATAAAAACTGCATAGAATAAAGAGAATGCTCATTGTAGCTATTTAAGCTGATAAAAGTTATATACATGAATATAATTATTGTTAAGTATGTGAATATGTATCTCTATAATTGGTAAGTAGACATATCTAGGCCATTACATTGCTATAAAGTTCTCATTAAACTAAGGTTCAGCTTGATAATAAACTAGCCTAATAATATAGAAAAACATTAAAGTGATGAAACATTATTATATTGACAACAAGCTACTTGTAAGCATTTAAAATTGAATGTGCTCATCCACATGCAAGGGTCAGTCTAAGATTTTATGCTAGTAAAGACTATAAATTCTACAAGTGAACTACTCAATTTGCTCATTATTGACATGTAATACTAATTCTACTCGTCATGGGTGCCTATCAGCTTGCTATCTATAGATTAATTCTTTAAAAATATAATTTGCACAAGCCATTTTAAGTATGACAATGGTATATGCCACAACCTAAACCAAATAAAATATCACTCTATTTATGTACAAGTTCCTAATAGCACAATTTAATAGGCAGGCTCCTTGTTTGTGCTTACATAATAAACTATCAAATCATCTGTACACATCTAAATTTTTGTGTACATTAATAAATTTATTAGATGTATTCTCTCTCTTTCTCAGGCTTTTTTTTTTTTTAACAATACAGAATTAAAAAAGTATTTGGTTGCCACTGGGAATCAAACTCAGGACTGCTTACTTAATGCACAAGTGCAACTCTGAGCTACGACAACCAGCCAGCAAGCAAACACTTCAATTCTGTGGTTATAATCAATTTAGTAGCTCTCACAAAAATGGCACTGATGAAAAAATGGGTGTGGTCAGTTTTGGCATTTTTACTGTAAATTCAGATTTTTTCACATATCCTTGGGGTCATATTATCCAACAACAATTCAGTACACAAACCTTAGTTAGTTCCTCTTCCATTATTTTCAAAGAGAGATTTAATGTTATCATTATTGTCAAATTAAATGTGACCTTTATCAGGTTTAATATAATTCGTACTTGTATTCCAAGTCTATTGTACTTTGGTATGTGTATTTAATTGGAGAGGGGGAGGGCCATAGTGTAGTTTTTGTCCCTGCTAAACATTTCTTCAAAATACTTTACTCAAGAAAAATCTTCGCCTCCCCTACCCAAAAAATCTCTCAGTACTACTAGCATTATTAATTCGTGATATAAAGTGTTGCACATATTTGAAGCACTGCAAGGGTCTCTTATGCACAGGAGAATGTGTCTGCCTTTCATTATGTAATCTTGCTCTAAATTAACATACTGGGCTATTGAGTTGACTCCCCTTCCACCCTTTTATTGTTTCTATTGGAAACTTTGACTTTAAGTCTCTAAAAAACTATTCCCATATAGCAGAGTAATCCTATGAGTCCACTACTTTCTGCTGGACATAGCACGGGGAGTGATTCAAACAGCATCTGAAGTAAGATTTCAACTTTAATATCACTCAGGGTGGGATCCAGTCCTTAATGTGATGAGGCTAGTGGGGGCTTCACACTTATCTCAGCAAAGTGTGTCATGACATGACTGCATCTGATACCCTGTCACTTGCATTCCTGGTGCTCACTTGATAACTCCCTCTCATGCCTTAGCTGTTGAGTTTCTATTAGAAGAAGATGCATGAATTTCTTCAATATCAGAAGACTAGGTAGATTCTCTGAGACTTTTGCGTGATTGTTTGATGTTCCTTTCAGTGCCTAATACAGTAAAACGTCTCTTATCCGGACGTCTAAGATACGGGCAACTCTATTATTCGGGCAGGTAAATCATAGAAAATTGCAATTAAAACAGTGGGCGAATGCAAATAATTTGTAGTTTTCAAGTTACATGTACTCCAATTAAAAATGTATTGCTTCTGAGATATGAGCAATTCCTAGTTACGGGCACCCCTCTGTCCCAAGCCGCCCAGATAAGGGACGTTTTACTGTACATCAATTCTGCTGCACTCTTCCTAAGATTTAGTTTTTAATCAACTATATCAACTGTCAGCTGAAATCATTGGCAATGTCAGGTTAGGTATTTCTGAAGGTGCTGTTCATCTTGCTCACTACTTTCCGGCAGGTGTTCCTTAGGACTGATAGGTATAGGTTCCATATGTCCTTGATTAGGACTTATCTTGAATTACTATAGAGAAACACTTCAGAATTACAGAGTCCTGGACCACTTCGACTGAACTAACCAAGCCTAAATTTGCCTTTCACCCCCAAATAAACTTTATCCACCTATTCTCCTACTTCTCATCACTCACCACTTCCTTCTTCCAATACTACTACTACTACTACTACTACTACTACTACTACTACTACTACTACTACTACCCTTCCTTCAGTTCTTCATCCACCTATTCACCTTCCTTCATCTTTTCATTCATTCATTCCTACTTCTTTCGCCATCTACCACTCCCCTTCTTTCATCTGGTCATCTACCGAATGCGAGCCCCTCCCTCTATCTCCTCCTCACTCACTACTCATTTCTCCTCCATTTACGAGTCTATCCCTCTATTCCTCAGTCATCACGCCACACTAACTCTCCCACCATTACTCATCTATCACTTTCTCTTGCATCCTGCACTACTATTTCCTACATCTGACTCCCTACTTATATTCCTTCATCTTCCTGCAGTACTCTTAATCACTATTACTAATAACATGTATATATTTAGCTATCAGTGTTTCTTCTTTTGTACTTCTTATAATTTGGCAGCATGAACATAGACAACTGTACAGCAATAGAAACTAAACTTGTTTTATAACTTGTATTACTTTGAATTGTTTGGGGCGGCATGTAGCTATTGTAAACGTAAACAATGAGCTATCTTTAGAGTTCTTTTTGCATGGCTATATGTGTTCTGAATAAAAGGAACTTAAGGTCAAAAGCCCATGCCAGGGATTGAATTTTTTTTTGGCATTTCAAAATAAAGTCAAGTTTTTTTGTTTTTTGTTTTTTTTTGTTTATTTATTTTTATTTATTTATTTATTTATTTATTTATTTATTTTTTGACAAAAAATATTCTTATATTATAATATGGGCTATACGGCATTTGTGATTGAATAGGTAGACAAATAATCTTACCTACATCCTATCAGGTGGTCCTGTACCCTCTGCGGCAACAGGACACTCCATCTATCATCGCAACCTAAACTAGTCGCAATACAAAGCTAGAAACGCAGGAAGCAGCTCATTGTTTACAAACTTCTTAATGAAGACAGGCCGCGTGATAATTGAGCCATACCGTGTGACTAAAAGCGGGAGCGTTTTGAGTGGGAAACCTTGCAAACCCCGGATGCGTAGCTGCTTCCGTTCAAAAGTTATTCAAGTTTTTTTTCTGGCCAACTCAACTTTGACATACTATAGTATTTGAGGCTTCTTGAATGTCTGGCAATTCTGATAATATCTAAGTGTTAGCCTACAGACAAAGTTCTAAAGCTATCTAGACCACCTTCAAGGAGCAGCCACAGATTTCGCATATCAAGTGCACCCACTATGTTTAAGATTGCTGGCACATCCTCTCAATAAACACTTTATTCTTATCAGTCTGTAGTACCATGCATGTAGGGAAGTATGTGATCTTTTCTGTTGATTATGTTTTTCTGGAAAATGCATTATATTAAATCTATTAATTCTATTAACTATTCTGATAATACATATTTAGCTTTTAGGTATCTGCACCAGCACCCTTAAAATGTATTTATTATGTGAAAAAACTAAAAAAAACTAAAATAAACCTATTCATGCTATATACAATCCAGTGTATGTAGGTATGTTGCAGTGGCCAAAGCCACAAAAACTGTTAGTTTAACTTTACATATTCACTTAGATAATACTGAAAGCAGCAATTGTCTTTATAATTGCAAAAAAATCACCAGGAAGATTAACCCCTGAGGAAATTTGGCAAGAATTCAAAATACTGTGGAAACATACACTTACCATTAAACTGTCTGAAACTAACAGTTTATAGATTCTTAGAGTGTCTTTTTTTTTACGTTTTTTCCTGTTAATCTCCTGCTCTAAAAAAATGAACAATGGGTGTGTGTGTTCATGAATAATTCATTTGCTTAACTGAGTTGAGAAAGGAGAATTCATAACAAAGAAAAATAGAAGCAGGTGAGAAAAGGCTGACTGATGTAACTACTTCAATGAAGAAGTGGAATGAAACGACAGAATACTGAGGAGCAGAAGAGATAGACAAAGGAGGAGAAGGGAATTCATGAGAGGAATAAGAAGAATTGAGGAAGGAGCTCAAGAAGACATAGAGCAGGAGAGGGAAACCATAGATATAAATACATTAAGCTACTGCATCCAATTTGCCACACTGTAGTGCTTGATATACAAGCTTATTACTCACTTTATCTGTTAGTCAGTCAGACAACTATTCTGTTATACAATAGTGAATCTTGAAGATGGCAGCCTTCTAAAGATTAAAAGAGGTGTGAAATTTTGATATGCCAGAATTTTTTCCATTTTATATAGTTTTACAGAAAAAGATAGTGATTTTTGGCTGCAAAAATCATAGGTATCTACATTGTGGGTACCATGCCATTATGTCAAGTGACAATCATGTGAACGAATAATTTCTTGCTGCCTACAGTAGTTTTGCATTTAGCTATGATCTATACAAGGTACTGGAATTGGAGCTTTGCATTGAAACTATACAGGTGAGTGTTCTAATAAGAATAAAAATAATAATAATACCATAGCCGAGTCATTTTTCAATACAAAAAAAGTGTGGTATTATTTTGAAATACCACAGCAGTAGAAAACTAGAATAATGATCTATTAGTCACGGCAATTTCTTCGTGACCTTGCCGCACTTTTGCCCACTAGGCAATGTCACGGTGAAATTCCAGGGAAACACTATTTAGCAACGGTAAGAAAAGTATGAATAATAGCAGAACCGGGATGAAAACATTTCTTGGATGGAAATATAATACAAGATTACTGTTTCTTAGCTGCAGAAATGAACTGCTATATTTGGCTATAGTATTAACATATGATAGCATGGAAAACTGTGGTATTCGGATAAATAACACTCGTGTGGCGAGAAATTTCACTCGGCTGTGCCTCATGAAAAATCACTCCACTCGTGCTATTAATCCTGAATACCACAGTTTTCAATGCTAATAATAATAATATTATTATTATTGTTGGTATTGCTATTTTGCTGTTGTTCCTGTTGTTACAATCATTATTATTATTATAATTATTATAATAATATAACTATTATAATAATATAATTATTATAATAATATAATTATTATAATAATAATTTTTATTATTATAATAATAATTATTATTATTATTATTGCATTATTATTATTATTATTATTATTATTCTATTAACTATTAACATTTATTTCAGTCTAAAATGACCGAATCTGACTATGCCAGACTAATTCTCATATTATAAAAAAAAAACAGCGATAAACAACAATAAAATTACTATTTCAGCTGAAATGTTGTATGGCTGACATGTGAACAACGTTTACTACCTCAATATAAGTTCTTCCTGTAGAGATTCCTATAGATACTGACACCTTCAAAATGACCTCCACTTACATCAACCTGGCCAACATGCAACCAAATAAATTATTTAAAATTTAGAAAATGGTGAATATTTCTGGACTTAATAGCATCAGATCAAGACTGACCACTTAGATTTAACAACATCGGCTATATTGTGCATTTAGTACATTTATAGTTGGACAATTTACCATTTTACCACTTACTTTGATTGCATAGTTCATTCCTGCCACAACTTGTTCAGAATAACTGATTGTTTAAACACAGCATACTTTTTGCCAGAATTGATTTCAAACTCTTGTTTAACCTGCAAATATTATGTGCATGTACCAAGTAATATATTAATAAAACACAAGTTGTCCAAACATTTCAGCACACTGTACATTTGAACTCGTTACTAGATGCCACGAAAAAACTAGCAACTAATAGCAAAATTTGTCCACCCACTCAGGAATTTTTATAAGTAGGCATGCCTGGCAAGTAGTATATTGACCAGATCAACTTATAAAACCCTTAGCTTATAATGAGAGTAGGTTTGTGTGGGTTCACATTCTTGAAGGCCCTAGACATGTCATCAAAGGTACAGTGAGGGCCCTATCAGCTTAAAGCATCCATGATTGTATATACAATCACAGGGTCATGCTTTGATATTATAGAACTTTTCACTTTGTTTGAACCTCTTGTTGCTTTGTGACCGACCACCATCTGAAAATTGTAGCATTATTAACAACATTTTTTAAGCCTTTCTCTATTGTACAGTCTAAGATACTTTTTTTCCATATCAGTAGATAGTTTTTACCTCAATTTGCTTTAAAACATTCATGTCTTAATCAATATTTTAACAGCAACAAAATAAAAAAAATTTCCATTATTTTTTATGCTTGGAAATTATAGAGACTATTCTTCAATTTCAAACAAATTAGTAACTTGTTAAACATTAAAATGTTGATCCTAATGAGTAGAAAAATTACTCATACTGACATTAGCTTATTGTACAAATCTTACACAGACCAACTATATTGCACTATGCATAATTGCAACATCTATAACATGTAATATTTATCCGACACCATCCACCTCTTCCTAGGTAAGCAGCTTACTAATTTCTGGAGTAGCTTTCATTTCTTCCCCGTATATATAGTCGTCGCGCGAGCGTCAGCATTCCGCGTAATTAAATGTGGCTGGAAAAAGGAGTTGATTTGCCGCGTAAAGTAAGACTGCGTTGGAGGGAAACGCGCGCAATAATGGTGGACAGGAAGGAAGCGGCTGCCCTATGGCTTTGTGTGAGTGGTGGGATAGATATGGTTGAAGAAGCCTGCAAAAAGCACAAATATTCACAGGTATGTATACAGTTGTACAGAGTGCACAGCCACAGGAGAGGTGGTAAGGCTGGGGAGGGGGGGGGGGGGGGGTAAGGCATGCTACCTTCAGTTCAGTGGATACGTTTAATGAAGAGAGTGAAAATTTTTTCCTACAAACATGTATGACTGAAAAATAACTGCTTAGTCTTGTGTGTGTACAAATGAACTTAATCTCTATAGCTACGGAAGATTTAAGAAAAAATTTCTGAACATTTTCCAATAATAAATTTTATTGTACAATAACCTGATACAGTTATGATAAATACACTGTATCACAGAGGTGACCTTTTATTTTTCATTGCGGAAGAGGTATGCAACTTGAACTCCCGAAGCGCTCTTTTTGGTTCCATGGAATGTAACAAAATTTGGTCCCGTCAACACGTTTTTTTTTATTGTTGATATACTGAACCCAGTTGGTAGTGGACTTGGAGTGTTGCATGGTGCACTGAAGCCTGTGGGACCCTGCCCTACTGTGGGCAGGAGACGTTTTGCTATTAATCTGTACATGTAATCACAAATGTTTAGTCAGTTCACGGCAAAAATCCCTTTATACCTATGCTTCATATATCACTCAAAAGTCTGTCTCTCCCCACCCTCTTCCTAACTCTCCACTCAAAATCATCTTACTAATATTGCACATGTGCATATAAAAACTGAGCGCCACTTGGCGCTTTAATAAAGCTGAGAGCCATTTGGCACATTAATAAAGCCGAGAGCCACTTGCGCATTAATAAAGCTGAGAGCCACTTGGCCATTAATAGAGCTGTGAGCCACTTGGCACATTATTGAAGCTGAGAGCCACTTGGTGCATTAATAAAGCTGAGACCACTTGGCACAATAGTAAAGCCGAGACTTGCGCAGCCACTTGGCCATTAATAAAGCTGAGAGCCACTTGGCACATTATTGAAGCTGAGAGCCACTTGGCGCATTAATAAAGCTGAGACCACTTGGCACAATTATAAAGCTGAGACCACTTGGCACAATAACAAAGCTGAGACCACTTGGTGCATTAATAAAGCTGAAAGCCACTTGACGCATTAATAAAGCTGAGAGCCACTTGGTGCACAAAAGCTAAGAGCCACTTGGCACATTAAAAGCTGAGAGCCATGCATGAATATAGAGCTGGCTCACCAGGTTCATTATTAGAGATAAGAGCTGGCTTATTTTGCTCATAATAAGTTGAGAGCCACTTGGTTCATTATTAAAACTGAGAGCCGACTCATTTGGCACATTGATAAAGCTGGTCTGAAAGCCACTTGGCGCATTAATAAAGCCGAGAGCCACTTGATTAGTGAAGCTGAGAGCTGGCTCATTTGGTGTATTAATAAAGCTGAGAGCCACGTGGTTCATTAATAAGCTGAATAAAGCTTAGAGCCACTTGGTGCATTAATAAAAGCTGAGAGACATTTGGCACATTAATAAAGCCGAGAGCCACTTGCGCATTAATAAAGCTGAGAGCCACTTGGCCATTAATAAAGCTGAGTCACTTGGCACATTATTGAAGCTGAGAGCCACTTGGTGCATTAATAAAGCTGAGACCACTTGGCACAATAATAAAGCTGAGACCACTTGGCGCATTAATAAAGCTGAGAGCCACTTGGTGCACTAAAGCTAAGAGCCATGCATTAATAAAACTGAGAGCTGGCTCATCAGGTTCATTATTAGAGATAAGAGCTGGCTTATTTTGCTCATAATAAGTTGAGAGCCACTTGGTTCATTATTAAAACTGAGAGCCGACTCATTTGGCGCATTGATAAAGCTGGTCTGAAAGCCACTTGGCGCATTAATAAAGCCGAGAGCCACTTGGTTCATTAATAAGCTGAGAGCCGGCTCATCTGGCTCATTAATAAAGCTGAGAGCCACTTAGTGCATTAATAAAGCTCAGAGCTACTTGGTGCTTTAATAAAAGCTGAGAGCCACGTGGCACATTAATAAAGCTGAGAGCCACTTGGCACATTAATAAGCTGAGAGCCAGCTCATTTGGCTTGTTAATAAAGCTGAGAGCCACTTGGCGCATTAATAAAGCTGAGAACCACTTGGCACATTAATAAAGCTGAGAGCCACTTGGTGCAGCTTGGAGCCAGCTCATTTGGTATATTGATAAAGCTGAAAGCCAGTTGGCACGTTAACAAAGCTGAGAGCCATGTGGTGCATTGTAAAGCTGAGAACCAACTGAGAATCCTGGAGAGTAAGATGCTGGAAATAAGAAAACAGTACTTGGAAGTGACAACAATATTGGAAAAGGGAAAGAATGAAGAGTTGAAGAAAGTAAGCGACACAACAACAAATAATATCCGGATAATATTTAACAACTATCTTAATAAGAAGTTCACTATCTTTTTAGAAAAAAGAATTGTCAATATTTTGTGGCATGATTCTTTAAACAAATTGGCCAGCTTTAGGCGAAGTATAATTAAGTAAATTGATAGTTAATATTGGAAGAAAGACTGATCCTAGCATATCTTATCCTACTAAAATTATAAAACAATTCAAAACAAGTTTTAATATTTGTGGTTTGACTTAGCTATCATATCACCCTTTTTTCCTCCTCAGCTTTTTCATACTTGCCAGCTGTCCCAAAAGCTCTGGGACAGTCCCCGATTAATCACGTAGCAACTGTCATGTAACGAAATCATACTCTTTCTAATGTTTGTCCCAGAAATTGATGAACTTCGATGCACAAGTTGCGAAAACGTTACTTTGCTAATCCACTAATAGTTGTTGGTGGCATATAACTCGTGAATGCTTTCACTTTTCTAAAAACTCGGTTCAAAATTGATAAATTAGAATGTTTAATTTTCTCTAAAATTGTTTTTTCTCATATGAAATATAATGCATTCAATCTGAAATAAGTTACTGCACAATTTTTTTCAATCAGTCGTTGGCGATTACTACTTACTGTAGGGGTTTCCCCCCTCTAATATATTGTCATGAAGAACTATTATTTTACTAACACTTGGGTAAATAAATAGTTTCATTGTATAGTGTGTAAATTACCCATTAAAAAATGTATGGGGAAAATTGCTGTTCAATTGAAATCACACGGGAAAGTGAAATAGCATGTAACTAAGTAAAATACCACCTCTGGAACTTCATTTTAAACCTATGGTCCCTCCTAATTTGTTGAAAAAATTCTGTCTAATATGGGTAGAACTTCTGTGCTAAAGAATGGCATAGTATACAACTATAAACTACTTGAACTGTACATTTCCAAGGCTAAAGCTGCATGCATGCACACTCACTCATACTATTACACTTGGCTACCATGGTATTACACTTGGCTACCAAAGCTAATCCTGATTTAGAGAGATAGTGAGTAAATGATACAGTGTAGCTACAGTGCAAATGATTTAAAAAAGAGTTGGTCTACTATTAATGAGTGATGGCACCAGGTATCCTATGCTATTAGGGATCAATAGCACTCGCAAAGTAATAGAAATAGCAATCTAAGGTGAGTAGAAATATGATCAGCCACTGAAGTCATCATGCTGTTATTCTAGTGTAATTTTGTTTCTGCACCTGAAGTCCTCTACTGGTAGCTACTACCTCCAGAATCCACCTGCCTGTTTTACCTACTTCGCCAATACAGGAAGCCAAGTTAAGTAAAAAGGTAAGACAACAAACACACTTACAAAACACTAGATTTACAGATTTGGAGCAGCAGCCAGACTGGCTATATATATACTAGCCACAGATGATGCAACACCAACCACAGGAGCGGTTTGTATGCTCCAATAACACTACGCTTACTGTTTACTGTTTATTATATCGTGAAGGGTGATTTGCACACAGCATGGACAGCCAGCATCCTGGAAGCTCTAAACCAGTGTCTCTGTTAAATTTGTAGTTGTCTAGTGTCATCTGTAGTTATAGGTGCTGGCTGTCTATGCTGTGTGCTAATCACCCTTCAGAATGTAATCAACAGTAAGCATAACCTCCAGTAATCTTGCTGTTTACTTTGTGCTCATTACATCACCATGGAGAGTTTGACCTCTGAAGAGGACTTTGGCAAGAAGTAGAAACTTCGGGTTATGTTTTAATCAAACAAATTATTTCAGCCAAGAATGACTGAATTAGTAACTGGTGAATAAAGTACAAAAATCATCTGTTCATCTTATAGGTATTTTTTTTGTCACTAAAATGTTGATCTCAACTTCACACAATGTCTTCACTTGAACTATGCTGTTTAATTTACATCTTGAAGAAGTTGAAGATGCCTGTTTGAAAATAAGCAGAATGAAGGCAAATATGGGGAGCTTAAAAAATACAGCGTACATCGCTAATGAAACTCATACTGAGGCAAATTTGGGGATGGGTTTTAAAAGCCACTTGCATTTTTATTAAAAACAAACAAACAAACAAACAACTCCTTATCTACAATGCCTGCACTATGCAAATTATCCGCAATTGGCTATAGGCCTGGGTTTTAGTTTTTTTTTTACTTTTGCAGAGTGGTTTCAAGGTAATTTGCTGAAAAGTTGAGTTTTTTTTTCAGTTGCCATGATATGTAGATGGAATTTGATGATCATAAACCTCTTTTCTAGCTCACCTCCTATTAGATCACAAACTCCAAATACATCTGGTAAAATATTTTTTTTCGTGATAAAAATTAAGGGTTTGCCTCTACTGCCCAAACATGATGGACATCTTTTAGGACGAGGCAATTCTGATCCTCCAATGTCACACTTTTAAGCAATGACTGCAGATTGGCCTTAAAAATTAAAACTTTGTTCTGATTTTATTCTAGTAAAATACTTTGTGGTTTAATGTGCTCTTGGAAATTCAGCACATTATTTGGCATTCAAAATTTTTTTTTTACCAGAGCAAGTTTCTACAGAACAAAGATATTTCACTAGTGAACTTCTGCCAATGTTGCGAAACACTATTTTACTAGAATAAGATCAAAAATAAGTTTTGATTTTAAAGGCCAGTCTGTAGTCACTGTTGAAAAGTATGAAAGACGTCCATCATGTTTGTATTGTAGAAGCAACAGTATAGCCTTCTTATTAGTTTGAGTGTAGTAGTCTGAGCCATCCTATAGTTGCGCATAAAGGTTTTAGAGTAACACATCTGTGGTCCTGCAACTTGGATGAGGACTGCTACAATGCAGGGATGTGTGTCAGTTACCCTGCTGCAATATATATTCATTGTTGTGCTCATTCACTAAACCTCTGTCTGCAAGACATATAAGGAAGTAAAGCTTACTTGGATTAGAGATGTCTTAGGAGTTAGCAAAGTATTTGTTTAGATTTGAGCCCATTAAAATTTCTGATGAACATTAGTGCAGCAGACCATTAAGAAGGCCAGTTTATTGTTTCAGGATTTTGCCTCCCCATAGGCATTAGATTATTCCGTAAACAAATGCATTTTGAGAACTGTGAACTTCATAGATAGATTTATTGTGTTTGATGAACCAGACCAAGATTTCTTCCATTTCTGGCAGATGTCTTTCACATATCTTTTCCAAAATATTGGATGAGTAGAATTGTAGGCAGTAAGGGTCTTAATAAGTATTTTTTGGAAGGGGGTGTTCAATGTCATGGCAATCAATTTGCTGAAACATTTTGTAACTTAAGAAAACAAGGATATAATTTTCAATATACCAAAACTAACTTACTGCCATAATATAAAAACAGCCGTTTGTGTAAGGCTTGTAAATTTTAGGGTTGAAAATCTCGCTCGCACTTAGAAAGGGGTAACACATATCATTCATACATGAAGATCCTCAGTGTCACACTTGCTTTTAGCTTTTGGTGACTTGAAAAAAGCAAAACAGGAATAATCGAATATTTTTAGCTTTGAGTGAGAATTACTTTATCAGAAGGAAATCTGTGGTAAAAATGTATTCAGTGTGAAAAAAAATCCCACCTGTGTTACTACAGTAGGGATCATATGTATGCAGTTTTATATTTAAGCACCCCTGTGGAATAAAGGTTAAGTCATAACTGCCATCAGGGAGAGGCAATTACCGGAGTAGGGAGGGTTAACTATACATCACAGATTGATCCAAGTCAAGTCTTAAACAATTATGAATGTATAGTTTCATGACACAGTAGTCACACATTTTCGTAAGCAAGTTTCCAACTAGAATGAAACCAGCAAGTAGTACAACTAGCCATCCACACTTAAGCTGAAATATATTATACAGTAGTAGTGATACATGCAGCGGTTTTATCCATTTTATAGCACTCTTTCTCAACCATGGTCTTTACCATATTTCAGTGGTGTTTGTCATTGCTGATATCCAAAAGCCTATCTGGGGTAGACTTCCTTCAGTGTTTATACAAAGCAAAACCGGATTACCACCAAGTTAGTATTGTTACTGTGCTCCAGTTAAGAGTTTTTTTTAGTTTCTGAGAGCGATACTTGTTGCATTTAATTGGCAGCTGGAGTTGAATTCATTAGCACAGGATGATGATACTTCTATTGCCAAATTTCAACACGAAGTTAGGGAAGCCTTATTATCTTGAGGAATGAGACTGGGTGAATGTTTACTAGGATTGGAAGATTGCTGCAGCAGTTGTAAATTCATGGAATGTGGCAAGTCCTTGAAGTTCAGCTACCTCTGCATAAGTTGCTTGACTTCATCAACTTGTTCAACTGAAGCAATGGGACAAATTATTTCAGCCAGTTCAGCCAAATGATTGAGGGATAGAGTGGCATCAAGGGAAACTAATATTGTCCTTGTGTGTGAAGGTAATTGTTGCGTAAACAAAAATTGCTGACATGACAAGTTTGTTACCAATAAGTTGCTTGAAAGGGCTAGCGATCGCCAGGTTCTCCACTATTGAAGTAATTGTGTGTTTTTTAATTGATGTATCATAGTGTGATCAGCAGGTGGCTGCAAGATGTTATGATAATCAAAGTAGATTATTTTAGACCTGATACCTTTTGGTTGTAAACTTGGCTTCTATATGCTTAAAACCTAACCTCTATGTCCACTGGCCAGAACTGAGCAGAATCAGTTTTGAGCAGAATCAATGAGATTATAGTTGGAGCAGATGGAGAAGCCATGTCTTCATCAATCATGCTTGAAGGTTATCATGAATATCAATACAGCGTTTATTATAATAATAAGTAAAGCAATAAAACAAAAGACTGTTGTCTTAACTGAAACTCAAGTTGTGCTTATGTAAGGACATGATTCAAATTTCATTAGTTACATAAGTAGCATACACACATACATACATTTATATTGTATATATACATGTATTATATGTATATAATATTCGTATTATATTTATAGGATTTTTCTTTGCTGAAGATTGTCCTTTCATGGGACATTTTGGAGTTAATGCAGCATGATGGTAAGAGAGTACTTAATTTTATTCATGTGCATGAGACTAACATTTTTTCAGCACCTAAATCATTAGCCAGCATAGAAAATGAACACTAGGACCTTTTTAATTGAGATTTACGTTATACACATTTTTTCTGTATTTAAATACTTTCCAGAATAGGTGGTGTGCTTTATGACAAAGGTGAAGTTATAAGTTGCCATATGACCATTCATTTCAATGTTTGTGGGTATCTGTGTAGTTGTTCTAAATGTAGAAGTGGAAAATGGAGTGAATAATGATCATGTATGTAGCTATTACTGATGAGGTATTAGCGTGTCGTCAATAGGTATTAGAGTGTCATAAATGATCTAACAACATTAATCAATGATTTAGTCATTCTTGGCTGAAATAATTATAATAATTCAGCAAGAAGTCGAAATGTTGGTGTTTTAATTAACAATATTGGCTGCTAGAACAAGAAAATTTGCTATTATTAACATTAATCAAGGCGGAAGACGGCACTATGCCACCTCCCCAAGGTCTGGATCAGAGAGTCCTCCATTCCTGCCAACACAGCTGACGTTGCGGCCCAATTCTGAAACTGTGTCCAGCATATTGGTCCGCCGGGAGGCCAATCCTTTGCAGAGTGACCCTCAGTTGCTGCACAAGCCATGCTTTGGACACAGTTTGACCCACATGGTCCAGGAAGAACGGGCCCTGGCAGGCCCCCTTAACAACAAATAATGACATATTGCCTCCACTGGGCAGACGGCTATGCTGGTTTTGCCCACGGAGTTCTCCAAGTCTGAAAAATCCAAAAAAACACTGTTGTGGCCACTGACCATAACTTGACGTTGTCAGGGGAGAGGGGGGGGGGGGCTGGTGACCCCTGCCATGCCACTGGAAGTCTCTCCAGTACCCGGATAGTGATAGGTTGCCTTACTTGGGACGACTGGCTTCCCGACTGCTGCCTGATCCTGCTGATCCCTGCCTGGACCCTCTTTTCAGCAGTGGGAGGGATGACTGCTCCTTTGGGTCTGGGAGCCCCATTGAAATCTGGGCATTCCTTACCCCCGCCAATTAACTTTTTATCGTCTTAGGTACTAAGCCGGAATGGGCTAGGTAAGAGGCAAAATAACATAGGAGGAGTTTGTGCACTGGGAACGGGTCCCCGACTGAATAAGCTGTGCAAAACCGTGTGAAATGCTTCATAGCTGCTTCATATGTCTTGTACGTTGACGTTGCTAGGCCTACTTGAAGATAGCACTGAAACGTTGGCGCCAATTCAGATTGTACCAGTCTGCCGTCTGGTCGAAGAGGAGGTCCAGCAACTGATGCGAGACTGGTTAGGGGTGTGGGTCTGCTGACTGCACCTATGTGAGAAAGTAGACAACATTATTACGTGATAAGCTGTCTGCTAAGTGGTTGGCCCTAGTGTCAATGTAGGATGGAGCAACATTCCAACCTAGCCTCAGCAAACACCATTGTGCGCAAGACGTGCATCATGTCCTTGTGTTTGCTCGATTGAGACCGCAGGTCACCCACTACTGACTGGTTGTCTGAGTGACAGATGACCTGCATGCCCTTCCACTGCTCTCCCCATGCCTGGCATGCCACTATGATGGGAATCAACTCCTCTGCTATAGAGAATGGCTCTGCTTGGGAGTCCCACTCAATCTGGAACCAGGAGTGCTCGTACCAAGCAGCACATCCCCAGGAGCCTGACGCATCCGTGTACAGGTGGACCTTGGGAAAGGAGGAAGGAGGATGGAGGAAAGATACACCATTCCATCGATCAACAAACTCTACCCACCATGCCAGATCCGCCCTGAAGCTGAAGGCCAACCGGATTGGGACTCTGTTATTGGGGGGGGGGGGGGGGGGGGTGAACCACCTGAAGCAAATCTATCATCCTCCTCAAGAACGATCGACCCTATCCCACAACCTTGCAGGCATGATTGAGAATACTAATCAACAATTCCAGTTCTTTCCTTGTGCAGTTTTTCCGTGCCTGCCATTCCACCAGCAAGGCAGTCAGTCTTTTTTGTCCTGTGGGAGTCAGCTCTCCCCTCATAGAATCCACAACAATGCCCAAAAGAGGTGGCAGTCACACCAATTGGTGGAACTTAGCCTATAATGCCCCCATGACCCAAATCTATGAGTATGCAACTGAGTTGGTATAGGTGGCCAGATTCGCTAACTGACCTGGTGGAGGGCACTCAGTGCCCCACCCCCCCCCCCCCCCCCCCCGGCCTGGGACAAATTTAGCTCAGCCAGTGGTATATCCTACGCCCCTCCCCCCCAACCTTCCCTCTTTACTACCATGCATCCACCACAAGTTTATTTAATGAATAAATGCTTACATGCATCAAAACATGGGTGACCAGAGTATGTGATGGCTGCAGTGCTGTAGTTTGGTGGACAAGTTCTAATGGGGTCCTATGTCAAGGCGGCGTTTGGGGGATTGTGGGCCGGTGGGCGCCTCCGTGGGCAAGCTGTGCATGGGTGGCCCTCATTACTACTTAGGTACAGGTGCTGGTACTTGCATTGAGGCTTTCTGTACCTCCCCTCGTTAAAGTTCCGGCAAATTGCCATTGAGGCCTGTGTCGGGTGCTGGGAGGGAGATACCAGCTGCAACCGCGACATTACCCAGGTTGCTGATGCAGGTCATTCCCATGTGGTCATCGCTGAGACAGTGAGGGCATCCAGGGATGGCTTTGGCGTACCCAGTGAATGCCTCACTGTACAGCCTACTGTTTACGATGGACCAGTTAAGGTCCCACGGTGCCAGTGCCTCTCTCCAGAACTGGTGACCTTCATAGTTCCTTCAGTGCACACGATCAGTGCCTAGTATGCCAGAAATTCTGTTGCTTTCTCTGGGTTTGAAGGGTGAGGATTGTAGCCATCACCAATTATCTCCACCCACCGAGAGATGTTGGTTATGGGTAGGTGAGATGACGCTGCTGAGCGAATGCCCTGTGGCTCGTCCTCCGCCACGATCTCTGCCATCTTGACGAACTTGAGGTCCGTCACCCTCTTGGCCGCCCTTACAGACACTTAGGTGATCGGGTTATAGGGGCCCCAATCAGCCAAGTGGTGGGATCCTGGTCCTAATGCCGCATTTGCTGATCCAGATGTTGGGGTTGCTCCCTGTGCTCCTGACTTGGATGCATGAGCTGCCGCTGCGAGCAGGTCCAGCCCTGAGCCCCCTAGTGCTGCTGGTGAAAATGTGAGAACCAATGGTGGCAATGGAAACCCTATATCCAGGTAGGCCTCCCCCTGATTCCCCCTTTAATACATCTATCCTAGCCCCTGTACAACTACCTCTACTTACATACCTGACACTGCCAAGTTGAGAACGTGGTATTTATGGTCATCAGCCCCAGCTGAGAAGCTACCTCCACTGATAGGAGATGTGCTGACACCACCTTGTGGAAGGATGCTCCCTGCACCAGCAGTCTGGGAAAGAAGGGGAGTCAGGCTGGGAAGTGCCTGCACTGTGTGACCAGTTGCGCTTGCTGGCAAACTTGCTGCCACAGGCAAAGTGGGATGGGGGTCCCCTCCAAGATGGGGCTGGGCTGGCACCTGAGGTACTGCTCAGGAGCCTCACCCAGGCTAACTGTTCTTGAGTAAAGAGGGGTGGAGTCACCATGTCTGGAACTCCTTGGCCAGCTGGGCCTAGTGTTGTGGACTGCTCACCTATCGACAGTTCCTAAGATAAATTTGGTATGGTAATAGCATAGTAGAACTATTTTAAGAGCACAAGGAGGTTTTCAGGCTACTCAAGTATTGTCTTAATGCAACATATTTGTTGTATGGTGTAGAAGCAATTGTGAAAGCTGTTTGGAATGACAATGTGTTTTCTCAATATAATAATGAAGGATATTAATGGAGTAGAGTTTTCACAGCATCCTGAAAACTTGAACATCTAAATACTAACAAGCAACAACAAAAACAAAAAATATGCTCTGCAAGATGTAGGTATCAGTCCAATGTTTACATGAAGAATTCTACTATGGTAGAGTCATGTGACCATACATGTACTTAAATATGTCCAAAGCCAAGTATTTAATTCACATCTTCTTTCCTGTTTGAGCTTAGTATGTTATTCTTGGCATAAACCGTAAGTGTTGTTTGTGGTTTTGTCACCTTCGTGCTTCATGTCATTTTAATACTGATGATGGCTACATTATAGTGTGTTCAAAAGTTAAATTACTATTTGATGTATTTATATATACTTACATGTATAATATACATAATACCAACTATGGTTCACAATTTATAATTGTGTTTTATTAGCCATATTAGGGCAACACGTTCTGCATCAACCGAGCAAAGCTTGGGCATTGTTTCATGAAGTAAGTTGAGCTCACACAATTATTTGTGATAAATTAACTCGGAACAAACTACACCTTTATAACCATGGAGCGTGACTTCTATTCATACATACACACACACACACACACACACACACACACACACACACACACACACACACATATATACTAGTGGTGTGCTTGAGCACAAATGGTGAGCGAGCCTGCCTTGTTCGGTTGCATAAAACTACATTATTGTTATATTATGTATTTTACCTGAAGCTTTTATTTCATGATGACAAAAATGGATTCTATATATAAAGCAGTTGACCATTAAATACAGCAAGTCTACTTTCTTACCTTAGGTTCCTGAGTAGTGATAAGTCTGTAATATCAAATTTAAGCCATTCTGACTACTTCTATTACCAATAATTCTTGAACAAGCTCTCAGAGTTATTCTTGTAATTTTAGCTAACAAATATGAAATTATGTACTTACCTCAGCTTCCTCCGAGTAGTGGTAGCATCTTGAGAAGCCATTCTGACTACCAGTGACTCTTGACAACCAACAAGCAGCACTTAGCAGCTCCAATAAAAAAAACGGCGAGTTTTTAATGTACGTCTGGTAAAAGGTTTCAATGCCATAGTAACCAGTCGCAACAACTTTTTGGTACAATTGAAAAAAAAAAGCGTTTTCGCAGGAATCCTCTCACAATTTTGAGCCAAGTTTAAAGTAAGACTTGGTTAATGCTGTAGTATCTGAAGAAACTGGGGCCAAGCCTAAAAAGCCATGTTTTTAGGAGAAAAAAACACACGAAGGAACCCGTGCGCACGTTCAAGGGGGCATACGTACCATCCATAACACATATCGCTATACTAGTGCTGTGCTTGAGCACAAATATCGAGCGAACCTGTAGTTATGTTACATAAAACTACAGTATTGTTACATAATATGCTCTAGCTTAGTTAATGCAAAATAGTATTATAGCAGTTGACCATTAATATTACCAAACAATGCAGAATTACTCTCTTACCTCAATTTCCTGAATAGTGGTAACTTCTGTAGTATCCAATTTAGCCATTCTACCTCAATTGTAACTGGTGAACAAGCTCGCAGCTCTAACAAATAAAATAGCCAGGAGTTATTTTTGTAATTTTAGTTAACAAATATGGAACTACTACTTACCTCAGCTTCTCCCAATATAAATGGTGGCTTCCTTATTATTAATATTTATTTAGCCATTCTGGCTACCAGTGGCGCTAGTCTCGCGGGCCAGACCCTCATGCCCCTTCCTCCGCTCGGGAAAAAAAAGAGGGTCTGGGGACACTCGCCGTACTTCCGGGTTCTGGCGGAATGCAATCAATGAAGAATCCACGTGACCTGAGTCGTAAAGAATTTAATTGCCGCCTAATGTTGCGGTTAAATTTTTAAAAATTTAATCCCAACTGCCGCCTGTGGTAGCTTTAGCTTGATCTGTGGGAATATCTATGTCCGAGAGAGAAACGAAAACATCTTTTCCTTGCACGACACACGCAGCTTTGTAACTAATGCCCTCCACAACACTTCGCAAAAACTTCTTCCAACGTTTCCATATAGCAGCAACCACACAGCAGACTAACCGACGCGCGGTGGAGAGCTACTGCTAAATCATTTCAATTAGCAATAAATCAAATAGTTTGAGGTTGATCATGTGATTGGTACAATCTACATACATTCCTGTAGAGAACTTGAAAACTCTATGTCTGAAGCGGTATGGTAAAGGGTCTGGCAAGCGAGACTACAGTGGCGCTTGACAACCAACAAGCGGCCCTTTTTAGTAGCCCCTAAAAAGGACAAAAGTTTTGAAATCATGTCTGGTAAAGGGTTTTCAATGCCCAATAACTTTTTCGGACTTGAAAAACAAGCGTTTCGCAGGAATTATCTCCACAATTGGGAGCCCAAGTTTCAAGTAACACTTGCTTAATGCTGTAGTATCTTCTGTTTCCACAAATTGACAATTAATCACAGATACAATCACAATTTATTCACTGGTGATGTGCTTCAGTACAAATGGCAATATGCATTCAAAGAGAGAGATATTACAATCTACAATTGAACAGAATTTAAGATGATTTGTCAACCTAATTTTGTGGGACAGCTAAGCACCATATACACTAGAGCCACATAGCCAAAACTTAGTATTTTTAAAAGGATGATGCAGCTAAAGATTGCACTTGACGTTCAAGAAAACTTAGAGGAGAGACATACCTGATATATTTAAGATGTTCCAACTAAACCAGAACAGTCAGAATAGCCGTATAGAATTGTAGATATGATATACTAAATGTCACTTTACAATTCTTATCGATTTTAACTGTTGTAGTGGTATAAAGTTTTGTAACATGCAAAACTAGATTACTGAGGTCTATGTTATAGTTAAAGCATGAGCGCTTAGTTTCTAGTCGATTTATTGCACGACAGCCCGAGGGCCGTAGGCCCGAGGACTGAGTGCGATAAATGTACTAGGCACTAAGCGCTCATGCTTTAACTAGTTTAAATACCGGGCAAGTGTTATTGCACACTTGCCAAGTTATTACACCTGACAACAATATAGCAACGGTATTTAAATACTGTTAATACACTTTTCTTTGTTTTATGTATGGGCTAGGTGATTTTTAATGTCATCAAATGTCTGGGTTGGCTTCCATCATTAGAAATATCTTCACAACTTGTGCTTCTCATTCAGCTTAAGTCTATGCCAAATCTTCCAAGGTAGTGATAACAGTTATAACTTGTAATTTGGCGAGCGAGCGTAGCGAGCGAGACACTTACAGGGGTAACACAATTGAAAATCGGGGATGTTTTTTGGTTTATATATATGTTTGGACGTACGTACGTAAGGCATTTTTGTACTTTGACCCTCGCGTTTTTGTGTTAGTTCGGTGGTCGACCCCGTCCCAAAATTCACTAAACAGAATCCTCTGTTTGTCGATCAGTACCGGTATCACCCTAGAAATTGAATTGTTTACCGTTTTGAATTCTTTTACGGGTCCAGTTAAAATTGAAAACTTACGGGACTTCCATTTCTATTCGAGTTAGTGGCGATGGTAAGTCAATGCGCTCTTTGGCATGGTTACAAGCCGTACGCAACAGTATTTACTTGAAAATGCATTGTCCACTAGACTAACCGGGAAGGTAAGTCTTGTGTAGGTGTATGTCCAGTTGTGTCAAAGTATTGTGCTTTACAGCCACTATTTAGCTAAAGAATATCACAAAAAAACCCGTTTAAATGGCGTGTATTGTTTTGTTGTTGTTTTTCCTTCAATTCAAACAGTTGCAGCGAGTTGTTACTATGGTACTGAAATCCCTTTACAGTGTATGCGTAATTTAAAAACTCGACCTTGTTTTCAGTAGCTTCAGTGTTAGAAGTCAAAATCATTCATATAAAAATAGTATAGTCTTTAGGCTCGCTCGCCATTTGTGCTAGCACATCACTAGTAAAAGTGACGGATTATTATTTTGGTTTTATTATTTAACTAGATTGGTAAACACAAATAGCATGTTGTTAGAAAGTATGTAAAATTTGTAACTCTTTCTTAGAAATAATTGTAATTAGCTAGCTGCAATCTTCTAATAAGTAGTCAACAGCATGACAGTGTATAACAAATCACCTTACTCACTTGCTACTTAGCAGCTGGGTACGAATGCTTTCTTTGATGTCGAGAGTCTTATTAGCACTTAGTGCTGATACGAATGCTATTCAAGACCAATTTAAAACATTGAGGATACTAAGACACTACAACTGAATAAACTTTTGTTGTTGAACCACTGAGCCAGCACTTCGGTTTTATATAGGCAATGGCCTGTCATTGCAAGTTTAGTAGAAAAACTGGACTCCAAGATGCAATAACAACAATTGATGTAAAGACCAAGTAACAAACGATTACTTGAGGGCTGACACTTCGTGGTAACAAAAGGAAAAGTACTCAGGTGGTTGTGAACAGAACTAGATATTCAGCAACCAGGAATGTACTTGCTAAATTTGGCAGTTATAGAACAATTTTAGTCAGAATTGTATTGTAATAAAGATTGATTTATGTTATACATATAAGGGAATGAGAGAGACTCTCATATTGTGATGTATGTGATGTTTTTCTATGAACACATTTTACTTAATAATAATAAAACATGTTAAAAATTAGTTATAGAATTTCTCATGCTCGAGACTTGCCTTCAGTACATGAGGAGGCAAGATTTTTTCAAATTATTGGGAGAATTGTTTCCATGAGCTTACCTGAAAAATACACGTAAGTCATGAAATTGGTATAGAATATGCTGTTAAAATGATCACATAATATTCTAACTATAGTGAACAGGCAGTTTTTGTGTGTTCTACTGATGGGTGTAGTGGTCGCTATATCAGTTCACATGTGGTTGGAGCTAGTGAGGCTTTAACAACTTCATGTAATAGACAGTGCCCAACTTGTGGCAATACACTTGAGGAAGACGTTTCTAAACGCATATTGGAAGGTATATTGTGAGCAAGCAAAGCAAGTGGACTAATATGAGATTGAAAATTTGATGCATGGTGTAATGTTTATTTACTTGTGAACGTTAATGAAGTGCACTGATTTCCACAATGTTTTAATTTACCAATGTTCCACCTTAATGAGTTCCAGTCATTAATTGCATATTTAAACTGATATTACTAAATGATTTTGCTTATTGAATTAATTTTATATTTTACACATTAGAGCGAGTGAAGTTTGTAATGATATGTGAACCCTCATCACAATATATATATATCCACTCTAACTTCTATAAGCAGCAAGGCATTTTGGTAGTTGCAAGAAAAGATCTCAGCAAAAGGGTTAGGTTAGGGTCAGTGGTAACAGTCGTTGGTGTTCCTACATTTTCAACAACCTTCATGTTTCATCATCTTCTAATTGAAATCATTATAGAGGTATTTTTTACTGTTTATTTGTAATAACTCTATGTAATTGTCTTGATGATGAATATATGTTAGGCCAACAACATTTTCACAATTTCTTCTCCGATTGGCTCTGTTGTGTCAATTATTCCTTCTAGTATACTTGAGATTAAACGAGGTCAGATTCATAAATCTAGCATTCTAAGAAAAAAATATTTACATAGTGCTCTTTCAATTTAATTTTATTAAGGAGAAATTTGAGGTTACAGGTTACAATGTTGACAAATTAAGCGTGACCTTGATTGGGTTTAAAGAATTCATATAAATAATAGCATACACTGTAGGTACACGTACTATTGACCCTTAAAGGCACAGGTTACCCAGGTTATCACTCGCTGATTAGGAGGCCAGCTTCTTCTTTTTTTAAAAAATCATTTGCAATATAGCTACACTGTATCATTCACTCACTATCTCTATTTCAGGATTAGCTTCTTCTGAAACTTCATTTTCAACCTACGGCTCCTCCTAATCTGTTGAAAAAAAATTCTGTGCTAAAGAATGACATTTTGTCTCTAACTAGAAACTACTCAAACTGTACATTTCCAAGGCCAAAGCTGCACACATGCACACTTACCCGTACTATTTCACTTAGCTACAGTGGGTATTTCACTTAGTTTCCATGCTATTTCATTTAGTTACGTGCTATTTCACTTTCCCCGTGCAGTTCAATTGAACAGCAATTTTTCTCATACATTTTTGAATAGTCAATTTACACGCCATACTATTAACATTGATATTACTACTCTGTTTTAAGCTCGGGTGTATTAACTTATTCTGAGTTGTTGTTTTTTTTATGGTTTGTTGGAAAAGTAAGTATGTGACATATAACAGAAGTATAGTTAACTTAGTCTAAACTTGAATAACTTTGGCTATTTATACTTTAAATACAACCATTTTTATGTACTTATCAAGTGTTTATACTTTAACATACTCTATCAGTAAGTCAATCCTGCATAGCTCTTTATGTTGTAACTTTTCTTAAATTTAATCTAAGCAATTCATACAGAATACAGGAAAAAAAATACAACAACCATAATTATTAAGAATAAATTGGTTATGAAGTCATGGGGACTCTTGTGTAAAGAGTATACATATTAGCAATTAATATGCAAATCTCATCGAATTTTGAAGCCTTGTATTATATTTTTATTCCATTGAAAACTGTGGTGTGTACAATTATGGACTGTTGTTTCTTAGCACTTGTTGGATTGATTTAGAACTATAAAGTATGTATATAGAATAGTAGATAACCACTAATATTACCTGAGAAACCCAAATAGCTGCTCAAGTGGTATCACACTTTTATTAGTTGCTCTCTAAATACTGATAGCCCAATATGATGCGATATTTTCAACATTTCAGAGATAAAATAAAAATTTCAAGAATAAGCTCTGCAGGCTAGCAAGTTTGGCAGAACATTAAAATATTTACCTAATAATTGTCAGTTTCGTCATTCTATTGCATGCAACACTAATATGCCACACGTACATCCAGATATCATATATTGTATACATACTAGATTGAAATTTTCTCACTTAAAGGGGTCTAGAGAGAAGCAAAGGCAAAATGTGAAAAATCTTAGTTGTTGCTGGGGAATCAAACCCAGGAACCCTGGCTTTAGCCACCAGTGCTCTAACCACTGAGCTACGACAACCCATGACTTCCAAGACTTTCACATTTTACTTTTATATAGTTAAGCAGTACCACTTGCTGCAGTCTCGTACTCAACAGACCACTAATTATGTGCCGTCAGAACACCTTTTCGGTGCGGCCGAAAACACCTCCCCCTCCAGAGAGGAGCCATAATTAGTGGATTGAAAAGGCTTTATCATCACAATTATCAAGTTCTGACCCTCCATAAAAACTAGATTGAAGCTTTCTCACTTAAAGCGTTCTAGAGAGAAGCAAAGGCAAAATGTGAAAAAATCTTAGTAGGCGCCTTTACATAAGTGAGAAAGTTTCAATCTAGTTTTTATGAAGGGTCAGAACTTGATAATTATATACATATTTTTTCATCAAATTTGTGTGCTTCATGCTTCACTGGCTTTACAATTGCTTAGTAAATCATGACGTACGCCTTAGAGAATATAATATAAAAATATTTCATGATAAGAAAGAGTCATATTAGTTTTAAATGGAACCATTTATAGTCATATTATCAAAACATGTTTTCTTTATATGAGTGATGAACTAAGAACATGAGCTCTCAACAACTACTCTTTTGTCCATAGTTTCTAATCTTGAGTTTATTGAAGCCTAGCTGGGATGTTGGTGAAATTGAATTGTATTCACTTCTTAGTGGCATGTGGAGTTCAGTGTACCCGCCTTTCCAATAACAGTAGGAGCTCAAAAATTTGGTTGTGCTTGAGCACCCCTAGAACCCCCTTGTCTACACCCATGTGCCTGCACATACACAGTGTTTTTTTGACAAACCAAGTAAAATCTGCGCCTCACTAGCCCAGCCCACTTTGCAAGCCCATGTTTGCCTAACACTCGACAATTTTGTTTATTATACCACATTCTCTACTAATACACCACACACAAATCCATAAAACATAACTAGCTTTAATTTGTAAACCTCCCAATAGTGTCTCACTTCGCTATACCCGCTAGTCTAGTACTCCAAATCACACACAATTGAACTTGTTAGAGTGTCAACTTCACTAATTGTGCTTGCTCTCTGATTTATTCAGTCAGCTACAACAGCAGAATTTACTATGGCTCTAGCTGATGAGACTCTTACTGATGATTCTATGGACCTTTTGATTACCTGCAATATGAAAGTTAATTCATGCAGATACATTCAAGTTAAATGTGACATCATATCAAACTTTGATTTAGGATATCCAAATTATTTGTCATTTTGCCCAAAAAATTCATTATTTTTAACCTTTTTTCTATTTTTTTTATCTACTTGTTTTATTTTTTTGATTAATTAAAAATGTTCTCATTTATTTGCTCATATTTTTAACTACACACTCTACGTCTTCATGATTAGTGGCTAAATCATAATAATTGCAATTATTGTAGTTTTACGAATTTAATTTAATTTATTTTAGCTTCTGCAATGTCTCCTTGGATATTTCTGCAATTACTGGGATACTACTTTGCAAGTTAACAATATGTCAGATAAAAAAATATATCTATTTTAACACACTTTAAAATTTTAGTGGATATTTGTCCCCCAGGATGTTATCATCGTTTAAAGACTTTGATGTTACTGAGTTTAGTATGTCCAACATTCAAATCATCAACTGACAATGAAGACTTCAGTAAGTTTGTAAAAAAAATATATATTTTATGTGAACTACAGATATTAATAAAAAGCATTAAGAGTGTAAAAATTGGGGATATAGGGGTGTACGTGTGTGTAGTGTGGTGAGCTACAGCTACTGTTTAGTTAAAGAGTAGCACAAAAATCTTGCAACAATCATTGAACTAACAATTGTATTAGCTGTTAACATTCAATTGAAAATTTATTTGGCTTACTGGACGTGTGGCCACTCTTTAAACTGGAATGCAATGCTCATAACCACACTCTTTACCATTTCCCTGAGTTATGAACTAGCTAGATGGTCCATCTTTAATTGGCATTACTTTCCTACTTGTTTCAGCTAGATCAGCTTGCTCGCCATTTGTGCTGAAATTATTACAGATACAATATGTTTTGATTGTTCTCAACACATGTAACTTCAATAACTAAATGGTACATTCATCCACGGAAGCAAGGAGATACTATAAAATCTTACATGTTTTGTTTAGTGGACAACCATAGATGCTTTACAAAATGAATTCTTTTTCAGAGTCACTGGACTTGCTGATATGTGGAACTGACTGCTCAAATTTGAGCAATTTGCTCCTCATTGGAAGTCGATTAGCACCAAGTGCAGTCCAGCATACTTCACTTAATATTCTAATAGCTCAGCAATGGAATGATTATTCTTCAGCATACATTGATGGTATGAGTAAAATTGTGCAGCATCTTGAGAATATTATGTACCACCCTCATAGTCTATAGAAATATAATTAGTGTAATAGAATTAAAGTTAAACCTTCTCAAATTTATTGCCATTTTTGGGGTTAGAGGATGATGGGGTTTGGTGAGTAAGTGCAGTGATTAAGACAACATTAGGTTGTTCAATTGCATAATTCCTTCTTTTTTTTTTTCCACTTTAAAAATACCATTGTAGGCTTACCAGGTTCCCCCCCCCCCCCCCCCCCCCCCCCCCCCCCTGATACAGCAGTTAGTCTCAATTTGGTATTAGACTTCTTTTTTAAGTCACAAAAAGTTGCTATGACATTGAAGGCCTTTTCCCATATAAAGTTAAAAAACAAACAAGATCTCATTTAATAAATTAAAAAACAACAACAACACACACACACACATACAATAACTTCTGTCATAATGGTTGCTCTCTGCTTCTGCAAATAGATCTGTATTAGAAACAACAAAATACAGGATCATAGTCTGTTTACCTGGAGTTAACCATTACATCTGGACATTTTTAGAATACATGATTTAAAAAAGATTGTTTTGTACTTGCTGTCAAAATGAGGAAAATATTTATTAATGCTTCATAGGAGGAAGTTTATTGTTTGCTGATAATGGTGTATGCGTCATAAAGCATTTGGAGTCATTTAAGAAGGATGCTAAAGAAAAGTTGCAAAAAGGTGAGGAAATTTGATGTTATTAATATTATATTTAAGTAGTTTCCAACATTACAGCCAGTCTATGGAAATATAATAAATAACCCTTAGTGTGGATGATAATTAAATTAAAACCCTTTATATCAATGTGAAAATCATAGAATAGATTACAAAATGCAAGCAATTATGGCAAAGTGAGACACTATCGGTCAGTGTTTATGTTTGATATAATTGTAGATGAAATTATGATCGTTTAGAAAAATGGTACTGGGCAAGCCCGCTCTGCATTTGTGCTGAAATATATGACTAATTAGTCTTAAAAACAAGCCAAGACTTGCTAAGTGATAAAATTGGTCATTTCAAAGTGAACCAACACGTATATAAGTCTCCACTGACTTACAGTTCTTAGCATAATTTCTATAGTTTTTGAAATTGAAATGTTTAAACTTGACTCATCCATCAAATAATGGCGACAAGGAGAAATAGTGCTGTCTCTTCTTGGAATGCTATGCATTTTTGGCAGTTTACAACGTAAACAAAAGTTCAGGCAGTTAGGTTTGTCCTGAGTCTAATGTGCTTTTTAAGGGCTGCAACTCATTACGAAACTGTCGACAGGTTATTTAATTCATGCGTTTATTTTATCAAAGCATTTTGTCAACTTATGTAATTAGTCATGAGGGCAAGAAAGGAGTCACACGGACCATATAAATAAGCAAAAACAACAACAATAAGCATCACAGAATCTCGATTGTGTTATCCTTGTCAGTGTTTTGCTCACGTCTCTCACTCTCCAATTAATACTACATCATAATTATAAAAAACTTTGAAAGCGTTTTAACATTTATTATGTATAATTTTAAAGCTAGTTATTGAGAATTAATGTTGTTCATTAGTTGTATTAATAACCTGCTTTGCTTATTTAGTAGGATACTTGATTTAGGCTCTTTCAAAAGTTTATGTGAAAACCTCACTGCTGTGCATTAGTCATCACTAATGGCTTAGCATATCCATACTCTATATCACTTTTTTATTTTGGCAATGGAAATGCGGATTTGAATACTCAATTATATTATTTGCTTGCCTTATTTTTGTTGATCATAGCACTTGACACAAATCAATTAATTTGCAATGTTTCTCATCAACCTGGAAAAGTGAGTACTCTTTCTTGGTTTAAAAATTGTACTGTATGGGCTCAAATCTCATCACAAAAGAAAAGTGGTAATGAAAATTGCCAGGTATGCAGAAAAAAATGTGTCTCAATACAATACATATATGTATGTTTTATAGGGAACTCTGCCTTTAGCATATAGTGGAGCTAAAGAGTAAGTAATGTTAGTAATACATGTGTAGCAATTTCAGCTTTACTATTTTTATTTTAGGGATTTATTTGTACAGGTAGCCATGTTATTAATACTATTGTTGTGCATTTGACAAGAGATGTCAATCTTTGCTTTTTGTTTGTATCTCACGTAATCTTTATGTAAAATAAAAAATTGATGCTAAAAGTTTTCAAATGCATAGAATTTATTCAGCCTACAGTATATTGCTTGATTAAAAAAACAAACATCCACATTATTACATTTTTGTTGGATTCTTACCTGTAGTGCCTTTGGATTGACTGTGATGGCAGACCTTCAGGACATTGATACCCATGATTATGTCGGTAACTTGTTAATGCTACACACTCTCAATACTGCAATGGGAGAAGCAATCACAAGCAAACTTTCTCTGACAGACTTGAAACAGTACCTTAGGTTGACAATGTCTATTGAATCTGAGTTGTCACAAGATGCCACTGAATTACTACAAGCCTACTACATGTCTAGTCGAAGAATGCGCTCGTCATCTCTTCAGAGATCTGATGTACCAATTCGAATGCTAAGTTCTTTGTAAGCAGTTTATGGCTTTTTTTTGTATTTGAGTATTAACATTTTACTTCTCATATATTACTAATATGTGCATGTGGAATGAGTCGGCCTAGTTAGAATTCAAGGAACAAGGTTATATATCTGAATCTAGTATTAAAATTTTACTTCTCATATATTACTTAAGTGTGCATGTGGAGCAAATCAGCCTAGTTAAAATTATAGGATAAGGTTATATATTGATTTAGATCTGAATCTGTCATGATGGTTGCCAGTGTTTCATACAGGGGGGGGGGAGCCCTGGGATCTCCCCCCCCAAACCTCTGATCTCCCCCCCCAAACTCATTTCTTTACACAAACTTTTATAATAGAATAATATACCAATTACAGTCTAATGCGCCTATTTTTTTCTTTAAAAATGTCCAGAATTTCATTAAAATTAACTTCACTTAAGTCTGGGCCTTCAATGGCAATTCTCATAAGGTGAGTCAAGTTTTCATCAGACAAGCGATTCCTTAGCCTGGTTTTTATCATCTTCATGTGACTAAACGATCTTTCGACGGTTGCTGTTCCAACTGGAAGTGCTAGTAAAATTTTGGCCAGATTATAAACTTCTGGGAAAATCTCACTGAAAATTCTCCCCCCCCAAACTGAAAATCCTGTATGAAACCCTGGTTGCTTTTCATCACTGCAACTGTGCCAATTCTCTTTCAAAAGCACTTGGTAGTAGTACATAACAAAATTTATTTATTGAAGTATATATTGTTGACATATTATAATTATCACTTTAATTATCCCCGAGTAATGAGGCTCAATCTCAGTTGATAACACTCACTATTTAGCTATTTGCACTAATTGAATATCAGCAGCTCTTGCTAATAAACACTCAGTGTTCAAATTTGTTTTTAATTAATTAATTTATTTATTTTCATGCTTATGTGGAAAAAGATTTTGAATGCCATAGCAACCTTTTATAAATTTTGTGAAAAAAATAATGCTAAATAATCAAAAAGTTGAAAGTTTAGCACTATTAGTATTCATGTTCGAGTTCCGTTGTTGTTTTCTTATGTGACAGTTGCAACCACACACAGAATATGAATATGTTACTGTAACTACTGTTAATGGAAATAGGCACCCTGAATACAAAATTTGAACTGCAAGAACAAGTAAAAATTGGCTGATATAGTTTTTTTTTTGTTGCTGTTGGTATTTTAAGTATAGTAACTAGTGGTGTGCTTGAGCACAAATGGCGAGCGAGCCTCCCAAGTTAAGCTACATAAAACTAAGAACTGTTGTATGATTAATTTTAAGTTCTAACTCCAGCTACTAAAAAAACGGTCACGTTTTTAAATTACGTATATACGGTCAAGAGGTTTCAGTGCTGTAGTAGCCACTTGCCGCAAAAAGAAAAAAAAACAACAACAGGCATTTCTAAGAAGTTACCGACAGGTTTGAACTAAATTAGGAAATGCTTACTACTGTAGTAGCCAAAAAGCTGTGTAAAGGCAGCGAAAATATTTATTTGTTAGTTAAACATTTACTTTGTGCTGTTCTTTAGCTAAGCATTAGCTATAATGCACATCACTTTCACACACACACTTGTTCACTTGACATTCCAACACAAGGCTTACCTTCGTGGTTAGACTATTGGACAATGAATTTTCAAGTAAGAACAGCAGTGTTGTGTAGGGCATATAACTATGACAGAGAGCACCACCGCCACTTGAAAAAAAAAATTCTGGTAAGTTTGTATGTTTTAACTGTACCTGCAAGAGAAATCTAAGTGGTAAACAATTCAAATTCTTGGGATGATACGGGTAAATATTGATAACCAAAGTATTGCGTTTAGTGGCGTATGGTACGACGTTGACATCCTAGCAAACACGAAAATGTGAGGGTCAAAGTACAAAATGACATACGTACGTCTATTAATACATTTGGTCCTGCTTTTGTAAGCTTACTATAAGTACCAGTAGTTCTACATAAGGTTTAATCAGATCCTGCTCAATACTAGTACAGTATTGCTTCTTTTTTTTTCTTTTTTTTCCAGCTTATAAAAGGTTTCAGTAATTGGAAATGTAGTCCTATAGGAATAAAAAAGTATAAGTTCAGTGATGGTCATTCAGAGGCTGTAGAAACAATGATTACTTTTCCTTCACCTACTCCTATGGAGAGACGTTTTCTTAAGCCTTTGCCTCTCGGAAAGAAAAGAGCAGAGCTGCATTGTTTAAAATTATGCTTAGAGTTAGATATATTGCTAGGCGGGATCTTCCACTATGTGGTGACAAAGATATCAGATAGCAACTGTATTCAGTTGCTAAAATTTGTAATAAACGGAAAGAAAAACATCGTGTACATTTCAGTGGTTTCAAAATGAAATGATAAAATATGTAATGGGTCTTCATTTTCTATGTCACCTTGCTTCTGTTCTTCTATCAACACCATTGCTTTCCACTATAGTGTGAGATGACAGAATGTTCAAATATAGAGCAAGTCATTATTTTAATTATCAAGTTCTGACCCTTCATACAAACTAGATATAAACTTTCTCACCTAAAGGGGTCTGGAAAAAAGCAAAGGAAAAAAAATGAAAAATCTTGGTTGTCGCCGGGAATTGAACCCAGGACCACTGGCTTCAGCCACCAGTGCTCTTACCACTGAGCTATGACAACCTTCGACTTCCAAGACCTTCACATTTTTTCCTTTATACTGTTGAGTAGTACTGCTTGCTGCAGTCTCATACTCAACAGACCACCAATTATGTGCTGTCATTATTTTTGTGTGTGCTGGGTTACGGATGACTTTAAGGTACATGAAGGATTCTTAGTCTTAATAATACAGATAGTATTGATGCAGCTGGTATAATTTTTGTTATTACAAATTTATTGCAAAGATTTAACCTTAGTATTGGAATGGTACGTGGCCAATATTATGATGGTTCCAGGCTATGTCAGAAAGTAAACGTAGAGTAGCGCTACATCATCTGCTGGACCTGAAAGTTATAGTAAATATTTGTTTCAAGTTCAGAACATTGAAATAGACATTTTCAAAAATATTAGTTATTTTTATTGTTTCACAGGTACTGATATTCATTTTTTATTTCTATAATAATATTGAGAGCAGTTATTATTTGCACCACACTTACTTCTTTTGAGTGTGGCTTTGAATAATGACCACACCCACTTCTAGCCTGATCTACTAAATTTTGCTATTGGTAAAATATTCAGTCATAATTAATAGGAAATAAAGTTAAGTCACACTGCTAGCATAAATAGACAGGAATTTTAAGCCAGTAATTTTATCAATAAAGATAATTACTAAAACATGTAGTACATATATAGGATTTATGTTTTGTTGTTATTGTATTTGATTTATTAGTTAATCTTTGATTGGTTTTTATGCTGTAGGAAACTAATTGCCTGTGCTCATGCAAAAATAAATTTAAGAAAAAAGGTAAGAATACTTTGTAACTTTTAGGGTGCATATAATAGTATGTAGATGTGTGTGTATATATATTAGTGGGGTTTTTGTGCACAAATGCTGATCAAGCCAGCCAAGTTGTATAAACAATGACTTGATTTAATACAATGTAAACACTATAGCATGACAAACAATAGCAACAGTAGTTTACCTGAATTTAACACTCCTATTCAATGATGAAGGATATTAATCAGTAGTATTAGTTTAAGTTAACAAGTAAATCTATGTAGCTATCTAAATTACTTTCTTAACTCCTGTGGAACTAGCCAGGTAAAAGATGTTTAAGGATGTGTTTGGCAATGCATACTTGTGTATGTTTGATATAATATAGGCAACAATTGAAGATGCAGTCCTGTCAATATTTTTTTGTGAAGAATCTCTGTCAAGTTGCTTTGGTAAGAAATTTGTAAAACCTGAACAGAATATACTGAACCTTTTTTGTCTGTTTAAGTGTAGTATGAAGAACAGTGTAGCAATTATTACCAATTAAGTATACTTGTAGATTGATGATCCAACTTTCATGCATTCATCTAACTACAGTACTTGATAAAAGCTTTCACAATAAAGAAGAGTTCTTAATAATGAGCTACAAATAAACATTTAAGTTGATTAAGATTTCTAAAATCACCTTTAAAAAATATGGCGAGTTGGACAAGTAGCAATACCATCAGTTTATTTGAGTTGATTCAAAGAAGTATAACATGTAAAAATGTATGGACATACATATGTCATTCTGTACTTTCGTATTTTGCGTTAGCTGGGTGTTCGACCCCGTTCCAAACTTCACTAAATAGAATTCTCTGGTTAACGATCATTACCTGTATCATTCTAGAATTTGAATTGTTTACCACTTTGAAATTGTGTGCAGTTAAACTCAAAATGGGACTCCCGTAAGTTTTTGAGTTTAACTGCACCCAATTTCAAATCAATTCTCTCAACTTCTATAGTTAGTGCTAGTTAGATCTTAACGTATGGTGAATCTTCAAATAAATATCATTTACCTGTAGCCAATATAGTGTGAAAATAGACAGGTGACCTTTATAGATAGAGAGTGTTGCTTTCTCTGTCCACTCAGTCTCACTTATTCTGGTTCATTACCTCGTCTTTGTTTTTGTGGTAACTTAGGACTACACTACTTACTATTTCAGATACACGGAACAATTACTGATGGATAATTGATACAAAAGCCCTGAAATGATAGTGACTGCATGTGATTTGGTTGATATACACAAATGCCAATAGATGATCAGTTTTAGCATGAACCGAAGTCTTCTTGTGTCATCATCTAATGTATTCTAACCATTGTTGGCTATTTTTTCTTGCTGTTTAGCTCTTCCGTTATTCAATCAATTTGCTTCTTAAGTGTCAGGCAGATAAGAGGCTCAATTTTATACGCACATACTTGAATCAATTCATTCTGTTATCTAACTTGATATAGGAGTTAATCTTTGCTATATTCTTACCTGCGTGTGCAATTTATTCACATATTACCGACATGATGCTTGTGGAAACTCGTGTTGGTAGTCACAGGTAGCTTGCACAGATAGTTAGATGGCTGGGTAAAGTAGCCTGCCACCAGGTCTTTTAAGGTTTCTTCAGCCTATCTATACTGCTTGCACCAAGTTCTTACCCTCAACCAATCCCACTCCTTGTTCAGGATAAGGTTAGCTAGCTAAGATTTATTTAAAAGAGTAATAATGGTACAGTGAGTGATCAAGACAAGAAATGAAGTAAGACTAAATGTGAAGAGCCAAGGTACAGTGTTATATGGGCCCTCAAACACACATACAAATGGTAATTAATGCACAACTAAATTAACACTTTTTTGTCTAAAAAAATTGATGAATAGACATGAATGATCCATTCACATGAATACACGCATAGTAAAAAAAATTTCGAGCTATTGCTCGGTCTGGTGAGGTAGGACCCCAGAATGCTTTCTTAATATAGCTATATTTTGATGTCCAAGAGATGCATGGGTTATGTAATGGGTTGCGAATTCACTCATAATCACCAACATAGTGTCTAAATTAACTGTGACCTCAGCATCAAATTGCAAATCGTACGTAGTTTACATTCCAGTTTACTAGTGCAGTAGTAATAAAGATTCTATAACTTTCCTTTGATATACATACATGTACTAATTTTAGGATATTCTACAATTGGAGTGCAGCCCTGTTCACACTTTAGACCAAATATTCAACTAGGAGCCTACATTGGAATCGAAGTAAGAACTTTTTAAAACGTAAAAGGAGTAACAATCTAATTGGTGACCATGGCAACTAAATGTATCATCATTACTAAAAGTTCTTCTATTAATAATTTTGTAGTTATATGTTCTCTTTTCTAAATGTGCAAGGCATGCATCTTATCTTTTGCATCTGACAAGGAATCCGTGCATACAACATTCTTGCACCATTGATAAAATAACAATTCTTTTATCAATGCTTGTACTACTCATAAACAAAATAATGGCTAGGCGCTGCCTCAGAGGGAACTACCGTTTTTAAGGTTCCAAAGGCTTTAGGTTGTAGCGTTCCCGAGCGCAGCGAGAGTGCTACTTCGGGCCTGAGGGACCTTAAAAATGGTAGTTATGACAGCTGCACAGTGCCGAACTATTTAGAAAATAGTGACTGCTCCTAACAATGCAATCGAAGGGACAGTCAGAGGGACACTAAGTTAATAGTGCCCCTCTCTGAAGGACCTAAGCAGTTTAAAGTTCCTCTGTCACAATACTAAAAGTACATCAGCTATTAACTAATAAAAACGCTAGAAGGGAGGATACTATCAGTAGTATCCTCCTTCTGGCATTTAGTATCCTCCCTTTTGGCATTTAGTAATGCTGTGTACTCGTTTGAACAACACTGTGATGGATAGAATGCCTACTTCACAATACAAAATCTCTATTGTATCATGCCCCTAGATTGGAGTTCAAAGTGCATTTCCTTGTTTGGTGACATAGGGAAGTCAAAATATTCACTTTATAATGACATGCAGTACTTAAAGTGCTACAAATTGTACTCACCAATTTCTTACAGAGAGTGTGGTGTTTTAGGATTTCTCGTGCCAATTGAAACATTAGGTGAAACAACCTTTACCCACAACAAAGCTCATTCCCTGGTTTTGTGCAATAAATATAGAACTTTTTTTTTTTTTAATTTTGAACACTTTTATACTCTTGATGTTACTGGAAGTTTGTTTAGCTACTCCAGTTTAAACATCAGGTAGACTTATACCAAATTGTATTCATTGGCAATGACTAATTATTTAAATTGATGTGTACATAATTCCTGTGTCTTGGTTTTATGACATTGTGGTTGAACCAGTATGTTAAAGATAAATGTACAAAAAAAAAAAGGATGGAAACTAGTTTAAAAAAATTTTAAATGTAAAAATTGGAAATGTAGGGCTTCCCAAAATAGTATTGGAACTAGCAAAGAACTAAAAAGTATGAAACAAGAGAGGTCACCTACCCAATGTGATAACTCAATGTCCCTACATCAATGTCTTTTTCGTGATAGCTATTTTATCAAAATATTAAACAGAATAATCTTTCACTTATTAACCCTCAGCGCGCATGCGCGAGAGGGTTATAGTAGTCATCCAGTCTGTCACGCTCAGATTTTGGAGATTACTGATAATTAACCTTTGATTTAGGTATGAACTTACTCAGAAAGGTGATTTAGGACCTTTTATTGTGCTACTTTTTTTTAATTTTAGGCTAATTGTTGAGAAAATGCGATGCTTTCAGCTCCGCATTGGTACCAGCTTTATATGTAATGCCCCTAGTGTCATGTCATAATCACGTGAGCAAATAATTTGTTGCAGCCCGCGGTGTAGTTTGCTTTATGCTCAGGGAAGTTAACCGATGGAGTTGAAAGAAGTGAAAATGTATACTTGTGAGTGTTTCTGGCTAGTTTAGCTTCTTCTATTATGAAGATAGTGTTTCCATGTATCATTTTCATTGCTCAAGCTATATTGATGCCTCATTAAAATAGCTAACAGATTGCTTGTTCTTTTGGATTATATCATAATAGCTAGGTAGTGTTTAATAGCGCTGGGGGTTCGCACCTTTGGTACTTCATTTAATAAAGTATTGATTATGGGATATAGATTTCTCCAAGTTTTACATTTTTACAGCATTTGATTGCTAGTATATGGCATATTTAAACTTTTTAATAGCAAAAAAAAAAAGTTATAGTTCAATGTTCTAATTCTTGAAATTCAAGTATTGTGTTTGGCAGCACAATTGATTGAAGTCTATTCCCCTTTTTTTAACAGCAGTTAAAGTGTACTGGCCATTGTATGACACTAGACATTTCAATCTCAAAGTATAGTGTTTCATATCGCACTAAAGTCTTAACCATTGTGACACATACACACGTACATCCACATATGACAATTAGGTTGAATTTGTGCCCACAGCTAAAAAATAAACGATTGAATTAGTTGAGTTTATTAATGGTAATAATTATAGTCTGGAATTTTGGCTGCACTACTCAACTTCTATCACTTCAGCAAAGTGTAGCAGACTATAAGAGTCCCTGAAGAAAAAAATTACTCTGCACTTGGCTTCAGCATTCTGCTAAATTTCGACTTATGTGTAGTACTAAACACTACATTTAGGCTAAAGAAACTAGAGGTAGGAAACTAAAATAGTTAAGAATTGTAGCTGCAAAGCTCTTTTTTTTTTTGTTTAGCCTATTAAGTCACTGTATATAAATTAAAGTTTATTAGATAATGTAATAACTACATCTCGCTCACCATTTGTGCTGAAGCACGCCCATAGTTATTGTCATTATTTACTTCAACAGTTGAATTGAAATATGAGGTAGTTAATTAGACTATTAAAATGTGGTAGAAGTTGGATATTCTTAACCTTCAGTGTTATATAACCTTCATTTAGTGTTAATTCTATTCAGACTGTTTATATATCATATCCCTGGTATATGATGATTTTTCTACTATTGTCATCATTAAAGTGTGGATGTTAAAGCAACACATCAGCAAATGAAATAGTGTTTGTCCTTTTTAGTTCCACGACTACATGAACTCTCTCCATAAGCAGATCCTTGAGTTTTCCAAGTACCATGGAATATCCAAATATACTCCTGAAGAGTAATATTTTATGTACTACATGGAACATTTCATCCAAAATTTTACTCCTTACTTTTGAATTAATAGTCGTAAATGGATGAATTTTAGCTAATAATTACATGTATTTTTTAATATAATCAATCAATATCATTACAATTCACCATTAATACAAAGCTTATACATATATATATGTATTTAAAATTTTATTATATAAATTAGAACATAATTGTTTTATACTCATTGGGAAAATGTTTTAAACCTTGATGTACGAAGTTTTTTTCTTCAGTAATGCAAAAAAATTATATTATAATAAATAGAGAAGCTTCTAAAATCAGCTTTATTGTAAGCAACTTTAATTAGTGTGTAGGCACACAATTCAGTTGATATTACAACAAACAATTTGCATTGAAAATACACCATAATATTTTTATTTACTTAAAACATCTATACCCTAACTAGCAAACAGTGTTTCAATTGCTTTTCTATACGTATATGAAATAAATAAATAATGAAAGTTTAATTTCAAAACAATTCATTTACTTGAAACTTTTAATTTTTAGCATGAGCACAATAAATCTAGATTTAAGTTTATAAAACTAATCAGTTTATACACACAAAGGTTCACTCTTCCTCAACTGTGATATCTTCTACGTCATTGTCTTCTTTTAGCTTTCTTGAATATTGAGGTTGATCATTTTGATTTCTGGCTTTTTCCGCATTATAATATTTCTTGTTTTTAGTCTTTTGATTATTATCAAATTTATCATTTAGTGCCGAGAAAATTGCATTTAGTTTATCTATGTCTTCTGAGTTAGGATCAGCTTCTTCTACTCCGCTCAGAATATTTTTAATATGTTTTCTTTCTTCCTCAGTAAGTACAATTTTGTCACTATTTTCCTGGGCACTTGGATCTTCACCATGTCGTAATATAGCCCTGTCCTCCAATGCTGCAGTTAAGATGTTCTGAATTCGTTCTAATCGGGCATCTAACTCTTCTGCTGATGGCACGTCATCATGATATCGCCTCTGATTTCTGAGTTTGGAAGAGCCAAAGGCTACTAGTTGAGAAATTGCTATGAAGGTCAAAAGTCGTATTTTAAACATTTCCACTAGATACTCACTCTTTCAAGAAGTATGAAGTTGTAGCGTTTTTATTTTGAATAATTTCCTTTTCTACTGTGGCTTCTATCAAAACTGCTAATAATACGGAAAGTCTAAAATCAACGTGTACATTGTAACTCCAAATGTCAGCTGTGAAAAAGGAAATAGAGGAAAGTTGGCTTCACAGTTTATGTACAATTGCAGAGAGAAGGAGGAAACTCCTTAGAGCTGTTGCAGCCAGTCTAAAGGAAGCACACCAAGTTATTGAAAGAGTGAGTTACATGTGATATTATAAGCTTTGTCTTCTAGCACTAATTTTTGTATGTATGTAACTATGTTGAGAGCTGAATCTGTATAGACAATGTTGGGATCAATATCTTGTTTTGTAAATAATAATATAAGGCTGAAGAAAATTACAGAGGAAGCTCCCATTACATCCAGACGTTTTAACTAACTGATGCACTGGGAAAAGTATGGTCAGAGAAGTTGATTGAGCTTTACTTCCACGTCAGATACACATAGAAATATATTTGGGTGGTACAAAAAATAATGCATACACCAATACATAATATTTTTGACATAATAATTTTTTTTTTTAAATCTCTGTTATCCTCCCAATGGTATGAAACACCAAAGGTGTGAACCCTCAGCTAGCTATTACTAAGACACAAAGAATATATTTGGTGTAGTATCAATACGTCGATATGTAGCTCATGCAAGCCGATTTGTGGCTCCTGCAAGTCGATACATGGTCCCACGCAAGTCGATATGTAGCTCTTGCAACAGTAGAGACGTAAATGCTGTCTCCTTAAGAAAACTTGCGATAGACACTCACCTAGTCTCGCGCGGCCGACCCCTTTCCCTTTTATTATCCGCTCACGTGGGGAGGGAAAGCACCCGGTTCAGGTACTTTTCCCCTTATTCAGTAAGGGAAATTAGTGGCACTCGCCGCTTAGTTTGAAGGGGCCAAATTGGCACCCGGTACAAACGCGCATGCACAGAGAAACCAAGACTTTGAGCTAGAAACCATGGCAACTGTTAAAACTATTGCCATTTCTACATAATGCCCCACCAGGTAATTCTAAATAATACCTGCCTGTGGCTCATCTTTGGTTAACGTTTCTAGCTGGAAGCTCACTAACCAAAAGGCCGAGAAAATGAGTCGTTTCCTCAGGAACTTGGAGGTGAATGAAACTAGACTATTGGAGGAGCCCATCACCTACTAATTGGAAGCTTCAACCATTGGAGGGGAATGGATTAGAAGACAGATGTTGGGCCAGTTGTGGAAGTAAATGGTATGTATGTAATCAGATTCCAACTCTTTCTTGCTACATCCTACAGTAATAGTCATGCAATAATATTGGCCTACAGTTTTCTGTGCTGTTAACAGCCAATAAATTCATACAGTAGAACTTCAGTTATTTGAACACGTTCGGGACTGAGAGGTGTTCAGATATCTGGAGTTTTCAGATAACTGAACACCATACAAATGCATTAGAAAGCAGCACTAATGTTGGGGTGTGGTCAAGCAGTCATGTCTGTATGTGCTACTATTAAATTTAGGGGGTTCTGTTAACTGAAATGGAGATGAAATGTTCAGATAATTGAAGTTCGGATAACTGAAGTTCTACTACATTTTATCCACAAACTTCTTGTTGAAGTCCTCTGGGGTCACAAGGGTCAAGTTCTCTGTGAAGATTTTATAAATAAATGGCAGGATGGCACGTGTTCACTGTTTAATACATCCTTATAATTATGAGGAAGCTTTACATATCCCAATTATTACTAGAAAACCTGAAGTTTTATAGACGCATTAGTTTCCAGTATGCTGGCTTTCTATGGTGTGTGCAAATTGTCCTGCAGGTGTAATTATTATAGAAATATAAACCAATTATCTTGCAGTTTTTTTTTTGTTTTTTTTTTTTTTGTGTGTTTTTTTTTTGTGTTTTTCTTTACATAAAATGATCATAGGGAGTTCTTGTTCCTGAAAAGTATCTTGATGAGATGTCGAAAGGTCAGGTTAAATTCTAAATATAAATACAAAGGCAAAGCTTTAGCTATTTTAATGCTTGAATGAAGTCAATAGCTTCGGCGGTTCAGTTTTAATGATTTTTTGTGACTGCCAGTAGTTCGACTGCCATATGGTGGTTACACTGGTGAAAGTGTTGATGATTATTCATGAATACTCACACTGTTGTCTTTGTTGCTTTTTTCGCTGACCCACCATCGTCATTGACAATGTTTTACCAACCCATTATTGATAACTCTTTACCAACCTAGCTCGGCTGATAAATTATTCATGAATTATACACATACAAAGTTATAAGCGTTGATTTAAGAGAACAAAATATATTAATTATGTGAAATGTCAGCAGACGACCCCCCAATAATGCATACACCATTGTTGTTACTGACAGACAAGCGTAATACAAAAAGAGAAAACTACTTGGCAGGATTGACTGAAATCTCTGAGGTAATTGAATAATTTTTTGAGACTTTCAAAATATAAATTACAGAATTCAATTATTCAGTCTCCATTGTGGTTTCAGTACTCTATATTCAGCTCATGTAAGTCTCTATGTGGACCAACTGGAAATTCAACAACCTTATCTGTTCTGGAACAATGAGTGGATCAAACCTTTACGAATAAGCCAAAGAATGCTTTCTACAAATAGTAGAATTTCTTCTGATACATTAAGTAGCAATAGGTCATATGGGTCTTTCAAATGATTATATTTCATGTCCTAAATGTAGAGGTACGTGTACTTTTAAGACACCATTGTGAGTGTATGTATGTACCTTTGTTCCATTCCAGACCAGTATGCAGCATCTCATAGTTCTCTGCCAGTTTTGATCCCTGGAATTCTTCCAGCGCTACTAATATTCCAGCAGATGACGGGAAGTTTTGTAGACTAGGAGTCCTGGGTCCTACAATTGTAAGTGAGGGGTGTGGTCTATTGGGGTATCCTGAAGTTATTTGTTAATTATATAGCTATATTTACAAAGTCAGAAAATGAGACTCATAAGCACAAATCCAATGCTTATACTTTCAAATAGTGCACATCTTATAGTACAGCTTGAGTGGGCTTCCCCAGGACATAATAAGATTATGTAATCAAAATCTCTGGAAAGCTTTAGGGCTCCAAGAGGTTTTACAAGAACTGGAAAGTTCTGTGCTCTTTGGAATCATTTTTAGATATTTAAACTAGCTACATCATAGCTATTATTTGCTGTGTACTATAGCGACAGCTTTTTTCAAGACCTAGATTACGAAATAGGCTAAAACGGGCATAACCAAGAGAATTGTGGAATTATTTGTCAAATTCAAGCAGAATGATTAAAAAAAGATCATGTTGTAATTTTCCTGCTACTGTCACTATTTGTTGTTGGGTCGCTCGCTCGTCGTGACGTGGAGAACCTCAACCAGTGGACAGCCTGTGATTGCTGCCACCAGAGTCGCGTAAATTAAAGGACGGATCCCACAACGTATTGTGCCTTTTGAGTTTAGTATAATTGTTAAGACTGAAATGCCACGTGGACCACGGAGTTTATATACCCAACAGCTCACGTGACACTCCCACAATAAACACAACAACCAACACATCGCTATAAGTTCCAAATATGGACACAACACATATCTCGTAAAACTTAACATCACGCACACCTTTAATTCCATTACACGCACACTTAGCAATAATGACATACAACAACATAATGATATAGCACACGCATAGTTCGTTCATCTCCCTCGTCCATGTTCATGTGGGCCTTGGCTTGATCTTAGGCCCACATTTGTGTTATTAGATTGTTTGAGTAATTATGTTGGTTATTTCTTGAAAAGAAATTGATGCTTGGAGGAAGGGGGAAGGGTATCCTGATTCTCCCCTTCCCCCCACCCTTCCCCTCCCTTCCACTCTGTGAAACCCTGGATTCATAATCCAAACCCTCATGATAGAGTGAACATTAAAGATAATGATATTCTGTATACTGTAAGTGTATTTCATGCATGCTTTTTAACTGTAACGTTTGATTTGATTTTTTTTTTTTTTTTTTGGTTTTGTTTTGTTTTGGTGCTCAGTGGTTGCTGTCAATTCAAATTAATGCTTACTTATGGTAAATGTCTGTTGCTCTTCATAAATTTTTTCACTGGTTCATGGTTGATTAAAAAAAAAATCAGCTTATTTAAGGGTGCTCGCACATAGCAACGCCTGGGCGCCTTTAGTAGCACACTCCAGCTGAATAGTAGCGCGTTATCTACCACTAATTTGTTACGCTCTGTAACAAATTAGCGCCCATGAAATGCAGCTGTGCCTCACTCACCACTACGCGGGTACTGATAGGGTGGGGCGGAGTCAACTTACAATAAAAAATTCTCATGCTCTAAAGTAATGGATCTAGAATCTTCTCTTGCGTACTGCTCGGGAATGGACTAACTGCTATGGTTCAAATTTTGCCAGAGTTTAGGGCCACAAGGGGTTGACCCTATAACGTTGAGATATTTTTAATATACGGAATTTCACAGAAATAATCGACAATAGTTCACGTGGTAAGGTGAGTAAATAGAAAAGTAAAATAAAATTCAACAAAAACTCAACGTTATGGCATGCACGCAAGCGTAAGAAAATGATATACAAAAAATCGGCTTCTAAACTACGGCGGTAGCTGTGCAGTACTGCCAGGAAGTCCAAAATGGTGATGGGGGTATTTCTTGACATGCAATCGACTTCCAGTCTTCATTCTTGGTAGGTGCTTTCTCCTAGCAGTACTTGCTGGCCTGCATAAATAAAATAATTCGGGTAAAAGCAGAAGTAAGTTTAACACGCCCTAGCAACCGTGGCCTATTTGGCGGGTTTTTTCGCGCTCAAAGAGTGTGCCAGCACCCTTAACCAAGGCTAAACTTTGAGATACACCTCTTGGCATAATTTATCAGTTCTCACCTCTGAAATTTAGTGGCACACTGAAGTCAAAGTGCACTTGCCATTTAAATGTACCACAATTAATATTTTTTCAGCTGCTCTTGCCTATAGTCCACTATGCTTTGTTAAGCTGTATAAGTTGAAATGGTCCATATGTACTCGCATGTATAGCGCTAGAATAGTAGTGCAGCCATACAGTGGGTCTCGTAGTCACTATACACTCTTTGAAGTAAAATTCAAGTGCAGAAATAACTACTAGTACATGTATATCCTAGATATCCCCCATGCAGAGCTTTACCTAACTTATGCAAGTAGAGGTACAGGTGAAAATTGGAGTTGCACATACTATAATAAATAAGCAAAAATATAAATAAATATCGTAAAATCTCCATTCCATTGCCTATAAAAATGTTTCACTTGCTTTGCTCACTTGCCAATAATAATAATAACTAGTGATGTGCCTGAGCACAAATGGCAAGCAAGCCTAAAACTACACTATTGTTAAATGATTGATTTTAACTTCTAACACTCAAGCTACTAAAAAAAATAGTCGAGACATGTATGCAGTGAAGGGGGTTTCAATGCCATAGCAACCACTCAACACAACTGTTTGAATAAAAAAAAATGAAACAAATCACGTTATTCTAATGTTTTCTTTGTTAAGTTCTTTAGTTAGGTAGTAGCTCTAATGCACAACACTTTCACACCACTGGACATACCTACACAAGACTTAGCTACCTTTGTGGTTAGTCTAAGGCAAAATAATTTTCATACTGTTACGTAGGGCTTATTACTATAACAAATAGCGGATTTAAGTTTTAACTGCACCCGCAGAACATTGAATTTCTAGGATGATACGGGTAATGATCGATAAACCAGAGAATTCCATTTAGTGCAGTTTGGGGCGGGGTCGACCACCAAACTAACACAAAAATGCCAGGGTCAAAGTACAAAAATGACATACGTACGCCCAAACATATATAATTATATATAAACAAACATCCCATATTTTCAATTGTGTTACCCCTGTGAATGTCTCACTCGCTATGCTCGCTCGCCAATAATAATAATAGTAACTAGTGGTGTGCTTGAGCACAAATGGCGAGCGAGCCTTAAACTACACTATTGTTAAATTTGATTTTAACAACTAACACTCAAGCTATTAAAATAAAGTCGAGTTTTTAAATTACGCATGAGGTAAAGGGGTTTCAATGTCATAGTAACCGCTCCCGCAACAGTTTGAATTGAAAAAGAAGCAACAAAATCAAATCACGTTATTTAAATTTTTCTTTGTGATATTCTTAATAGTAGTTGTAATGCACAATACTTATGCAAGACTTACCTTTGTGGTTCGTCTAGTGGACAATGCATTTTTAAGTAAATACTGTTGAGTATGGCTTATAACTGTGACAAATAGCACATTAACTTACCACCGCCACTAACTCGAATAGAAATGGAGCTCCCATAAGATTTTGAGTGTTAACCGCACCCGCAAAACAATTCAAAGCCATAAACAATTCAATTTCTAAGGTGATACGGGTAATGGTCACTAAACCGGAGGATTCTGTTTAGTGAAGTTTGGGACGGGGTCGAACGCGGAGCGAACACAAAAATACGGAGGGTCAAAGTACAAAATGACATACATACGTCTATATATATAAATAAATAAACATCCCCGATTTTTTCATTTTTACCCCTGTAAGTGTCTCGCTCGCTACGCTCGCTCGCCAATAATGACATCATTTATTTTAAAGCTAATAACTGTCAAGACTGGGTTAGCACAATATTTCTTTGTTGATTTCCTTATTTTTTATTTTTCCTTCATTTTATACTATCTTTTATGTGATTTGGCTGATAGGATTATCAGAATTAAAGTTGCTAGTGTAATGATTGTTGTGGGACCATCTCCTAGCAATCACACCTAAAATAACAATAAACAGACATATTCTCCTGATGTTCGTTTGTATGTGTGTATCTATTCAGTGTTCCACTTTTGTGCACTTTTAATCTGAGTATGACCGGGCGTGTCACACACACTCATTGCATATTTTCTAATTGTGTTTCACCCGTGGTAGGCGAATGTATAAAAATGAGCCACCCATGGTTTCATTCAGATCAATTAAACCTGATGTACATTAAGCAAACCTGCAGTGACTTACTCTGTCTGAGGGTCTAGTTATAGCTTGTGAGCAGTGTGCAGTACAGTGTAGGTAACTAAGTATCCTGGTGGCAGTACTACTAACTTGGGTGTGGATAACTTTAACCCCTTCATCATCCATCCCCACATTTGTAATACTTAAGTTTCTTTGTTTGCTATCAAACTCTTGTTTTCACAGAATTAGAATGATAGTTTTATTTATTATTTTTTCTTTCATCTAACAGAAATTTGAGAGGCCGGCACATTATGTAACAGAATAAGAGAAGTAAAGGACTTTGATGAAGAGTGTACGTCCAACAGAATCCAGAGATTGGGTGAAAGACAGCACATCAAGCATTGTCATTTACTAAACTTGTCAGAACTGATTTATATTTTATTCAAGTTTTTGTGACAATTATGACTGAACAATTTTAATGTTTCTACTCAGCTTTTACTCTGAGATACATACATGACATGTGCTATTACGCATCATCACTTAGCCTATGGTTGTAGCTAGCTACCTAGCCTTCAGTCATGGAATGACTCCTGTGCCTTGGTGGTCTGGTTGTTTACATGTCTTGGATACAACCTGCCTGGACACCAATACAACTTCCAACAGGAGCTGGCTGTGTGGCACCACATGTGGATGTGTGAGACATAATATGTAGCTGTGCACCAACTAATGATATGCAGATGGTAGCTATACTTCTGGAACTTTATCTAGAATATACCAATGTACATGCGCCATGTGGAGCTGTAGCTATGGACCATTATATAGGAGTAGCTACATTGTGTGCATTACACTAGTGCGATATATTTAGTGTAATGACAAACGTAAATAAAATGCTTTCCATGCATCAAGCAAAAACAAAACATCTAAACTGACCACAAAAAAGACAAACATTGCTTTGAATGATAAATGTTCGGAACCAATATAGGCATTTTAAGTACAGAGTTCCACCATAGGCATTCTCATGAGCTGCAATGAATAGATTCCACAAACTGACACTCCCTTTTCATCACTTCCTTGTGGCATTACAGATCCACTATTATTATACACAACTCAAAATATAACCTCCCAGATTAGCATAGAATCTAAAACTAAGAGGAAGTGATTAGCATTGTACACCAATTCTGCTGTAAAAGCTCATGCACGTAGTCCATCTGAAAATATTGTGTGTGGCAATCAATAGCTATTTTTAAAACCAATGTGTGTAATGTGTTCAACACTAAGTTAAGATTTTTCCAGTCCAATCAGCTACTAACACACTTAGCCTCACCATTATATCATCACTATTCACATTTTTTATGCACAGGGACTGGGACCCCAGTGAATACCTAGTTTACATGCAGGACTTACCTCATCAGTAATACATCATGTTTTATCAACTGAAAGTTTTATTAATTATTTTTATTCACATTGTGTTATTATTATCTTTGTATACTATTATGATGATGATAATTTTTTAATTTGACTAATACATTCATAACTATGTACTAGCTAATAAAATACCACCTTGCCTTCTGAGGTAAACAACTGTACAAGCACCTCAGCAATTTGGTTATTCCAACCCTTTGTTCAGATTCCTATGTCACTTTCAAGATACAACTGGAGTCAAGCTACTACTGCGAGTTTACTGACTGCACATTGCAGAGAAGTGATTGTGAAAAACATGCTCATAGCGCCTAAAGTTTTCTAGCCTGTGGCAATAGAAACTATAGGAATAATAGGCCTAAGCTCCCTCTCATTCTGGAGAGCTCCATGGAGTCGTCTGGATCATGAATGAAACCATACATACATAGTAGGAATAACTAAAGATATAGACAATGGTATACTCAGGAACTCTATCTAATGTACAACAGTGTATATCCAAGTGACTTTTACACTCCAAATGTATAATTCTTGTGTATATGTGGGTTTCATGAATGTTCAGCTTCACCCTCACAAGAGTTGAGCTCTCCCTCTGCTGTGTTGTGTGTGTTGAGTGTATGTTTGACAGTCCCCACTTATCTTGAACATTGTTGTATTCCACTATCACCCTCATTCCTGTAGCTATATAACTGTGGTGTGCATTCAAAGTATTATTATTGAAAAAGAAAAGTGTAGAGAGTTCTGTTGGGTCTGTGGTAGCTAACAACCTGGACTTGACAAGTCGCAACTGAACCAACCCCGAAACAATGAATGTAATTTGAAGTTGTTTACTTGGCATAAAAAATACAATAAATAAGTTCTGATGATCTATTGAAGTTTGGGTTAAGACAATGCTTGATGTGTTCTCCGTCACCATCGGACCTCTGGCTCCCGTCACATCTACACTCTTTATCCAAGTCCTGTTTACTTCTGTATACTTCCACATAATGTGCTGGTCTCTCAAGTTTTTGGGGATAATTTTTTTTACAAAAATAAAATATGAAAATAAAAATCTAGCTGCAAATGCAAACATAAAACCAAAAACAAAAAAAAACTGGTAAATCATTAACACAATAAATATTGTAAATAGATTACACTGGAATAAGTTAGTTTTGTTTTTTGTTTTCTTTTCTTTCGTAGTGAGTGAGACCCACGGGCTAGAGACTATCTTTTCCAGCATCTCTCAGTGGCTGTGCAGCGAGTAAACTGTGGCCCTGTCCTGGGAGCAATCACCACCTAATCCTTAGTATTTATTTATTTATCTATTATTAATTTATTTGTTTTGTTTGACAATTTTATTATTATTATTGATGTCATTATTTATTTATTTATTTATCTACTACTTCACAACAACAGAGTGGGTGGAGCTTTCAAAGTTCAGAAAAGCTTTCAACTTTAACAAATGCAGTTGTTCAACTCTGTAAAAGTCATTGACATGGCGCATTTTTACTTCATACTTACTCGTTCATTTGGTTGTCCGCTTTTTGTTTACCCATTGATTTTTACAAGTTAATTTTTTCGTAGTTAATTTTAGCAGTTCAATATTTCAGTTCTCTCATTCAGTTCATTTGTCAGTGTTAATGCTGGAAGCAAAACCGAACAATGAGATAAGCTGGTACTAATTAGAATTATGCATAATGAGCCATTAGGTGGCGTATATTTAGAAAGATACTATTTAACAGTTGTTATGGCTTCTGATGCAGTCGCTCTAAGTATTTCTACTAAAAGAAATCTCTTGGTATAAAGTTAGCAGTTTAGTAAAGTACTGGAACCGGATGCACCAAAAAAAATAAATAAAAGAAACATACAAAAAAACAACAACAAAAAAAAAACAACCACAAAAACTAAATTAAAAATGATAAAAACTGCATTTCACACTCCTGAAAAATCTGAAGTCATTCATTTAAACGTAGAGTTTGTGTAAAAACAAACAAAACTAAAAAAAAAAAAAAAAAAAAAAAGAATAAGGCACAATGTCACGCAAGTAATAAAAAGTTATGAGCACCATAACAAAAGGGGGAAAAAATCATAACAAAAAAAAAAAGGGATATAAAGAGAGGAAAAAGGAGAGTTTTGTTTGCTGAATTCAACTTCATGATATCACAGCGTACTGTGTTGGAGTACTGCTAGATACTACTGAGGGGTCATCTTCAATCAACACATACTGTGGTGGTACACACACACACACACACACACACTGCAGTAATAGGAGTAGACTGATTCTACTATGTATACTACTCATAAAAATAAAGAATAGTGAGCTATTCTCTTTGCACAGCTACTTTTTTGAATTTGAAAACAAGGAGCTAGAGGTCAAAGGGCATGCCGGGGACTCTCCCTTAATACTTGGACCTTCAGAAGGAGTTCAGAAAGTGGTAAACAAGGCTACAGAGTTCATGTATGGAGAATTGCATTGAATTATAAATGGCTACAACAATAACATTATGGTTGTACAGTTACCACAATTTCAGGAAAAAAAGTTAAAAAAAAATTGGTTGAGTAAATAAACAGATTTTTTTAAACAACCATGAACCTGTAAAAAAATTCATGATAAGTGATAAACATTCACCATCAGTAAACAGTAATTTGAATTGATAGCCATCATTGCATGCCAAAACAGAATCAAACAAACAAACACAAACACAATAAACAAAGAAAAAAAAAAGAAGTCAAATATGTAAAAGCCATTAACATGCTGGAAATACACTTACGGGGTATCAAACATCTTTTTACAAAGTTCACTCAATCTTACCCCATGCAAAGTCTCCTTCCCAAAGAATAGCCATTTAAAATAAAGCACCAAAGGTGCGAACTCTCAGCGCTACTTAAAATAGCTAGGTGTTACAAAAAATAATCTCAGACCAAAAGAATAATTTTATTGACTATTAATCAAGCATCAATATAGCTCGAGCAATGAAAACGGTACATGTAAATGCCATCTTCATAAGAGACAACTTCGCGAGCTTCCAAGCAGAATAAAGTAAGCTACTGCTGGCCATAATAAATTAATTGCTCACGTGACACAATGATAGGGAGCATTACCCACAAAAGTTAGTACGTATGTAGCTACATGGAGCTGAAAGCTTCACATTTTCTCAAAAATCAGCTTGAAGTAAAAAAAAAAGTGTCACAATGAGAGGTTTAAATAGTTGTTCTGAGTAAGTTCACACCTAAATCAATGATTAAATGTCAGTAATTTCCAAAATCAGAGTGTGACAGACAGACAGCCCTCACGGTCATGCACGCTGAGGGATGATAGCATAATGACAATTGCAGTAACATTAAAGCATAATCTTGTGAATTATTCTTCAAGCCTGACCAAATAATAAAATCTTACATGAAACCCTAGTTGAACTAAAGCTATGCTAATGGTGTGCAATATTTGGAACCTAGTATTTTGTGTCCAAATACTAGGTTCCAAATATTGTTTCTACATACAATATACTATTCCAAAAATGTCGCGAGATCCTGAAGCTCATCCAGTAGCACACTATTCATAAAAGGTCCCAACCCTTACTCTGGGTTTTCTACACTGTACTCTTTTTCTTTATTACTTCTAATCACTAACAAACTGTCTCACCAAAGCCGTCCCTCTAAATGTTTCACGATGCTGTTTTAGTTTTTCTTGTGCTAATTGAAAAATCATGGTAAATTCCAGGTGATTTGGTATACAATCAATGAAACTTCGAGTGTGTGTGTGTGTGTGTTTGTTCCACCCTACATATCTTCACAATGATATTTTTAGGTTTATTTCACCTGTATTGCCGAGCACATTACCCTTGAAGTTATAGCAACCGGTACAAACCACTGTAAACACATCAAGTGCTGTTAGATGACTAAGTCTTGAACTCCCATGCAATATGATCGGATGTTTCTGCGAAGATTTGAGATGAGATTGTTGTAGTCTTCCACCCACACGAATAAGGCAAGAAGACAAAATGAAAAAAAAAACAAAAAAAAAACAGAATGAAAAAAAAAATGAAAGTAAAAAACGTCTACTCTCAAACCTGAGACTTTTACAGCTACCTACCCCTGTGGGGCTGGTCTGCGTCAGACCCGAAGCTCTGCGAGGTTCCTCACGTAAGGAAGCAACAAGTCGCTGCCACCAGAGTTCGCAATCGGAAGGTTGCCGTAGCTAACCGAACCGCCAATGTCTTGGAAACTAAGAATTTTAGTGTAATTAGGAACTGACTCTCAGCACGAGGAATCTAAGGTTATATGCCTCCTGACTCCTCATGCTAACAGCACTACGCATGACATGAACTAAACCACAATGACACAAAACTCACTACTAATGACAACCATTCATATGCATGACACACACACACAGTTCATCTAAACAAATGTTCATCTTTCTCTTGTTCTTCTTTCTTCTTCTTTCTCTCCTTCTCTTTCCTTGTCCTTCTCTCTACTGCCTTCTCTATCCTTTACAGTGTGGGCGATTAGGCAGCCCACATCTCCCCCCTCCTTCACAGAAAGGGTGACATCGTCACTGGCACAAGCGTGACATCTGCTCAATTCGTCTGCCACGACGTTGCTGGCACCCACTCTGTACTTCACGACAAAGTCAAACTCTGACAAAACTAACGACCACCTGTATACTCTCCTATTCAACTGACGTCCCGTGCGTATAGATTCCAACCCCTTGTGATCTGTCCACACTTCAAACTTCTGTCCATGCAGATAGAATGAAAAATGCTTGATGGCCTCGACCACGGCCAAACATTCCAGCTCTTGGGCACTATAGTTCGATTGAGCCCCCTGCAGCTGTTTTGAGTAAAACGCAACCGGGAGTAGTTCCTCGTCTCTTCTCACCGACAGAACCGCTCCAACTCCACTGCTACTGGCATCACTCTCCACTACAAATACATCACTAACACACGGAACAACCAAACACACAGAACTTGACAATGAATTCTTCAACTTACGAAAAGCCTCCGACATCCGGCTTGTCCACTCCACCTTCCCTGACAAGAGCGATGAGGTATGCGGAGTGAGGAGGGCAGACCACTTGTGGAATCCCTCGATGAACCTCCTATAATAGCCAATCAGTCCCAAGAACGCTCTGAGCTGCTTCCTGGTCTTAGGCTCAGGGTGGTTTTTTATTGCTGCAACCCTAGCCTCTGGCACTCGAATCACTCCATCACCAATCTCATGCCCCAAAAACATCAACCGCCTCCTTCCAAACACACACTTCGACAACTTGCACGTCAACCCTGCTCTCTGTAACACCCCAAACAACGACTTCAAGTGCACCAAGTGCTCACTCCAATTCCCCGAAACTACCAACACGTCATCTATGTAAACCTTCGCGAACTCCATACAATCCACCAACACCACATCCATCAGCCTTTGAAACACACTAGGGGCGTTCGTCAGTCCAAACGGCATTCTAACATATTGGAATTTCCCGAATGGACAAACGAACGCCGTCTTCTCCTTATCTCTCTCAGCCACAGCAACCTGGTGGAACCCCTTCGACAGGTCCACCTTTGATAGCACACAGCCCTTTCCTACACGCTCAACCATTTCCTCGAACTGAGGGATATAGTAAGGCTCCTTGACCGTGATGTCATTGAGCCTTCTATAATCCACACAGAGCCTAATACTGCCACCCACCTTCTTCACGGGCACCAATGGTGATGCCCACGCACTCACACTCCTCTCAATAATGCCTCCACTCTCTAACTCCTCCAACTCATCCTTCACCGCCTTCCGAATTCCCAACGGCACCGAGTAGGGAGCCTGCCTAATGGGCAAAGCATCCCCGGTATCGATGGTCAACACCACCACCTCTGTACTCCCTGGAGCGTCTGAGAATACACCCCCAAACTCTTCTAACAAACCATCTATCTCTTCACGCACATATCCCTCGCATTCTCCCTTCAACAAACACTCGTCTTCCTTACCATCTTCCAACACAACATCCAGTCTATTCACCGCAAATCTCTCTTTGAACCTCTTCAAACTGTTAACATGCACAACCTTTGCATGCTTTGTCACACCCTTCCTACCAATTTTATAATTCACGGCCCCGACCTTCTGCAGTATTTCATAAGGTCCCTCCCATGAATCCGACAGTTTACACTGCATCCCTGGGATCCTATACAGAACCAGGTCTCCCGCCACAAACTCTCTCGTCTTACATCCTCTATTCAAATACCGCATCCTTCCTTCCTTATTCTTTGCCATCTTCAACTCGGCACAGTCCCTCATCAATTCTAACTTCTCTGCCATCTCTCTCACCCAACCACACACATCCAATTCCCGACTTTCTATCTCAAACAACCCAGAGTACAGAGCATCTAAGGGGGTTCGGACCCTGAATCCATAGACCAGGTCAAATGGGCTAAAGCCACTGTCTGCATGAGGCATCTGCCTCATAACGAACAGCGCAAACGACAGCTGCTCAACCCAATCCTTCCCCTCATCCACGCACTTGCCCAAAATAGATTTCAGAGTGCCGTGGAACCGTTCCACCGTTCCATTAGTCTGGGGGTGGTACGGAGATGTCCGCACCCTCTCAATTCCCAACATCTTACTCAACTCCGTCACAACTCTTCCACAAAACTGACCCCCCTGGTCAGACAACATCTTCTCAGGGACCGAAGTCCTCGAGAAGATCGTCCACAGGCCCTCAGCTACTGCCTTAGCACTGATGCCTCGTAGAGGTACTGCCTCTGGCCACCTGGTAGCCAGGCACACGCAGGTCAACAGGAACCTGTTGCCACCCTTTCCCTTAGGTAGAGGCCCAACTAAGTCCACTGCCACCGCCTCAAAAGGTTCACTGAGCAATGGTCGCTCCACCGCCAGCGCCCTCCTAGGTGTGTGCTTATTCTTCCTTTGACAGACCTCACAACTCTTACAATGCTCCCCCACTTCTTTCACCATTCCCGGCCACACAAAGTATTTCCCGACCATCTTCTCCACCTTATCTCCACTCAGATGTCCGTTCTTCTCGTGCCCCAACTCCAATATTCTCCTTCTATAACTCTTGGGCACCACCAACACGTCTCGAAACTGCTCCCACGTCACATACTGACTCCTCACCAATACTCCCTTCTTCCACTGGAATCCTCTCTCCTTACGTTCACCCAATTCTCTCCATTCTGTCAAACTTTCGTCCTCACCCAATTCCTTTCTAAAATCTACCCCATCAGACCCCTTCCCCACTGGACCAATCTGTCCAGCGTACTCAACAAATGGTTTCTCTTCTTCCGTCACTGGTGTCACATCTCCCAGGTCAGAAGGCGTACCCTCTTCCCCTGCAGACACTTCACTCCTTCCTTCCTCAACCTGCCCATCTATCTTCTCACTCTCGTCCCTCTCTTCTAAAACTGTATTTTCTGCCTCTCCCGATTCAACCACACTCCACAAATCTGTATAACCCGCATCCGGATCACTCCCTTCACTCAACGCCTCAGCCTTAGCTTGACTGCGTGTCAACACCTTGATTTTGGTTTCCCTTGCCCCTTGCTCCATTTCAGGGCCCTTCATCTCCTCCACTGCGACTCTAAATGCCGCAACCTCCTTCCCGTTTGCAATGTCAAAGGGTACAATGCACATTGCTTCATCTTCTGCTCTTTCATCAATCATGGCCAGCTTGGCCAGTCTTAAACCTCCCACCTCATACTCTACTACTGTGCTCTGGTGCACACTGGTTACACCATTCACTCCAGAGATATGCATCTCGCCACATCTCTCTGCACCCTGGTCCACCAAGGACCTAGGCACTACACCCACCTCAGCACCCGAGTCTATCAGTACCTTACGTCTGACCCCGTTCACCGTTCCCCACACAATATTTCCTTTTCTCTTCTCTCCAACCACAACCTTCAATACCCTTGTCACTCCTGGCTCTCTTTTCACCGCACTACCAACCTTCTTACTGGGACACTCTATACTTCTATGTCCAGCCTTACCACAACTAAAGCATGTTAGTGGCCTACTCCCACTGTTGTACCCTGCCCTGCTATTCATGTTAGGTTTCCTGCATTCAACTGACCTATGGCCCTTCTCACCACAATTGAAGCAGGTGATTGAACCAGATCCTTCTCTGATCTTACTGCCGAAGTCATCACCATTGCCAGTCCTCCTGAAGTCACTCATGTTGCGAACTCCCGTACTCCCAATTGGCTTGTAGAAATTCTCCTTTAGTCTCCCGGCCATCCATGTCTCCCAAGCGTCTCTCAGGTCTTCCATTGTCTCCATCTTCTTACCCTCCAAAAACACCTTCCCACTGGGTGGTATGACATTTCTAGTCAGTGCAGTAGCCAAAGCAACTACACACTCCTTGACTGATCCACAGCCTTGCATCACTCCCCCACTCACTTTCTCTATCACCTCCATTATTCCTCCCGCTGTCTTGGCCTTCAAACTCTCCCCTGTCAGCTCAAACAATCTGTACCCATATGTTAACGTCGTCTCCCCCATCGCTTTTAACAAAACTCGCTTCACCTCTCCGTAGTCACCTCCTTCTCCAGTACTCTCTACCCTGGTACACAACCTCTCAGGTAGTCTGGGGAACAACCTTTCCAACCATGTATCCCTCGATATTCTACAGTCCTCCATAATCCTCTCAAACTTCCCCAAATACCCTGACAACTCAACGTTCTCTGTATAATTTCCCAAAGCCTTCAGCTTCTCCGTTTGCAATTCCTTCCTTTCCTGGTATCTGCGTCTAGCTTCCTCTCCCTCACTGGTCCTCACGGACGTCTCCTCCCTAAACTGACTAAACATTGCCATCATCTCTTCTTTTCTAGCCTCCTCCATTCTAACCCTGTCCTCTCGTCTCGCCTCTTCTAACCTCTCTGTTTCAGCCCTCCTGGCTTCATCCCTCTCAGCCATAACCTGAACCCATTTCATAAAATCGCTCTCCTCCGGCTTCCTAGCCATTTCCTCACCCACCAATACTACTACGTCTTCCCCTACACCTTCCTCAGATTCCTCAGACTCACTGTTGTTGTCCTGTCCCGCTGGTCTTCCCACACTTGGACGTATCGGGTATGGTGACCGGCCCTTTAGTGTCGCGCTCGAAGACGGTCGGTACAACGAATCCTCCGACTTCACAAACGTCTTCTTGGTATGCCTCCTCCTCGCCTCCCCACCTCTCTCAGTCATGAAAGGAGAGTGTCCTCACCTTCCGTCAGAGACCTATAGAGATATAAAAACGAAACGAGTAAAAGAGGTAAGACACACACAAAAGAAAGATTAGAAATCAATGACACAAGGGTATAACACGGTAAAGACAAAGCACACAAAATAACAAAACCAAATGCCAACAGTTCTGGAGTCGTGACTCTCTGTCCCGCTGGATGTTCCCGACAGTCGAAACTTCAGGTGCTTGGTACTCTCTCCGCCTTGGCTCAAGAGCGCGAATCTTCTTTTTCCGGAATGTCTTCCGCGGTCGAATGTCTTCGGCCGAGTAGTTCGGTTTTTTGTTCTGGGTATTCAGCAGCTCACTCCTGAAGATTCCCAGCTCGTTCGTAGGTCTCCTAGTAGAACGTATTCTTAAGAGATCCCACCACTGCCACCAAATGTGGGGCTGGTCTGCGTCAGACCCGAAGCTCTGCGAGGTTCCTCACGTAAGGAAGCAACAAGTCGCTGCCACCAGAGTTCGCAATCGGAAGGTTGCCGTAGCTAACCGAACCGCCAATGTCTTGGAAACTAAGAATTTTAGTGTAATTAGGAACTGACTCTCAGCACGAGGAATCTAAGGTTATATGCCTCCTGACTCCTCATGCTAACAGCACTACGCATGACATGAACTAAACCACAATGACACAAAACTCACTACTAATGACAACCATTCATATGCATGACACACACACAGTTCATCTAAACAAATGTTCATCTTTCTCTTGTTCTTCTTTCTTCTTCTTTCTCTCCTTCTCTTTCCTTGTCCTTCTCTCTACTGCCTTCTCTATCCTTTACAGTGTGGGCGATTAGGCAGCCCACAACCCCAGAGACGTTCGCAGTTAGATTTACAAACTTAGCAGAGTTAATTTTTTAGTGGTGGTGGTAAAATATCTTTGTTCATGCACCGTTTGCCACAGCTATGTGTCTTATGTAACAGATTTGTTCTTGAAAATTCACTGCCAAGTAGTCCAGTCACTCAGAGAATACAATGTAATGCTATAACTACTAGAGCTCTGGTACAATAGAGCATTTTGAATGGAGCTGGAAAGGTGGTTAGCTTAAATAAAATCCTTTGGTTTAGCAATTCTTACCCATATCATCCTAGGAATCTTGATTGCTTACCCCTTGAAAATCTTTTGTCAAGTCGCAAAGAGAATACAATGTAAGTCTTGTGCTGGTATACCCAGTGAACAAATATGTATGTGTGTATAAAAGTGTGGCATGTTGCTAAAGAATAGCACAAATTAATAATCTAAACAAAAACAACAACAACAGTTAGCTAACAAATGAATATGAGAATCTAGCATTCATTTCAGACGGACCAGCTCGCTTGCCATTTGTGCTGAGCACATCATTAGTATATTCAATAACTCAACGCAACATTCTGACTACAAAGACTACTAAAGTCAAAATCTCCGTCTTGATTTTATTGTATACATACACACATACATAAACAGCAAGATAATTAGTGGCGCATGCTTATTGTGTAAATCCTGCATGACAACTTGGACAGACAGCCAGCAAACTAAAGCTCTAAACTAATGTCTTCACTAAACCTGAGGTTTTCTGGTTTTATTGGGACATGTAAAGCTTTCTTATATTGGGATATATTAAACGGTGAGCATGTGCCACCAGGTATCTTTTTATTTATTGATAGAGAGCTCGACAGTGAGAATTTCAAAAGTAGGTATGATTACTGTACCCATTCCAATTACAGCATCGCTCTCATGATAAAACCATATTTCAGTGATGGAATTTTCTTCCTTGTTCTATTTATATAATGTTCCATATAATATTTATATATCTTTTTGTGGTGCTCAGTTAAATAGAATGAGCATGTTGACCCTTGACCTTATCAGACTGTTCGGCCATGGTGAACAGCAGTATGACTTACCACTTCCAGACATAAACAGTTAACCGTAAAATTTTTCTACACGTTAGCTAAACAACAGCAAATGGGAAATTCAGATCTTGCAGGTATGGAGTTGTACCCACTTTTGTCCCAACTTTGGGTTTCAGGGACGTCAGAATAGGTGCGGCCACGCAGTCATGGCCATATTTTGATAAAAAGGGGCAAGGCTCATAATGACTCTAGTGGTCGTTGTGGCAATGTCTTCTGCGGGGAGTAAACAGCCAATACCGACCATTTTGGAAGATATTCCCGAAACTCCGCTCCTGCCTTGTCCTCCTTTATTTTTTCGAGCTATCGTTTGGAATAACAAACGTAGTTCAGAGGTCGTTGGTTTGATTTTGAGAAGTGGCCATTTAGCACTATAAGAAGTCTGCAGACGTAGTTTTTTGTTGTTGCTAAATACGCTTAATTTTTTTTATAGAAAACAAAAGCAAAGACTGCTAAAGTCAGACCAGGCATTTGTAAGTTCTAATTTTAAATGGTTGTTTGCTTTTATGTCCAAGTGGTTATGTTAGCTATACAATATAGACTATATAATTACATTAAAAAGTTATTAATTTGACTTGGTTCATTAAACTTCAAAACTGTCTCAGTCACTGACAAGAGGGTGTGGTTAAGTGGGTGTGGTTAAGTGGCTGCATCAATCTGATTTGGCTTCCTACACCTCTGGGTTTAATTGTACACCAGTCTGATTTTGTTAGTTCCACCCAATTATTTTAAAGAACTGTTGAAGGTCAGAAAATATTTCCATTTCCTGATTTGAATTTATTTTTGGCGCTGTAAATGGAATAATATTGTATTGACTATAACATACATACCATTTCCTATCCACAACTGGCCCAACATTGGTCAATGACTGAAGCTTCCAGGTGGTGGACTCCTCCAATAGACTTGTTTCAATCATCTCTAGTGCCTATCGGAAGACTCCTGTACCCTTCTGGCTGGACCCTAGAAGCGCAAACCAATGACTAGCAACGACTATTAGGCAGGTATTATTTAGAAAAAGAAAATGAGCCGCTATGGTGGGGCATTAAGTAGAAATGGCAATAGTTTTTAGTTTTAACAGTTGCTATGGTTTCCAGCTCAAAGTCTTGGTTTCTCCGTGCATGCGCGTTTGTACCGCCCTCAAACTAAGCAGCGAGTGCCACTAATTTAATTCCCTTACTGAATAAGGGGAAAAGTACCTGAACCGACCCTTTTCCTTCGCCCACATATAATAATAATAGAAGGAAAAGGGTCGGCGACGCCAGACTAGTCATTCTTCTGGATTTCACGGGGAACCATACTTTCAGTGCATTTCTTATGTAGAGGTGTGGCTTTCCGTGACGTAGAACTAGTGATGTGCTTGAGCACAAATGGCGAGCGAGCCTAAAACTACACTATTGTTAAACAATTAATTTTAACTTCAACACTCCAGCTACTAAAGAAAGTCAAGTTTAAATTACGTGTATACGGTAAAGGGGGTTCAATGCCATAGTAACCACGCCCTGCAACAGTTAGAATTGAAAAAAAAAAAAAAAAAAAAAAAAGCAACCAAAAAAAGTAGCATTATTTAAGGACTTTCTAAAGTCTGTACAGAAGACTTTTAACACGATTTTTTTGAGCAACTTTTAGCCGGCAATTTTTTTTTTGTACGGACTTTTTTCTCTAGCGACCTTTCTGAGTCTGACTTTTTTAAGGTTAGGGGCAGAACCCTTCTAGAGCACTTCAGTTATTGTGGTTAAACAAGTACAGGCAGCACCTGCTTGATGTGTAGCAGCTGCAAAATCAGATTAAAACTAGGCTGCAAACCATTTTTTAAAAGAATAAACAACAGGTTTAAAGTCGGTTCAGCAGCTGGTGACTTGTGTAGTCGGCATTGGTTGATACAAAGTCAGTTAAAAAGTCTCCTTACCTTAGAGACTATGCTAAAAAGTCTGGTCACTATGGGAACTTTTTTTTGACCTCTACTGTACATACACAAGGCTTACCTTCCTAGTTACTTAGTGGACAAAAATTTTCAAGCAAATACTGTTTAGTAGGGCTTATAACTGTGACAAATAGCTTATTAACCCACCACCACCACTAACTCAATAGAAATGGAACTCCATTAAGTTTTTTAGTTCTAACTAAGAATTCAGAGCGTTAAACAATTCAATTTTTAGGATGATACTGGTAATGAACGCTAAACCGGAGAATTACATTTAGTGAAGTTTGGGACGGGGTCAAACAACGAGCTAACACAAAAATACGAGAAGGTCAAAGTACAAAATGAAAATGATTGATTTTAAAAACTAACACTCAAGCTACTAAAATAAAGTCGAGTTTTTAAATTACGTATGCGGTAAACGGGATTCAATGCCATAGTAACCGCTCCCCGCAACTGTTTGAATTGAAAATGAAAAAGAAGCAACAAAATCAAGTCACGTTATTTAAAGTTTTCTCTGGGACATTCTTAATAGTATAACGCACAATACTTTCACACAACTGAACATACCTACGCAAGACTTACCTTCGTGGTTCGTCTAGTGGACAATGAATTTACAAGTAAATGCTGTTGAGTAGGGCTTATAACTGTGACAAATAGCGTATTAACTTACCATCGCCACTAACTCAAATAGAAATGGAGCTCCCATAAGTTTGAGTTTTAACTGCACCCGCAAAACAATTCAAAGCGGTAAACTATTCAATTTCGAAGGTGATACGGGTAATGGTCGCTAAACCAGAGAATTCTGTTTAGTGAAGATTGGGACGGGGTCGAACGTGGAGCGAACACAAAAATACGGAGGGTCAAAGTACAAAATGACATACATACGTCCAAACATATATAAATAAATTAACTAGTGATGTGCTTGAGCACAAATGGCGAGTGAGCCTAAAGACTATAATATTTTTATTGAATTCTAACACTGAAGCTACTGAAAATAAGGTCCAGTTTTTAAATTTAGCATACAGGGTAAAGGGATTTCAGTGCCATAGTAACAAGGTCAAAGTACAAAATGACATACATACTTCCAAACATAAAATAAACAAACATCCCCTATTTTCAATTGTGTTACCCCTGTAAGTGTCTCGCTCGCTTGCCAATTAACTAGTGATGTGCTTGAGCACCAATGGCGAGCGAAGTAGTTGCAACGCACAATACTTTCACACAACTGAACATACCAACGCAAGACATACCTTCGTGGTTCGTCTAGTGGATAATGAATTTTCAAGTAAATGCTGTTGAATAGGGCTTATAACTGTGACAAATAGCGTATTAACTTACCACCGCCACTAACTCGAATAGAAATGGAGCTCCCATAAGTTTTTGAGTTTTAACAGCACCCGCAAAACAATTCAAAGCGGTAAACAATTCAATTTCTAAGGTGATACGGGTAATGGTCGCTAAACCAGAGAATTCTGTTTAGTGAAGATTGGGACGGGGTCGAACGTGGAGCGAACACAAAAATACGGAGGGTCAAAGTACAAAATGACATACATACGTCCAAACATATATAAATAAATTAACTAGTGATGTGCTTGAGCACAAATGGCCAGTGAGCCTAAAGACTATAATATTTTTATTGAATTCTAACACTGAAGCTACTGAAAATAAGGTCCAGTTTTTAAATTTAGCATACAGGGTAAAGGGATTTCAGTGCCATAGTAACAACTCTCTGCTTGAATTGAAGGAAAAAACAACAACAACAAAACAATACGCGTTATTTAAAAGTTTTCTTTGTGATATTCTTTAGCTAAGTAGTGGTTGTAACACACAATGCTTTGACACAGCTGGACATGCACCTACACAGACTTACCTTGGCAGTAGTCTAGTGGACAATGTATTTTCCGGTAAATACTGTGCGCACGGCTTATAACTATGACAAAGAGCGCATTGACTTACCACGCTACTAACTCGAATAGAAATGGAAGTCCCTTAAGTTGTCAAGTATTAACTGCACCCGCAAAAGAATTCAAAACGGTAAACAATTCAATTTCTAGGGTGATACGGGTACTGATCGATAAACCAGAGGATTCTGTTTAGTGCAATTTGGGACGGGGTCGAACAAATAACTAACACAAAAACGCGAGGGTCAAAGTACAAAATGACATACATACGTCCAAACATATATACAAATAAATAAACATCCCCGATTTTTTCATTTTTACCTACATACATACATATATATAACATATACCCGATTTTGCATTATCCACCCCTAATACTGTCTCGCTCGCTACGCTCGCTCGCCAACTAGTGGTGTGCTTGAGCACAAATGGCGAGCGAGCCTGATAGTTAGGTAACAAAATGTTACTATGTTTTAGCTTACTTCATGCAAACACTATAATAGCAGTTATGACATTTGATTTCAGCAAACAAACACAAAATCACTCTCTTACCTTATTAATGGTAACTTTTGTAGTATCAAACATCAACCATTCTGATAATCTCAATCACCAGTAACTCTTGAACAAGCTCTCAGCTACGATAAAAAATAAACAAGTGTTATTATTTGTAATTTTAGCCAACAAATATGGAATTACTACTTACATCATTCTTGAGTATTGATAACTTCTGTGGTATCAAATTGAAGTTACTTTGACCATCTGAATTACCTTAAATTCTTGACAACAAGCTCTCACCTACAAAAACAAAAGACAATCAATTTTAGCACACAAATACAAAATTACTTTCTTACCTCGGTAACTTTTGTAGTACCAAATTTGAGCCAATCTGACTATTTGAATTTACCAGTCACTGTTGACTAGCTCTTAGCTACAAAAAGAAAGGCCAGAGTTAATTTTGCATATTTAGCTGACTAATATGGAATTGGTACTTATCTCAGCTTCCCTCGAGAAGTAGTAGCTTCCATAGCATTAATACTACGGCATTCTGACTACCAACGGCTCTTGACAACCAACAACCGGCACTCTCGTATCCCCCCCATAAACGGCGAAGTTTTGAAATTAAGTCTGGAAAAGGGTCTTCAATGCCATAGTAACCTGTCGAATCAACTTTTTGTGTCTTGAAAACAAGCGTTTTAGCAGGAATTTTCTCATACTTTGGAGCTTAAGTATAAAGTAAGGTTTGCTTAATGCTGTAGTTTCAGAATAAACTGGAGTCAAGCCTAAATAGCCGTGTTTTTAGGAGAAAAACGTTCCCCGCGCGCGTTTAAAGAGCATACGTACCATCCATACATACATACATATATATAACATATACCCGATTTTGCATTATCCACCCCTAATACTGTCTAGCTTGCTACGCTCGCTCGCCAATAAATTAACAAACATCCCCGATTTTCGATTGTGTTACCCCTGTAAGTGTCTCGCTCGCTACGCTCGCTCGCCAATAAATAAACATCCCCGATTTTTTTCATTTTTACCCCTGTAAGTGACTCGCTCGCTACGCTCGCTCGCCAATAAGTCTTGCGTAGGTATGTTCAGTTGTATGAAAGTATTCTGCGTTACAACTACTATTAAGAATATCACTAGTGGTGTGCTTGAGCACAAATGGCAGCGAGCCTTAAACTACACTATTGTTATTCAAACTACTAAAATAAGTCGAGTTGTTAAATTACGCATTTGCTGTAAAGGGGATTCATAACCACTCCCCTCAACTGTTTGAATTGAAAAAGAAGCAACAAAATCAAGTCACGTTATTTGAATTTTTCTTTGAGATATTCTTAATAGTAGTTGTAACGCACAATACTTTCACACAACTGAACATACCTACCCAAGACTTACCTTCGTGGTTCGTCTAGTGGACAATGAATTTTCAAGTAAATACTGTTGAGTAGGGCTTATAACTGTGACAATAGGCGCATTAACTTACCACCGCCACTAACTCGAATAGAAATGGAGCTCCCATAAGTTTTTGAGTTTTAACTGCACCCGCAAAAGAATTCAATGCGGTAAACAATTCAATTTCTAAGGTGATACGGGTAATAATCGCTAAACCGGAGGATTCTGTTTAGTGAAGCTTGGAACGGGGTCGAACACGGAGCGAACAAAAAAATACGCGAGGGTTAAAGTACAAAATGACATACGTACGTCCAAATATATAAACATCCCCGATTTTCAATTGTGTTATCCCTGAGAGTGTCTCACTCGCTCCGCTCGCTCGCCAACGAAGAAAATTTTAAACTAGTGGTGCGCTCGAATAGCGCAAATGCATGGCGAGCGAGTAAATATATGAGTATAGGTAAAGATAATTTGTGAAGGAAATCGCTAAATAATAGCAATGATTAGGCATGAAGAGTTAACAATAACAGAATTACCTAATAAACTTCGAACGCAGTGGCAAAGAAGCGCAGCTTGACAATTTGCCATTCAGTCTTTCGCCAAGAAGAGAGTAGCTATAAACTTTTTGGTTGAAACTTAGTTGATTCTCCGTGCTCGTTAATTGAAAAATACCGGAACTGTAAACGCTTTACCTAACTTACGTAATTAGAAGCGCGGGCGAAATTTTTTGACGTACGCATACATACCTACATATATATATATATATATCTGAAATCTCAATTGAACACGACTGATAGTCAGCTTCGCTCGCTTCGCTCGCTCGCTGAACTAGTGGTGCGCTCAAATAGCGCAAATGCATGGCGAGCGAGCAAACTCATTTTACAGAAAAATAGGACAGAAATTACATCTAACTGTAGTGCACAGTGTAACCCTTTCCGTTCTCAGTTAGCATCAGAGAACAATAACAATAACAGAATTACCTGAATAAACTTCGAAAGCAGTGGCAAAGAAGCGCAACTTGACTAAGACTTCACAATTGTTTCAAGAAGAGAGTAGCTACAAACATTTTGGTTGAAATAAAGTTGCGTAAGGCAGTGCAGCAGGATTCGCCGCGCTCGTTAATTGAAAAATACTGGAACGGTGAACGCTTTTCCTAACTTACATAATTTTTGACGTACGCATACATACCTATATATATATATCTGAAATCTCAATTGCCTTCGCTGAATAAGGTGACTTCATTTTGTTGCTTCTTTTTCAATTCAAATAGTTGAGGGGAGCGGTTACTATGGCGTTGAAACCCCTTTACCGCATATGCATAATTTAACAACTCGACTTTATTTTAGTAGTTTGAATGTTAGTTGTTAAAATCAATAGTTTAACAATAGTGTAGTTTAAGGCTCGCTCGCCATTTGTGCTCAAGCACACCACTATAGTATGTCCACGTTGAGTTGGCGCGACCACAAATGTGGCAAAAGAGGAATGCACTTGGCGAAACCGGAGACCAATTAAGGTCACATGATAGTAGTAGCTCAAACGCGCGAAAACGTCGACGCCCACAGTAAAAACGGGGCGGGTCCAAGGTGCGCATTATTAGGGAAGTTTACTTGTTGAAATGAAAAAGAAGCTATGGCAGTTTCTTCCGCGGCTGTATTCAATATATGCCCAGTTATAACAAATCACTCGTAGTGTGAAGAATTTCTGAACTACTCAACAGTAATGTGAAGAATCCAGCACATCACCTACACTTTAGCTATGGCCACACACATTCCAGTATTGCTTTGTCCTTCACACTGAATCATTCATATCATTTTATTCATGATTTTACTATATTTTCTATCTACTTGTTAAATTTCAACTTTTTTTTAAATAATACAAAAAAAATTGACAATTAATATAATTTTAAAATGACAGGTACAATATATATATTATATAATTTTATGATGACATGAAATTGTGGTAGATACAAGCAGCAGTTGAATTTGGAGGGTGGTAAATAGCATCCCCATAACAATAGAGAACTGTACCTATTAGACATGAGGAGTAATGGACAGCTAAAGCATAAATAATGGCATATAGAGTCTATGATGAATTGTATATCTTATTATCTTGGTCAGCAAACAGTAAATTGGCTGAGTTTCTAAATATATAGGCCCTATTTAAACAGGTAAGAAAATCTGAGTGGACTCCGACAAGCAACCCGTGATACAAACGTACCTCACATTGTAGCTTGCTCTTGTTAAGTAGCCTTGAATAGCAACAAATTCCTGAGCCTAAAATGAACCAGCATATCAAGCAGAAGGGTAGAAACGAAGTCACCAAACTACGACTGCTTTTTGTTTACAATTGTCTCTGAGGTACTGCGCACGTGTTTGGCCCGGTTTGAGCGCGTGACTAAATCCCGCCGCGTGTAGCGCGGGAAACGTGTGGTTTTATTTATTCCCATAGACTTTTCTATTGAGTTTTGAAACTGCACTTTCCCCGCTGACTCAGAAGTTATTAAAGGGAATTTTCTGGACCGCTTCGGCACGAGCTTTCGAATGGTACAAACCCCGGAAGCGTAGCTACTTCCGTTCAAAGTTATTAACGGTTTTTACCGCGCCAACTCAACTTGGACATACTATAGTTGGCGAGCGAGCGAAGCTAGCGAAACAGTATTAGGGGTGGATAATGCAAAATCGGGTATATGTTATATGTATGTATGTATGGATGGTACGTATACACTTTAAACGCGCGCGCGGGAAACTTTTTTTTCTCGAAAAAACACGGCTTTTTAGGCTTGACCCCAGTTTATTCTGAAACTACAGCATTAAGTAAGCCTTACTTTATACTTAAGCTCCGAAGTGTGAGAAAATTCCTGCGAAAACGCTTACTTTTCAAGAAACAAAAAGTTGATTCTTTACTATGGCATTGAAGACCCTTTTCCAGACTTAATTTCAAAACTTCGCCGTTTTCGGAGGGATAAGGAGTGCAGATTGTTGGTTGTCAAGAGCCATCGGTGCCGTAGTATTAATGCTAAAGAAGCTACTACTATTCGAGGGAAGCTGAGGGGTAAGTAGTAATTCCATATTTGTTAGCTAAATATGCAAAATAACTCTGGCCTTTCTTTTTTGTAGCCAAGAGCTTGTTGTCAACAGTGACTGGCAAATTCAAACAGTCAGAATGGCTCAAATTTGGTACTACAAAAGTTACCACTGCTCAAGAAAATGAGGTAAGAAAGTAATTTTGTAATGTTGTGTGCTAAAATTGATTGTCTTTTGTTTTTGTAGCCAAGAGCTTGGGTGTCAACAGTGACTGGCCAAATTCAAACAGTCAGAATGGCTCAAATTTGGTACTACAAAAGTTACCACTGCTCAAGAAAATGAGGTAAGAAAGTAATTTTGTATTTGTGTGCTAAAATTGATTGTCTTTTGTTTTGTAGCCAAGAGCTTGTTGTCAACAGTGACTGGCAAATTCAAACAGTCAGAATGGCTCAAATTTGGTACTACAAAAGTTACCACTGCTCAAGAAAATGAGGTAAGAAAGTAATTTTGTATTTGTGTGCTAAAATTGATTGTCTTTTGTTTTTGTAGCGGAGAGCTTGTTGTTAAGAATTCAAGGTAATTCAGATAGTCAAAGTAACTTAAATTTGATACTACAGAAGTTATCAAAGGAGGGAAGTAGTAATTCCATATTTGTTGGCTAATAATAACACTGGTTTATTTTTAATTACTGGTAATTGAGATTATCAGAATGGTTGATGTTTGATACTACAAAAGTTACCATTAATCAGGTAAGAGAGTGATTGTGCATTTGTTCGCTGAAATAAAATGACATATAACTGCTATTATAGTGTTTGCATGAAGTAAACTAAAACATAGTGACATTTTATGTTACCTAACTATCAGGCTCGCTCGCCATTTGTGCTCAAGCACAACACTAGGTATATATATGATTGGACGTACGTATTCATTTTGTATTTGACCCTCGTATTTTGTGTGCGCTCCGGTGTTCGATCCCGTCCCAAACTTCTAAACAGAATCCCCGGTTTAGCGACCATTACCGGAACACTTAGAAAAAATTGAATTGTTACAGCTTTATTTGAATTCTTTGGCGGGTGCAGTTAATAATCAAAAAATTTATGGGAGCTCCATTCTATTAGGTTGTTCGTGGCGGTGGGGTGGTAAGTTAATACGCTATTTGTCACAGTATAAGCCCTACTCAAACAGCATTTACTTAAAAATCAATGTCCACTAGACGAACCATTGAAGGTAAGTCGTGCGTAGGTATGTTCAGTTGTGTGAAGTATTGTGCGTTTACAACTACTATTACGAATATCACAACGAAAACTTTAAAATAACGTGATTTGATTTTGTTGCTTCTTTTTCAATTCAAACAGTTGCGGGAGCGGTTACTATGGCATTGAAACCCCTTTACCGCATAAGTAATTAAAAAACTCGACTTTATTTTAGTAGCTTGAATGTTAGTTGTTAAGATCAATCATTTAACAATAGTGTAGTTTAAGGCTCGCTAGCCATTTGTGCTCAAGTACACCACTAGTATATTCTACTAGTGGTGTGCTTGAGCACAAATGGCTAGCGAGCCTGATAGTTAGGTAACATAAAACTAAGTATTGTTACTATGTTTTAGCTTAGTTCATGCAAACACTATAATAGCAGTTATGACCTTTTATTTCAGCAAACAAATACAAAGTCACTCTCTTACCTGATTAATGGTAACTTAAGTAGTATCAAACATCTACCGTTCTGATAACCTCAATTACCAGTAACTATTGAACAAGCTCCCAGCTATGATAAAAAATAAACCAGTGTTATTATTTGTAATTTTAGCGAACATATGGAATTATTACTTACCTCAATTTCGTCCTGAGTATTGATAACTTCTGTAGTATCAAATTGAGGTTACTTTGACTTTCTGAATTACCTCGAATTCTTGACAGCAAGCTCTCAGCTACAAAAACAAAAGACAATAAATTTTAGCACACAAATACAAAAATTACTTTCTTACCCCATTTTCTTGAGCAGTGGTAACTTTTGTAGTACCAAATTTGAGCCATTCTGACTATTTGAATTTACCAGTCACTGTTGACATCAAGCTCTTAGCTACAAAAAAGAAAGGCCAGAGTTATTTTTGCATATTTAGCTAACAAATATGGAATTATTTACTTACCTCAGCTTCCCTCGAGTAGTAGTAGCTTCCTTAGCATTAATACTACGGCATTCTGACTACAAATGGCTCTTGACAAGTAACAATCGGCACTCTAGTCTGGCGTAGCCAGAACCACGTAGCGCGCAAAGCGCACGGAGGGTCTGTGGACATGGCTGTACCAAATTTGTTCTGGAGGAATGTGGAAGTGATGAGTGCCCCACCTCCTTTCTACCAAAATTTCTACCGCAAATTAGTCATGATTGCTAAACCTAGCATTGGAAAGGGTGGCTGACACGCACAGGAATTTCTATTTGTGGTTGAGGATGGCTATTCCCGGTAATTTGCTAACGGTAATTGACCGATACAATATACGTGCGGTAGTAAACAAATTTGGTATGGCCATGTCCCCAGACCCATTCCCAGCGTAGCGGTTCGGTAAAGGGTCTGGCTATGCCAGACTATCGACACTCCGTATCCCCCTAAAATGGCGAAGTTTTGAAATTAAGTCTGGAAAAGGGTCTTCAATGCCATAGTAACAGGTAGAATCAGCCTTTTGTTTCTTGAAAAGCAAGCGTTTTCGCAGGATTTTTCTCACACTTCGGAGCTTAAGTATAAAGAAAGGCTTGCTTAATGCTGTAATTTCAGAATAAACTGGGGTCAAGCCTAAAAAGCCGTGTTTTTGGAGAAAAACGTTCCCCGCGCGTGAGTTTAAAGGGCATATGTACCATCCATACACACATATCATATACCTAATTTTGCATTAATTTTCCGATAAATTCTTGAATTTATCGAGGCAGAGCTTCTTGTTGGCCGAGTGTATGGCCCATTGAATCCAGAGTTTTCGTTCACAGTGCAGGTGAACAGGTTTGGCCTGGTCCCAAAGGAACACCATCCTGGTAAGTGGAGGCTCATTGTGGACTTATCTTCACCAAAAGGTGCCAGTGTCAATGATGTCCTTGGTCCCAAAGGAACACCATCCTGGTAAGTGGAGGCTCATTGTGGACTTATCTTCACCAAAAGGTGCCAGTGTCAATGATGGGGTGAGCCTAGCTTGTGTAGCCTGCATTACATATTCGTGGACGAAGCTTGTGCCAGGGTTGCAGCGAAGGGTAGAGGTACCATGTTGGCCAAGTTCGATGTTGAAAGGGCATTCAGAACTGTCCCAGTTCACCCAGATGATAGATTGCTGCTGGAATGCAATGGGAGGGCCGCACTTATGTGGATAAGGTCCTACCTTTTGGGCTTAGGTCAGCACCTAAGCTATACACCGCTATAGCAGATGCATTGTTGTGGATCTGGAAATTTGTGATGATGTTGAGGCGATGCATTACCTGCATGACTTCCTACAGTTTGGTGCACCTGATTCCGATCAATGTGGGCAGTCTTTAGGCTCTGACTCGCTGCCAGGCCTTGGGTGTACCGATAGCTACCAGGAAGACTGAGGGTCCCAGCACTGTGCTTACCTTCCTGGGATGATTTGAACTAGACACTGACAGCTTGATAGTACGATTACCTGCTTCCAAGTTGGATAGACTCAGGCGGGAGATTCACCTGTGGGAGGGTCGTAAATCTTGCACGAAGCGGGAGCTCTTGTCCATAATTGGGCAACTTCAGCATGCTTGTTATGTGATCAAGCCAGGGAGATCCTTTCTGAGGCAAATGATCGAACTTTCCAAGGGTGTTCATGAGCTGCATTATCAGGTGCACCTAAATACCGTCTTCCGCTCCGACCTTTATGGTGGAGCTGTTTTCTCCCAATTTGGAATGGGACTTGTCCTATGTCTAGCCTGGCACACCAGCAGCCCCAGGCTACGCTTACTTCAGATGCCTCGGGGTCCTGGGGTTGTGGGGCATTCACATCTGATGGTCAGTGGTTTCAGCTTGTGTTGGCCCAGTAGTTGGGATAAAACTCACATCACGGCCAAGGAATTTCTTCCCATAGTTCTGGGAACAGCAGTTTGGGGCAGTGCTTGGAAGGGTTGCACTGTTCTGTGCCTAAGTGATAATGCTGCAGTGGTAGCCATTGTGAACTCTGGCCAGAGTAAAATGGATAGAGCAATGCATCTTATGAAATGTTTATCATTTTTCTTGGCCAGATGGGGGATATCGTTAGTTTGCAGGCACTTACCTGGCTCTCAAAATGGGGCAGCTGATGCATTATCTCGAAATGCTCTTCCATCCTTTCAGAGGCTGGTTCCACATGCCAGCTCAGTGCCCAGCGCCATTCCAGACAACCTGCTGCAGTGCCTGGCCTTAGGAATGCCAGACTGGACCAAGGTCGACTGGTTTGCCTTGTTCGATCGCTCTTTGTAGAGGGCCTGGTTCCGTCAACTAACAAAGCTTATGCCTATGGTCAATGCCGTTATTTAAAGTTCTGTTCCTTAGCCGGACTGGTAGCAGTGCCAGCGACAGAGGAAGTTTTGTGCAAGTTTGTGGCACAAGTGGCTAGTGAGGGGTTGAGGCATCGGACTATCAAGTCTTACATGGCCGGAGTTCGCCATCAGCATATTGAGGAGGGTGGGGACCCATTCTTGCCTGTGAAGCGTTCCCAGGGCAGAAACAATGCCTCGAGTCGAGAACGTCTCCGTATCACTCCACAACTACTGCGGAAAATTAAGGCAGCCTGGGATGGTCGAGCAACCAACCCTGACTTCGTCATGTTAAGGGCAGCCTGCTGCTTGGCATTTTTTGGTTTCATGAGGGCTGGCGAGTAAACAGTGCCGAGTGATTCCAGTTTTGATGCCTCTGTCCATCTAGCATTGGGCGACATGGCTGTCGATGACCCAACCTCTCCAATGGTGCTCAGTGTTAAGCTAAAGGCGTCTAAAACAGATCCCTTCCGTCTGTATATTGGGAAAGTCTCCTCAGATCTATGTCCAGTATCTGCGATGCTATCCTATTTGCTAGTCCGAGGCCGGCATGCTGGCCCTCTGTTCAAGTATCATGATGGTCGACCCCTGACGCGCCAGATGTTCGGTTCAGCTGTTCGTCAGGCACTAGAGTCAGCCGGAGTCCAGGCTGCTAGCTATGCTGGCCATAGCTTCCAGATAGGGGCAGCCACAACAGAAGCTTACCTTCACTCCAACCCTGCTTCGTCCACGGATGTGTAATGCAGGCTACACAAGCTAGGCTCGATCCCATCATTAAAACTGGCACCTTTTGGTGAAAGGTCCACAATGAGCCTCCACTTACCAGGATGGTATCCCTTTGGGACCAGGCCAAACCTGTTCACCTGCACTGTGAATGAAAACTCTGGATCCAATGGGCCATACACTCGGCCAGCAAGAAGCTCTGCCTCAAGAAATGAACTGATAACATCAGGGTACACAGTGGCTGATTGCATGTTGGTTCTTGCACTACTGCAAGTCGACATGCCATAACAGAACCCAATACGGAAGCCATCGCGCATGCCCTGAAGCAAGTAGGCAGAGTAATCCTGGTCGGGATGATTGGCCAGACACCTGTCCCACTCATTCGCCACCATAGGACACTGGATGTGGCCTCACCCGTCAACACTGGGTTGGGGCACTGGTGCACGTCTGCTGGCCAGAGTCAACAGGTCTGAAGTGTATCGGTAAGAGCCACCAAATGTCCCTATGCCACACCAACAACCACATAGGATCAGAAGGGCACAAAGACCTATCCAATGTAACCAGAGCAGACATTAAAACACCAGACTTGAGGCGCTACTCAAGAAATGGGCACCAAGTCTTGACACCTGGTGCTCACTTCCCCCAGATGTGTCCACGATAATCTAGACTGGCGCGCACTGCCCCCACTCTATCACCCCAACCCTATGCACACTACTCCGAGCCGCTACATTCCCCAAGAATAGTAATAATACTAATAATAGTAATTATATTAATAATAATAAAAAACCAAGAATCACCCTTAACTAAACAACTCCCATGTAACAAAACAAAAAAACAAAAAAAACAAAAAAAGGAAACAAACACCATACCCACACTGCCTACCAATTTTTTTTCACTTTAGTATTTAACGCTCCACTCACAAATATAATGATAATAGTAGTAATAATGTGAGTATATGATATAATACTAAACAGTTACGGCAGGATCTGCCACTAGACAAAGTAAAAACAAACAAACAGTCATTGAAAGGCTGCTGATGACTGCTGTTCCTCGCCAGCTGCAGTGCAAGCAGCTTTTTGGTGGTCTCCGCCACAGCAAGAACAGACGTGCTGGTATCGACATGGTGTGGAGGCACACACCCTCCCGTCATTCCACGCATAACACACCACAGACTAGAGCCCTCCGATGGTGGGAGCTGTGCTGGTTTCAGGTTTCCAGCTGACAGAATGGCGTTAGTATACAGGGCCTGGTCCATCCTGCTAAACTCGGCTTACTCTAGTGAAGGCCACTGTTGGCGAAAACGGCTGTCGTAAGTTCGCCACCAGTCATCATGGTCCTTTCTAGACAGCACAACAGCCAAGTAGTTGTGTGATTCAGTATGTTTGCATGTTCCATGTGTTAGTGATTTGTTCGTTGTCGAGTGTGATGCCAGTAGTACAGGTGTTGGAGCAGTGTTGGTGTGGAGAGAGGGGGAACTGAAACCAGTGGCGTTTATTTTCCAGACAGCTCAGGGGCGCCCAAACGAGATACAGCACAGGGCCGTCGGAAGCGGGGCGGCTGGGGAGGCCACAGCCGCCCCACTTTTAATAACGATATTTGGTAAAGGGTGTTTTCCGACTAAACCGGGGTTTTGCTTTAAAGCATTTTGATGGCTTCTTCGCTTAGTAGTCGCGGAGGCCAACTGCCATTGCCCACAATTGGTGATAAAGGTCATCAGCCTTCCAATTTTTGCTTCCCGCAGCGTGATTTTGGAAAAAAGTCAGTGGTTAAGCGCTCCTTTCAGCCACAATGGTTTGGGAGGTGGCCATGGCTTCATTATGATGAAGACAGGGACCTTGCTTTCTGTTTTGTTTGTATAGCGGCTTATAAGAAGAATCACCTGCATTCTATTTCCTGCCTGGAGCAAACTTTTATATCGACAGGATTCTTGAACTGGAAAGATGCAATTGCCAAGTTTAATAAGCATGAACATAGCCAGTGTCACAAAGAGTCTGTCCTGAAGACTATTACACTTCCTGCTACAACAAGTGATGTTAGTGAAATGCTGGCATCACAGATAAAGGTAGAGAGGCTGCATCGACGAAAGTGTCTGCTTAAGTTGCTTTCAAATGCTAAATTCCTTGCAAGACAAGGCCTTGCTTTTCGTGGTGATGGTCATGAAGAATCAGATTCTAATTTTGTGAGACTGATTTATCTGCGATCTGAAGAAAATGTAGAGCTTCTGGACTGGATGAAACGGAAAACTAACAAGTACACATCTGGTGACATGCAAAACGAGATGGTGAAAGTGATGGCTTTGCGTGTCCTGCGAGGAATTGCTGCATCAATCCAGGCTACACCTTTTTTCACTGTAATGGTAGACGAAACAACAGATGTTTCAAATGTGGAACAAGTTGTCGTGTGTCTCAGATGGGTTAGTGGAACATTGGAGGTTCATGAGGACTTTGTTGGACTATTTGAGGTGACGTCTACTAAAGCTGAGACCATTTATGCAGCCATTACTGATGTGCTGTTGCGGTTAAATCTTTCTCTTTCAAGGGTACGAGGACAGTGCTATGATGGTGCTGCGACTATGTCTGGTGCAAAATCTGGTGTGGCCACAAGATTGTGTGCAGCCGAGCCAAGAGCTATTTTTACCCATTGCTATGGACATAGTTTAAATTTGGCCTGTTGTGATACCATCAAAAGGTGCAAACTAATGAAAGATGCAATGGATACTACATATGAAATTATAAAACTAATCAAAAAGTCGCCTACTCGAGAAGCAATGTTCAAGCAGATTAAAGAAGGAATACAAGTTGGCGAATCTCCAGGTATTCGTACTCTTTGTCCAACCAGGTGGACAGTCCGAGCTGAATCATTGAAGAGTATTCTTGATAATTTCAATGTGCTTTTGGAGCTTTGGACAGTGTCATTGGAGCATGTGAAGGATACTGAAATGAAAGCAAGAATACATGGAGTTTCTGCTCAGATGAAGAAGTTCGACTTTTTCTTTGGTGTTTCTCTGGGCCTATTAATTTTACGACACAGTGACAACCTTAGCAAAACCATGCAAAAGACAGATATGTCAGCAGCAGAAGGTCAAGCTATAACGGCCATGACCATTGCCACCTTGAAGTCCCTGCGCACTGATGAAAATTTCGATTTGTTTTTGAATAAGGTAACTACTTCAGCAGAATGTTTTGACTTTAGCAAGCCTGCTCTTCCCCGCCATCGCAAAATCCCACGCCGTCTTGATGATGGTTCCATGTCAACATTGCATGAGACAGTGGAAATCCACTATCGGATTATATATTTTGAGGCACTTGACCTCATCACTTCTTGTATTGAAGATCGATACAACCAACCAGGCTTCAAGACCTATGAAAATGTTCAGACACTTCTTCTTAAGGCTGCATCCAAAGAATCCTATGATGAAGAAATGCAATTTGTACTTTACTTTTATGGATCAGATTTTGATCCGTTACTTCTTCCAACGCATTTGGAACTTTTTTCGCAGCATTTTTCCAAGGAGCATGAAGTTAATGGTGTAGTGGTTGTGTCAAGTATCCTGAGATATTTTTCTAGTAGCACACCAAGTCAATTGGAATTGATGAGTGAGGTTTGTAAATTAGTTAAGCTACTTTATGTGATGCCAGCTACTAATGCTGAAAGTGAAAGGTTCTTCAGTACTGTTCGACGAATTAAAAGTTACCTCCGCCAGCAGCGTCTAAATCATTTGATGCTTTTGAATATACACAAAAGTTTCACTGACAAACTCAACCTTGTAGACGTTGCTAATGATTTTATTGCTGGTAATGAGCACAGAAAGAATGTCTTTGGTATAGAATTCAAAGTATCGGATCTTGATTCATAGTAAAAACACTAAACTACCACTTCATGTCTAACATTACTAAATTAATTTGTATCACACATCATTATTTCTTTATACAACTATTACTCCTAATTTAACAATATTATTCTACTTTAAATATAACTCAATATCAAGAAAAAAAATCGAACAATAGTCAAATGACTGTGAGCCTCCCCACTTCTGGAAACCTTCCGACTGCCCTGCAGCGCCCAAGAGTTGGAGTGCCTGGCAGTGTTGGAAGCTATCCAGCACTTCGCCTTCTATCTATATGGGAGGAAGTTCGAGGTTCTGACAAATCACAAGGGGCTGGAGTCATTGAAAACTGGAAAGCAGCTGAACCGTCGTGTGTATAATTGGGCTTTGAAGTTGTCAGAGTTCGATTTCACCATTGGCTATAGGAAGGGTGGTGAGCATGTTGTGGCGGATGAGCTGAGTCGCTGTCATAGTGTTGGCAGTGTTGGGGACACCCGTCTCAAGGAGGAGGGGGGAGATGTGGGCCAGCCCACATGAGGAATGGATGTGAGAAGAGAGGAGAAGAGAAGAAGAGAACTTGAACTTGTGTGTGCACATGTTAGAACTGTCATTGTGTTGTATGTTTGTGTGTTAGAGTTGTTATAGAGAGTTATTGCATATTTCCTTGTATGGTCATGTTGTGGCTTGTTGCTTGTGTTGATGGCTGATGATTAGTCATTCATGTCCTGTGTTGTCATGTTGTCATGTTGGGCGTTGCCCTCACTTGAGAATTTATAGTCGCCATGTTGAGTTTTATAATCAGTGTTTGTTGAAATTCAAGATCAATACGTTGAGATTGTAACTAAATACGTTTAGCTAGGTAGTACGTTGCGACAAACTCCTAGATAGATACTCTGGTGGGAGCATACCTGTCTGCTCCCAGGTGTGCGAGTTGAAGCCCTACGGAGCCGAGGCCCACAGGAGGCTCATAGTCCATCGGACTAGTGACTGTCCAACCAAAAATAGATGGTGATACGGCAATATCAGGGTCTGCGTGATATGTAAAGGAGCCTTGTAGGCACTTACAGCAGTCCAGGCTACTCACCAGTACATCTAGTGGGCCCCCGAAGTCAGGACCCGCTAACTCAAGATCCTTCAGATGGGGATTAGTAGCAATATCTTCTCTTCGTAAGGGAGGATATGCTGTTGGTAGTTTAGGAATGACTGAGAGTTTGAGTGTCAGCTTCAGGTGAGAGGCCAATGACTCTGTAATTAATGAAGATGATTCCCCTGTGTCTAGGGCAATGCGTGCCCGTTGACTTCTTCCACTATTGATTGCATTAACAAGGGTAGTGTTCAAGAATGCCACTATTGGTGGTGCAATGGTGCTCTTGATATCTGTTGAAGTATCAGATGGTGTTACAGTGGCAACTCCATTTGAAGAAGGAATGGAACTTGAATCCTCCTTATGTAGCAGAGTATGGTGCTTTTGCTTAGAATGCTTGCAAGTGTAATTTGATGTGCAATTGCTGCAAGTATGTGATGGATGCAGGCAATGTGTGCACCAATGCTTGTCTTTGATGAACTTTATACGCTTTAGCACATCATATCTTTGAAAAACAGGACAACGATTGAGACTGTGCTGGTGTTCCAGGCAGAGTGCATATTGTGACTTGCTAACACCAGATTTGTTAGAAGTACTAGTGCTTGTGGTCAATTTGCGACTGCTATGAAACTTTGTGGTTGAACTGGCATCCTTTTCTGAAACAGTTGACTTGCTCTTGGCCATGGTTAACTGAAGAGGTTGGAAAAACTTGAAGATTTCTGTAGCCATCAGTAGAGAAGACATCCCGGCAGTGTGGCGCATCCATTCCTCTTTGAGCTTCGGAGAGAAATCCTCAGCTACTAAGACAGCGAGGTACTGCTCGAGCGTTGCAGCACCCATTTCTTCCATAGCCTTGAGTGGCAACATGATCCTCTCCCTTGCCTTGCGTAATCCTTCCCAAGTGAAGTCCAAGGTTTCACGAGTCTGAGTAGTATGAACATGGCATGGATATATGAGAAAGGGGTTGCCATAATTGTCAGTTAGAGCACAAATGGCATCAGTGTAACCATCCCTACCCTTGGAATGCAGGAGCACAATACATTTGGCTTCTTCAGTGACTATTGCAACTTACAGCAGACAACACTTCTCGTTGTCAAGATGTGTGCCACGAGACTTCATGGTAGAAGTAAACAGATTGTAAAAAGGCTGCAAATCCAAGAGCTTGCCTGAGAATATTGGCTAGTCCAGATTAAACCTCGACTTTTCTTAATAGATCCTCTCAGTTCTGGGTGGCTCATCAGGTTTGGGCTCCCTTTCGGCAGAGGACTCCTCTCGAAGCTTGTTAAGCTGAATAGTGAGTCTATCGACATGACCTTGAAGAGATTTGAGTAGTGGATCTATCTGGTCATCGCTGGCATAAGCTTGGTTGGTCTTGAGGTATGACAGAATGGTGTCAATCATGGATTCAACAGCAGCTTTACACTCCTTTGTCTTAGAGTTGAGCTTATCACACTGCTCAACATCTGACTCTAAATCTAGACTGGACATGAAGGTGCTGTGTCTTCAATCAGAGCAAGTATCTGTTGAGTCAGTGATCTGTGATTATCCTGAACATCATCAGATTTATTCATTTTTTCAATGAGGTCTGCTTCAGAAAGAGTTTCTTCCATGAGGGCTTCATATCGTCCCTGAAGGGCTGCGTGGATCTTGATTTCACGACTGAGGTCATCTTTCAGAGCTTGTACATCAGAGAGACTGAATAGTGTTCATTCTTGATCCCTTGAGTCTGCAGAAGACTGTTCTCCTGCTGCTTCCTGTGAGGAGAGGTTGTCTGATCCTGAACACCAACCCCAACCTAAACAAGCTGGTCTCAAGGGATTTAACTGTCTTAAGGGGATGTAACCCTGAACTAAACTGGTCCACAAAAATTAGAAGAAAGGGAAACTACTACCATCTAAAAGAGTTTCACTCTCTGGCAGCTAGCAGTACTGTATACCCACGTCAATTTCCTATTGATAACTTCTGTAGTATCAAATTTAAGTTACTTTGACTATCTGAATTACCTCGAATTCTTGACAACAAGCTCTCAGCTACAAAAACAAAAGAAAATCAATTTTAGCACACAAATACAAAATTACTTCCTTACCTCATTTTTTGTAGTACCAAATTTGAGCCATTCTGACTATTTGAGTTTACCAGTCACTGTTGACAACAAGCTCTTAGCTACAAAAAAGAAAGGCCAGAATTATTTTTGAATATTTAGCTAACCAATATGGAATTACGTACTTACCTAGGCTTCCCTTGAGTAGTAGTAGCTTCCTTAGCATTAATACTACGGCATTCTGACTACCAATGGCTCTAGACAACCAACAATCACCACTCGGTATCCCCCTAAAATGGCGAAGTTTTGAAATTAAGTCTGGAAAAGGGTCTTCAATGCCATAGTAACCGGTCGAACAACTTTTTGTGTCTTGAAAAGCAAGCATTTTCGCAGAAATTTTCTCACACTTCGGAGCTTAAGTATAAAGTAAGGCTTGCTGCTTAATGCTGTAGTTTCATAATAAACTGGGGTCAAGCCTAAAAAGTCGTGTTTTTTGAAGAAAAAAGGGAACCCCCTTGCGCGTTTAAGGGGCGTACGTACCATCCATACATATATACTAGTGGTGTGCTTGAGCACAAATATCGAGCGAGCCTGATAGTTAGGTAACATAAAACTAAGTATTGTTACTATGTTTTACCTTAGTTCATGCAAACACTATAATAGCATAAAATCACTCTCTTACCTGATTAATGGTAACTTTTTGTAGTATCAAACATCTGCCATTCTGATAATCTCAATTACCAGTAACTCTTGAACAAGCTCTCAGCTACGATAAAAAAATAAACTAGTGTTATTATTTGTAATTTTAGCCAACAAATATGGAATTACTACTTTCCTCAATTTCCTGAGTATTGCTAACTTCTGTAGTATCAAATTGAAGTTACTTTGACTATCTGAATTACCTCGAATTCTTGACAACAAGCTCTCAGCTACAAAAACTAAATACAATCAATTTTAGCACACAAATACAAAATTACTTTCTTACCTCATTTTCATGAGAAGTGGTAACTTTTGTAGTACCAAATTTAAGCCATTCTGACTATTTGAATTTACCAGTCACTGTTGACAACAAGCTCTTAGCTAGCTACAAAAAAGAAAGGCCAGAGTTATTTTTGCATATTTAGTAACAAATATTGAATTACATACTTACCTCAGCTTCCCTGGAGTAGTAGTAGCTTCCTTAGCATTAATACTACGGAATTCTGACTACCAATGGCTCTTGACAACCAACAATCGGCACTTCGTATCCCCCTAAAAAAGCGAATTTTTGAAATTAAGTCTGAAAAAGGGTCTTCAATGCCATAGTAACCGGTTAAAGCTATTCAGGGGTTGTAAATTCCTGAGCTCGAGTGTGAGGGGTGTGGCCCGAAGTAAGGACCACTTAGGGTTCGGAGGACCAGGGGTCATGAGCCTAATGGCGGCAGAGAATGTTAACCTTTCACGTACCCTCTCGGGTTACTACTGAGTTCACCTCCAAAAGCCCGCACTCCCTCCCTTTACAACAGTTAGGGTTTAGGTTGTCTTGACACACCAGAGTACAGACACATACAGAACATATAAGGGAAAAGGATGATACAATACGGGGTGGTTATTGAATGAATATGATTAATTGATTGATTGTATGTTCTTTCATGTTTCATGGTTAGCTATATGATTGATTTAATGTTCTTTCATGTTCATTGTTCGTGTCCACTTCCTTGTTAAGTCCTCCTGTGATGTGGACGGACCTGAACAAAAGCAGCTTTTTGTGTCCTGAAAAACATGAATTTCCTCACACTTCAAAGCTTTAAGTTTAAAGCAAGGCTTGCTTAATGCTGTTGTTTCAGAATAAATTGGGGGCAAGCCTAAAAAGCCGTGTTTTTTGTAGAAAAAAGTTTCCCGCGCGCGCGTTTAAAGGGCATACATACCATCCATACATAGCTACATGCGTACATATATACATACTAGTGGTGTGCTTGAGTACAAATGGCGAGCGAACCTGATAGTTAGGTAGCATAAAACTAAGTATTGTTATTATGTTTTAGCTTAGTTCATGCAAACACTATAATAGCAGTTGTGACCTTTTATTTCAGCAAACAAATACAAAATCACTCTCTTACCTGATTTGTTAACTTTTGTAGTATTAAACATCTGCCATTCTGATAATCTCAATTACCAGTAACTCTTGAACTAACTCACAGCTACAATAAACAAAAAATCAGTGTTATTATTTGTAATTTAAGCCAACAAATATGAAATTACTACTTACCTCAATTTCCTGAGTATTCTGATTATCTGAATTACCGTGAATTCTTGACAACAAGCTCTCATTTACAATAACAAAAGACAATCAATTTTAGCACACAAATACAAAATTACTTTCTTACTTCATTTTCTTTAGCAGTGGTAACTTCCGTAGTGTCAAATTTAAGCCATTCTGACTATTTCAATCTACCAGTCACTGTTGACAACAAGCTCTTAGCTACATAAAAGAAATGCCAGAGTTATTTTTGTATATTTAGCTAACAAATATGGAATTACTTACTTACTTCAGCTTCCAGAGTAATAGTAGCCTCCTTAGCTTTAATATTACGGCATTCTGACTACCAATGGCTCTTGACAACCAACAATCGGCACTTCGTATCCCCCCTAAAACGGCGAAGTTTTGAAATTATGTCTGGAAAAGGGTCTTCAATGCCATAGTAACCTGTCGAAGCAACTTTTTGTGTCCTGAAAAACAAGCGTTTTCGCCTGAATTTTCTGACACTTCGGAGCTTAAGTTTATAGTAAGGCTTGCTTAATGCTGTAGTTTCAGAATAAACTGGGGTCAAGCCTAAAAAGCCGTGTTTTTAGGAGAAAAAAATTCCCCGCGCGCGTTTAAAGGGCATACGTACCATCCATCCATACATACATACATACTAGTGGTGTGCTTGAGCACAAATGGCGAGCGAGCCTGATAGTTAGGTAACATGAAATTAAGTATTGTTACTATGTTTTAGCTTAGTTCATGCAAACACTATAATAGCAGTTATGACCTTTTATTTCAGCAAACAAATACAAAATCACTCTCTTACCTGATTAATGGTAGCTTTTGTAGTATCAAACATCTGCCATTCTGATAATCTCAATCACCAGTAACTCTTGAACAAGCTCTCAGCTACGATAAAAAATAAACCAATGTTATTATTTGTAATTTTAGCCAACAAATATGGAATTACTACTTTCCTCAATTTCCTGAGTATTGCTAACTTCTATAGTATCAAATTGAAGTTACTTTGACTATCTGAAAATTACCTCGAATTCTTGACAACAAGCTCTCAGCTATAAAAACTAAATACAATCAATTTTAGCACACAAATACAAAATTACTTTCTTACCTCATTTTCATAAGAAGTGGTAATTTTGTAGTACCAAATTTGAACCATTCTGACTATTTGAATTTACCAGTCACTGTTGACAACAAGCTCTTAGCTATAAAAAAGAAAAAGGCCAGAGTTATTTTTGCATATTCAGCTAACAATATGGAATTATGTACTTACTTACCATCCCTCGAGTAGTAGTAGCTTCCTTAGCATTAATACTTTATGTGCTTACATACGCTTTTCAGAAGTAGTGATAGCTCTCTTAGTACTGACTACAGGTGGCTCTGGACAACTAACAGGCCGCACTTAGCCGGACAAAAGGCGAAGTTTTGAATTTAAATCTGGTAAAGGGTCTTCAATGCCGTAGTAACTGGTCGAATCAACTTTTTGTTTCTTGAAAAGCAAGCGTTTTCGCAGGAATTTCCTCACACTTCGGAGCTTAAGTATAAAGTAAGGCTTGCTTAATGCTGTAGTTTCAGAATAAACTGGGGTCAAGCCTAAAAAGCCGTATTTTTAATTCACCGCGCGCGCGTCTGAAGGGCATACGTACAATCCATACATACATGTAATACGATACCCGATTTTGCATTATCCACCCCTAATACTGTCTCACTCGCTCCACTTGCTCGCCAACTAGTGATGTGCTTGAGCACAAATGGCGAGCGAGCCTCAAGTTAGGTACATAAAACTACAGTATACATAACTAGTGATGTGCTTGAGCACAAATGGCGAGCGAGCCTAAAGACTATACTATTTTTATATGAATGATTTTGACTTCTAACACTGAAGCTACTGAAAATAAGGTCCACTTTTTAAATTTCGCATACAGGGTAAAGGGATTTCAGTGCCATAGTAACAACTCTCTTCAACTGCTTGAATTGAAGGAAAAAACAACAACAAAACAATACACGTTATTTAAAAGTTTTACAACTGGACATGCACCTACACAGACTTACCTTCGCAGTAGTCTAGTGGACAATGTATTTTCAAGTAAATACTGTTGCGCACGGCTTATAACCATGACAAAGAGCGCATTGACTTACCACCGCCACTAACTCGAATAGAAATGGAAGTCCCTAAGTTTTCAAGTTTTAACTGCACCCGCAAAAGAATTCAAAACGGTAAACAATTCAATTTCTAGGGTGATACGGGTACTGATCGATAAACCAGAGGATTCTGTTTAGTGCAATTTGGGACGGGGTCGACCACATAACTAACACAAAAACGCGAGGGTCAAAGTACAAAATGACATAGTACGTCCAAACGTAATATACAAATAAACCATCCCCGATTTTTTCAATTTTACCCTGTAAGTGTCTCGCTCGCTACGCTCGCTCGCCAATTTACTAGTGGTGTGCTTGAGCCACAAAATGGCGAGAGCGAGCTTAAACTACACTATTGTTAAATTTGATTTTAAAAAACTAACACTCAGCTATTAAAATAAAGTCGAGTTTTTAAGTAAAAGTATGAGGTTGTAAAGGGGTTTCAATGTCATAGAACCGCTCCCGCAACAGTTTGAATTGAAAAAAGAAGCAACAAAAATCAAATCCGTATTTAAAATTTCTTTGGATATTAATAGTAGTTGTAACGACAAATACTTTCAACAACTGAACAACCGACGCAGACTTACCTTCGTGGTTCGTCTAGTGGACAATGAATTTTAAGTAGATACCGTTGAGTAGGGCTTATAACTGTGACAAATAGCGCAAAATTACCACCGCCCCTAACTCGAATAGAAATGGAGCTCCCCACAAGATTTTGATTTTTAACTGCTCCCGCAAAACAATTCAAAGCCGTAAACAATTCAATTTCTAAGGTCATACGGGTAAAAGTCGCTAAACCGGAGGATTCTGTTTAGTGAAGTTTGGGACGGGGTCGAACGCGGAGCGAACACAAAAATACGGAGGGTCAAAGTACAAAATGACATACGTACGTCCATATATATAAATAAATAAACAAACATCCCCGATTTTCAATTGTGTTACCCCTGTAAGTGTCTCGCTCGCTACGCTCGCTCGCCAATTATATTTAGTTCAATTAGCTTTTGCGAGGTCATGTGACATTACTTTTAAAAGCGCGTGCAATTGAAGCTGGTGTACAGGTAGCCATCGAATCGTTCAGTAGCTATGGTGTTGTGTGTTGTCTTCGGCTGTACCAAGCGCTCCGGACGAGACAAAGACGTGTCTTTCTTTAGGATTCCCAAGGTTATCTATAACTAGTGGTGTGCTTGAGCACAAATGGCGAGCGAGCCTAAAGACTATACTATTTTTATATAAATGATTTTGACTTCTAACACTGAAGCTACTGATAAGGTCCAGTTTTTTAATTTAGCATACAGGGTAAAGGTATTTCAGTGCCATAGTAACAACTCTCTGACACTGCTTGAATTGAAGGCAAAAACAACAACAACAAAACAATACACGTTATTTAAAAGTTTTCTTTGTGATATTCTTTAGCTAAGGTGGTTGTAACACACAATGCTTTGACACAACTGGACATGCACCTACACAGACTTACCTTCGCAGTAGTCTAGTGGACAATGCATTTTCAAGTAAATACTGTTGCGCACGGCTTATAACCATGACAAAGAGCGCATTGACTTACCACCGCCACTAACTCGAATAGAAATGGAAGTCCCGTAAGATTTCAAGTTTTAACTGCACCCACACAAGAATTCAAAACGGTAAACAATTCAATTTCTAGGGTGATACGGGTACTGATCGATAAACAGAGGATTCTCTTTAGTGAAGTTTGGGACGGGGTCGACAACCGAACTAACACAAGAACGTGAGGGTCAAAGTACAAAAATGCCTTACATACGTCCATACATATATACAAATAAATAAATAAACTAGTGATGTGCTTGAGCACAAATGGCGAGCTAGCCTAAAGACTATACTATTTTTATATGAATGATTTTGACTTCTAACACTGAAGCTACTGAAAATAAGGTCCAGTTTTTAAATTTCGCATACTTGGTAAAGGAATTTCAGTGCCATAGTGACAACTCTGCAACTGCTTGGATTGAAGGAAAAAAACAACAACAAAACAATACACGTTATTTAAAAGTTTTCTTTGTGATATTATTTAGCTAAGTAGTGGTTGTAACACACAATGCTTTGACACAACTGGACATGCACCTACAAAGACTTACCTTCGCAGTAGTCTAGTGGACAATGTATTTTCAAGTAAATACTGTTGCGCACGGCCTATAACCATGACAAAGAGCGCATTGACTTTCCACCGCCACTAAGGATTCTCAGAGCTCGTTTATTGAAAAATACTGGAACTGTGAACGCTTTACCTAACTTACGTAATTAGAAGCGCGGGCGAAAACAGAGGTCTCACGTACCCCATAAACAGATAAATAAATAAATATAGCGAAATCTCGATTGTGTTACCCCTGAGAGTGTCTCGCTCGCTTCGCTCGCTCGCCAATAAACAAACATCCCCGATTTTCGATTGTGTTACCCCTGTAAGTGTCTCGCTCGCTACGCTCGCTCGCCAACAAAGGTGATAAAGTACTAGAGCTAAGTAGGAGAAGAAGGAATGGATACCTAGCAGCTATTTCAAGGATGGGCTTGACAGAAAAGATACTGAAAAATGACAGGGTTTGTTCTAAGCATTTTGTATCAGGAAAGCCCGCGGATCTCTTTGAAGATACAAGTCCTGACTGGCTTCCTTCACTGAATTTAGGACATACTAGGAGCAAACTTCCTGCCCAAGCTACTGAGAGGTATGAGAGGAGGAAAGCCAGGGAAGAAACAGTTACCGGTCAAGATGCAGCAGGTGTTTCCAGTTCATCAATAAGTGAGCCATTAGTAATTAACTCTATGACTAATGAGACCCAAGAACAAGAGAGTGAAGCCATTGTTACTGGAGGTTTTTTTGAACCTAACACTAGGGATGTAGCTACACAAATATCCTCTGCCTTGAAGATAGATTCATCAACACAAACAGAAAATCATATCCAGTGTTGCAAATCTTGCCCACTATCTAATGTTTTTAGTGAGAGCTCATTCCACAAAGATGAGGTGGTTAAATTTTACACAGGTTTACCAAACTTGAAGGTACTAAGGGCAGTATATTCATTAGTTGTTCCTGCTATATCTACTGATTTTAATAGTAAATTGGGACAATTTCAGCAATTCATTATTGTGCTTATGAAGCTTCGCATGAATTGCCAAATTCAAGATTTAGCGTATCGATTTGGTGTTGCTGTTTAAACTATTTCAAGAATATTTCTGAAATGGATTACTGCCATGTATTATAGATTAAAACCATTAATTTTGTGGCCAGAGAGAGATACACTAACTAAAAATATGCCTTCTTGTTTTCTACATTCTTTTGGAAAGAAAGTTGCAGTTGTACTTGACTGCTTTGAAGTGTTTCTAGAGAGACCATCTAACCTTTATGCAAGAGCATGTACTTGGTCCTCGTATAAACACCACAATACGGTAAAAATTCTTTTAGGAATTACTCCACAGGGAGTTATTTGCTATGTCTCAGAAGCATGGGGTGGCCGTGTGAGTGACAAGTTTATCACCGAGCACTGCGGAATATTGAAAAAGCTGACACCTGGAGATGTAGTTTTGGCGGATCGGGGGTTTGATATATCCGATTCTGTTGGGTTAATGCAAGCAACACTTCACATTCCTGCATTTACAAAAGGCAAGGGACAGTTATCAGCATTAGAAGTTCACGATACACGAAAGATTGCAAATGTAAGGATCCATGTAGAGCGAGTAATTGGAACTGTCAGGCAAAAGTACTCTATACTACAGTCGACTATGCCGATACAGTATGTTAAGAAAAGAAAAGGAACTTGCCCCACTATAGACATGATTGTGCTAATTTGTTGTGCTCTTTGTAATGTTTGTGAGTCAGTTGTCCCTTTCAATTAACATTAACATTATCAAATATTTAAACATTACTGATGTTTACAAAACAAAAAAAAATATTCGAATTTCAAATCAGATATAATGTTATGTATAGCTAAGTTACATTTTTTGTTTCTTGCTTCGTCTTGAAAATTGGGATAGTTTTCTACATTCCGGACAATACCATTTCCCTTTTGGAACTGTTTTTATTTTTAAACAATATAAATGAAACCATTCAATTTTGCACTCGTCATTATCACAGCCAATCATGTCACCACTATCTTCAGAGCCTCTGCAGTAACAATAATAATGCAGCTCACTGTTATCCACACTTGTGGAAGCAATGTTGGAACTTTCAGTAGATACGGATGTAGAAGCACAAGATGTTGATATGTTTGAACTTGATGCACCAAAATCTATGGCATACACTTTGTTTGAACGAGTGTACCACTTTCCAAGCAATTCTGGCAGAATACAGGTACAAAAGAAACGTTGAGCTTGATCAATACAGTTACTCCAAAATTGTGCATCTTTACCAATACGCTCAATAAATATATCATCAACTTTATTCTGAGGGAAAGTGCATACGCAAAAGTCACAGTAGTCTACATTTGCTATAAATAACTGTGTCTGGACTTGATAATAATAGGCATGTGAATTTTTTAAAGTAATTCTACCACCAGAATCTTTTTTAAGGCAGAAATTCTTGTCTTGAGTAGCATCATCTATAGTGCTTTCTTTGTGACTATAAGGACACTTAATTTCAAGTATCCCATTACCACAGCATGAACATGACACTTTCCCATCAGGAGTAGCACCAAGGTAAGGCCACTCAGGATTGATGATGAGACCAGTATTTAAAACACTAAAGTTATTGTGCAAACCTTTCATTGTACTTTCATATCGATTCTTGCCTGGCTTTTCATGAGCACAACCCCATTCAGTCTGTGTGCTACTAAATTTGAATGAATGTGGATAGCAGATTTGCTTTATGACACTTTGAGCAGGATTCGCCGCATCTGTGTGGCAAACTGATTTCATATTAGAAGCAGTAATTCGACCAGAACGAAACTTAAACCAAAGACTAGAGTTGTGTTGCTCACGCGTTGATTGTTCCACATTCAAAGCCATGCCTTCTGTCACTGCAATATTCACCAATTCACACTTCTGTAACAGTTCAGAGTAGTTTAATTTCAACAAATTGGGGTCATAAAGTAATTTCAAAGACTGGGGGAATTCATTCAGTATAGTATGTTTGGGTACATAAGTAGAGGAGTACTTTGGAATCAAGGATAAGATGGCAGGCCTAGTATTACTCTCACTAAGACTGTCATAAAATGATTCCAGTTCTTTCTTGTTACAAAGAGGTACCTTATCAGCAGGTGTTTTATCGTCATTCAAGTCAGTTGAGTCACCACAATCAATTGCTTCATCAAGTTTTCGTTTCTTCATTTTGGCTGATGAAAAATCGATTTCTTTGATTGGTAAATACTGCATGTCCTTCTTAAACTTAGGCATTATCCACTCACATTTTCTTCCAGTGCATGTTTCACTGCCTTGCAAACGGTTGAGAGCTTCTAAATAAAACAGGACTGCTGCAACATGAGTACACGTTTCTCCTAAACCCGCCATGCATTTACAATGTGCACAGTTAATCTCCCCACTCTCTTCTATTATTATCCAGCAACTAAGAGGAGTCTCACGAAACTTCTGTGAATGTCTAACCTGTGTTTGTATAAAAAAAATTATAATTTTGTTTTAACACTATCCTTAGCTACATATTTGAACTTACATGGCCAGTAATCAAAAATTTCTCTCCCTTGATATATGTTTTCACTTCTTTCACCCAGCCACACACAAACTGATTATAAGATTCTAGCGATTTGTGTGCCTTGAACTGTTTGGCAGTCACAAAGCTGGTTTGTAGTACCAAGTAAGACACTAGATCACTAGCCTCAACTGGTGGTACTCTTTCTACACACCCTTCAAGGGGTCCCTGAAAGGGATCCAAGCCTCCTATCTGACTAATTTTTTCTTTGTATCGCTTCTTGGCACTGCCACTAAGTTTCTCCGCGTAGGCAGACAGCTTTCCCAAGGATTCTGCCATAGTACACTTGAACGAGTTGTACACCAGGCCATACGCACGGTGCGCTATTAATTTTCCCGACGTCATTTATAATCACGTGAGGGAAAAGCTCTATAGTAGTTGAACATTTAATAGCATAGAAATACAAAATTACTCTCTTACATGAGCAATGGTAACCTCTGTATTATCAAACTTAAGCCATTCTGACCAGCTACCTCGCTTGAACAAGCTCTTAATTACAAAAAAAAATAGGCCAGTGTTATTTTTGTAATTCAGACAACAAATATGGAGTTACTACCTACCTAAATTTCCTGAGTATTGGTACTTTCTGTAGTAGCAAATTGAAGCCATTCTGACTACCTGAATTACTGGTAATTCTTGACAACAAGTTCAAAGCTACAAAAACAAAAGACCTTAATTTTAGCAATCAAATACAAAATTACTTTCTTACCTCATATTCTTGAGTAGTGGTAACTTCAGTAGTATCAAATTGAAGCCATTTTGACTATCTGAATTTACCAGTCACTCTTGACAATTTTTCAGATACAAAAAAGAATGGCCCGAGCTATTTTTGTAATTTTAGCTAACAAATATGGAATTACATATTTACCTCAGCTTCCCCGGAACAGTGGTAGCTTACTTAGCATTAATATTAAGGCATTCTGACTACTGGTGGGTATTGACAACCAACTATTGGCACTTCATAGCATCCCAAAACTGCGAAGTTTGGAAAATTAAGTCTGGTAAGAAGTCTTCCATGCCTTAGTAATCGGTCGCAGCAACTGTTTGTGACTTGAAAAACAAGCGTTTTCAAGGAATTCTCTCACAATTTTGAGCCCAAGTTTAAAGTAAGACTTGGTTAATGTCGTAGTATCCCAAGAAACTTTGATCAAGCCTGAAAAGCCTTGTGTTTTTAGGAGAAAAAAAGCCTTCCGCGCGTTTGAGAGGCATGCGTACCATCCATCCATCCATCCACATTATTGTCTCGCTCGCTCCGTTCGCTCGCCAATTAATAGTACGACGCGTAAGTTTCCCATTAAAATACGTATGGGAAAAATCGCTGTTCAATTGAAATCGCACGGGAAAAGTGAAATAGCGCGTTACTGATTGAAATACCTCTGTAACTAAGTGGAAACTAAGTGAAATATACCGGTAGCTGAGTGAAATAGTACGGGTAAGTGCGCAGGCGTGCAGCGTAACCTTGGAAACGTACAGTTCGAGTAGTTTCTAGTTGGAGACAATGTCATTCTTTACCACAGAAGCTCTACCCGTAATAGGCGGAACGTTTTTCAACAGATTAGGAGGGGCCATACGTTGAAAACGAAGTTCCAGCGGAAGCTAATCCTGAAATAAGGAGACTCATACATGTACCAAAATCTCACTTGAAACTCGTTAGTGAGTTAATAATTCATGAGCTAATTAGCTAGCTTTTTTTTTTTTTTTTTTCATGGCAAAAGATCAGCTATACAACTGGTAAAAAATGACAAGTACAAAAAGTTCAGACTACACCGTCCAGAAAGGGGGGTATGGTGGAGAGACGGTGGAGCCACAGGGATGCATTGCGCCACCATAAAGCCACTGCCACGCGGCCAAACAGGTGACCGGTAGTTGAGGTGGAGTCAGAGGTGCCGCAGCGATTCTCAATGGCCCTGCTAATCTTGGTGATGGTACGGATGGTGTCCTCAGCCAGCCCACCTGGTGTCTCAGCCACCGCGGGACGAAGTCCGTCCTGGAAGAGCAGCATGCTGAGAGGTTGGCTGTAGAACGCGTAGACGCACAATACTCTGAACTCACGCTGAACTACCGGGTAACCTAGAGCGCAAGGCGAACTGGTTAGCAATCAAACCATGCACAAAAAATGGACAGTAGGCGGGAGTGGCAGAAAAACAGAAGAGCAGCTTACGTGGACTAGCGCTGAATTACCAAGTAAACCAAGAACGCAGTTGTAGCTACGGGTAGGCGAATTTGTTTGCAACCTAACGGGGTACAATGATAAATGGAAAAAGGCGAGAGTGGCCGACAAACAGGAGAATGGGTAAAGTACCGTTACGGTCTGTAGAAAGTGATTACTACAATCTTAACTTGGAACGGATGAAGACAGGCGGCGTAGTTTTAAAAAGGATGGTTAAAATTGCGGTTAATTAGCCGGTGGAATCGACGAGGAAAGGCGGTGTAACTAGTTGGTGTGCTCGAGCACAAATGGCGAGCGAGCTTTAAATTACACTGTTGTTACTCAAACTACTAAAATAAAGTTGAGTTGCTAAATTACGCATATACGGTAAAGGGGATTCAATGCCATAGTAACCACTCCCCTCAACTGTTTGAATTGAAAAAGAAAAGCAACAAAATCAAGTCACGTTATTTAAAATTTTCTTTGTGATATTCTTAATAGTAGTTGTAACGCACAATACTTTCACACAACTGGTTCGTCTAGTGGACAATGAATTGTCAAGTAAATGCTGTTGAGTAGTGCTATAACTGTGACAAATAGTGTATTAACTTACCACCGCCACTAACTCGAATAGAAATGGAGCTCTCAGCACCCGCAAAACAATTCAAAGCGGTAAACAATTCAATTTCTAAGGTGATACGGGTAATGGTCGCTAAACCAGAGGATTCCGTTTAGTGAAGTTTGGGACGGGGTCGAACGCCGAGCGAACAAAAAATACGGAGGGTCAAAGTACAAAATGACATACTACGTCCAAACATATATATAATAAATAAATAAACAAACATCCCCGTTTTTTCATTTTTACCCCTGTAAGTGTCTCGCTCGCTACGCTCGCTCGCCAATTAATTGGCGAGCGAGCGTAGCGAGAGCGAGACACTTACAGGGGGTAAACAATTGAAAAAAATCGGGGATGTTTATTTGTATATATGTTTGGACGTACGTATGTCATTTTGTACTTTGACCCTCGCGTTTTTGTGTTAGTTATGTGGTCGACCCCGTCCCAAATTGCACTAAAACAGAATCCTCTGGTTTATCGATCAGTACCCGTATCACCCTAGAAATTGAATTGTTTACCGTTTTGAATTCTTTTGCGGGTGCAGTTAAAACTTGAAAACTTAGGGACTTCCATTTCTATTCGAGTTAGTGGCGGTGGTAAGTCAATGCGCTCTTTGTCATGGTATAAGCCGTGGCAACAGTATTTACTTGAAAATACATTGTCCACTAGACTACTGCGAAGGTAAGTCTGTGTAGGTGCATGTCCAGTTGTAAAACTTTTAAATAACGTGTATTGCATAGGCTCCAACTTTTGAAAAGATTATTCAAGGACAAACCGCACCCATTAATCACTACTCCCCTAATTAGTATAGCCACACCCAAACAACACCCATATTAATTGGAATTTTATTTTTGTTATGAAGTAACAGTTTTTTTTTACACATATTGAATAGTTCTTCATAGAAAATTGTGTAATGTCACAGTTGAAGTTATGGCCATTAAAGGAACTATTGTTCATTGTTTAAGAGTTGATCCTTGATCTGTATGCCCTTTTCTCAACATGGAAAAAAAAACCCTCTCACTGTCAGCATTTGAAGCTGGAATTGACATCAAACCTGATATCATACATCTACAAATAACTTAATAGAGCAGCTGACCTTGCACATGTCCAACAGAGCATAATTACATAACCACAACAGATTTTTATTACAAAATATAATGTTATATAAATGGCAAGACACTTCAAGGACAAACAATAGAGCAGTACCAAATCCTTCAAGGACGAAGGACAGAGTCCAAAAATTAAGGACTGTCCTTCGGATTCAAGGACAGTTGGAGCCTATGGTATTGTTTTGTTGTTGTTTTTTTCCTTCAATTCAAGCAGTTGAAGAGAGTTGTTACTATGGCACTGAAATCCCTTTACCCTGTATGCGAAATTTAAAAAGTGGACCTTATTTTCAGTAGCTTCAGTGTTAGAAGTCAAAATCATTCATATAAAAATAGTATAGTCTTTAGGCTCGCTTGCCATTTGTGCTCAAGCACATCACTAGTAAGAAGAAAGTACGTAAGAGAAGGCAAAAAGGGAACGATTAATTGGCGAGCGAGCGTAGCGAGCGAGACACTTACAGGGGTAAAAATGAAAAAATCGGGGATGTTTATTTGTATATATGTTTGGACGTACGTATGTCATTTTGTACTTTGACCCTCGCGTTTTTGTGTTAGTTATTTGTTCGACCCCGTCCCAAATTGCACTAAACAGAATCCTCTGGTTTATCGATCAGTACCCGTATCACCCTAGAAATTGAATTGTTTACCGTTTTGAATTCTTTTACGGGTGCAGTTAAAACTTGAAAACTTAAGGGACTTCCATTTCTATTCGAGTTAGTGGCGGTGGTAAGTCAATGCGCTCTTTGTCATGGTTATAAGCCGTGCGCACAGTATTTACCTGAAAATACATTGTCCACTAGACTACTGCGAAGGTAAGTCTGTGTAGGTGCATGTCCAGCTGTGTCAAAGCATTGTGTGTTACAACCACTACTTAGCTAAAGAATATCACAAAGAAAACTTTTAAATAAAGTGTATTGTTTTGTTGTTGTTGTTTTTTTCCTTCAATTCAAGCAGTTGCAGAGAGTTGTTACTATGGCACTGAAATCCCTTTACCCTGTATGCTAAATTTAAAAACTGGACCTTATTTTCAGTAGCTTCAGTGTTAGAAGTCAATAAAAATAGTCTAGTCTTTAGGCTCGCTCGCCATTTGTGCTCAAGCACACCACTAGTATTGTACAAAAAAACCGGTGGAATCGAATCGTCGAGGAAAGGCGGCGTAAGTTAGGTGAAAGTAGAAAAGCGAATGTTTAAAGTTTCACTTAGCGTAAGTCAATCATGGTAGGACAGAAAGATTTAGAAGCAGGAGAGGTAGACAAAGGAGGAGAAAGGACTCCTTGACTCAAGAATGAAGAGCTGAAAAAAAGAAATACAGAAGTGAGATGATAACAATGAATAAAAGTAACTTGTGCTACTGCATTCTTACTTTGCAATATGTCAAGCGCCACTTATGGTGGGGGTACCTGCTAGTGGTATAATATTATTTTATCATTATTATTATTATTATAATTATTCTGGCATTCAACATCACAATAAATTGAGAAAAAGAAACCTGATCCAAAATTAGTGTACAAAAATGGGTAAATTTAATTCTTTTTTTTTTTTCTTGCAATAGGAATTCATAAAGAATGGACTTGATTCTTTTATTATGGGCCCCAATTCCTTAAATATTTTTGTTACAACAGTGTACTATTCAACATTGCTTGAAAGCAAAATATAATATAAATGAAAGCATAGCGACTAAAGTGACTACAAAATACTCAGCTAGAATAATGTAAGCTAATTCAAAATATCAACAGATTTAAGGTAATTCTAATGTAATAGCTACAGTGTCTGAATTCTTTTTTGACTACTTTTATTATCCAGTTAAAAGAGTAAAGATCACCCAAATCGTCGACGTCGCCTGTATCTACGTCTTGATCGTCTCCTCCTCCTAAATTGCCTCCTTCTTCTTAGTCTCCTCCTTCTCCTAAATCGCCTCCTTCTTCTTAGTCTCCTCCTTCTCCTAAATCGCCTCCTTCTCCTTGGTTGCCTCCTTCTCCTTAGTTGCCTTCTTCTCCTTAGTCGCCTTCTGCGTCTTGGTCTTCTTCTAGGCCTTCTTCTAGTTCTGCGTCTTGGTCTGCATCGTGGCCTTCTTCTTGGTCTCGTCTGGCCCTTCTCTTGGCCTTCTTCTTGGTCTGCGTCTTGGTCTTCTTCTAGGCCTTCTCTAGTCTGCGCTGGTCCTGCGCCGTGGTCGTCCTCTGGGTCTGCGTCTTGGTCTGCGTCTGATTCTCTATTCCTTCTTCCTAGGTCTGCGTCTTGGTCTGCGTCGTGGCCTTCTCTTGGCCCTGGCATCTTGGTCTTCTTTTCTAGGCCTTCTTCCTGGTCTGCGTCTTGGTCTCTTCTAGGCCTTCGTCTAGGTCTGCGTCTTGGTCTGCGTCGTGGCCTTCTCTTGTCTGCGTCTTGGTCTGCGTCTTTGGTCTGCGTCTTGGTTCTTCTTCTGGCCTTCTTCTAGGTCCTGCGTCGTGGGCCTTCTTCTTGGTCTGCCTCTTGGTCTTCTATCTAGGCCTTCTCTAGGTCTGCGTCCTGGCATGCGTCGTGCCTCTTCTTGGCCTGCGTCTTGTATTCTCTAGCCTTCTTCTAGGTCTGCGTCTTGGTCTGCGCCGTGGCCTCTCTTGGTCTGGCATCTTGGGCTTCTTCTCGGACTCTTCTAGTTCTTCGTCTGTCTGCGTCATGGCCTTCTTCTTGGTCTGGCTGCGTCTTGTCTGCTCTTGGTCTCCTTCTAGGCCTTCTGGCGTCTTGTGGTCTGCGTCGTGGCTTCTTCTTTTTCTGCTCTTGGTCTGCGTTCTTGGTCTGCGTCTTGGTCTGCTTCTTGGTCGCTGCGTTCTGGGTCTTTTCTAGCCTTCTTCTTGGTCTGCGTCTTGGTCTTCTTCTTGGCCTTCTTCTTGGTCTGCGTCTTGGTCTTCTTCTAGGCCTTCTTCTAGGTCTGCGTCTTGGTCTGCGTCGTGGCCTTCTTCTAGGTCTGCGTCTTGGTCTGCGTCGTGGCCTTCTTCTTGGTCTGCGTCTTGGTCTTCTTCTAGGCCTTCTTCTAGGTCTGCGTCTTGGTCTGCGTCGTGGTCTTCTTCTTGGTCTGCGTCTTGGTCTTCTTCTAGGCCTTCTTCTAGGTCTGCGTCTTGGTCTGCGTCGTGGCCTTCTTCTTGGTCTGCGTCTTGGTCTTCTTCTAGGCCTTCTTCTAGGTCTGCGTCTTGGTCTGCGTCGTGGCCTTCTTCTTGGTCTGCGTCTTGGTCTTCTTCTAGGCCTTCTTCTAGGTTCTGTGTCTTGGTCTGCGTCGTGGCCTTCTTCTTGGCCTGCGTCTTGGTCTTTTTCTTCTTTGATCAGTCTGCACCTCCTTGGTTTTCCAGGTATACATGGTCATCTCCTGGTACTTCTCTGACCTGGCCTGCACCTCCTTGGTTGTCCAGGTGTGCATGGCCTTCTTCTTGTACTTCTCTGACCAAGTCTGCACCTTTTTGGTCTAGGTTCTGAAGGAGGTTCAGGCTCTGGTTCAGGCTCTGGTTCAGGCTCTGGTTCAGGCTCTGGCTCTGGTTCAGGTTCTGGCTCTGGTTCAGGCTCTGGCTCTGGTTCAGGCTCTGGTTCAGGCTCTGGCTCTGGTTCAGGCTCTGGCTTCATTAGGCTCCTCTTCATTAGGTTCTTCATTCGGGGCCTTTCACTAGGTGCATCTTGGGTGGTCACTTCTTTCTCCAGTTGACAGCATGAACTTGTGTGGAATTTCTTATCATAATACTTGCTTTTGCTATAATTGTACTACATTGCCTAAATTCTTACTTATTGTTGTGTACTCTTGACAGACCATATGGGGCATATTTGAAGAGTTTGACAGTGCATTTTAGTGCTAGGAAGAACAAGGAAAGGACAATTGCTGGAAATGATCAAACAAGAGAACAGTTCTCAAAAAATTTAAAACATTTTTAGAACTATTTCATTAACTATTAGGATATTTGTAATTACATGTTAAAGGCTAGAAAATATTTTTTATTAATTAGTTCTCATATAGAATATTTAAAATTGCATGCGCAAAATATGGCATGTATGTATGCTCTTCTATGCCATCTTTATGAATTATTTTAGAAATATTTCCTACTTTAAAGAAAACAGTCACAGTATCTTTAATATTGTTTATTGATATTGTTTTTTTGTTTTTTTGCATGCGCAAAATATGGTATGTATGCATGCTCTTCTATGCCATCTTTATGAATTGTTTTAGAAATATTTCCTACTTTAAAGAAAACAGTCACAGTATCTTTAATAGTGTTTATTGATATTGTTTTTTTTGTTTTTTGTTTTGTTACAATAGCTGGTCAATTAGCTTAGCAAAAAAATAGTAAATTAATCAGATAGTTTTCCTGGATTTACACAAAAGTTGTCAGTTCAGAGTACGAATCTTACCATAGTTTGAATGGTCTTGACAAGCATCCTTATATACTTCCTTGAGTGTGAGGCTGGACAAGATATTATCATGCTAAGATTTGTTTCAGATTATTATCGCCATTGTTTATATCTATCATATAAAGAAAAAGTAGTTATTTGTGTTATTACACGTTACTTTGACAATTACAAGCTATATATATATTATATATGTGTGTATGTACATACATATATATGGTCGTATTTCTCTTTTAACCATTATTAAAGGAATAAGATGCTTTTTATTTAACTACCAAGGCTGCATTGAGCGTAAATTTGGCATTGTGTATTTTCATCAAGTACAAAGCTTCTTAATTTTATGCATATAATTTGGTTTATTCATATTTATATACATGGTTATTATAATGGTTCTAAAACATAGAAATATGATACTCTTAAAAGCTATGAAAATTGCTTAAAATTCATTATGTGTATTATTAAGCCCTACATTTTTTGTGTCACAGTTATTAAATAGAAAATAGTGTTGATATTGGAGTGTTAAATACTAACACATGGTTAAACTACACTACCAATAATGTGTGAAACAAACATAACACCTGGAAATGTGTTAATGGTTCCTCTTCACAAGTAGTTATAAAGACTTCATCTAACATGAGTGAAGATTGTGATAGAAGGCCAATGGAGGATGATTTCACTTCATCTAGTACTGAAAAATACACTCAGTGTTTTATGAGACAAAAAAAATCTATCGCAGTCTATAAGATGCCCACAGCTAATCCTATCAGAGCAACTGTTTCTGCTTCAGTTCAACCTCAATCCTATGAAAGAATGAAAGGTAAGCATAAATCATTTCCTAATCTCTATACACCGGATTCGCCTCAATTGTACAAAGCTGTTATAAACAGTTCTGACAGAAAACAAGGCCCACGATTCAAGTCTACACTTTATCGTACATCCTCTCCTGGACCAGGAGAAAGTATCATAAGACTAAATAAATTGGTTATACCAAATGTTGGTAGAAGAGAAATGAGAGCTGTTGCTATTAAAACATTTGACATTGATCAAGGCCATTTCCTGGTTTATGTCAGAGCAGACTGTAAGAGACATCAAATAAGCAAGTCTGGTCTTAAGCCAGTTATTGATATGGTAACTGTTGGTAAAGTAAAGCAGCTTGCAGGAAAATATTTAAATCTATTACCAGATAGTCTTAATATGTTTGGACTGTTTGCTGGTGAACTTGGTAAACCATGCATGTTATATCAAGATACGGATGCTTTACCCGATGAAATTGATCAATTTTGCTTTCAAAGATTAAATTTTATTTCAAACAAGGAAATTGCAATCACTGATCGAGATAGCCGAGCCATGGAATTAGTTTTTTGGGAAGTTAAAAATATATTTGAAAATGGTAAAGTATGGCCCATGATGAAACAACCACAATGGAAAAAATTATTTGATGTTTCCGCAGAGTGTCAGAAAGAATGGATCACAAAAAGTGTGATACCCTTTCATATTATGAAAAAATTCATTGAAACACTTCGAGCAACCATCCCATTATTTTATTGGTCTTGCTATTACTGGTGTCATGGCGTTCTTCAATCTAGACTCAAAGGAAGGGAGAAGGGCACTGAAGTAATTGTAGTTCCTGATATTAAAGAGCTTTTAATATATGACACTACTCTGGGGAAAAAGTTTGTTAGTTGGCCATGGTCAAAAATAGTTTCAATAAAGCTAAAAGCAGATGGGATGAAATTAATAGCTTTTGATGTATTGATCAAAGAAAATGATAAATGTGACATAATAAGAGACTTAGTAATATTCTCCGATCGATGCCAGTACATTTTCACTATTGCTGTTCATATTATCAACTTACTAGAAGAATTACGTGCCCGATGCTGTCACTACCCTCTCGGAATATTGTGGACCAAGAATATAAGAGTGCCCAAATTACAAAATGGTTTTTACAAATTTTATAATGTGACACTTTGTGAGCCTGTGGGCTTATTATTGGATACAGATTATTTCACTGCAGAAGTCTTCAAGGAATGTAGTCATGATGATTCTAACCCACCTGTAACAGTCAAGGAAGATAAACCACTTTATTACCTGCAATCCATTTCAATTCTAGGAGCACCAGAAGTACCAAAGAAACCATATTTTTCTCAAGAAAATGTTATTTTTAAATTGTCACTGCCAAAAGATTGCATGAGGGAAATAACAGTCATGCATTACTTTGATGCTCAACCTGTTAAATTAACTGTGGTTGTAACACCAAAGGGAGATAGTCGACTGAAAGTTTATCAAATACGGAAAGAAGTAGGGCTTATTCTTGGCATAACAGATAAAAAAGGAATTTCTATTTTTGGACTTTTTACAGATGGAGAATTATTAGAAGATAACATGTTGTTACCACTCTCGAATTCTGGTCCTCAATGTTTGTTTTGGTTTAAGAGATTGTCATTTAACTCCTTAACTGAAGAGTATGTTATGGATAAAGAAGAGTGCATTTTGAAATCACTTTTTGCAGAGACATACCAGATAATTATAAAGTACTTAAACAGACCTGCTATCAGCCCAAACCATTTTTCCACTTTATTATCAAAAGTAAGTTCAGGAAATAAAAGCGATTCAAAGCCTACAGCTCATCAAAAAGGTGAATTTATGAAATACGTGCATACTTATATCCCTTTCTATTGGCAATCATTCTATGGAGCATCAGGGACTGTTTCTGAAAACAGTGCTATTTCTAGCTTAACTAGTGGAATTAAAGCATACTTGGCAATAAATATACACAAATTGGAAATTCTGAGTAATGACTCAGACTCTAAACAAATGGGTAGCTGGCTATGGCTCCAAATTCACTCGGTAGAGCGCTCAACATTAGATTCGATTACCTTCAAAGGCATTTATGGAAAGCAAAAGCAACTTGTTAGTCTCACTTTTCAAACCTCACAAAGAGATTATTTGTTCAGTATTATTGTGCATATATTCAAACTCCTTGAAGAAAAATATAAAATTGTTACACTTTCAAGAAAGGAACCATTTGTGTCTGATCAATTTGATGCTATATTTAATAATGCATTCTTTTTGAGTGACAGTAAATTACAGTATAGCTAGCACATTTACTCTTATTTAAATCATTTATCTGTACATGACATTCATAGTTCAGCTTTATTTGAACCTTTTAATTTGCTATATTGACATTTCTTAAACAAAACCAACTATTTGACAATTTATGTTCTTGTAAATTCTTTATCAAACAGTATTGATTGAAAAAGAGTTGATTGTCTGCGTCAAACTGATGTATTGGGAGTAAAAAATAAATAAAATGACTCAATCCTATGCTGACATTTAATTTCTCTTAAAATAATAAATTAAAGCGCTTTACTTAATTTTTCTTTGACTTCCATTTCTCCTCCTTAACAAGCTTAATAATTTCTTCAGCTTAATGATAGCTATATAATGGACGTTATATGTACATAGGATTGACCAAAATAGTGAGAAGAGGGGATAAAACCCCAATTTCTCCACTGGTCCAGTTAGTCTAATAAAAAGTTCAGTTAACTGGTGTGAAGTATTTGTGATGGGACTAATTCTATAAGGCATAAAATTGTACAACTTTACACAATTCTAATTCAACACAGTGTGGACATTACAAAACAACCAGTTCATAGTAATCGTTCTTTACCTCTATTGAGTTCAAACTAATAATGTTCTAATCTATGCTAATTTTTTTAACCAAAAAATGTCACCCTCTTCTATTGCCTTTCCTTTTTCTCAAATTTCGCCATTTGTTTAGACGTTTTCTTATTTTGTGCCATCTTTTGTTGGTTCTTCTTCTTGGATTTCGCCACTTGCTTAGATGTCTTCTTATTTTGTGCCATCTTTTACTGGCTTTCCTTCTTCTTGGATTTCGCCACTTGCTTAGATGTCTTCTTATTTTGCGCCATCTTTTAGCAGCTTTGTTTCTATTACGATTCCACGGTTTCCTTGCACGCCTTCGGATTTTGCGCCATTTATTCCTTCTTCTGTTTCGTAATTTCTTGAATCTTCTTGATTTTTTTAGACATTTTCTTAATAGTCGTCGGAATTTCTTCAACAATACTTTTATTATATTAATCTGCTTCCTTGTCTTAGTTAACTTATTTCTATAAAACTTAATCGTTATTTTTATAGTTCTTACTAATCGACTGCATGCTATACATTTCAGGCACGGTTTCCTTACACCAGGTGGCTTAGAAGTTGCTGGTGTTGGAAATGGACTAAATGTGGATGGAACTCGAGTACTAGGAGCTGTTGGCACAATTGGAGAAAAAGTTCTAGGTCTTGGGGCCAGAGTCGTGGACGGGCCTAGGGTTCTGGGCCGGATTGGTGGTAGAGTAGTCCTAGGTCTGGGAGCCACAGTTCTTGGAGGTGCCCAAGTTCTAGGGCGTATTGGTGGCAGTGTACTAGGACGGAAAGGTGGCAGTGTCCTAGGACGAAATGGTGGTAGAGTGCTAGGACGGAAAGGTGGCAGTGTCCTAGGACGAAATGGTGGTAGAGTGCTAGGACGGAAAGGTGGCAGTGTCCTAGGGCGGAAAGGTGGTACAGTGCTAGGACGGAAAGGTGGCAGTGTCCTAGGACGAAATGGTGGTAGAGTGCTAGGACGGAAAGGTGGCAGTGTCCTAGGGCGGAAAGGTGGTAGAGTGCTAGGACGGAAAGGTGGCAGTGTCCTAGGATTTGGAGCCACAGTTCTTGGACTTGGTGACGGAGTTTGAAAAATGGGACCCCTGGTCCTTGGATTAGGACTTGGACTTCGAGTTGTTGAGATTTGTGGTGCCCTAGTAGGAAGTGGAACATCAAATAATTCCTCAAATACTTCATTGTTGAAATTCTCTTTATTGTGGTTTGGTTCACCATCTTCAAGATGGTCATTGTATGGAGTCCCAAAATCCTGAAGTGTGCTGTGTTTTAAATCATTCAAGTCTTCTACTGACCCATGCATGTTATTGTCTAGTAAATCCTCCAGTTCATCCTCTTCATAAGATCTAGATAAATCCTGAAGCTGTAATTCGTGAAGCAAATTACTGATCTTATTTCTGGTATGCAATTCATGACGAATTGCTGCAAGTTTTGCGTTCATGCCATCATAAAATTTAGCCCTGGAATAAGCAGCATGGACAAATCCAGCTTGCAGGCAAACTGCCACCAGAATTACGAACTCAAGCTGCCCCATAATTACTGAAGTTTAATATCTACTTGTTTTACTTTTATACAATAAACTATGCTGCCAGTAAAGCATGTGCAGGAAAAGGAAACCGGAAGTAATTTATTTGTTTATTTCTTCCAACTACCCTTATAGCAGCAATACTAGCTAGTTCAGAAGAGTTAATTGATGATGTTACTAGAGGAATTGCCTGACATGCATAAACAACAACAAAACGTGTTGTCATGGAAAGTATACCATTCTCATATGGCTACTAATTTTGCATTTGACTGAATAATGAAACTCCATAAGTAACTTCATGAAAAAACCCTTTTTTTTTTCAGAGTCTGAGTCAAGACAGAGAATGCAGAAACCATAACTTGTTGGGATAGAAAATTTTACCACCCTTTATAATACCAAGGTTATTATGTCTAAACCAAATCATTAATATCAAATACTGAAATAGCCATAGGAAGCAGACAAGATTATGGAAAGCATGTCAATCTAAACATGAATGCCCAACAGTATTCTACTCAATAGCTTGTAAGTCTTTAATAATTCAATTCTTATTCGTTGTCTTTGATGACAGCTAACAACTGTATTGAAACTGTCTGTGTATACTATACACCTTCATCAAAAACTAATATTTCCGGATAGGAAACCTTTTAGTCAAGTGATGGGAGTAGGAAATGAGTGATGACCAGATGGCACACACACATTTCTAAAATGATTCCAACAAGTTGTATAACAGGAATAACAAGATATTTAACAGCTTACACAATACCTCAAGGAAGCTGGAACCATAGTTGCCAAGTGTACCTGAACATTCAATTATCAGGTCTGTAATGTACTGCCAGCTGACCTTCCTGCCAGCTGACCTTCCTGCCAGCTGACATTCCTGTCAGCTGACTGGCCTTCCTTCCCCTCAGCCTCAACAGCAATATCCAGCTGCTTTATATGTGAAATTTGCTATACCTTAGCTACAATGAGTGAAGCAGAACCACCTAAGAAAAAAAGGCATGAATCACTTCAATGAGAAGTGGATTGAAGAGTTTAGAGGGATTGGGAAGAGCCACAGAGGTATATTGTTACTAATCGATTGATGTCTATCAAGTTCAACAGTGACCATTGCTACCACAAGTAAAGCTTGATGATGAACTACTTAAAAATTGCAAAAAAACTACACACAAAGCACTCAATATGTAAACTGAAATTTGATATCCAAAAAAACTACACATAAAGCACTCAATATGTAAACTGAAATTTGATATCCAAATATTATTATGAAATTTGAAATTGGGGCGTGGTTTACAGAAATGGGCGGTGTTTGAGGTGTACCTAAAATTAATTTTAAAAAGTAGGCAACTATGTGGAACACTGGTAAAGTAAGTAAAGTACCTTTTTCAATCTTCCCCCCCCCCCTCCTCTTCCTCTATTGTATACAATGAAGCACTAATATCTTGCCTTATATCTATAAAGCTACCGCACAAAATAATGTTATGAAAGAGATCCAATCTTTACCACATCAAAGTATTAAAAGGGAATCATAGAAAGGTGAGATAATGAAACTCGAAGAATAAAATGCTGAATTGATAACATTCATATCATGTGATCATAACATCATTCTTAGTTAGGTACATATGTATTGCCTACAATTGGGAAATGCCACTCACTGTGTTGCGATTGTTCATCATACAAAGCCATAATGTGTTAAGGCCAGTGATATGCTTTAGCACAAATGGCAAGTAAGCTGGCCCAGCTGAAGTAATGCCACATAAGAAAATTCAATTTGAATGTCTAAATTTAACTTCAATCATTCCATTATCATGCATACCATTTCATAGTACAATAGGTAAAAATAATTTATGTACTATGAAAAGATATATATGTGATGGCCGACTAGCTAGTTCATAACCTGGTAAAGTGTAGTTATGGGCATCATATGAGTGACCTCAAACCTCAAGCTAGAATTAGTCTCTTCAAATAAAGAAATTTTAAGTTTTATTGGAATGGTAATATATTCATTTTCTGTCTTAGATTTTGTGCTCTTCTTTTGTCAAGCAGCCCATAACCAAACTAACCACAGCCACTAATTCAAATAGAAAAATGACCTCACTGCGTGCAACATTTGGAATAGTCTGGCATAGCCAGTTCCTAACCTACCGCATCACATGGAAAGGGTCTGGTCAAATGCAATAGAGTGACCTGTTCAGGTTCCTGACACGGGTAAGATTGACAAACCAAAGGATTCTGTTTAGTGGAGTACGAGACATAAATTACATGTATGTATAAATAGCTCAGATGGAAATGAACTAATAATTTGAGACACTATCAGAGGTAACGCAATAAAAAAAATAGTGCATATTAATTAATTTCTTTATAATTTGGACATTTCAGTTTTGCACTTTGACCCTTGCATTTTTTGTTCATTTGGTGATTGACCTGGCTCAATATAAAATAATGCACTGCATACTTGAATCAAAATATTCACAAAAAATAAACAAATGAATGAGATTTGTGATGGTGTAAACATGGATGTATGAGCGTATCTTGCATGTGTAGAGAGAAACTCATAGAACTTTCATGGCTTCAAGCTTAGATGTCACTTCAGGTGTATTCATCGACTTGGGTACGGCCACTACTACTGGACGATAATCGCACTCACGGCGAAACTCAACCACAAACTTCTTACTTTTGTCTGCCAATTCCTGGTGAGTCTCCTGCATCATGAAAATAAACGGATTGTATAATTGCATGAAGTGAAGTAAACTACGATATTATATAATATTTAAGATGGTCACATATTATAGCTTTGGCTCTTCAATTTTGTTCTACCAAAAGTTAATAATCAATATACCACTACATATTAGAATCTCTGCTATAGTCAATGCTACTTGACGTGGCACCATTTTTCCCCCTCTACTCAAGAGATCTGACTGGGATAACTATTTGTCCTGTGTTATGAACATACCTGTGAAGTGAAGGCCTTTAAGGTAGCCCGTACCACATTTAGAGGAGTAGTAGGGCCTACTATCTTAGCATACAAGTCATTAATTCCAGCCAGCCGGCAAAGGAGCATGACTATTCTATGGCAACAAAGGCCACTCCCTGTTTGATTAAAAACAAAAACAACAAAACAAAACACAACAAAAATACACCTTAATGAAATCAATGTATTACCAGAAGTCATTCTGGTGAAGAAAAATTGAAACTGAAGGTAGAATTTTGTACTCATGACGAGTACAACATAAATATATATAATACAAACAAACAAACAAACAAAACACACACAACCTTATATGTGCAATGAAACGGGTGCTTCATCTTGTACAGTAGGAGACAAAATAAAGTTCCGAATTCTGTTCTGTAGAATGGTTGTTGCACGATTAAAAAATGGGGGGGGGGGGGGGGGAAACGGTACGCTTTTTGGTAAAAAACAACAACACCATTCTGTTTGACCGGCATTACCATTTTAATCTTTCTCGTTCACCGCGTGCCTCACTCAAAGAAATATTTAACAAATCGTTTATCCAATAAAATGTTCCGATTTTTTCTTTACAGGCTCCTGAGGCAGAGCGTTTCAGGTAAAAAAAAAATTGAAGCCGTCCTATTTGAAGTAGTCTCGCGGAGAATTGTTAGCTCAGCTACCTCACAGTATCGATGTTTTCTCGACGTTAGGGCCTTCTCAGGCTTAGATTTTTTACAACTGAAAGTCCATTAGTAGCCAACAAAAGACCTACGAAGTGCGAACCTCGTTATACATAGCTGTGTGCCCGTCGAAACTTCGGTCTGCAGTTTATTGAAGCAAGTTAAATTTTAGTACAAGCTTTTTTGCACTACCCCTGTAGCATTTAACGGGCAATACAAGGCCTTAGCTTGCTGATATAGCTATGGAAGAGTTTTTAGCTAGAAAGTATCAGTGAATCGACAGAAAAGCTTAACTGTTTTAATTTTTTAATTTTTTTTACAGTTATAGTATACAGTGTCAGCCATTTAGTCAAAACGGTACGGAACGCAATGGTAAAGCTACGGTAAAAAGACTATCATTTTACGGCCGTACTACGGAATGGAATCTAGAAATTTATTTTGTCTCCTACTGTATGTAAAGGAGTGACATTTCAAACTTGTATGTATGTATGTAAGTTATATGTATGTATGTATGTATGTATGTATGCATGTAAGTATGTATGTGTGTATGTATATATACATGTCTATATGTATATTGCGGGGTTTCATACAGACTATGGGAGCCCTGGGATTCCCCCCCCCTCCCCCCCTAAAAAATTTTTTTCCCCAACTGAATTTTTCAGAAAAATTAATGATCAGTATAGTCTTACAGATTAGTTACACTTCTTCAAAATCAACATTTCTCTAGTTCTGGCCCTTCAATACAAATTCATATTAAATCATAGATGCTGTAGTTTTTGTATAGTGACAGAGAGACTTTATATTGCTTAGGTCCTCCAGAGAGGAACACTATAAACTTAGTCTCCCCGCTTTGAGGGCAGGGTCAATTTGTGTCCCTTAGAGTCCCTCCTATTGTGTTGTTAAAGAGCAGTCGCTACATTCTAAATTAGTTAGGCGCTGTGCAGCCATCGTGAACTACTGTTTTTAGGTCCCTCAGGCCCTAAGTAGTGCCTCGCGATGTAAGGCCTAAAGCCTCCAAGACCCTAAAAATGGTATTAGAGGCGGTGCCTAACTATTATACAGTTTGTCAAGTTTTCATCTGAAATCTGTTTCACAGTTTCATGGTCATGACTTGACCATATTATATAGATAAACTTTTTTTTGCAACTCGACAAAATTCCCTCCCAAAATCCTGTATGAATCCCTGTATTGTATGTACATACGTATGTATCTATAAAAGAATATGTTTGTATGTTTGTATGTCAGTAATGACGACGGTGTGTGTAGTCATGAATAATTTACAAGCTGAGAAGAGTTGGTAAACCATTGTCATTACCTGATTGGGAAAAGCAAGAAGAAAAAAAGATGGGAAAAGTAAAGTAGAGTTGGGTTCAAACCCTTGACCATCTACTCCGCATAAATAATTAATTCAATGAACTCAGTTGGGAAAGAGTATTCACCTTCAGAAAGGCAGAGAAGCAAGAAAAATAGAAGCAGGTGAGAAAAGGCTGACTGATGCAACTACTTCAATGAAGAAGTGAAAGAAAATACACAGAAAGAACAGAGATACTGAGGAGAAGGAGAGATAGACAAAAAGGAGAAGAGAAGAGAATCCATGGGTTGAGTAAACCCGAGATGGCTCAGGAGAGGGAAACCATGAATAAATGTATCTCATGGTACTGCATTCTCAATTTACAAAAATTAGTACACCAAATGCCACAGAGTGGCGGGGTACTTGCCAGTTATATATTTATCGTGTATTGAATCAGCCTAATGAGTGCCACTATGTTGAAAATGCATTGAACTGGAAAGTATCGTATGCAAGCAATATTCTACAGTAAAGGGGAATCCTGAGTTATTGTGTTGGGTTATTGCGTCCCCTAAGAATCATTCTTACACTAATTGTGTCCCTTTAGGGTTGTGCCAATTATGTACATTAATTTAGTTACATAAAATAAGTAGCAATATAATCGTGAATGCGCAGACTTTCATCCAGCTAGCTCTTCAGTACAATAAAGTGAGTGTAGATACCAAGTCTATCTAACACACGAAAGGAATTATTAATCCCAGTTCTATTCCTCGCGATAAATAACACTGGACAGCGATCTGGTTATTCTGGAGTACTCCACATTTTAGGCTTAAAATGGAAGAGTGTGGGACCCTTCACCAGTGCGAGTCTCTGTATCAGGTTCACTAAACTTGACATACTTTACGCTGTCAAACGAACACTACATCCTCTCATCCCCAAATGCAGAAACAGGAGGAGCCTTGCTAGATGACGGTACTTCTTGCCGGTCACTTTCCCTTTCTACTGCATTGTGAATATTAGAAGAAGTTATCAACGACTTCATCAGGGAAAAAAAAGCCAGATGTTTTTGGCAGCATGCCATTTACACATGAGCAGAACACAATAAATCTATTAATAATTGGATACTGCAGGACTATCACTCATCTGTTAGCCTGCGACACTCATGTAAGTACTAGCCAACAGTCGTGATATTAATGATCTTATGTACTGAACTATGTCCAATAACTGTTGTCCCATAGGAAGTATTATTAAGTAAACGGGAAAACAGGAACTGGCTTAGGGCAGTATTTACCTTAGTACCTGTGTTCTTAGCTATGCTGGCTTATTCCGTTGGGTTAGTCCCCTCAGGTAATACCACTGTTATTGTGTTTTCAATATGCGTATTACACTCATTATTCATTTTTACACTGGAGAATTTCACTCGTCTGATTGACTGTATATACGCACGTGTTCGTGGTAGTCACGTAAAAACTAAGACAACAAACATGTGATATTCTCCAGCATCACATGAAATGCATTCATTTACTAGACTAAATCTTCCACCATACACACAAATCATATTTTGCTAGTTCAACAAACAAATTCCACAACACCACAAATCAATTCTGAAAAGTACATATGTACCTTTGACTTTCCTCTCCATCATGATGTTAGTCTTACAATACTTCACTTTGATATTATGAAAAACTGCAGAGAGTATCAATAACACTAATACATACTGGGAGTCAAATACAACATACATGTATACAACAGGTACAATGAACACATTGGACAACAATGGATGATCAGGCGTGAGTGTTGCTTACCAGTATGGTCTTGATATCTTGGTATGTATTGGAGATGCTGTAAAGCTTTGTTCTTGGCCTATGCACACAAACACACACACACATGAACACAGACATCATTGTAAAGACACTATTGAAGTGACGGGAGGGGGGGGAGACAGAACGACTCTTTGGCAAGACATTTTGAACCAATAACACCCAAATAGCGTAATGAAGTACATACTTAAACCTCAAATTCTTTCCCCTTATACATAATGCCCAGAGCTATCTAAATACAATGGTGTCCAATAAATGAGTGAAAGGTCACACCCTAATTCATGAGTGAGACCCTTTGCCTAATCCTCTTGGAAGTACAGTGGAGTACTATAGGCAACCAAGACACCAGGTAAGTCTGATAAAAATAGGTGAGGTCTCATGAGCTATACATCACATTGTCATGTCACTCTTGCACTGTACCATGACCCACCTTCCTAATAGCTGCTTTCACAACTTCCCCTTTGCCAAGAGCATAACCTGCACACACACACACACACACACACACACACACACACACATCTTGTCAGTGCTCTCACATTACTCTTTACAGTCAGCCCCATACATATGTCACCACCCTTTAAATAAAGTGACCAAGATTAGTGCCACCTCCTCATGGTTACTTCTAAGTTTTGATGGCACCAATTTGAGGCCTGGTGTATCTTTAAGTGAATACCAGCATAATTAAATAATTAAACATGACAATTAAAGATATCAAATTAAGGATGCAACAGGATATCATCAGTTGAAAGACTCACCAATTGCTCCATTCTTGTTACCCACCACCACCAAACAGCTTACACTTCTCTTTCTACCACCTTTCTTCATAATAGCAACTCTTTTCAGCTAAACAGACAAACAATCTATATAATACGCTTGCGTATCAGTAACGACGACGACCGGGATGTGTATTCATGCATAATTCATGAGCTGATCAGAGTTGGTAAAGCATCATCATTACCTGAATGGGAAACACGTTTGACAAGTGGGAAAAAAATGGGAGAAAAAAAAAGCATTTTTGGAATTCGAACCTGCAACTTCCAACTGTGCACACTAAACATTAAACCGTCAGGACCTAACAGCTTAGTCTCTATTTTTTCTTATTCCTCTATTCAACTCATGGATTCCCTTCTTCTCTTCTGTCTACCTCTCCTGCTCTCCAGTATCTCTGTCCTTCTGTGTATTTTCTTTCACCTCTTCATTGAAGTAGTTACCTGCTTCTATTATTATTGGCCCTTGCATCTACTGCTTCTCTGTCTCTCTTATAATACCATTCTGTAGATGAACACTCTTTCCCAACTCAGTTCAGCAACACAACATAGTGTTCGGCATATGCCCAATGCCATACACATAATATAAACTTGTTCAATACGGTAAGTTGTAACCCAAATATAACAGATGTATAGTCTTAACACTTCCTCACAAGACTTGCTCTTACTTATAAAACATGTTACAATCCACTTACCACGTAATTATAGAATAACATCTTATAGAGTATTAAGAAGTAAAAGTACATACATACATACATATGTACACGCAAGAATGGAAAACTCAAACTTAGCTTTTAATCTTCAACTTACTTCAATTACAAAAGATTGAAAGTCTGTCATGCACTCTAAAAACAACAACAGTTTATTTAATTAAAAAATAAATTCTGCATCACTCCAAATAAAATGAGAGGGGACCAGAATTTGGCTTTTCCTTCGCATTTAATTTCAAAATAGTCATGAAAGAAAAGCCTTGTCAAAGATCCATCCAAAAACAACAATAACTTGCACACTGGCACTGCACACACTCAGAAATTTCTTTTTAATACGTGAAGATTTTGACATACACGGTTTGTTAAATAGTCCTATAATTTATGCATTTCAAGTTTAATTCAACAGTTTATCTTTGAAAAATTGAGAAGTCCTCAAAATTTGTCTTTTTCCAGTTGCGATTTTCCAGCTTCTTTCCTTTATACATAAGACAATCAAAGTTGAGATTTCTAAGTATTGCTGCTTGTGTATTTATATAATATATGAAACCCCAAGTGGATATCTGTATTGATCACTGGTATAGAATGCTTCACTGGTGGTTTGAAGTCAGGCTTCCATCTTGTCATCTTCACATGAATTACTCAGTAGTCACTGATACAGTGTGGCTAATAGTCACATGCATGAACACAGTCTGTATCAAAGCTGGAACTATTTCATGTGATCAGGATATTTTTACAAGTACCAATGACAATCCTTGAAGAACAATGGTAAGTTGATGCAAACAAAAATACTCCCGACAGCTCGGGAGTATGGCAATAAGAAATAAACACCTTTAGTCACCAATACTTCTCTATCTATCTCGTGAACTCTTTCTCCCTCCGTCACCTTAACAATTTAGAGCTCCTCCACCTGCCCTTCAAAGTTTTGGCACATCGATGCCCCACTCCATTAGAGCTATTATTCTCTCTGAGCTGATGGAAGTATCCCACAGGAAGTGATGTATCCACCACTACCCACTACAGCCTTCCTCAGGAATGCAGGGATAGATCCTGCAACCTTTAGAGCCACAGCTTCAGGATCAGAGACGCAGCAAAGTATATCACACATAGACAACTGGATATCTCCTAAGACAGATAGACAGGTTACCTAGTTAGTAAGCCATATTCACATGTACATGTAGCTACCGGTCACTACCTCGTATGTTGCTGGGCAAGGAATTTTAGGAATTTGGGAAAGAGATGGGGGTTTGGAGGGGTAAAGCTGGACGGTATACTGTTACTACCAATTATTAATTACAATACTGTATTATAATATTCTGCACACGCTAAAAAAACCCCCAAATTCAGACTACATGTAGGGTGCAGACCTCCTCGAATACTGTCTACCTCACAGACAAGAAAGAACAGTAACTGGACACAGTATTCGTTTATGTCGACCATTTCCATTGTAGTCATTTCACCATTATGTCGACCATTATCATACTCAATCATATTTTTATTGTTGATCATTACCATTTTGTTGTTCAAAGGCAGAGTCCACATGTTCTACATATGATTCACACTCCCTTTAGTTTGAATGTTATCTATATTCAACTAGCCGGCCTGGTAACCGGTTAGAATACGTGGTTGTTAGCTAGAGCAAGAGGACTTTCTGGTGGTAGTATACCGGTGTCGCCAGCCTTGGACCGCTGACGGCATCTCAGTGACTCAAACTCGACCTTTGGACCCTCAGCCCTGGAAAGCAGAGGCCATCCATTCCCCCCACACTTATAATTTGACCTGAGCACACCTGCACATTGTGTGTGATGTCAATGAGAACAGGTTTGAGGTGGTTTTTTTTTGTAAGTGATGAAAAACAATGGCAGAGGGAATATTTATAGCTGAGGTAGAGTTGGATGGTGGAACTACACTTTACCAGTCCGTCACTGCTAAGCACAGTGACATTCCCAATCTGCTTGCTCATCGCAGGACTCATCACAGCCAACTGCACAGCAAGGCGACTGTGTTCATCGCAGGACTCATCACAGCCAACTGCACAGCAAGGCAACTGTGCTCATCGCAGGACTCATCACAGCCAACTGCACAGCAAGGCAACTGTGCTCATCGCAGGACTCATCACAGCCAACTGCACAGCAAGGCAACTGTGTTCATTGCAGGACTCATCACAGCCAACTGCACAGCAAGGCAACTGTGCTCATCGCAGGACTCATCACAGCCAACTGCACAGCAAGGCAACTGTGCTCATCGTAGGACTCATCACAGCCAACTGCACAGCAAGGCGACTGTGTTCATTGCAGGACTCATCACAGCCAACTGCACAGCAAGGCGACTGTGTTCATCGCAGGACTCATCACAGCCAACTGCACAGCAAGGCAACTGTGCTCATCACAGGACTCATCACAGCCAACTGCACAGCAAGGCGACTGTGTTCATTGCAGGACTCATCACAGCCAACTGCACAGCAAGGCAACTGTGCTCATCGCAGGACTCATCACAGCCAACTGCACAGCAAGGCAACTGTGTTCATTGCAGGACTCATCACAGCCAACTGCACAGCAAGGTAACTGTGCTCATCGCAGGACTCATCACAGCCAACTGCACAGCAAGGCAACTGTGCTCATCACAGCCAACTGCACAGCAAGGCAACTGTGCTCATCGCAGGACTCATCACAACAGCCAACTGCACAGCAAGGCAACTGTGCTCATCGCAGGACTCATCACAGCCAACTGCACAGCAAGGCAACTGTGTTCATTGCAGGACTCATCACAGCCAACTGCACAGCAAGGCAACTGTGTTCATTGCAGGACTCATCACAGCCAACTGCACAGCAAGGTAACTGTGCTCATCGCAGGACTCATCACAGCCAACTGCACAGCAAGGCAACTGTGCTCATCGCAGGACTCATCACAGCCAACTGCACAGCAAGGCAACTGTGCTCATTGTAGGACTCATCACAGCCAACTGCACAGCAAGGCAACTGTGCTCATCACAGCCAACTGCACAGCAAGGCAACTGTGCTCATCGCAGGACTCATCACAACAGCCAACTGCACAGCAAGGCAACTGTGCTCATCGCAGGACTCATCACAGCCAACTGCACAGCAAGGCAACTGTGTTCATTGCAGGACTCATCACAGCCAACTGCACAGCAAGGTAACTGTGCTCATCGCAGGACTCATCACAGCCAACTGCACAGCAAGGCAACTGTGCTCATCGCAGGACTCATCACAGCCAACTGCACAGCCAGGTGACTGTGCTCATTGCAGGACTCATCACAGCCAACTGCACAGCAAGGCAACTGTGTTCATTGCAGGACTCATCACAGCCAACTGCACAGCAAGGCAACTGTGCTCATCGCAGGACTCATCACAGCCAACTGCACAGCAAGGCAACTGTGCTCACGGCAAGCGCAGAGCCAGCAAATCGCCACATCAGCTCACACTGTGCTCAAGAACATTTGATCCTATGAGAGAAAAAGGAAACGAAAGCAGTTGACCAAATTGGTTATTAATTTTTTAGCAGCCATGCTAGCACTAGGCAACCCTGACTGTCATTCAACATGGAAGACCTTCAATCCATACTGAGAGCTGAACTTCAAGATGAAATATTCTCAACTCTGTAGTTGTTTGAGTATTATAACAATTAGTGGAAGCTAATAGTAAACGACTTTAAAAACTTTTTTTTTTGCCTAAAGATCACACTAGTGAGGTTGAGGAATCATTAAGGACAACAATGGAATTGTGGAATGTATCAGTAGAACATCAAGTGTGCATGACTACAGACAATGAATGGCAGCAGTATATTGTCAAAGCTTATAAAGGGTCAAAACTTGTAATCATATTTATAATATGCGGTATAAATTATAGGATTCAGTTATTCTCGGCTGAAACAATAATAATAATAGCATCAGGTTTTCGGCGAGAAGTCGAAATGTCGGGTTAAGTTTTATTTAAATATAATATTGGCTGTTAGAACAAGAACATTTGCTAATTATAGGATTGCCCAAACAAGGTGTGGATCAGTGTCAAAGATGGTCAGTCAGCTGTGTTTGGGAAACAGGAAAGTGCAATTGGTTTGGTTTAGGGTGCAGATCTGAAAGCTTGTCATCTGGTACCAACAAAGCAAGATATACAAGTCCTACAGTGTACTGACAAGGCTCTGTCTCCTCTTGTCTGGGAAAAAATATAAACAGTGTCTGCAGTCTAGCCAACAGTTCATTTAATCAAGAACAGGAAACTGAAAGATCAGTATTAAAGACATCAAGAGAAAAAGCATTGCTGACCTTAAATGACATAGCTCTAATGAAGTTTTCGAAATTCTGAAAGTTGAAAACTTTTTTGATCCGAGATTCAAGTGTACAGTTTTAGTCTGCCTCAACATTAAAACATCAAAGATTGCAATAACACTATCTGTAAAGCAGATCATCCTGCCTATTTAGCTGCAAGCAACGTTTGACTGTACTCTTTGGAAGATCCACCTGCTAACGGAAAAATAATTTGGGAACCTGAGGAGAAGAACCAGCATTCAGCAACTTCTTGTGACACAGCAAGTCTGTCCCCAGAACAGAAGTGCAGGAGATGGAACAGAAGAGCTCACCGTTTCAACTCATTTTTATCTGTTTTGGGCACATCGTCACACCATTCAAAACTTAATTGAATCCTCAAAAGTGGATACACATGTACTTACTCTTTTATCAAATTAAAAAAACAAAAACAAAAACAAACTTCAAAATTCTGTTGTATTTCTAAAAGTCATGCACCGTTTCTCAAATTAATTCAAGTTGTTATCCAGTTACTTGGAGATGTGAGGGGGGGAGAAGGATAAGGGGTGACTCCTTAAAGAACCTAGCACCTTCAGCTTATGCTGTACGTTGAAACCCTTGCAGAGTTATGCCAGAGAATATGCTGTGCATAGTAACTACTCACCCCAAGTAGGCTCCACTTCACAACTATTACCAATAGACAAGGCTGTGCCTGTGATGACTATTACCAATAGACAAGGCTGTGCCTGTGATGACTATTACCAATAGACAAGGCTGTGCCTGTGATGACTATTACCACTATAGACAAGGCTGTGCCTGTGATGACTATTACCCAAGGCTGTGCCTGTGATGGACAAGGCTGTGCCTGTGATGACTATTACCAATAGACAAGGCTGTGCCTGTGATGACTATTACCAATAGACAAGGCTGTGCCTGTGATGACTATTACCAATAGACAAGGCTGTGCCTGTGATGACTATTACCAATAGACAAGGCTGTGCCTGTGATGACTATTACCAATGGACAAGGCTGTGCCTGTGATGACTATTACCAATAGACAAGGCTGTGCCTGTGATGACTATTACCAATAGACAAGGCTGTGCCTGTGATGACTATTACCAATAGACAAGGCTGTGCCTGTGATGACTATTACCAATAGACAAGGCTGTGCCTGTGATGACTATTACCACATATAATGAAGGTGACAGTGAACAGGAAAACCAGGCACAATGCGGCAACATCGGGAAAAGATCGAGTTACTTATCCAAAATGTATTAAAGAAGCCTGTGGATTGAAACAGTTAGGTCACATATATTGGCAACAGATGAAGATGAAACTTATAGAGCTTGCTCAAATCTGGACGCCAACAAATGTGTAAGTACAAAAAATATTTATTTGACAGTGCTCACATTGATGCGTGATTTCCTGTAGACAGACGACCACATTAGTACAAGCTGATACACACTCTTCCATTCTGTGCTTGTAATCACAACACTTGGTAACGCCATATTTAAACCAGACACAATACACTTCACAGTTATTAAAGAATAAAAACTAATATTTGTACATGAATCTGTTATTTACACACACACTCTCTCTCTCTCTCTCACACACATACATACACACACACACTGGCTTACTTCCATCCGGCATCTCAGGACAGCCAACATAAGCTCCGTTCATGTTGGCACTAGTCCAGCCTCTTTGAGCCCAATACCTGTCGGACAAGGAACGCTTGTTATCCATTTCTCCCTCAATGGATCTAAAACTAACACGATTCTTCAAATACTTGTCGGGGGCCACCTGCAAATACACACACTTTTAAATTGATTCCATGGCAGTTTTCTTTATACAGAAAGATTGTATTTTTTTAAATGACCATAATAGCAATATTGGCGAGTGAGCCACCAACCAATCTTCTTTTTATTAGTACAAGTTGTGCCCTTTTTCTTACAAACCAACAACAACAAAAACAATATATAAAACAAAAGTTTCACAATCTTGGACTTGTATCTCAGGTTTGTAATACAGAGACAGTAAAATGTCACTTTCTCCAGAGCAGCAGCAAATGGTTGCTGGCACTGAGAACCCTTTACCTGACTAATTAGTTGCAAACTACAGCAACAGTACAATGGAAACTTTGTCATTCCATTAAAAAAAAAGAAGACACTCTCAGGTATAAATTAGTCAAGGTTTCAATATGTCATGTATATACGGTTACTAGAGCCTCCTCCTCATGCACACATTAATACATCAATGGTTAAAAAAAAAATTTAAAAAAAAAGGATAGAAAAAGTCATGACCGTTTAGCAATAACATTTGGGCCTTGAAAAGGAAGCCAGCCTTGAGGCACACATAAACGCTTAAACTCTCATCGATAACTTCAGTATGCTGCGAAACACAGGGGCATTTCAAAATAACCATTCCATTCATATCCTCATATTTACGGTTAAGGAGAGAAAGTTCGCTGCAAGCTCGGAATAAAACAATGTCTAGTTTAGCAGCTAAATTTGCAGTGTATTTGTAGATGAAATCCTTATTGTCTAAACATAGCTAACCCAGCTCAATCTGCTGAACGATACCATAAGTAGTTCACTTAGTTTGTGTACGTATGTATGTATGCATGAATGTATGTATGAATGTATATACATACATATGCATACATGTAGTATGTAAGTATTATTATCGAGCAAGTGAAGTGAGCAAGATACTATTAGTTGTGGACAATTGAAAATCGGGTGATATATGTATGGAACGTATGCTCCTTAAACGCTCGTGCGGGCGACTTTTTTTCCTCCTAGAACACGGATTATTAAGCTTGACCCCAGTTTCTTCTGATACTACAGCATTAAGCAAGTCTTACTTTAAACTTACACTCCAAATTGTGATATGCAGATGCTTGCTTTTCAAGTCACAAAAAGTTGCTAACTGATTACTATGGCACAGAAAACCCTTTTCCAGATGTAATTTCTAAACTTCGCCGTTTTTTTTTGGGAGGGGGGGGGAGGGGGGGGGGGGGGGGGGGAGGGGGGCTGCTGAGTGCTTCACTATTGTTATCATTATTATTATTACTTATTAAATTGCTTTTATTACTATTACTATTATGATTATGATTATTGTGATCATCATCATCATCATCACCATCATCTACCACTCACCGGAACCATTCCCAACTTGTCTCGTGTGATCCAGTCAGCAGAAATGGAACTGGCACGACCTTCTGTCAGAGGAGAGCTAAGCCCCGCCCAGTGCTCACCTTTCCTACCTGACAATAACCACACCTTATAATATTTAAGGGAATCTACAAAAAGACTTCAAGGTACGACGTACCAATACCAAATAAAACACTATCAAATCTGCGCAGACGAGTCTTCTTCATGTTCTTCCTTCCCTTCACACCTCTTGCCCCAACTCCCCCTGTGGCAGATCCAACCAACTGCTCTTTGGTTCCTGACAGAAGAAACAAAACAACAGCTCATAAAGCATACTGCACTGTATGTGAATGTACAGATCAAAACAACAGCTCATAAAGCATACTGCACTGTATGTGAATGCACAGATCAAAACAACAGCTCATAAAGCATACTGCACTGTATGTGAATGTACAGATCAAAACAACAGCTCATAAAGCATACTGCACTGTATGTGAATGCACAGATCAAAACAACAGCTCATAAAGCATACTGCACTGTATGTGAATGCACAGATCAAAACAACAGCTCATAAAGCATACTGCACTGTATGTGAATGTACAGATCAAAACAGCTCATAAAGCATACTGCACTGTATGTGAATGCACAGATCAAAACAACAGCTCATAAAGCATACTGCACTGTATGTGAATGCACAGATCAAAACAACAGCTCATAAAGCATACTGCACTGTATGTGCATGTACAGATCAAAACAACAGCTCATAAAGCATACTGCACTGTATGTGAATGTACAGATCAAAACAACAGCTCATAAAGCATACTGCACTGTATGTGAATGTACAGATCAAAACAACAGCTCATAAAGCATACTGCACTGTATGTGAATGCACAGATCAAAACAACAGCTCATAAAGCATACTGCACTGTATGTGAAAGCACAGATCAAAACAACAGCTCATAAAGCATACTGCACTGTATGTGAATGCACAGATCATCATCAAGTGACTTTATTACCCCTTCTTGCTCTCCTCAATAACAGACATTCTCTGCTGAATTAATTCCTTATTTTAAACTCAAGAACCACTGCATTATATACATTATCTGGCCATTGAAATTTAAAGGAGCTGGTAAAGGGCCAACTACACAGATTTTGAATGTTACAAGTACTAATTCCATGCCAGATAATTCAGTAATGAAAGGGGGGCAGTGAATCTTTCCAAAGCATGTAATCAAATTTAGATGGTGCGAGCAGAGAAGAAGTTGGACACACTGTTCACTCTCAATTCTGGGAGGTACCTCAGAATTGAATATTTTCTATTGTAATCATTTTACATGAAAACATTTATCTTGGCTACCCAATGGTTGTTCTAATCCCCACCATAACAAAAAATGTTCATTCCAGTAACTTCCAAAAGAAGCTGGGTATGCTGGGGTGGCTTAAAATAAGCCATAAAGTGGGCATAGTAAAATACCAGATTGAGTGTTGCTTGTAAGAAAGCAGAAGTCATTGCCACTCAAATTTGTACTGAACTAAAATCCAATTATGCATGATACAATCCATTCAAAAATATAAATAGCTATCAATGAGGAATCTAGCAGTCTAGAATTTGAATTAGACAATAACACCAGGACCACTGCATGAGGCTGACTGTACCGGACCACTGCATGAGGCTGACTGTACCATGCTTCGCTTGGATCAGGTTAATTAGCTGCTTCCTTTAGTTTACAGATATCCACATAACATTGCAACTCTATCGCAATAATAACTTCCATAGTTAAATGGTCGGAACATGTTAATCAACTGTATTTTGTCTGTCTGTGCCGAACTCAAATAATTGATTAGAAGCCATACTTTACCAGTTAAACCATGGTATGGTTGGACATTTGGCATGGTGTGACTTAGTCTTACCTGATGCATCAGTGTTCTCAAGACTTGAAATAAATATTGGACAAAAATGCATTCTAACATAGCCGATGTGATGATAAGTGCGAAATAGCCAGCAACTTACTATATTCAATAGGGTTAGTTCCATAACCTCTGGTCGCAGCAAATACTACTCCTGCAAATAATACAACAACAATAGTAGCTACACACAAATAAGAGTCAACAGTCAATACAAATGTTTACCGCTTAAATCCGTATTCCATCTGATGACTTGATCAGATATTCTCCTTAGCATTGTCGCGCCCAGTCAGTCCTTCAATGCACAATATAATCTTCAGCCGCTGGGGGTAGAAATTCCAATAATGGTAAGGTATCGTCGAAAAGTAAAAGCTTGTAGGAACGGGTCGTTCTTTTATGCGCTTGCGCATTCATGGCGAGTTGAAGGCACCAAATAAACTCAAATTTACTAAACTACATGAATTACCTTGACATCTATCTATGAAATGAATTTACTGGAAAGTCAGGAGGAACACACCTGTACCATCCATCATCTATCAGCCATGATATTAGATATAGCTGAATGACATTCTCATATAGAGAGAGACTTACTGTAGAGGAAACAGGCCTGTTGGCAGAATTTTGAAAAGGAGAGTTACCAGGGACAAATAATAAAAACCATACCCATCTCATAGGCCACATTCTTGATAATTTAATGTTTATATAATAGGAGTTTCCTATTTTGAAGCAATTCATAATTCATGCAGCTACAAAGATTGTTGCATTTGTCATTGGATACAACATTACATCTGCTGTTATAGTAAGGTGAGAAATAAGCTGACATCTTATTCTAACAACCTGTTATTCGCCTCAAAATTGCTCAATTGACAGTGATCTAAAAAACGGTTTATTCTATGCTAGAATTTTTACTATAGTAGTTTTTACTAGGGTTGGTAACTCTGCTTGTAAAGTTGGTGGTCAGATTCTTAGTGTTGGTTCATAGGGGCTCCTCCTCACCCTTAGTTACTATTTAGCAACTGTTTAGACTCGCCAGATAGTTATATTTAGCAACTGCTTAGACTTGCCAGATAGTTATATTTAGCAACTGCTTAGACTTGCCAGATAGTTATATTTACTGTAGCAACTGCTTAGACTTGCCAGATAGTTATATTTAGCAACTGCTTAGACTTGCCAGATAGTTATTGTAGAGAAAAGTAGCTGTAAAAGCCTGGGCTGGTTGCTATTAGCTACTAGTATGATGAGCTTGAAAAAAAAAGGTGAGATAAATCATGGCATATCGTGAGTTATTTCCCTGGTCAGAATCTAGAAAGGCTATTGTGAAGATATCTAGCATAGAATACTTATAATAATATTTATTGCACATATCAGCATCCAATATGGGAGATATTCCAAGAGATGTGTAAATATTTTTGCTCTCCGAAGGTGAGTGAAAATATAAATGTGAGAGTGAAACGTTATTCACATATTGTACGATGAATCTTTTATTGTACATTGTATATTTTCCAACCATTAACAGGGTTGTGCTTCAAAGCCTCATCATTTAGAGGTATTTCTGCAATACAATCTAAAAATACAGCTGTCAATACTATGCATGGGCCTGTGTTGAATATGCAGCATTCACTATGGCAAAATATTGTACACTCAAGGGAAATATACGATGATGTACGTATGTACAATGAATAAATATGCACAAATTCTCAGAAATGCTTTCTTTTTCGAGTCACGTATAGCTGTGTGAGTGATTACTGTGGTTTACCAGATTTAATTTTAAACTAGTGAGAGCTTGAATACAAAATGGCAAGCGTACCATTTAATTTTATTCAAAGACAATTAAAGAACCTTTTAAAGTTAAAAACTGTATCTGTAATGATTGCTCCTTACAGCTGCAAATAGATCAGTACCCAACACTCTTTCTCTAAAAAGAGGAAAAAAGTAAGAGAATAAAAATAGATTTAATTTCCTGAAGTTAATGTTCAGCTACTATGCTGCCATGCTTAAGGACTTTACTTCTTACAGAACTCGAAACACATAACCATTGACTAATTTTAGTTGACTGTTACAAATTTAGTTTTTATCTACCTATATTTTTCTAAGTAATGGTAACTGTTCCTATTCCTCAATCTCAACATGTTTTTCCTTGCTACTTGAAATATCCACATTCTCAATTCTTGCAGGCTGGTTCCAAATGATTACTGAGTGACATTTTAATATTAAAAGCTGTGGCTAAAGTACTAGTGATGTGCTTGAGCACAAATGGCGAGCGAGCCTAAAGACTATACTATTTTTATATGAATGATTTTGACTTCTAACACTGAAGCTACTGAAAATAAAGTCCACTTTTTAAATTTTGCATACACGGTAAAGGGATTTCAGTGCCATAGTAACAACTCTTTGGAACTGCTTGAATTGAAGGAAAAAAACAACAACAAAACAATACACGTTATTGGCGAGTGAGCGTAGCGAGCGAGGCACTTACAGGGGTAACACAATTGAAAATCGGGGATATTTGTTGGCGAAGCGAGCGAGACAGTATTAGGGGTGGATAATGCAAAATCGGGTATATGTTATATGTATGTATGTATGGATTGTACGTATGCCCTTTAAACGCGCGCGCGGGGAACGTTTTTTCTTTAAAAAAACACGGCTTTTTAGGCTTAACCCCAGTTTATTCTGAAACTACAGCATTAAGCAAGCCTTACTTTATACTTAAGCTCCAAAGTGTGAGAAAATTCCTGCGAAAACGCTTGCTTTTTAAGAAACAAAAAGTTGATTCGATCGGTTACTATGACATTGAAGACCCTTTACCAGATTTAAATTCAAAACTTCGCCTTTTTTCCGGCTAAGTGCGGCTTGTTACTAGTTGTCAAGAGCCACCTGTAGTCAGTACTAAGAGAGCTATCATTACTTCTGAAAAGCGTATGTAAGCACATAAAGTATTAATGCTAAGGAAGCTACTACTACTCGAGGGATGCCGAGGTAAGTACGCAATTCCATATTTGTTAGCTAAATATGCAAAATAACTCTGGCCTTTCTTTTTTTATAGCTAAGAGCTTGTTGTCAACAGTGACTGGTAAATTCAAATAGTCAGAAGGACTCAAATTTGGTACTACAAAAGTTACCACTGCTCAAGAAAATGAGGTAAAAAAGTAATTTGTATTTGTGTGCTAAAATTGATTGTCTTTGTTTTTGTAGGTGAGGAGCTTGTTGTCAAGAATTCAAGGTAATTCAGATGGCCAAAGTAACTTCAATGATACTACAGAAGTTATCAATACTCAAGAATGAGGTAAGTAGTAATTCCATATTTGTTGGCTAAAATTACAAATAATAACACTGGTTTATTTTTTATCGTAGCTGAAAGCTTGTTCAAGAGATACTGGTGATTGAGATTATCAGAATGGCAGATGTTTGATACTACAAAAGTTATCATTAATCAGGTAAGAGAGTGATTTTGTACTTGTTTGCTGAAATAAAAGGTCATAACTGCTATTATAGTGTTTGCATGAACTAAGCTAAAACATAGTAACAATACTTTTATGTTACCTAACTATCAGGCTCGCTCGCCATTTGTGTTCAAGCACACCACTAGTTATTTATTTATTTGTATATATGTATGGACGTACGTAAGGCATTTTTGTACTTTGACCCTCGCGTTTTTGTGTTAGTTCGGTTGTCGACCCCGTCCCAAATTGCACTAAACAGAATCCTCTGGTTTATCGATCAGTACCCGTATCACCATAGAAATTGAATTGTTTACCATTTTGAATTCTTTTGCGGGTGCAGTTAAAACTTGAAAACTTAAGGGACTTCCATTTCTATTCGAGTTAGTGGCGGTGGTAAGTCAATGCGCTCTTTGTCATGGTTATAAGCCGTGCGCAACAGTACTTACTTGAAAATACATTGTCTACTAGACTACCGCGAAGGTAAGTCTGTGTAGGTGCATGTCCAGTTGTGTCAAAGCATTGTGTGTTACAACCACTACTTAGCTAAAGAATATCACAAAGAAAACTTTTAAATAACGTGTATTGTTTTGTTTGTTGTTTTTTTCCTTCAATTCAAGCAGTTGCAGAGAGTTGTTACTATGGCACTGAAATCCCTTTACCGTGTATGCGAAATTTAAAAACTGGACCTTATTTTCAGTAGCTTCAGTGTTAGAAGTCAAAATCATTCATATAAAAATAGTATAGTCTTTAGGCTCGCTCGCCATTTGTGCTCAAGCAGATCACTAGTTTAAACGTTTTCTTTGTGATATTCTAAGTAGTGGTTGTAACACACAATGCTTTGACACAACTGGACATGCACCTACACAGACTTACCTTCGGGGTTGTCTAGTGGACAATGTATTTTCAAGTAAATACTGTTGCGCACGGCTTATAACCATGACAAAGAGCGCATTAACTTACCACCACCACTAACTCGAATAGAAATGGAAGTCCCTTAAGTTTTCACGTTTTAACTGCACCCGCAAAATAATTCAAAACGGTAAACAATTCAATTTCTAGGGTGATACGGGTACTGATCGATAAACCAGAGGATTCTGTTTAGTGCAATTTGGGACGGGGTTGACCACATAACTAACACAAAAACGTGAGGGTCAAAGTACAAAATGACATACGTACGTCCAAACATATATATAAATAAACAAACATCCCCGATTTTCAATTGTGTTACCCCTGTAAGTGTCTCGCTCGCTACGCTCGGTCGCCAATTAAATCAATGCTGTTAAGAACACATAACTAGTGGTGTGCTTGAGCACAAATGGCGAGCGAGCCTTAAACTACACTATTGTTAAATTTGATTTTAACAACTAACACTCAAGCTATTAAAATAAAGTCGAGTTTTTAAATTACGTATGAGGTAAAGGGGTTTTAATGTCATAGTAACCGCTCCCGCAACAGTTTGAATTGAAAAAGAAGCAACAAAATCAAATCACGTTATTTAAAATTTTCTTTGTGATATTCTTAATAGTAGTTGTAACGCACAATACTTTCACACAACTGAACATACCTACGCAAGACTTACCTTCGTGGTTCGTCTAGTGGACAATGCATTTTTAAGTAAATACAGTTGAGTAGGGCTTATAACTGTGACAAATAGCGCATTAACTTACCACCGCCACTAACGCGAATAGAAGTGGAGCTCCCATAAGATTTTAAGTTTTAACTGCACCCGCAAAACAATTCAATTTCTAAGGTGATACGGGTAATGGTCGCTAAACCGGAGGATTCTGTTTGTGAAGTTTGGGACGGGGTCGAACGCGGAGCGAACACAAAAATACGGAGGGTCAAAGTACAAAATGACATACGTACGTCCATATATATAAATAAATAAACAAACATCCCCGATTTTTTCATTTTTACCCCTGTAAGTGTCTCGCTCGCTACGCTCGCTCGCCAATAATGGCTAGTCTAAAAGTCCAATGTTAAAAAAAGATGGCAAAACAAAGAATTAAAGACAAACATGGCATAACTAATGTAATTTACAAGGTCAGTTTTGAGATAGAATATTCTTATGTGATAGATTCGTTGTATAAAAAAATGGAGAAATTATAAAAAATATAGCATCACAAGAAGTTGCGAGCCTTAAAAGGGAAAATTACTAGAGATATTTGATTGTACTTCCTTTATTAGGCATCCTATGAATTTCTATGCTGGATAATGCAAAGTGTCAGTGATAAACTCTAGCTATGGGGCAAATATACTCATGGATGTTTGCTTCTATGTTTCTGCTGACTTATACTCGGTCTAATGCAGAGCTGTCCAAATCATCAGTGAGTGGAGGCTCCTTGATAGGAGTGAGTAATTGGACTATTGCCTCAGGTGGTAAAATAGAAGATACTGTTGAGTCACTTCTGTTTGGCCAAGTCAATGCTAGTCATTATTTCAGTAAATACTATGATTCTGCTAATTGGTACTTGAAATATGTGTATATTCTGAGGCAGTTAGGTTGGATATTAAATGATCCAGTTTGGATAGTTGGCCAGAATCTAAGACCCGGATGGAAAGATGTTATTGAAAGCACTATGTCTTCACACTTAGCTCAAGCTGAAGTAGAACAGTTGGAAGACACTATAACCAAATTTATGAAGTTGCCAGCCATTACTCCTGCTATGCAGGCATTTAAAGAGTCCAGCATGTTAGGTGATATCAGTAGCTTTCAAGTGATATTGATCCACAACAATGGGCTTACTGAAGAAGTGGTTCTTGGATTTTACAAGTTGATCATTCTGGAACAGGAAAATGATGAGAGTACTCAGAGTGTTGGTGCACTCTACTCAGTGAGCAAAGGTTACTTGAACTCTACCACATACACCAACTTTAGGGAGTCTGTCCATTTGCAGTTGTCTAAACTGTCTAAAATGACTTTTGAAATTTAATTGTTTGTGCAGCGATGTCACTTAAAATACTGTATTTTTTAGATTGTAAAAATACCTTTGTCAGTCCTTGTTATTTTAGTGGAGTTCTAATTGTGAATAAAAGTTGCAATTGTGTTATAAAATTAATCTTAAATTATTACAATATGTTTATTACATTTTCATTAATTGTGGATGGATCAGTTAGTCAGTATTACAGTTAGTCATATGATTGTATTCATTTCTTACTACTCTACACTCTGAGGCAGCTTTGTCCATAAACAGACTAGTTACACATGTAGTAAGTACCACCCAGTGACTGCAGCACAACTGCTATATATGTACAGCTCTGTAGCACTTATCATTTGTACAGAAGAAACATGTGATGATCAACACCATAAACAATCAAATAATGAAAAATAGAAAGAGTAAAAAAATTGAAAAGCATTAAATGTGGACATACCAAGGTTTGGTTTTAAACTACTGTCTCCAGGTTCTTATGAAATGTTATCGGTGGAGAATCGGATGAAATACTGTACTTTGAACCTTGCTCTGGTGTTTGCATGTCCACATACTCTGCAATACTTAAAGCATCACATCCTTCTTCTTCCTCCTCATCCTCTTCTTCCTCGTTTTCTTCCTCAGCTTTTGGATGTCTATATATGGTTAGAATCACCATGTAACTTGGACTTCATAATTGGTGAGTGAGACACTCTTAGGGGTAACACAATTGAAAATCGGGGATATTTGTTTATTTATATATATGTGTGGACGTACGTATGTCATTTTGTACTTTGACCCTTGCGTATTTTTGTGTTAGCTCTGTGTTAGCTATGTGTTCGACCCCGTCCCAAACTTCACTAAACAAAATCCTCTGGTTTATCGATCATTACTCGTATCGTCCTAGAAAATGAATTGTTTACCTCTTTAAATTCTTTTGTGGTGTAGTTAAAACTCTAAATCTTTTTTCTATTTGAGTTAGTGGCAGTGGTAAGTTAATGCGCTATTTGTTATAAGCCCTACGTAACAGTATTTACTTTAAAATTCATTGTCCACTAGACTAAGCTCGAAGGTAGGTCTTGTGTTATGTTCAGTTGTTTGAAAGTATTGTGCATTACAACTACTATTTATCTAAAGAATATCAAAGAAAACGTTTAAATAAGTGGTATGTTTTTTTGTTGTTTTTTTTTTTCTTCAAAACAAACAGTTGCGGGGTAGCTACTATGGCATTGAATCCCCTTTACTGTATATACGTAATTTAAAAATTCGACTATTTTTTTAGCAGCTTGAGTGTTAGAAGTTAAAATCAAACGTTTAACAATAGTGTAGTTTTAGGCTCGCTTGCCATTTGTGCTCAAGCACATCACAAGTATGTTATTGAGAACAGATCAAAAAATGTAATTTGCCTGCTTAAATTACCTTACATACATAAGTGTCTGCAATATAAAGTACAGCATTACCTATCATAAGCTGAAGTTGATATGCTCAAATTACTTGCTACCAAATGAGATGACATCCTCACATATTCCTCATTGGGATTCATATTGATATGGTCTCCATGCAACAAACCAGTGTAAGACTGACGACCAACACTGCAGCTCCTACTCTCATTATAGACGGATGGAACTGAACGATGGTTAGGACTTGCAGTCTAAAGTTAGAATATAGCAAATGTTTACTATGACATAGTCACAGGTAGTGATATGCATTAATACAGTGGTGTAGGACGTCATATTGATATGAGGAGGGGAGGGGGGGGGGGGCTACACAAGGGAATATGTTTTGTGGGTTAAAGGTGTTCATGTGAGAAATGACCTCTCTAATTATTGTGCCTAAAAATTATAGGGGTTCCTCCTTTTCTAAGAACACTGAGTTAATATCTTTACCATTAGTCTTTGGCTGGCTCTGCTCTCTCTATCGTTGGCCATACTGAGAATACGGCTGGTGGTAGATTGACTAGGCTGCCGAAGATGGCCGACCAAATTTCGTTGTGAGTTGAAGCGACTGTCACCTTCTGCTAAAGGATCGGATACTACTTCATACCAGTTCACAGAATTAGTAGACTTTTGCAAGCATGAATCAATTCTTGGATTAGGAGGTATGTCTTGATGTGTTACACGAAATATTCTGGCAAAAACCAACAATGAACAAGCAAACAAAGACATGGTAAGTATGATTAGCATGTGAAAGTTATCTTTCTGTTCTATAAGACAAAAAAATAAAGGAAAATATAACGAAAGTTAAACTGATATAAAATAGAACTTGCACCAAAAGTGGAAAAAAATTCTTTAGTTTTGCAAATAGCCCCTAGTTAAATTCACATGTGCAAGACAACTTAATAATAATTTTAAATTTATTCTAACATTTTTCCCAATTTCAATTTTCTAGTAGACTTCAACATTGACAGCTTTCAATTACCTAAATATTACAGTTAACTAAATTACATTAATAGAGACAATCCCTGTGTTGTTACCTATTTCTTCTGCGTGCTGCAACGCTACAGATTGCGAGGATTAGTCCAATTAGAAGGACAATGATGCATACACCAACAAAACTGACGGCAATCACCATCACCCACAAAGTGGAAGGAAAAGGCTCCTCTGAGGGTGTTAAAATAACAGCAGGCTTCAGTACGTATAAAACTGATCCAACATTGTAAACCAAAGTTCCATTCCCAATAGTCACCTATACAATAATGCAAGTAAATATGTTCGAATTTATCAAGCAACATGAATTACCGTGACATCTATGGAACGGTTGGCTCTGATTGGAAAGTCAGGCGGACGACACTGAATGACCTGCACATTAACCAAGCTGTGGTAATATACCTGTATGTCATACTCAAATTGAAAGACTTACTGTAGAGGAAACCATTATAATAGAACAGTTTTCACCCAGTAAAGTCACTTTAATTTCATCCATAGATACTGATGTAATATAGTTTCCCTAAATTAAAGAAATTTGGATGTCTGTAATACCATACTCTATGACTCTGACTTACTGTGATTGATATGAGGTTGTTTGATGATACCGAATACGTTGCTCCTGGAGCCATCTTAAGAAGTACTGGGTTATTTCTAAGATTCAATGAGAGTGATTGGTTGTGGATATTAGGGCCTGGTGCTCCATCCACTTGCACAGTGTAATTCAGCAAGACTGATGAGTTTCCTTCACTTCTCTGAAGCTGGGACATAGCCGATCTGTGATCCAACAATGATTCTAGCTTGGGAGAAGGACATAGTAGCAGATGACTGCTGACCACTCTACATATCTATGAACACAATACCACATTTTTCAAAAAATTATCTAGTATGAAACAATTTTTACAAGTTTACATTAATAAACTAGTGGTGTGCTTGAGCACAAATGGCGAGCGAGCCTTAAAACTACACTATTGTTTTTAAAATAAAGTCGAGAGGGGATTCAATGCCATAGTAACCACTCCCCTCAACTGTTTGAATTGAAAAAGAAGCAACAAAATCAAGTCACGTTATTTAAAATTTTCTCTGTGATATTCTTAATAGTAGTTGTAACACACAATACTTTCACACAACTGAACATACCTACGCAAGACTTACCTTCGTGGTTCGTCTAGTGGACAATGCATTTTAAAGTAAATACTGTTGAGTAGGGCTTATAACTGTGACAAATAGCGCATTAACTTACCACCGCCACTAACTCGTACAGAAATGGAGCTCCCATAAGATTTTGAGTTTTAACTGCACCCGCAAAACAATTCAAAGCCGTAAACAATTCAATTTCTAAGGTGATACGGGTAATGGTCGCTAAACCGGAGGATTCTGTTTAGTGAAGTTTGGGACGGGGTCGAACGCCGAGCGAACACAAAAATACGGAGGGTCAAAGTACAAAATGACATACATACGTCCAAACATATATATAAATAAATAAATAAACAAACATCCCCGATTTTCGATTGTGTTACCCCTGTAAGTGTCTCGCTCGCTACGCTCGCTCGCCAACTACATGGTCTAACAATTGATAGTAAATAAATAGTAAATTATATTCATTTATATTATGTTTCTATCACATACTGCAGTATATGGTTCATGCTCCACGAATATCACAAGTGTAGGCTGAATGCTGACATTCAAGTAGTTGCCATAGAACTTCAGCTTTACTCCACCTCTGCACACACACACACACACACAACAGGAAGGTATAGCCACTCATTGATCACACAGTGCTAGGGACACACTTACGAAGGGATGGTGTATTGCGGAACTAGTTGTAGGAACTCAGGATTTTTCCTAAATGAGAAAGACTGAGGAGCTGCTATTGAAGCATGGTCAATGGACAGTCGAACACTTCCTGTCACAACTGTACCAGAGGCAGCCAATTCACACAAGATGACATGGTATGATATTTCCCTACAAAATTGGACACAACCATGGACATATCATTACCATAATGCCATTTTGGGTTTAAACAATACAATATACTGATCTATTGGAATCAATATCTATAATATTTGATGTAATAACTCATGAATAGAATACATAAATACAGTTTGGGTATAAGCACAACTAAATATATGAGGCTCCACATACCAGACTCTATCAAGCTAATATTATGTAACAGCTTGATATGCTGTATAGCCTAACATGACTTGTACTATCAATAGGTCATTAACTAAGATGTATAATTCAGATATTATTGATAATATTATAGCTTTAATAAGGACTTTTTTGACAATTAGATTTGTTGGAGCCAGCAGACAGTCAGATTGTGACCTAAGGAATGTGGAATGAGAAATATTTCCATCTTGGCAAAACTCTGTTTCTCTGCTATGATAGGAATTGCCCCATGGCCAGATTCCTCAAAAGCAAATCCTAAATATGATTTTAAAGATTCAAAAATTGGCCGATATGATTCTCACCAGCAAAAAAAAAGTGGACTTTCAAACCATCTTTACCTTTTGAAGTTGTTGACATTGTAGTGAGGTTGAGCTGCCAAGACATGAAAGGTTAAAATGGTTTTAAACGTATTTCCATTGTAAACAAAAATTGGCAGGCCAGTTATATCTCTCCCCAAATAAAAGTCCTTTTTTATTTAAATTTGGATTTGACTCATGATGAAAGAAATGCCATTCAGAATAATCTATAAATAGAAAACTGCATGAGAAGCAAAATAGATGTACTTAAACAATCTGGAAATAGGAATTGTATGTAAAGTTTTGTGAGTACTCAATATATTTATATACCAGCTTTATGAGCCAGTGGATCACATACTGGAGTGATTTTTTCGAAGCTGCTGTGGTCACATAGAACTCTTATCACTCAGGATACCAATAGTAAGTTAGCTAAAAACTTGTTTTGAAACATGAACAACAACTTAGATTATGTAGTACATCAAAGACTAGGAGCGTGCCACCAGACTATCAGTGCTTGCTACCTGACTACCTGCCCATGTTTCTCTCTCTGTCTATATGGCACATTCCTGCAAGATGATGGTCTCAAGTCATAATTCTGGCATCACAAGAACCCAGTAGTCTTAATATTCTTGCTCTCTGCCAATGATACATCTAGTAAAATGGTTGGTTGGCCAGCAATACAAATTCCACTCAAAATTCTCCTTCCTTTGGAGGTATTATTCTCTTATGCCTCCATCTAAAGAGATTATCCCCACTCAGCTTTGAATAGAGTTTTAAATAAGTTGGAGTACTGAATCAATAAGTTATTAAACCTTCCTTTAGAGAACAATTTCAAGAAACCGATATCCTAGTACATTAGTGTGACTTTAAACATAAATTAGAATAAATTTCAAACTTGGGAAATAACATTCTTTTGCATGGTATGTATTTACATAAATCATTCTTAATCTAGATGCCACTGTTCTTGAAGAGTGCCAGTATTATATTAATAGGCCTGAAGTCTTTAAAAAGATGAACAAACCACCTAGAGTGCAAGATCAAGAGCCAAAGTGCCTACAGCTATTATGGACTTAATTAAAATTTGTAGGCAATATTTGGAATCTCAATTACTGTTCCTCACTAAGTGGTCAAAATATATGTTCGAATGCTTAGCCGCATATTATTTCACTAGGAGACACTCGGTTAATTCATTTTATGTTTTAGGAAAGAAAGAATTAAACTCACTGTATTCTACAGTTGATATTTGCTGCAGTAACTGCTGTCTGTATAGTGTTGCTAATATTTAAGGCTGAGCCTGTGAGGCGAAGGATTGTTCCACCACTGAATGGACCATACGTAGGCCATACTTCTGTCACTATGGGATGGGCATAGAAAAATACATTTGAGACTCCACTGGCAAATGTGGCTCTGAAGAAAGTTCGTCTGCTAACTGTGACATTGATGGGCACTGGACCAGTGAGTGATGAAGATCCAGTTATACAGGACACTTGCTTGGCTGCAAGCACACACATTAGCAAGTCACCTCTTGACTCTTGAAATATTGGTATCTGATGAACAGAAAATACTCACCTGTCAAATATGAGAAATGCTTTACACTACAGTTTACACCCCCAATTTTTATATCAATATCAGTGTGGTCAACTCCCAAATCAGATCCAGTAATGGTTACCACTGTCCCTCCAACAGTAGGACCAGACTGAGGAGTAATAGACCTAATAAACACAGCAATGTATATGTACGATGATAACTGCATAGGCTCTCTACATTTAGGTACAACAGTAGCTAACAAGAAACTAACTACTCCAATACTGAATCAAGAGGTGCTGCTTATAGTCTAGCACTCAATTGACCAATAAAAAGCTTTTGTCAAAGGAATAATTATTCATGAAAGGTTCTTATTATTCCACTTGTGGTGAAAATAATCCAGTATATCTTTTGAAAAATGTTTATTGCTGATTGAGAGTGTGAGTATTAGCATAGCAGTACATACCTTACTATAAAGTTTGTTACCCACTGGTTGTATAGGCTATGGGAATACAGTTAAATAGTTTGAGAAAGAATTAGTTGCTGTATGTGTAAATTTTTATATACCTGTTACTTGTATGCTTTCTTATTAATTTGAGTAAAGTAATTTAGGAACAAATTTGCTCCTGTCTTTAATTTTTCCCCAATTTACAACATATCACTTAGCATACACTCAATAAAAATTATTGACATAGACACAAATATAGTTCTTGCTTCAACCTGACTAGGAGGAAATCATTATATGTATCATTAAGTTTGTATGCTAATCAACTGAACTTGTACAATGCACACATAATTGTGAAATGAAGAAATGATGATTTGTGACTGGGTAGCTGTTACAAATTATGTCTAACCATTTAAGTCTAGTCCATGTAAATAATTAAATATAAGAAATTCCTACAAAATTCTGAGACAGAAATGTGGCAATCAAGATGACAAAATAATTGTTATATTAACAAATAAACAGCAGCAGGCTAGAACTATGATCAAATTATAGACTATTTCAGCATGTCTTGGGTCTATTGGCACATGCAAAAAATACCTGATTATTGGGTTGCTATAGCATCGAGTAGAAGAATTGATGAAGGTACTTGTACACTGAGTAAGTGCAGTACAAGTGTTTACAGACACACACCACACACATGTGTTCTCGGCCTGCTTGTTGGCAGCTGTACAGAGTGAGCAACTATCGGAAAATAGGGAACAGTCCACAGCAGCCACTATATCACAGAACCACACCACCAATATATGCATTAATTGAGTTCGAAATGATTTGAATTTTCTCTTACATCGAGGATAACGTGACAGGAAAGGAAGTGAGTAAGGCTTGACGATACTTCTCTTGAGACGATCTATAGCCATGAGAACAGTTATCACAATTGTACACATTGGATTATAATATTTCACGAGCTGCAAGCAGTAACTACTATTGCACCTTCTTAAACCATATTATAGCTTATCTCTTTTAACTACCTGCTTCTGCTGATAACTGGTGCTCCAGCTGGTATTCTCTGCCTTCTGTGTTTTTCATCCAAAGAGATATTCCAAGGTGTTCTACTCCACTACCATTTCTAGATATCACAACCTGCAGCAAATTATTAATAAAATTACTCTATGTCAAAGTGCAATCAGGTATGAAACTACAATGGGGTTATTCAATTCTCTACAATAACATCACTCTATCTTAATTGCTGTAAGTCTTCCCATGAAGCTCTCTAGTTGAAGGAAGTGATAGATTAGATATTATACAATAGAGGTTCATTGCTATGAAAGCTAAACTTAAATGAGTAGATTACCTTAGCATAGCACTGTATAGTTCTTAGAATGTGTCAGTCTATGGACTTTCATCCGTGCTATGCTATGCTAAGTTAATCTATTCATTTATATTTGTATACTATCTTAAGCTTCTCGCCTGATGTGGCTTGATGTGACAGAGGACTTGAGTGGATGAGTTAAAAAATCCTGGCACAGACAGTGTTTCTCCTCTAGAGAAATGCAGCTTGCACTTATATCCACACTTCAAGATCTACTCATTTAAAATAGCAACAATTAAGTTTAACGCATGCAAATATCCTCAAAAAAGCAACTTACAGGAGGTAAAATATTTTTTGTGATTAACGACACATTGACAGGTATTCCCACCGGAAACACGTATCGTCCTCTTGACGATGGAAGAAGAACAGGACAAGAGGAATATAAAATCTATAAATTACAAAATAGTTACATAATAGGATAGTACACACTTTATTATATAAACATGCAATACACAACAATACACAATTTTTCTCAATTTCACAAAAATATTCTTCAGAAATACACGTATAACTTATCATCTATTATGATTCAGTACATAGGAGTAAGTATATAAATATTATAATAAATGTATAAAACATGGAGGACTTGTTAAGAACATTATTGAATAACAATGAGATATTTACTATATCATTACCATTTTCTTTTCTTTTTTTTGCATCACATGATATTTGCTGTCTTTTACATGATCCCTCAAAGAAAGTGATGTAGAAGAAGCTGACTCACACTGGCCTTGACATACGTGCCAGCCACAACCTCGTACAGATACACAAGTGCTACAGCTGCACCAATCACACACTCAAATTAAAGTTTGTGAAGGTAATATTTTAAGTAAATATGTGGTTGTTGCTAATATAGTGAATTTATATATGCCAACAGTTTTTTCGCAAGTTACTATAAATTGTTCAGAATTTCATAATAAACTTTATAAGAGTGATGGCAGGGCACCTACTCAAAATATATTAATATTTATTACTTCAGTAACTTGTGTTAAGAGAAATGGACTGATCGCCTCTACAATTATTGGGTGGGTTTTGTTCTTGTTTTGTTCTTTACTGCATACTTAATTCTTCTACTGAACTGTTTCATACTGAATGTCACCTCACCTTGTCAATAAAGAGCAATTGTAAAACCTCACAGTGCCTCCAGGCAAAACAGCACTACTGTTTCCCATAGTAATCAATATTTCCAGTCTTACCAATAATTCTAAAAAAAATTATTGCGTTAAAAAATTCACAATACAGCAATAATTACTTACCTGATTGGCGAAACATTAATTCGGAGACACATTTGGTATTGAAGTTACAATAAATGGAGCTCCCATTGGTGTAGCCTTTCACTGTGAAGTTGATTTTATCTGCTGAACAGATAATTCTGGATTCTTCAGAAACAGTGACACCAGTTACTAATTTTACCTTTAAAAATACACAAGACAGAGTACAACTAGTTAAAAACAACAACTGCAGTAGCCTTGATATCATTTTTTTGAACGTTTAATCATTGATAGTACATATTTGGCATTTTGAACTACAAATAGTTTAGATGCTACACAGGTTAGAACCAAAAAATTATCATTTTTCTATAGTCTCTACATTTCTTATGAAGTCCATAACACAAAGAAATTATTAGCTTTGATGTCAAATAACTTTAAAAGATTAGCTTGTACTGTCTTGTTCTTTGACATACCTCATGACCTCATAAGGTAACTCACTTACAGAATAAAGATTATCCACTGCTAGACTTTGGTTGAATGTTGTGTGGAATAATCCAGGGAGACTAAAACAATTTATCTGGTTCTCACAGATATAGGGGAGAATTAGTTTGTTCCTCTGAGCCACTAGAATGTACTTGTTTGCTTTAGTACAACAATAGCAATGGCCCACGCTGTCACGTTCACAAGATGCACATGCTTTGTATCCTTGACTATGGTCTACTTGATATGCCAAAATCTATAAAGAAACATACTTGTAAATACCCTAACAAGTCATTGTCCTTTGCCAATAGTTTCCCTTTTGTGAGCAGCGCTCACTACTTGCAATTATTGTAATTTAATTAGAGACATACAAAATCATTGAGCGTACAAATAATTGCAACTGGCATTATTATATATACTTACATCCAATGGTTATGAATTATAACTATTATAAAACCAGTTTCTGGGTAATTTCACTCTAACATAGTCAGTAGTTATATAAGCAACAGTAAACTGAGAAGAATATGTCAGACATTTTGGCTAGGGAAAACATAGTTAAAGGGAAAAGCCAATAACATTGTGATGCCTGCCATTTCTCTTCATTTGAACTATTTGTAAATGTCTATTTGCATGTCTAACATAAAAAGAAAGTTGGAAGTCCTGTACACAAACTTGCCTTCTTTGGAACAAATATTTGTATTTAATGCTTAGAGTGATGTGTCCAAGATCTGCCAAGATAAAATAGTGTCAGATCCTTCCACAGTTAATTCATTTTACCTTATGATAGCCAACTTCCTATGTACATAATGTTACCAAATCCAGAACATAAAAACAGGTGTTATGCTTCTTTTATTTTCACCTACAGTGGTGACAAATTTTATATTTAATGTGGGTAAAGCCCCCATTGTAATCATATGAGCAATTAACTCTAGTGCGTTTACTCCAAAGTTTACCAAGTGCTGGAATTGGAACCTTAGTGTTGGCAGTTATCACTGCATGAACTACATTATATAGACACTGATATTTATTTAGGAAACACCTGAGAATATTTTTAATGATTAAAATACATTACTGCTTCTATCTGAAATTAAATCAGGTCTTGCACTTTGCAAACTGAACTGAGAGCACAATGTCTTTGATACAATATTATAACATTATAGTCCTTAAAGTATGGAATGACTTATGAATATAAAAGCATGAGTAGATACTTCAGAATCATTAGAACACATTAGGTGCAAACCCTCAGCACTACTAGCTAGCATTAAAATATTAGTCACTTAGGATTTAATTAAGCTAACTACTCAATAATTATAATATGGTAAGCTGTAAAAATGGTAAACACTAATGGTTGCTTGAAACATTCTTATGTGTTGTTTATCATATCCACACTTCTAAAAAGGCTAATATCAGCCCCCTCACTCTGGCACCTCCACAAGTCATGATTTTGGCTGGTGAGCCAGTAGAAAGCATGTTGGTTGGCATTGAACCAGCCATTGCTTAGTTGGCAGCCCAACCATTGATCACAAAACCTTGTATGGCTTGTCTCAACTAATGGACATGGAAAAAATTCATTCCAACCAAAAAGTTACTAAATGACATGTTTATGATCATTTTTAAGAAAGTTTAGCTACTTGTGACAGTTTGGTAATCTAATTATATTCTTCTTTTGTTTATTTCTAGATTTTGATTCAAACAAGACTTCCTGTAATAGACTAACCTGATGTTTCGTTGCAGCAAAAAGCAGATGATGTGTTAGTTGTATGTAAAATACTGCATGAGGCACTTCAATAGATTCCACAAGAGTTACTTCCTTGAGATTAGTAGAAATAGACAACTGAAATGGTAATACATAATTTAAACTACCAATATGAAAAATTATGTTATTACAAACCTGTTCAATCCACTTTTTACTTGTGGTTGTTGCTACATATGTGGAAAAGTGGGTGTGGTTGACTAAATCAAGTACAACTGCAGATATTGAGGAGGCATTTACTACCAAGTGACTATTTGCTGATAAAGCAGTATTGGCTACTATGGTGTTTACTTGACCAACCTGATAAAAATTATAAAAGTTAAGACATTACCTTCAAAATATTGTAACATACCATGTTTAAATTTGAGCACGAGACTTTTTCTTGAGACCACTGAGGGTAAAAGTCATAGTTGCCTTGACTACACTGTTTCTCAACTGCATCTAATCCTTTGTCCAGTTCAAAGATAGAATATGATAGAAAAGTAATGTGGTTGCTTTCAACCAGTCCTACAATCAGTGATTCATTAAGTTTTAAATAGACAACTTCTCTGATGTCATGAGATGTAGCAATACTTTGTAATTCAAGCTCATAATTTTGGTAATCAAGGAAGCTCTTTCTATTATTTTCCTGCCTTTTTCTGAAAATTTTAATATCTTTCTTTGATGGATTAATGAATGTATCTTTCACTAAAAAGTAAGTATATCCAATTCCATGGAAAGTATACAAATAGTCTCTTTTTAAAAAGAGTTTAGATGTTATGGTCAGTTGCTGGACTTCATAAAAGTCTGGTTTTGATTTTCTGCTGAAATCATGTATTTTTAATAAACTCAGTTGTGCTACTTTGGGCATTATTGAAGATTGCTTAGTTGCTCCAATATATATACAATTCTGTTCCATCACAGCATGAACAAATACTGAAGTTTCTTTAGTAGTATATGAATCACTGGTTTGGGACATGCTAATCATTCCAGCTGAATCTCTAAACATTCCAAGCCTGCAATTCCTGTTATTAAAATATAATAACATTAGATACTTGTTCCCAGGAATAATTGAATTCCTAGCCACCCTTTCAATTTGCAGTTTGTTCGCCAAAGAAAGATTTTTATTTAAGAAGATAGAACTGATGTTAGCCATTGATGTGACGAATTGGTTTTCAGAAAGCAACCCGCGAGGTGGAAGAACATTCTGCTCCCAGACGAGGAGAGGTCTGGCCCCACCGACACCGCAGAACCTCAGCGCAGCAAAAATTGCTACAAATAGTCGCAATAACATTTTTACAGAAGTCGTCCGCCAGATTTGGCGCACTTCGGCTATGGCTCGGGTTTTTATATTCGGATTATCTACGCTTGCGCAAGAGTTACTGACGTCACCCATGGGCATGAAGGCAGTAGGTTTTGGCGGGAAGAAAGGTTGCAGTTACAACTGGTTGATGGCAACCATCCAACATCGTCATAGTTGCCAACTTTTAGATACAAAATGTAGGGACAACTCTGAAATTTTTTGCCACGACCACGCCCCTTTTGCCACGTCCACGCCCCTTTTGCCACGTCCACATGCACATCAAAAAGATTCAGTGGTACATGGTGATTGATCGTGAACTGATGATTTGTTTTGTGAACTGATGATTTGTTTTGTGAACTGATGATTTGTTTTGTGAACTGATGATTTGTTATGTGAACTTGTTTTTAGTCTTTGTGAAGTGATTGGCGAGTTGCTTTCTTGCATCGAGTTAGAAGCTCTGAGCTGAGTCTACTGTCATGGCAGCAGTTATCACAATTGAACTTCATTGACATGAGTGCAATGATGGTAGAGTGATCCAAGTTTGACCTCTGGTCAGTGTGAATCTTTCGCAAGATTGAAAAGCCCCTCTCAGAATCAGCATTGGAGCAACGTACAGACATAAGGCCATACATTAACTTGACTAAAGCACTGAACCTGTCTCTTCCATCTAGGGTCTTGATTTTACTTACCCTAGACCAGAAAGCACCTACTCTTGGCTTCAGAGTGAGGTCAGCAGCTTTATACTCACTTGGAGGGGGAAGATCTTCTGGTGACAGTTGAAAATCTAAGAATTCCTCCTTCAACTTATCTAGAGATTCATTACTAGACAGTTCAAGCTGTGGAAAGCGTTTTGCCAAGCCGAAATGGTGTCCACAGAATAGGATGCTGTTTTATCCGGCTGAAGAACTCCAAAGTCTTTCAACAGTGAGTCACCAAATGGAAACTTCTTGAGCATCTTCTTAAGAGAGGCAGTGTAAAATTTCCGTACAGCTGAGAAGAAGGGTGCTGGATCATGCTCTTCTTCTAATTCTGTGATACACGTCCTAGTATCAATTCCAACCCCCAAATTTTCATCATCTAACTGACTCTCTCGCTCCAGATTGAGGAGGCAAAGGTTACCACTTGCAGATGTTATCACATCTGTCTTAAGGACATTTGCTGCATAGAGCTTTGTGAGTCTGCACATTTCTCTGTGAAGTTCACAGGTTGTATTCTCAGTAGACTTCTGGAACATTCTGTTAAATTTGTTCATATGAGAAAGAATATATTTTAGAAAGAAAAGAAGTGGTTTAAGCAAGGGATTTTCGAGCTTCTGAAGTATGCTAGCAACTTTACTGGTCTCCTCATCACTAGAACGAAAGAAAGACTTTAAACCTTCTAACTGGTTTATGTAACGTTCAACACATCGAAGTAAACTTAACCAGCGTGTTGTGCAATGTTTAAGGATTACATCTGGCTCGGTGGTGAATAAAGAACACCACAAATCAACAAATTGTTGTTTCCGTTTGCTGCTATGGAAAAAAAAAAAAAAAATGTCCACAAAAAGCTGATCTATGTCGAGAGGTAGGGTACACATACCAGCCTTGACAGTGAGATCTGCCAAATGGCAGATACATCCAACATCATACAGATTAGGATGTTCATTCTTAATTAATTTCTGCACTCCAGATCTGGCACCTTTCATTACATTAGTCGTGTCCGACATAAATGCAAGTTTTTGAAAAGTCCAACCCCTGCTTTGACAAGGATGACTTCAAAGCTTCAAACAGATTCCGTGCATTGCCTATGTTAACTACTGGCATGTCTAAAAACCTTGTGCGAACATCACATAGATCCGGGTCAAAAACTCTTGTAAGAATGATACAAGACTTATCTGTCTTGTCATTGGATTCGTCCATAAGCAATGAGAAGGGGCAAGACATATTTTTTACCATTTTCTCCAGAAAGTGAGGGGCCAAGGCAGTAGTCTTTGTTCTGCCACAAGCAAACTTCTTTGCAATCACAGAATCTGGAAACATTTTGCAAAAAAGTTTAGTTGCATGGTCGCTGGTAAGGAAAGCAATATTGTGCTTGGCAGTGAAGATGGCCCACCGTGCTTCTGCTTCAATAGCCCTTTGCTGAGGAGTACAGAAAGACACTAAAGATTGTGATGATGTACCTGCCCTTGCCATTTCTTGGTGATGCTTCCTGGTGACATGCTTTGTCACATCATTCTTTCCACCATGAGAAATACTGAAATCAGTGGAGCAAATCATACAGCGCGCATACTCCTCACCTATTTCATATTAAGCTCAATTACCATAATATTATTGCTGATCATGAATTAATAATTATTAGTATCTAGCTAGCTACTTCTAGCCAATTAGCTTGCTTGCTGTAGACCTTTGGAACTTCTTGAAATCCCTTGAAAGTCTTTGATCCATTTTGAATCAAAGTGGCAATTCCTTTTCCTTCTCTTTGCAGCAGGAGGAAGACTAACCTCTGTAGATTCAGCCATGACAGACTGAACAGAACTCGAGAGACAGTGATGAGAGTCTAGAACCAGTAATAAGCACCCACGTGTTAATTTTGATGATGTAAATTGTTATGACTAAAAATAACTGTACTTTGACCCTACTCGGGCCATAGCTAGTCTCGAGCTGTACTGTTACAGTTTAGCCTTCATTTCCTGGCCTCGGACCCTCTCTGGTCGGTGATGTCGGGACAGGAGCGGGACTGGAGCTAAAATGTCGGGATTGCCCGCCAGAATAGGGATGGTTGGCAACTATGCATCGTGCAGTTGCATGCAGGGGCTAATAGGTTACACCAACACTATGTGGAGGTTAATGTGAGTTGTGTGGAACAGGGTGCTCCCCACTTTGTAATTTCCATCATCCCTATTGAGTATGACCAGCCACAAGACAGCCAACCATTTATTCTTTTAAGCCCATGGAAGCGAAGCCTTGAGGATAAATAAAGTAACTGTAGTCAATTTTTTTAAACAGGAAACAAACAAACTAAAATTACTGGTAACTTCAGGGTATAACCTACATTTAGTCTAATCAACATTGTATTAGACAAACGAATGTAGCTGATTTTGAAGAATCTGTGAAATCACCGTTTCCTAAACTGATTTTGAGTTCAGAATATTTATTGCTTATCATTAAAGCAGAAACATGTGAAGAATTAATGCAGTCAACTTTTTAGCAAAACAATAACCAACTTTAACCGACCGACCAATTATAGAGCTATGTGATGTTATAAATCAGATGGTATCGGTTTTGGGAAAGCAGCTTAGCCCAAATTAGAAGAGCTTCTTCATTTGCAGTGAGTCACCTTGAAAATTACAACTTACATCTCAATCTGTCCTTCTGCAAGCACACCCTAGACTAACTCTTCAATTTATAAGTGCATGTTAAATTCCTGCACTGAAATGTCTTAGAGGCTCTGCAGCAGAGCTCCTATGATGCCCTTAGCCAGTCATACTTATCACCTCCAAATGTTGCACTGCTTGTCTTAGCCAAATCATACAAGCTCTAGTTTTTTGAATAAATCACATGAGTGATATTATTACCCGTTTTGCAAGCTTCATAAGATTATTTATTAGGATATGAACTGCTATATAACCAACCACAAGTACATTAATTTCAAATTAGGTGATTCGATGCTTTTAATTATCCTGAAAGTGGATTTGCCAGTAGAATACTCACCATATTAGCTGTGATGATTCGTGATTAGAGAGATTCTGCAAAGCTATTTTACATTTTGTATAGTGAGATTTTTAAAGTATATACCTCTGTCAGATAATTAATGAATCACTAACTTGCACTAGTTTATGTAATTACTTTCCCCCAGCCTTTTTACATGATTTTTTTTAGAAGTATAGAATTAACAGGCTTGATCAATCCAGGACCATTTGCAACACATAAGGGCTCTACATCTGAGCTAAAACAACTTAAAGTCATCAATCTTTCCAAAACCCTTTTATTAAAATATTTTTCTGCATACAATTAGCCAATTTATTGCTTAACATATGCCTCTATTCTCTCTTTCACGGTTCATTTTTTTAAACAATACAGGATTACATATTGGTTGTCACTAGCATTTAATTTCTTATAGTTGGGAAAAAAAGATATGAAAGATAGAGAAATACATTTTAAAGAATTGCATATTAATCAAGCTAAAATTATAATCTTACACTTTATACTGAACCTTAGTGAACTTTGGTTCATTACCACATTGTAAGCAAAATGACATGAGCATGAAATAAAATAAATGTCAATTATAATACTGATTGTCCATCATATGAACATAGTACAGCATATGAAAAAGTTAAAAAAAATTGACAAGAAGACCAATATATCACAAAAAAATCACTAGTGTTGCACATAATATATGACCAGAAAATAGCTATGCTAATTGTCAGTGAAAATATTGACATAGTCAGTCATTGACATCCAGTAAATTGTTATAATTTGAACTTATTGGTATGTTAACATACTCCACAGAAGAGGTACCATGATGTTTATTTTTTGTCCATGTAACAATTCTTTGCCAACATTTGGAGATCTTACGAATGATAAAAGAAGGAACAAATACTCTCATAACTCTCGAAAAAAAGTAAAGTGGAAGAACCAAATACAAAGCTGATGTAACATAAACTCGGTAGTATTTGAAATAGTTGGGATAAATTTGATAAGCAGTTGAATCCAAAAATTTATGAATGTTTATTATTCCAAGTAAGCAGAGAAAGAAACAGTTGATAATATTATGTGCTATTAACTTGTGAGGTCTTGCTAACCCAAGAATAACAGCCGAAAAAAGAACAATAATTGAGTTAATGGCTAAATACACTGGACTTAGTTCAACAAATAACAAAAGAAATAAAATCAATCTAATATAAACATAAAATACAGCAAAGCTTCGTTTCTTCAGCTTGTAACTGCGATAAAACACATCCATTACCATGTGTACTGTATTGAGATTTATTTTTGATGATACTCGTTTATTCAAAAAGTTTTGAAAACATTGAAATGGGTAGAGAGTTATTATAAGAAGTGGTAATATATTGAAAGTAAACATCATGATAAGTGAAAGGAATGCATATGGTAAATGTTCCTTTCCCAAATACTCCATACTTCCATTGTAATACACAACAAGATCCACTGCTTCTCCATCCAAGTTGACTAGAGGAGTATACAACAATATTTCTATACTAGTGTTTAGTATTTTAACATAAGACAGTATCATAACTGTAGCAAAAGCATCAATAACTGATCCACGAAAATCACAAAGTTTATGATATGAGTGTCGCACTTTGATAACGGTTATACAGCAAGTTCTTTTATCAGTGTATCGAGTAAACCCTTCAATCAGTATGAATGTAAAAATAAGTAGAACCAAGGGATACAATGCTACAGTATAATCCATAGAAATAGCAGACAATGTTGTCATACTAGGATGAACACAAAATGGTGAATAAATATCTTTAAAAAAGTCTAAATTCCATATTCCATACCAGACTGGAAAAACTTTTTTTATGATGTAACTTTCTTCTCTTGATTCTGAGGCTCTAAAGCGGTTTCCAATTGATGTAGCTGTCAGTTGAGATATAGTAACATATCCAACCATCCATCCAGATGTAACTGATGTTTTAGTGAAGACAATAATAATGAAGAATATAGTCTGGGGTCCATAGGCAACACCCATGTATCTTAACCAATTCCATTTATAGTTGGTGCAGTTGTAACAGTCATTAGAGTAAGAGTACACTGCAGGGGCATAGTCTTCTATGCAGTTTCCACACAACTGTCCTATCCTATTGGATGGTCCACATTCTTGTTCTTTGGCAATTTGCGTAATATTTTTATCCCGTGGAAGCTTAGTGCCATTCCGAAGAAGATTTTTGCTACATGTGTAAGGACAAAGACCAGTGACAAGGACAGAATGATTTTTGTTGTATTCAGTAATGCAGTAGCAGTGAAGAATGTACCAGGAAGGATGTGTGTGACATTTAATCGCTGTATTATGCCTTCTGATTTCTTGGCAAGATTTCTGGATGGATCCAAGCCAAATAGGTGATTTGTGATCTGTATAGTTTTGATTCAAACTTAAAGAACTTGCACTGCTAAGTAAAACTACTATGAGAATAATAATCTCCATCTCAAAAGAGCAGTAACTGACTTTAGTACAACTGCATAAGATCATTAGGTTCACAGTTTATATACATTTCATTATGAAACTGAAAGAAAGTGTATACACAATATTTTAAGCTAACTGTAAGGTACTAATCTGCTAGTAAATATATACTGGATAGATTGTTTAATTAAGTGGCTAGTAAATTAGCTATTCTATTATTATAATGATAGTGATTATTAAAAATTTAAATTAAATTGTGAGGGACTCATCTTATACCATTGCCAGTGGATGAATTATAAATGATAGAGAGGCGGGTTATATATGACAATAGACTTCAGACTATAGTTCCCTGGATCCTGAACCACAAAATGAATATTTTTCAATGAACTACATGAAGAGTAAACTGCTGCTTACTGGGTAGAAAACTTTATTATCATCTACATCAGGGCACAAGAAATCTATACTGATAGGAAAATCATTGAACCCCCCCCCCCCCCCCCCCCCCCGGTATTACAAGAAGTCAATATGCTATTTGTGTTGTTCACAAGGGTATATGTGGTAATAGTGAAGTTTGTTCAATGGTAGAATACACCAATTAATGCAATGTTTGTACAGACATCACTCTAGGCTGTTTCAGTCCCAATAACATTGTCAGATCAACTGCTACTGCAATGGGCACAGCAAGTGCAAGGAATGTGATGTCGAAAAGTTGGGAAAAGTTAGAAGTTGGGGGGGGGGGGGGGGGGGGGATTAATTAGTAGCACGCATAGTGTAACTCATACTAAAATGTTCTTAGATACGTTCTGGAAGCTAAATTTTGGCTTAATTACTTGTCAACAGTATCCCAGATATTTTTTTTTAAAGAAATCATTTTTCTTTTTCAGATTTTTGGAGAAAGCTACTTATAGGATGACTCACACAAATGATAATAAGAAGGATGACAGTATTACAATGCCTTCTCTGTTGTTCTAGAAATATCATATGGAAAAAATACAGCACTTATAAAATGTCAATAGTTAACATCTAGTAAATCATCATATTCTAAACTGTCTTGAGTGCTCGTAAATTGTATTTGAGATAAGCAACAATTCTTTTGCTTCATCCTAATTATAACTCCTTGCCACCATTTGGAGGTTTTAGTTTTAATGAAGGATGGAGATAATGTTTTGATAACTCTCAAGGAAATGTACAGTGGAAGAATTAAATTTAGAAATAATACAATATACTGTTGATATTGTTCCAAATTGTTAGGATAGATGTTATAAACTGTAATAACTAAAAACTCAAATGATTTTGCTAATCCAAATAAACAAAGAAAGAAACAGTTGATAATATTATGTGCTATTAACTTGTGAGGTCTTGCTAACCCAAGAATAACAGCCGAAAAAAGAACAATAATTGAGTTAATGGCTAAATACACTGGACTAAGTTCAAAAAATAATAAAAGAAACGATACCAATCTAATATATATGTAAAAAACAGCAAAGCTTCGTTTCTTCAGCTTGTAACTGCGATAAAACACATCCATTACCATGTGTACTGTATTGAGATTTATTTTTGATGATACTCGTTTGTTCAAGAAGTTTTGAAAGCACTGAAATGGGTAGAGAGTTATTATAAGAAGTGGTAATATATTGAAAGTAAACATCATGATAAGTGAAAGGAATGCATATGGTATATGTTCCTTTCCCAAATACTCCATACTTCCATTGTAATACACAACAAGATCCACTTTTTCTCCATCCAAGTTGACTAGAGGAGTATATAACAATATTTCTATACTAGTGTTTAGTATTTTAACATAAGACAGTATCATAACTGTAGCAAAAGCATCAATAACTGATCCACGAAAATCACAAAGTTTATGATATGAGTGTCGCACTTTGATAACGGTTATACAGCAAGTTCTTTTATCAGTGTATCGAGTAAACCCTTCAATCAATATGAATGTAAAAATAAGTAGAACCAAGGGATATAATGCTACAGTATAATCCATAGCAATAGCAGACAATGTTGTCATACTAGGATGAACACAAAATGGTGAATAAATATTTCTGAAAAAGTCTAGATTCCAAATACCATATAGGACTTGTAAGACCTTGGTCATACGAAAATCAGCATTATATTCTGATGATTTAAAACGACTTTCAATGGATGTAGCTATAAGTTGGGATACTGTTACATAACCTACCATCCCACCAGATGTTACCGATGTTTTAGTGAAGACGATAATAATAAAAAATATTGTCTGGGGTCCGTAGGCAACACCTACATATTTCAACCAATTCCATTTATAATGAGTACAATTATAACATTTGTCAGAGTAAGAGTACACTGAAGGGGCATAGTTGTCTATGCAGTTGCCACACAACTGTCCTGTTCTGTGGGCTGGTCCACATTCTTGTTCCTCTGTGAATTGTGTAATATTGAAGTCCAAGGCAAGTTCAGTATATTTGGTGTTGCACTTATAAGGACAAAGACCAGTGATAAGGATGGAATTATTTTTGCTATATTTTGTGATGCAGTAGCAGGGAAGAATATACCATGAAGGATTAGGATGGCATTTAACTGCCTTAGTACTTCTGGTTAATTTACGACAAATTTTTGACAATAATAGACTGTAAGATAAAGAAATTGAAGTCCAAATGACAATTAAAGATAAAATTTTCATTTCTAAGACTAGAGGTAGTATCCAGCTTTTGTATATGAGTTGGGTCATTATCTTTATATACTTTCATTGTGAAACTGAAAGTGAACAAAACTTTAATCGCCTGATGGTTGGGAGGATTTATACAAGGCACAAATATCAAAACAACCAGCCATGATTACGATTATTCCATGGTCAATGTACATGTGGGGCCATCCCTGCTAGGAATAGGGATGAATGCAGAACTCCCAAGGGAACAAATAATTATGTTGCTCAGGCTTTTGGCTTGCGTTGGTGCTCCATGAACTCAGAGTGTCTGTTGTGTGCTCAAGTTCCCATGCCTGTGCATATATAACTGAGCACATCATATTCAGTCGCAGGATTTTCAGTAACCTAGCTTCTCTTCGCAATAAGATCTTTTATCTTTAACTGGAAAGAACATTGCACAGAACAGCCACAAAGGATTATACCTGGTGGCAGCATACCTAACTTATCTGAGGACCTACTCTAACTTACTGCCCTGAGCTGTGGATCCAGTACAATTCATGTTATGTTTCCTTTTTTCACTTAACGTTGAACTCTGTGATGCATGTGTAGCTAGTCACAGTGAGCATGTGCAACAGGGTAATTTAGCCATACCTAAATTAACTATTTTACATTAAATTCAAGAGAAATCCTTTTGTTTACAAAACCCCCACTGCAAATCAGTGAGAGCAGGGTAACCAATGCATAGTTATTAGTGTTTCCAACACCCCACAAATACCTGCACAGTGATTTTGAATAAATAAATATGAAGAATAGAAACAATGTGACTGGATATTTGACAACTCATAGCCAGTGGTTTTACACATTGGATGTGAGTATCCATGAGCATTGCCACTTTATCATAATAAATTATTTATAGATTTACATCACTAGTCAGTCTTTCATTATTCCGAAATTTTATTAGATCCTTCAAATTATTAAACTTAGGATGAGGCAAATTTGAGTAGGTTTGGCTTGTACATGCGCATTGCTAGCAAATCTTTAAAATATTCTCCTCCACTCTTCTGATACAGACTAAATGCTTGCTTGTTCCAGTCAAAAACTTGCCATTCCATCCAAGCACAGTTTTTCTCCATAGCAATCTAAATTAATGGCACAAAGAAATCTAACATAAAACCAAAAACTAACATAAAAATAGATTCCATCACAATGTTATATAACTGTTAACATAGGAAACATTAGTTACAAATGAACAAGTAAGATAGGGGTAAAATAAAATGATTAAGTTGGATTTTAAATGTACCACTTGTGTCTAATAATATTACATACTTTGTTGTTGTTATTGTTGTTGTTACTATTACTACCTGAGCCATGATAAAAAGGAAACAATCTGCATGAAACATTTAGATTCTTGAAGGAGTGGAGAAAGAACACATACAGGAGATGCATGAAGTTTAGGGGAACTACTTCTCCCTAACATTTCAACTATGTAGGTGTTAAATTAATGGAGTAAACCAAAATTATGCTTTGATTAACTTTTCAATTGGCTTTTACCTTCGCACATTCCTTCATAAGTGCTGTGCCATATCCTTTATCTACAATAATATGACACACACTATGACATAAAAATTAAAATTAACTCTAAGGCAGAAAATTAAGTTATTTTTATATTAACTGAGCAATTTACACTAACTTACTTCTGTATTCCTTTCTCACAAATAAATCTTCCATGAAAAGTGTTTGACCTTTTCTTGTAGAAAAATTGAAGAAATATAAAGCATAGCCTACCAGTTTCTCATCCTTTCCTACATTAACTGAGAGAACTTTACCAGAGTCATTCACGGGAGAAGTAGGTGAACTTGTGGTAGACTCCAGCTCAGCCAATATGATTTTGAAATAATTTTCTTCCCCAAAACTACCAAGAAGAATATCTAAACATAGTAAGTAGTTACAGCAGCCAGTTACAACAGGACGGTAAAAATTGGTGAAATTGAGGACCTTCGTTAGTGTCAGTGCTAGTCAAGTTATTTCATTTGAGAAACAAAGTGAGACATTATTAGGGTGTACAAAATTTGAGCCAATTGAATGTAGTGGATGTACATGTGGCATACTAATAGTAATAGTGGCAAATGTGATAGATTAATCATTTTAATGACCACAGGCAAAAAATTTCAGGTCTTTTGTGATGCAGAGTTGGCTAGCCAAGTTGTAAAACTGGCTAGGCTTGGAACAGACTTGAATATTACTCTTTTTCTGCTGATTTATGCATCAGCATCCAAGACAAAATAAATAATTCTATTAGCGTGTTGTTCACAGGTGAATGGCTACACTCAACCAGCGAACCGGCAAAAGGTGAATTTACTCTAACTTTACTTCAGCTTCAAATAAACTAGAGTAAACTAGAGGAGTGAAACTTAAATAATAAATGCATATAAGACTACATATTCTTATCTATTTGTTCATTAGCTGCTCACAATCAGCTCTCCATTCTTTAGTTTATTACAAAATAAGTTTGACTGTGTTGCGTACAGTGACATCGCTTAAAATATCTTCTTTAACTTATCACATTTTTGCGGTCATTCAGAACTATAATTTAACCTTGTGTTCTTTTAGATTTTAGACCGTGCTGTGCATTGGACAATCCCAAGATACTTGCTTGACAGGAGAACATATTCCAGGTTTGATTTATTGAAGCCTCAAGTGAATATGAACAATTACATTAATCTTGCAATGATACAACCCTTTAAAAAAAAAAGACTTCATGCATTTTGCTCAACATGACCCATAGCAGCTGACAAATCAAAATGACACTTTGTAGCTGTGTTAGGCAGCTTGAAAATGTTAACATAAGACCTGATTCTACTTTTAGTCTTCCTCCCATCCAAAATTGAAGAGCCTCGCTGCAGAGGTCCTCCCTGAAGCTGCTACTGATCTGTGTTAGTTATTTTCAGTTGTTTTATTTTACTACTGTATTCATTGGTTCTGTTTGTTCCTGTAATACTCCCAATAGGAGTTTAAAATAAAAATGATCAAAATTTTTGGTCAGTGGACTTTCATCAGTGATATTACAATGGAATTATTAGAATTTATCAATTAATTTAGCTACATTGTCGTTTGAATTACTTGTGCACAATGGCTCACTTGCCATTTGTGCTGAAGTATATCTGGTATGGAGGAATTTCCAATACTGCTGCAATACAATAAAAAACAACAACAACAACAAACACAGCTGTTTTCTTATAGTCAAATTTTTCTTGCAGTTTATTTAATCTAGTGAAGTTGTATGTGAAATGAACTAATGTTTTCTTCATATCTACAAAATCAGTTATTTCTTGCTCTTAAAAAATTAGCAACCCAGTCACTTTCTTTTGTGTCAACAATGACAATGGTACGGAATCATAAATAATTCATTAACTAAGCTGGGTTGGTAAAGCAGCGGCAAAAAATGAATGGGTAAAGTATCGTCACATTTAATAGAGATAGCGATTAAGGAAGCAATATCTATTGTAGTTAAAAACAGGTGAAATTTTGAGGAAAAAAGTTTAAGTACACAATAATGGATAGAAGGACAGAGAAACTGAGAAGTAGGAGAGATAGACAAAAGAAAGAGCTGAAGAGAGAAAAAGAAGAATAAGAATTACCCCGCCACACAGTGTTGCTCGATATACCAGTTTTTGTTGTTGTTTTTTTTTGCAAATCAGGAATGCAATAAGCATATGGTATTTTTATTCATGGTTATCACCCTCTACCACTTGGTTTAGTTACATCAATAATCCGTTTAGTTTTCTTGACCCATGTATTTATATACACACACCACCGCCGCTCTCTTTTTTCCTCGAGCCATCTCAGCTCCTTGCTAATTAGCTATAATATGCTAAGTTATTGGCGAGCGAGCAAAGGGAGCGAGACACTATCAGGGGTAACACAATTTTGGGGATATTTGTTATGTTTATATATTTGTGGACATACACAAGTCATTTTATACTTTGACCCTCATGTTTTTGTGTTTGCTTCGTGGTCTACCCTTTTCCATACCTCCACTAAACTGAATCTTTCGGTTTAGCAATTCCATATCATTCAAGGAAATTTAATTGTTTACCCATTTGTATTAGGTTGTTTCTAAATGCCACAAGACACAGTTAGGTCTTAAAACTTACTGTTTAGACTCAACACTGTGCAGTAATTCTTCAGAACTTCTTGTTTTTTCAAGTCGCAAAATGTTATGGTGAAAGATTGCTATGGTATTGAGACTTTTTACCAGACATAATTTCTAAAACTCGCCGTTTATAGTAGCTATGAGTGCTTGTTGTCAAAAGCTACTGCTTACTCAGATAGTCAAAATGTGATACTTGTCACTACAGAAAATACCAGTACTCGGAAAATTTAGGTAAGAAAGTAGTTCTGTATTTGTTAGATAAAGTATGGTCACAATGGCTACATACTTATACTTTTAGAAATGAACTGATAGATTCTTCTGAAGTGTTTCATTTGTGCACAGGCTCGCTCGCTATTTCTGCTCAAGCACATCATTAGTTATGTACTGGATGTGTCTTAGGGCAAAATTTTCCCATATAACCTGTGTTCAGAATTATCACATTGGATTATTACATTCCCCCCCCCCCCCCCCCCCCCCCCCCCCCCCCCCCCACTCCCCCCTATGCTATACAAGTGTTTAATTCACAAGAAACTCGTTTATGGTATTCACTCATGAGTAGTACATAATAAAGTTATTATTCATTGGATACTGCAGAATATCACTCGTCTGATTGGCTGTATTTATGCTTGTGTCTGCAGAACTCATGTAAATACTAAGCCAATAGACTCATGATATTCTCCTGTATCAAATGAATAATATGCTACCTTATTAGTTACTTCCAAGAAGTTTTACCATTACTTGTTGCATTGCATACCCTCTTTTCTTATGTCCACTCCATCAATAGCAGGCCCATCTTCTTCAGCCCTAAAGAGCTGCAATAATTTTAACATAAATATCTTTACAGTTTTTTCTTTAGTTGTTATATTCTACTTTTCTTACATTGTTACTACCAATTCAGGCCTGGGGGAGTTTTGGGGAGGTTCCCCCTTTTTTAATTAATGATATTCACAGCTGGAAGATTTTTGCTTATCTGACCAGACCAATATTTATTTATAAGCTGTTTATGAGATTTAGATTTCTTGTGAAACATTATTTTCAATTTGTACAACCTGAAGTTATTTACTACACTCCTCTTAAACTAATTTTCCCGTGAAAGATCAGGCTCCACTTATGAGGTCAACTTAAATTAAAGAAAGACTTCGTAGTCTAGCAATTATTCAACGTTAATTGCTCAGACTTTAAGATTGATGAATCGTATAAACCATTATGCAAAATCATCCACTCAAACAAGAGAAAGCAGTTTATTATGCAATTTATAATTATTTGTTACAAAATAGGTGTGGTTGTTAAGAGGGTGTGGTTATGTATAAATTGGTTGAAGTTACCCTCATCTTTCAAACTCCAGGCTACTGGCCTGCAATATATACTAGTTATAAAAGCTTTAAATTGCAGGCATTTTTTTGCTTCAAAAGTTCACAATTGAGTCTTAAACGTCTCAACAGATTATGATTAAAGAAATGTGTAATACGTTTGCTCAGGACAGCACATTTTCATTTACAGCTAGTCAGAGGAAGAGACAGTAAATATAAGTGGAGGGAGAGGTGGGGGAGGACCTGAATTGTTGTCACTAGTCGATTAGAAATGTTAACATTAGTGCAGGCACAAGAAATTTGGGAGAAAATACTTCAAAATAATACCAGGAAAAAAAACTGCAAAGAGCTACAGAGACAGAAAAGGATGGACATTCACAATTAGGTCTTACAAACTTAGTGGAGTTCATTTTCTATTCTACTAGCGGTGGTGGAATGTTACCATGGTTAATGAGCTGTTTGTCATAGCTGTACGCCTTGAGTAACACATCTATTCTTACTTGAATTTATTATGCAATAGTCCAGTCACTAAGAGAATACAATACGATACTTTATCTCCTAGAGCTCTGGTACACTAAAACACTTTCAACAGAGCGTACTTTGAAACGGCGGCTAGCTTAAGCAGAATCCGTCTTTTTATCTATCCTTACCCGTATCACCCTAGGAATTTAATTGCTTACCTTTATGTCACAAAGAGAATACAAAATAAGTCTTGTGTGCTATGTCCAGTGAACAAGTATGTATATGTGTGTACAGTGTGTGTCGCTAAAGAATAGCACAAATAAAAATTTTAACTAACAAAGAAATTAAACGACTAAGCATTCAAATCTGAATTTCAGTCAGACTAGCTCGCTCACCATTTGTGTTGAAGCACATCACTAGTGTAGTGCACTTATTATTAAACAAAAGATCTAATTGCTGAAGGAACAAAAAAAAACCGAACTATTATACTATCGTGACATGTAATACCTCTTTGTCATGTGTTCTTCTGCTAATTGCAAATTAAGCTCTTTCAGAAAATTAAAATATTATTGCACATGTTGCCATTGAAATTAGCTTTACTGGAAAAAAATATCAATTATGCAAACAGTGTGCTTGGCATCAGGTTTCATTAAAGCAATGCCAGCATAATTCTAGGTATAGCCTCAAGAGTTAGTTGTTGTCAGATCTTAAATATATGTCGCCCAACAGTAGCTAAAAGACTGAACACTAGCTACGATTAGTCTGTTGCAATTTCACTTATGGCAACGAACTTCTGTCGCTGTCACCGGTGAAACACAGCAGAGTTCTTACCCGTATTAGCCACATAATTCCAGGAACGTCCTCCTCTAATGCGGGTCTGAAGCGGACGACTCCTTCCATAATTTATTATGATTCTTCCCGTGGGGGTTCTATTGTAGAGAGAGGTGGGGCTATATTGTAGAGAGAGGTGGGGTTCCATTATGATTTTTCCTGTAGAGCAGAGGTGGTGGGGTTACAACAGACTCGCGTGGCGTGTGATAGCTTCTTTTTTTTCTTTTTCTTTTTTTGGGGGGGAGGGGGGGGGAACAGTCTCCAATATAATATAGCGTGCGCTCGCCTATTATCGCCACTTGCGAGACGTTTGCAGCCACAGCCTTGGAGTTTTACCGATTCAACGGCTATAAATAGGCTTTAGGGAAAGTCCCACTACGTGGGCTTCCGGTATTAGTGGTATAGCACCGTAGCTTTACCTTACCGATCTGTAGAGTTAATTTTGTACCGCTTGGTCGGTAATACTGGCGATAATAGGGAGAGCTCGGGTATTATCGCCACCAGTTATTTTTACCTTTAATTTCAATTATTTAAATTGCAAAAGCAATTGTATGGTATTAACATAATATTAGAAGAACAAATAAAATGAGAAAGTGCTACAAAACTATTTACAGGTTGAACATATATATTTTTTAGATGATTTTGAACAAGATGTGTGGAACCATTCCCCACACTTATCAGTCAATCCAGAAAACAATTTTTCCATGATGATTAGGAGGCTCCCTTTCTCCACAGAGACCACAGGTGATTCCACTGTCCTCACTGTCACTACTACTGCGTGAATTGGAAGTGTAAAAAAAAAATGCAAATTAATAGCTGAGCACCAGAAAGCTAGAACCAGCACTGTGTTTAGTTATCTGACCAACCTGCTAACCACAACATTTCAAACCAAGCTAACTCATCACCATTTTTCTAGACAAACACAAAGTACAAACTTGCCAAATTACTGCACAGAGTTACCTATCAATGCCTACTTCCCTATGAACTTACTTTGATATACAGCAGTAGAACACAAACTCCGCTAACGTCCGTCGCCCGAACTTAGTACACAAACTTAAGGCCCACAAACTCGGCTTCACCTCGTCTTCTCCCAAGGCGCAACACAATGCAAGCGGTGCAAATATTGAAGCACGTGATTAGTATGATGTAATGGTGATGAGCCAGCGCCTCTCCATTGTGTTGCTAAGCAATAAAAAGCATTTGGCGATAATGGGGGGGCTGCGGCGGTTGGCGGTAATAGGCGAGCGCACGCTAAGGGGGGCTCAGCCTTCCTCCTTCCAAAACTTTAGCGGAACTCCAGCCGCTCCAGCCTATTTTCATTATCATTATTTCATCCTAGTTTAATCAAGTTCATTAAAAACAAATGTCAGCAATTGAGTGTCATTTCCAACAGTAATGACACTTGCATCTGTTGTACCAATGGTTTAGAGAAATGGGCTGTAACTTGTGCTAATTTATTTGGAATGCAGTGGCATATGGTAGTTTTATCCTTGGTTTTCCTCTCCTGCCCTCTTTTTTCCTCAGCCATCCTTGTTTTTCTTATTTCTCTTGTCAACTCATAGATTTCCTTCTCCTCTGTCTACCTCTCCTGCTCCCATGTGTCTCTGTCCTTTCTGTGTATTTTTTTTTCACTTCTTCATTGAAGTAGTTAGCTACATCAATCAGATTTCTTCTATTTTATTGTTCCTTGCATTCTTGTGCTACTCTGCCTCTCTTATACTCATTATGGTTAGCTACTGTAGATGAACACTCTTTCCCAACTCAGTTCAGCAACCCAGTGTTCAGTTTTACAGGATACAATATTAAAGGCACTTCAAGTTACTCCTTGCTGTTCGGTCCAGATGGTTGAATGGTATGTGTGCACACTTCCGATCTGACAGTGCCTTCTTCTGTCAGGAGCGATCTTAGTCCTGAGTTACAGTTAATGATCAGAAGGTATAATGTCAGCTGCAAGATGGCTAGACACGAATTGTGCAGTGACTGAGATGTGAGGCCAGCGTTGTGTTGTTCTGTTTTCAAACTGGCAACAGGGAAGGGCCAGACCTGGTATGCATGGGTGGCCTGCTGGTTTCAAGAAGGAAGACTACAGGAGGAAAGACAGTGAAGATTAAGAACATGGAAGATATTTGGACTTTGGTGGGCTCTATTAGGTATCTAATTTATTGGATTTGAAATGTGTAAAATTAAAGGGTGTATTAAAATTTTATTATCAAGAAATGCTCACATTTTGCAACTGGCACTATTCAGATTTGGATTCAGCAGGTATAGATTGACCCAAAGTTTAAAACAAGGTTGGCCAAAACAAATCTGGATTTCTAGCCTGGACTATTCAGGGAGATCTTGAATGAGCATGACATAGAGTTGCATTGGATTCTACATGATAATTCTGAGGGCTGGATACAACACGGCATGCGAGACATGTCACGTATGGCATCACCTTATCTCCATTTCTAGCATCCAGTGTCTTGCTCCAGATTACTACTGATTATGCAGACCAGTTCCCTCAAGCTGCAAGAAGCTAATTTTATGTGGATGATTGTGTTTGAAGTGTGCATCCATAGGGGAAGAAACAGCTCAATTAAGTTCCGACCTGCAGTAAGCTTTCATTGGGCTGTTTAACTTTATGGAAATTAACTCTTAGACCAAACTCTAGTTAATCTCAGGGAAAGAGATCAAATTGGGTGAGCTGGAACATTACTACCATCTTCCTACCTTGGACACGTGGAAGGAAGAATTGCCTCTGCTTACTGCACACCCAATACCCAGACAATACTCCTTCTCCAGTCATCAGTGTCCAGCTCTCAGATAGCATACAGAGGTGTGGTTTATATCCAGACTCTTCATTAGGATGCTAGTGTTACTGTTGCACTCGTTACAGTAAAAACACGAGTTGCTCTTGTCATGGGCAGTACGGTTCTTTGCCTTGAACTCTACACAGGGCTGTACCAGTAAATAGTATAGAAAATATGGAAGTTTAACTTGACATTTTGAATGTACATAATATAGCTAAAATAGGCTGTGCTGATGATGATTCATACAAAATTTATACATTTGATGAGATCCATATCAAAATTAAGATGAGACCAATTTGATTAGGTTTGGCTTGTACATGCGCATTGCTAGCAAATCTTTCAAATATTCTCCTCCTGTTTTCTGATACAGACTAAACGCTTGCTTGTTCCAATTCAAGACTTGCCATTCCATCCAAGCACAGTTACACTCCATGGCAACCTATAATCATACCACACACACACACACAAACAACAAAGAGAAGCAAACAAACAAACAACAACAACAACAACACACAAAACTAATTAGGATTGTTAAAAAACGATGTCTAATTTAACTTTAACTGAATTTTTTTTTAAATTTAGCATTAAAATTTTTTTTAATTTAGTTAGAGGAAAACAATTTACAGCTAACAAACATATAATACAGCAACGTTGATGGACACTGTCGTATATATGCTAGCTGTGTGCTTCAACATAATGACAAGTGACCTCACCTAGATACATCTTAAGGGGGGATTGATCCATAAAAAAATGGGTTTACTCTTTTGGTCATAACTTAAAGCCCAAGTTTAATTCTAACGGTACTCTAATGTCTAAATGTATTTGTTTGTCTTTGCATTTTAGGTGTTACTTTTTAGTAGTTATCCTAGACTTGTAAGCCACTGCAATGTTTTGCATAAACAGCCTTTAAAAAATGAAACTAAAATTTAGCTTTGCAAAACCTGAAAGTCTCAGCAAACCAGTTTAGGTGTCAATTTCATTACTTTAACAAATGCACTACTAATATTATGGTAAACATGTACATAATATATACATATTTATGCTAATAATTGGCTCAAATTTGCATATCCCAGATAGTGTCTTGCATAAATAAATCTAGATAGCTAATGCTAAAACGTGTTTGTTTGTTTTGCAAACATCATAACAAGCAATGAACTGCTTGGACTATGTTGCTTTTTTTTTTGTTTTTTACCTTTGCACATTCCTTTATTAATGCTGTGCCATATCCCTTACCTGATAAGAAAAAAAGACAACAACAAAAAACAAACAACAACAAACATCCTTATGATATATGTAAGCAGATTAAGTATTGTTTTAGGACCAACACAAATACACCTGAATTCCTTCCTAACAAATAAATCTTGCATGAAAAGTGTTCGGCCTTTTCTTGTGGAAAAATTGAAGAAGTACAAAGCATAGCCTACCAACTTCTCATCCTTTCCTATGCTGGATGAACATGCTTGTTCTTCCTCAGAGCTATTCACAGGAACAATAGATGAAGTTGGGGTAGACTTCAGCTCGGCCAAAATAATCTTGAAGTAACTTTCTTGTCCAAAACAACCTTGTGTAATGTCTGAATAAAAAGATAATAGCTAAATAATTTAAAAAGAAGCTGCAACTCATTTGCAGAATGCATGGGTAATTGCATGAAGCTATAATTCATACACTTCGTTTCTTTCTCACTATCAACTAGGATTGTGCTGGCATATGTCAATGTAGTATCACTATAGTGAAATTACCTAGCACTCTTGGAAGAAATTGTTACAAGAAAAATTACAAGTTAATCCCCATTCAGTATTCAGTACCCATTCACTATTATGCCATAATGTACTGGGACACTTATGTATTATATAATTTACTTGCTTTGGCATGTAAAATCTGATAATAAATCCATGTCAATGATGTGCTCTTGTAATGAAAATCACTAGTTATAGAATACTGTAATGTGAATGCTGTGTACTCAGAGGTGAATGCAACCCCATCACAAGTGTGAGTTGTGAGTTGATAATACTAAACTTGCATTAACTCAAAATAAGGAGAGAAGGTTAGAAAAAACAAATGAACATATGCAATGAAGTGTACAAATAATGCTTTCACTGATTTGAAAGCATTCTGTCCAACATGTTTTGAATCACAAAGGCATTACTATACTTTCTGATAGAGGCACCCCTCTTCTGGCATTATATCCCTACCCCTGTATGCAAGCACAACAAGGCATATGCTTCATTGTTCTGTACATACAGTATATAAGTGGATAAACAAAATCTGCAAAACTCTCAAAAGATGTTTCCTATTAAAGCCAACCAGTATTGGAATGGTTTCTGTTTATTCTCTAAGCTCTAGCTAAGCCTTTTCTAGCTGACATTGTTGATCCTTACCACTTATGGCAATAAACTATACTGCACTGTTGTACTGTACTAATTTTTCTGGTACATTGAATAAGCTTGGTTTTAGTGTTACTGGGTCAGTTTCATTACAATCCCCAACAGTGCTTGCTCACTCCATTAAAAAAAACCTCCTTGAGTAACATTTCTGATAATATCTTTTTCACTCCATTTGTCTCATTTACCTTACTCGTTACTCGTTCACCAAAGTTAAAAAATATCTAGCAACTATTTTCTTGTGTAATAATAGCACAATCAACATTCTTTCTGTGAAAGAGAGAGAATATATCTAACAATCAATATTGTGGAAATCAAATTCTAGTAAACACCTCAAAGAAAATATTGGCTTTGTTGACATGATGAATATTACAATCCTGTTGTAACTGCAGGGAAAGGTTTAGTCATCTTGGTATCTCAACTAATATGTTTATAATTGCATACATTTTTCTTGAGCACAATCACATGTTAAAGTGCCATCAAATTTTCCACTTTATATTTTGCTTTAAAGGCAAATATCACAAACTTTATTGTACTTGTGATATTATGATATAACTTCACCTGTAGACACACATGCAACCAATGATTATTGTTTTCACTTCATACCGTCTTTTCCGATGGTCACTCCATTAGGGTTGTGCTCATTTTCTGCCCAGAAAAGCTACAATCCATTGTAGACAAAATACTATCAAATACTAGTGGAAATGATAGCATTACATACATAATGATAATAATTTTTTAAAATCAATAAAAAAAAGTACATACAATGCTCAATTATTATTACTATTAATTTTTTATAGGTAAAGAATATCGCAAAGCACAGGCATTCTCAAACTCAGTTGGAGTGTAAATAAATATAGCAACAATTCATTCAATGTTACTGTACAGGTTATATACCTTTTAGCTTAGCTTATAGAACTTTCCCTACTAATTTTAAGCATTGCTCGTAAGGACATTCTCCTATTTCTTACCTAGTGTATGTCTAGTTATACATGCCAACTGTCCCGAATTCTCCAGGACAGTCCCATATTATATTACTTAGCCACTGTCCCACAACAGAACAGTACACTTTCTATTGTTTGTCCTGGGAGCGCTTAATGAATTTCATAACTGTTTACATTCAGGAGTTACTTGGCTGATCCAATTGTAGCTAGGTGCAAGTGGCATGTAACTCATGAATGCTTAAAGATATTATTCTTTAACTTCTATGTTATTGAGTCCCATTATTGGTGTGATTATGGATGTGGCCTGGGGGTGTGGCGTAGTTTCCCTGAATTACCATTTGAAAATATGGCAACTCTGAGATAGCTCTACCAAGTAGTCATATAAACAGTATGCTGACTTACACACAAGATATAATTTTAGAAGTTTTTCTTACATGTATTAGCCACAAAATTCCAGACACATCGTTCTCTGTAGCAGGCCTGTATTGAACAATATCACGCTCTTTATCTGCCATACCACCTGCAGTCAATTTCCTGTGGGGCTCTAAATTGGGTACAAGGTCGTCTAATATAGTTGGCAAGAAGATATTCTTTCTTCAGCAGTTCTTTGTTAAAAACAACAACAAACAAATAGGCAACTAAATGGGGAAGATACTGATATCTCAAGAGATAGCTAATATCTCAAGAGATAGCTATTTCTTATGAAATATATACCTGGGGAAAATACTGACAAGTATCTCAAGAGATAGCTAGCTATTTCTTATGAAATATAGCTATACCAGAATCAACTGAAGGACTGACATGCAAACTACTCAGAGACCATTTGTTAGTTGTGTAAAAACAGCACACGTGACTATACAACAGTGAACGGGTTACCACAGCTTGATACCTAACGGGTTTGTCATTTTACTTGTGGTATAGTCACTATCTTGTTTACACCTGTGTACAAATCTTCGTATGGTCATTTATCTGTGAAACATTCTGAAGATGTTGCCAAAATGAAACCTGTTCATCAAATATTAGGCTCTAGTTACTTCATAGAGGTTCTGAAGGGTAAATAATTATGAGTGGGTGGATCACCTACACTCTCTGTCTACCATTTCATCCAACCCTGCATCATAGCATGAGTGACATAAGGAAAAGGAGACAGATGTGAGGGAAGAAAGACAGTCAATGAGGTGACTAGAGTATGAAGATGCAAGCAAGACTCGTTGAAGTAGCTCTGGCTGATAGAGTGAGCTGGCAGTTCTATTTGCCAGACTTCTAAAATGTAGCTAGTGTGGTAAGTCAAGTCTTGTCATTGTAGCTATTGAATTATATTGGTGGATAAAGACCAGGGGCAGATTTAGCTTCTTTGTATTGAAACTGCTTCGTGTTGCTGGAATGGTAACTGTGCTACTAATATTAGTAACTTGTTATATTCATGATCAGGTCATGTACGTTCTGCCTGTTATTTCTTATTCTCTTGGATTTGCTTCAGTAAGTAGTCAGCAAGAAAGTGCAATCCTGATTCCTGCAAGATTTTGTTGTGTCTAAATTGGTGGAGATACATTAACTTCAAGACATGTCGTAGGTTTCTTCATCCCATGGTGGACAAGTTATCAAAACAGGCCATCAGTATTTGACCATAAGATCATATTTAACTGATGCCTTGAAAACTATAATATAAAAATCTTCATACACTTAGTGATAACAAGTAAAAACAACAACAACAAATATTGTTTTAAAGACCGACTACCAATCATGAAATGTTTTTATTTATCTTAGCTGCTCAGTTACACATACACACACAGAGAGAGAGAGAGAGAGAGATTAAAGTGAAGCCATTATATTAAATTAATAATAATCAGAAATAAAGATCAAAGGTCAAAATTTAACATTCCAGTAAAACCCAGTAAATTGTCTTTTGTTCTCAGTATATTACTTCGGTGATCTTATTCAATACAGTTCAGACTAAGGGGACCAAGTAAACCTAATGGTAGCCTACTAATTGCCTCAGAGGAAGTTAAAGCAACCAGATGTAGATGAACAGCAGATGAGTTGGCTACTTTCTCCTTGTAACTGGAAAGGGCAGAAGGATTTGCCCAAACATCCTGAAGGTGTTATGTATTATTTACAAAATAAATACCACAACATCCTTTCATAATTCTTTATTGCATGTATTACATTTGGAAAAAATGGAAGGCCAAAAACTAAATTGCAGTAAAAACCCAACCAGTTATAAAACAACAAATGAACTGTTTAGTCACGAGACGGTGGGCTATCTTGGATAGTGCCTGCCTCTCCTTCTCTAGGTGGAGGATGATGGGCCTCTACCACTAGCCAGTACAGAGGAGCTGCAATGGCTGCTCCTATCATAGGAGCTATCAATGGCACCCACCACCAGTGAGAAAATGAACATTGAGAGCACCTGTCACATCACAACAAGTAAACAAACAAAAACAACAACAAATAAGCCAAGTGTTTATCCCACAAAAATCAGCAGAGTGTATTTTTGACCATACCCCTTTAACAATAGAATAGTACACCATAAATAAGTTCACCAAAATATAGTCGTTTTTTTAAACAACTGACTTGAATTTTAGTTCGGTTATTCTAAATTTCAAATCTTACAGATGATAATTTTCATTTAGTTTGGTTATTATAACAATTCAGATTTAATTATTAACTAAACTTCTTGTTATTTTGTTCAATACTCTAAATGTTGCATTGCATTTATTTTTTGTTTACTTTTCAAAACCTCATAAAAGTAAGCAAGATTATACGGTGATTAATATGAGATTTCTCTTTCGGTTATTTTTCGAATATTTTAGTTTTAGTTGATATATTTTGTGATATATAATTTTAGTTCTATTACTAAAATTAAATTTCATTGTAAAAACAACACTTATAGTGTCTTGCTATTTTTAACTGTGATTTTAGTTTTCTACAAATATTATCAAATTGTTTATTCAGTATGCCTGTAAATTATGAGTAAATGATTTGGGAAAACTGAACTTAAGCGTTCACTCACTTGAAAACATCTGAGCCCCACCCAGCCATAGCCGTGAATAGCCTGGGGGAGAAGTCTCTGGCTGGGTTGACAGCATATCCAGAGTTGTAGCCAAATGAGCCACCAATGCCCCACAGCAATAGGCCGATCATGAGTGGCTTGAGGCCAGACTTAACCTCATTGTTGTTAGCATCACAGATAGCAAAGATTCCTAGCACAAGTAGGAAAGTGCCAAACACCTGCACAGAAACAAACACTAAAAATAGCCACAATACTATCTTTCATAAGTAAGTAAACTGGCATTCCAGGGAAAAAGTAACCCACCATAGTGCACAAATAGTATCGTGAATTAATCAATCCAAAGTTATTTGTTTCAAAGTAGCTATTACTTCAATTACTATGGAAAAAGAGATCAATGAGAGTTTGTATTTTGCTTGGTTTTGTCAGATCTGGTCTAATATTACAAACACATATCTAAGCAAGACTTCATGCTAATGTGACTCATTCAGTATTGTATGCAACATAAATGTGCATACCAAAAGAGTTTAGTGTTTGTTCTATAACCAACCACTCCTACTAATCAATGTTTCATTAAAGATTTTAACATGTTATTGGCAAGCAAGCATAGTGAAGTGAGACATTAGGGGTGCATAAATTTAAACGGGAAACATACACATGTTCAACATATTAGCAGTACATGTGATAGGGTAAAGAAATTGACAACTGCTTAATATAATAACTTGCTTCAAATATGCTTAAAATTTAGTTTACTTTGTCAACCACATGTACAGAGGAGTACAAGTACTTAGAAAGCCACTCTTCAGCGCTGTTCAACTCCAGCATGCTTATTAAGGGAAATACACTTTGACACTTCAGTGTGCTGTTAAGCATCACCTTTGAGCTTCAAGAAAACTTGGAGATAGAAGTTTTGCTATTGAAGGAGAGCATTTCAAAGTTGAGCTCTTTTCCTTAGTTTGTTACTTATATATAAGAAATTTTTTGAATATTTAGTAAATGTACAAAGAGCATTTAATTAAAGAATACTCATCTACATACGTGTTCAATTAGTATATAATATAACTATACTAGCTCACTCGCCATTTGTGAAGACACCATTAACTGTATGTAATATGACTGAATGCTTCACTACTCGAGTGTGATGTTTTACTGATGTATTTCAAAGAAGCATATGTTCTGATAATTCACACCACAATGAATTAGTCCAAAATAATAATATTCACGTACTTGATCCAGAAATCCATTAGCCAGACTTAGGTAAGGTGCAGGGTAAGTAGCGAATATTCCACCAGTACACAAAGGAAGCTTAGGCGTTATCTTGCCATCCAAGATGCAGTTACTGTCATTAAGAGGGTTATCAAAGTTGTTAATAGCATCTGTGTGAGAAGGTGAGTACATAAAAAAATAGTAATCAATAAAAAATCGTATCTGCAATATGGTTTCCTAAAACATTTTAAACTGCTCAGAAATAATGTATTCCTACTCTATATATATGTGTGTATAAGTATAATTATGTTTATGGAGATTACACATACAAAGGTCCACTTGAAGATTACTCACCCACATACACTCCATAAACGACAGCACTAGAGAAGAATGCACCCAAGAACTGAGCAATCCAGTATGGAATGACCTGCCAAAAATGACTCCATTTAATGACACTTTCTTTTAAAATCTTACATACATGCCAAATTTTAAAACAGTAATATATATATACAGCTTTATATAAAAATCCTACCATTATCCAAGGGGTTTTCCCTCTCATTGCCATGGCAAGTGTAACAGCTGGATTCATGTGAGCTCCGGTCACTCCTCCTGCCACATATGCTCCCATCATTAAACCAATGGCATAGCCTATGTTGACAGTCAGGAAAGTGCCAAATTGTCCAGTGCTCAATTTGAATTGAGCAATAGCTCCATTACCAAAGGTCTGAACATACGCAAACAGTGACAACAATTGGCAAGAACACATAAACATCTTTTCACAGTACATATGCACAAGGGTGGTTTAGCTTGTAAACCCCGACCTTCAAGGCAACTATAGCTATGTTTCAGTATCAACTGAATTGCTTCACTTCTAATAAACCTTGTATATTATCAGTCAAGGCAATATATATATAAAAAATCTACCTAAAGCCATTCTCCTATAACTTGAATAGTATGGCTTATGAAAACAGCAAAGACAAATATAGCTACTCCTCTGTAAGGAAGCAGAAATAGTACTGCCCTATAAATTAACAAGGTAAATAAAAACTGTCTTTTTTCAAAATAAATTCTAATTGTGGCGCAACAAGAAAAAATATGAATAAATAGACATCGAATTAAAAATAAATTGACAGGATTTTTGAAAACATTCTGAAGTGGCAGGCTAACTTCAGTTCTTACCTATTCTCCAGCAATCATTAAATTGTTTTCAAGTGCTTGAAGGGTTTTGAAACCCTTGTTTTAAATAATGACTTAGGATAATTTTTTTTCCAAAATAAATTCAATCAGTCTCTCAGGGATACTGTTACAGTGCCACAACCTACTAGCAGCAGGTAAGATTTATGAGCACAAATGAAACCTAAACTTTGCTTGACTTGCAGACTGGGATTTATGTGAAGCTACCTCATATATATATACGTATATATATTTTGACTTATTACATGAGTCAAGTGTAATATGGCCAGATATTTCATGAGGTTAATCTATTTTTATAAGCCAAAGGTGAGTGAAAATAAGGGCTGAGAGTGAAATATCTTGCTAATAAGTAAATAGGGTTGGTAACCTGCTTTTGGCCGGGTGTTAGTTGGGTAGGCACCCCCCAGCTGCTAATTTAGTTGCAGCTTTGACCTGGGTGGGTAGTTCCAGTGGAGAAATGTAGTTGGAGAACTGATAAGCTAGGTTGCTAGTCTACTAGTGGTCACACCCAGCCTAGACAGTAGAAAACAGCCTAACTTGCTATGGCTGTTCAGGTTTTTTAGCTGAATGGGTGAAGCCCATGATTAGTCACATTGTGTCCATTTTTTTATATTTTTTGGATTGGGTGTGAGCGCTATAGTGATGGAGGGCCTGTGGTAGTTGCAGCTACATGTAGCCAATAATCTCCTAGCAACCTTACAAGCCCAAGTGAAACTTAATACAGCCAGTGGGAATGTCTTTATTGCAGAAACCTTTCAGGAAAACTAGTGTATAGTGTACCACTCCTTTCAGCTTGTGTCTTAGTTGTAGTGGCTACCTGCTACGTGGTGAAGTCAGCAGTGTCAAGCTCATTGCTTTATTTGTATTAGTATTGGTGGAATTCAAGCAGGTATGATAATTTCATTTTCTACTGCAGTTTTTATTTTAGCTTTTCAATGAAAGAACCCAATAATGTATATTTATTCTCTATGTATTATTATTATTATTATTATTATTATTATTATTACTATTATCACCATCATCATCATTATCATTATTATTAGTGATGTGCTTAATGGCAAGTGAGCCATTGTCCACAAGTAATTTACACAAGGTAAAATCTGATAAAAAAAAAAACAATGAAGTTTTGAAATTATGTCTGGTAAAGGGTTTTCAATGCCATAGTAACTATATAGTTGCAGCAACTTTTTGGGAGTTTGAAAAAAAAAAGCATTTCGCAGGAATTATATCACAATTTGGAGCCTAAGGTTAAAGCAAGATTTGGTTAATGCTGTAATATCTGAAGAAACTTGGGTCAAGCCTAAAAAGCTGTATTTTTAGGAGAAATAAAAAGGCACCCGCACGTGCGTTTAAGGGGCATACGTACCATCCATACAACATATATCCGATTTTGCATTATTCACCCCTAATAGCAGTAGTAGTAGCAGTAGCAGCAGCATATTTAATATTATTAGCAGTAGTGCTTGTATTAGTACTTTTATTTATTATTGATATAAATGATATTATATCATGGAAAGAATAGAAATACTTTTTTTCACCGATTTTTAACAAACAATTTTTTTAGTCCAGCATCAAATGTTTCTAAGAATAAAGTCTGAGATGAATCAAGTGTTTATGTCTTACAATGTCACAGGAGAGATTATGCAATCTGATGGTGGGACATGCCTACTGCAAGGCAAGACAGAAAAACTGAGTATTACAGGATTTTTTTTTTTTTAATTCCTGTAAGTGGAACTTAGCTCTAATATTTTTGGACAGTTTTAAGTTTTTGTTATTCAGTGAAGGTAAGGTGGAGAATAAGAAAAAGTGCTCAAGTACTTACTATGAATTTGGTTTTATACTTCCTATGCCCGAGGGTGAAAGAAAAGAAGGAATCAGCCAGCTATTGTCCAACCCAGCTGACTGTGAGTATGAAGTAATTCATACTATTTACTATTTCCAGTATTTATTTCACCTGTACTTCAAGGAACTATGTGGTTACTTGTCAGTGTGATCTTGCTACCTAGTTACTAGAAATGCATGTACTTGCAGAGCTGTAGGAAGCTACATTGAATTCAAACAGCTGTGGTACGCAGGTGCAGTATTATAATCAAGCTATACTTGGCCACTGTTAAATATATGTCTTCATGGCACTTACTTTGGATCCTTGCCAACCTACGTGCATACTATTCATTCCATTAGAAATTTACAAATGTAGCTACTATGCAAGTAAAATGGCACAACTTACTAGGGTAGTTATGCCAGAAACTACTTGTTTGTGCTATCCAGTATCATGCCACGGTTTAGTTTTTGGCTTAGCTACGGAATTATAAGATAGCTAGCTACTCCCAAAAGTTGTAACTCAAATTGCTGGCACAACCACAACTAATGCACATAAATAAAATATTCATACAGTGGCCTCACCACAAGCAAGAATGTAGCCAAAAACTCAGCCATGAACTCCCTCGCTCGAATGAACTTCATCCCTTTAATGTAATAACCCTTCACTCTGTTCTCAACTTCGGCAGCTTTAGTGAAGACATCCACCTCGTAGGTGCCGGAAGCTAGCAGAGAAGTCTTTTCGGTAGCCATAGCGCACTAAACCAGAGCAGAAGAGCGAAACAGCCGAACACGAGCGAAGCAGCCGAACACGAGCGAAGCAGCCGAATACGAGCGAAGCAGCCGAATACTAGCGAAGCAGCAAGTCTACAAACAAACAATACTCGCTAAGATATTAGAAGGTGCCGCAGGCGCAATGTGGCACTTAACGTTGCGTCATGTGATTTAAGCTCAGCCCCACCCCTCATCGTTAATTGGTTTTGCCGTCGGGGAGCTGAGCCCACAGACACACACACACACACACACACACACACACACACACACACACACACACACACACACACACGCGCGCACACACACACACGCACACGGACACACACACAGACACACAGACACACACACACACACACACACACTGCAACAGAAATAGCGATGACAGCTTTGAACATACGGTAAAGTGTCGACAGAATCTGGAGTATCAAAGGTGAGGTGGAAATCCCATGCAACGGCTTCAGTGCGGCCTATGGAGGTCCGCCAAGCAATCTGTACGTTGTACTACTAATTATCACGCCATGTCCGATGAAAAGAGAAGCTCTGGGAGGTTGAAGCAAATCCAGGGAGTACTAAATGATTTGAATCTGCAGAGGAAGCTAAGCTCAATTGAAGAAGGTGTGTTTGCTGAAGGACCTTTAGCAACCCTCAATCGAGCCCCCCATGAGTCAAAAAGAATTATGTGATTTCTATTGCAGATATTACTATTGGAAGATAGCCACTAGCAAGCAATATTCATTGGGACAGTTGGTGGAATAGCTATTACATATTTTGTTAGATGATAAGTCATTGGTAAAACGTTTGAAGTGTTTCAGACACAGTTGTTGTGGTAAATGATCTTTGTGTTGAAAGCAAATATTAATTTTTCTTTTTGTCCAAATTTTACCATATTTGTTCTAACTGCTTCGTAAGCCACATAAAAATCTTGACTTAACTACTTGTTTGATGTGTAAAATTAGTCGTTAACATTAATTTTTTGTGTTACTCAAACTATGTAAAGTTGAGTTGCTAAATTACGCATATTTGTACCCAATGCCATAGCCCATCCGTAGGAGATTGACTCATGGTTGTCTGATGGACATGGAGATAATATTTTTACGAAAGCAGCTGTCTTTGTTCCCACGAGAACCCTGAGCTCTTGTTTGCCTTATTTGAAATTGATGGTACACAGTGTAAGGTTACAATAGTATGGCAAACTAGGGGGTAAAGGATTACCTTGGTAGGAGAAATGGTTGCAGCACTGTCTTTTTCAGGAAATCACAGATCTGGATTGAAAAGCAAGCTGGATCCCCTTCTTTACTCACTGTATTATAGAAATATTTGATTCTGTTGAGCTGGACATGTTTACTTACAGAAATTACACTATAGAAATATTTTTACGATTGTTATGTGCTTATTTGCCTTTGAAATGTGTGACCTTGCTAGTCTATTTAAAAGAACATGTCGGATAGAACTGTCGACTGAATAGGACGAGATGTGGACTACTTGTTAGCTTTATGCAGTTTTATTGTTTCATTTTGTTTCACAGCGGAGTCTCCTCCTTCTCAAATTTCTCTTCGGCATTTGAAATGGATGCTTCAAAAGGTACACATGAACTGTAAGGTTTACAAGTAGCATGCATGGGGGGGGGGGGGGGGGGGTTCTAAGATGGCCGACTTGTCGCCCTGGAATGAATTAATTGGACAACTATTGGAGGTTTAGTTCTTTTAACCTACATTTCTCCCTCCCTCCCTCTCTTCCTTCTCTTCCTTCTCTTCCTTCTCTTCCTTCCCTCAAGATAGTTATGATGATGTAGACAGCAGGTTTTTATTTGAAGTTGATATAGTTAAATTTTAATTCATGACGTTATTCATGCAACCACGTACATTGTGTAGTATCACATGAAGGTAGGGTGAAGACAATGCAGGTGGTCATGACATCAGTGGCATGATCTTGAGCATGTGTAGAGTTAACAGTCCAATTGTATTGTCATAGTATCATGGTTTTATTGTCAGACGATCCTTACCATATGTACATGGAATGGCACGATTAGTTTGTTACCCTACAAGCTATCACGGATACATTTAGTAATATCTAGAGGAATGCAATGTGTGGTTGCATCTATTGTAATGGAGGAGATTCTCCTGGCCTGCATACCAGTGCATCAAACTTCGATTAATGAATAATGAAAGAAGAAATGAATAATGTTTGCCCTGAATAAAAAATAGAATAATTGTATGAATGAACATAATAGATAAATAGATTAATAAAAAAATAAAATAATAATGAGTGAGAGCTTTCTATGAATAATGCCTGAAGGATTCCTTACATTTTGTAGGATGCCCTTGGGCAAGACATGTTCCTTCTGGGCTCCCCTGGACCGTATCGTCGTCACTTGGCGCTAACCTTCTGTGAGATGACAGGTCGTGAGCTGGAGTGTGTGAGTTTGTCTAGAGATACCACGGAGACAGACCTCAAGCAGAGACGAGAGATAATCAACTCATCAGTGCACTATATGGATCAGGTGTGTAGGTATGTGTGTGCGTAATACGTGCACTATTAAATCAGGTGTGTAGGTATGTGTGTGTGTGTGATATGTGCACTATTGGATCAGGTGTGTAGGTATGCGTGTGCGTGCGCGTAATACGTGCACTATTGGATCAGGTGTGTAGGTATGTGTGTGTGTGTGATATGTGCACTATTGGATCAGGTGTGTAGGTATGTGTGTGTGTGATATGTGCACTATTGGATCAGGTGTGTAGGTATGTGTGTGTGTGTGATATGTGCACTATTGGATCAGGTGTGTAAGTATGTGTGTGTATGTGATACTTTTCTTAATGCACATGTGCAAATATTGTTGTAATGATATTGTAGTCATTAGGAGGCGTGGCTCCAACAGTTGTTGTTAGGAGAAGTTACAGCAATAATTAAAATATGATCATACTTAGGAGTCAAAACCATATTGTATATATTATTTTGCTAGCACTGGGTTATTATGAGGGCATTGCTAATATTTATTGTGTAATAAGTCATTTTAAAATTGCTGAAGTAAAATTCATTATGTGGATTTTTTGCGTTTAAGTCAAAGTTGGTTGTCATTATAGTGTGCAGTGGAGGCGTGTCTGAAGGGGCGTGTTTTGGTGTTGGATGGGATAGAGAAGGCAGAGCGTAATGTCCTACCTGTGCTGAATAACTTACTGGAGAACAGAGAAATGCAGCTTGATGATGGCAGGCTGATTGTAGACCATGTCAGATATGACAGACTCAAAGAGGTACAGTGTAGTTAACGCACGCACACACTAACATACTCATAAGTTTGTAAGACATGTTGTATGGGTGAATTATTTTAATTCACAAAACTTTCTCTGAAATTGATGTAGCTGTGGCTGGAAATGGTGGTAGAGTATTTATATCTATAGTTTCGAGGCCCTTGATTACAGAATTGAATCTAGTTTGTGCCCTACACCAGGCATGATTTACCTGCTATTACCATGCTTCTTGAACAGCAAAGTTCTTCAGCAGCGTTCAAATACTGACATATTCTGCAAAATAGACTTTCTTCTTATGTCCACAACATATTAGAGTGAAATTTGTGGAACTTGGGAAAGTAGGGGTGGTGTGTTTGTGTACGAGTGGCGAGGAAATGACTCCAGCTATACATAATTCAGTGCTACAGTCTACAAGGAATACAACTAACATGGAAAAGATGTCCACAACTGACTTAGATATAATACCTACTGTATGCATATGTGTTGTTATACTGAAGTAGAACGTAACTTTTACTAATCAAGTGCTAATTTTATTTGATATTAATGTAATTACTTCCTGGCATTTCTAGCTATCAATAAACAGATAGTGTGTAATGGTAGTGAGTGGTGTGCACTGTATGTTTGTGTGTGTGTGTGTTGTAACTTGTGTGACATGTTTCTCAGGAGCATGGTGCAGCTGCTCTGTCGTCATGGAACATAGCTCGGGCTCATGAGAAGTTCCGAGTTATAGCTCTGGGTTTGCCGGTACCTCCGTACAAGGGGAATCCCCTTGACCCACCTCTGCGGTCCAGGTTCCAGGCTAGAACCATCTTTCAGGTTCCATTCCAGAATCAGCTAGAAGAGTTGAGGAAGTTGTGCCCATCAGCTGGAGATGACACGTAATTGTAGACTAATTTTGAAGCCCCTAGTATGATTTTAATTTAATTAAAGTCAAGCCTATCCGTATAAGATACAGGTGGGTGTGGCCTAATTTATAGGGTCCTTTTACTTTTTATGTTGAGGAATTCATTTTTTTTTGTTTGCATGAGGTCTTTGATCATTTACACAGTTATGTCACATATTGAAGCATAACAACCTACAATTATATTATCTTCAACATCTGTCACAAATTTCCAAGTTGAGTTGGCACGACCGCAAGTGCGGTAAATGAGGAATGCATTTAGTACTAATCTGGAAGCAATTTAGTCATGTGAATCTAAGGCAATTAACATTTCAAGATTCTATTCAGTTTGGATGAAGGCATAGACTACTAGTAAATGCTATACTCACAGTTAACTAGTGCAGTAATACAGAGTAGGTGTACTATTGCTACAGATAATTGAAAGAAGTGCTGCCAGCAAATGAAAGCTGAGCTAGATAGGTTGCGGTCATCCTGTGGAAGAACTTAAGGTAGGCAAGGTTAATCGGCTAGAATTGGTGATTTTTTTTTTGTGGTTCAAACTAACAAACAAACCAAAAAAAATTTCTCGTACAGGTAAGTACACAAATTACAATGAAAGAAATGCATAAATATGTAATGATATTCATTGAAAAGACATAACGTTCGTAGTTTTTTAATTAGACTTTTTCACTAGTCCAAACAACCTCGGCACTATACTGTTTTGAATAGTAGTGTTTACTGTATTTGTATTTCCCTTCAGACAATTGAATCACCACAAGATTATGCCCTATTGCAGTTAGCCTGAACCAAAGTTAGCATGTTAAAGGGAACTACTTTTGTATATTGTACTAATTGCCATTTGTGGTTTTCTTTCTCTTGTTAGTATATCTTTGTGCAGTTTTGCGTATGTGTACCCCTTTTCCACTAATGTGTCTGCCCGTGCTATGAAGTTCCATGGCAATCTTTAGCAACATTTCATTAGCTGTTCCACTAACTTCTGGAAACCATTTTTAAAATTATAATAATGATTATATCATCATTAGTTATTAGGATTTAGTATTTGTCTAAATGCAGGGACTACTAATGTTGTGTTGTTTTTTTGTTTTGTTTTTTTGTGTGTGTGTAGACTGTCGGCCATCTTGTCTGTTTCATTTGCTATTGGTTCCTTGTCTCACAGTCAGCTGTCAGGAGGGCCAGTGGACCTTGCCCATCAAATGCCTCGTATTGTAAAGGCTCTGGTAAATACACACACACACACACACAGTCACTCGCAAATGTATGAATTATTGTGATCAAGAGTTTCATGGTTCAAGTAGGAAATTAAAATGTTGTGTGACTACTTACAATGACGTAATGAAGCATAAAGTTATTTTAACACTAAGTGCACATGCTCTAATGTTTTTTAGTGGTCTGTCTGTTTGTAACACATGTCAGAGACAGCTGAATCTCGTGTTGGAAGTGAAACTAGAGTACTCGACTGAAGTTCCGTTTTGTATCCGAATCTTTTGTATTATTGTTCTTTAATTATAATGAGTTGAATGTCAGCCACAAACTTCTCATATTAGGTATGTAATGGTAATTGAATATCAACTATAGTTCTACAATACAGTAGGCGGAGTGCCACTGTAAGAGTCCCAAGCTGCAACCCACCCCCTCCTCCCGCACCACACACACACACGTACACATACACGTGTACACAATCACATGTGCTAGTTTTTGCAACTTTACAAAGCTTCATGAACCAGCTGTGTCCAGTATATAGCTACTGAGATATTTACTTGAATTTGAATTTGTGGTACTGCACTGTAGATCCTCCTCAGTGCATGTCACCACATTGAATATTTCAATACTGATATCTTAGTCTGTTCTACAGTGTATATGATAGTGTATGAATGTATTTATTTTTTTGGTGTATGTGTGTATCAAATAGAATTGTTGTCGTGGAGCCAGTGTTTATAAACTGCTGCATAGTGTATATCCAGCTGAGTTGCTGGGTACTGAGAGTCTCTTCAATGATGCACTGAAGGTTAGTTTGTGCTAATCTTGAATCATGTCTTAATTTAGATTGTCTTTTATTTAGTGTCTTTCAATTGTTGTCAATCTGTCTACCTGTCCGTTGCCTGCTTGTTAGTCTATCTTTTATAGCCAACTAGGTAAACAAGCGTAAATGTTGCAGCTGCTGTCATTCCTTATTATCCCTCCAAATCACCACAATTACATTGTTTGGGTGAATTAGTTAATTCCCAATTGTTTCTGTGAAAATAATTTCGCCCTAATGAATTCTCGATTGTTTCTGTGAAAATAGTTTCGACCCTATATATATGTTGTCTTGTGTAGAAATTTAATGTCGCAGATGATCGTCAAATCAATTTGGGAGAGACGTCCATTGGGCCCTCAGGCAGTGGTGACCTTCAAGTGACATTCTCTCGTGGTAATGGCTCAGGAGGGTTTATAGAGGGGTCTAAGGTCAATTCATCGGTGCCAGTGTTGGGATGGCCTCAACAGTGCAGCAGTATTGGGTCTCAAGAAGAGAAGGAAAGAAGTTTTATAGCTACAAAGGATCATAAACAGCTTCTCTCTGACATGATGCTTAGCCACCATGCTGGAGACTTTTGTCTTGTGGGTGCAAAGGTGAGACATATGATAATTTGTCAGAAATTTTTGTTTTTTGGCTAGCTACAGGAGGTAGGCAATGTTAGTGGGAGTTTGTTATATCCGTAGTTTACTGCATACTGTGATTGGCAAGTGTGTTTGTGCATGGCATAGCCATGAGGGGGCTTCAGTCCTTCCAACCCAACCCACTTTATTTCCGTATTTTTTAATCACCAGAATGTCTAATGTGCATTAATGTATCACATTTTGTTTGGTAGCTGACACACTGTATTCATACAGCATGCTACCTTTGGTGCCTACGTTGCTGTGTTTGACTATAATTAGTTCCTATTGCTTCTGCCACTACTGAAAGGACCTTTTCAATTAACTTCCAGAAAAATAGATGAGAAAAAAATAATAGTGAATTATCCTAAGGATTGTAGTATATAGCTTATAATATATATATATAATATGATGAGGTAATTATTGTAAGACTATGTAGGAAGTTAGCTATGTATGCAGCTCACTCGCCATTTAAGCTTACTAGCACACTACTAGTATATACATTATCATGTAGTGTTATGTTCTGTACTGTAGGGTACTGGTAAAACTTCACTAGTGAACAGATTTGCATCAATGCTTGGCTACGAAGTTGAGCCCATCACATTATATCAAGTGAGGGAGTGTATGTGGGTGTGCATGCATGTGTGTGTGTTATGACATGATTTGTTCTATTTTAAGCAATATTTTCTAAAATATTCATTGGTTTCAGCACTGATGAGTATTTTATTGAGTATAAGGCATTTTAAACATCACTTATATTAGCTCTTGTATGTGCCACTCTAATTACTGAACTGCGTAACAAAGTCAGAAATAATAGAAAATTTTCTCGTTCTAACAGCCAATATTATGTTAATTAAAACTTAACCCAACGTTTCGACTTCTTGCTGAAGTCCTCTTCAGGGATCAAGAAGTCAAAACGTCGGGTTAAGTTTTAATTAACGTAATATTGGCTGTTAGAATAAGAAAATTTGCTATCATTATAATTTTTTAGTTGAGAATGAGTCAAGAATTTGCCGCATGATTAACATTTAATAATAATAATAATTTAAAGAAAGCCATTGCCTGTCATTGAAGCTGAACCCAGGATCACTTGCTACACACAGACACTAACTACTGAGCTATGACAATCGGCTAGGCAACCTAAGTTTCTAATTCAGTAAAAGGGAGAGAATACATTTAATTAATATAAGAAGGCTCAGAAAGACAATGCGAAGTGATAAATTAGAGTGAAAATATTCCATGAATAAAACAGAATACAGAGAATATCCATGGATCTGCAGAGCAGTATCCCTTGAATAGAGAAGTAGAAAACTTGGTTGCCCGTGTACACATTTATTTTTATTAATTAACTTAATTTGTTTTGATTAATTATTATTACTTTTTAAAGTAAGTAGGCCGGTATAATTACTCAAAGAAGAAATGGAGTGATCACTTAGTTATATATCTGATTTAAGTCATCAATTCATGCCTATCGGTATGATGTACATACCATCATATTAGATAGAGTCTTTGCGTTACTCTCCACTCTATGCCTAGTTTGTGTTGCTCTAGTAAAAATTTTTTTATAAAGATCATTTGATCTTGCTATATAGTGAGCTATTATGCAAGAAAATGCAAAATAAGAATAATCTTGCATAAATCAAGATCATGAAAGTTACTGTATATATTATTAGTAATACTAAGAAATAAAGATCATGTAAGATCTTCCAGGATATTAGGTGAATATGATTGCAAAACCACATTAGATCTTGCAAGATCACACAAGAATTTTTTTTTAATCTTGCCTTATCTTACAAGCAAAATCTTACAAGAAAAAGTTTCCAAAACTTTGTGGGATCTTACAAGGTAAGCCTTGTGAGATCTCGTAATTTTTTATCTCAAGATCTTGCAAGAATTTTTACTTGGGATGGAATGACAATGATACAACCTATGTACCAGATTAGCTTTCACTACACACAGTATTACTCTGTTAGCTCTGTCAGAGCTGGTCCTTCACTTCAATCTTAATTAGTGAAGTTGGCTTATGACTAGCGCGAAATCGAAGGTTTTCATTGTACTTGTCTTACTGTTATAAACTGTCCTTATAAAAGTTTTACCTCATGTTTGGTAGGATATGACTTCTCGTGACCTTTTGCAGCAGCGTAGTACTCTATCCAGTGGTGACACGGTGTGGAGAGTGTCCCCTCTCGTCACAGCTGCTAGATTAGGTCGACTAGCTGTGCTGGACGGCATGCATAGACTAGACACCGGGACTCTCACAGTGCTCAAGAGGTGGGACAGTTACATCTGTTGCAGCTAATGTATTGCTATAGTTACGGCACTTTTTCTATATCGGTTGTCATATATAAGTGTGTTTTGTGTGGGCATGTGCACAGTTAGCATGTGGAGTGTGTTTGTGTGTAGCTTTATTCAGGATCGTTCATTGCACCTTATGGATGGCACCAGGCTGCTGAGTCAGCAGCGCTATAAGATGGCCAAGGAAGCTTCTAAATTGACTGATACTGAAATGTCAGAAAGGTAATTTGGATGGCTCTATTTAGGATTCTTCTTTTTGCTAAATGCTTTCTACTTTATTGTGAGCCTTATACATGAGTGTTGAAGGTCAATTTGTAGTTATCTGAATGGGTGTGCACTCTATGGCTTTATGTACATGTATATATTATATATACATATTTATTCCACCCTAGATATCTTCACAATGATATCTTTAGGTCATAACCCCACGAAATAACTCACAAAAGGTTGTGTACTGTAGAGCAAGCTCATTACCCTTGTAGTTATAGTAACAGGCCAAACTAGCCACTTAGCCTGGTTTGTACAGCTATCTTCCTCTGGTGTAGCCTACTCAACTGGGTTAGATCAGCTGCTAAAATATCAGCTGGGGGTGTGGGGAGCCCCTTGAACCAACTTTACCATGTGAGTTACCAGTCCTTGTACTAACTACAGTGGAGGAAGATATCTAGTGTGGAATAAACCACTTAATACACTCATCAGAGTGATATAGCTAGATATTTCACTCTCTGGCTTCATTTTCACTCTCTCTGGCTCATGAAAATGATTAGCCTGCTCCTGAAATATTTCACCATATCACACTCTGACTCATGTAGTAAGTAATGTACATAACAATCATGTGAAAGGCAGTGGGTATTTTGTGAAAAGAACTGATTGTAGTATCCAATGGAATTTTTTTTTCATTAATAATTTCAGGAAGATCTTTCTAGTTCATAATAAATTTCGTATGATTGGAATTGGAGAAACTATGAAGTCTTCATCTTCAAGTCAGTCTGGACGGAATTCTTCTGGGCATGCTCCCTCTGCGGCACCTTGGTTGTCTCCAGAGTTACTCTCCATGTTCCAGTTTCACAATGTGAAGGTGTTACCTGTTGAGCAGGAGAGAGAGATTATCCAACACAAGGTACTAGGCCAGCTTTGGTATGCCTGTATAGTTCTTATAGGAACATTATATAAAGAATATACGGCATTGTTTAGAAGTACAGAAACTGTCATGTAAGACTATGACAGCCTTTTATCTGTCCAAGTTGAAGAACTGGTCAGGTTATGATAGTAGAATGGACTATTCGGAAAATGTTCATTTTGTAAAACTGTTCAGTTTGTATATTTCTCAGACTTTACCTAATTTGTGTGGGTGTAATTGATCAGGTTCCGGAATTTTCCAGCACTCATCTAGATACTATGTTATCATTTGTGCACTCATTGAGATCTTCTCAAGATCCCACGGTTAGTCTTATTCCTAATGTGTTTTGCTTTTTAAATGAACGCATAGTGTTTCTTGTTTCTATAGTTACAGTCTCTGTCATCGTCTGTGTCTACTCGTCAATTGTTGCGTATGGCTAGAAGATTGTCGAGTCACCCATCAGAGTCCCTTTACCAGGCCATTAACAAAGCATGTTTATCCAGGTCTGGAGAAAACGTGCATTATTTTGTGTTAATACTTTCTTTCATTAGTTCATTCATTTCTTTTTGTTTTGTTTGAACACTGATGCTTTTTGATTTAAAAATTGTGCTGTAGATTTCTTCCCCAGTTGACCAGGAGTGCCCTGCAGCAGGCTCTAAAGACATCCTCTATACAACCTCCCAGTAGTAAAGATCTTGAGCATCAGCTGAATCCTGTTCAATGTAAGATTTAGAGCATTTGCATCTTTAAAGTAGCCTAATGCAGCTGCTGTATCAATTCCATTCTTTTGTCTCTATTTATACCTTAACAAAGAGTATTTAAAGCGGCCCTGACAATTGTTGTCATTATCTTTATTAGATGTGGTAGTCAGTGTATAAACATACGTAGTTGTAACTAGTGGCTAGTGGTGCGCTCGAATAGCGCAAATGCATGGCGAGTGAGCAGACTCTTTTTACTGAAAAATAGGACAGAAATTACATCTAACTGTAGTGCACAGTGTAACCCTTTCCATTCTCAGTTAGCATCAGAGAATCTAAAGTCTCTGATCCCAGACTAAACTAACAGAATTACCTGAATAAACTTCGAAAGCAGTGGCAAAGAAGCGCAGCTTGACAAAGACTTCACAATTGTTTCAAGAAAAGAGTAGCTATAAACTTTTTGGTTGAAACAACGTTGCGTAAGGCAGTGCAGCAGGATTCTCCGCGCTCGTTAATTGAAAAATACTGGAACTGTGAACGCTTTACCTAACTTACGTAATTAGAAGCGCGGGCGAAAAATTTTGGCGTACGTACGTACGCATACATACCTATATATATATCTGAAATCTCAATTGAACACGCCTGAGAGTCAGCTTCGCTCGCTCGCTGAACTAAGTATCAATATAACTACAGAATGAAATCGATTTGTGCTGGATTGCTGATTCTGTATAAACTTTAATTTTTTGAAAAATTAGTTTTGATTTTAAATTGTGCAAAATATTTTGTTTAAGTACATTATATTAATATTGTGATGAAGTGATTGAGGTGAAGAGTTATGAAATACGGTTACGTACCTTTGTTATTCTTTTCTTTTTTAATAATTCTTAGCATTTTGTTTAGCATTTTGTTTGAGCATCTCTATGAGATGGGTTAAATTGTACAATATATTTTTAATATGGTCAGTGAATTTACAATATTAGTGATATCAACTAGTGAACTGTATTTTGTGTAATTGAAACATATAATTAACTTTAGAAAAACACTCCTTATTTATTGTTTAAAGAAAACGTACAATTTAAAAAAAAGTTAGTACATACATGTACTGATATGAAATTATGCTACCCACTGTTCATGAAGTTTCAAGCTCACAAGCGACATTACGGAATGTCTATGGGGAATATTTGTGTTTTACTCTATTAAGTTGCATCTTGCGAAAATGGCTCTCATGTGCCATTCAGGACAAGGTTGTTTGATCTTTGATGCACAAGGCTGTCGCTGTAATAGGTGAAATGATACAATGTTTTATACATGTATGGATGGCTTGTGATTGAGCATTGGTGGTGCTAAAGAATGTTGTTGCATGCAAATATTTTTGTCAGGATTTTTTTCTGCCATAGTTTGTAAATCTGATAGATTGCATCATGAATTTGTGGATACTGTGCATTTCAATTGACAAATATCCAGTGCACAGGATGCTTATGTACACAATCCTTTTTATTTATGCTTCACACACATACGTATATCTTCATGGACAAAATGATTGAAATTCATGAAATAAATACCCAAACATTATCTAGACATTTCTGGTTAGCCAGCATTTGTTTTGGCATGCGAGAACTCTTTAACTTACCTTCTACTGTGCAAGATATCATCATCTGCTGAGTTAGGAATGTAAGCAGGAAAGAGATTAGAATTTACTAACCGCAATAGCAGAATGAAGATTAGCAGGTTGATGAAATTCACTAAAAAACTGAAATCCCACCTAGTCAAGCACTTGTAATTACTGAAGACTTTGTTTCATACAATGAATAAGGAAACATTATAAAATTATGCGATACTGAATAGAGTCATGTCTGTAATTTGTTTTTTATTACTTTCTGCTTAGTGCTCTGATTGTAGGTACAAGGTTACATATGTCGAATTTTTAGAAGAAACCAGGTACGTAGAATGTACTCATAGATGCAGAGTACTACAGGACATCTAGTAGTTAACTGATGCTCTGACTTTAGCTCTTTTATATGTCAAACAATGTCCAGCCTCCACAAACAATCAGGTATATCTCTATGGGGGTAATCACATTTGAAACCCCTTTACCAGAAATGAAAACTCCACACTTTATTTTATATCTTTAGCATAGGCACCAAGTGTTGATACAAACCTTCTTTAGGACCATTCAAAAGGACTAATAAAGTCTTTTATAAACACTTTGCAGGCAATTCTTGATGGTGACATTCCCAAAATATCATCACTGGTAAGTTTTGAATATATTTCTGTGGATAAAAGTAAAGAAGCAGCTTAAGTACAGTAAACTTGCTTTGTTTTGTTGTACTAACAAAATGATTGTGTATAAGAATTTATACTTAATATGGATTCAGCTGTTCATCAGCTTAGCTCCAGTAATAGCTTTGAAATATAAATATTCTAATATCATTAATGATACGTCATCAAGAATTAACAATTACATTGGATTACTTGGACAACTGGACTGTTCTTCTACTTCTTCTTGTCCTCCATGGTCCTATTGTAATAATTCATCCGAAACATGCACTTGCCCAAGACTGCCTGACTTCTATTGTACTGACATTAAAGTACCTTTTGTTAAGAGATGTGCTTGTATTACTTATAATGGCACTGCCCTGGAATCAGGATACTGCCTACAAAATTGTTTCTATGATGTTACTTCCAACTTTGAACGATATTATCGTAGTCTCTCCAGCAACATGACCTCGTGGACTGCAGAGCAATGTGGTAGGTACAACCGGACAGGAACGCTGTGTGGGAAGTGCATTGATGGAACTTATTCAAGAGTTTACTCCTATGACATGAGTTGCATTTCATGTTCTCCCAGCAAATACTACATATTAAAATATGTACTGACAGCATTTGCTCCTCTGACTATTTTCTGCTTAGTCATAGTCGTTTTCCACATAAATATTCATTCTTCTTACTTGCAAGGATTTGTATTGTACAGCCAGCTTATTTCTTCACCAGTTATGGCCCGTGCAGTTGTCATATATTTGCAACAGCATCCTTCGTTGAGAACAGTGACTTATGCATTTGGTACTCTATTTGGAGTTTGGAATTTAGACTTCTTCAGACTCTATAGCTGGGACATATGCTTCTCAGTTAGTGAAGTTTCACTATTGGCAATGGACATGGTCGTAGCTGTTCACCCTTTACTGCTGATAGCTACAACATACAGTGCATTTCTGCTGCATGACTTGAATATAAAGTTTATTGTAGTAGTTTGGAAACCATTCAAATATTTTTTCTACTTGTTTGATAGGCACTGGGATGTCAAGTCATCCATGGTGGATGCTTTTGCTACATTTATGTTTCTGTCTCATGGCAAGCTCCTTTATGTATGTATTGACCTTCTTGTTCCAGTTCAAGTCCATACAGCAGACATTTTGAACTTGACAAGCACTAGCAATTCATGGAGACTCTATTATTCCTCCAATGTACATTATTTTGGGAAGCAACATCGTCCCTACGGACACCTAGCTATTTTCATAGTAATTGTTTTCCTCTTGCTTCCTTGTGTAGGATTAATTGTCTTTCCCTTGAGGCTATTTCAAAGAGTAATCAACTTCTTGTTGCCAAATCGAGTGCTTATAATGCTACGCATATTTGCAGATTCTTATCAAGGTTGTTATAGTAACGGAACATGTGACAGTGGTCGAGACTGTAGATGGTTCTCCTCTATCCCATTTCTCATTCGCATAGCGATATTGTTGATCTATAGCACTGTAAAAACCGACTCAATATTTCTACTGTCAGCCATGATACTGACTTTGACTGCTATATTAACGTTGCATCTTGAACCTTATAGAGCTGACAAAAGTCACTTTGCTACACACTTCATCAGCTTCATTCTATTCCTGGGAATTTTCTGCATGGTAGTATATGCTGACATTATTAAACAAAGTGAAAATAATTCTTACCAAGAAATTGCCATTCCTGTTGTGTTTTTTGTAGTATTAGTTGTACCAATAGTATACATTTTCATTCTTACGGTAGCTTGGATCGTACATCACGTAAAGCATTGTGCAAGATAAATAGCAAGACAGCTTCGTCATTTTTGCATATATAATCACAATTTTTTTATATTCTTTTATAAATTGCTTGTTCTCACAGCGTAAATACACACTGCATGTTACTGGTTTACACACACATTCATGTGCTTATTCATTCAGTTTGTTGTTCTTTATTTGTTTGTTCATTTATTTGTTGTTGTTTTTGTTAATTTACAAATTCATCTATTCTCTGATTTCTGTGTCTACGCAGAGAATAAAGTAGTTTTCAGCAAACTTTAACGACAAAAACAAGCTAATTCTTAGCACCTTACTTTTGGCCTCCTTTTTACCTCTATTCGGGGCATAACTCCACAAACAGTCTAATAACCCAAAGGACCAGGTCAGTACTTTCTCTGACCAAGACGAACTGAAAGTTATGCTGACGCGTTCAACCATGAACTAGCAAGACAGATACTCTGTGTAGTTCTAGCTGCAGGAAGCCGTAGGTAGTCTCACAAAGTTAGTAGTTAGTTGATGGCAAAGATTATGCTGGACAACTTTAATATGATTTACAACATATATAAAGATACAGCGAAGTGAGACATGCAATGGTAATCAATTACATATATGAATATCATTAAGTCCATATGAGAATAGGTTAAGGACGACATGGTTCTCTTGTTCAGGGACTTTTCCAGGACCTGAACAACCTCACTGGGTAATTGTGGACTTACCGTGGACAGACGGTAGCAAGATCACAATAGTAATGTCCCTAAAAGTTTAGATATATCTTAGCTTGAGGAGAAGCATAGAGTAGTTAACTCATCAATGTGAACTTAAATCTGATAGACCAATGAAGGCCATATCACATGGAGTAGTTAGCTCATCACTGTGAACTTAAACTTGATACTCTGCTCTTTTATAGAAAGTAGAATTATCTAGATACATCGCTTTCTGTAGTACTCTCATAATAGACAATGCGAGACATCAGAATGGAGTGATTAATAAACACTAAATGTGTGGATCTACGTGTATTTAGTTGATTTTGTTCCTTCACATTTTTACCTGAGAGGATTGAATGTATGAGCTCCAAATTTAAGTTTTTTTGAAGGAGAATGCATTTCTATTTGTCACTTATATTCTGTATTTTGTAAAAAAAAAAATTTTTTTCTGAATTCAAAGCTTCAAAAATTCAGACGTGATCAATAACAGTAAGTATCTCATACACATAACAGTATACATTTAGACTATTTTTATGGATTTAAAGTTTTGTTTAGTCTCTTTCATGATTTGTTAGGCTATTTTTGTCTTAGATTTATATTTTTACTTCCCTTGTGCATGTTGAACATAATGTCATTATACTAATATATAATTTTGAAAGGAAATACAAGTAATAATATCAGCTGGCAAATCAAAGTGCAAAGGTTTCATGAAGACATGATCTTCTTAAGTGTCTCTAATTCCTAAACTGTGTGTGTGTGTGTGTGTAAATATGTACATGTGAGTGTGTGCTTCATTCTACAGGTGAAATCAAAGATGGTGTGCTTCATATTGGAAATACTAGAGTCCCTGTAAAGAGTACTGAGAGTGCAGCTGCCATGGTACCTGATGTGCTATTCTATGATAATCAGTTGGTAAGGATTTATAGTTTTTCATGGTCCGACATGTCCTTCTGGTTGGCTGTTGGCTTCAAGAATTTTGCTCCAATATTTTGATTTAAAGCTATTATTACCTGTAACATATTTAATCCAGTTAAAATCATTATTGATGGATTGTGAAAGTTTAGTGATAATTGTCGCTCAGGTGTCTTAAAATTAGTAGAATTACAATAGAGGAGCTAAAATATCAGTATGCTGCTTACACACTTGAATTTTGAGAACTATCCTATAACATTAAATTAAAACCATCATGTATTATACACTACTATGTAGCTAGTAATTCAATATAATTGCTGTATTCTACATTCGAGAGCGTCAGTTGGTAGACTTGTGTAGATCTTGCTGATTGCATCCATAGAATAATTTCATTCCTGTGATGTCCAGTGCACTAAGATGGTTTCTCTGCCCAATCACAGGACTGCCTTGTCTTCTATATACTGCTTCATTGGCAACGACTATTGTTCTTCTGCCATTTCTTGAGAATGCAGTCTCTGAGTAGTGCATGATAGAGTCGTAATCATACTCTAGCTTGCCAGAACTGGACATCATGGAGTGCTTCAGGAATTGCTTTAAGTGTCTTGGTTTCACGTTGTTCTCGATTATCTTTATATAATTATCTCGGTCAGGACGTGATTGCTCATGCCAGTATCCAAGGGCGTGACCTATTTCATGCATAATGGTGCCTAGCCGGAGACATCTTGGATCTTCTAAGTTAATGATCTGTGGAGTGGGACCTTGATAGCCGACTCCCATGGTATAGCAGTGAGGGTTGAGACTCTGGAACTTTACATAGCCAGTCTCTGAGTATCCTTCCACAAACTGAACACAGTCTAAGTTTCTTTCCCAGTGAGAAATAGCTTTCTTGATGAGCCTTTTAGTTATTGGGTGAATGGATTGGTCAAAAGTGTAAAAGATTGTGTTATCTGGCCATTTTTGAAGATGTATCAAAGTCTGAGTACTCTAAAAGTACACAAAAGGGAACATGCAAGAAATTGATCAATTCAAATTGGTTCATTTGTATTCTCTAGTTATACTCACGGCGTTTAGCCCATAGAAAGCATTAATGATGTCTTGGCTTATAACCAAGTCTCCTTCAAACAGATCTTCCATTTTAATGCCACTAGAGTCACTGTCTCTTGTTTCCAAATTGTCATATTCTTTGAAGTCACATAGATTAGTGTTCCAGTTGTTGTCATAGTTCATATCATCCTCGTAGTACCTGCTGCGACTTTGACATGAAGATATGAAGATAACGACCAGCCATAAGCTGGTAATACTAAACAACATGGTAAACTGGTGCAGTCCAGCTTTACTTGGGCATTATAGTGGCAGTCATGGAGACATTGTTTGTGTTCCTTTTGATGTATTTAACATGAGGTGCAGTGGACAGTATAAGTTTAATATTAAAACCTGGAAGGCTTCAGTATAATGTTGACTGCCTTCCTGCTTCATTATGACAGCTCCAAGGAATGATGCATAAATATATTTATAACTTCTTCTTTGTGTGTTGTGTGTTATCTATCATGTATACCTCTGTGGTTAACCTTTATCATATGCGGCTAATATTTTATTTTAAATAACTCAAACATATATCTATATATATTTGGCCTTTCATATACTAAGGACATGTTTTTGTGACCACTTGGTATGTATGTATGTACATGCAGTATATACAGTAGAATGTCAGTTTTGGATCAAGAGGTGTTCGGATAACTGAACATCGTATTATAAAACACTAATGAAGGGGCGTGGTTACCGTTGTATAGAATATATTGAATGCTCGTGTGATGTGGAAATACTCAAGGAATAATATCCAATATACAATAAATGTACAATATAATATATATATATACATATATATATAATATTGCTATTAACTATCCAGCATCTTCATATAATGGAAGACATGTTGAAGGACTACATGCTTGGAGAACATCTATTGCTAGTTGGTAACCAGGGAGTGGGCAAGAATAAGATTGTTGATCGATTTCTACATCTCCTTAACCTTCCTAGAGAATATCTACAGCTGCATAGGTAAAGAATGAGAGCTAATATTATTATTGGTTGCACAAGGGATTAAGTCATTGTTGAATAATTATTTTTTAGTTTGAGTTGAGTTTCCAGAAAATTGTACATACTGTAGTGGCTTTGATAACTCTTTTTTTTTACTTGGCTAGTACTATAAAATAATATAGAAGAGGAGCTTGATATTAAGGAAGGGAGATAAAACCATAATAGTGACAGTTATCTACAAAAGGTGCCTCTGCTGATTATTTTATGAGCTTAATACTATACTTGCAGGGACAGCACAGTACAGACTTTGACTTTACAGCCATCTGTACAGAGTGGGCGTGTTGTGTACCAGGATTCTCCTCTGGTGAGTAAACACTATTTTAGTTATGATATTTACTTTCTGTGACTTATGGCAATTCTTTACCAATTGTTCCAGGTTCGAGCTCTTGTTTCTGGCATGGTTCTTGTTGTAGATGAAGCAGACAAGGCCCCAACACATGTTACTTGTATTTTGAAGAATATAATTGAGGGTAGTGAAATCACTCTAGCAGATGGACGCCGAATAGTGCACAGTAAGACATACACTATTATTTAAATAAACATGAAATTATATTTGTGTATGTATATATAATATATAGCTGGTTATTCTATATTATAACTATAAAACTGGATGGCAAATAATTCACTGCTTTAGGCCTTGAAAGTATTGGTATATGTATATAAAGAGCTAAAATTTCTGGCATTGCTGGTTATAGACATGAGAGTGACCAGTTTTTTGGGGCATTATTAACCCTCAGCGTGCATGTGAGAGAGGGTTATAGCAGTCGTCCTGTCTGTTTGTCTGTCTGTCTGTCTGTCACGCTCTGATTTTGGAGATTACTGACGATTAACAGTTGATTTAGGTATGAACTTACGCAGGATGAAGATTTAAGACCTTTTATTGTGCTACTTTTTTTTTATTTCGGGCTAATCGTTGAGAAAACGCGAAGCTATCAACTCCGTGTAGGTACCAGCTTTTATGGGCAAAGCCCCCTAGCGTCATGTCATAATCACGTGAGCAAATTATTCATTGCAGCCAGCGGTGTAGTTCGCTTTATGGAAGTTTCCCGTTGAAAATGTATATCGGTGAGTAGTTTAGCTTCTTCTCTTATGAAGACAGCATTTCCATATACCATTTTCATTGGTCCAGCTATTTTGATGCCTCATTAAAATAGCTAACTGGTTGCTTGTTCTTTTGGAAGGAGATTATAAAATTGTAATAGCTAGGTAGTGTTTAATAGCGCTGAGGGTTCGCACCTTTGGTGCTTCATTATTAGTTATACACTAGCTAAGTGTTCACTAATACAAGGAATAGGATGATAACTATCTGGACTGTTCTTTACTTAAAAAATATTAGACATTTTCTATAACTATTTAATTTTTTGATGATATATTAACAGGAGTTATTGATAGTGGGTTTTGGTTTGTTTTTTTTTGTTTTGTTTTTCTGTACTACATAGAAGCTATAAGTTCCAGCTCAAGAGATCCTAACAGTCTTCTGGTTCATCCAAACTTTAGAATGATAGTGCTGGCAAATAGACCAGGATTCCCATTCTTAGGAAACGACTTTTTTGCTTCATTAGGTGAGAAACTTGGATAAAACCAAGGTTATGAGGTTATAATTTTTGATATGAAAAAATGTGTGGACATTTCAGTTCTGCCAATGGAATTTTTATTGCATTATATGTAGGACTTAAAATATTATGTATGTATGTATGTATTTATGTATGTAGTAATTGACATGTTAATATCGTGGTTGTTGTTATTCTGGTATTTGTATGTGGTATGTGTATGTTCATACTTAGGTGATATTTTTAGTTGTCATGCTGTGGACAATCCAGATTTAGAGTCAGAAAAGGTAAACTGATTGGTTATACAACTATTAAAAGAAAGACTAATTATTTTATATTTAGTCTTCCTATTTCACTTTTTACTCACAAAATTACAAGAATTGACAGGCATTAGCATTTCAATGCATAAAGGTCCAACAAACTGTTACTAACACTTAATTCTTCAGTATGTGTGTCAGGTTGATTAGCTAATACTTCAATATTGCCATTTGAAGAGTGTTTTAACTTATAAAAAGAAGTCTTGAAGTTGGCTGTTGTACCTCAGTGGTTGAGAGCTGGTATATGTAAAGTAGTATAAGAAGTAGTTTGGTAGGTGTCTGTTACGAGGTTGTAGAAAAGCTACTGTTATATACTGTTCTATGACGCATTGGTGTTGAATGGAATGTACAATTTGCTTTGTGAGCACCTGCATTTGCATCACTCCAGGCTATGTTGCAGCAATATGGCTCTTCTGTGAGTGACGCCATATTGACAAAGTTAGTGCTGGCCTTCTCAGAGCTACGTCAGATGGCCGATGATGGTCTCATAGCCTATCCCTATTCCACGAGGGAGGTGGTCAATATTGTCAAGCATCTTCAGGTGAGGACAGCTAAATATATTAAAACCATGAGTTTCATGATCAATTTTAGAAGTAATGAACTTAGTTCTTATGTGATCTGAATTTATAAATTGAATTGAATAAGTGAAAAAAATTTCAATAAGAACTTACCTAAATCTGTACTAAGTTGTCATAGTAATAATATACATACATATAGGCATATCCTTCAGAAGGAGTGGGCAGTGTAGTGCGGAATGTGTTTGACTTTGATAGTTTCAATGAGGAACTGCTACAAGTTGTGTTGAAGGTTCTTCACAAGCACGGAATTCCTGCTGGTGCCTCCAAAACTAACATACAGCTAGCTCCTCAGTAAGAAGTACTTTTCAACTGTTCTCATTTTGTACATTATTTATGAGATTCATTTCCACCCAATCACTTCATGTGTTAGAAAGACATAAATAATATTTATTATTATTGAACATTTACATAGTATATGGGGAAGAATATACCAAAATGTTATCAGTTGGAAGCAGTGATCAAGTGTAGTTTGACAAGACAACACAATTTAATAAATTATGAAACTTTTTAAGTAGAGTATGTTGTAGGTAGAGTAAATTATATACCATTCCAATTAATGAGATATATTTGGTGTATTAAAACTAAATATAGTAGGGAATTTTCAAGAATATGTACTTAAAAAATAATGTGAAGTTCTTCTTTAGGTTAAAAATTTTAGCTAGATATTAATGAAGAGGTTCTGTAACATTCTAATAGATTTCCTTTGTCTAAACCCAAGCTGGTTGGAAAATGGAAAGTCCATTCTTCTAACTCTCAGTCTCTTTCTGTATCTAAACTGCCAATGAAGCTGAAGGTGAGCATACATCCTTTTTGGACAGAGTGTTTTTTTTAATCTAGTTCAAAATTTCTGCTTTGTTTAAGTAATACTAATTTATTGTTTTATTACTCAATTTTATTATTATATTATTATTATTACATATCATTATTATTATTATTATACTATTATGAATATAGGGTCCTTACAAGTTAAAGAGCATGTCAGTTCCAGTAGATAGAGTAGACTCCAGAGGTCACAGTTTCTCTGAGATGAAGTGCTACTGCTCTCTTCCTCTGCATGAGACTAACGGAGTAACTGGGATGTGCTCTACTTGGGGTATGTGTATTAGTGGGGGGGAAAATCATCGTGATTTTTATATTTGAAGAAATACTTCTATCTCATGATTGTGGCCAGATGGCTCTTTCATTCACTCATTCGTTTGTTCTTGTTGGTATAAAAGCTGCTTTTTTTTTTTTTTAAAGGTAATGATGGTGGTCAATATCTCCAAGTTGTGACAGACAATCCCTTTCTTCTGTACAGTCTGCCAGTCCAGGGCAGTCATGTGACTTGCCTCAGTTTAGATGACATGTTTCCTGTCATGGAAGCAATGGGTCAGTGGAACCCACAGGTCAAGATAGTGGGGTTGTCTGCTCATCAACACAGAGACAAGTGCCTCATTTATGAGCAGCAGGTAAACTAAATGTTAGTACCTCTTTTACAACTTTGCAGTTCAAATTCAATATGGGACTTATTGGTCAAAATTACTATTTGTGTATGTTTTGGTGCGAGCGAGGTCAGTTTGAGTTGTTATGAATTGAATGCATTACTTGTCCTTGCACACCTCAAATGATTGATTATATTTCAGCTTATCAGGAGTCCGAATAGCTTAAATAATTTCATTAGACTCATCTTCCAGAAAAACAAAACAAAAAACAACTGGCGATTATTTCTTGCAAGAAGTGGATGATCTAAACAAATAGTTAACTTTCCTAACAAAAAGGGGTAGTATTACTTATAACCAAGTAATTATAGATGTTTTGACATGCAAATTGGTTTCTATAGCTACCAATAGTAATATTTATAGGAAATATGAGCTAAAATATTAATGGAAGATACACCTTATAATGTTAAAAATAGTTGGACCTTACAAGTAGATTTATGTAATAATATATAGCAAAAATAAATAATCTGAAATTAGATGATCTTAAGAGCAATCTATGTATTACAGTATTTGTGACAATATTAATCAGATTCTGTTTTAGCAAATAGCTAATCACTGCAGTAATGATAGCAATGTATATTTTTTGATAGACGGACTCCTTATTACTAGTTCAACCTCTGGAGAATCGAGTGTGGTCAGTTAGAACAGACTCCTTAGCTAAAAGTGTGAGGGATATCATGAGGTTCAGACAGCAATATTCAAACAAGGTAACTAACTATTCAAGACAAAAAATTTTATTAATTCTATTTTGTATGCTTAGCCCCCTAATCAATTCTACCATGGAGGTAAAGATGTGGTTGCCATTTTCAAAGAGGAAAGGTTAGTTACAGACAGCTTAAGTAATTAATGACGGTAGTTGTGTGTTCTCATTGAAGTTATTGATGTGTGTATATATTTATTTATTTTTTCTACCGTAGTTGATGTAATATTGCCATGGATCAAAAATGTTATTTCCTTGTATATATTATTCTCCTCCAATCACCTATGGAAAAAAAAATTTATATTATAAAAAGTGTTTAAATACCGTTGCTATATTGTTGTCAGGTGTAATAACTTGGCAAGTGTGCAATAACACTTGCCCGGTATTTAAACTAGTTAAAGCATGAGCGCTTAGTGCCTAGTACATTTATCGCACTCAGTCCTCGGGCCTACGGCCCTCGGGCTGTCGTGCAATAAATCGACTAGAAACTAAGCGCTCATGCTTTAACTATAACTTAAATTTGGACAAAATAGAGTGAGATGCACCAATAATTATATTATATAGCGATAATTTAGGTACGAAGGAAAAACACTCTTCTTTTTTTGCTTTTTATTCGTATAAAGCTTTCATTGCAAACTGTTATTCCATTCCTGTCTAAAAGAAGATGACACATGAAGACTTATTTATTGGAGTATATAGTCTTGTCTTGTGAACCTCACTGGATATCATCACTGCCAATATTTTTGTTTGAAGGTGATGGAAAGGGAACGAAATGCAACATGCCTTTATTTTGGAGTGACCCTCACTGCATTAACTGGATATATATTTTTTCCCTTCAAAACAACAATATCCTCTCTTATTTTAAACTGTTTGAAATGGTAACTATGGTATAAAATAGTTCAACCATGGCAAATCTCAGAATTATTGCTAGAATTGCCCTCGGGAGCAAGACAGTCATCAGCAATAATTGCTCGAATCCTTGGTTGGATTATTACATACGTATGTATTTATAGTATATGTAATAGCCATTGAGGCTTGAGACAGTATTAGCTAATATAATAACTCAGTACTAGTAACTAATTGTTAGTTAAGTTTTGGTACTATTGAATTATTCAGTATATATCTGCTAAGTAGTGAAATAAATTCAAGGCAGCACTAATCTGCTGAATAGCAACACTAAGTAAAACTCTGGGTAGTTGTAGACAAACTTGAATTTGTAGCTTAGTTTGGTCATTTACCCCATTACTTTTAAGACAGTAATATCAACCTTACTCCTCTAATGCATTTTCATATGGAAATACATAGCAGAGACTACATCAGTCCTTGACTACAAGAGTAGTCACTCAGGTAAAGGGTTCTTATCGTGTCCTTTCATGATGATATGGATGTATCTCAGATTTTTTTTAAACGTAATCACATGGTACAGGCTTGGCATGTGGTACAATTGTCACTTGTATAGCACAAACAGAAATTGGGTTTTACAACATTTTATGTCAAATTGGATTTCTCAGTTATTGCTGTACAACAGTTACATAATTATGCTGGTTTTACTTATACTATTTGTGTTGATGTGTTTAGTTTGGAGTTAACTATCCTAGATTTTTCTGATGATTCTCCCTGTGGTTGGACTGTTTCTCTTCCTCTTCCTATCACTAACCTCATATCTATCAGTAATAACCAGTGGGCGGCTACTACATCACAGGACAAGTAAAATAATAATGTTAAAAACTGATTTATTGATATAGCTATATATTTTACCTGTATTTAGATATTTTCTGATTGATGATATCAAGCATGCTCCAGTATGGCAGGAGTTGGATGCCAATGGCAGTATTTCACCAGGTATTGTAAACCACTGTCTAGTCAATATTTATTTCAACATACATGTACCTCAAAGTAGACAGAAATATTTTTTGTTGTTTCTTTTAAGTTGTTTCTGCACTTACTTACTGTTTTATTGGTTATACTTGAAGACGGCTTTATTGATAAGGTGATATAAATTCATTTTCTTGTGCAGCTGGTATTTTAGAAGTGAGTGGTGATGCTATTCCGGAGAAGTTATGTAAAGGGTCAGAGTTTCTGTCTCCAAACACTCACATCATGGCAGGAACTGATGCTGTCACCATGGCTACAGTTATTAAACATCTTCCATTAGATGTAAGTTTGCTACATATTATATATATATTGTATAATATATATATATATTGTTTTAAAATCTTGTTGTATACGCATGTTTTTTATTTTAATTGAAGTATAATAAATTAATATTGTAGAGTGTAGGAGGTGGAGTGTATTCTCTATCAGATAAGAACACTCTAGACAACGACACATCGTTAGTTTGTTCCAAGCAGTCAGCTCCAGTAATTCTGTCTGAAGTGGCCGCCATCTGCTACCCAGCCTTTATCAAAGCCACTACAGAACAGAACCAGCCCGTACAGGAACCAGGACTGGTAGTAGTGGATATATCACACAACTCATGGCGAAAAATGGTGTTGCCAGTGTAAGTGCATATATTTAATACTTTTTTTGTGGTGCTGTTGAAATAAACTAGTGCAAAATCTAGTGTTTTTTTTTTTGTAATCATAGTTTAATTTAATTCATTATTATTATTTTTTTCATTATATTTTTTATTTCACAATTTCTTTCTCAGCCTTCTTTTACTCATTAGATGTATTTTTCTCTTTCACAGGATTTTTAAACAATACAGAATTAAAAATATTTGGTTGCCACCGGGAATCGAACCCAGGACCGCTTGTGTAACACACAAGCGCTCTGCCACTGAGCCACGACAACTAGCCGGCAAACAAACACTCTATTTCTGTATTTATACTGTTAAGGGGTGCTGCTATGCTACAGTCACTCTCAACAGACCAACGAAATTTCTCTTTTTTTCAAAGATTCTTATTATTCGTTGAATTTTTTTACTCCTCTAATTTATCACTTCACAGTTTCTTTCTCAGCCTTCTTTTACTCATTAGATGTATTCTCTCTTTTCATAGGCTTTTTTTTTTTAAGAATCTTTGAAAAAAAAGAATTTTCGTTGGTCTGTTGAGAGTGAGACTGTAGCATAGCAGTACCCCTTAACAGTATAAATACAGAATTAGAGTGTTTGTTTGCCGGCTAGTTGTCGTGGCTCAGTGGCAGAGCGCTTGTGTGTTACACAAGCGGTCCTGGGTTCGATTCCCGGTGGCGACCAAATATTGTTAATTCTGTATTGTTTAAAAATCCTGTGAAAGAGAGAGAATACATCTAATATTTTTTATTGTTATTATTATTGCATATTTTATTGTGTAGTATGAATTCACTTGGTTCCCTTCATCGCCGTGGGAGTGTCTCTCTAAATTTGACTGCATTGGATGAATGTACAGTAGCAGCAGTTGATAGTTTGGGTACAGTCAGAGTCATTGAAGTAGGACTCACTTCTATTCTTAGGTATAGTCAATAGAGTAGTGATGTGTTACGACATGTCTACTGGTCCTATTATATCATGTAGTTCATTGGATGAGTGGCAGAAGATGGTAGGAGATGATGAGAATAAAGATCTGCAGATCACACATTCCCGGGATAGTGGACTAGATGTGTCTTCACCAAAACACGGCAAAGTGAGCACGTAGATGAAAGATGAGATGGTAATAAAAGGAGTTACTCTTATTTTTTCTACTGCCAAGTTCTGCAACTTTGAGAGGAACAAAAATTCAAAATATGTACGATAATTGACTTTTGTGTTGCAATTGTGACATCGTATAATAATTGCAGTGTAAGTGGTGAATCAACAGAAACAAAAAAAAAACAAAAAAAACAATTCCAGTTGTTGTAGCTCAGTAACAGAGCGCTTGTATATACATAAAGCAAATGATCCCAAGTTTGATCTCCAGTTATCACCAATTTTTCTTTAAACTTTGTTTTGTTTGAAAGCCTACAAATGTGACCGTCTACAGGAAAACCGGGCACAACGCGGCGTGCGTAAATATCGAGAAAAGATCGATCGATTTCTTAAAAATGTATTGTTTCAAGCTGACGGAAGGGAACGGTTAGGTCTATTATAGTGGGAACGACTTAAGCTACGACGATAAAACTTGGAGAGCTCAATATCTGGACACCGACAACTCTGTAAGTGCAACAAAAAAAATTTTCAAAGGGTGCCGCGTTGTGCCCGGTTTTCCTGTAGACGGTCACAAATGATAAAGAATATATCTAATGAAAAACGAGATAAACATCATCTTTGAAAAAAAGAAAATTTTTATTGGTCTGTTGTGAGACTGAGACGAGCATTTTGGTACCCCTTGACCTATCACCTACATATGAACTGTATGTATATGTCATGAAATACTCTGTATATTATGATATTAGGTGGATGAGAAGAATGCCCCCCATGTTGGTGGCAACACTTGGGCTGGTGGCACTGGTGGTAGAGATACTGCTGGCCTAGGCGGTAAGGGAGGACCATATCGACTGGATGCCGGCCATGATGTCCACCAACTGTCTGACGAAGAGAAGAATAGTGTCCCAGAAGATGTGAGAATTGATTATTTAAGTAAAATTTCTTTACCGAGCTAATATTTTTAATTGTTTCAAGTCTTAAACATTTATTAAAGAAATTTTGCTTGAGCATTTATGTATGTCAATGTTTTATAGGTGAAACAGAAGGCAAGAGAAATGGGTCGCAAAGCACGTCAAGAAAGGTTTGTAGCTTCACACAAGGAACTATGATGCAGATATTGTGGTGTTATTAGAGAGTAACCATGGAGAATGCTGATATATTGGTGTGTATATATGTGAATGTTTAGGTTGAGAGAAATTGAAATGAGTGAGCATGATGCGGATATGTACGCTAGAATAGTTGGTAAGGTGAAAACCCAGATCCAGGCTCTCCGAGTAATGCTTTCAAGTATTGAAGTAAGCGATTGCATAATTTATATGTAATACATATATATATATATATATATATACACATGTATATACGTTATGTAGGCAAAGAACATGGAAAGGCAATGGATTAGGCATCAGACTTCCGGTGATTTGGACGAGAGAAAGGTTGGAAATTTGGGCAAAGGAAAAAAGTGTAAAATAACTAAATAACGTATTATATGGTATCATTTTGGGTTGTAGCTGATAGATGGTTTAACTGGTGAAAGATCTATTTACAAAAGAAGAGGAGAGAAAGAACCTGATGTAAGTGATTACTTCCAAATGCATTGATGCTTAATTTTTTTCTTCTTCTTCTGAACAGTTTAACACTGAGCATGTCTATCCTACACAAGTACGTCTGGTAGTGGATGTCAGTGGCAGCATGTATAGGTTTAATGGATATGACGGTAGACTTGATCGTACAATAGAAGCAATGCTCATGGTGATGGAGGCGTGTCAAAATGTTAACAACATCAAGGTCAATTGATGAATAGTTCAATACCTCTATCAGCCATTGACTGTTGTATTGTGTGTTCCGTGTGTGTGTGTGTGTGTGTGTGCGTGCGTGTTTAGATTGATATAGTTGGGCATTCAGGGGATTCGGATGAGATTCCTTTTGTTAACTCTAACAATCCTCCAAGCAACAACAAGGAGAGACTACAAATACTGAAGGTATTTCATGTGGGCTCTTGACATAATTTGACAGAAAATGTGCTAGTTAATTACTGGTTCTATCATGTTGCTTTATAAATTTAATATGGACAACAGGTAATTAGTATACTTTCTACTCCCAGCAGTACTAGTATAGAATCAGATCAAAAGGATTAATGAGTGCAATTGGTAGTTGTTGTTGTTTTATATACGTATGTATAAACAGATAGCATTACAAGTTATTCAAAAGGAGTTTAGTGGTCTGGTGTAGTAGTGTAAAAGTAGACTTATTTCTGAGTTAAATAAAGAATTAGCTAATTGACTAGATATCTAAGAAAGATACAGCAAAAATCACTGATTTAGGTAGCTAAAGCCTGACTCTTCAATGATTGAATGATATTTTAATTGCCTAATATGATTACGTCTTCTCAGACTTGCCTGGAAGTGCTGCTCAATTTGCTATTAAAGTAATCAAATTAATATTTCAATGTATCTCTGAAAATCTGATACTTTCAACTACTCATACAAACTTGAGTAGTAGTATCCTTTTCATGTTAATTTGATCTCACTCAGGATTCATACAGGATTTTTCGCTAGGGGATGAAATTTGTAGAGTCACAAAAATATTTTAGCCACATGAGAATGGTGACGTTACGACTATGAAACAGATTATTACATGAAAACTTAGACAAACTATTACAGAACTAGACAATCATGGTTTTGAAGAATTGTTTGCCAGTTTAAAAGAAACTAGCAGTAGAGTAATCAAGCTATAGTTTTTTCATACTTGTACTGATCATTATTATTTTTTTATAAAAAAATTCAGTCAGGGTAAAAAAATTGAGGTGGGGGGGGGGCTAAATTTAGGGAGGGAAATTCCAGGGCTCCCATAGTCTGTATAAAACCCTGCTCATATTATTGGACTATCCCATTCCCTTATGGTGAAGTCATACAAACCACCTTTTCTATGTCTGTACAGTAGCATGGATTGTATATTGTGTTATGTGATATAGTCCATGATCGCCGAGTCTCAGTTTTGCTGGTCGGGGGATCACACTATAGAAGCCACTCGCACAGCAGTAGAGCGCATTGCAGAAGCCAAAGCTGAACAGAAATATGTAGTAGTACTGAGCGATGCCAATTTCTCCCGTTATGGCATCAAACCATCGGATTTCTCCAAGTTAATGTTTGCTGATCCAGCAGTGAAGGTTTACACAATATTCATTGGTTCTCTTGGCGATCAAGCAGCAAGGTTAGATATAGTTGCTTAGACTGGTAGTTATCGCTGTATATAACTGATAGGTAGTACAATGTGTAACTTCATAATTCATTATTAGTACCATATGTTATATTCATTGGTATTACTGCCGGAATGTAAAGTTTTACATTAACCTTTCTATTTCCTATCTTTTCTGCCATTGATCTCGCTTTAATTAATACTGTTAAATTATAATTCAATTATGTAATAAAAGTTGCTAGAAATTGTGCAAGTTCTATGACTGACTTAAATGTATCTCGATTCCCCGTGACCAACTAATTTAGTTCAGATGATAAGCCATGCTCAAAAGTCACCATCACAACATCTATTTTTTGTGAAGGTTCTCTGAATAAATTTTACTCGTACTATCACTTTAAGTAAAATTATGAAATTTATAGCGTATTACTGGCTAATGTATGCCTTTCCATGTAATTTTCATAAAATAGTCTCTTGGCTTGTGTAGTATGTAGTTAGGTCAGTTATTAAATAGCTATAGTATATTCTTCAGCCAGTGATTTTCATTTACAATAATTTTAACTTTTACATTTACATATTAGATTTTGTAACTAATTGTGCAGCTCAACTTGTTGCTATTAAATAGGTAAAATATTTCATGTTATGCTTTAATTTGATATGTTCATGCAGGCTAAAGAATTCTTTACCTGCTGGAAGTTCTTACATATGTATGGACAATAAAGATCTCCCTAACATTTTAAAATCTATTCTGTCTTCTATTTATTAATAACTATCTGTCACTTGTGATGCTGTGAAGTAGTTGATGCCAATACTCAGTTAACAAATCACCATTTTATTTTATTATAATATTGTAAACAATGTAACAATAGTGAACAGCTGCAAATGTAGTATAAGAATGGTAGGATTTATAAGGGAGCAAGTCATGTGAACAAAATGTAGTGTCTTGTACTATAGATATAGCTACGATATTCCATTTAAAATGTAGTGTCTTGTACTATAGATATAGCTACGATATTCCATTTAAAATGTAGTGTCTTGTACTATAGATATAGCTACGATATTCCATTTAAAATGTAGTGTCTTGTACTATAGATATAGCTACGATATTCCATTTAAAATGTAGTGTCTTGTACTATAGATATAGCTACGATATTCCATTTAAAATGTAGTGTCTTGTACTATAGATATAGCTACGATATTCCATTTAAAATGTAGTGTCTTGTACTATAGATATAGCTACGATATTCCATTTAAAATGTAGTGTCTTGTACTATAGATATAGCTACGATATTCCATTTAAAATGTAGTGTCTTGTACTATAGATATAGCTACGATATTCCATTTAAAATGTAGTGTCTTGTACTATAGATATAGCTACGATATTCCATTTAAAATGTAGTGTCTTGTACTATAGATATAGCTACGATATTCCATTTAAAATGTAGTGTCTTGTACTATAGATATAGCTACGATATTCCATTTAATATAACTAGGTGCTTAGTTTGATACCAAGAGTTGACATGGCCATGAAAAGACTTTCTAATTGCAGCAGGTTATAGGTACAAGAAAGGTAGACAGTATTCAATAAACTAGGAAGCTATTAAACATTTTGTAATTCCTTACTTTATCAATATTGACGATCACTTTTCCAACCCCAACATTTCTAACATGCCTAGCTTCTTTAAACATTGCTTGTCAATTCTCAATGTAGCTATTCAGTTTGCAGCTATAACCTATATTTTTAAAATGTTTCATGCATCAACGTTGTTCATGATAAGAATTTCAAAACTTCTCATGCAGCAATGTTGTCCAGGATAAGTAAATGAATACAGTGGAACCTCTCTATAGGGTACTCTTAAACAACAACCAGCATTAATAGAACCAAATGATCTAGCAAAATACAACATATCCTCTGAAAAAAGCCAAACTCTTAACAAGTGGAGACACTTCACTGTACTCTAATTAGGCTTAATAATATTTATCTCAACCTCCAAGATTGGATTGGATATGAAGCAATCTAGACTGTATAATCTTTTACAGACTCTATGCACCGTGTTTTAATACAAATAGTATGTTTATATTTTTTCCTCCAAATTAACTGGTAGCTAGAGGTAGGTTTCAATTTTTTATAGTGCAGACTGGAAATTGTTTATACAATACATGCTATTAGTTAAAAGTGTGTGGCCATTGCTACAAGCTGAGTTATGGTCACGAATGGGTGACACGTTACTTTCTATTTCGGGGAAATTCGGCAAGGCAGTACTGTACAGGCAACTAACTTATTCATCATATTTATTACCTATCATATAATTTTATATTTTGTTATTTATTACTCAATAATGTTTTTTGTTTAAAAAAATACCACATTAGCAAAATACAACATAATAATAGTATGTTTATATTTTTTTCCTCCAAATTAACTGGTAGCTAGCTAGAGGTAGGTTTCAATTTTTTAATAGGAATAGTAGAAATGCCTCCACCTCTATGTTCAGGTTGATTCAGTAGGCCTACATTATATTATAGCTTATCCAAAACATTCCATTCACCCAAATATGAGCATGGCAACATTTAAATGTTAAAAAACTTTCTAAAACTCACTGAAAATCAAATAAATTTAGAGCCGCTATGGTTCCTTGCATAGTCTAAGCATTTCCCAGCACCCCTGTCACACTTGCTAAACACATAAATTTGCAGGATTTTTACATTTGTTTTCCTATCTTAAGCATCCATTTAGTTATGGACTTTTTACTGAAAGATATCGTTCCCCCCCCCCTTTCATTTAAGTCATTCCAAAGCAATTCACACAATAAAGAACAAACTAAGGCTGCAATATTGAGCATGAAATATAGTATGTTCAAAATCCTTTCTCTCTAAATTAACTAACTGGTAGCTAGAGATAGGTTTCAATTATTTTTTTTAAGTAATAGCTGAAACTTCACAAAGTAGCTAAACAAATTAATCAGAGAATTTATTCAGGTATTAGCTACAGTTCCCAATAATAACTTAGTGTGGAGCTAGACATTGAGATATTATTGTGCTGAGATATGTTCTCAGATTTTGATCATAATTAGCTACAAAGCCAAGCCGCCATTACTTGTATTATTGTTGTTTACTCTGATAAGTTCCAAATAAACACATAGCTGTAAGCAATGATGTATATTGAACAGACATTTTCTATTATAGCAAGCTCAAGGTGTCAATCATGAGCATGAATATATTTGATAGGCAACTGGTAGCTATATCCTCATCAAGTACAAAGCTTATTTTCATCTACTCAATTTTTTTTTTAAAGGGTAGGTAGAGAAGATTGTTATATTCTTTAATCTTACGAAGAAAACTATTGCAATCTAGCTATTAAAGTAAATATTATTTGGCTCTAATTTTTTTGCTGTGAAAACCAAGATAATAGTGACTTGTGTATTAATGTCATATACACACAATAATGTTTGAATTAAATACAGCACCTGGAAATGTGTTAAAGATTTCTCTTCACAAGTAATATGACTTCCTCTGACAGATTTTATACTTTCATAAAGTGAGCACTATCCTGTGGAGTAAATTTTGTGACAAATAGTGTCACTGCCACATTCTAATTAGTGCACAGGCAACTGCAAGATCCCACCACAAATGACTTGTAGATCAGGTCAAAAATTCTAGGGAAACAGTGATTTGTACTTGGGGAAGACAATCTCAGATTTCAGTGGTCAAGTCTGTGGACTAGCAGGTAGATCTTTAGGAATCTATAAATAGATGCATGCAGAACTAAGGACATATCTTTTAATTATCTCCTCTATTTGCAAATGTATACAGTGCAAAAACATATGTGAAGTAGTGGGATTTTGTTTCCAAGGCAGAGGAAAACCTTCAATGTTTCCCTCACTCCAGCTACATGAGTTCAATCTTACCATTATTCCAAGTTTCAGGCCACAATGTAGCCAAAGCTGTTTTATATCACACTTCAACCCTTACCAAATATTATGCCACCCAATATTTACATATATTACATTTAGAAGACACTCGATAAGAAAATAGAGAGGATATTTCAAATACATTCAAATGCTGTAAGTCAGTGAGCTGAGAGTGTTGGAGTTACGAATCTTCCACAAACATTTGATGCAGGAGAAACGTGATATGCAGGAGAAACGTGATACTAATGCCAGCAAAATCGTGAGAACAATACACCCAATTATGGGGAGGAGAGTAGTAGCCAATACCACACCCACTCTCTTCCCACCCACGCTAACATCCAGTTCTGTTCTCAAGTAGTTGTACGGGAGTCGGTAGAATTTGGCGATTGCGCAATAACTCCTACCAGTGAACGGGAGAGGCAGAGAGCAAGAAGACACATTGTTGTTCAAACTGCAATTTAAGAGTTCATCAAAAAACACATGAATTCTAGTAAGGTGTCCTATGATGTTAAACGAGAATGTGACGGGACCGTTCAATGGCTCAACCGTGAAGTAATAGTAGCCTGGTTCCTCAACATCCCAATGGCTAGAGCTATCATCTAAAGACACTTTGATACATTCCAGCTGCTTTCCACTGCCGTATGTAGCTCCAACATGAGTGCAAACTTTAACCAAATCATTTTCTCCTTTACCGCTGACTGCTTTTCCTTTTAACACAAACTCAAAGGATGAACCAGCCAGAGCATAGGTAGGGATGAACTCTGTGATGTTTTTCTCACTAAATACAACATGGATAGTTCTCTTAGCAAGATTACGTCCAGGGAGATTGTAGCAAGAGTGAGAAATACCGTACAAATCCACGTAGAAAATTTCATCTGTAACATTGGGATAATAGTCGTGGTTAATGCCTACATTGACACTGTCGTAGTAAAAGGTATTGAAGTCACCAAGAATAACAGTGTTTCCTTGACGAACGGGAACTGGTGAAGATTCAGGTGGCCGACTCAAATGAATCCATACCGTTGACCCCAATGCAATGAATATGGCCGCTGCAAGTAGCACTACAAGAACACCAATAGCGATGCCGCAGATGATTCCTAGAAGAAAAAACAACAACAACAAACCATAAATTGTATAAAAATAGCAACAACAACAAAAACTATATACATACAATTATTCAATACTGGTTAGAAAATGAACTAGAGGTCGAGTGAACACTGGACCCACATGCTACAGCTATTCTTGCTCAAGAAGTACCGTTTAGCAAACAGTGATACGGTAGAAATTGTCATGAACATTGCAATTTGTAGGCATGACAGTCAGCACAGCTAGCCCAATATTGGTAAAGAGTGTCACATTCACCTGCAAGAACCAGGCTTGTGTATAGTACAGCAAGTAAACTCGAGTTTGGCAGTAGCAGTGACATTTATTTTCAAATAGTAATTGTTTCATAAACAGTTGAAGTATGTTAGCTTTGTAAATAGCTAATTTAGGTTGTTTTTTTCTTTCTTTCAAGGCTTAGATAGTGTACAGTAGGAGTCAAAAAAAAGTTTCGCATTCCGTTCCGTAGAACGGCCGTCGCAAAATTAAAGAACGGGGAAAAAACGGTACGCCGTTTGTTGAACAAACGGCCGTTCCGTTCGACCGCGTTACCGTTTTAATCTTTCTCGTTCACCGTATGTCTCGCTCAAAGAAATATAAAAAATCGTTTATCCAATAAAACGTTCCGATTTTTTGTTTACAGGCTCCAAAGGCGCTTTTTGGGTTTAAAAAAAATTGAAGCCGTCCTATTCGAAGTTGTCTCGCGGAGAATTGTTAGTTCGACCACCGCACAGTATCGACGTTTTCTCGCTGTTAGGGCCTTATTGGGCTTAGATTTTTTACTACTGGAGGTCCATCAGTAGCTAACAGAAGATCTACGAAGTGCGGACCTCGTTATAGACCCTTTGCAGTTACGTAATTATTAATTACGTAATCTTGCGGGCGGCCATTTTGGTGCACAACCAGCGCGTGGCTAAACCCCGCATCAGCTGTTGAGTGGGCTAAAATGGAACCGCCAGCCAAAAGGAAGTGTTTATTGCCGGGGTATTTCTTGTCTCTGCACAGGACAAGGAAGGAAGGAAGCGTTACATGGAGAAGTTAATGGCCATTGGGGGTGTAGATCCTTATGAAATACCAAGGAATGAGTGGCAAGATGATGTAGATTTGTGGCCTGGTATAACTTACATCAACCTGGGGATGTATTTACTCCTGACACCTAGTCCATACACTGGAGAAGATCTTATGAACTATAAGAGTTTAGATTGCTACAAAAATTTTGTGTCTGGATGGGTCAGAGAAGTGTTGGTGAAAGTTTTTTCAGATGTGAGAGCTGTTATTGGTAAGGTAAGAAATTAACATAATTAGTGCTTCACATTCTTTAGCTTGGTTTAAAATTGGATAGGTAAATCACTCAATGAGCTTAAATAAGAAGCCTCTTACTCCCTGGATCATTGCTGAAAATAATGGGAAAGTTATTTCTGCTCACTGTGACTGCATGGCAGGCCTAGGGGAATCCTGCTCTCATGTGGCTTCTCTGCTGTGGGCAATTGAGTCAGGAGTCAGAATCCGAGATTCCATGACAGTAACCCAAAAAAAGGCTTACTGGGTTATTCCCAATGGAGTGAAAGAGGTCCCGTATGCTCGAGTAAGAGATATTGAATTTACTGGAAAGAAGAAGTGTTGGACAGCCGTTGAAAAAGGTGATTTTACAGTAAATTCAGGATCTTCACGTTCTTCTATACCAAAAACATCTAAATCACGTTCTTCAACTCCAAGAGCATCTAAATCACCTTCTTCAACTCCAAGAGCATCTAAATCACCTTCTCCTATGATCAAAAGAGCAGATATTACCAGAACGAAGAATTTCTTGGCATCTTTAGCTAGTTGCTCATCTAAGCCAGCCATTCTCTCATTAGTAGAGCCCCATTCATCCCAGTATATTCCTAAAGCTGCTGATGGTAGTCTTCCACTGTGTTTAACTACACTATATAAAGCTTCTTACTTAAGTAAGAATTATTCAGAATTGCTGACTATTAGTAAAGAAGTAAAAATTGAAGTGACAAAAGATGAAGTTGATAAAGCTGAAATTGTTACTCGCTCCCAAGTTCAATCACGATTGTGGCAAAAAATGCGTGCAGGTAGAATTACTGCTTCACGCTTTAAAGCTGTATGCCACACTGATCCATCAAATCCCTCCAAAAGTTTGATTATGAGTATTTGCCATCCTGAATTATCTAGGTTTAAAACTGCAGCAACTCAGTACGGGTGTGAGCATGAAGCAACTGCTAAAAAAAAATACATCATTAGTCAAGCCATGTCCCATCATAAATTTGAAGTGAAGCCATCAGGATTTTGCATTAGCACAGATTACTCTTTCATTGGTGCTTCTCCGGATGGCTCAGTTAATTGTTCTTGCTGTGGTGATGGTATCTGTGAAATTAAGGTAATAAATATATAAGCATGCACAGCTAGCCATTTCAATAAACTATGTAACTCACCAATAAATGTATAATACAGTGTCCCTATTGTCATCGGGAAGATCAGATTGTACATGCTGTGAAAGATACTTCATTTTGCTTGAAAGAAGATAGTGGCAAATTTCTGTTGAAGCATGATCATGCCTACTATTACCAGGTCTGTTCTTATAATGCAGAAATGTTATAAAAATTGATTTAACACCCTTATTTTCTGTATTAAGGTTCAGTGCCAGCTATTCTGCACACAGAAGAGGTACTGTGACTTTATAGTGTGGATGGAAAATGACATGAATGTTGAAAGAATTTATCGAGATGAAGACTTTTGGGAAGTTAATGTTGTTAAAGCTAAACCTTTTTTTGAGCGAGCAATTCTACCAGAATTGATAGGAAAATTTTATTCTCGTATTAACACACAAGAAGAGAATCAGACATGCAGCTCATTGGTAGGCCCACAAAATTTTGTAGTATTAAATATTCATGAAAACTCTGAAGAAGCATTAGATATTTCAGAGTACCCTACTGAAATATTAGATGTCTCTGAAACCCAGGTAATGGAGTGCAAATATGTCATATTGAGTAGATTTTAACGAAATATATTTATTTATACATACTTTAGGAACCGACATACTGCTATTGCCATGGGCCAGAAGAGGGTGAAATGGTGGGATGCGATAATCCAAGCTGCAGCTATCAGTGGTTTCACCTCATTTGTTTGAACATGGATTCTCCACCTAAAACTAAGTTCTGGTACTGTCCAGATTGTCAAAAACTGCCCAAATTTCAAAGAAAACAAAAAATAAAAAAGAAGTGTATGCAGACATAACACACTATATCTGTTTCTCATGTAGTTTTCTTTACTGTAAAATGTTTTTAATATTAATGCAACTATCAAAAATGAATCAATCAAAAGGAACAACTGAATCACATAAATTTATCAGTCCACATGACACACACACAATTTTGTCAAGAGTTGTTACTGCATCGTTTTGAGTGAGAAAATCTATTGGCTGTGTTGCACTCAAAATGGAATACTTCTTTCTAAGGTTGCCAATGACTCTTTCCACATGAATGCGAACATTAGCTATACTCCTCGTTTGCTCCACATCAATCGCACTAAGTTGGTTTTTTCCTTTTGTAAAAGCTGGAATCTTCAACTGCGAACTATATGAGCCAACAGAATCATGTATGTCAAAACCACGATCTGCCAAGATGGTATCACCAGGAATTAAATTTTGTAGAAAATTACTGTGCTCTGTAATATATTTGTCACTGGTCCTCCCACCCCAGCCATCTGATATGTAGCTAACAGATCCTTGTGGAGTATTCCAATTAAATACTTCACAGTATTATGGTGTTTGTAAGCTGAGTATGTTTGTGCTCTGGCAAGTAAATTGGTAGCTTTTCCAATAAAAATCTCAAAGCAGTCTATAATGACCACACAGCTTGGGCAGTACTGCCTAAAATCCATAGGCATCGTTTTTCTCAGAGTATCTCTATCTGGCCACAATATCAATGGCTTTAATTCTGCATACAATATGTCAAGAACAAAGTGAAAATTACGACTAATTGTAGAACAGTGTACCTTGAACCTATACGCAAGATCCTGGCAAGCAAGATTAAGCCGCAATCGCATAAGAACAACAAGTAATTGCTGAAAAGGGTTTAAAGCAGATCGCTTCATCAAGGAAGGCTGTATATGTTTAAATAAAGTACATAGTATCTCCCAGTTAGAAAGACCAGTATAGTATAGGACCTTATCGTCATTCTGCACAAAACTTCTTTCATCCAAAACCATAGTTTCAACTTCTTCTTTTAGTCTTTTCACCTCTTTTTGTGATTCACATAATGTTGCACTCACCATCTCCAGCTCTGTCTGCAAACCTTTAATTTTGTCTTCCAAAAATGGTTCCAGCTCACAGCCGACTGCGACTGGACTCTCAAAATTAAAAATGGTTTGAGTAGCTTTATCACAAACACCATCAGGACTTGCTTTTTCTACTACATCATGAGCATCTGCAGTCAACATCTTCTTGGAACTTCGCTTAACAACTGTGGTAGCTGACCTCTTTTTAGAATTTCTTCCAGCAATCCTGGCAGAACGCTCCTGGCTAGAACTGCACAAAGATTTCTCCAACTGATGAGAAGTGTACCCTAGCTTTAATGATGGTGCCCAGTCTACACTGTCCTGTTCATAGAGCTTGGCAGGTTCTCCAGATACAAAGTGTTCTGAGCAAACGCGGACATTCGTATACCTACTAGGTTCAAGGTCTTGCCTTTTGATCCGTGCCAACCAGAGATTCTGTCTTTGCTTGCTGATGGATGAAGTAACTTCACCCTGGGCAGTAATAACAGTAGGAAGTCTGAAGAACCGCTTCTTGTCCCTGTCACTCCTGTTACCACAACCCACAATAGCGCATATAACCATTGTTTTTCTTTTGCCTGTGCACCAAAATGGCCGACGGAAGCTACGTGACGTAATTGCCACACCTACTGCAAACGGTCTATAGCTCTGTGCCCGTCGGAACTTCAGCCGGCAGCTTTATTGAAGCAAGTTAAAATTTTATACGAGCTTTTTTGCACTATCCCCATAGCGTTTAATGGTCGATACAAGGCCTTAGCTTGCTGATATAGCTATAGAAGAGTTTCTAGCTAGAAAATATCTGTGAATCGACGGAAATGCTTCACCGTTTTTTACCGTTTTAGTAAACGGTGTCGGCCGTTTAGTCAAAACGGTACGGAACGCAACGATAAAAACTACGGTTAAAAAACTACCGTTTTAGGTCCGTACTACGGAACGGAATTTGAAACTTTTTTTTGACTCCTACTGTATGTACCATGTCAAAGCTCTAATAATGATTTTGTTCATACTAAAGACAAGGATTTACCAAGCTGTAGGCTGTGTAAGAAGCAAATTGTAGCCAAAGGGAGTAACGGTAGCAACTCTCTTAGTCAATTGCACCCTCACCACCCAAATAAATCAAGTGAGGTAAAAAAAAAGAAAAAAGAAAAAAAAAAGAAACCAGAAGGCTTCATCAAGAGTAGCAGAAAGCATTGTCTAGTACCCAGTTGTCTCTAGTTGAAGCTGTAGGAAGATCAAAGCAGTATGATGGAAGTTGAAGAAAATGGAAACTTTTGACAAATAGTGTCACCTTCTAATGTTGCAATTTGTATCAGACCATTTCTGAGGTCGTTTTAAAACAGCTGGATACTGCTGCAGCAGTTCTTTGCAGCAACTACTGACCTTTGGTCGAGTGGTACTTCTGATTGATTCTGATTTTCATCTTGAAACTCGTTGTTTGCTGACACTTTTAGCCCCTGATGATCACATTGCAGCCAATCTTGCTTTTGTAATGACAGAAACTCTGCAAATGTGGAACCTTGAGCCTACAGATAGTAGTGCCATGTTGTAAGTGCTTGTAAAGACTTAATGGGTTACTTTGGCCATAACTTACACTTAGCTGTCCAACATGCTATGCCTAATGATACTAGATTGTCAAGAGCTATTGGACTCTGAAAAAAGTTAGTGGGAGCCTTTTCACATACGTGGGAAACAAACTAAGGAACTTGGTGAGGCACAGACACGCTTGAAGATCCCCAATCATTCACTGTGATAGATAGTGTTACCAGATGGGGCCCTACTGAGAAAATGGTAAGCAAATACTTGAACAAGAAAATGCCATTCACCAAACTTTAAGCGCTGACAGAAAATTAGCCACCTGGTTCCAACTTGGAAAGATGTAGATGTCCTACAAAACTTTAAAGGCTGCCCTCAGCTCTCTAACAGACTTCGTTGACATGCTCTCTGGAGAAGAAAACGTAACTTTATCCACAGTGAGGACTGTTTTGCACCTCCTTAAGGGTGGCCGCACATAGCATCGCCTGTAGATCTGGACATTAATTTATTCCCCGCCAATACCCCACCTACGCGAGCAGAAACAATCGCGCAGTAGTATACTTTGCGAATTTGTGGTGTTTTAGTTTTAGCTTCTTGTTGTCTTGTATCAGTTTACAGCACTCTCCATAGATCGTCTGAACTCATGTGGCAAGGTGCACCAGGCTGGCTCTCCTCCTGTAGCCGTTCTCTAGGCTCTGCACACCTGAACTCAAGTGAATGGATCCAGCAGGCTCGATTTCTGAAGAGCGAAGACTTCCCAAGCTGCACAGACCTAATACCTTCACCTCGGACTATCTCCAAGAAACTGCTCTCTCTTCTGACTCTCTTGTTATTGTTATATTACTCTTGATACAGGCGGGCTCTTTTTAGAACCAATACAAACCAATTGAAAAAAAAATTGCTCGCGTACAAGACATGGGGGCGGGGCTATTTCTTAAGAATTGCGAGTGGAATTAAAGTTCCAAATTTTGTATCAGTTTTTCTTGGAATCTAATAATGAGAACGACAAATTTTTTTACACAAGGGTAAACCTAAAAAAACAAAAAAATACAAAAATGAATTGCACCACAACGAGAATTTTTCAATATCTTATAAATAGAAAAAAAAAGCGAATAAATCATAAGTAATATTGAAATGGAAAAGAACTCGTCTTGCAGTAGAGTATAGGCTTGGCTAGTAGTGCACCAAATTGCGGAGCTCCAACTTGCCGCACCGCTCCAAAAAAGTGCTAAAAAGTTTTATAACCAGGCCCCGATATTTCTTCCAGATTCGCTCTAAAATTAGTGAGCGGCGCCTTCGGCAGGTACTTTGTCCTTGTGTTGTAGTGGTATACAATAGTAGTAATCATGCATAGCAACCATCAACAAAAAATTGCGTAGGCGGTGTGCAGCCACCCTTAAAAATGGGGTTTTATCACTCCATAACAATGATATTACACTCACCAAAGAATTAAAGCAGGGCATAATGACATATTTGGAGAGGAAACATTCAGATGCCATTGCTGATAACACCTTGAATATATCAAGTTACTTTGATCCTCGCTTTATGATTGACTATATTGACAAGGATGATGTTGATGATTTGAGAGATAGAGTGTTGTCAATTTGGTATTGCCAGTTTGAGATAAAATGGTATATCGCCAGCACTAGAAATCACTGCATAAAACCTGAAGAATTTTTTTCCCCCTTTTATACCGCTGGGCTTGAACTTGCTACCCTCGATCTACATCCCAGGACACTCACAACTAATTCACCTGGAACAAAACCATGCTGTTGGAAGATCTTTTTAACCTAGCTTTTTTTTTTTCTTTCTTACTTTTGTTTCTTCTTTCATTATTTTCTTTTTTTCCCCTCTGTTTTTCTTCTCCATTTTATTTGTTTCCTCCTTTTTTAATTCTCTCTTCTTTCACTTTTGATCTGATCCCTAATCTTAGCTCTTGCCCCTCCGCCATTCCTTGCTTGTATGCTTCTGCTGAAGAAAAAGTTAAAGCTGAAATTGTTAGCCCATGATATTTTACTTCACTATCATTGTTGTAATTAAACCTCAAAATTTAGGCAATAATTAGTCGTATCGTGATAACTTTTAGTTAGTTAGTCAATATATATTTTTTAAATCTGATATCGTCCACTCCTATGTGATATCGTCCACTCCTACGTGATATGACAAATTTAAGTACTTCAATGGTTACACCATTAGAAACCAGTGCAGAGCCACATGCTAAAAGGAGAAAACTTAAGGAATTGGCCCAGGAAATCCAGTCTTCATCGGATTCAAACACAATTAAAGAAGAAATGGAAAGGTATTAAAAAATTCTGAAGCAATCCACTAAACTGGTGGAGAGAATATGATAGTGTTTTACTACACCTGTCCTTGCTGGCGAAGAAGTAATTGTGCACAGCATATGTGCCTCAAGTTCTCCATCAGTTTTCAGTATGTCTGACCCCGCATTGTTTTTAAGAAGAAGTGTTCGTTAAAACCAGATAAAGTGAACATGCTGACACTTCTAGCAAAAAATCTTTAACAATCTTACACTATATTTCAATGGAAAGCATTGCATATGAATTGATAAATCTATATAGTAATACGCTTGTGTGTCAGTAATAACGACCGACGACAGTGTGTACATTCATCATCCATACACTGAATAGGTAAAGTGTCGTTACATTCAGTAGAAAGTGATTAATTCTAACTGAAAAGCGGGTGGAATAGATGAAGGAGAGCAGCGTAGGTTTCAACAAGGGCGAAAGTGTACAAAAGAGAAGGCAAATAGGAGACTAAAAAGCAGGCAGAGTTGGCAAGGTAAGGTGGTGTAGTAAAACAGCAAAAGTGTGAAAGAGAAGGAAGAAGGGAACGATTAATTGTAACTAAAAAGCAGGTGGAATCGAATTGTCAAGTAAAAGTGCATAGGTTTCAAAAAGGAAGGCGAAAGTACGAAAATGCTTTGCAAAGGCCAAGTCCACAATCATGATAGAAGAGATTCAGAAGCAGGAGAGGTAGACAAAAGGAGGAGAAGAGACTATATGACTCAAGAAAGAGCTGGAAAAAAAAAAGGGAAAAAAAAGAAAAAAAAAAAAAAAGAAAAAAAAAAAGGAAAGTGGGAGATAAGAAAAGACATTCTTACTTTGCAGTACGTCAAGCGCCACTGTGTGGCGGGGTACTTGCTACTAATACATAATACTTAAAACTATTCAAAGTGATTATCGAAAGTATATGTACTCAATATAGCATACTATATCTACAGGGCTTCATATAGAGGGGGGGGGGGGGTGGGGGGGGTGGGGGGGGGGGGGGTTGTGGGGGGGGGGGTGTTGGGGGGGGGGGGGGGGTTGGTGGGGGGTGGGGTGGTGGGGGGTGGGGGTGGGGGGTGGGGGGGGGGGGGGGGGGTGGGGTGGGGGGAGGGGGGGGGGGGGGGGGGGGGGGGGGGGGGGGGGGGGGGGGGGGGGGGGGTGTGGAGTGGGGTGGGGGTGGGGGGGGGGGGGGGGGGTGGGGGGGGGTGGGTGGGGGGGGGGGGGGGGGGGGTTTGATTTTGTTTGGGTTTTGGTTTTTTTTTTTTGTTGTTTTTTCTTTTTTTTTTTTTTTTTTTTTTTTTTTGTTTTTTTATTTTGTTGGATTTTTTTCTCACTCAGTTTTGCAAATTTTTAGATAGCGGTTGGTCTTCTCTCGGGTGTAGAAGAGGTCCTGCTTTCACTCGCCCCCATCCCCCTTCATCCCCCCCCCCCAAGAAATCTGAATTTTTAATTATAATTATAAAATGGTAACTCAGAGCAAAATTCTTTTTTATTATTAATAAAGCACAATTCTTCTACTTTTTTGTTTGAAAATCTCTAGAACTTCATCAAAGTTTACAGCCGAAAGTTCAGGGCCTCAATGGCAATTCTTACAAGCTGACGAAGGTTTTAATCAGTGATACTGCTGCGTATACGGGACTTAATGAGCTTCATATGTAGCTGGAAGATCTTTCAACTGGTGCTGTTCCAAGGAAGGACGAGGAGTGTGTTAAAAAGTTTAATGTTTTTGAAAAAATCCCCGTATACCTCTGAAGTTTAACAGTGGACAATGCAGCTCATATTAGCATTACCAGCATTAAAACCAACCCCCCCCCTCATACACCCCCCCCGCCCCCCCCCCCCCCCCGAACTTGAGGACCCGCACCCTCCCCTCTCTGTGGCCTATTTAGCCACACGCTATCCTCAGTAGGAATAAAAAAGTTCCCACCCCCCACCCCCCTAGAAAAAAATCCTGTATGAAGCCCTGATCTATATTACTGATATAGCCCAGCTTTATTGCTACTCTCCTCAAACATTGCAGCTTTCTGCAGATAAGTACATAACAATCTTGCTCCTTTTGTTAGTAGAAGCTTTGAAATTCTATGCGCATTATGCGAAGGGTTAGCAAAAGGATAGAGCTTGAACAAGTCCGTCATGAATTCATGACAACTGTAGTTTTTAAACACATTCATATAGTCACAGATTGGTGACTTCCATACGCACAGTGCGCTACGCCTGTCACAAATTCGTGACTACCATCCGCTAAGGGTTAAGTTTAGCTTACTCCATAATGGATCATGTATTGTGCATCAAACCTAAGCCTTAGCATTGAGTTATGGTGCAATTTTAATATCATCTGTAATCTCCACCTCTGTGCTATCAATAGAAACCCCACACAATGTTAAACTACTATAAGAACTACATAGTATACACTATAACAAGTTCAGGATTCGGTACCGTTAAGAATGCTGTAACGAAGGTAGCAATATGGTTCTTTATTGTATCTATTATACTGTTGGATTATGCATTGTTATACAGACCAAGGAATAAAATCACACTGGGTGAGGCATACATTAATTGGGCTTTAGAACGAGAAAATTTGCTATTATTATAATTATTTCAGCCGAGAATGACTGAATCATTGAAAAAATTATATTGAATAAACAATTACTTTTCTAGAAGTGAGGCATATGGTGAACGGGAAAGATTAAAACTGTAGTGCCATAAACCGGAATTGCCATATTTTATCAATCTCTGTACCATTACCACCATTTTTTATTCTTAAAAGCGAAACTTTTCCTTGATAGTGTGTACTGTACCATTAGGTCTAATCCTTCAATAGAAATAGTAAGGAAACTGTAATTAAAAAATTAATAGAAATTCGAGATATTGCTTGCCAATAATCAAAATATCGAACACCAACATGGACGTCTCTTACTTACTTCGTCTTTTAGAATGATTCACGAAGAGCTCCTCAGTAGTACCAGTCCTTGTGCTACAGTAGGAACCTAGTGAGTACATACAGGTGTACCACACAATTAAATGTAAAATGGTTACATGTATTACTAATGGAATTACTAATATTGAAAGCACGGGAGGCTAATTAAGATAATTTATAATAATAATACTTATTATATGTGACCCGCTCCGTGAAAATTGACCATTTGCAATAAATTATTGATGCGTAAAGGCCGTGTAAGTATAAGGGTTTCTTGACTTCTGTGCAAAATTTCAGCGTTAGTAAATCGCGTTTTCATACACTAAACTTACTTTGTCTTTTGAAGCGGTCTGTGAACGAACTTATAAAAAAACGTCATCACAGAGTCACCATAACAACTCCCGCGAAATAGCTCCAGCCTAATAGTGTCGATTAATATGGCGGAGAAAATAGCTAACGCTATAAACCTTCTGGGTGCTGACAGCTTAAGTAAAATGATAACGTACTGTAAAAATGACGACCATGGCTTTTCAAAGCGAAGAAGGCCAAAAGGCTAGAAATCTATAGAGAACGTGGTTTGAGTAACAAAAAGCCATTCTTTTCCCGGCAAATGTGGGCGTAACCGTGACGCGGAGAAATTTACGGACTTTAAGGTCTCGCTTTAAAGTGATTTTTCTCATAAAAACGAACGGTTAAGTGGTGAAAACGCGTGTAGTGTTTTTATTTGTATCTTTGCGGAGAAGCGTCGGAGAAAAACGCTTAAGTGCTCATCGTACTTCTTGATAAATTTTGGGCTTACTGAAGCTAAAAAATGAATTTTCATTTTTTTTTTGCAATGGTCGATTTTCTGGGAGCCGGTCACATATATTCTTCTTAACGTCTGAGCTTTCATTTTCACATGCTAGAATCTTGAAAATATGGTTAAAAAATACACACCTTTGCTCCATGCCTAATATTGTCTAGCCTGGATGGAAACTTAATGGAGAAACAATTAAAAAAATAAAAAATAATAAAAGAAGCACCAATCGTGCAAACCCTCAGCATTACTATACACTAGCTAGCTATTACAAAGACCAAAATAATTTTTTATTTGGAGTAGTATCAATATGAACATGCCAATATGCAGGTCATGCAAGTCGATATGTTAAGCTTGAGCAAGTAGATATGCAACTTGTGCAATGAAACAGTAGACGTTAATGCTGTCTTCTTAAGAGAAGCTTAACATACAAGTAACAGTTACCTCACCAGTAAATTCAATGGGAAACGACAAGGACTCCGGTAAACCGCTGAGACTGCAGTCAGCAAAGAAATTATTTGCTCATGTGAGTACAGCGTGACTAAAGGGGGCGTTACTAACAATCGCTTACAATCGTACGACCTAAAAATAATTAGCTTTTTCTGAAAAAGTAAGTCGAAATTAAATACTCTGGCCAAAGGGACTTAAATGTCAAGTGCAACATTTGGATGCTTGTTTCAATCTTCGGTAGGCTGCCTCAGTTTGTCTGTCAGTCAGTCAGTCATTGTGTCACACAACAAAAAGCAGATCTCGAAGATGTACTGTAACCCTCTCGCGCATGCACGCTGAGGGAACAGTTCAGCCTTTTTAATTGAAATAACTGAATACTTATTTTGTAGTTACAGATACTTTAGCTCTTATCTTAAAAAATTTACACTTAAATCAAGTTAATCACTTCTTACTTTGAATTCCATAGCCTTTTGGTAAAAGGTGGTCAGTATCAGATGCTTCTACATACAAACACAACAACAACAACAACAATAATAATAATGGCTCATACATAACTTTCCTTAGTGGACTGCATCATAAACATGTGGAGCTTTGAACCACGGGAAAACATAACCTCAACTAACTAATTGATCACAAAACAGTCACAAAGAACATACACACACAAATTCTCCGTGTATATAAAATTACATAAGGGCCATTTTGTATGACTAGTTGTTTTTTTTCGGTATAAAAACTCACAGCAAAAAATGCTGGTGCATTACCAGCTATTATCATTGTAATTCTGGTTTGAAATGGTAAAACAGAAAGTACAGTTGTGGACTAGCTTTCACTGACCTATGACCTCGTAGTTCTTGGGTTCATTTGGTCTACTGGTCCTCCTGTAGCTTCCATTAGCATTTCCATTGGCAGTAGCTTCACTGAACACGGAGATGTGATCCAAATCCCTGGAGGAGCCATGACGACGAACATCTGCACCAGAGAACTCTCCAGACAGGTCTAAACAGGGAAGAAAAAAAAATGTGTTCATACGTACATAAATATTTTCTGTTTTCTGTCTTACTTGTATAGTGAACAGCAAAACAGACTAAATATTAAATGCGAAGAAAATGGGGAAAAGCTGCAACTCTCTCTCTCTCTTTCTAACTCTTAAAAGGTAGTTTTGTGGCAGCAACTTGGCAAAGATTTGATATACTAGGCTGAAGACAAATCCAATAGTAAAACTCACTAGCTTGTACGGGTTGATTTGATGTGTGATACAATACGAGTTATTGTATGCTTTATTCAGTATAATAAACTAGTGGTGTGCTTGAGCACAAATGGCGAGCGAGCCTTAAACTACACTATTGTTAAATGATTGATTTTAACAACTAACACTCAAGCTATTAAAATAAGTCGAGTTTTTTAATTACTTATGCGGTAAAGGGGATTCAACGCCATAGTAACCGCTCCCGCAACTGTTTGAATTAAAAAAGAAGCAACAAAATCAAATCACGTTACTTAAAGTTTTCTTTGTGATATTCTTAATAGTAGTTGTAACGCACAATACTTTCACACAACTGAACATACCTACGCAAGACTTACCTTCGTGGTTCGTCTAGTGGACAATGGATTGTCAAGTAAATGCTGTTGAGTAGGGCTTATAACTGTGACAAATAGCGTATTAACTTACCACTGCCACTAACTCGAATAGAAATGGAGCTCCCATAAGTTTGAGTTTTAACTGCACCCGCAAAACAATTCAAAGCGGTAAACGATTCAATTTCGAAGGTGATACTGGTAATGGTCGCTAAACGGGAGGATTCTGTTTAGTGAAGTTTGGGACGGGGTCGAACGCAGAGCGAACACAAAAATACGGAGGGTCAAAGTACAAAATGACATACATACGTCCAAACATATATATAAATAAACAAACATCCCCGATTTTCAATTGTGTTACTCCTGTAAGTGTCTCGCTCGCTACGCTCGCTCGCCAATTAGCTATTGGTATGATCTAAAATGGTCATACATTATTAGAAAACAACAACAATAACAACTACAACAACAAAAGTGAAGCTTTACAACAAAAGATGATGGGTACTCAGTAGAGAGGCTTTACACGCGTTATAATAAAACAATATTTGCAGCATAGCACCTGCAATGATAATTATTTACCACAGATGTTAAGTGGACTTACCACGGCCATTTCTCAAGTCTGGAGAAGAGCTGAACACTGTAAAAAGAATACATAACCAAATGAAGCACATTGTGGAGCAAGCAGCCGAGTGTGGTGAGGATATATGGAGGCGGCATTATTGCTGGAGCCTTATTAGGAGCAAGAGTGCTAGTACACACAATTTAGGGTGTTATGGGGCCAGTATTATTAGTGTTTTACATTTCAAATTAGCTCTTTGTTCTTTTAAAGTGCTTTCAAGCCAATCCATACTGTTAGTTTTGTCTTTCTGCTGCAGGCTTCATCTCTCATACCCAACCCTGACATTTACGAACTAATTATGCGATAAATTGTGAGTCCACCAGCAAAAAATAGCTGCACAATGGTGTATTTAATCAGCGACTTTTCTCAATACTAGTCTACACTTTTAAGTAAAACATCAACACAACACCAACAAAAGTCAGTTAATCTAATTTATATCAGAAGCTGCATTATTATTTTAACTAAGGTATAAGCATCCTAATCGTGCCATTTGCTGTAAATAATCTTATTTCTGCTTCAATTTGTGAATGACCTATGCTTAATAAAGATGCAAAACACAACAACTAGTTCGTGCTATAGACTTCCCATACTACATTTCAAAGGAACCCTACAACAAAATACAAATGGTACATGTCACATGACAGGAAATTAACAAGTCTACACAAAATGGAAACAATGCCAACAGATGCGATTGTGTTCCCGCCCGTATGTGAGCTAAAAATAGCAACACCTAGCCTATCAGACAATAATAGCATGTGGCCACACGGGCCACTATGACTTAGCCCACTTCACTCTCATGGGCAGTCTGTGCTGATATATTAATATGACCAGAAGCCCTAACACTACCTTACCACATTCTATAATAATACAATAACAACCACAAGTCTGATCACATCTGTCACATCTGACAGGCACCACGAGGGCAAGTACGTAGCTGGGTGGGCTAAACAATTATAAACTTATAAATAAGGTGGTATCAACTCAATTGTAAATCATGCTATCTTGTAAAAAGAAAAAAACAGGTGCTGCCCAATCAAATAAAGGCGTTAGGATACCCTTTGATATACCTTTCAATCATGTGATGCACTACAATAGGAGGAAGCATTACTTCTGTGCATACTTAATTAATCCAGTGTACTGAAGGAGAACTTTCCCTTGATGGAAACTAGAGAAAGAAACCTGATAGCAATTCAATGACCTACAGAGCTAATGAAGTCAAGATACCAAATTTAAACTTGTTTATTAGTATCACACACACAAACAACACCAAAAATAAAACACCAAAAATAAAACAACAACAAGAAAACAAACATTATCTTATCATCACATGATCAGTTGGCATGAAAAAGAGCTTTTTAAAGATTCCATGACAGAGTGTTCTGGTCTATTGACCCCAAGTTTATGGAGTCAAGAAATTATTAATAGTAGATCAGCTCAACACAATGATGAGATAAATGTGATTAGTATACATGTATCAAATAATGCTGAGTCATGCAATAATCTGAAGTGGTTGATATATTATATAAATACCAAAAAGATGAATAACAAACACATTCAACAAATTAGTTAACTTAATTATGCAATGAAGAGAAACGGGGGGGGGGGGGATGATGGTACAGGCTTCTACCAGCTAAGATATGAATATAATATTAATTTGTAATGGCTTGTGAGAAAGCTCCGTAGTCTAAACGCTGTGTGTGCCACAACTTTCCAGGAGGTAAATGCCAATTAATATTTATAGAGCTGAGTCAACACAATCTCAATATTCTACCCACACACTCAATTGCCAGTTCCACCAACACCGGAGAATTCCAACACCTCAGGCATTCACCACAACCTGACAACCACACCTACAAACTAACATCACAATGGTTACAGATTTATAGAGTTTTACTTCCCACCCTTTGCCCGCACATCTGTGTTACCGTACGAGGAAATGGATCCGTACGAGGAAATGGAAGGCTTAACGGAGTTTGATGGCAAACCCCCCTCCCCCAATCCCACTATAGGTGTCCAGAAATGCCATAAATTGTCCATCTCAATGGGATTTCATGAGATGTCCACCTGTACCACCCCTTCCACTCCACCCAAGGCCACATTAATGAAGCTTCCTTTTAAGAACTAAATATGACTTACAGTGTATAAGATAATTTTGATCATCCGAATACTCTATTTGTAAATTGCAGCAAGTGTACTCATCTAAAACTGTATAGCCCCACCCTCTAACACTGACGGTTTCCCCTCCCCTACCCAAAATCCTGTATTAATCCTGCTTGAAATTATACTGTTGTTCATTGACACACATAGTATACCAGTTCACTACCACAGACCCCGTCACTGACATTCCATTCCTCCATTTTATATGCCCCTATTCAATCCATGCATTCACTAAAATTATCATCAGAAATGTATCACAGTTCGTGAATGACTAATAAATCATGTCATAAAGGAAACAAGTAATTATTAAATGTGACTTAAGAGGTTTTGAAACTATTAATTCTAATTTCATAATAGTCAAACAGACAAATTGGGCCTAGGGAAAATGTTCTGGAACAGACACTAAACCCACATAATGAAAACGGTGTATTTTAGCTGCATGAAATCACATTTGATGAATTGTGTTTATCTATAACTGTGTGTGTGAGAGTGTACATGTGTGAGGTGCATGTGTGTACGTGGGCGTGACTTACCTCCAGGACGTGTATCAGAGAAAACCACTGATCTGAGGCCCACATTCTTGTGGTAGTCATTCATGTGCTGCACACAGATCTGGGACTTGTACTTGTTGAGGGCCTCCATTAGGTGATGAGTGAAATCTGCTGCTATGAATTCCGCTTGGTGAAGGCTGATAAATAGCTCCGGTATGTCCTTCAACTCCCGGTAGTTACGATTGAGAAACCGCTCTTTGCAGAACCTCTTCATGAGCTGCTCCCCTAGGGCTACCTTGCGAGCCTGAATAGCTATCTTGAGAAGACATTGGAAAAATTTGAAATTGACCGACATTTTCGATACATCAAGAACTCCCGGATCTTCTATTCTAAAACGTGAGCTCACACCAAATGCGTCCCCAACTAACTGAGGCCCCTTTAGAGTGCCACCTAATGAACGCAAAACATGAAGGTATATCTTCAGAGTCTTTGGGAGGTTATTATGAAGGCATTTGTTGAGCATGAAATAGAAGAGGGTGGATGGTTCACGAATGTCTTTAGCTTCATTGTAGAAAGGTGAGAGTTCTGAGTACAAACCCAGCTTGAGATGATCGACTGCCTGAGGGACGAGTTCATTGTCCACATGGCCTAGCCATTCTTTAAGACCAGGAGAAGATACTTCATTCATCCTTACTAGACTGATGAACGGGAGTAAGCCAACCTGGGCTAATTTCGAGTTCGCAAGACTACCCCATCAGATGCAGATTCCCCCGCATCTGGAATCTTTGACTGTCTAATAATCTTAATAGTGCGCGTTTTTTTGCGTACTTCGATCAGAATATTTACATCCGGTCGGAATTAATGACCCGCCTTGCCAACAAATATCTCGTAGCAGGTGTGAAAAAATTTCCACCCCGTTCATTGGTACTTCGGCGAGCAAGTATAGCACTAATTGCACCACTCGGTCAATCACAAATTCATTGGATGTAGTGAATCAACAACTTTCAGCCGTTTTCGGCTTGAATATTGTATAAATTATTTCTGTATGAACAGACACCCGGTTCAGGAATATTTTGCGATAAAACGTATCGAAAATTCCAGGAAACCTGCGACGGAATCTAACCAAATTTAACTGGAAGGCATCGTCTCCCTTATCATTTTACGTTTGCGATCTTTACCATTCGAATCAATCGTTTTACGTTTGCGATCTTTACCGTTGGAATCAGTCGGGCCCTTGCAACAATGGCCCACTACAAGCAATTGAAACTTCCTCCTTTAAAACTCACGGTGAGATCCTCTGGTTTAGTGGAAAGAGTTATTGTTCACAGGGGAGCCACTGAGCATACTGGATCTAATCAAGTAGAAAGTTCTGGCAATGCATCTGGATTTGATCCTCAAACAAAAAGCCCTTCTTTGGGGTCTGACCTGGTTGGACCAGGTATTCCAGAATTCTTGGAGCCTACACATCATGAACTTCAATGCAAATCTAGTGTAAGAGGTTGGATGGAGATTAGGAGTAGTCTCTTGAAGAGTTACACAGCATCATACGCAATGCCACAAGGGCAACTCTGTCTTCTGTGTGCTAACCATGCTGAATTATTGTGCGAGCAGTGTGGACCAGCTGTTTTTCTTTGCAAGGAGTGCTTCAACGTGCGGCATGGAGCTATGAACATGTTTCATACACCGAAGGAGTGGAAGGTAACTCTTGCGATTATGCATCACATTAAGATAAACCTGCAGATCGTTTTCTTTCTCCTTCTTCCCTCCTCCTTTTCTCTCCCTACTCCCAAATCAGTAATATTGACAATATGTGGTATTTTTTTTAACCCTTAGCGGCCTGCACTTTGTCTCAATGTAGCAACCCTAATTAAATTCATTAATTATTTTTTGTCTAATGAATTGTAGAATGCCAAAGGCTCTGACAATAACTTGTTATGATGATGATGGAAGGGGTCAAACTTGACAGATTTGTTCAATAGTTAGTTTGCTAAAAAAAAATTCCATATTAGTTGACTATCTGTATGTATTAGGATGATCATTATGTTACTGGAAAAGTGAAAGACAGCCACATTAGTGTGATGCCTCATGCAATATGCTCTACCTCTAAATCAACATGTATATGCTGTCTTGATGATCATGATGAGCAAAGGAAATATTATTATTGTCTGTGTGTCAGTCAAACATGTATTCTGAAAGGTATGGAGCACATGGTTTCAGTGACTAGCTGTGATTGTGAGCCACTAGCTGTAGCGCTAGTCAGAGCAAGGCTCTGGCCAGCTACTCCTCAGTTCCCGAAGTATGCATTCTCGTTTGACTTGCTGGACTGGGCTGAAGCACTTCTGTTGGAGTGTCACGTTTCTCTGAAGGACTTTTGCAGTGCTCTATATTTCAGATGTCCATATTCAGTAGAGAAGGTAGTTGCTGTTATTTACAGTATTCATTTTTACATACATTATTCTGTTGTTATTTTCTTGTTGTTCTTTATTTGTTTAAATGTTTTGTAGAGGAGAAACATTTACTCAAGTTTAATAGATGCATTTGAGGAATATCGGTAGCTTAAGGTTATTGGCTTAGACAGAATAATTGTGATTGTGTTCTTATATTATTATAGGATTTTTAAGCATGAACTAAGACATCTGGCATACTTATCTCCCGATTTGGACTCCGGAAATATCTGCCCTGCATGTCCTAAAGTATGTGGAAGGTTTTATGTAGTATGGATTTAGTTGTTGTTGTTATTAGGATCAAGGGACTGTGATTATATCTTTGGATGGGATATTTGGACTGCCTAGGAAAAAAGCAGCTGGATTAAGTCATAGAGAACCTGTACATGGTCCACTGTTCTTTTGTGATCAGCATAGTGTGGATGAGTATGTAAATTCTTATTCCATAACCAAGAAAGTGCACATGGTAAATTGCACACATATATTCAAAATAAAGTTATTGTTTGTTTTTGTTAGGATTGTAACAATTTCCTTGCTGGTAGTATGCTACGGAGCACTAGCCGATACAAGGCATTGGATGAAACTGCAGTGTTTGGTGCTGCTTGTCGGCATGAATTTCCGTTGTTGTTTTTTAATCTAAAGCATGGGGAAAGGTCAGTATGTAAGCATCGTAGCTTATTATGTATTATTGTCATTAATATTAATTTAAAAAATTGCAGGTTGTCATATGCCGTGTTTATGCTGGACAAGGTGCTGGAGAAGTTTACTTCTGCTAAACTGTATATTATGTATGACATAGCATGCTCACTTCAAAGGCATCTTGAAGTATGTAGTTGTACCTCTATCATCGTAGTGTGAGAGCTCTTATCTGCTTTTTGTTTGTTTGTTTTTTGTACAATAGAGTTGTGGAAGAACAGACATTCTTGATAGAGTACAGCTATGTCTGCCATCATTTCATAGTTATGGTCATAAGGCATCGTGTCAGGTACATAGCTGCCATGTGTGTATGTTAGGTCAGTGGATAGGATATGAAGTTGGCCTAATGATGTTTCCTTATTTCATTGGGAGTTGTCATGGTTATCATGGGATGGATGTATATGCACAGATTCAGTTTGGTCCACTCAGGTGTGAAGGTATTGGTATGAGTGATGGTGAAGTGATGGAGCGTTTATGGTCCTACTTGCGACCATTCAGTCGAATGACTAAAGAAATGAGGTCATCTCATCGCACAGATGTCTTGGCTCATGCTCTTGTTTACTATGGTCTGAAAAAGAAGAAGAAAATGAGTATGTATATCATTCAATAAAGCATACAATTTAAAATTTTACTATCTCATACAATATAAAATTTAGGTGAAGGAGCTGCTTACAGTAATGAAATTATTAACTTTGTTTATGGGAATATATAAGTAGGGGGGAGCAAAATAGAGTTTTTTTCCGTGTCAGAGGAGGAGATGGCGTGAATTAATAAAAGAGTGAAATAGGATTATTAATAGTCCTGCTTTATTTGATTCTCTGACTAAACTCTTAATTTGTAATGATTATCAAGTTATCTGATAGCTACAATGCTGGGAAGTATGAATGCGATTTGAAGGGGCCATTTTAAGTTACTCTCATTAATAGTACATAATGGTTACAATACAAGCTTGTGGCACTTTTGACCTCCATGCCTATGGGAATAGATAGGACTTGATAGATTGTGTTCCGAGTTCAATCTAGTAGGGGGCAGGGGGAATTTCTTCCCCAAATTCACAAGCTGTGTGCAGTGTGCTGTGTGCTAAGCAAATTTATTCAATTTTCTTCTTCTCTAGCAATGTGGTATACAATATATAGTACTGTATTGGACTAAGAACCCCCTTCCCCACCCACCCCCACTTCTTTCCCACCAATTTCCAGATAGAACCCTGCTATTGTTAGTTCACAATGGTGCAGAGCTAGTGGAGATCTATCCACTAAAGAAGCTCTTATTTTGCTTGAAACCCAAACAAAGTTTTGAAGCTACAAACTTGGCAGTAGAATGCTTGTCAGTACAGGTATAAAAACATTGAAGGAAAATCCTAATTTGATGAAAATAAATACAGACTGGAATGGCATTATTATGGTGTGGAACAGCAAAAAACAACAACAGACTAACAAAATTGTTGAGTGTTGTTTGATATACCCTCTCAGTCTTAGAATCCTTGGGTGGTGAACAATGTCTCATTTCACCCCCCAAATGAAACCCTGTATTATATTGTATTGTGTTTTGACTTGATGTATCAAGTACATTTTCTTTATTCTTTTCCACTGGTTGTTATAACAGAAAATCAACTACTGATTCACTTCAAGCGAGCAAGTGAAGTGCACAATTTGGCAGTGGAAGAGTTCAACAAATTGCCTCAGATTGGAGGTAAATTTTATGTCTTAATTTTTGGACTAGACTTTTTTTGACTCCAAGTATATGTTTAGGCAAGACTATAAACAGTTTGACTGTGCAGCAATGGTTGTCTGAAGAACGTGCTCTTTGTGTCAAGGACTTACATATCAGTGAGTATCTTTGTCTCCATTATTATGTGTGGGAGGATGATAAGCTGTGGAGGGCACCAGACATTAATCACATGATCACAGTTTTTTTTTAAGGTTGCTACACTGTCTTCCAAGTTGTGTGGTTACGCAACTAAACATTTATCATTCTTGATGCCAAGTGTGTCACTCAAGTAAGAGACTAAGCTACTGTAGTGGTGAGCAGCCACACCAATTCATCAGATTTAATTTCTTTGCTCTGTAATATTAAAGCTGGGCTACAGCATATAGCTAATTATTTACTAGCTAGCTAGATATATTAAATTAGTCTGCATAATTTTATGCTCGTGTGTCAGTAACGACAACAACAATAACTGGGTGTGTTCATGAGTAGTTCATATCATGTTCAAATTGTTGTTGTAGTTTTTGTTTTTCTTGCCCACCTTACAGCAATTATTTTAGTCTCAATGGTCAGGGTTTCATCTAGGAATTTTTTCTTGGGGGGGAAGTTAGGACTGCCGGCCACTGCGAGGGGGAAGGTGTGGGAGGGGGGTGTGCCCCCTCCTGTGGAGCGTGAAGCCAAAAATACTTCCAATTTTAAGAACTTTTACAACACTATAAGAGCCTGTCAATTAATGTGTCCATGCTTGACAAGTTGTGGTCACCAAGCTACAAGCTGTGAAGACAGCTGGAGGATGAAAGGTCACTATGCACTGTGTGCAGTGTGCACTAAATAGCAGAGCAGCATGAAGAGGTTTTTGATTCCTCAAGAGCCAGGCAACAGTGCTGGTGCGAATGAAAGTCAGCCAAGTACTTCCAAACGACCACGTCAAATGAGTGAAGGAGGAGGCCCTACTGTAGCTGAGAAAATGAAGATGTACAAGAAAAACCTGAAGTTTAACCCTAAGTGGAAGGATAAATGGTGTTGGATCGACTATTTACCAAATGATGGCATGTACTGTTCAATCTGTAAGAGATTTGGTAAGCCTCCACCATCTGCGCGTGGAGCATGGGTATCTAAGCCAGTTGCTAATTGGGTTAAAGCAACTGAACTCTTGAGGCAACATGAAAGATCAGAATGGCATTTGGCAGCTGTAGAGGTAAAGGCTTTGGCTAGTGTTGCTCAAACTTCGGGGGACATAATTGAAAGAATGTCTGTTATTAGTGATGAAGAGAGAAAAAAGAATCGTAGCCTCATAAAAATATTGCTAAGATCGCTTCACTATCTTGTCATAAATCATTCCCCTCATACAACTATGTTTGATGGCATAATTCAACTTCAAATTGACAATGGAATTGAGCAATTAGAATCACACAAGCAATCCTCTCCTTCCAATGCTACCTACCTTTCAAAATTTAGTACAGCTGAATTTTTGAAGAGCATTAGTTTTCATATAGAAGATAACATACTTGTTCGCTTCAAGAGCAGCCAATTTTACTCTATCATGGCAGATGAAAGCACTGATATCTCTTCAAAGGAGGAATTGGCCATTTGTGGTAGGTGGCTAGAAGATGGTAAAGCTGTGGAGGGTTTTCTAGGTCTGGTTCACGTACATGAAGTTAATGCTGAAGCTCTTACCAAGTACTTGCTTGCATTTCTCCATGACAAAGGCATTTCCCTTCAAAAAATTCGTGGTTTGGGCTTTGATGGAACAAATACTATGTCAGGTGAGAGGAGTGGAGTGCAGAAACATATGAGATCTCTTGTTCCTAGTGCTCTCTATATTCATTGTCATTGTCATAAGCTCCAGTTAGCTGCAGTTTACTCAGCAAATGAACACAATGAAGTGAAACGAGTCTTAGGTACCCTTCTTACTATGTGGAAATGCTTCCATTATTCGCCAAAGAAAGCCGAAAAGTTGGCTGAAATTGAGGCAGTGTTGAATACACCTGAAATAAAGGTTACCAAGCCCAGTGATACACGATGGTTAGCCAGAGAACGTTGTGTCCGTGCTGTCCGACAAGTGCTTCCTGCTTTGGTTAAAACTTTCAAAGAAATACATGCTGAAAGTGGCGATGCCGAAGCATATGGTCTCTCTGTGCTCTTGTGTACCTACAAGTTTGTTGCATGCTTATACATGCTCTGTGATGTTCTCCATACAGTAGCCAAACTACAGGGAGGTCTTCAATCCAAGGATCTTGATCTTTCAGTTGTACCAGTGATGGTGCAAACCACTACTGGCAGATTAAGGGAGTTGAAAGATAATCCCAGTTCTAGTACTTGATTCAAAGACCACTCCCTGGTATTTTCAGACCCAGCACAGCTAGGAGAACTTGATATTGAGATTACAGAGTTTGATAAGGAAACCTTCATTCAGACTGTATATAAACCTTATATTCAGAGTGTTATTGACCATATAACATCCAGAATGAGATCATCTGATGTATTTTCAGCATATTCTATATTCAACCCTCGTCATTTGCCAGAAGAAGAAAAAAATTTATCTACGTATGGGTCAGAAGAGTTAGAACTTCTAACTAACTACTATGGAAAGCCTCAAACCGTGTCTTTTCAGTGCACTACTGGCACTTCAGTACCTGATGTTAATCCAGAGCAAACAGAGGCTGAATGGAAAATATTTCGACGAATGATGTTCACAAAGTTCAAGAACAGCACAGCTAAAGAAGTAATCAATGCTCTTGTATCTAATACTACTCTTGGCTCTGCTTTTCCCAACCTTGTCACATTAGCCACAATAGTTTCAATCCTGCCAGTGACTACAGCAACAGTTGAGAGGAGTTTCAGCAACATGAAATTAGTCAAAACGAGGTTGAGGAATCAGCTTAGTGACAACACTCTAGATCAGGCCATGAGAGTCTGTATTGAGGGACCAGAAAGACTAAGCAATGAAAGCTTGGAGGCTATTATAGATCACTGGAAGCAGCAAAAAACACGCAGATTACTTGTGTAATCATTATTTAATGTTGGCTATCGTAATAATATTATTAATTTTTGCAACTAATCTTGGGGGGGGAAGTTGGGTTCATTTGGGGGGGAAGTTGACCAGTTTGGGGGGGAAGCTTCCACTGCGCCCCCCCCCTTAGATGAAACCCTGATGGTGATCTTATGAGTTTTCATGCATCACTGGAACTAATCTCACTATACTCATTTTACTACTATATATTAACTTTTTGTTAGAAAGCTGTTCTTGACTTATGCTTAAGCGCTTTCAGTGCAATACATATGTTGTATCAAACAAACAGGAATAGCTTTGGGTGCAGCCATATACAAGGCCGTAGCAAGCGGTCCGACTACTCCGACCTTGGTCGGACCACTTTTGAGCTGAAGAAGGGTGTGTCATATTTTTTGCGCATGCGTAATCTAGGGGAATGCAGCTGTAATTTTCAGGTCCTGTGCAAGGTAGTTATGGCTTCATCTTCATCTCTTTCAGAGGATGTATCGAGCAGGTTTACAGATTTTCCTGATAAACCTCATCAGCCTCTGAACTTGGACTATCCCAAGAGAATGTTCGGGAAGAAAACGGTAGTGGAGCGGAAATTTCAGGCGAGTTGGTATTCTCAATGGCCTTTCTTCATTATGAAGAATCTTCAGATCAAGTATTCTGCCATACCTGTGTGATGGGGTTCAAACTAAAGCGTATGCGGACTAACTCAGCTGATTCAGCTTTTGTAAGTTCAGATTTCTACAATGAAAGGAATGGCTAGCTAAACTAGCCAGCTCACTAATTGTTTGAGATATCTTTAGTATGATGCAAATTTAATGTATTAAAAGAATGTAGATGCCAAAGTCCTAGCTAATTTGGATCTCATAATTTGCGATATTATGACACTGGCATTATGCATCGACAATACTTAGCAATATGTGAATGTTTCTCTTTATAGCTGCAGTAATCGCAAACTTGATCATTATTTCATGCATGAATTCATTATGTCCATTTAAGTAATTAACTAATGTTTTATAACTACATTGGAGAATTAATTTTAATAGCCAGTTTAATTGGAAAATACACTTAAGCTATTTATTAAATATAGCTATTGTTAAATTTGATTCCTTTCTTCATTAGGTGACACGTGGATTTTCAAATTGGAAGGAGGCAAGAACTGCTTTTAAGAATCATGAAAAGAGTGCTTCCCACAAAGAGGCAGTAGAAACTATGGTTACAATTCCATCTACAACTAAGGATGTCAGTGTGATGCTGTCTAAGCAATTTGGAAGCCAGAAAGTGAAGAATCAGCAAGCACTATACCATATTATCTCTTGTATTAGATATTTGTGCCGTCAAGGACTCTCAATTCGTGGAGACAAGGATGAAACTAATGGGAATTTACAGCAGCTACTGCGCATGAAAGCTGAAGAGGTACTAACCTAAAAGATTGGCTACGTAGAAAGGAGAATGTTTACACTAGTCCTGACATCCAGAATGAAATTATTAAGCTAATGGGCCTTCAAATATTAAGAAATATTACTTCAGAACTACAGTGTTCCCCTTTTCTTGCTATTATGGCAGATGAAACCACAGATTCCTCAAACACTGAACAAGTTACATTGTTTTTTCGAAGTGTAAGTGATGATTTTGAGGTCCAAGAAGAATTCATAGGTTTGTATCATGTTCCTTCTATTGATGCTGCAACTTTGAGCTCAGTTATTCAGGATGTCTTTGCAAGAATGAACTTGAGCCTTGGAAAACTTCGCGGACAGTGCTATGATGGAGCAAGTTCTATGAGTGGAAGCAAGAGTGGAGTAGCCAAAAGAATAAGTGATTTAGAATCTAGAGCAGTGTTCACACACTGCTATGGTCATGCTCTGAATTTAGCAGCCTGTGACACCATAAAAAAGATTAAGCTATTAAAAGATGCCCTGGAAGTTACTTACGAAGTTACTAAGCTGATTAAGTATTCTCCTCGAAGGCAACAAATATTTTATCAAGTGAAGGAAAACATGAGTTCCAGTTCTGATAGTCCGGGAATTCGAGTTTTGTGTCCTACTCGGTGGACAGTGAGAGCTGAGTCACTTGGAAGTGTGGTGAAGAATTATGAAGTATTAATGCAGACATGGGAAGAAGCTGCAGAAATAGTTAAAGATTCTGAAACAAAGGCCAGGATCAGAGGAGTTGCTGTACAGATGAAATCATTTAATTATGTATTTGGAAACTTATTGGGGGAAATGCTTCTTAAACATGCTGACAACCTGAGCAGGACTCTGCAAAGCAAAAGTCTATCAGCTGCAGAAGGGCAGACAATAGCAGGTATGACAGTTGATACGCTTAGTTCTTTACGAAATGATGCTTCTTTTGATTTGTTTTGGGCAAAGGTAAATGATAAAGCTACTAAATTGGGTGTTAACGATCCTCAGCTTCCACGAAAAAGAAAACCTCCTGCAAGGTATGATGATGGTCTGTCACAGGCTGAGTTTCATGACAATCCTAAGTCTTATTTCAGACAAATATACTTCGAAGCTTTGGACTTGATAATTTCCTGCATCACTGATCGATTTTCTCAGCCGGGTTATGAAATCTATAAATCTATTGAATCAGTTCTGAGTAAAGCTTGTAACCAAGAAGATTTCACACCTGATTTGGATGTTGTCTGTGACTTTTATAGAGATGATTTCAATAAACAATTACTGCAAACACAACTGGAAGTTTTAAAAGCACATTGTAAACATAATTCATCTTCTAGCTTTCAGTCCATATTTGATGTGAAGCAGTATTTTCTGTCATTGTCTTCTGCTCAACTGTCCCTATTATCTGAAGCAAAGCGGCTTTTGCAGTTAATGCTAGTTATGCCAGCCACAAATGCCTCGTCGGAGAGATCCTTTAGTGCACTTCGGCGTGTGAAGACATACCTCAGAGCTACAATGAATCAGGATCGTCTGAACTATTTAATGCTGTTACATATACACAAAGAAAGAACAGATAAATTGGATCTTAAATTAATAGTAAATCAGTTTATTGGAGAGTCACAACATCGATCTAGCATTTTTGCTAAGTATTTCTAAATCATTCAAACTTTCAAATATTCATTCGTATCACCTATATAATTTAATTCATTATATTTGATAATTAAAATGAAACTGTTTATAATTTCGCCAAATTTATGTCATTGTGTGTACACATTTTATATACCACACCTACTTCCAATGGAAACCACACCTATTTTGCAAAACCACACCCACTTCCTGGTCTGACCACTTTTTAGGTGCTTGCTACGGCCTTGATATATATACTGTATTCAGTTTTTCTAAATACAATTCAGCCCTAATTTTATTGCCCAAGTAAAGTAAATTAGATCATTGATTAAGGAACTATTTGTGTACACACTACATTTATGTAATTGTTGTTAATCCTCATTGCACATGCGCGTGAGGATTACAGTCGTCTATTTGTCATTCATTCTGTCTCTCTGTCACTCTGTCAGCAGCCGATCTTGAAGATGGTGGACTTTTATGCCTTGATGATTGAGTCCCTTTAATTTGCCCCTTTTTTTTGCATTTTGGCTTAATTTTTTAGTAAACGAGAGAAAAGGCGGACACTACTGTGAGTGCTGCTATGTGGCCTCGCGCATTCATTCATTTTCCTGCATTTTGAATCACATGTGCCCACGTGAGCGTACAAATTTTACTGCGCTTGGTTCAGATCTGTTATTTGCGCATTCTATAGTTCCAGTGTTGGGAAGTCTGTGCTGCTGGACGTGTGCTTTTTTCATCAACTGTAAATATGCCTGCTCTACAAAAAAATGCCCCAAGTGTTTGTGTAGCGTACATGTCAAAAGTCCAAATGTTCCTGCAGGGTTTTTTTTCTACCAAGCCAAGGTTAATACTAAAGTCAGAGAATGCCATACCATATGGCTGAGTGTTAACCGATTACTGGCCAAATACGCAATTTTGCGTACCTCCGTATTTTGTCCCCGAAAAGCCAAATACGCAATTCTGCGTACAAGAAAGGGGGTAATAACTATCTGCCTACAGCTGCATACCTGAATCTACCAGTTATCTGTCATTGCATCTCAGGTTTGTAATGTAGTATAGCTATCTGTACAGCATATCTACAAGTGTGGTTACAATATAAAATTTATCAGATAAACCTTTTATAACAAGAACTATATTTCATGATTATTTGATACTTTGAGTTATGCTGCAATGATAGCTTAAGTCTTCTGGAGAAGTTTATTGATTCTACCGTGGATTCAGGACTCCAAAGATGCAGGAAACACAAGAGTATCTCCAATTTCCAAGCTGATCCATAACTTTGGAATATTAGTAGTATTGTAAAGTTCATAATATACCTGGAATATATAAAAAGAACACAAGAATGTCACAGAGTGACTTATTAATGATTAAAGTTGATATCATTGGCTAAATCTGGATGTTTTCATTCTTACTAATATAAATCTGAAAATGGCGTGTGTTTTGTTTCCTAACAATTCACCTTAATAAGTTGCTGTTAGTGTCCATTCTTGCGTCATTCATAACCATTACTCAAATCTCTGAACTAGTCTTCTATTGTAAGCTCATAACTAGCGTAGTGAAACTAAGCAACGCGAAGTGGCACCCGAAGGACGCTACGAGATACAAAAAATTTTCGTAGCCTTAGGCGTCCTCCCATCCACTGTCGAAAACTGGAGCGCACAGGACTTTCAATCCATTGAGCAATAGCAAGAGCAAGCTTTTACCAGCGGCTGATCAATAGAAACTTTATGTCCAGGACCGATTGTTTCTCCGCTACAAAGTCAGAAAGTTGCTTCTCCAGTAAGGGTTACTTCCGGCGGAAAAAAATACGGCGGCTCGCGGCACTGCGGTTAAGTAATAATTCGGCCGGTAATCGGTTAAGCACATAAAAGAGCTTTAGAAATTGTGGATTAGTCTCAGGAGCTTAGAATGGCTGATTGTAAGTGTCATGCCCATAAAAATATCCCTTATAAATGAAGAATCCCAGAGATGCAACAGGCCAATGCTAAATGCCAAGCCTGTAAGACTACAGTTGTCCACACTAAGCCATAGCTATTACAGCTAGCTAGATGAATTAAAATTCATAAATAGAACAAAACTATTGTTATAAGCTGAAAATTAAGAACTTTTTTTTCAACAGCAGTGACTCCTTTTGCAAATTATTACTTCTTTTTTTTAAACTAACACAGAGGGCTGGCATAGCCCTAGGTATTTATTTATTTATTATTTTCGTTTTTTTTATTTATTATGTATCATTTTATTTAATTCTACATGTTTGTTTGTCTGTTTGCTTATTATTTATGTTTTTATTGCAGATACATTACCTGAATGGAAGCGAGACTATTTTCATATGTTGAGTTCATATTATGCAATAAGGTTTGTGTAATTCGTGCATGTTGTAACTATGTTACGCATCATTTAATGATCACTCACCCTATCACTGTATATGTAATACTACATAATTTTTGTGGTCATCAAATATCTGATTGCCCTACAAGCTCAATTGCCCTAGCTCCATTGCCCTGGTACTAGCCCTAGCTCCATTGCTCTAGCTCCATTGCCCTAGCTCCATTGCCCTAGCTCCATTGCCCTAGCACTAGCCCTAGCTCCATTGCCCTGGAACTAGCCCTAGCTCCATTGCCCTGGCCCTAGCCCTAGCTCCATTGCCCTGGAACTAGCCCTAGCTCCACTGCCCTGGAACTAGCCCTAGCTCCTTGCCCTAGAACCTAGCTCCATTGCCCTGGCACTAGCCCTAGCTCAGCCCTAGCTCCATTGCCCTGGAACTAGCCCTAGCTCCATTGCCCTGGCACTAACCCTAGCTCCATTGCCCTGGAACTACCCCTAGCTCCATTGCCCTGGAACTAGCCCTAGCTCCATTGCCCTGGCACTAGCCCTAGCTCCATTGCCTTGGCACTAGCCCTAGCTCCATTGCCCTGGAACTAGCCCTAGCTCCACTGCCCTGGAACTAGCCCTAGCTCCATTGCCCTGGCACTAGCCCTAGCTCCATTGCCTTGGCACTAGCCCTAGCTCCATTGCCCTGGAACTAGCCCTAGCTCCATTGCCCTGGAACTAGCCCTAGCTCCACTGCCCTGGAATTAGCCCTAGCTCCTTGCCCTGGAACCTAGCTCCATAGCTCCTTGCCCTGGAACCTAGCTCCATTGCCCTGGCACTAGCCCTATGCTCAGCCCTAGCTCCATTGCCCTGGAACTAGCCCTAGCTCCATTGCCCTGGCACTAACCCTAGCTCCATTGCCCTGGAACTAGCCCTAGCTCCATTGCCCTGGAACTAGCCCTAGCTCCATTGCCCTGGCACTAGCCCTAGCTCCATTGCCCTAGCTCTATTTCATTGGTTTGAATATTTACATATTTTATTAATTACACAGAGAAAGACTGCCAGAAAGTGGTTGTTCAGAGAGAGAGTCTTTATATCAAGAACTTACAGGGTAAGTGGTAATCATTGAATCTCCATTATCATTAGTTCAGTCAGTACTTCATTGAATATGATATTTGCTTTAGTGGGTGCACATGTCTATGTCTGTGTGCATACATACATACATACATACATACATACATACTTACATACATACAGTTCGTCCAGCTTAAAGAGTAGAAAGTTCTGTTTTTTGTTAATTGTTCTTTAAATGTATACATGTGTGGTCTGATTGATGTCAGGAAGCTGAAACTTCACACACACACAAATTAATATATATTGAAATTGATTATGTTTTAAAAAATTGTGGTTTGTGGTCACAACTGTGGTAATAGATAGAAGAAATGACCCTATAAATGGAGGATATTTTTGATGTTTTTAAGCCAGAAAAAGAGTAAATTGAATTCGAGTGTCTAAAGATTTTGCAGACTGAATCTATGGCTCATTAATTTGATTTGTACCAAATTTTTTTAATACTATTTTACTTATTTTTTATTTCATTTTTTATAAAAAACTAAACTCCCCAAATGCTTTAAGCTGGTAATTTTGCAATTTTGAAGTAAGTGTCTTGGGAATTTAATATAAAATACAGTCGAACCTCCCTACAACGGGACTCCGAGAAGCGGTCAGACTCTCAACAACGGTCAGACCGTTGGGAACGGAGTATTTTCTGCATGTATGTAATGGATTTTTTGACTCCAAGTAACGGTTGACTCTCTACTCCGGACAACGGCCAAGTTGTGTGCCCCAAAATGTAATGTCTTGTACAAAATTAACTTCTTGGGACGGCCAGTTAGCCACACCCAACTTATTGATGCCGCCATTTTGCCTAGCCTTTCAATTTTAGCTTGCCACGCCTAACTAATTATGACTTGTGTGCCTTTCAATTTAATAAAAGACAATACTAAATGAATGCTAATACTAATTTTACATTCATTACAGATGTCTCTCTATTAACTAGTTCTCTCATTCGGCAGACATAAACAGGTGGGCCGAACACGCGGTAGATACAGGGCACTTCCAGGCCATAACCGGCGCCTTTGTTCACCCTCTCTCCTTGGACCACAGCGTGTGCTATCTACTCGATCCACGTCAACATGCGAATCAGAGGAAACTTGAATTGAATTCTGGACATTGAGTGAAAAAGAGGAGCCCTGGACTGATCCATAGACAGATCCATTTAAAAGAAGCTTGTTGCTTTTACCTTTAATGTCCTTTGGGTTTGCCCCAGAGGAAATCAAATACTTTCTCTTCTTTAAGAGAATACTCTCAGAGTTTCTCTTTGAAGGGGTCATATAAGGTTTTATATACACCTTTGATTTGGTCAATTTACTTCGGTTGGATAGGATTACAGACACTTCAGTTGTTCTCAACAACTTCACAAGTAGAGGTCGAGGCCTTACATGAGAGGGGCTATATTTACCCATTCTCGTGCAATCTCTAACAGAAAGCTTAGAGATATCAGGCATAATACTGATATCACTTGCTTTTGATCACTGTCTAACCTAACCTGACGTGAAGTGCCTTGAAGACATTCATCAATTTCGTATATCACTAAGCTAAACTTACGTTCCCATATATTTACAAATTCTGCCCATCTTCACTTGCACATACAGTTTCTCTTCTCTTTACTGTCATTATGGAATCTCATTCCATTCCAGCTGACTGGAAGGTACACAAATTATTTCCTCTCCACAAGAAAGGAAGTGTATCTGAAGTTAGCAACTACAGGCCTATTTCTCTCCTAAACATTCTTCATAAAGTTACTGGTCCGCTTTGGTTATTTTTCAAACATTACTAACAAAATAGAAAGCATTTTGTTGAGGTTGAAGGGTGTAAATCTGACTTACTTCCTGTCAAATCAGGTGTACCTCAAGGTAGTGTACTTGGACCTCTGCTTTTTCTTATTTATGTTACCGACATACCGTCTCTCTGCTCTTTTTCGTCTGTGTTTTTATTTGCTGATGATGCCAAACTTATTGCCTCTCTAAACTCTGCAAGTGAGAATTTAGCTCTTCAAAAGGATCTTGACAATTTATTGTCATGGTGTCAATCTTGAAAACTTCTAAATGTGCATACATGAACGTCTCCCTATCATCATCTACTAACAACAATTACACCATCGGTAGCTAATGATACAATTAAAACAGTGACTCAACAGAAAGATTTAGGTATTTTAATCTCTGATGTATAGTTTATCTTGGTCTGTCCACATCAAAGAAATATGCAGCAAAGCTTATCGGTCTCTGTATTTAATTAGGCGAACAATTCCTTGCACATCACCCATTAACATTAAGAAGTCCCTCTATCTAGCTATCACTTGTAAGATCTCAGCTGACCTACTGTTCCCAGCTATGGTTTCCCAACAAAATACAAGACATTATCTTATTGGAAAGAGTTCAACCGCGTGCAACTAAATACATTTTATAAAATAATTATAATATTTCTTACAAATTAAGACTTATTCATCTCATTATTTTACCACTAATGTACTACCTACAATTACTAGACCTATTATTTTTTGATAAATGTCTTAAGAATCTGTCTGATTCATTTAATGTATTTAATCACGTCACTTTTCATTCTGGGTCCACAAGATCTTCATCTAATCCAAAAAACTCCGAAATAAGGTCAAACTCTCTACAAAGGCCAAAGGGTTCGTCCCCATGCATGGCTGTTGTTCGGAGGTTCGACTGTACCTAAATAGTTGTATTTTAATCCATATGAATTTGAAACCCTTATCTTGAAAATTAAGGGAAATAAAAATGCTTTTGTGAGAGTGTTAGTATTTTCGGTGTAAGTTGTGACGTTTGCGGAAGCTCTTATCTCAATGACGACGTATTTGTGATGTCAGAGTGTTGCGCTTGCGCATTTGTGAACTAAACCAGGATGTTGGACACGCTGGTAAAACGCGGGAGATGGCCGGTAACCGAGCCACGCAAACAATCAATTAACTTTGGCGCCAAAAACCGCGAAGCAGGTGGACACAAACGGTCTCTGAGCTATAACTTGTATGTAGTGTACTAGTCTGAGACAGTCATTTCGAATAACATCCTTCTATTATACTTGCAGGGGAATGAAGCTGTACTTGTGAAGCCATTGGAGCAGCTTAAAACTCTGTCTCAACCATGACCAACTCCACCCTGACTGGTACCAGCTCCGACAATTCCACCAACCTTGTATTGAGACTCCGCTGGGTATAGACTCCATCATCACACTTCAGTTCTTTCCATCGGGATTGCTACCGCTATACTCTTCAGCCCTATCGCCTACAAGTCTAAATCTTGTGCTGAACTACCCGCTCCCACTAATGAGCAACCAACTCCAAGCAACATCGGGAATACGCCACCACTTTTGCTCGAGGGACTAACTATTTCCAAAGTTACAACGGCCATCTCACGGCTCATTTGTATTTCTTATTATTGTTTACAAATGGGCTCTTTTTAGAGCTGTCACAAGTTAATTGATTATCTTACCAAATAAATTGCGCGTTCGTGGAGCTCAACGTTATGGGGGGCGGGGTGAAATTGCGAATCAGTTGTCAACTTGAAAATAAAAATTGATATTTCGTGGAACTGATCACTGAATTGAATCCAAATTTTGCGCAAAAGCAAAATACCCCCCTTAGAATAAAGTTACAGAGAGTTTTTTTAGAATAACGCACGAGTAAAACGGCATGAAATTTTATGTGTACAAAAAAAAAGAATATAGATATTGAAATATGGCTCTGTAATGTTGCGAAGAAGCCCTCAGCTACCTCTGGAAAAAAAAATGAGCACGCTAGTTCTTTCGGCCGCTTCGAAATAACTCTGAAAATAGTAGCCAGTGTGCAGAGCTGTATCTCCGTCCCAGGCGGGTCTTCATTCTTCAAATTTGGCTTGCTGGAGTCCTCTATTGGTGCTCATTCCACCTGTAACAACAAAGTAAGCCCACAGTACACAGAAAAAGAAATATAAAGACATAGCAAAAACAGTCAATTTGCGGTTACGCGCCTCGGTTTCCGGTGGCAGGGCACCCTTAAATAAGGGAAGTTCCCGAATGGAGCTGCCGTGTGAGGGGCGCGGCTCAAGTTTAACTACGAGTTGTGGCGTAGGACGGACGAATTGTGGACGTCAAAAAAAATGGCGCTTAATGTATGGAATGTCTATGGAGATAGCGTAGTTCTTATACTTATGCTGTTTTATATGACTTAGTTTGGAGTGGGATTGGGATCTAACAACACAAAAAAGGTATGGCTAAGCTTATTGTGATTGCAACTAGTCTAAGTTTTGAGATCTGTACGTTCGGTCCAGCTTAAAGAGTAGAAAGTACAGATCTCAAAACTTAGACTAGTTGCAATCACAATAAGCTTAGCCATACCTTTTTTGTGTTGTTAGATCCCAATCCACTCGAAACTAAGTCATATAAAACAGCATAAGTATAAGAACTACGCTATCTCCATAGACAATCCATACATTAAGCGCCATTTTTTTTGACGTCACATTTTCGTCCGTCCTACGTCACAACTCGTAGTTAAACTTGAGCCGCGCCCTCACACGGCAGCTCCTATTCGGGAACTTCCCTTATTTAAGGGTGCCCTGCCACCGGAAACCGAGGCGCGTAACCGCAAATTGACTGTTTTTGCTATGTCTTTATATTTCTTTTTCTGTGTACTGTGGGCTTACTTTGTTGTTACAGGTGGAATGAGCACCAATAGAGGACTCCAGCAAGCCAAATTTGAAGAATGAAGACCCGCCTGGGACCGAGATACAGCTCTGCACACTGGCTACTATTCAGAGTTATTTCGAAGCGGCCGAAAGAGCTACTGCGCTCATTTTTTTTCCAGAGGTAGCCTGAGGGCTTCTTCGCAACATTACAGAGCCATATTTCTAATATCTATATTCTTTTTTTTTGTAAACAGTAAAATTTCATGCCGTTTTACTCGTGCGTTATTCTAAAAAAACTCTCTGTAACTTTATTCTAAGGGGGGTATTTTGCTTGTGCCAAAATTTGGATTCAATTCAGTGATCCAGTTCCACGAAATATCAATTTTTATTTTCAAGTTGACAACTGATTCGCAATTTCACCCCGCCCCCCATAACGTTGAGCTCCGCGAACGCGCAATTTATTTGGTAAGAGATAATCAATTAACTTGTGACAGCTCTAAAAAGAGCCCATTTGTAAACAATAATAAGAAATACAAATGAGCCGTGAGATGGCCGTTGTAACTTTGGAAATAGTTAGTCCCTCGAGCAAAAGTGATGGCGTATTCCCGATGTTGCTTGGAGTTGGTTGCTCATTAGTGGGAGCGGGTAGTTCAGCACAAGATTTAGACTTGTAGGCGATAGGGCTGAAGAGTATAGCGGTAGCAATCCCGATGGAAAGAACTGAAGTGATGATGATGGAGTCTATACGCAACGGAGTCTCAATACAAGGTTGGTGGAATTGTCGGAGCTGGTACCAGTCAGGGTGGAGTTGGTCATGGTTGAGACAGAGTTTTAAGCTGCTCCAATGGCTTCACAAGTACAGCTTCATTCCCCTGCAAGTATAATAGAAGGATGTTATTCGAAATGACTGTCTCAGACTAGTACACTACATACAAGTTATAGCTCAGAGACCGTTTGTGTCCACCTGCTTCGCGGTTTTTGGCGCCACAGTTAATTGATTGTTTGCGTGGCTCGGTTACGGGCCATCTCCCGCGTTTTACCAGCGTGTCCAACTTCCCCTGGTTTAGTTCACAAATGCGCAAGCGCAACACTCTGACATCACAAATACGTCGTCATTGAGATAAGAGCTTCCGCAAACGTCACAACTTACACCGAAAATACTAACACTCTCACAAAAGCATTTTTATTTCCCTTAATTTTCAAGATAGGGGTTTCAAATTCATATGGATTAAAATACAACTATTTAGGTATTTTATATTAAATTCCCAAGACACTTACTTCAAAATTGCAAAATTACCAGCTTAAAGCATTTGGGGAGTTTAGTTTTTTTATAAAAAATGAAATTAAAAATAAGTAAAATAGTATTAAAATATAAAAATTTGGTACAATCAAATTAATGAGCCATAGATTCAGTCTGCAAAATCTTTAGACACTCGAATTCAATTTACTCTTTTTCTGGCTTAAAAACATCAAAAATATCCTCCATTTATAGGGTCACTTCTTCTATCTATTACCACAGTTGTGACCACAAACCACACTTTTTTAAAACATAATCAATTTCAATATATATTAATTTGTGTGTGTGTGAAGTTTCAGCTTCCTGACATCAATCTGACTGCACATGTATACATTTAAAGAACAATTAACAAAAAACAGAACTTTCTACTCTTTAAGCTGGACGAACTGTACTTTCTACTCTTTAAGCTGGATGAACTGTACATACATACATACTTACATACATACATACATACATACATACTTACATACATACATACATACTTACATACATACATGTGTTTTTTACCTTGCTATTGCCATGTTTTTATTTTTAGGTTAGATCGAGACCTCAAATCTGAAGAAGAAGCTCATCACATCAAATGTCGATGGCCACAATCGAGCTCACAATATAAAGAGGTTCATTCAAGTTTATCAAAACGGCGTGAAAAAGAACTGGGAGAAATAATGTGGTCTACTTCCAGCAGAAGGCAGTTCTTGTTGAAACTTAAAGCGAAATATGCTGGTAAGTATTTTTTTAATGAGTGGGTGGGTGAGACTTTTAAAAATAGTATGTGTGTGTGAATGTTGTGTAAATGAGTTCACTTGTGTATAGTACACTGTGATGTGAAATTACTACATGGTAAAGTCATTCTTAATGGGAGGAGTATAATTGTGGTGGGGTCCAGACATGGGGCAAAGTACTTTGAAGAGTATTAGGGTACTGAATGGGTATGAGTGCGAACACCTCAAGTTTGCAATGGGTACTTGAATAAGTATGAGTACATTGGTCTTGTGAAGTATATATATGATTAGTTTTTTGAAACTGGAGTAAATGCAGTATGCATTTCATTGGCTTATTAGGAGTGAATACCTTCAGAAGTCATGACAGAGGTTATTTTTCGAATAACTAAAGAATTTGTTTTCGCCTGTCACTGTCTGCCATTCTGAGTAAAAATGGAGCTGGAAACAAGCTGATGACATTATTGGCACTTTACCATGTGGCTTCTTGCTCAATAAATAATTACGCTTTTTTGAGACTAGTTACAAGTACTTCAAAAGTACTTAGAAGTATTTGTAAAAATGGGAAATGCTTAAATACAGTACGAGTATTTTTATTCAATTTACCTAAATGATTTGAGTATTTCATGAGTACTTTATGACCTGTGCTCTGTATCAATGTGTGCACGGTAAATTTTCATATGACGAGAGAATGATTCAGTATTGTTTACTGTAGATGGACAAAAGATTGCTAAGAAATTGTCAGTTCAAATTGGCAAAGAGTCAAAGAAACTTAAAGAACTTCGCGGTGAATTTAATGCCATCAGAACTATTAATGATAACTCTGTGGTAGAATTAAAAGATTTATTTGATTCTGCCAAACTCCTAGATGTTCTATCTAGTGTGACAAGCTCACTACATTGCCATTCGGAAACCACAAGGAAGGCAATTGACTTATATTTGACTATTGAACGGACCGCCGAAGAAATAGCTTTACTTCGTACTGAAATGGACAATATAGCAACTTACTATTCGACCAGGAATGATAATGTGAAAAAAATATCCACTTCATTTGCTGAAAGTGACGAGCCTTATAACAGAGGAGCTGTTGCTCTTCTCTGGAAGCTCCGTGAAAACTCTGAGCTTATGACTCAAGAATGCAGCAAGATTTATTCGAGCGAACCTGTCATTTCAGATTCTGATTCAGATGAAGACATTTAATTTATTTTTTAGTGTACTTATGTAAAATATTTTTTTAAATGTTGTTAGCTCTGTTTTTTTTGTTACGTTTTTGCTGTTGTTGTTTTTCATTAAACTAAACATACAACTTATACAAATGAAAAAAGAACCTAGCACCTAGACTTATTACAGCATTCTCAGAGAGCACTGCCAGTGACAGAGTATCTGGTGGACACCATCACCTGGAATCTGAACTAGGTTGCTGCATAGAGCAGTCATAGATATCTCTCTGTCTCCACCATTACAGGTGAAAGCCTCAAACCATTTTTATCAATCATTTGCACGGACAGCTGGTATTACACCCATCTACCAGTGTGTCCTTCACATTAACTCCAGGTCAGATGTACCAACCCCACATACTGACTCCAGGTCAGATGCACTGTCCCCACATACTGACTCCAGGTCAGATGCACTGTCCCCACATACTAACTCCAGGTCAGATGCACTGTCCACACATACTAACTCCAGGTCAGATGCACCACCCACACATACTAACTCCAGGTCAGATGCACCACCCACACATACTAACTCCAGGTCAGATGTACTGTCCCCACATACTAACTCCAGGTCAGATGTACTGTCCCCACATACTAACTCCAGGTCAGATGTACTGTCCCCACATACTAACTCCAGGTCAGATGTACTGTCCCCACATACTAACTCCAGGTCAGATGTACTGTCCCCACATACTAACTCCAGGTCAGATGTACTGTCCCCATATACTAACTCCAGGTCAGATGCACCACCCCCACATACTGACTCCAGATCAGATGTACCACCCCCACATACTAACTCAAGGTCAGATGCACCACCCACACATACTAACTCCAGGTCAGATGTACTGTCCCCATATACTAACTCCAGGTCAGATGCACCACCCACACATACTAACTCCAGGTCAGATGTACTGTCCCCATATACTAACTCCAGGTCAGATGCACCACCCACACATACTAACTCCAGGTCAGATGTACTGTCCACACATACTAACTCCAGGTCAGATGTACTGTCCCCATATACCAACTCCAGGTCAGATGCACCACCCACACATACTAACTCCAGGTCAGATGTACTGTCCACACATACTAACTCCAGGTCAGATGTACTGTCCCCACATACTAACTCCAGGTCAGATGTACTGTCCCCACATACTAACTCCAGGTCAGATGTACTGTCCCCACATACTAACTCCAGGTCAGATGTACTGTCCCCACATACTAACTCCAGGTCAGATGCACCACCCACACATACTAACTCCAGGTCAGATGTACTGTCCACACATACTAACTCCAGGTCAGATGTACTGTCCCCATATACTAACTCCAGGTCAGATGTACTGTCCCCATATACTAACTCCAGGTCAGATGCGCTGTCCCCACATACTGACTCCAGGTCAGATGCACTGTCCCCACATACTGACTCCAGGTCAGATGCACCTCCCACATACTAACTCCAGGTCAGATGTACCAACCCCACATACTGACTCCAGGTCAGATGCACTGTCCCCACATACTGACTCCAGGTCAGATGCACTGTCCCCACATACTAACTCCAGGTCAGATGCACTGTCCACACATACTAACTCCAGGTCAGATGCACCACCCACACATACTAACTCCAGGTCAGATGTACTGTCCCCACATACTAACTCCAGGTCAGATGCACTGTCCCCACATACTGACTCCAGGTCAGATGCACTGTCCCCACATACTAACTCCAGGTCAGATGCACTGTCCACACATACTAACTCCAGGTCAGATGCACCACCCACACATACTAACTCCAGGTCAGATGTACTGTCCCCACATACTAACTCCAGGTCAGATGCACTGTCCCCACATACTGACTCCAGGTCAGATGCACTGTCCCCACATACTAACTCCAGGTCAGATGCACTGTCCACACATACTAACTCCAGGTCAGATGCACCACCCACACATACTAACTCCAGGTCAGATGTACTGTCC